>JAESFG010000236.1_pt1 | contig 134755 bp, 148 predicted proteins | sample 9269371 | NCBI WGS metagenome assembly JAESFG01 (sample SAMN14506227, study PRJNA617093) | algae metagenome | isolation source: Aetokthonos hydrillicola CCALA 1050 (B3-Florida) and co-occurring... | place: USA: South Carolina | collected 2013-01-01 | reverse complement strand
CCGAAATAGGCGACGCACACGCCGCCGTCATTGCGATATTTGTGCGCGAAGCCGAGGCCGGTGCCGAGCCCCACCTGCGCGCCGACGATGCCGTGGCCGCCGTAGAATTTATGCTCGACGCTGAACATGTGCATCGAGCCGCCCTTGCCCTTGGAAATGCCGGCGGCGCGGCCGGTCAGTTCGGCCATGATGACCTTCGGGTCGATGCCGTAGGCGAGCATGTGGCCATGGTCGCGATAGCCGGTGATGACGCTGTCCCTGCCCGGCGTCAACGCCGACTGGATGCCGACCGCGACCGCCTCCTGGCCGATATAGAGGTGGCAGAAGCCGCCGATGAGGCCGAGGCCGTAGAGCTGCCCCGCCTTTTCCTCGAAGCGGCGGATGAGCAGCATCTGGCGGTAGAAGTCGAGCAGCTCGTCCTTGCTGGCGTCGTAGCTCGCGGGCTGATCCGGCCGGTCCTGATTATGGTCGGCGGGGGGAGGGGACGCATTTTTGGGCGCGGCTTTGGGGGCACGCGGCGTGGCGGCTTTGGCCAAGACTCGTTCCTCTTTGTGCAGAAAAGGGCGATGCCGCCGCTATAGGCGCGCGGCGGCGGACATGGCAATGGCGGAAGCGGGCGGGATCGTCCGGTGGCGGCGGGTCAGCGCAGCGGCACGACCACTTCGTCGGGATGGGTGACGTTGAGCTGCTTGCGCAGCAGCTCGTCGACGAGGTCCGGGTCGGCATGGCGCGGGTCGAGCAGGCGGACGCGGTTGGCGAGCGCGGCGCGCTGCGCCTGCACGATCTTCAGCTCGGCGCGCCGGTCCTTGAGCTGCCGGCTGTAATCGCTCCAGGCGAGGATGCCGCTCGGGCCGAGGATCGCGTAGCCGGCGAACAGCAACAGCAGCAGGATCGCGACCGCCGGGCCAAGCGCTCCCGTCAGCAACATCCGCAATTTCGCTATTTGCGCCATGGCATCTTGAATCACAGCCGATTCGCCGATGCAAGCGGATTTTGGTTAACATGGGGGTGTGATTTGCGGCTCGCGATGGTTCGCTCCCCTTGGCTCCCGTCATTGCCAGGCGGCGAAGCCGACGCGGCAATCCAGAGCCCCGCGCTCCTGGATTGCCACGGCCTTCGGCCTCGCAATGACGACGCGCAAGAGACGGTGGGCCTTACCCGCCCCCCGGACTGTTGTGCCCGCCCGCCGGCGTCGGCCCGCCGCTCGGCGCGTGGGGGTGGCCCTCGGCGCTGCTGTCCCAGTCGATATGGTAGAGGTCGAAGCGGCGGTCGCGCAGGTTGCGCACCGTGCCTTCGGCGCGCGCCCAGCTGAGGTCGGCGAGGTTGACGTCGGCGATGGTCAGCGTCTCGACATTCTCGCTCGCCTCGGCCGCGATGCCGTCGCGCGCGAAGGGAAGGTCGCAGGGGGTGAGGATGCAGCTCTGCGCATATTGGATGTCCATATTGTCGACATTGGGCAGGTTGCCGACATTGCCCGACATCACGACGAAGCACTGGTTCTCGATCGCGCGCGCCTGCGCGCAGTAGCGCACGCGCAGATAGCCCGAGCGGCTGTCGGTGCAGAAGGGGACGAAGATGATCCGCGCGCCCTGATCGACCAGCCGCCGCGCCAGCTCGGGAAACTCGCTGTCGTAGCAGATGAGCACGCCAATCGGCCCGCAATCGGTCTGGATCACGTCGAGCCGGTCGCCGCCCTTGATGTTCCACCAGAAGGCCTCGTTGGGGGTGGGGTGGATCTTTTCCTGCGCGTGGAGCGATCCGTCGCGCAGCGCGACATAGGCGACGTTCTGGATATCGTCGTCCTCGGCGCGCGTCGGGTGCGAGCCGCCGACGATGTTGATGTTGTATTCGAGCGCCATGCGGCTGAGTTCCCGCGTCAGGCGCGGGGTGTAGGTGGTGAGGCGGTCGATCGCCTTCGCTGGCGTCAGCTTCTCGCTCTCGAAGGAGAGGAGCGGGAGGGTGAACAGCTCGGGAAAGACGATGAAGTCCGAGCGGTAATCGGCCGCGACGTCGACGAAATATTCGATCGTCTTGACGAACGCCTCGAAGCTGTCGACCGCGCGCGCCTGGAGCTGGCAGGTGGCGAGCCGGACACTCTCCACCCCGCGCGGCACGCGCATCTCGGGCGCCTCGTCGGGATCCACATAGGGATTGCGCCAGACCAGATGCGCGGCATGGCCGGCCGAGGCGCGGTCCTCCGGCAGATAATTGTGAAGCACACCAATGGCTTCGAAACCATTCTTGAGTTGAAAGGTGAGCGTCTGGTCGCGCATCTTGCCCGCGACGACGCGGGCGAGATAATCCTCCGGCCCCTCGACCCGGCGCTGGACGCGATTGAAGCCCGGCATCCGCCCGCCGATCACGATGCCATGGAGGTCGAGCTGCTCGACGAGCTGCTTGCGCGCGTCATAGAGCCGCTGGCCGATGCGCAGGCCGCGCAGCTTGGGATCGACCGCCAGCTCATAGCCATAGAGCCACTCGCCCGCCGCGCTGTGCCGGGTGCCGAAGCCGTTGGCGGTGATCTCTTCCCAGTCATGCGGGCCGAAGGCCATCGCCTTGCTCACCCGCATCGTCGCGCAATAGCCCACGACGCGCTCGTCATAGGTGGCGACGAAGGTGCCTTCGGGGAAGTTGTTGATCTGCCCGCGCACCATCGCCGGCGCATAGGCCGACTGATCGGGATAGACGCGGCGGATGAGGCGGATGATCGCCGCCACGTCGCCCGGCACCGCGTTGCGGACGGCGAGGCGCTTGGGGGTCGTGGTGCCGGCGTTCATCGTCAATCAGCTATCCCGTTCGGCTGGGACAATCGTCACGTCCACTGCCCCATCGCGGTTTCGAGGTTGACGCGGATCGCCTCGAAGAACTGCTCGGTCGTCATCCACGCCTGGTCGGGGCCGATCAGCAGCGCCAGATCCTTGGTCATGCTGCCGTCCTCGACGGTCTTGACGCAGATGCGCTCCAGTTCCTCGGCGAAACGCGTCACATCGGGCGTGTCATCGAACTTGCCGCGATATTTGAGGCCGCCGGTCCACGCGAAGATCGAGGCGACGGGGTTGGTCGAGGTCGCCTTGCCCTGCTGGTGCTGGCGATAATGGCGCGTGACGGTGCCGTGCGCCGCCTCGGCCTCGACGGTCTTGCCGTCGGGCGTCATCAGCACCGAGGTCATGAGGCCGAGGCTGCCGAAGCCCTGCGCGACCTGGTCGGACTGCACGTCGCCGTCATAATTCTTGCACGCCCACACGAACTTGCCGCTCCACTTGAGCGCGGAGGCGACCATGTCGTCGATCAGGCGATGTTCGTAGACGATGCCGGCCGCCTTGAACGCGACGGCGAACTCGGCCTCGTACACCTCCTGGAAAATGTCCTTGAAGCGGCCGTCATAGGCCTTGAGGATGGTGTTCTTGGTCGAGAGATAGACCGGCCACCCGCGCGCGAGGCCGTAGTTCATCGAGGCGCGGGCGAAGTCGCGGATCGACTCGTCGAGATTGTACATGCCCATGGCGACGCCGGCGCCGGGGAACTGGAACACTTCCTCGTCGATCACCGTGCCGTCGGTCCCCTCGAAGACGAGGCGCAGCTTGCCCGGGCCGGGGACGCGGAAGTCGGTCGCCTTGTACTGGTCGCCGAAGGCGTGGCGGCCGACGACGATCGGATCGGTCCAGCCGGGGATGAGGCGCGGCACGTTGCGGATGACGATCGGCTCGCGGAAGACCACGCCGCCCAGGATGTTGCGGATCGTCCCGTTGGGCGATTTCCACATCTTCTTGAGGTTGAATTCCGTCACGCGCGCCTCGTCGGGGGTGATTGTGGCGCATTTGACGCCGACCCCATGCTGTCTGATGGCGTTGGCGGCATCGACGGTGATCTGGTCGTTGGTGCGGTCGCGCTCCTCGATGCCGAGGTCGTAATAATGCAGGTCGATGTCGAGATAGGGCTTGATGAGCCGTTCACGGATCCATTCCCAGATGATGCGCGTCATCTCGTCGCCGTCGATCTCCACGACGGGGTTCCTGACCTTGATCTTGTCCATGGGCTGACGTCCGCTTTCGCTGAGGGGAAGGATGGTCCGCCTCTAGGCAAGGACGGGCGCTTGTTCAACCGGGGTGCGCCATGGCGGCGCATCGCGCTTCCCTCGGCGGCGATGAGGCTCTAGGCTTTGCGCCATGATGAACGACCTCATTCCCGAGCAGCCCGCCGGCGGCGTCAAATGGCACTTCCCCGCCATCCATCCCGAAGGGCGCAAGTTCGGCCTGATCGCGGCCGGGATCGTGCTGCTGTTCATCCTGCTCGGCTGGACCGCGCTCGCCTGGCTGATGGGCGGCGTGACGGTCTGGGTGCTGGCCTTCTTCCGCGATCCGCAGCGCGCGGTGCCGCAGGACGACGCGGCGATCATCGCGCCGGCCGACGGGCTCGTCACGCTCATCATGCAAGTGCCGCCGCCGCCCGAGCTGCGCGGCCCGGCGGGGCTGGGCGACGATCCGATGACGCGCGTCTCGATCTTCATGAGCGTGTTCGACGTCCATATCAACCGCAGCCCGATCGCCGGCACGATCCGGCAGGTCGTCTATATCAGCGGCAAGTTCCTCAACGCCGATCTCGACAAGGCGAGCGAGGACAATGAGCGCCAGCACATCCTCGTCGAGCGGCATGACGGCGTGCGGATCGGCTTCACCCAGATCGCGGGGCTGGTCGCGCGGCGGATCGTGCCCTTCGTCAAGCCGGGCGACATGGTGGGGGCGGGGCAGCGCGTCGGGCTCATCCGCTTCGGCAGCCGCGTCGACGTCTATCTGCCCGCCGGCACCGCGCCGCAGGTGACGCTCGGCCAGCACACGCTCGCCGGCGAGACGGTGATCGCGCGGCTGGGCGCGGGCGTCCCGGCGCGCGGCGTCATCCAGTAATGCGCCGCCGCCGCGCCATCCCCCGGCGGCTGCGTCGCGGCATCACGCTGCGCCAGGTCGCGCCCAACGCGGTGACGGCGATGGCGCTGTGCTTCGGGCTCACCGCCATGCGCTACGGCATCAGCCAGGAGTGGGAGAAGGCGGTCACGGCGATCGTCATCGCCGCGGTGCTCGACGGGCTCGACGGGCGGATCGCGCGGATGCTGCGCGGGGAAAGCCGCTTCGGCGCCGAGCTTGATTCGCTCTCCGACGTGATCGCCTTCGGCGTGGCTCCGGCGATGCTGCTCTATCTCTGGTCGCTGCAGGCGATGCCGCGCTTCGGCTGGATCCTCGCGCTCGCGCACGCGCTGTGCTGCGCGCTGCGCCTCGCCCGGTTCAACGCGCAGATCGACGCCGCCGACCAGCCCCTGAAGGCCGCCGGCTTCAACATGGGCGTGCCCGCGCCGGCGGGGGCGGGGCTCGCGCTGCTGCCGCTGTTCGCCTGGCTGGCGAGCGACGGCGACTGGGCGTTGGTGCGCGACTGGCGGCTCGTCGGCCCGTGGCTCATCCTCGTCGCTTTCCTGATGATCTCGGGCCTGCCGACGATCGGGTGGAAGCGGCTGCGCCTGCCGCCCTCGCTGCGCCTGCCCGCGATCGGCGCCGCCGGCCTGCTCGCCGCGCTCCTCATGACGACGCCCTGGGCCGTGCTCATGGCGCTGGGCCTCGTCTATCTCGCGCTCGTCCCGGTCGGCTGGGCGAGCTATGCGCGGATCAGGCGGCCGCGCGAAGCGGTTCCGCCGCCGCCGGCGGAACCCGCGCCGGGCGCGTGAACGCCGCCGGACGCACGACCACGGCGTGAACGCGCCGGGTGCCAGGCTCGGGGCGCATCATCAGCGCGTCGCTGATCCGCCTCCAGTCGCGCGCCAGCGTGGCCAGGATCACCAGCGCCGCCATCATGCCACCGCCCAGAAACAACAGTGCCGCCATCGTCGCCATCATCGTCGCGTCCTTCCTTCCGGCCCGCCCGCCCGCTGCGCAGCAAAGCCGCGCGGCCGGCGAGTCGGTCCTCATGTTCTCTATTTGTTCCGTCACGCGAGCGATGTCAAGCCTTGCCAAGTGGCGCCGGCCCCGCTAAGGGCGCGCGCCTAACCCACATGGGAATCGCCCATCCCGGTGCTTGCCCTGCCTTCCAGGCCATGCGGCAAGTGACTGATTCCCAGCGGCTGAACCGGAAGGAGACTGAACCATGGCGGCCCCTGTCGTCACTTTGCACCAATTGATCGAGGCCGGCGCGCATTTCGGCCACCAGACCCACCGCTGGAACCCGCGCATGAAGCCGTATATTTTCGGCGAGCGCAACGGCATCCACATCCTCGACCTCAGCCAGACGGTGCCGCTGTTCGCGCGCGCGCTCGACTTCGTGGCGGGGACGGTCGCGGCGGGGGGCAAGGTGCTGTTCGTCGGCACCAAGCGCCAGGCGCAGGAGCCGATCGCCGACGCCGCGCGCCGCGCGGGCCAGCATTTCGTCAACCACCGCTGGCTGGGCGGGATGCTCACCAACTGGAAGACGATCAGCAACTCGATCAAGCGCCTGAAGACGCTCGAGGAAAAGCTCTCGGGCGACACGCACGGCCTCACCAAGAAGGAAGTGCTGCAGATGACGCGCGAGCGCGACAAGCTCGAACTCAGCCTCGGCGGCATCCGCGACATGGGCGGCATCCCCGACATCATGTTCGTGATCGACGCCAACAAGGAAGAGCTGGCGATCAAGGAGGCCAACACCCTCGGCATCCCGGTGGTCGCGATCCTCGACAGCAATGTCGATCCGTCGGGCATCGCCTTTCCGGTGCCGGCCAATGACGACGCCAGCCGCGCGATCCGCCTCTATTGCGACGCCATCGCCGTCGCCGCGACGCGCGGCAACCGGGGCGCGCAGGAAGCGGCGGGCGTCGATCTGGGTGCGCTCGCCGAGCCGCCGGTTGAAGAAGTCGTCGTCGCCGCCGAGGCGTGACCGCGCGGGTCCGTCCGCGTTCATCAAACCGACTCATTGGGGGGCTAGCGGCGTCGCGCCGCGCCCCCGCCATGTTCAGACAAGGAGCCACTAATGGCTGAGATCACCGCCGCCGCCGTGAAGGATCTGCGCGAGCGCTCGGGCGCTGGCATGATGGATTGCAAGAAGGCGCTCACCGAGACCGCCGGCGACATGGAAGCCGCCGTCGACTGGCTGCGCTCCAAAGGCCTTGCCGCCGCGCAGAAGAAGTCGAGCCGCACCGCCGCCGAGGGGCTGGTCGGCGTCGCCGTCGAGGGGACGCGCGGCGTCGCCGTCGAGGTCAACAGCGAGACCGACTTCGTCGCTAAGAACGAGCAGTTCCAGGATTTCGTCCGCACCGCCGCGCAGGTGGCGCTGGCGACCGGCGCGACCGATCCCGAGGCGCTCGCCGCCGCCGCGCATCCGGCCGGCGGCACGATCGGCGAGAAGCTGATCGCCAACATCGCCACCATCGGCGAGAACCAGACGCTGCGCCGCGTGGGCGCCGTGAGCGTCAGCCAGGGTCTCGTCGTCGATTATGTCCACAATGCCGCCGCGCCGGGCCTCGGCAAGATCGGCGTGCTCGTCGCGCTGGAGGGCGATGCGCCCGCCGACACGCTGCGCGCGCTTGGCAAGCAGCTCGCCATGCATGTCGCGGCGGCCTTCCCAGTCGCGCTGCGCGCCGCCGACATCCCCGCCGACATCCTTGATCGCGAGCGCAAGATCGCGGCCGAGAAGGCGGCGGAGAGCGGCAAGCCCGCCGACATCATCGCCAAAATGGTCGATGGCGCGGTCGCCAAGTTCGCCAAGGAGAACGCGCTGCTCAGCCAGCTCTTCGTGATGGACAACAAGACGCCGATCGCCGACGTCGTCGCCAAAGCGGCGAAGGAAGCCGGCGCCAGCATCGCGCTCACCGACTTCATCCGCTTCCAGCTCGGCGAGGGGATCGAGAAGGAAACCACCGATTTCGCCGCCGAGGTCGCGGCGGCGGCGGGGGTGTGATCGGACCCTCGCGGTTCCGTTCCCCCGCGCAGGCGGGGTCCATGGGCGAGCGCCAGGCTCTGTGTCATGGGCTCCCGCCTGCGCGGGAGCACGGTGGATAGCTTTGCCGCCACTGCCCGCTTGCACTGCCCGGCGCACCGACTAAGGTGCGCGCGACCCGCCTGACCTGCCTCCCCGGACGTGCCCGACCCATGACCCTGCGCCCCCGTTTCAACCGGATCCTCCTCAAGCTGTCCGGCGAAGTGCTGATGGGTTCGGGCCAGTTCGGCATCGATCCCGAAACGGTCGACCGCATCGCCGGGGAGATCGCCGCCGCCAAGGTTGCCGGGCACGAGATCTGCATGGTCGTTGGCGGCGGCAACATCTTCCGCGGGCTCGCCGCGGCCGCCAAGGGCTTCGACCGCACCAGCGCCGATTATATGGGGATGCTGGCCACGGTGATGAACGCGCTCGCGGTGCAGAACGCGCTCGAGCGCATGGGGCACGACACCCGCGTCCAGTCCGCGATCCCGATGGCGAGCGTGTGCGAGCCCTATATCCGGCGCAAGGCGGTGCGGCACATGGAGAAGGGGCGGATCGTCATCTTCGCCGCCGGGACCGGCAACCCCTTCTTCACCACCGATACCGCCGCCGCGTTGCGGGCCGCCGAAATGGGCTGCGACGCGCTGTTCAAGGGCACCAGCGTCGACGGCGTCTATGACGCCGATCCCAAGCAGGTGCCATCGGCCAAGCGTTACGAATCATTGAGTTACGACCGTGTGCTCAACGACAATCTCAAGGTGATGGACGCGAGCGCGGTGGCGCTCTGCCGTGAGAACGACGTGCCCATCATCGTGTTCAACATCCGCGAACAGGGCAATCTGGCGACGGTGCTGCGCGGCGAAGGCACCGCCACCATCGTCCGCACCGACGGCTGACGCGCGCAAGGAAGGAACGGCCATGGCCCAGTTTGACAAGGCGGATCTGGAACGACGGATGCGCGGCGCGGTGGAATCGCTTCGTGGCGATCTGGGCGGCCTGCGCACCGGCCGCGCCAACATCTCGCTGCTCGATCCGGTGACGGTGGAGGTCTATGGCGCGCAGATGCCCTTGAACCAGGTCGCGACGGTGTCGGCGCCCGAGCCCCGGCTGCTTTCGGTCCAGGTGTGGGACCGCTCCAATGTCGGGCCGGTCGACAAGGCGATCCGTTCGGCGGGACTCGGGCTCAACCCGATCGTCGACGGGCAGACGCTCCGCCTGCCGATCCCCGACTTGACCGAGGAGCGCCGCCGCGACCTCGCCAAGCTCGCCAGCCAATATGCCGAAAAGGCGCGTGTCGCCGTCCGCAACGTCCGCCGCGACGGCATGGACGCGGCCAAGGCCGACGAGAAGAAGGGCGAGATCGGCGAGGACGACCGCAAGCGGCTCGAGACCGAGGTGCAGAAGCTGACCGACAGCATCATCGCCGACATCGACGGCGTGGTCGCGGCCAAGGAGAAGGAGATCCTCGGCCAGTGATCCGGCGCGGGCGAGGGCGGCGATGATCCTCTCCGGCAAGCGCCGGCGCGCGGCCGAGGCTGCGCCCGTCGCGGGCGGGGCGGGGGGCGCGCGCCATGTCGCGATCATCATGGACGGCAATGGCCGCTGGGCCGCGCGCCGCCACCTGCCGCGCGTGGCGGGCCACAAGGCCGGCGTCGAGGCGGTGCGCAAGGTGACGCGCGCCGCGCGCGACCTTGGCCTCGAATGCCTCACGCTCTACGCTTTCTCGTCGGAGAACTGGAAGCGGCCGCAGGCGGAGATCGCCGACCTCACCGCGCTGCTCAAGCATTTCATCCAGGCCGATCTGGAGGAGATCGCGCGGGCCAATGTCCGCCTGCGCGTCATCGGCGACTTCCGCGCCTTCGAGCCGGCCGCCGCCGCGATGGTCGAGGAGGCGCTGGCGCGCACCGCGGCGAACACGGGTTCGACGCTGGTGGTGGCGCTCAACTATGGCTCGCAGGACGAGCTGACCCGCGCGACGCGGGCGATCGCGGCGAAAGTGGCGGCGGGCGCGCTTGCCCCCGACGCGATCGGGGCCGACCATATCGCCGCCGCGCTCGACACCGCCGGGCTCCCGCCGCTCGACCTCCTCATCCGCACCTCGGGCGAGCAGCGGCTGTCCAATTTCCTGCTCTGGCAGGCCGCCTATGCGGAGCTTTACTTCACCGAGACGTTGTGGCCGGATTTCGACGGCGCCGCCCTCGCCGAGGCACTGGCGAGCTTTGGCGCGCGCGAGCGGCGGTTCGGCGGGCTCTGATGGGGTCGGATCTCGCGGTGCGCAGCGTTTCGGCGGCGATCCTGATCGTCATCGCCGGCACCGGCATCGCGCTCGGCGGCAATGCCTTCCTGCTCCTCGTGCTGCTGGTGGGGGGCGGCGTGCTGTGGGAATGGCGCGGGCTGGTGCGGCGCTTCGCGACATCGGGGCTGGAGCGGGCCGGATGGATGACCGCGGGCATGATCTACCTCATTCTCGCCTGCCTCGCGGTGCTGCTGCTCAACACGCATGGCCTGTTCCTGCCGCTGCTCGCCGCGGTGATCGGTACCGATGTCGGCGCCTATTGCGCGGGCCGGACGATCGGCGGGCGGAGGATCGCGCCGGCGATCAGCCCGTCAAAGACCTGGGCCGGCCTTTTTGGCGGCATGGCGGGCGCGGCGTTCGCGCTGATGCTGGTGGCGATGCTCTCGGCCGGGCTGGTCGCCCGGCTCGACGGCACGGGCACGGGACGGACAGCGGTTCCGTCGGCAGCCCCGCTGATCCTCGGCGGCTTCGCCATCGCGATCGTCGCGCAGGCGGGCGATTTTTTCGAAAGCTGGATGAAGCGGCGCGCCGGCGTCAAGGACAGTGGCACGCTCATCCCCGGCCATGGCGGGCTGTTCGACCGCGTCGACGGGCTCCTCGCCGCGTCGCTGCTCGGCGCCGGGCTGTTCCTGTCGCGCTGGGGAAGCGTGGCATGAGCGCGCGCCGCACCGTCTCCATTCTCGGCGCGACCGGATCGGTCGGCGGCTCGACGCTCGATCTCGTCGCGCGCGACCCGGAGCGGTTCGAGCTGCTGGCGCTCACCGCCCATGGCGATGCGCAGGGGCTGGCGGCGCTCGCGCGGACGCATGGCGCGAAGCTCGCCGTCGTCGCCGACGGGGCCGCCTATCCCGCGCTGAAAGATGCGCTCGCCGGCAGCGGGATCGAGGCGGCGGCGGGGCCGCGCGCGCTCGTCGAGGCGGCGGCGCTGGACGCCGACTGGACGATGGCCGCGATCGTCGGCTGCGCGGGTCTCGAACCCACGCTCGCCGCGATCCGCGCCGGCAAGGCGGTCGCCTTCGCCAACAAGGAGGCTTTGGTCTCCGCCGGCGCGCTGATGATGGAGGCGGTGCGCGCCTCGGGCGCGACGCTGCTCCCCGTCGACAGCGAGCATAATGCGATCTTCCAGTGCCTCGCCGGCGGCCGGATCGAGGCGGTGCGGCGGATCACCCTCACCGCGAGCGGCGGCCCGTTCCGCACCTGGAGCCTGGAGGCGATGCGCGCCGCGACGCCGCAGCAGGCGGTCCGCCATCCCAACTGGTCGATGGGCGCCAAGATCAGCGTCGATTCGGCGACGATGATGAACAAGGGGCTGGAACTGATCGAGGCGCACCACCTCTTCCCCGTCGGGCTCGACCGGCTGGGCATCGTCGTCCATCCGCAATCGGTGGTTCACTCGCTGGTCGAGTTCGACGATCGTTCGACGCTGGCGCAGCTCGGTAGCCCCGACATGCGGATTCCGATCGCGAGCACGCTCGCCTGGCCCGAGCGGATGGAGACGCCCTGCCTGCCGCTCGACCTCGCCGCCATCGGCCGGCTCGATTTCGAGGCGCCCGACGAGGCGCGCTTCCCCGCCACGCGACTGGCGCGCGAGGCGATCGCCGCCGGTGGCGCGCGGCCGGCGGTGCTCAACGCCGCCAACGAGGTGGCCGTCGCCGCGTTCCTGGGCGGGCGGATCGGCTTCCTTGAAATCGCCACGATTGTGGAGGACACCGTCGCCGGGCACGACCCGCAGGCGCCGCAGAGCGTCGCGGACGTGCTGGAGATTGATCGCGGCGCCAGGGAGGCCGCCGCCCGCCTGATCGAAAGACGCGCCGCTTGACTGACAGTCCCAGCTTCCTGCTCACCATCCTTGCCTTCATTCTCGTCCTCGGGCCGCTCATCTTCGTGCACGAGATGGGGCATTATCTCGTCGCGCGCTGGTGCGGGGTCGATGTCGAGGCGTTCTCGATCGGCTTCGGGCGCGAGATCGCCCACTGGACCGACCGGCGCGGCACGCGCTGGCGGATCGGCGCGCTGCCACTGGGCGGCTATGTCCGCTTCGCGGGCGACATGAACCCGGCGAGCCTGGGCGATCCCGGCTGGGTGGAGCTGCCCGCCGAGCTGCGCAATCGCCGCTTCCTCGCCAAGCCGATCTGGCAGCGCGCGGCGATCGTGGCGGCGGGGCCGCTCGTCAACCTGCTGTTCGCCGTCCTCATCCTCGCCGGCTTCGCCCTCGCGCATGGCGAGAATGTCACGCCCGCGACGGTGAGCGGCGTGCAGCCGGGAAGCGCGGCGCAGGCGGCCGGCATCCGGGCCGGCGAGACCATCACCGCGATCGACGGCCGCGCGGTCGAGCGGTTCGAGGACATCTCCCGCGCGGTGCACGTCCGGCCCGGCGAGCCGGTGCGCGTCACGCTGCGGCGGGGTGATGCCGAGCGGATCGTCACCGTGACGCTGGGCACCCGGATCGAGCAGGACCGCTTCGGCAACCAGTACCGTTTCGGCCAGCTCGGCGTGCGCAGCGGACTGCCGGTGGTCCGGCCGGTCTCGATCGTCGAGGCGCCCGCCGTCGCGCTGCGCCAGACTCAGGCGATCATCGGCATGATGGTCGAGGGGCTGGGGCAGGTCATCAGCGGCCGCCGGCCGTTGAGCGATCTGGGCGGCCCGCTCAAGATCGCCCAGATTTCGGGCGAGCAGGCGCATCGCGGGATCGAAAGCCTGATCGCTTTCATGGCGCTGATGTCGATTAACTTGGGGTTCATCAACCTGTTGCCAATCCCTGTCCTCGACGGGGGGCATTTGCTGTTCTACGGGATCGAGGCGGTGGCGCGACGTCCGGTGAGCGCACGGGCGCAGGAATGGGGCTACCGTTCCGGGCTCGCCCTGCTTCTGGGGCTGCTGCTGGTGGTGACGTTCAACGATTTGTCATCTTTCGGCGTGTGGGAAGGGCTGTCCGGCTTGATCGGCTGAGCCGCATCGGGCAGGAGGGCGCCTCGATGAGGACGGGGGCGCGCGCGGCACATGGCCGGTTTCCAGATTTGGGCAAAGGTAGAGGCGTGATAGCGACCAACAGCAGCCAGGGGCGGTGCCGCCCGCTCGTCATCGTCCTGCTCGCGGGGACGATGCTGACCGGCGTGCTGTCGATGCCGGCCTCGGCCCAGTCGCAGGCCGGCGCGCCGCCGCCGCCGCCGACCTTCGCCCCGCCGCCGCCGCTCGATGACGCGTCGGCGGCACTCCCCGCCGGCGTCACCCCGATCGGCGCGATCAGATCGCTGACCGTCGCCGGCAGCCAGCGGCTCGAGCCCGACACGGTGCTCGCCTATACCAAGCTGCGCGTCGGCCGGGCCTATGCCCGCGAGACGCTCGACGAGGCGCTCAAGGATCTCTACGCGACCGAGCTGTTCGCCGACGTCCAGATTCGCGACGATGCCGGCGCGCTGACCGTCACGGTCAAGGAAAACCCGGTCGTCAACCGCATCGTGCTCGAGGGCAACAAGCGCCTCAAGGACGACAAGATCCGCCCCGAGATCAAGCTCGCCCCGCGCCAGATCTACACCCGTTCGAAGGTGCGCGCGGACGTCGCCCGCATCATCGAGTTGTATCGCCGCCAGGGCCGCTTCGCCGCCGTCGTCGATCCCAAGCTCGTCCAGCTCGACCAGAACCGCGTCGACATCGTCTACGAGATTTCCGAAGGCCCCAAGTCCAAGGTCCGCCGGATCAACATCATCGGCAATTCGAAGTTCAAGGACAGCCAGCTGCGCAGCCAGATGGCGACCAAGCAGGCGCGCTGGTTCCGCCTCTTCTCCTCGGGCACCTCCTACGATCCCGACCGGCTCGCCTATGACCAGCAGAAGCTGCGGCAGTTCTACCTGACCAAGGGTTATGCCGACTTCCGCGTCACGTCGGCCGTCGCCGAGCTGACGCCCGACAAGCAGGACTTCATCATCACTTATGTCGTCGAGGAAGGCGAGCGCTACAAGTTTGGCGACGTGGCGGTGAAGAGCGAAATCCGCGACCTCAGTTCCGAAACGCTCACCCGCTCGCTGCGGATGAAGAAGGGGCAGTGGTACAACGCCAAGCTGGTCGAGGACACCGTCGACCAGCTCAACGAGACCGCCGGCCTGTTCGGCTACGCCTTCGCCGACGTGTCGCCCGACTTCAACCGCGACAAGGATGCCCGCACCATGGGCATCACCTTCGCCATCGCCAACGCCCCGCGCGTCTATGTCGAGCGCGTGGACATCAACGGCAACACGCTGACGCAGGACAAGGTCATCCGCCGCGAGTTCCGCCTGCAGGAGGGCGACGCGTTCAACAGTTTCCTCGTCAAGCGGTCGCAGGACCGGATCAACTCGCTCGGCTATTTCCAGGAAAAGCTGCAGATCGAGCAGAAGCCCGGATCGGCGCCCGACCGCATCGTTCTCGAAACCAATGTCGAGGAAAAGTCGACCGGCCAGCTCCAGCTCTCGGCGGGCTTCTCCAGCCTCGAAAAGTTCATCATTTCCGCCTCGGTCACGCAGAGCAACTTCCGCGGCAAGGGGCAGGAGCTGCGCACCTCGGTCAATTATTCGAGCTATTCGAAGTCGGTGGAGCTGGGCTTCACCGAGCCCTATCTGTTCGACAGGAACATCGCGCTGGGCGGCGACATCTTCCGCCGCGATCTCAACCAGTTCAACTATCTCAACAACAACGACCGCAACCGCACCTATTCGCAGACCTCGACCGGGTTCCAGGTCCGACTGGGCGTGCCGATCACCGAGTATATCTCCGCGTCGCTGCGCTACGGCCTGTCGTTCGACAATGTGACGCTGGATCGGGGCAATTATTACACCGACAGGAACAACAACGGCATTCTGGGCGAACAGTCGATCGACACCTGCGACCCGCTGCGCGCCGGCCGCTATCTTTGCGACGCGATCGGCAAGCGGACGACGTCCTCGCTCGGCTATTCGCTGATCTATGACCGTCGCGACAACCGCATCCGCCCCACCCGCGGGCAGAGCGTGGTGCTGAGCCAGGATTTCGCCGGGCTGGGCGGCAGCGTCAAATATCTCCAGACGCGCATCGACGCGGACAAATATTTCCCGCTCGGCAGCGGGTTCGTCTTCGCGCTGTCGGCGGAGGGCGGGTATATCCTCTCGCTGGAGAAGCAGCGGCGCGACGCCGACGGCAACGCGCTGGAAAAGGTGCGGCTCGTCAACCGCTTCTTCCTGGGCGAACCGCAGTTGCGCGGCTTCGACATTCGCGGCGTCGGTCCGCGTGTGCGGCGCTTCTACTATGTCAAGGACGGCAACAACTATGTCCTGGGACAGGCCAACAACAACAGCGACGACGCGCTGGGCGGCAAGGTCTATTATCTCGTGCGCGGCGAGATCGAGATCCCGCTGGGTTCGGGCGCGCGGGAACTCGGATTGCGGCCGTCGGTGTTCGTCGATGCCGGCGCGGTGGGCGGGATCAAGGATCCGGTGCTCACCAGCTTCCCCGGCTATTGCACCATCTCGACCGGCAGCGGAACCAGCGCTGTTCAGCGGCTCGTCCCGGCGAGCGCCGTCGGCAAGTGCGACGGCGTCACGCCGTCGGGATCGACGCTCGTCGGCTACAACGACAACACCGCCTTCGAGGAGAAATATTTCGGCGATACGCTGAAACCCCGTCTGTCGGTCGGCTTCGGGGTGAACTGGAACTCGCCGTTCGGCCCGTTCCGCATCGACATCGCCAAGGCCCTGCTCAAGGAGAAGGGCGACGACACCAAACTCGTGACATTCAACGTAGGGACTCAGTTCTGATGACAAAATATCTTATCGGCGTCGCGCTCGCGGCGGTTTCGGTTGGCGTGGCGGCGCCCGCGCTGGCGCAGAAGGCACCCGGCGCCGTCGTCGTGGTGGTCGATACCGACCGCCTGTATCGCGAATGCACCGCCTGTGGCGCCGCCACGGCCCAGATCCAGACGCTCATGACCCAGGCGCAGCAGCGCGCCCAGTTGCTGAGTCAGCCGATCCAGACCGAGGCGCAGGCGATCCAGCAGGCCGCCGACGCCGTGCAGAAGCAGCCCGCCGGCGCCGCTCGCACGGCCGCCGAAACCGCGCTCCGCACGCGCGCCGAGGCGCTGCGGCAGAAGGAAACGGCCGCCAATCGCGAGCTGCAGCAACTCGATCAGTCCATCCAGTCGACTCGCCAGAACGTGCTTCGCCAGATCAACGAGAAGCTCAATCCCATCTACCAGCAGGTGATGACAACGCGCGGCGCCAATATCGCGGTCGATACTGGCGCGACGCTGGCCAGCGCCAGCTCGCTGGACGTCACCAACGACGTCCTCGCGGCGCTGAACCAGCAGCTGCCCAGCGTCAGCGTGACGCCGATGCCGCCTCCGGCGCCGCCGCAGGGTCAGCAGCCGGCCACGCCGCCGCCGCCGGGCCGCTGATCCCGGCGATGAGCGACACGGTCCCGCAGGGGAGCGCGCCGGCCGACGAAACCGGCGCGCTCGGGCCGCTCGATGTGCGCGGCGTCATGGCGGCGCTGCCGCATCGGTTCCCGATGCTGCTCATCGACCGCGTGGTCTCGCTCGTGCGCGAGCGGTCGATCCACGCGGTCAAGGCGGTGAGCGTCAACGAGCCCTTCTTCCAGGGCCATTTCCCGACGCGCCCGATCATGCCCGGCGTGCTGACGGTCGAGGCGATGGCGCAGGCGGCGGGCGTGCTCGCCGTCATCTCGCGCGACCTCATGGGGACGGGCAAGCTCGTCTATTTCATGGGTATCGACAATGCCCGCTTCCGTGCGCCGATCGAGCCGGGATGCCTGCTCGACATCCATGTCGCGGTCACCCAGTCGCGCGGCGCGATCAGCAAATTCACCGGCAAGGCACTGGTCGAGGGCAAGCTGCACGCCGAAGCCGACTTCGTCGCGATGATCGCGGACCCGCCGGTGGAGTGATCCGCCGATCCTCCCCGCGCGCGGGGAGGAGCCGACCCCGACCGCTCCGGTTCACGGGAGGGGTGGCGAGGCTTGGTCCTGCGCAAGCAGGACTGAGCGGCAGCGGGGCGGGCCAGCGAGGTCGGTGAGGGGGCGGTAGCTCCATTCGCCGTTCTCCCGCGAAAGCGGGATTTCAGGGCCGCGAGCGCCGGCGGCTGCCGTTCTGGACTCCCGCTTTCACGGGAGAACGGTTGTGCTGCTATTCGCTTGCTTTCTGCTCCCTCGCGCCATAAGGGCCGTCCCTTCACGCCACCGGGCTGGTCGGAAACCAGCCGCCAACGGAGCATATCCCGTGAAAAAAGACACCCATCCCGACTATCATTTCATCACCGTCCAGATGACCGACGGCACCAGCTTCCGCACCCGCTCGACCTGGGGCAAGGAAGGCGACACGCTGGCGCTCGACATCGACCCGACGTCGCACCCGGCCTGGACCGGCGGCAACCAGCGGATGCTCGATCAGGGTGGCCAGGTCGCGCGCTTCAACAAGCGCTTCGGCGGCCTCACCCTCAAGAAGGGCTGAGCCCCGCCGCCGGATGCCCCCGCGGTCTCGACGATCGCGGGAGGACCGGCGTTGCCGCCGGGATGACGCGCAACGCCGGCGCGGACATCAGCCGCTCGGCGCGGATCAGCGCGGCGCCGTCCCGGCCGGCGACGAGGGCTGAGCGCGGTCAGCCGAGCGCGACGCTCACGATCTGCGCCTGGGTGAACTCCATCAGCCCCTCGAGCGCGTTCTCCGTGCCGATGCCCGATTCCTTGGCGCCGCGCAGCGGGATGTTGGCGGCGAGCGCCATATGCTGATTCACCCACACGCTGCCCGCGTCAAGTCGCCGCGCGACGTCGGTCGCGCGCGCGACATTTGACGACCAGACCGAGGCGCCGAGGCCGTAACTGGTCGCGTTGGCGCGCGCGATGGCGTCCTCGACCTCGTGATAGCGGATGACGGGAAGGACGGGGCCGAACGGCTCCTCGTCGACCAGCCGCGTCCCCTCGGCGATGTCGGCGACGATCGTCGGCTTGATGAAATAGCCGCGATTGCCGTGGCGCTCGCCGCCGGTAAGGATGCGGCCCTCCCCGGCGCGCACGCTCTCGATGATGCCGAGCACGCGCTCGAACTGCGCCTTGTTCTGCACCGGCCCCATCTCCACCCCGGCGTCGAGGCCGTTGCCGAGCACGACCTTCTCGGCAAGCGCGACGAGGCGCTCGCACATCCGCTCGTACAGGCTGTCGGGGACGAACAGCCGCTTGATCGCGACGCACACCTGCCCCGAATTGGCGAAGGCGAAAGCGAACAGCTTGGGCGCCACCGCGTCGAGATCGACATCGTCGAGCACGATCGCGGCATCGTTGCCGCCCAGCTCCAGCGTCAACCTTTTGAGGCTGTCGGCGCTCGATTTCATGATCGCCTTGCCCGTCGCGGTCGATCCGGTGAAGCTCACCTTGGCGATGTCGGGATGCGCGGTGATGAGCGGACCGAGGCGGTTGTCGTCCGAGAGGATCTGCACGATCCCGGCGGGCACCAGCGGCCGCACGATCTCGCCCAGCTTGAGCGTGGAGAGCGGCGTCGTCGGCGCCGGCTTGATGATGACGGCGTTGCCGGCGAGGATCGCGGGCGCCAGCTTGTAAGCGGCGATGATGAGCGGGAAGTTCCAGGGGACGATGCCCGCGACAATGCCGAGCGGGCGGCGATGCTCCTCCACCCGCTGCCGCTCGGTGTCGACGAGCGTCCGCACGGGCATGTCGAGCCGGGCGTAGTAGCGCGTGTAATGCTCCGCCCCGGCCACCTCGCCCAGCGCCTGCGCCAGCGGCTTGCCCTGTTCCTGCACGAGCAGCTCGGCGAGCGCCTGCTTGTTCTCCCCGATCGCGTCGGCGATCGCGACGAGCACCGCCTGCCGGTCGGCATAGGGACGGGCGGCCCAGGCCGGCTGCGCGACCCTCGCGGCCGCCACCGCGCGATCGAGCGCGGCCGCGTCTGCGATCGGCACCTGCGCCACGGTTTCCTCGGTCGCCGGATTGAGGACGGCGAGCCGTTCAGGCGCGGAGACGATCTCACCGTCGATCAGCAGACCAAAATCACTCATTTGTTATTTCCTATGAAGAAAAAAAGTTTACCAAACATGCCATATGGATTATGGCGCTGGTGCTATTAGCATGATCCGGTAGCATGGAGGGAGTCGGTCGGCGGTGGCAAATATGGCCATTGAGCCTGTCACTATCAGCCGCCCCGCCGTCGATCCGGCAAGGCCGGCGTTCGTGCTGGTCGGCGGCGAGACGCTTGGCCATGGCGCTCTCACGACGCGATCGGCGCAGCTCGCCAACTGGCTGCGGTCGGTGGGGCTATGTCCCGGCGACCACATCGCGTTCATGATCGAGAACCGCGCCGAGCTGTTGATCCTCGCCTGGGCCGCGCAGCGCTGCGGACTCTACTACACGCCCATCCCGACCCATCTCAAGAGCGAGGAGGCGGGTTACATCATCGACGATGCGACGGCGCGTGTGATGGTCGGCAGCGCGCGGACGGCGCCGGTCTGGCGCGACCTCCGAGCGCGCGCGCGAGGCTCGATCCTGTGGGCGAGTGTCGACGCGGTAGAGGCGGTAGAGGCGGACGTCGTCAACCTTGATCGGGCCATCGCCGGCCAGCCGGTCGCGCCGACGGCGGAGGAGGTCGAGGGGATGGCGATGCTCTACTCCTCCGGCACCACCGGCCGGCCCAAGGGGATAAAGCGGCCGCTGAGCGGCCGGCGCTTCGGCGACGAGCCTCTGCCGGCGGTTTATGAGACGCATCACGGCATGGGCGCCGACACGGTCTATCTCTCGCCCGCGCCGCTCTACCACGCCGCGCCGCTGCGCGCGGTGATGGCGGTGCAGCGGCTCGGCGGGCGGGTGATCGCGCTCGACCGTTTCGACGCGGAGCAATTGCTGGCGGCGATCGAGCGCCACGGCGTGACCCATGTCCAGCTGGTGCCGACGATGCTGCGGCGCCTGCTCGACCTGCCGGCGGCGGTCCGCGCGCGCCATGACCTTTCGAGCCTGCGTTGCGTCATCCACGCGGCCGCGCCCTGTCCGGTCGAGGTCAAGCGGGCCGCGATCGACTGGCTCGGGCCGATCGTCAGCGAATATTATGGCGGCACCGAAGGAGTCGGCATGACCTACATCACCAGTGCCGAGTGGCTGGCCCATCCCGGCTCGGTCGGCAAGGCGATCCTGGGGACGGTACATATCATCGGCGAGGATGGCGAGGAACGGCCGCCACGCGTGACCGGCACCGTCTATTTCGGCGGCGGGCCGCGCTTCACCTATCACAACGCGCCCGAGAAGCTGGCCGAGGTGACCGACGCCGCCGGGCGGGTGACGCTGGGCGATATCGGCTGGGTGGATGAGGCGGGCTATCTGACCCTCGTCGACCGGCGCTCCTTTGTCATCAATGCGGGCGGCGTCAACATCTACCCGGTCGAGATCGAGGAGGTGCTCCGCGCCCATGCCGATGTCGCCGACGCCGCCGTCATCGGCGTGCCCGACCGCGACCTTGGCGAGGTGGTGAAGGCGGTCGTCGAACCGCGCGCGCCGGCGTCCGATCCGCAGGCGCTCGCCGCGGCGCTGATCGCGCATTGCCGCGCCCGGCTGTCGCACGTCAAATGCCCCAGGTCGATCGACATCGTTGACCGCCTGCCGCGCTCCGATATGGGCAAGCTGCTCAAGGATGAGATCAAGCGGCGCTATTGGACAGGCGCGTAAGGGAGACAGGCATGAGTGGATTGCTGGAGGGCAAGGTCGTCCTCATTACCGGCGCGGGCAACGGCATCGGGCGCGAATGCGCGCTCGCGGCGGCGGCGCAGGGCGCGAAGGTGCTGGTCAACGATCTGGGCGGCAGCGGTGACGGGCGCGGCGACGGCTCCGCCAGCGCCGCCGACACGGTCGTCGCGGAGATCCGCGCGGCGGGGGGCGCGGCGGCGGCCAATCACGGCAGCGTCGCCGACATGGCGGCGGTGCGCCAGATGGTCGAGCAATGCCGCGACGAGCTGGGCGGGCTCCACGCGGTCATGAACCCGGCGGGCATTCTGCGCGATGGCATGTTCCACAAGATGCGCGACGAGGATTTCTTCGCCGTCGTCGACGTGCATCTGCGCGGAGCCTATAATGTCGCGCGCGCGACGATCGAGCTGTTCCGCGATCAGGAAGATGGCGCTTATCTGTTCTTCACCTCGACGAGCGGCCTCATCGGCAACCTTGGCCAGGCCAACTACGCTGCGGCGAAAATGGGGGTCGTCGGCCTTTCGCGCATCCTCGCGATGGAGGGCGCGCGGCGCAACGTGCGCGCCAATGCCATCGCTCCCTTCGCCTGGACGCGGATGGTGAGCACGATCCCGGTCACCGACGAGGCCTCGCGCCAGCGGGTCGAGACCATCAAGACGCGGATGCGCGCGGACCAGGTCGCGCGCTTCTGCGTCGCGCTCTGCGCCGAGGAGGCCCGGCAGGTGTCGGGGCAGATCTTCACCGTGCGCGGCAACGAGATCTTCCTGATGAGCCAGCCGCGCCCGGTCCGGTCGGTGGCACGCGCCGATGGCTGGACGGCGGAGAGCATCGTCGAGCAGTGCCTGCCGGCGCTCGAAAACTGGTTCTGCGACCTCGAGCCCTCGGCCAGCGCCTTCCCCGGCGATCCGGTCTGACCGATGGCGATCGACTTCGACAGCGCCATGGCGGCGGGCGCGCGCGATCTGCCCTTCGCCTATGCCGATACCCAGACGATGCTCTATGCCCTGGCGATCGGCATGGGGCGCGATCCGCTCGACGCGCGCGAGCTGGATTTCGTCTATGAGAAGGGGCTGCGCGCGGTGCCGACACTCGCCACCGTCATCGCCTGGGGCGCGCGCGATGTGCGGACGCTGGGGGTCGACTATGCGAGAATCCTGCATGGCGAGCAGCGGCTGACGCTGCACCGGCCGCTCCCCGTCGCCGCGTCGCTGCGCGTCGACACGCGCACCGTCTCGATCCACGACAAGGGGGCGGGCAAGGGCGCGCTGATCGTGTCGCGGATCGACATCGCCGATGCCGCGACCGGCGAGGCGCTCTGCACGCTCGAGCCCACGCATTTCGCGCGCGGCGATGGCGGCTTCAGCGCCGCCGACGGGCGCGACAGCGGTCCCGTCGCGCCGCCGCACGCGCTGCCGGACCGCGCGCCCGATACGATCCGCACGCTGACCACCACGCCCGAGCAGCCGCTTTTCTACCGCCTGCTCGGCGATCGCAACCCGCTCCATGCCGATCCGAACGTCGCGCGCGCCGCCGGGTTCGAGCGCCCGATCCTCCACGGCCTGTGCACCTATGGTCTGTGCTGCCATGCCGTGCTCAAGGCGATCATCGACTATCGCGCCGAGCTGATCCGGCAGTTCGACGTGCGCTTCTCGGCGCCCGTCTTTCCCGGCGAGACGCTGCGGGTCGAGCTGTGGCGCGACGGCGACACGGTCTCCTTCCGCGCCATCGCGACCGGGCGCGAGGCGGTGGTCGTCAACAACGGCCGCTGCCTGCTCGGCTGAGCCTATTGGCGGGCGAAGGTGGCGAGCCGGTCCTTCACGTCGGGGCCGACGCCCTCGGTTTCCATGATCTCCCACTGCAGCCCCGCGTCGAGCGGCCGCGCGTCGGTGGCCTCGATCAGGCGCTTGTTGGCGGCATGGCTGAACCAGCTGTTCGCGAGGATACGTCGGGCGAATGCCTCCACCTCGGCCTCGAAACGCTCGTCGGGGAACACCGCCTCGCACAGCCGGATGGCAAGCGCCTGGTCGGCGGTGAGCGTTTCGGCGGTGAACATCAGCCGCTTCGCGGTGGCGATGCCCACGCGGCGGGGGAGGCGCTGGCTCATGCCCCAGATCGGCGTGAACGCCCACTTCGCATGGGTGTCGGCGAAGCGGGCATTGGCGCTGGCGAGGATGAAGTCGGCGGCGAGCGCTACCTCGAGCCCGCCGGTGTAGCAATGGCCGTGGACGGCGGCGATGACGGGCTGGGGCAGCTTTTCCATCAGCCGCAGCGTTTCCGAATGCCACCCGCGCGAGGGCACCTCCTCGGCGAGGATGTCGTTGAGGTCGTGCCCGGCGGAAAAGCATCGCCCGGCGCCGCGCAGCACCACGCAGCCGACGCCGCGGTCGCGCTTGAGCGCCTCGACATGCGCGCGCAGCTCGGCAAAGAGCGCGACGGTCAGCGCGTTGAGCTTGTCCGGCCGGTTCAGCGTCAGCCAGCACAGGCCGTCCTCGTCGCTGCGGGTCACCAGATCGGTCATGCGCCTCTCCTCAGCCATTGGGATAGATGCGGCCGGCCGGCTCGGCCTCCGACTGCACGAATTCGCCCGTCTCCTCGCACGTCGCGAGCAGCCGTCCCCGCCGCCAGCCGCCATGGCGGTAATAGAGCGCCGTCAGCACCAGCGAGAGCGCCGAGCCGATCGGAAAGCTCCACCACAGGGCATCGAGCCCGAGCCGGGGCTGCAGCAGCAGCGCGGCGCCGATGCGGCCGGGGATCAGCGCCACCGTCATGATGAGCAGCGGCGCGATCGTGGCGCCATTGGCGCGCATGGTCGAGGAGAGGACGAGGGTCACGCCAAACAGCACAAAGCTGCTGCTGGCGATGAGGTTGATGTGCGTGCCGACCAGGATCGCCTGCACGTCGTCGCCCAGGAACAACGCCAGCACCCAGCGATCGACCAGCGCGAGAAGAAGCACGAGCGCGCCGGTCATCAGCAGGTTGATGAGCACGCCGGCACGCATGATCCGGTCAACCCGGTCCCATAGCCCCGCGCCGATATTCTGCGCCGCCATGGCGCTCGCCGCGACTCCGATCGCGATCGCCGGCATTTGGATATAGGTCCATAGCTGGTTCGCGGCGCCATAGGCGGCAATCACCGGCGTGCCATGGCGGTTGACGAGGCCGATGAGCGCGAGCGCCGAGACCGACATCACGATCATCTGCAGCCCCATCGGCACGCCCTTGCCGATCAGCACGCCGGCGAGCGCGCGCGCGGGCCAGAGGTGGCACAGCTCGGCGCCCCGCAGGCGGACCGGAAGGTCGCGGCGGTAAATGGCGCTGAGCAGGAGGAGCAACGTGCAGCCATTGGCGCACAGCGTCGCCACCCCCGCGCCGGTAATCCCAAGGCGCGGGAACGGCCCCCAGCCGGCGATGAGCAGCGGATTGAGCAGGATGTCGAGCGCCAGCCCCGGCAGGGTAAGGACCAGCGGCGTCGTCGCGTCGCCGCATCCGCGCAGCGCCATCGCGAGGAAAATCCCAAGCAGTCCCGGCGGCAACCCCACGAACATGATCCGCAGATAGGCGAGCGCGGGGTCGAACACGTCGGGCGGTGTGCCGAGCAGGCGGAGGATCGCCGGCGCTGCGCACCAGCCGAGCACGCCCACGCCCAGCCCCAGGCCCAGGAACAGCCCGAACCCCGCGCCGACCGCGCGGCGCACGCCGGCGATATCGCCGCGCCCCATGCTCTGCGCGATCACGATCGAGGCGGCCATGCCGAAGCCGAAGACGAGCGCGAACATCAGGAACACGACGAGATTGCCGTTCGACGTCGCGGCGAGGCCGACATCGCCCAGAAACTGCCCGACCCAGATCGCGTTGATCGACGCGTTGACCGAATTGAGCACGTTCGAGGCAAGCGTCGGCAGCGCGAAGAGCAGCAGGCTGCGCGTCGGCGGCGCGGTGAGCAGGTCCGGGGGTGATGTGGATCTCAAAGGGACGTCATCCGCTGTCCTGCTGCTATCGAAGGTCTTCGCTTCGCTCGCCCATGCCACTGAACGGGGCGGGGTGGAACCAGCCATGGCAGAATCCGCCAGAGCGCATGGGAAAAGTCGACGGCCGTGGCCGCGCCACGCATCGCGAGGCGGACGGCGGACAAAACCCCCGGCTTGCGCTTGACCTTTCGCAAGGCGTGGAGGACAGGAAGGCGCTAAACACGGGCGGAACGCGGGGGACGGCGGGTGGACGGCGATCGGCAGCGGCGTTTCAGTGGCACAGGTCCGGTCCGCGCCGGCCAGGGCTTTGACGCCTCCGCGCTCGCCGGCTGGATGGCGGCGCATGTCGATGGCTATGCCGGTCCGCTGGAGGTCGAGCAGTTCCGGGGCGGGCAGTCCAACCCGACCTATCGCCTTGTCACGCCCGGCCGGCGCTATGTCCTGCGCCGCAAGCCGCCAGGAACGCTGCTCAAGGGCGCCCATGCCGTCGAGCGCGAATATCGGGTGATCGCCGCGCTCGGCGGGGCGGGCTTTCCCGTGGCGCGCGCTCATGCGCTGTGCGAGGACGAGGGGGTGATCGGCACGCCCTTCTACATCATGGACATGGTCGAGGGGCGCATCTTCTGGGATTCGGCGCTGCCGGGGCTCGATCCGGCCGGGCGGGCCGCCTGTTTCGACGCGATGAACGCGGCGATGGCGCAACTGCACCGCTATGACCCGGCGGCGATCGGGCTTGGCGACTATGGCCGCCCCGGTAACTATTTCGCCCGCCAGATCGCGCGCTGGGCCGGGCAGTATCGCGAGGACGAGGCAGCGGGGCGCCTGCCCGACATGGACTGGCTCGCCGAGTGGCTGCCGGACCATATCCCGCCCGGCGACGAGAGCAGGATCGTCCATGGCGATTTCCGCGCCGACAACATGATCTGGCACCCGACCGAACCGCGCATCCTCGCCGTGCTGGACTGGGAGCTGTCGACGCTCGGCCACCCGCTCGCCGACTTTACCTATCATCTGATGATGTACCGCTATCCACCGCATATCATTGGCGGTTTCGCGGGTGCGGATCTGGCCTCGCTCGGCATTCCGGCGGAAGCGGACTATCTTGCGGCCTATTGCCGCCGGACGGGCCGGGCGGGGATCGACGACCTCGCCTTCTACCTCGCGTTCAACATGTTCCGCTTCGCGGCGATCGTCCACGGGATCAAGGGGCGGGTGGCGCGCGGCACCGCCGCCTCGCCGGAGGCCGCGCCGCTTGTCGCCTTGCTCCCGGAACTCGCCGCGATCGCCCGGCGCACCGCCCAGGGCGCCCCATGACCAGGATCGAAGGAATGTCCATGCCCTATTCGGCCGAAGCCGTGGCACTTGCCCATCGGGTCGAGCGCTTCGTGCGCGACATCGTCGTGCCTTACGAGAAAGACCCGCGCCGCGACGCCCATGGACCGAGCGAGGAACTGGTCGCCGAGCTGCGCGGCCTCGCGAGGGCGGAGGGGCTGATGACGCCGCACATCCGCGCCGATGGCCGCCACCTCTCGCACCGCGACACCGCGCTGGTGCTGCGCATGTCGGGCCTCTCGCCGCTCGGGCCGCTGGCGCTCAACACCGCCGCGCCCGACGAGGGCAATATGTACATGCTCGGCAAGATCGCGACGCCCGAGCAGAAGGCGCGCTTCCTCGACCCGATCGTGTCGGGGGAAGCGCGCTCCGCCTTCTTCATGACCGAACCGGCCGAGGATGGCGGCGCCGGCTCCGACCCCTCGATGCTCAGGACGCGCGCGGTGCCCGACGGCAATCACTGGCGGATCAGCGGGCGCAAGGCGTTCATCACCGGGGCGATCGGCGCCAGGGTGGGCATCATCATGGCCAACACCGGCGAGGGCGAGAAGATCGCCGCCACGATGTTCCTCGTCGATCTTCCCGATCCGGCGATCCGCATCGAGCGGGTGCTCGACACGATCGACAGTGCGCTGATCGGCGGCCACTCGATCGTCGCCATCGACGGGCTGCGCGTGCCGGCCGATCAGATCCTGGGCGAACTGCACCAGGGCTATCGCTATGCGCAGGTACGGCTGTCGCCCGCGCGGCTCACCCATTGTATGCGCTGGCTCGGCGCGTGCATCCGCGCGCAGGAGATCGCGTCCGCCTATGCCTGCCGCCGCCATGCCTTCGGCCGGCCCCTCATCGATCATGAGGGGGTGGGCTTCCCCCTCGCCGACAACATGATCGAGCTCAAGCAGTGCGAGCTTATGATCGACTGGTGCGCCGACGTGCTCGACAGCGGCTCGCTCGGCACCACCGAAAGCTCGATGACCAAGGTCGCGGTCGCCGAGGCGCTGTTCCGCGTCGCCGACCGCTGCGTGCAGGCGATGGGCGGCACCGGCGTCACCCACGACACCATCGTCGAGCAGGTGTTCCGCGAGGTGCGCGCCTTCCGCATCTACGACGGTCCGACCGAGGTCCACAAATGGAGCCTCGCCAAAAAGATCAAGCGCGATCACCGGGCCGAGTAGCCGGCGGGGTTCTCAGTCCCTGTCGAGCGAGCGGGCGATGAGTTCCTTCATGATCTCGTTGGTGCCGCCATAGATTTTCTGCACGCGCGCGTCGGCATATTGGCGGGCAACGGGATATTCCTCCATGAAGCCGTAGCCGCCGAAGATCTGGACGCATTCGTCGGCGATCTCGCACTGTGTCTGGGTCGACCACCATTTGACCATCGACGCGGCGGTGGCGTCCAGCTCGCCCCGGTCGAGCCGGCCGACGCAATCGGTGACGAAGCTGCGCAGCACTTCCGCCTTGGTCGCCACCTCGGCGAGCTTGAAGCGGATGTTCTGCTGATCCATCAGCCGCTTGCCAAACGCCTTGCGCTCCTTGGCATAGGCGACCGTTTCGGCGAGCGTGAAATCAATATTGCCCAGCGCGCCCAGCCCGATGACGAGACGCTCCCAGGGGAGCTGCTCCATGAGCTGATAGAAGCCGCGCCCCTCGACGCCGCCGAGCAGCGCGCTGGCGGGCACCTGCACATCGTCGAAGAACAGCTCGGCGGTGTCGTTGCCCTTCATGCCGATCTTCTTGAGAACGCGGCCACGGCGGAACCCGTCAAGGTCGCGCAGGTCGACGAGCATCAGCGACACGCCCTTGGCGCCCGCCTCGGCATCGGTCTTGACGACGAGGCAGATCATGTCGGCATGGCCGCCATTGGTGATGAACGTCTTGGAGCCCGAGATGCGGTAGCCGTTGCCGCTGGGCTGCGCGATGGTGCGGATGCCCTGGAGGTCTGACCCCGCCGAGGGCTCCGTCATGCCGAGCGCGGCGACCAGCTCGCCCGCGGCGAGGCCCGGCAGCCACTGCGCCTTCTGTTCGGCGGTGCCATAGGTGTCGATATAGTGGAGCACGCATTGCTGAATGGCGATGCCCCAGGCGGTGTCGCCGGATCTGGAATATTCGTAGGTCGCCACCGCCTCAAAGCTGCGCGGCGCGCCGACCCCGCCATGATCGGGTGCCAGCGAGGGCGCCAGGAGCCCGAGCCCGCCCGCCTTGGTCCACAGCGCCCGGTCCACCTTGCCCTCGCCATACCAGCGATGGCTATTGGGCGCCACCTCGTCCGCCACGAAGCGCTGCATGAGGTCGGTGAAAGCGGCGTGATCGTCGCTGAACCAGTCCGAGCGGGTGAAGCCCTGTGCGGCCATGTTGCTGTCCTCAACCTGATGTGGTCTGTCGCCCAGCCCTAAACAGACGTTCAGTCTGACGCAAGAGGCGGCGCGCCGACCGAGGCCAGTTCGGTGGCCAGCACCGCGCGCTGGCGATGGGGCGGCCAGCCTTCGGGATCGTAGGTCGCCTGGGTCGCGAGGCCGGCAGTCGTGGTGAGAAGGCGGGCGGCCTGCATCGCGCGGCCATCGACCGGGTCTGGCGCGATCGGGCCGCAGATGTCGAGAACGCGCGCAACGAGCGCCTGCGCCTCGCGCCTGCCAGCAAAACGGGGACTGATGCAAGAGGGGGATGCCATCAAAGTCTTGGCACGAAACGAAATTCACCGGGGCCGGCGCCACCCCGGCGCCTGCCCTCAGGGCGTCCGGGCATTCATGAGGATGCGCGAGACGCCGCGCCGCCCGTTGCGGCGGTCGAGCTGCACGAAGATGTCGACGACGCTCGTCACATAATGGACGATGTCGGCGCGGCGGAGCTGGACGCCCGACTGGAGGATGATGAGCGCGAGCTGCTCGATCGCCCCTTCGGGGCTGTCGGCGTGGAGCGTGGTGAGCGAGCCGGGATGGCCGGTATTGACCGCGCGCAGGAAGGTATAGGCCTCCGACCCGCGCAACTCGCCCAGGATGATGCGGTCGGGCCGCATCCGCAGCGATGCCTGGAGGAGGTCGTCGGCGGTCACCCGCGCCTCGCCGAGCTGGCCCTTGACCGCGATCAGCCCGACGGCATTGGGATGGGCGAGCTGCAGCTCGGGCGTGTCCTCGATCAGGATCAGCCGCTCGGCCGGGGGAATTTCCTTGAGCAGCGCGTTGAGGAAGGTCGTCTTGCCCGTCGAGGTGCCGCCCGCGACGAGGATATTGCGCCGCGCCCGCACCGCCTCGCCGAGCAGCGCGGCGATGTCGGCTGGCGCCGCATCGGCATTGATGTCGGGCGCGGTCGGCGGGCCGCTGCTGAGCGCCGTGCCCTCGAACGCCCCGCGCGCGGCATAGTCGGCCAGCGTGAGGTCGGCGACGACATGCTTGCGGATCGCGATCGCCATCGGGCCGCGCGTGGCGGGCGGCGCGACGATCTGCACGCGCGATCCGTCGGGCAGCATCGCGGCGAGCAGCGGATGCTCGCGGCTGATCCCCTGATGCGCGAGGCTGGCGATCTGGCGGGCGAGGCGCCAGAGCCGCTCCTCGGTGAGATCGGCGACCTCGTGCCGCTCGATCGCGCCGCCCAGCGTCTCGATCCACAGCTCGCCGGGACGGTTGATGAAGATGTCGGTGACGTCGCCGCGGGCAAGGGCGGGAAGCAGCGGCGCCAGATAGGCGTCGAGATAGCGGAAGCCGCTCGCATCGACGGCGGGGAGGGGAACGGGCGCGCTCATCGCACCGGCGGCGTCCCGCCGAAATCGAGGTCGCGCGCGACGAAGATCGAGACCTCGCCACCCGCCTTGACCTTGATCGTCGGGCGCGGATTGACCTCGGGCAGCAGCGACTGGGTGGCGGTGCTCACCTGATTGGGAATGCCGACATAGACCGAGCCCGCGCGCGGCCGCGAGGCGATGTTGACGCCGATGGTGAGCGCCGATTGCAGCACCGCATTGGCAAAGCGCTGGAAGAAATGCGTGTTGACCCGTCCCGGTATCCCCGTGCCGCCGAGCCGGTCGGCCGCCGGCGAGGCGATGCGGATCGCGACACCATCGGGCCGGATCAGCCGGTTCCAGGTGACGAGAATACGGCGCTGGCCCGGATTGTTGTCGACGCGGAACTCGCCGATCAGCCGGCTGCCGCGCGGGATCAGAACCCGCGTCCCATCAAAGCTGCGCGCGTCGCGCGACACGATCGCGCGGGCGAGGCCGGGCCGGTTCGAATCGAGCGGCGTTTCAAGCACCGCCGCGATGATCGTCCCCTGCGGGATCAGCGAGCCACGGTTGCGGATCAGCGTCGCGCGCACCGCCTCGTCGCCGCCGGCGAGCTGCGCCTGGCCCTCCGGCCCGCGAGTGGCCTGATCGATCGGCTGGGCGCCCTGGCCGGTGGTGAGATCGACGACCAGCGCCGGCTCGGCCGAGACGTTTCCGCCGGGTGGCCCGGAACGGCCGGGCAGCATCGTCGGCGGGGGGGTGTAGACAGGGGGCGGAACCGGCGCGCGGGGGATCGGCGGCGGGCCTGGCGCGGGCTCCCGGATCACCACCGGCGCCGGGGGCGGAGGGGGTGGCGGCGCGGGTGGCACGGCGAGCGGGGGTGTCACCGGCAGCGTCGCGATCTGCCTAGCAGGCGCGTTCCGCGCGTCGTCGATCGCGTGCCGCCGCGCGTTGAGGAGCAGGAACAGGCCGATGGCGAGCGTGCCGGCGATCAAGGCGATCACGGCGCCGGTCAGCCGGCCGCGCGGCGGCGTCACCACGGGCCGGACGTCGCGCGCCGCGAGCCCGTCGCGCGGATCGATCGCCGCGTCGCTCATCGCATATTCTCCGCCTGCGCGTCGCTCAGGCGTGTGGCGGTCGCCTTCGCCTTGCCGCGGCGGAAGACGAGCTGCTGATAGACCCCCTCGATCACATAGGCGCCATCCTTGACGACGCCGTTGATGAGCGCCTCCTTCCCCTCGGGCGTGACATAGTAGATCGCCGGCAGGTCGACATCGGGGGGCCAGGCAATCGCGGTCGCGCCATGATCGTCCGACATCGCGCTCGGCCACAAAGCCTTGTCGCCACGCAGGCGATAGCGGGTGGGATTGGCCTCCACGACCGTGTCGGGCGTGTCGACCGGCACGGGGTAGTTGAAGCGCACCAGATAGGGCACCTGCGCGTCGCCGGCGCCGACATAGAGCGCGAAATTGTAGCGGCGCGCGTCGGTGACGACTGTCAGGTTGGTCGCCACAGCGTTGGCGAGCGGCTTGATGAACAGATGGTCCGCGCGCTTGTTGACCTGAACCTGCCAGGCGCCGCTGTTGCCGACCGAAACGGTCTCGACCCGCTCGTCGGGGGAGAGTTCCACCGTGACGGCGAAGCCGAGCGCGACGTTGAGCGCGACGACCTGATCGGGATCGTAGTCTACCGACTGGAGGCGCGGATCGCCCGGTCCCGGACGCGGCACCACCTCGGCGCCGGCGGGAGCGGCGAGCAGCATCAGGAGGAGGATCGCGAATCCCCTCATGGCTGGCCGAGCGGCGCCAGCGCGCCAGGAACCGGCGCGGCGGCCGCCGGCGCGGTGGTTGTGGGAGGGGGCGCTTCCTGGTCGCGGCGATAGCCGATCACCTGGAACCCCAGCGGATTGACCAGCCGGTCCTCCACCGACATCGGAATGCCGACATAGCGATAGCGGATCACCGCCACCCAATATTGCTGGGTTCCGGCGAGTTGCCCCTGATCGCGCCGCTCCGTGGCGAAGCGGACCAGCGCGCTGCCCTGTCCCATTGGCGAGACGCTCCGCACCGTGGTGGTGACCTGCGTCGTGCGCGGATAGAGGCGGAAGGGGCTCGACGGGTTGGTCGCCGGCATCAGCGAGAGATAATCCCGCCGCGCCGTCTCGCCCGACCACAGCGCCACCTTGCGATAATCGTGTGGGATGCTGGCGATGTCGAAATTCTCGCGCGCGATGACATATTGCGCGAGCAGGGAATGCGTCAGCGCCTCGTCCGCCGGGATGCTCTCGGTCGCGGTGCCCTTGAGCATCTGCGCATAGCCGGTCGTCCGGTCGACGAGCAGCGTGTAGGGCACCACGGTCTTGAGCGGCGCCAGCGCGACGAGCGCCAGCGCCTCGAGCAGCGCGACGGCGACGGCGACGCCGGCGATGATCCACGCGATCCGGGTTGATCGCCGCAGCGCGTCCTGCCGGTCGTCGGCCCAGGTCGCGGCCTGCGCATAATAGGTTTCGCGCCCCTCGGCGGCGGTTTCGGTCTGTTTCTCGGTCATCCCTGTGCGTCCCTCCGGCTGGCCCCGGCCGAATGGCGCCGCGCGCGGCGATAGCTTTGCCCGAGCGGCTGCGCCCAGGCCTCGGGGCGGCTGCCGCCGCCGGTCTCAGCGGGCGCGGCGGTGCGCGCGATCCCGGCCGGGACGCCGGCGTCCTCGAATGCACGGCCGGCGGTCCGCCGGTCGTTGAGCGTGACGGCGTCGGCCACAGCGCGCGCGCGGGGCCGCTCGTCGCGCGGCTCGAGAGCGGCATTGGCGGCGAGCAGCGGGCGCGGCGCGGCGAGCGGGACGGGCGGCGCGGCAGCCGGCATCGGCTCGGCCCGCCAAAGTGCCGGAAAGCGGAACCCCGCCGCCGCGCGTGCCGTGCCGAGCAGCGCGGCGACGAGCACGGCCGCGAACAGCACCGTGCTCGCGAGGATCTGGCCCGGCAGCAGATCAGCGGGCCTGAACGCGTCGATTCCGGCGGAGAGCGCCGACCATTGCGGTTCGAGCACCGCAAGCTCGAGCGCGAGGACGGCGTTCACCCCGACGCTGCCCAGCGCCGCGCCGGCCAGCGCGCGCACCCAACCCTCGAACAGCCCGCGCGTCGCGTCGAACAGGAGAGCGGCGATGAACAACGGCCCGAGCGCCAGCAGCAGCCCCGCGACGATCCGCACCGATAGCATCCCTGCAATCGTGGTGACCAGCAGCACGGCGTTGGACGAGGCGAGCGTCGCGCGGGCCTCCTGCGACAGCGCCGGGATCATCTGCTGGTTTGGCGGTTCGGCCTGTTGCCCCTGCTGATCCTGGGGCGGGGCGCCGACATTGGTCTGCGCGGGGATCGACACCGCGTCGGGCCGGATGGCCTGCGTGACGAACTCGTAGCCGCCCTGGATACGCGCCGCCAATCCGCCCACATCCTCGCCGCCCAGCCCGCCCGGCCCCAGGATGCGCGCCGCGATCTCGCCCGGCCCGTCCATCGCCACGTCATAGGCGAGTGTGCGGAAGGCGGACCATTGCGTCGCCAGCGCGACGACGATCCCCACCCGCACCGCGATCAGCACGCCCGAGCGCACGGTGAAGGTCTCGCCGAGCAGCAGCCGGTAGCCGATCAGCGCGACATAGATGGTGAGCAGTCCGCTCAGCGCGAAGCCGAGCGAGCCCGAGGCCATCGCGCGATAGCCTTCCTCGCCCAGCCCGCGCGCCTGGCAGTCGACGAATGCGACCATGCCCGAGACGTAGGGGCCGAGCGGATCGAAGGCGGGGCAGCTCGGCATCAGGCGACCTTGAGCAGCGCGGGCAGCCAGTCGGCCGGATCGTCGCCGATGTCGCGGCGGATCTCGTCGAGCAGCCGCACCGTGCGTTCGCGCCCGGAGAGGATCGTCAGCAATTCCGGCTCACCGGCGAGGTTGAGACGGGCCACGACGCTTTCATGCCCGTGCTTGACGAGGAAGCAGCGCGCGCTGTCGGGGAGCGTGCGGACGAGGTCATATTCCTGGCGAGTGAGGCCGAAACCCTCGACATAGTCGCGCGCCTGCGCCTTGGGATTGGCCATGAAGATCTGCGTCGCCGCCTGTTCGACGATGGCGCTGGCGATGCGGCTGCCGAGCGCGTCCTCGGCGCTCTGGGTCGCGAAGCCGACGATGCCGTTGCGCTTGCGGATCGTCTTTTCCCAGTCCTTGATCCGGGCGACGAACACGTCGTCGTCGAGCGCCTTCCACCCCTCGTCGATGACGATGATCGAGGGCGTCCCGTCGAGCCGTTCCTCGACGCGGTGGAAGAGGTACATCATCGCGGGCGTGCGCAGCGCCGGGTCGTCGAGGATGCGCGTCATGTCGAAGCCGACCGCCATCTGCGCCAAGTCGGTGCGGTCGCTGTCATTGTCGAACAGCCAGGCGTGTTCGCCCTCGCCCCACCAGGGCCGCAGCCGCGACCACAGGTCCGCGCCATGGGGCCGGTGGCCGCCACGGAACAGCTCGACGAAGGAGCGCAGCCGGCGGTAGGGCGGGGGCGCGGAGAAATTGGCGTCGATCGCGTCCTTGATCCGGCCGATGTCGTCGACATCGAGCGGATCGCCCGCGCTCCCCTCCGCGAGCCGGCGCACCCAGTCGAGCAGGAAGCGGCGGTTCTCCGCGCTGTCGGGAAGCTGGAGCGGGTTGAGACCCGTGGGCGCGCCCGGCCGCAGCACGTCATAGCCGCCGCCAATCGCGCGGATGAACAGCTCCGCGCCGCGATCCTTGTCGAAGAAGATGATGCGCGGGCTGAACTTGCGCGCCTGGGCGAGGAGGAAGTTGAGCACCACCGTCTTGCCCGAGCCGGACGGGCCGATGACGGTGAAGTTGCCGAGGTCGCCCTGGTGGAAGTTGAAGTGATAGGGGCCGGCGGCGGTCGTTTCGAGCACCGTCACCGCCTGGCCCCAGTGATTGCCTTCCGCTTGACCCACGGGGAAATTGTGGTTGCTCGCAAAGCTCGAGAAATTGCCGCTCGAGATGAGCGCGCGGCGGGCGATATACTTGAAGTTGCCGGGGAATTGCGCCCAGAAGGCGGGTTCCAGCCCCACGTCCTCTCGCACCGCGATGATGCCGAGGTCAATGAGCGCGGCCTGTACCTCCGCGACGCCATTGTCGACCTCCTCGGGCGAGGCGCCCCGGACGGCGATGGAGAGGTGATGCTCGCCAAAGGCGGCGCGGCCGGCGGCGAGGTCGTCCTTGGCGGCCGACAGGTCGGCGCGCAGGCTCACCGCCTCGTCATCCGACGCGCGCATCCGCCGGAGCGCCAGGTTCATGCGGCCGAGCCCCGCCTGCCGGTCGACGAAGCCGAAGCTCTGGCTCACCACCAGTTCATAGGGGACGCGGAGCAGATCATCGAGCATTCCAGGCGTGGTGTGGCCGGGATAATCCTTGATCGAGACGAGCGCGGCGAACCCCCGCTCGGTACCGCTCACCGGCCCCAACTCGACCAGATCCTGCCCGAAACTCACGCGGCGATAGGGGAGATACTCGCCCGCGTCGCCATGCGGGAACCGCACCGGCCGCATCTCGGCATTGTAGAGCGTGGAGAGGAATTCGAGCGGTTCGGAGAACAGGCCGGCGGGCGTCTCATAGGCGGTGAGCAGCCGGGCATTATAGTGGCCGAGCGCGGCGACAAGCTGATCCGACGCGGCGTCGAGCGCGCGGCGCTCGGCCATGTGAGTCGCGTCATCCTCGCGCGCGCGCCTGCCGCCGCGGCCGAGCGCGCGCCCGATGCGCTCCGCTGTGCCCCCGCGCCCCTGCAAGGGCCGGCGGATGATCGTCAGGAACAGCTCGTTGGCGTAGAGCTGCTTGGCCGCGAGCCGCCTGCGCCAGGCGGCGTCGAGATCGCGGCTGAACGGATCGGGGAACTCCGCTTCGATCAGCGGGTCGACGCGGCGGCGGATGACATGGTGATAGAGCGCGAAGCGCGACGATCCCGTCGCCTGCAGCGCGGCGTCGCGCAGCCGCTTGCGATAGTTGATCTCGTCGGTGTCGGCGGTCTCGAACAGCAGCCCGCCGATGCGCAGTACCTGCATGAGGAGGCCGTCGCGCGTCTCGATCGTGCGATCGTCGACGAGACGCGCGTAGGGCAGGCGGCTGCCGGCGCTCGTCTCGCGCGCCCAGCGTTGCTGCGCGGGGCTCAGGCCCGGTAGGAATTGCATCGCCAGACCTTGTAGTTGCGCACGCGCGGGCAGCGCGAGGCCTTCACCAGCCACAGGTCGAAGAAGCGCGGCTCGTTGACGCAGGCGACATAGCCGAGAAGGTGGACGATCACGGCGGTGAGCAGCACCCAGGGCGACTTGAAGATCAGGAACAGCTCGGTGGTCAAAATGGCGTTGACGACGAAGAAGCTGTAGGTGACGCCGGCGAACATCTGCGGACGCGTCAGCGCCACGAACAACGGATCACGGTCCAGCGACGACATTCAGCCCCCGGCGGCGGTCGACTGAATCCCGGCGACGATGCTGGTCGCGCCGAACAGGATGAAGCAACCGATGATAACGGTAACGCCATAGCGCCAGTTCATGCGTCCGGTCAGCATCAGGAAACCCACCGACGCCACCGCGATCACCGCGACCACCGTCGCGACGGTGCCGAGCAGCGTGCCCTGCAGCCAGCCCACCGCGTTGACGATCGCCCCGGACCCCGCCGGATCGGCATAGGACGCCTGCGCCTGAAGCGGGGTCGAGAACAGGGCGGCAAGGGCCGCGAGGCCGGCCGGGCGGACATTGTATCGGGTGCGCATCATCGGCGATACTAGGGTCATCCCGATCGCGGCGCAACCACCTCTCGCGCAACGCCTCGTCGGTCCGGCCGGGTTCACAGGACGAGCGGTGGGAGCGCTATCGGGCCAGCGCGGCGACTGCCCAGGCGCAAGGCTTGCGCGAGGAGGCTGGCCCGCGCGGTCGCGATCACCGCCGGGGGCAGCCGGTCGCTCGACAGCGTCACCGCGATGACGTTGCCCGCGGCATCGCGCACCGCGCTCACCCGCGCCTCGCCCCGCGCGCCGGGATGGAACGCGGCCACGTCGCGGCGCACCTGGGCATAGGCGCGGGCGACCGCCGCCGCCTCATCGGCGCTGAGGCCCACGACGGCGGCGGCGGACGGGGCGGGGGCCGCCGGGCGCGGGACCGGCGGCGGCACCGCTTGCGCCACCCCCGGCGTCCCGTCGCGGATCGCCCGCACGGTCGTCCCCGCGCCGAGGAGGACGAAACAGCCGACGGCGACCCGCACCGCATGGCGCCGGTCGAGCCGCCCCGCCAGCATCATCAGCCCCAGCACCGCCACGGCGATCTGCGCGACCAGCGTCGCGAGCGAGCCGAGCAGCAGCGCCTCGACCCAGGCCACCGCCGCCCCGATCGAGTCCGATCCGGGGGCCGCCGCGCGCACCGCGTCCCCCCAGCCGGCGAGGAGGGCGAGGAGGGCGAAGGGGCTGGACATGGAGGGCCGCGAGCGTCGCATCGCCCGATCCTGTCACGCCGCCGCGATGCTGTCGATGATGCTGCCCTCTTGCGCCTCACCCCGTCTTTTGAAAGAGAGCGCGCCAGTGAAAGGGTGCATATGACCGATCGTTTCGACAAGAGCCGCCTGCCCAGCCGTCATGTGTCCGTCGGGCCGGAGCGGGCGCCGCACCGCAGCTATTATTACGCGATGGGCCTCACCGAGGAGGAGATCGCGCGGCCCTTCGTCGGCGTCGTTTCGGCGGGCAATGACAGCGCGCCGTGCAATACCGCGCTCGATGCGCAGGCCGATGCCTGCCGGACCGGCGTGGAGCAGGGCGGGGGGATGCCGCGCCGGTTCAACACGATCACCGTCACCGACGGCATCGCCATGGGCCATCAGGGCATGAAAAGCTCGCTGGTGAGCCGCGAGGTTATCGCCGACTCGGTCGAACTGAGCGTGCGCGGCCATTGCTACGACGCGTTGGTCGGCTTCGCGGGATGCGACAAGTCGCTGCCCGGCATGATGATGGCGATGCTGCGTTTGAACGTGCCCTCGATCTTCGTCTATGGCGGCTCGATCCTGCCCGGCCGCTATCAGGACCGCGACGTGACCGTCGTCGACGTGTTCGAGGTGGTGGGCAAGTTCGCCGCCGGCGCCTGTCCGCTCAAGGAGGTGCACGCGCTCGAGAAGGTTGCCTGTCCTGGCCATGGCGCCTGTGGCGGGCAGTATACCGCCAACACCATGGCCTGTGTGGGCGAGGCGATCGGGCTTTCGCTCCCCAACAGCAACATGGTGCCCGCCCCTTACCAGAGCCGCGAGGAGATCGCGGTGGCGGCCGGGCGGCAGGTGATGGATCTGCTCGCCGCCAACATCCGCCCGCGCGACATCTGCACGCGCGCCGCCTTCGTCAACGCCGCGCGGATCGTGGCGGCGACGGGCGGATCGACCAATGCCGCGCTGCACCTCCCCGCCATGGCGAACGAGTGCGGCATCGCCTTCGACCTGTTCGACGTCGCCGCGATCTTCAAGTCGACGCCCTACATCGCCGATTTGAAGCCCGGCGGCCGCTATGTCGCCAAGGACATGCACGAGGCGGGCGGCGTCTACATGGTCATGAAGACGCTGCTGGCCGAGGGGCTGCTGGACGGCGACTGCCTCACCGTCACCGGCCGGACGCTCGGCGAGAATGTCGAGCAGGTGACGTGGAATCCCGACCAGAAGGTCATCTACGACGCGCGGACGCCGATCACGCCCACCGGCGGCGTCGTCGGCCTCAAGGGCTCGCTCGCGCCCGACGGCGCGATCGTCAAGGTCGCGGGGATGCACCGGCTCCGGTTCGAGGGACCGGCGGTGGTGTTCGACTGCGAGGAGGACGCCTTCGCCGCCGTCGAGCGCCGCGAGATCCAGGAAGGGCAAGTGGTCGTCATCCGTTACGAGGGGCCGAAGGGCGGGCCGGGGATGCGCGAGATGCTCTCGACCACCGCCGCCCTCTACGGCCTTGGCATGGGCGAGAAGGTGGCGCTCATCACCGACGGGCGCTTCTCCGGCGCGACGCGCGGCTTCTGCATCGGCCATGTCGGGCCGGAAGCGGCCGAGGGCGGTCCGATCGCGCTGGTCGAGAATGGCGACCTCATCGCCATTGATGCCGAGGCGGGCACGATCGACCTCAAGGTCGACGCCGATGTGCTCGCCAAGCGGCGCGCCAACTGGCAGCCGCGCGCGCACGACTATCAGTCGGGCGCGCTCTGGCGCTTCGCGCAGACGGTCGGGCCAGCCTGGCAGGGCGCGGTGACGCATCCGGGCGGAGGCGCCGAAACGCATTGCTATGCGGATATTTGAGGTCGGCCGCGACCCAATCGATTCGCGTCACCCGGGGCTTGACCCGGGATCCCGCTTCTCAGACATTAAGACAGCGGGACCCCGGCTCGGGGGCCGGGGTGACGGTTTGGCGATCGTGATCCTGTTACTGCTCGCGGCGTGCGGGAGCGGCGCGGGGCCGAGCGCACCGCCCCCCGGCGAGCGCATCGCCTGCGCGATCGGGGAGGGCGCGGCGTTCGTTCCCGGCTGCACCGCCGAGCGGCAGGGCGACGCGCTGGTGCTCCATCATCCCGATGGCGGGTTCCGCCGGCTGACGATCGTGACCGACGGGCGCGGCGTCATCACCGCCGACGGCGCGGAGCCGGCGCGGGTGACCGTCGCGGGCGACGGGATCGAGGTGGCGGTCGGGCCCGACCGTTATCGGCTGCCCGCACGGATCGCGGGACGATGAACGACGCCGTGCTCCCCGTCGCGGCTATCCGCGCGGCCGAGCAGGCGCTGTTCGATGCCGGGACCGATCCCTACGCGCTGATGGAGCGCGCCGCGGCCGGCGCCGCCGACTGGATCTGGCGCTTCGGCGGCCCGCGCGAGACGCTGGTGCTGTGCGGTCCCGGCAACAACGGCGGCGACGGCTTCGTCATCGCCCGCCTGCTGCGCGCGCGCGGCGTGCCGGTGCGCGTGGCGGCGCTGGGCGAGAGCCGGACCGATTCGAACCACCGGGCGCGGGCGGACTGGAACGGGCCGGTCGAGCGCTTCGGGGAGGCCGCGCCGGCCCCGCAGGTGGTGGACGCGCTGTTCGGCATCGGCGTTACGCGCGGCCTCGATCCCGAAGTGGCGGAGCAACTCGCGGCGCTCGCGGTGGGCGCGCAGCTCGTCAGCATCGACGTGCCGAGCGGGGTGGACAGCGACAGCGGCGCGTTGCTCTCCCAAGTGCCGCGCCACGATCTTTGCATCGCGCTGGGCGCCTGGAAGCCTGCGCACCTGCTCGCCCCCGCCGGGTTGCTGGCCGCGCGGAGCGTGTGCGTCGACATCGGGCTGGACCTGGCTGATGCGCAATGGCGGCGGGTCGAGCGGCCGCGCCTCGCGCCGCCCGAGCGTGATTCGCACAAGTACAAGCGCGGGCTGGTGGCGGTGGTGGCCGGCGCGATGCCGGGCGCGGCGGCGCTGGCGGCGGACGCGGCGGCGCATGGCGGCGCGGGCTATGTCCGCCTCGCGGGCGATGGGCCGCCGGGCGGGCTGCCGCACGCCGTGGTTCGGGCCGGGGCGTTCGAGGACGATCCGCGCATCGCCGCGTTGCTCATAGGGCCGGGACTGGGGCGGAGCGCGGATGCCGTGGCGCTGCTCGCCAGATTGCTGCCGGCGCAACCGGATCAGGAGCGCGGCCTTGTGGTCGACGCCGACGGCCTCCTCGCGCTCCGCGACATCGGCTTCGACCTCCTGCCGCCGAACGCCATCCTCACCCCGCATGACGGCGAGTTCACGGCCCTGTTCGGCACCAGAACCGGCAGCAAGATCGACCGCACGGCGGCGGCGGCGCGGGCAAGCGGCGCGGTCGTCGTGCACAAGGGGCCGGACACCGTCATCGCCGCGCCCGACGGCCGCGCGCGGATCGCGAGCGGGCAGACGAGCTGGCTTTCGACTGCCGGCACGGGCGACGTGCTCGCGGGCCTGTGCGCCGCGCGGCTGGCGGTGACCCGCGATCCCTTCGCGGCCGCGTGCGAGGCGGTCTGGCTGCATGGCGAGGCGGCGCGGCGGGCGGGCGCGGCCTTTGTCGCCGACGATCTTGTGCCGCGCATCCCCGCCGCGATCGCCGCCTGCCTGTGAGCGAGGCCGATCTCGTCCTGCGCATCGCCGCGCGCGGCGACGGCGTGACCGGCGATGGCCGCCACGTGCCGCTGAGCGCGCCGGGCGATCGGCTGCTTCCGGGCGGCGGGCTCGCGCATGGCCCGCATCACCAGGCGCCGCCCTGCGTCCACTTCCCGACCTGCGGCGGCTGCCAGCTCCAGCAGCTCGACGAGACCGCATGGGGTCACTATGTCCGCGACCGCGTCGCGGGCGCGCTGGCGGGGCAGGATGTCGCGGCCGACGAGATCGCCGCGCCGCACCTCTCGCCCCCGCGCACCCGCCGCCGCGCCGCACTGCGCGCGATGCGGACGCGGAGCGGCGTCCAGATCGGCTTTTCGAGTGAAGGGAGCCACCGCATCGTCGACATGACGATGTGCGCGGTGCTCGACCCGCGCCTGTTCGCGCTGGTGGCGCCACTCCGCGCGCTGCTGGCCCCGCTGCTCGGCGAGCGGCGGCAGGCGCAGGTCAAGCTCGCGCTGGTCGATCAGGGCGTCGATTGCCTGATCGAGGGACTTGTTGCCGACAGTCTCGCGGCGAGCGAGGCGCTCAACGACTTCGCGGCGGCGCAGGGGCTCGCGCGCCTCACCATCGACGCGGGCGACGGGCCGCAACTGCGCTGGGCGCCCGAGCCGGCGACGGTGCGGCCGGGCGGTGTCGCGGTCGACTCCCCGCCCTTCGCCTTTCTCCAGGCGACGGCGGATGGCGAGGCGGCGCTGGTCGCCGAGGCGGCGCGGGGGATTGGCGATGCGCGGACGCTCGCCGACCTGTTCGCGGGGCTGGGCACCTTCGCGCTGGCGCTGGGCGAGGGGCGGAAGGTCTATGCCGCCGAGGCGGCGCGCGACCTCGTCATGGCGCTGCGTGCGGCGGGCGGACGGGCCAGGCCGGGGATGCTGATGGCCGACCATCGCGACCTCTTCCGCCGGCCGCTCACGCCCGAGGAGCTGAACCGCTTCGACGCGGTGCTGATCGACCCGCCCCGCGCCGGCGCGCGCGAACAGGTGGTGGCGCTCGCCGCGTCGTCCGTCAAGCGCCTCGTCTATGTGTCGTGCAACCCAAGCAGTTTCGCCCGCGACGCGCGGACGCTGGTCGCGGGCGGCTACCGGCTCGAACGGGTCAGGCCGGTCGGCCAGTTCCGCTGGTCGACGCATGTCGAGCTGGTGGGGACGTTCGGGCGGTAGCAGCCACTTCGATGTCCGCTCGACACGAACGGACTTGGGTCAGAGCATCCGCACCGCACTCACCAGCGCGCTGATCGCCAGCGCCCAGAGCGCCAGCGTCGAAGCGCCGAACAGCTTGACGCGCGTCGGAATGGTGTTGACCTTGATCTGCCACAGGCTGTGGGCGATGCGCAGCAGCACATAGGCCCAGGCGAGACCGACATTGAGCGGGCTCGCCGCGCCCATCACCGCGACGCCGACGGCCACGGCATAGAACAGCGTCGGCTGTTCCACGAGATGCGCATAGTTGTGCGCGGGCCAGCACGCCTCGGGCGGCAGCAGCTTCTCGAGATCCTGGCCGCGCCCGCCGCGTGTCGCCGATGCCTTGAGATCGATCCCCGCCTTGGCCATCGCGGCGAACCGGGCGCGGACGAGCCATCCCAGCACAACCAGCGACCAGATCGCCAGCACGATGACGGGCAGGATCATATGCGCAACGGGCATCCTCATCTCCTTCTGGTGGCCAGGCGGAAACCGTGCCCGAAGGTTTATCAGTTGTCAATTGCAACTGATGACGATCACCCCTTGAGCTTTACCACATTCGCGCGGCGCGGAACCTCGACCGCCTCGCGGTAGAGGCTCGCCATCGGCTCGTCGGTCACCTCACAGACGTCCCTGGCGCCGAAGCCGTTGAAATCGGTCCGCATCGCCGCGCCATAGGCACCGAGCATCCCGATCTCGATATAGTCGCCGGCATCGACATCGGCCGGCAGCATGAACGGCCCGGCCATATGGTCCATGTCGTCGCAGGTCGGCCCGTAGAAGCTGAACCCTTCCGCCGCCGCGTCGCCGCGGTTGGCGCGCAGCAGCGTCACCGGGAAGCGCCAGCCCAGATGCGCGGCATCGAACAGCGCGCCATAGGCGCCGTCGTTGATGTAGAGCTCATGGCCCCGCCGACGCTCGACGCGGACGAGGAGCGAGCTGTACTCGGCGCACAGCGCGCGGCCCGGCTCGCACCAGAGTTCCGCCGAGTAGCTGATCGGCAGGCTCTCCACCGCGCGGTAGATGGCGTCGAAATAATGCTGCAGCGCCGGCGGCTCCATGCCCGGATAGACCGACGGGAAGCCGCCGCCCACGTCGATGATGTCCACGGTGACCGCCGCGTCGACGATGGCCGCGCGCACGCGCTCGATCGCCTGCGTATAGGCATGGGGCGTCATCGCCTGGCTGCCGACATGGAAGCAGATGCCGAGCGCGTCCGCCACCTGGCGGGTGGCGACGAGCAGCTCGCGCGCCTCGCCCAGCTCGACGCCGAACTTCGACGCGAGGCTGAGCTGCGCATAATCGGAGGACACGCGCAGCCGCACGCACAGCTCGAGGTCGCTCGCGCCCTGGGTCGCGCGGACGATCTTGTCCAGCTCCTCCATGCTGTCGAGCGAGAAGGTGCGCACGCCATGGCTGAAATAGGCCTCGGCGATCGCTTCCTCGGCCTTGACCGGGTGCATGAAGCAGAGCTTGGCGTGCGGCAGCGTCCGCGCGACCAGCCGCACCTCCGCGATCGAGGCGACGTCATAATGGCTGATGCCGGCATCCCAAAGGGTGCGGAGCAGCTCGGGCGAGGGGTTCGCCTTGACGGCATAGAGCGAGCGCCCCGGAAACTTCTCGACGAAGAAACGGGCGGCGCGGGCCGCGGCCTGCGGGCGAATCAGCGTTACCGGGGCTGCCGGTTTGAGGGAAAGAGCTACCCCCAGCGCGCTATGATGCTTGTACAACTCAAGGGACCTCCAGTGGATTACAGCCAATCAAGCTGCCTTGCGGTGGAAGTCCCATGGGGCAGCGGAGCGCCGATATATGGCCGGGGGTCGGGCGTGTAAAGGGCAGGGGTGAAAAAACCTGTAACAGAACTGTCACGAAAGCCGCGACTTGAAGTCCTCGTAGGAAAATCTTTTTATTTCCTTCAGTTCGTCGGTCTCGCTGTCCCACAGCCAGAGGCCGGGCAGGGGGACGCCGTTGAAGGTGTTGGTCTTCACCATCGAGTAATGCGCCTGGTCGAGGAAGGCGAAGCGGGTGCCCGGCGCGGCCGGCACCGGCAGCGCGTAATCGCCGATCACGTCACCCGCGAGACAGGAGGGGCCGCCGAGTCGCACGAGGTCCGATCCGTCACGCTCGCCGAGCATGGCGGGGCGATAGGGCGCCTCGATCACGTCGGGCATGTGGCAGGTGGCGCTGATGTCGACCACCGCCACCTTCATGCCGTTGTCGATCACGTCGAGCACTTCGCCGACGAGGATGCCGGCATCGAGCGCCACCGCCTCGCCGGGCTCCAGATAGAGGTCGCAGCCCGTGTCGCTCCGCACGCGGCGCAGGAAGGCGATCAGCGCCTCGCGCTGGTAATCGGCGCGGGTGATGTGGTGGCCGCCGCCGAAATTGAGCCACGAAAGCCCGCCGAAATAGGGCGCGAGGCGTGGCGCGAGCGAGGCCCAGGTGCGCTCGAGCGGCAGGAAATCCTGCTCGCACAGGCTATGGAAATGCAGCCCGTCGACCCCGTCGAGATGTTCGGCGCGGAGCTGGTCGACGGGGAAGCCCAGGCGGCTGAACGGCTGGCAGGGATCATATTTGTCGACCTCGCCCTCGCGGTGGAGCGGATTGATGCGCAGCCCGACGTCGAATCGCGCCCCCTCCGCGCGCGCGCGGTCGAGGATGGGGCCGAAGCGCGCGTGCTGGCCGGGGCTGTTGAAGATGATGTGATCGGAAAGGCGGCAGATCTCCGGCAAATCCCCCGCCTTGTAGCCGGCGCAGTAGGTCGCGACCTCGCGGGTGCCGTCGGGGCCGCCATATTCCTCGCGCCCGAGTCGTGCCTCGTAGAGGCCGGAGGCGCAGACGCCGTCGAGCGCGCCGGCGATCACCGGCCCCAGCGACCACATCGAAAACGCCTTGAGCGCCGCGAGCATCCTGATCCCGGCGCGGTCGCGCACATCGGCGAGGATCGCGAGATTGCGCCGCACCGCCGCCGCATCCACGACGAAGGCGGGCGAGGGCACGCGGTCGAGGTCGAAATGGGCAAACGCGCCCGGATCGCCGGCTCTGGTTTCCATAGATACTCCCTCTCCCCTTCAGGGGAGAGGGCCGGGGAGAGGGGGTCGCCGCGGCCCGTCGTCGCTGATTTCTGCCGGAGACTGCCCCTCTCCCAACCCTCTCCCCTGAAGGGGAGAGGGCTTGCACCTCAGAACCCCAGCGGCCCCGGCAACTCCTTGACCTGCCATGGCAGGCCGTGGCGGTTCAGCATGTCCATGAAGGGGTCGGGGTCCATTTGCTCCATGTTGAACACGCCCGCGCCGCTCCAGGCGCCGGTGAGGATCATCGCCGCGCCGATCATCGCCGGGACGCCGGTGGTGTAGCTCACCGCCTGGTTGCCCGTCTCGGCATAGGCGTCCTCATGATCGCAGATATTATAGATATAATAGGTATGCGCTTGGCCGTTCTTCGTGCCTGTCGCGATGTCGCCGATGTTGGTCTTCCCCCTGGTCGTCGGCCCCAGTGAGGCGGGCTCGGGCAGCACGGCTTTCAGGAACTGGAGCGGGATGATCTCCTGCCCGTTGTAGAGCACGGGGTCGATCCGCGTCATGCCGACATTCTGCAGTACCTCCAGATGCTTGAGATACGCATCGCCGAACGTCATCCAGAAGCGGATGCGCTTGATCTCCGGCAGATGCCTGGCGAGGCTTTCCAGTTCCTCATGATACATGAGGTACATGTTCTTGGGGCCGACGGCCTCGAAATCAAAGGTCTGTTTCGTGGACAGCGCCGGGGTCTCGACCCATTGGCCGTTCTCGTAATGGCGTGCCGGGGCGGTCACTTCGCGGATGTTGATCTCGGGATTGAAGTTGGTGGCGAAATGCTGGCCATGGTCGCCGCCGTTGCAATCGAGGATGTCGAGCGTCTCGATGCGGTCGAGATAATGTTTCTTGAGGTACGTCGCGAACACGCTGGTGACTCCCGGATCGAAGCCCGAGCCGAGCAGCGCCACCAGCCCGGCTTCGCGGAAACGGTCCTGGTAGGCCCATTGCCAGCCATATTCGAACTTCGCCTCGTCGCGCGGCTCGTAATTGGCGGTGTCCATGTAATGCGCGCCGGTCCTGAGGCACGCCTCCATGATGGAAAGATCCTGATAGGGCAAAGCGAGGTTGACGACGAGGTCGGGCTTTACCCGGTCGATGAGCGCGGCGGTCGCGTCGACGTCGTCGGCATCGACCTCGGCGGTGGCGATCGTGGTGCCGGTGCGTTCCTGCACCGAGGCGGCGATGGCGTCGCATTTGGCGACGCGGCGGCTTGCCAGCGTGATGTCGGTGAAGATGTCGCGGTTCATCGCCATCTTGTGCACGGCGACCGATCCGACGCCGCCCGCGCCGATGACCAGGGTCTTGTTCAAGGCTTGCTCCCTCGTTCGCAAGGATGCCGGTCCGCCGGCGCGAGGCGCTCCTATAGAGGCGCCGCGTGACATGTGAAAGGCACCCGCTGCGTCGTCACGGCTCTGTCACGCGCGGCGGCTATGGGCGCGGCAGGGTCGGTGATGGGGAAATGGCGATGAGCAATGTCCGCGCGCGCGAAATTGATCGCGCCGTCATCAACCATGACGGCCGGACGCGGCAGGGACTGCTCGAACGGGCGTTCGCCCGCGCCTTTCGCGGCCTCGTCTACGCCCAGATCTGGGAAGACCCGGCCGTCGACATGGAGGCGCTGGCGATCACGCCCGACTGCCATGTCGTGACGATCGCGAGCGGCGGCTGCAACGTGCTGAGCTATCTCACCGCCAATCCGGCGCGGATCAGCGCGGTCGACCTCAACACCGCCCATGTCGCGCTCAACCGGCTCAAGCTTGTCGCGGCCAGGCGGCTGCCCGACCATGCCGCCTTCCGCCGCTTCTTCGGCGATGCCGACACGCCCGACAATGTCGCGGCCTATCGCGAGTTCATCCGCCCGCATCTCGACGAGACCTCGCGCCGCTACTGGGAGGGGCGTGACCTCACCGGCCGGCGGCGGATCGGCATGTTCCAGCGCGGCGTCTATCGCAAGGGGCTGCTCGGCGGCTTCATCGGCGCGGCGCATTTGGTCGCCAGGCTCTACCGCATTGATCCGCGGCTGCTGCTCGAGGCGAAGAGCCTCGAGGAGCAGCGCGCGATCTTCGAGGAGAAGCTGGCGCCGATCTTCGACCGCCGTTTCGTGCGCTGGCTGACCGACCAGCCCGCCTCGCTCTTTGGGCTCGGCATTCCGCCCGCGCAATATGAGGCGCTCGCTGGTGACGAGACGATGGCGGCGGTGCTGCGCCGCCGGCTCGAACGGCTCGCCTGCGACTATGACCTGCGGCACAACTACTTCGCCTGGCAGGCGTTCGGGCGCGGCTATGGCAAGGGACCGGACGCGCCGCTGCCGCCCTATCTCCAGGCCGAACATTACGACGATGTCGTCGCGCGGGTCGACCGCGTGAGCGTCAATCACGCCAACATGACCGACTGGCTCGCCGCGCAGCCGGAGGCGAGCGTGGATCGCGTCATCCTGCTCGACGCGCAGGACTGGATGACCGACGCGCAATTGAACGCGCTGTGGACGCAGATCACGCGCGCCGCGCGGCCGGGCGCCCGCGTCCTCTTCCGCACCGCCGCCGCGCCCAGCCTGCTCCCCGGCCGGCTCGACGAGGCGCTGCTCGGGCGCTGGGATTATCGCGCCGAGGCGTCGCTCGACTACACCGCGCGCGACCGCTCCTCCATCTATGGCGGCGTCCACCTCCATGTCCTCCGCGATTGAGGCGCAGGCCGGCCATGCCGCGCGCATGGACGCGATCTACGGCGCGCAGCGGCACATCTACGACCTCACGCGCAAATATTACCTGCTCGGCCGCGACCGGCTGATCCGCGACCTCGCCGTGCCGGCGGGCGGCGGCGTGCTCGAGGTCGGCTGCGGGACGGGGCGCAACCTCGCGCTGGCGGGGCGGCGCTATCCGGGCGCGCGGCTGCACGGGCTCGACATTTCGGCGGAGATGCTGAAATCCGCGCGCGCGACGCTCGGCGAGGGGGCGGTCCTTGCCCGCGCCGACGCGACCGCCTTCGACGCCGAGGCGCTGTTCGGTCGTGAAGGCTTCGACCGCGTGTTCCTCTCCTATACGCTGTCGATGATCCCCGACTGGCGCGGCGCGATCCGCGCGGGGCTGGCGGTGGTGGCGCCGGGCGGGTCGCTGCACATCGTCGATTTCGGGCAGCAGGCGCGGCTGCCGCGCTGGTTCCGCGCCGGGCTGCGCGGCTGGCTGGCGCGCTTTCACGTGACACCGCGCGCCGAGCTGATCGAGGCGTGCGCGGCGCTGGCGGCCGAGGCGGGATGCAAGATCACGGTCGCGCGCCGCTACCGCGATTATGCCTGGAGCGTGGTGATGACGCGGGCACCCGACGAACGCTGTCCCACCCCGTCACCCCGGACTTGATCCGGGGTCCGGCTTTTCGTCTCACATGCGCCGAGGTCGCTGGACCCCGGCTCGCGGGCCGGGGTGACGGCGGAGTGGAGGAAAGCCGGGCTCGCAATCACACGCGGTTCTCGACTTCGCTCGAACCGAACGGCAAGGTGGGGCGATGTCGAACCTCATGTCCACCGCTCGATGAACCGCACCGCCGCGTTGCCGCCTGCCGCCCTCACGCTCGGCTATGCTGGCCTCCTCCCGCAGATCATCGCCGTGGCGATGGTCGCGAGCGGGAGCGGGTGGCGCTGGGCGGCGCTGGCGGGGGGATGGGCCTATGCGGCGCTGATCTTCAGCTTTCTGGGCGGGGTATGGTGGGGTCTCGCGCTCGCAAGGCCGGAGGTGGGACGGGCCGCCTATGTCGCCGCCGTCGCCCCAAGCCTCATCGCGCTGGCGAGCTTCATCCCCTGGACGATCGGAGCGGAGTGGCCCGCGCCGGCGCTCGCGATCCTCGGCACCTGCCTGTTGCTCTCCCCGCTGGTGGACCGGGCGATCGCGCAGCGGACGGCGCTTCCCGCCGGCTGGCTGCGGTTGCGCGTGGTGCTCTCGGGCGGGCTCGGCACGCTGACGATCGCGCTGGCGGCGATGGCGCGGCTCTCCTGAGTTCCCCGGCGACGGCCGGGGTCCATGGCTGGCGCAGCATCGACACGATCAGCGCGCATCATGGGCTCCCGCCTGCGCGGGAGCACGGGCGACGCCCCTCAAGCCGCCTTCCGGAGCTCCAGCTCCAGCCGGTCCCAGATCTCGACCAGCGCGTCGACCAGCTCGCGCATCATCGCCTCGCTGTGCGCGGGGCCGGGGGTGAAGCGGAGGCGTTCGGTGCCGCGCGGGACCGTCGGGTAGTTGATCGGCTGCACATAGACGCCATATTCGGCGAGCAGGATGTCGCTGATCCGCTTGGCCTTGACCGGGTCGCCGACCATCAGCGGGACGATGTGCGTGACCGAGGGCATGACGGGCAGGCCCGCCTGCGCCATCAGCCGCTTGAGCGTCGCGGCGGCGGCCTGTTGCCCCTCGCGCTCCTCGCTCGACTGCTTCAAATGCCGCACCGCCGCGAGCACCCCGGCGACGAGCACCGGCGAGAGCGAGGTCGTGAAGATGAAGCCGGGCGCATAGCTGCGGATCACGTCGACGATCATGCGGTCGGCGGTGATATAGCCGCCCATGACGCCGAACGCCTTGCCCAGCGTCCCCTCGATGATCGTCACGCGGTGCGCGACCCCGTCGCGCTCGGTGATGCCGCCGCCGCGCGGGCCGTACATGCCGACCGCGTGAACCTCGTCGCAATAAGTCAGCGCGTTATATTCGTCGGCGAGGTCGCAGATCGCGGCGATCGGCGCGATGTCGCCGTCCATCGAATAGACGCTCTCGAACGCGATCAGCTTGGGCGCGTCGGGCGCCTCGGCATCGAGCAGTTCGCGCAGATGGGCGAGGTCGTTGTGGCGGAAGACTCGCTTCTCGCAGCCCGAATTGCGGATGCCCGCGATCATCGAGGCGTGGTTCAGTTCGTCGGAGAAGATGATGCAGCCCGGCAGCAGTCGCGCCAGCGTCGAGAGCGTCGCCTCGTTGCTCACATAGCCCGAGGTGAAGAGCAGCGCGGCTTCCTTGCCGTGCAGGTCGGCGAGTTCGGCCTCGAGGTCGACATGATAATGGGTGTTGCCGCCGATGTTGCGCGTGCCGCCCGAGCCCGCGCCGACATCGTGCAGCGCCTCTTCCATCGCCGCGACGACCTTGGGGTGCTGGCCCATGGCGAGATAGTCGTTGGAACACCAGACGGTGATCGGCTTGGGGCCGTTGTGGCCGGCAAAACAGCGGGCGTTGGGGTAGGCGCCCCGGTTGCGCAGGATGTCGATGAAGACGCGATAGCGCCCCTCGTCATGCAGCCGTTCGATCGCCTGGCTGAAGATATGCTTGTAGTTCACGCGCTGTCCGACCCCGGCTCATCCGCACTTTCGTGCGCCCCTTACCGCCTCCGATGGCCGAATGCCACTGATAACGGCTCGCAGGGAAAGACCAACAAACCGTTCACATTGCCTTGATTTGGGTCAATCCATGGCGGCCCAGCGCATTTTCCAGCCGCGCCACATCGGGATCGAGCCGGGTGAAGACGGCGATCCCCTCGGGCGCCGAGTCGGGCCAGGGCCGGTCGCCGTTGAGATGGGCGATGCGGCGCGCGATCCCCTCGCCGCCGTCGAGAAAGTCGAGCGGGCGCGGCGCGGCGGCGGCCAGCTCATCCTCGACCAGTCGAAAATGCGTGCAGGCGAGCACCACCTTGTCCATCCGGTCGCCGCCCTGCTGGTCGAGCAGGCCGTGGAGCGCGGCGCTCGCGACCTCGGGATCGAGCGGCTGGCCGCGCAGCTTCGCTTCGGCAAGCTCGACAAGCGCGGCGCTGCCATGACGGAGCACGAGGCAGTCGGCGCCATGCTCGGCGGCGAGGCGATCGACATAGGGCTGGCGCACCGTCGCGTCGGTGCCGAGCACGCCGATGACGCGACTCCGGGAGGCGAGCGCGGCCGGCTTGATCGCGGGAACGGTGCCGACCACCGGGATGTCGAGCGCGCCGCGCACCGCCGACAGCGCGATCGTCGAGGCGGTGTTGCACGCGATCACCGCCATGCGCGGGCGATAGCGCTCGACGAGGCGGCCGAGCAGCGCGGGCACGCGCGCGGCGATGTCCCCCTCGCTCCTGGTGCCATAGGGAAAGCCGGCGCGGTCGGCGGCATAGACGACCGGCATCTGCGGGAGAAGCCGCCGTGCCGGATCGAGGATCGAGAGCCCGCCGACACCCGAGTCGAAGAACAGCACCGGCGCGTCGGGGTTCATGCCGCCCGCTCCGCGTCGAGGAAGGCCACCACGTCCCCAAGCTCGACATCGCGCGCGAGGAACGTCCGGCCAATGCCGCGCGCGAGGAGGAAGGGGAGGGTGCCGCCGCTCATCTTCTTGTCGTGGAGCATGTGGCCGACCAGCCGCTCGCCCGGCGCGTCGACGCCGGCGCTGGCGAGATCGTGCGGGAGGCCGACGGCGCGGAGATGACCCGTCACCCGCGCCGCGTCTTCCGCCGCGCACAGCCCGCGCCGTACCGAATAGCGGAAGGCGAGCGCCATGCCTGCCGCCACCGCCTCGCCATGGAGCAGCCGGTCGGAAAAGCCCGTCTCCGCCTCGAGCGCATGGCCGAAGGTGTGGCCGAGGTTGAGCAGCGCGCGCCGCCCGCTCGTCTCGCGCTCGTCATCGGCGACGATCGCGGCCTTGGCGCGGACGCTGGTGGTGATGGCATGGGCACGCGCGTCGGGATCGCCGGCCATGAGCGCGGCGCCGTCCGTCTCGCACCAGCCGAAGAAGGCGGGATCGTCGATCAGGCCGTATTTGACGACCTCGGCATAGCCCGCGCGCATCTCGCGCGGGTCGAGCGTGTCGAGCACGGTCGGGTCGATGAGGACGAGCGCGGGCTGGTGGAAGGCGCCGACCAGGTTCTTGCCCGCCGCGCTGTTGATCGCGGTCTTGCCGCCGACCGAGCTGTCGACCTGCGCGAGAAGCGTGGTGGGCACCTGCACGAAGCCGCAGCCGCGCTTGAGGATGGCGGCCGCGAACCCCACCAGATCGCCGATGACGCCGCCGCCCAGCGCCACGACATGATCCGACCGCTCGATACCGAGCTGGATCAGCCGGTCGATGAGGCGGGCGAGCTGCTCCCAGCTCTTGGTGGCCTCGCCGGGGGGAAGGATGATGCTTTGCGTCGCGATGCCGCCGCGCGAGAGCGCCTGTTCGAGGCGGGCAAGCTGCACCGCCGCGACCTGTTCGTCGGTCACCACGACCAGCCGCTTGCCGCGCGCATAGGGCTGGAGATGATGCGCGGCCTCGTCGATCGCGCCGTCCGACACGATGATGTCATAGCTGCGCGTGCCGAGCGTGACAGGGATCAGGACCATGTCGCAAGCGCCTCGACGATGCGGTCGACGGTCGCCTCGTGCGGCGTCGTCGCGCTGGTGATGTGGATCGGTGCCTGCGCGTAGACCGGGTTGCGCACCGCCGCCAGTTCGCCGAGCACCGTCCGCGCGTCGCGGTCCTTGAGCAGCGGCCGGTCGTCGCGCCGGCCCACGCGCTCGGCAAGGATGTCGAGATCGGCGTCGAGCCAGATCGCCACCGCCCTGGCGAGGATGAGCCGCCGCGTCTCGTCATTCATGAAGGCGCCGCCGCCGGTCGCGATGACGCAGCGCCCGCCCTCGATCAGCCGGGCGATCACCCGCCGCTCGCCATCGCGGAAATGGGGTTCGCCGAAGCGCTCGAAAATCTCCGCGATCGACATGCCGGCCGCCTTCACGATCTCCTCGTCCGCGTCGACGAAGGGCAGGTCGAGCCGGGCCGCGAGGCGGCGGCCGATCGTCGTCTTGCCCACTCCCATCAGCCCGACCAGCACCAGCGGGCCGTCGGGCAGGGACGCGGCATATTTGCGGTTTCGCTGCATGACGGGCGCGGCTATACAGCCCGCCGCGCGTCTGGCAAATGCCTGGCACCGACGCCGCAGTTGAGTGACGCCGTCCGCACCGGACGGCAGGAAAGGCCCATGAAGATCACCCGTACGCCCAGTCACCGCCCCCACCGCAGCCCGCTGCGTTTCGCGGGACCGCTGCTTGTCATCCTGCTGGTGCTGCTGCTCGGCTGGGCGTGGATGCGTGGCGGCGAGCGCCCGCAGACGCCAGTGGAAAAGCCGATCCCCGCCGACAGGCTCGGCCGCTGAGCGGGGCGATGCGGCGGATCGGCGCGCGCGCCTATGGGCTGATCGGGGCGGGCGCGCTCGGCCTTGCCATTCCGGTGCTGGCGCAATCCGGTCCCGAATCGCTGCTGCCCCCCGGTTTCGGTGATCCCCCGCCCCCGGCCCAGCCGGTGCCCGCGCCAACTCCGGCCGCGCCGCGCGCCCCGGCCGCTCCGGCGACGGCCGCAGACGACAACGCCGCCGCGCCCCCCGACGAGGCGCTCGGGAACGCCATGGCGGCCGAGGCGGAGGAACCCCCGCCAGCCGCCGAGGATCTGCCCGAGACCGCGCGCCGCTCGCTCGACCAGGTGGGGCCGCTCACCGCCACCACGGGCGGTTTTTCGCCCGATGCCTTCGGCGCCGCGCGTGGTCCGTTCCTCGTCCGGCTGATGGAGGCGACACGCGCGCCGCTCGCCTCGCGCTGGGCGTCGATCCTGCTGCGGCGGGCGCTGCTCTCGGGCGTGCGGACGCCCGACGATGTCGACGGCGCCGATTTCGTCGCCGCCCGCGCCTGGCTTCTCCTGCGCATGGGCGAGGCGGACGCGGCGCGGATGCTGGTGCAGAGCGTCGATCCCGACCGCTACACCGCCCGGCTCTATGCGGTGGCGATGCAGACCTATCTGGCCTCGGCCGATCCGGCGGGGCTGTGCCCGCTCGCCGACCGCGCCAGCGGTTTCAGCACCGAACCGAGCTGGGACATGGCGCACGCCATCTGCGCCTCCTTCGCCGCCGACCAGGGCACGGCGAGCGCGATCCTCAACCAGGCGCAGCGGCGCGGGCGCGTCACCGGCATCGACTATCGCCTCACCGAAAAGGCGGTGGGCGCCGGCCCCAATGGCCGCCGCTCGGTCAAGATCGAATGGGATGGCGTGGGGGAATTGACCGCGTGGCGCTTCGGTCTCGCCACCGCGACCAACGTGCCCATTCCCGACGCGCTTTATGCCACCGTCGGTCCGCATGTCCGCGCCTGGGAAGCGCGCGCGCCGATGCTCGACCTCGCGGCGCGGCGGCCGGCGGTGGATGTGGCGGGACGGCTCGGCGTGTTTTCCGCCGCGGCGATGCGCGATTTCTACGTCCAGCTCGCCGCCGATCCCGATGCCGACGATGCGACGCGCGACCTGGGCGACCAGCTCCGCGCCGCCTATGCCGGCGGATCGGTCGCCGATCGGGTGGCGGGGATGCGCGCCGTCTGGACGCGGCCCGATGGCGACGGCGTCGATTATGCGCGTCTTCTGCCGCTGGCCCGCGCCGCCGCCGCGCTTCCGCCCGATGCCTCGGTTGGCGGGGACGGCGCGTGGATCATCGCCGCGATGCTCGCCGCCGGCTATGACCGCAACGCGCAGGGCTGGGCGCGGCGGCTGGGCGAGCTGGACGATGCGGATCGGCGCGCCTGGGCGCTGCTCGCGGTGGGCACGCCCGATCGCGCGGTCGACCTTTCGCGCGGCCGCGTTTCGGCGCTGCTCGAGGCCGATGCGGCGCGCGGGCGGATGCTGGTCGCCTCGCTCGCCGGACTCGGCCGGCTGGCGCCGGGCGACGAGGCCGCGCTGCTCGCCGATGCCGGCCTCGCCATGCCGGCGAGCCGCTGGGCGCGTGCCCTCAACGCGGCCGCCGCGCGGGGCGAGCGCGGCACGGTGGCGCTGCTCGTCGCCGTGGGCCTTCAGGTCAGCGACTGGCGCCGCGTCCCGCCCGCGCATCTGCTCGCGATCACGCTGGCGCTGCGCCAGGTGGGGCTGGAGCCCGAGGCGCGGATGATCGCGGCGGAGGCCATGACGCGGTTGTGAGCGGCAACGCCACCCTCATCGACCGCTTCCTCGCGATGATGGCGGCCGAGCGGGGCGCGGCGCGCAATACGCTGCTGGCCTATCGCCGCGATCTCGAGGATGCCGCCGGGCAGTTGCCCGCGCTGCTCGCCGCCACGCCCGACGATCTGCGCGCGCTGGCGCAGCACTGGCGCGACCTCGCGCCGAGCAGCGTCGCGCGCAAGGCCTCGGCGCTGCGCGGGCTGTTCGGGTTTCTGGAGGCCGAAGGATTGCGTCCCGACGATCCGTCCCACGCCCTCCCGCGCCCTTCGCGCCCGCAGCCGCTCCCGAAGACGCTGAGCCACGACGAGGTCGAGGCGCTGTTCAGAGTCATCGCCGCCCGGCTCGCCGTGCCCGCGCCCGATCCGCGCGACTGTCGCCTCGCCGCGCTCGTCGAGCTGCTCTACGGCTCGGGGCTGCGCGCGAGCGAGCTGGTGTCGCTGCCCCGCCGCGCGCTCGCCAGCGACCGCCCCTTCCTCATCCTGCGCGGCAAGGGCGGGCGCGAGCGGCTGGTGCCGATCTCCGACCGCGCCCGCGCCGCCGTCGCCGCGTGGCGCGCGCATGTGCCGGGCGATGCCGCGTTCCTCTTCCCCTCGGGGCTCGGCCATATCAGCCGCATCCGCCTGTTCCAGATCGTCCGCGAACTCGGTGCTGCCGCGGGGATCGACCCGAGCCGGCTCAGCCCGCACGTCCTGCGCCACGCCTTTGCCACCCACCTGCTCGAAGGCGGGGCGGACCTGCGCGCGCTCCAGATGATGCTCGGCCATGCCGACATCGCGACGACGCAGATCTACACCCATGTCGACAGCCGCCGCCTCGTCGCGCTGGTCAACGCGCGCCATCCGCTCGTTGACCTCGCGCCCGGCTCCCCTTAACGCGCCGCCATGGTGAGTTTCCTCGATTTCGAAAAACCGATCGCGGCGCTGGAATCGCAGATCGGCGAACTGCGCGAGACCGCGAAGCAGGGCGACCTCAATATCGGCGCCGAGATCGACCGGCTGCAGGCGCGCTCGGACAGGATGCTCGCCGATTGCTACGCCCGGCTCAGCCCGTGGCAGAAGACGCAGGTGGCGCGCCACCCCGACCGCCCGCATTTCAAGCATTATGTCGCCGGGCTGTTCGAGCAGTTCATGCCGCTCGCCGGCGACCGCGCCTTTGCCGACGACCAGGCGATCCTGGGCGGGTTCGCGCGCCTCAATGGCCGGGCGGTGATGGTCATCGGCCACGAGAAGGGCGACGACACCGCAAGCCGCCTCCGCCACAATTTCGGCATGGGCAAGCCCGAAGGCTATCGAAAGGCGATCCGGCTGATGCAGCTCGCCGATCGCTTCGGTCTTCCCGTGGTGACGCTGGTCGACACGTCGGGCGCCTTCCCCGGCGTCCAGGCGGAGGAACGCGGCCAGGCCGAGGCGATTGCGCGCTCGACCGAACAGTGCCTCGCCATGGGCGTGCCGATGATCGCCGCGATCGTCGGCGAAGGCGGATCGGGCGGCGCCATCGCGCTCGCCGCCGCCAATCGCGTGCTGATGTTCGAACATGCCGTTTATTCGGTGATCTCGCCCGAAGGCTGCGCCTCGATCCTCTGGCGCACGGCCGAGAAGGCGGCGGACGCGGCGGCGGCGATGCAGGTGACGGCGCAGAACCTCCTCGACCTCAAGATCATCGACCGCATCGTGCCCGAGCCGGTCGGCGGCGCGCATCGCAAGCCCGGCGCCGCCATCGCCGCGCTCAGGACGGCTTTGGTCGAGGAGCTGGGCGGCCTCGCCAAGCTCGATCGCGCGAAGCTGCGCCGTCAGCGGGCGGACAAGTTCCTCGCCATGGGTGCTTGACAAGGCGGCGCCGCGTCGCAGGATCGCGGCCAGACCATGAGGAGAGCGGTGATGGCGAAGGCGCGGCTATGGACGGCGCTGGCACTCGGAACGGTGCTCGTGGCGGCCCCGGTTCCGACCGTGTCCAAGCCGCGCGAGATCCGCACCGTCGATACCATCTCGGCGGCCGACCGGGCGCAGGGGGCGAAGGCGCATCCCGACCTGCTCGCCGAGTTCGGCGGGCTCTACCAGGGGCCGCAGGCGGCCTATGTGACGCAGGTCGGCCGGCGCATCGCGGTGCAGTCGAGCCTCTCGAACCAGCAGGGCGATTTCACGATCAGCCTGCTCAATTCGCCGGTCAACAACGCCTTCGCGATCCCCGGCGGCTATGTCTATGTGACGCGGCAGCTCATGGCGCTGATGAATGACGAGGCGGAGCTGGCCGGGGTGCTGGGGCACGAGATCGGCCATGTCGCCGCGCGCCACAGCCAGCGCCGCCAAAGCGCGGCGCAGCGCAACTCGATCCTCGGCGCTCTCGGGCAGGTGCTGGTCGGCGCGGTGGCGGGGGACAGCGGCCTCGGGCAACTGCTCCAGCGCGGCATCGGCACCGGCGCGCAGCTCCTCACGCTCAAATTCTCGCGCACGCAGGAATATGAGGCCGATGACCTCGGCATCCGCTACCTCGCCAGGGCGGGTTATGACCCGACCGCGCTGTCGTCGGTGCTGGCCTCGCTCGCGGCGCAGAACGCGCTCGACGCGCGCTTGCGCGGGAGTGGCGGCAGCGTGCCCGAATGGGCGAGCACCCACCCCGATCCCGGCGCGCGGGTGAAGCGGGCGCTCGCCGCCGCCACGGCGACGGGGTCGACCGCCACGTTGCGCAACCGGGACGTTTACCTCGCCCAGCTCGACGGGCTGCTCTATGATGACGATCCCGCGCGGGGCGTCGTCGACAAGGGGCGCTTCCTGCACCCGACGCTCAAGCTCGGCTTTGCCGCGCCACAGGGCTTTGCGATCAGCAACGCCGCCGACGCGGTGACGGTCAGCGGATCGGGCGGGCAGGCGCGGTTCTCGGGCGCGCCTTATGCGGGCAATCTCGACGACTATGTGATGGCGGTGTTCCGCAAGCTCGCGGGCAACGGATCATTGGGGCAGATCGACATCCGGCGGACGACCATCAACGCCCTGCCCGTGGCCTTCGCCGGCGCGCGCGCCAGTTCGCAGAGCGGCCAGCCGCTCGACATCAGCGTCTATGCCTATGAGTTCGGGCCGCGCACGGCCTATCACTTCCTGCTGGTGACGCCGGCGGGGCAGGGGGTCGGGCCGTTCGACCCGATGCTGCGCTCGCTCGCGCCGCTCACCCCGGCGCAGGTCGCGGCGATCAGGCCGCGGCGGATCGCGCTGGTGACGGTGCGCAAGGGCGATACCGCCGCGAGTCTCGCCGCGCGGATGGCCTATGACGACGCGCCGCTCGACCGCTTCCGCGTGCTCAACGGGCTGGCGGCGAACGCCGAGCCGCAGGTCGGGCAGCGCGTCAAGCTCGTCGTCGCCGCCGACTGACAAAAGAAGAAGGCGCCGGGTCGCCCCGACGCCGTCCCCTGAACATCGTCGTGCGAAGCGATCAGAGCTTGCCCGACACATTGTTGAAGGTGTTGCCCAGGTTGGTGCCGAGCGTGGACATCGCGCCGATGGCGGCGACGGCGATCAGGGCGGCGATCAGGCCATATTCGATGGCGGTGGCGCCTTTTTCGTTACGGAACATCTTGCGAATGAAAGTCATGGGATTCTCCTTTGTAGTAAAACTTGTGACCAGTAATCGTTCCTGTTTTTCGTTGTCATGATAAATATATCAAGATGACGAAATTTTTATATCTCAATCGGATATAAATATATTATTAACCATTTAGAACTGAGCGTCTTTGTTGGGACATGACAGCTATCCATTATCATGGATGATGCCCATTATTCGGATTTAAATGGGTATCGTTGATGCCTCAAACAAAGAAGGCGTCGGGTCACCCCGACGCCTTCTCCCTGAACCTCGTCCAGCGACCCCGCTTAGAGCTTGGCCGAAACGTTGTTGAAGGTACCGCCGAGCTTGGTGCCCAGGCTGGTCATCGCGCCGATGGCGGCGACGGCGATCAGGGCGGCGATCAGGCCATATTCGATGGCGGTCGCGCCCTTTTCGTTGCGGAACATCTTGCGAATGAAAGTCATGGGAGTCTCCTCGTACTCAAAGCTTCGATTTACCCGGCTGACTGAATGGACTGGATCAGCAAGCCATGCCTGTCTATCGGGCCGCGGTTGACAAAAACTTAAGAGACGGGCCGATGTGTAAGATATTGTTGGTTAATATTTGGTCACTTCGGTCGCGACATTGTTCCACATCATGTTGACCTTGGTGGCGACGCTGGACAGGGCCGCGACCATGGCAAGGACGATCATGGCGATGATGAGGCCGTATTCGACGGCGGTGGCGCCGGCCTCGTCCTGTCGCAAACGGCGTCTGCGTTCCTGCATGTCGGCCCCACGGACTTGATCCCGCGAAACTGTAAGGTCAGGGAGATTAGCAAAATCTTACCGGAGCGAGGGCGATTGGCATGGGCATGATCCTGGTTGCGGCGGCGGCGCTGGTGGACGGCGACGGGCGCGTGCTGCTCCAGCAGCGGCCGCCGGGCAAGTCGCTGGCGGGCCTGTGGGAGTTTCCCGGCGGCAAGATCGAGCCCGGCGAACTGCCCGAGGCGGCGCTGATCCGCGAGCTGCGCGAGGAGCTGGGTATCGACGTCGCGCCCGCCTGCCTCGCCCCCGCCACCTTCGCGAGCGAGGCGATCGCGCCGGGGCATCTGCTCATGCTGCTCTATGTCTGCCGCAAATGGGTGGGCGTGCCGCGAGCGATCGAGGCGACGGCGCTTCGCTGGGCGCGCCCGGTCGAGATGTTCGCGCTGCCCATGCCACCGGCGGACCGGCCGCTCATCGGGCTGCTCGACGCGCTGCTCTGAACGCGCCGGCGGCCTCACCCCTCCGCCGTTGGTCGACAGATCCGTGCCGTTCGTCGGCACCGCCCGCCTCTCGCCGACGCCAGCCGACGCCGGTCGAGCGCCGCGCGCATGGCATCGCCGACTCGCCTAGAGGGACGTCAGGCGGTTCCAGTGCCCCCCGCGGGCCGCCACCCCACGAGGTTCAAGGAGTCCCCCCATGTTCGCCAAGCTCATCGCCACCACCGCCATCCTCGCGTCCGCCGCCATCGCGCTGCCCGCGCAGGCCGCCATGACCACCGACGCCCAGGGCCGCCGGGTGATCGAGGTGCCCTATACCGACATCGACATGGCCGATCCGGCCCAGGTCGCCAAGCTGCACCAGCGCATCACCCGCGCCGCCCGCCAGGTCTGCGCCGACAGCGACCGGACCCGCGCCGCGGCCTGCGTTGCCAGCATCCGCCGCACCACGGAAACGGCCATCGCCGATGCCGGCCAGCGCCAGTCCGCGCGCCTGGCCCAGTCTGAGCCCGAGCCCCGCGCCGTCGTCGTCGGCGGCAACTGATACCCGGTCCACGACCGCCGGCCCCTGGCCGTGTCATGGCGGCCCCCGGCCATCCCTTGCGCCGGGGGCCAATCGCTTGTCAGCGTCCCACGATGCCCTTGACCGAGGGCAGATAGGTGCGGCCGATGCGCAGCTCGATCCCGCCGGGCAGCACCGCGAACCAGCCGCCCGCGCCATCGTGGCGCAGCCGCGTCAGCCGGTCCTTCCGCACGATGTGCGAGCGGTGCAGCCGGATGAACCGCGCCGGATCGAGCCGCTGTTCAAGCGCGCTGATCGTCTGGTGGAGGAGGTAGCTGCGCTCGCCAACATGCAGCCGCATATAGTCGCGCTCGGCCTCGACCCGGTCGATCAGCGCGGCGTCGATCCGCATCAGCTCGCCCCGTTGCGGTACCCAGAATTCGGTCGCGAATGCGTCGGCCGCGGCCGGGGCGGCGAGGGCGCCCGGCTGCCGCGGCCGCGCCGCTTCCACCCGGTCGACGGCGCGGGCGAGCCGGTCGGGCGCGACGGGCTTGAGCAGATAGTCGACCGCCGCGACCTCGAACGCCTGGATCGCGAAATTGTCGAAGGCGGTGATGAAGATGATCGCCGGCCGCGCCTGCCGCGGCTCGAGCGCGCGGGCGACTCCCAGCCCGTCGAGGCGCGGCATCGCGATGTCGAGCATGACGAGATCGGGCGTGAGCCCGTCGATCAGGCGCAGCGCCGCCTCGCCATCGGTCGCGGTGCCCACCAGCGTCAGCCGCGCGTCGCGGGCGCACAGCATCTGGAGGCGCTCGATGGCCAGGGGTTCGTCGTCGACGATGAGGGTGCGGATCATCGACGCCTCAGCAGTCCGCCGCGATGACCGGCAGGCGCAGCGTCACGGCATAGCCGCCCGCCGCCTCGGCCCGCGTGACGAGCGACGCCGCCTCGCCAAAGCGGGCCTGGAGCCGGTCGCGGACATTGGCGAGGCCGATGCCCGTGCCGCCCGCGTCATGCGCCGTCGGATCGGGATCGGCATCGTCGCGCACGCACAGCTCCAGCGTCCCGCCATCGGCGCGGGCGCCGATGGTGATCGTCACCGGCCGGCTGGTCCGCGAGACGCCATGCTTGATGGCGTTCTCGACCAGCGGCTGAAGAATGAGGCCGGGGACGCAAAAGCCTTGCAGCGCCTCGGGAATCGCGATCGTGGTGCGCAGCCGGTCGGGAAAGCGCGCGCCCTCGATCGCCAGATAGAGGCGCTGCAGTTCCACCTCCTCGCGCAGCGGCACATCCTCGAGCGGGTCGCCGGTGAGGCTCGCGCGGTAGAATTGCGCGAGGTTCATGATCATCGTCTCCGCCTCCTCCCGCCGGCCCGCCATGACGAGGCTGGAGAGCGAGTTGAGCGTGTTGAACAGGAAATGCGGGTTGACCTGATAACGCAGCGACCGCAGCTCCGCCTGCTGGGCGGCCTGTTCGAGCCGGGCGGCGCGCCGCTCCACCAGCCGCACCCGCGCGGCGTAGGAGAGCGCCAGATAGAGCGCCGCCCACGCCATCAGGAAGAAATAGCGCTGGAGCACGCTTTCCGCCAGCTCGGCGGCGACCGACAGCTCATGATCCTTGAACAGCGAGTCGGCCGGATCCTGCAACAGGCTCAGCGGGTCATAGACATTGAACATGTAATAGTTGGTCGCCGCGATCGCGAGCGCGGCGGGGAGCGACAGCGCGAAGGCCGCGCCGACGCGCAGCGGCAGCCGCCGGTCGTCGAACCGGCGCAGCGCGAGGTAGAGCAGCCAGGTGACGACAATGCCCAAGGCGGAAACCACCATCCGCCGCCACGCCATCTCCCCCTGCGCGGGAAAGTCGAGGATCAGCGCGCGCAGCGTGATGACGAGCCCGAAGAGCAGCCAGAAGCTGAGGATCGAGAGGAGGACGACGATCGGGCGGACTCCCGCCTCCTCGTCCGCCGGCGCCGGCGCGGAGACCATCTGCATCGGGCTGGTCCTAGCATGGGGGAAGCGGCTTGTCGCCAGCGCGGCCGGGCCTTCGTCGATCGGTTCCCGATGTTCGTCGATCGGAACGGCAGCCGGTCCGGCGCGTTCTTGCCGTTGGAGGATTGCCATGGACCGAGCCATACCCGTTGACGCCGACGATTGCCCGCCCCCCGCGGACGAGGATCATCTTCACGGCCAGCACAAGCCCCTCGATGCCGAGGAAAAGCTTGAGGAAGGGCTGCGCGAAACGATGGATGGCTCCGACCCGCCGACCGCGACTCACCCCGGCGATCATGGCGAGCCGGTGCCCTCGTCGGGATTTTGCGAGGAAGAGGACGGGGATTCGGCGCGCGCAGACCAACCGTGATGGCGTGTCCACGGTCGCGACGATTGCCGGGCCGCGCACCGATCGGCCCGCTTTTGCTTTGAAAAGACGCGGAACTGTCAAATACCATATTGCGCCGCACAACAAAATCTGATGCCTTGTGAACATCAGGCAACCGCCGCTTAACCGCCCGCTAACCGAAAGAGGCGCACCGTGTCGTTGTCCTGACGGGTGTAGGGGCGCAGACATGGCACAACTGGGTAAATCGAGCGACGGAGCGGTTACATTGGCGGAGATGCGGGAGTTCGCCTCCTTCCCCGCCGGCACGCAGCGTTACATCAGGCGATCGCTGGACATCGGCCTGCATCGGGGCGATCCGATGCGGACATGGGGCCGCGATCTGGTCGAGGAAGCGAGCATCCGCGCGCAGTCGCGCATCTATGCGCGGCTCGACGAACTCAAGCAGCTCGTCCCCGACGACAGCGGCCTCGATCAGGTGGAGCCGTTCATGGCGCCGCTGGTGACGCTGTCCGCCTTCGACCTGGGGCAGGACCGGCTGAACGGCTTCTCGGCCTATCGCTTCCTCTATGAGCGGCTGCTCGGCGCGAGCTGCCGGCCCTGGCTCCCCGGCGCCTTCTGCGCGGCGGCGAGCCTGCCGCATCTCCACCCCAACCGGCGGCGCGACCTGCTCCAGTCGATCAGCGAGGCGGCGGCCACGGCGCCCGGCTGGTCGAGCCGCGAGCCGAGCTTCTACCCCGAATGGGTCGAGAAGGTCGACACGAGCAAGGCCGCCAACTGAACCTGGGGAGAAGGGGCGTTACGCCGTCGGCGGCCGCCGCTTCCACATGCCCAGCGTCTCCATGCGCAGCACGGGCTCGTCGGCCTGGTTGCGCAGCGTGATCGCGAGCCGGACGACACCCATCGGCTTGCTGCGCGAGGGGATCGCCTCCAGCACCTCGGTCTCGCAGCTTAAAACGTCGCCGGGGTAGACCGGCCGGCTCCAGCGCAGCGCGTCGACGCCCATGCCCCCGACGCTCGCCGCCTGCTGGCCGCTCGCCTGCCAGTGGCGCACCAACATCCCCATCGCGATCGCCGTGGTGAGCCAGCCGCTCGCCGCGAGCCGGCCAAAGATGGTGCCCTCGGCGCCCTCGTCGGAGAGGTGGAAGGGCTGGGGATCATAGCGTTCGGCAAAGCCGACGATCTCCTCGCGCGTGACCACATGCCGGCCGAACCGCTCGCGCGCGCCCACCGCGATATCCTCGAAATAGCGGGTCATCCGTCTTGCGCACCTTCTTGCCTGGCGGGCGCCAAGATATCGCCGCACGCGGCGGCCATCATGGTTTCGCGGTGACGGGGCGATTGATCCGGCCCGCCAAACGAAGCGCCCGGATCTTGCCGATCCGGGCGCCCGTAGACGATCGCTCGTCTCCCCCGATTATCGCCGCGCCCGCGCGCCCCGCTGAGCCCCCTCAGCTTTACGGAGCGGGACTGCGGCGTCCCCTGAACCACGGCCTGCTGTGACAACCTGTGCGTCCAACACGGTGCTAGGACAGCGGCGGCGCGCTGACCACGCCAAATCACGCGACTGTCATATTTTGTGGCGAGGCTGTGTCACATTCGCAACAACCTGCATCAAGCGCGGGATCGCCCGCCCGCCGGTATCCGTCGCTGGTCGTGCGGAGACCCGTTGCCAATCGCTACCTGCCTCGTCAAAGCGCTCGGCAACCAGTGCAGGGAGTCGAACGATGGAACCAGTCTATCTCGTGGCGGGCGTGCGCACCGCGATCGGGGATTTCGGAGGCAGCCTCAAGGATCAGCCGCCAAGCGAACTGGGCGCGCGCGTCATCGCGGAGGCGGTGCGGCGCGCGGGCCTGACGCCGAAGGATGTGCAGCATGTCGTCATGGGCCAGGTGATCCCGACCGAGCCCGCCGACGCCTATCTCGCCCGCGTGGCGGCGGTGAAGGCGGGCGTGCCGGTCAGCGCGCCGGCGATGACGCTCAACCGGCTGTGCGGATCGGGCGTGCAGGCGGTGATCTCCGCCGCGCAGATGGTGGCGCTGGGCGAGGCGGACCTTGCCGTGGCGGGCGGCGCGGAGGTGATGAGCCGCGCCCCGCATCTCGTCTCCGCCGCGCGGTTCGGGCAGAAAATGGGCTCGATCGAGATGGTCGACGCGCTGATCGGCAGCCTCACCGACCCGTTCGACCAGATCCATATGGGCGTCACGGCGGAGAACATCGCCGAGGAGCATCAGCTCAGCCGCGCGACGCAGGACGAGGCGGCGGCGGAGAGCCATCGCCGCGCCGCGCGCGCGCAGGCGGAGGGGCGGTTCGACGGTCAGATCCTTCCCATCGAGATCAGGGACCGCAAGGGCACCCGCAGCTTCGCCGCCGACGAGCATGTCCGCGCTGAAACGACCGCCGAGAGCCTCGCGGCGCTGCGCCCCGCCTTCCGCAAGGGCGGCACGGTGACGGCGGGCAACGCCAGCGGCATCAATGACGGCGCCGCCGCGCTCGTCCTCGCCAGCCGGGCGGCCGTTGAGGCGCGCGGCCTCAAGCCCATGGCGCGCATCCTCGGCTGGGGCCATGCCGGGGTCGAGCCGCGCGTCATGGGCATCGGCCCTGTCAAGGCGGTGCCGATCGCGCTCGAACGCGCCGGGCTCAAGCTCGACCAGATCGACCTCATCGAATCGAACGAGGCCTTTGCCGCGCAGGCCTGCGCCGTCGCCACCACGCTCGGTTTCGATCCCGAAAAGACCAACCCCAACGGCTCGGGCATCTCGCTCGGCCATCCGGTCGGCGCGACCGGCGCGATCCTGACCGTCAAGGCGATGTACGAGCTGGCGCGGACCGGCGGGCGCCATGCGCTCATCACCATGTGCATCGGCGGCGGGCAGGGCATCGCCATGGTGATCGAACGGGTGGGCTGACGCGCGGCGATGACTTGCGGCCGGCACCGCCGCCCGGCATGGATGTGCCATCATCTCTCGCGAGGAGTCGCATCCATGCCCCGTGTCCTGCCGATCCTGCTCGCCGGTTGCGCCTTGGCGCTCGGCGCTTCTGCCGTGGTCGACCGGCCGGTGGAGGCCGCCGCGCACAAGGCCGATCCCGCGCTGCGCGCCGCGATCGACAATCCGGGGCGCAAGCCCGAGAACCGCGCGCGCGACGCCTACCGCCACCCGGCCGAAACGCTGGCCTTTTTCGGCATCAGGCCGACGATGACCGTGGTCGAGATCTGGCCGGGCGGGGGCTGGTACACCGAGATTCTGGCGCCCTACCTCGCCGATCGGGGCAAGCTCGTCGTCGCGGCGCCGGGCGACAGGCCGGCCGCCATCGACACGCTGATCGCAAGTGATCCGGCGCGTTTCGGCAAGGTCGGCCGCGCCAGTTTCCCGAACCGGGTGGGCGGAACGCCGGTGGCGCCGGGCACCGCCGACATGGTGCTGACGTTCCGCAATGTCCACAACTGGCGGATGGGCTCCGGTACGCCTGACAAGGCCGACTACAGCGCCGAGGCGTTTCGCGATCTCTATGCCATGCTCAAGCCCGGCGGCGTGCTCGGCATCGAGGATCATCGCCTGCCCGAAAGCGCCGATGCCGCGCGCGAGCGGGCGAGCGGATACATCAAGGTCTCGACCGTGCGCAAGCTGGCGGAGGACGCCGGCTTCCGCTTCGCCGGCGCGAGCGAGGTCAACGCCAATCCGAAGGACAGGGCCGACTATCCCGACGGCGTCTGGACGCTGCCGCCCACGCTCGCGCGCAAGGACGAGGACCGCGCCCGATATGTGGCGATCGGCGAGTCGGACCGGATGACGCTGCGCTTCGTCAAGCCCGCGCGATGAGCCGATGACCCCCCCGGACCCGATGCCGGAACAGCAGCCCGACCGGCCGTTCCTCGTGCTGGTCCTGCTCGTCACCGTCGCGTTTCTCGCGGTCATCCTGCCGTTCTTCGGCGCGGTGCTGTGGGCGGTCGTGGCGGCGCTGCTCTTCTCGCCACTCAACGACAGGCTGCGCGCGCGGCTGAATGGCCGGTCGACCCTGGCGGCGGTGCTGACGCTGCTGGTGCTGATCGGCATCGTCATCATCCCGGCGCTCGTCATCGGCGCCTTGCTGATCGATCAGGCGGCGGGACTCTATGCGCAGTTGCGGGCCGGCGAAATCGATATCGCCAGCTATTTCGCGCGGGTGCAGCACGCGCTGCCGGGCTGGGCGGCGACGATGCTCGAGCGCTCGGGTCTGGGCGATATCGAGGCGGTGCGCAACAAGGTCGCGGCGGCGGCGGCGAGCAGCTTTCAGGATATCGCCGGCCGCGCGCTCAGCATCGGCCAGAGCGCCTTTTCCTTCCTGCTGGCGCTCGGCGTGATGCTCTACCTCACCTTCTTCCTGCTGCGCGACGGCCGCGATCTCGCGGCGCGGTTCGAGACGGCGTTGCCGCTCCGCCACCGCCAGCGCCGCGCGCTCATTGACACCTTCGCGGTCGTGGTGCGCGCGACGGTCAAGGGGAGCCTCGTCGTCGCGGTGCTGCAGGGCGCGATCGGCGGCATCGTCTTCGCGCTGCTCGGCATCGACGGCGCGTTGCTGTGGGGCGTGACGATGGCCTTTTTCTCGCTGCTGCCGGCGATCGGATCGGGCATCGTGTGGGTGCCCGTCGCGCTGTACCTGCTCGTGAGCGGGGCGATCGCCGACGGGCTGATCCTCACCTTCTGCGGCGTGTTCGTCATCGGCATGGTCGACAATGTGGTGCGTCCGATCCTCGTGGGGCGGGACACCAAGATGCCCGACTATCTCATCTTCATCACGACGCTCGGCGGGCTCAGCCTGTTCGGCTTCAACGGCCTTGTCATCGGCCCGGTGATCGCGGCGATGTTCCTGACCGTGTGGCAGATCTACACGCGGATGGACGGGGAGACGGCGTCGCAAGATGGCGGCCTTTCCGGAGAATAACCCTCGTCATTGCGAGCGCAGCGAAGCAATCCAGAGTCACGAGCACCGCCCTGGATTGCTTCGGCCTACGGCCTCGCAATGACGATGAAGGTTCAACCCGCCGTCGGCGGCCCGTCCTCGCCCTCGTCATCCTCGATCCGCGCGGCGCTCACCACATGCTCGCCCGGCGCCACGTCGAACAGCCGCACGCCCGCCGATCCACGCCCGATGACGCGCAGGCTGTCGAGGCCGATGCGGATCAGCTTGGCCTGATCGGTGACCAGCATCAGGTGATCGGCCTGCGTTGCCGGGAAGCTCGCGACCACCGGGCCGTTGCGCGCGATATTGTCGATATTGGTGATGCCCTGGCCGCCGCGATTGGTGCGGCGATATTCATAGGCGGAGCTGAGCTTCCCGTAGCCATTGGCGCAGACGGTGAGGATGAACTCCTCGCGCGTCGCCAGTTCCTCGAAGCGTTCGGACGGGATCGCGCTCGCGCCCTCGCGATCGGGCTTCCAGGGGGCGAAGCGGAGATAGTCCTCGCGCTCCTCCTGACTCGCGCCGACGCGATGGAGGATCGAGAGCGAGACAAGTTCGTCGCCGTCGCGCAGCATGACGCCGCGCACGCCCGAGGCGGTGCGGCTCTGGAACTCGCGCACGTCGGTGGCCGCGAAGCGCACCGCCTTGCCCTGGCGCGTGGCGAGCAGCACGTCGTCGTCCTCGCTGAGCAGCGTGACGCCGATCAGCCGGTCCTCCGACCCGTCCTCAAAGCGCATCGCGATCTTGCCGTTGCCCGGCACATTGGCGAAGGCGTCCATGCTGTTGCGGCGCACGAGGCCGCGCGCGGTGGCGAAAAGGACGTGGAGATCCTTCCAGCTCGCCTCGTCCTCGGGCAGCGGCAGCACGGTCTGGATCGTCTCGCCGTCGGCGAGCGGGAGCAGGTTGACCATCGGCCGCCCGCGCGTCGCCGGTCCGCCCTCGGGCAGGCGCCAGACCTTGAGGCGGTAGACCTTGCCCAGCGTCGAGAAGAACAGCACCGGATTGTGCGTCGAGGTGACGAAGAGCGACGTGATCGCGTCCGCCTCCTTCGTCGCCATGCCCGCGCGGCCCTTGCCACCCCGATTCTGCGCGCGGAAGGTGTCGAGCGGGGTGCGCTTGATATAGCCTTCGAGTGTCACGGTGACGACCATGTCCTCACGCTCGATCAAGTCCTCGTCCTCGATGCCGTCGGCGGCGGGGGCGATGGTCGAGCGGCGCGGGGTCGCGAACTCCGCCTCGATCGCGTCCAGCTCCCCGCGCATCACGGCATAGAGCTGCCCGCGATCGCCCAGGATGGCGAGATAGCCCTCGATCGCCGTCGCGATCTCGCGCAGCTCGCCGCCGATCTCCTCGCGGCCGAGCGCGGTGAGGCGGTTGAGCCGCAGGTCGAGGATCGCCTTCACCTGCACGTCGGACAGGCGATAAGTCTCGCCGTCGGCGGCACCGTCATAGGCTTCGACCAGCGCGATATAGGGCGCGATCTCCGCCATCGGCCAGGGACGGGCGAGCAGCTTGTCGCGCGCCTCGGCGGGGCTCGACGAGGCGCGGATCGTCCGCACCACCTCGTCGAGATTGGCGACCGCGACGACGAGCCCGAGCAAAATGTGCGCGCGCTCGCGCGCCTTGGCCAGCTCGAACTTGGTGCGGCGCGTGATGACATCCTCGCGGAAGCGGATGAACGCCTCGATGATGTCGCGCAGGGTGAGCAGGTCGGGCCGCCCGCCGCGGATCGCCAGCATGTTCGCGGGGAAGCTCGACTGCGCGGGCGTGTGCCGCCAGAGCTGGTTGAGCACCACGTCGGGCGTGGCGTCGCGCTTCAGGTCGATGACGATCCGCACGCCCTCGCGGTTGGATTCGTCGCGGATGTCGCTGATCCCCTCGATGCGGCGGTCCTTGGCCGCCTCGGCGATCTTTTCGACCAGGCCCGACTTGCCGACCTGATAGGGAATTTCGGTGAGGACGATCGACTGGCGGTCGTTGCGCCCGGTCTCGATCGTGTGGCGCGAGCGGACCATGATCGAACCGCGCCCGGTGTTGTAGGCCGCGCGCGCGCCCGACTGGCCGAGGATGAGGCCGCCGGTCGGGAAATCGGGGCCGGGGATGAACTCCATGAGCTGTTCGGTGCTGAGCGGCGCGCCGCCCCCGACCATGGCATCCAGCGATGCCTTGGTGGCCCGCAGCACCTCGCCGAGGTTGTGCGGCGGGATGTTGGTCGCCATGCCGACCGCGATGCCGCCGGCGCCGTTCACGAGCAGGTTGGGGAAGCGGGCGGGCAGCACCTGCGGCTCGGCCTCGCTGCCGTCGTAATTGGGCTGGAAGTCGACCGTGTCCTTGTCGATGTCGTCGAGCAGGGCGTTGGCGACCTTGGCGAGGCGCGCCTCGGTATAGCGTTCGGCGGCCGGCGGATCGGGGTCCATCGAGCCGAAATTGCCCTGGCCGTCGATCAGCGGCACGCGCATCGACCAGTCCTGCGTCAGCCGCGCGAGCGCGTCGTAGATCGCCTGGTTGCCGTGCGGGTGATATTTACCCATCGTGTCACCGACGATGCGGGCGCATTTGCGATAGGGCTTGTTGTAGACATAGCCGCTCTCGTGCGCCGACCACAGGATGCGGCGATGCACGGGCTTGAGGCCATCGCGCACGTCGGGCAGCGCGCGCGACACGATCACGGACATGGCATAGTCAAGATAGCTCGACTTCATCTCTTCGACGATGTCGATCGGGTTGATGTCCGAAGGATCGGCGAGGGTCGTCTCGTCGGTGGTCAAGGGTTCGTTCTCTTGTGTGGGTGAAGGGTCATTTGCGACGCTTCGGACCCTAGCCGCTGCCCCCTGTCATGGCCAGTAAAAAGGGGGAGGGGGAGGGCGCCTCAGGCGGGGACAGGGCTCCCGTCCCACGCGAAATGACCGCCGCTGTCGGCGGGTTTCAGCCCCTCGATGACATCGAGGAGCTGGAGCGCGGCGCGCTCGGGGGTGAAGAGCTTGCCGGGCGCCACATTGCCCTGGAACGGCTGGCTCAGCGCCGTGTCGACGGTGCCGGGATGCAGCGCCACGACGAGGCTCGACGGGTTGCGCCGCCGCTGCTCGATCGCGAGCGTGCGGATCATCATGACGAGCGCGGCCTTGCTCGCGCGATAGCCGTGCCAGCCGCCCAGCGCGTTGTCGCCGATGCTCCCCACCCGCGCGCCGAGCGCGGCGAAGACGGTGCGGCCCCTGGCGGGCATCAGCGGCAGCAGATGCTTCGCGACGAGCGCGGGGCCGATCGCGTTGACGGCATAAAGCTCGGCAAGCCAGCCGGGGTCGAGCGCTGCCATGGTCTTCTCCGGCCCGCGATCGCCCCGGTGGAGGAGGCCGGTGGCGACGAAGACCAGTGTCGGCGGCGGCCCGGCCTTCACGATGTCGGCGGCGGCGGCGATGCTCGCCTCGTCGGTGATGTCGATCGGCTGCGCGCCGCCCGCGCGGGCGAAGCGGTGGACGGTGGCGAAGGCGCCCTCCTGCGCGAGCAGGTCCGCCATCGCCGCGCCGATGCCGCCGCCCGCCCCGATCACCACCGCGCTTGCGCTCACCCGATGCTCCCCTGCGCCGATTTGCCGATGTCGTGCGTTGCCGACCGTCGAGGGCGCATGACAGGCCGGTAAACCATGTCTATAGCGCCGTTCAATCGACATTCACCCGCGTCTTCATAGGGCGCGGGGCATGTAACCGGAGGATGCTGACGATGGGGTTTGGAAGAGCCGTGACGATGGGCCTGCTGCTGGCGACGAGCGGGCTGGCGATGCCGGCGCTGGCCAAGGACAAGGCGCCCAAGGAAACGCCGCTCAAGCCCAGCCCGGCCTTCGCGCCGCCTGCCGCCGAGGTCCAGAAGCTCGCGGCAGCGAAGGATTATGCCGGCGCGCGCGCGAAGCTGGACGCGGCGGCGGCGGCGGCATCGACGCCGGACGACAAATATTATCTGGGCAACTTCCAGATCGAGATCGGCGGCGCGCTGAAGGACGACGCGCTGCGTCGCCAGGGGGTCGAAAACGTGCTCGCCTCGGGCAAGCTGCCGAGCACGGACGTGGCGCGGTTTCACGTCTACGCCGGCCAGTTCGCTCTCGATGCCAGGGATGTGCAGGCCGCGATCCCCCATCTCGAAGCCGCGATCGCCGGCAATCCGGCCGATAGCGGCGCGCCGCTGCTTCTCGCCGAAAGCTATTTCCAGCAGGCGACCGACACCGCGACGGGCAATCAGCTGAGCGCCGAGGGCAAGGCGCTGGCGCTCAAGGGTCTGCCCTATCTGCGCCAGGCGATCGATATCGAGGGCAGGAGCGGCAAGCCGGTGCCGGGCAGCTGGTACTCGCGCGGCGTTCAGATGGCGGCGGTGTCCGGCTCGCCCGATCTCTCGACCTGGACGATGGGCGCGGTCAAGGCGAGCCCGAGCGAGGAAAGCTGGCGCAACGCGCTGCGCGTCTTCCAGGATAGCCACAAGACGATGACGCGCGACGAAAATCTCGACGTGCTGCGGCTCATGGGCGCCACCAACACGCTCACCGAATATGGCTATCAGGAATATATCGACGCCGCGTCAAAGGGTGGCCTGCTCGGCGAGGTGAAGAGCGTGACCGATGCCGGCCGTGCCTCGGGCAAGATCCCGGCCACGCGCTATGCCGACGTGTATAAGCTCAACGAGAGCCAGCTCCCCTCCGACAAGGCCTCGCTGCCGAGGGCCGAGGCGGACGCGGCCAAGGCGCCCACCGGCAAGATCGCGGCGTCCACCGGCAATGCCTATCTCGGCTACGGCGACTATGCCAAGGCGGTGAGCCTCTATCAGCTCGCGCTGCAGAAGGGCGGCGTGAATGCCGACGAGGTCAATACCCGCCTCGGCATCGCGCTCGCCAGGAGCGGCGACACCGCCGGCGCGCAGGCGGCGTTCAATGCCGTCGCGGGGGGCAACCGCAAGGAGATCGCGCAGCTCTGGCTGCTGTGGCTGAGCCTCAAGAGCCCGGCCTGACACGACCGGGAGAGGGGCGCGCGCGGCCGCCCCTCCCGCCCTTCATCCGTCGCGCGACCATTGCTGTCTGGAGTTCGCCATGCCTCACCGCTCGCTCGCTTTCGCGCTGGCGGCGCTGGCCGCGACCGTACTGCCGCCCCCCGCGCTCGCCAAATCCAGGCCGGCGGTTGTCGATCCCCGGACGCTGAGCGACGATTATCGTCGCGGCCTGTCCGAGGTCTCGGCCAGGCTTGCCGCCGGTGACAATGCCGGCGCGGCGAGCAAGGCGCTCGCGCTGCTCGGCCGCGCCTCGACCCCGTACGAGAAATATCTCGGCGGCCAGTTGCTGATGCAGGCGAGCGCGCAGCGCAACGACCTTGCCGGCCAGCGCAAGGCGCTCACCGCCATGCTCGACTGGCAGTTGACGCCCGCCGGCGCCAGGGCCGAGATGCGCGGCAAGGCGGGGCTGCTGTCCGCCATGCTCGGCGACAACAAGGACGCGATGGCGCAGATCGCCTATGCGGCGGAGCAGGGCTATCGCTCGGTGCCGACGCAGATCGCGCTCGCCGACGCGCAGTTCAAGGGCGGCAATCTGGCCGGGGGTCTGGCGGCGCTGGACGGCGCGATCGCGCTCCAGACCGCCGCGGGCAAGCCGGTGCCGCAGGCATGGTACGACCGCGCGCTGTCCTTCGCCGTGCAGAAGAAGAGCGCGGCCGATGTCGCCGCCTGGTCGGCGCGCAAGATCGCCGCCTATCCGACGCCGGGCAACTGGCGCAGCGCCGTTGTCACCTATCAGATGGTGGCGGGCGGCGAGACGCAGCGCGACCTCGATCTCTATCGCCTGCTCGCCGCCGCCGACGCGCTGGCGTCGGACCGGGACGCGGCGCGCTATGCCGCGCTGGCGGCGCAGGCCGGCTCCCATGCCGAGGCCAAGGCGGTGGTCGAGGCGGCGCATGTCGACGTTCAGGCGCTCGGCCGCGACGCAGTGATGGCGAAGGAAGCGGCGGCGCTCGCGGGCCTCGCGCCCAGGGCGGCCAAGCAGCTCGCCGGCCTCGCCGCGCGCGAGGCGAAGGCGCGCGCGGCCGCCGATGGCGACGCGGCGCTGGCCCTCGCCGACGATTATTTCGCCACCAGCCAGTTCGCCAAGGCGATCGACTTCTACACGCTCGCGGCGGGCAAGGGCGGGGTCGACGCGGGCCGCGTCGCGACGCGCGGCGCCATCGCCAGGCTCCGCGCGGGCGATCTCGCCGGCGGGCAGGCCGCGCTCGCCACGGTGCCGCCCGGCCCGTGGCGCGATGTCGCGGCCTTGTGGTCGGCCTGGGCACGGGACAAGCAGGCGCGTAATCCAGGCTAAGTCAGTGCCTGTTCAAGCCGTTCGTGTCGAGCGAAGTCGAGACACGCTTGCACGTCCTGTTCTCGACCACGCTCGGACCGAACGGGACGAGGTCATGACAGCCTCACCCCCGCAGCGGCACGCCCGGTATCTGCTTGCTGGTGCGGATGGTGAGCGAGGTCTTGACGCTCGCCACATTGGGCGCGGGGGTGAGGTAGGAGGTCAGGAACTGCTGAAAGCTGCGAAGATCGCGCGCCACGACCTTCAGGATGAAGTCGATCTCGCCGTTGAGCATATGGCATTCGCGCACTTCCGGGAGCGCGGCGACATGGCGTTCGAACTCGCGCAGATGCTCCTCGGCCTGGCTGCGCAGGCTCACCATCGCGAACACCGTGATCGTATAGCCCAGCGCAGCGGGATCGAGATCGGCATGATAGGAGCGGATGACGCCGCGCTCCTCGAGGCCGCGCACCCGGCGCAGGCAGGGCGGGGCGGTGAGGCCGACGCGACGGGCGAGGTCGACATTGGTGATGCGGCCATCATCCTGCAATTCGGCGAGGATCTGGCGGTCGATATCGTCGATCGCTGCTGCCATGGCCTGCACCCGCCCCCTTTGCTGCGCGCGAGCATAGGCAAGTCGCGCCGCTTTGCAAATGTCCCAGGATGCGACGGGCCAAACTGGCCCCTATCGCACCGCCCCGCCGCGAGCTAACGCAGGCCGCGAGGAGCGGCGCGTGGGTACGGCGGTACGGTTCAACGATCTGTTGCAGACGGTGCTCGCCGCTCCTGCGGATGGGCAGGTCGCGACCGTGACGCTGTGGCGCCAGTGCGTCGACCTCCTCGCCCAGAACGACCGCGCCGACCGCGCCGCCATCGCCCCGCGCGATGCCGAGCGCCTGCTCGAACGCCTCGCCGCGCTGCGCGAACGGGTCGACCTGCAGCAGCGCATGGCGACCGTGGTCGAGCTGGGATCGCGGCTGCGCTCGCCGCGGCTCATCGCCTTCCTCGCCGCCGACGTGCCGGCCGTCGCCGTCGCCGCGCTCAGCCGCGCGCGGCTGCCCGACGGCGCCTGGCCCGACATCATCAGCCGGGTGGGGCCGACCGGGCGGGGCGCGCTGCGCGGGCGGAGCGACCTTGGCACGCTCGCCCGCCGCGCGCTCGACAGTTTCGGCCCCGTCGATCTCGTCCTGCGCGACGAGAGCGGCGGAGGCGCCGCCGCGCCCTTGCCCCCGCCACCGCCCGTGGCGCGCGACGGCGAGCAGATCCGCCGCCTCGTCGACCGGATCGAGCAGTTCACCAGCGCCCGCGCGAAGGACGGCGGCGCGGCACGGCCCGACAGCGCCGAGGCGGACGCCATCGTCCGTTTCCAGTTCGAGACCGACGCGCAGGGGCATATCGTTGCCATCGCGGGCGCGCCACGCGCGGCGGCGGTCGGGCTGTCGATCGCCGACGCGGGGCTCGACGCGCAATGGGGGCCGGACGGCCATGCCCAGGGCGCCTTCCGCCGGCGCGGCGCCTTCCGCGACGCGCGCTTCGGGATCGAGACCGGCGCGCTGGCCGGCGAGTGGCTGCTCTCGGGCGCGCCCCGCTTCGAGCCCAGTTCGGGCCGCTTCACCGGCTATGACGGGGTCGCCCGCCGCCCTTCGCCCCATGAGCGTGCCCCGCGTGGCACTGCCGAGGAGAGCATCGAGGCGCTCTCCGCCGGCTCGATGCGCCAGCTCATCCACGAGCTGCGCACCCCGCTCAACGCCATCATCGGTTTCGCCGAGATCATCGCCGGCCAGCTTTTCGGCCCCGCCTCGGAGAGCTATCGCGCGATGGCGGCGCAGATCATCGCGGACGCCGGTCGGCTGCTCGCCATTTTCGACGATCTCGACCTCGCCAGCCGGGTGACGCGCGGCGACGACGGCGCCCGCCCGCGCCTCATCCAGCCGGGGAGCCTGATTGAGCGGGCGATCGCCACCTATCGTGGCGAGGGCAGCGCGCCGCGCATCGGCGTCGCGGTCGCCGAGGGGCTGCCACAGGTCCGCGTCGATCCCGCCCAGGGCGAGCGCATGGTGCTGCATCTCGTCCGCACGCTCGTCGCGGTGAGCGCGGCGGACGAGACGCTGACGATCGACTGCCGCGAGGAGGAGGGCCGCGTCGTCATCGCCGCCAGCCGCCCGCGCGCGCTCGACGGGCTCGACGAGCAGGCGCTGCTCGACCCCGGCTATGGCCCCGATGGCGACTGGCCCGACGGCCCGCTGCTCGGCGTCGGCTTCGCCTTCCGCCTGATCCGCAGCCTGGCGCGCAATGCGGGCGGCAGCTTCGATTTCGCCGGCCCGCGCTTCGTGCTCGGCCTGCCGGTGGCGCAGCGGCGGGGCGAAGCGCAACCTTAGTTTCTCTCCGCGAGCGGGGAGGATCGCAACCCCTTGGCAAGGGTTTTACCCTAAATCCGCTCCATGCCCGCCGGCGCCGCCACGCTCACCGACATGCCGCCGCCCGAGGCGATGGCGCGGCTCGATCCCGCCTTCGGCCGCCGCTTCCTGCTCGTCGTCGATACCGAGGAGGCGTTCGACTGGGCGGCGCCGTTCAGCCGCGCCGGCCATGCCATCGCCATCGCGGGGATGCCGCGCGCCCACGCCTATTTCCGCGCCGCCGGGGTCCGCCCGGTCTACGCGACCGACTGGCCGATGGCACAGGACGCGGCGGCCGCCGCGCTGATCGGCGGATGGCTGGCGGAGGGTGGCGCCGATCTTGGCGCGCATCTCCATCCCTGGGTCAATCCGCCCTTCGACGAGGCGGTGAGCGCCGCCAGCAGCTTCGCCGGCAACCTCCCCCCGGCGCTGGAGCGCGCCAAGCTCGCGGCGCTGGTCGAGCGGCTGGAAAGCGCCCTGGGCCAGCGCCCGCGCCTCTATCGCGCCGGCCGCTACGGCATCGGCCCGGCCACCGCCGAGGCACTCGTCGCGCTTGGCATCGGCATCGACAGCTCGGTGCGCAGCCGCTTCGATTATCGGGCCGATCATGGCCCCGATTTCCGTGCCCGCCCCGTGCACCCCTGGTGGCTGGGCGGGGACCGCGCGCTGCTCGAGCTGCCGCTCTCCACCGCCTTTGCCGGGCGGATCGGCGCGGCCGGCGAGCGGCTCTATCACGCGCTCGGCGGTGTTCCGCGCGGTCGTGGCGTCCTCGCCGGCGCGGGCCTGATCGAGCGCGTGCCGCTCACGCCCGAAGGTGTTGATCCCGCCGCGGCGGTGGCGGCGATCGACGCGCTGCTCGCGGAGGATGTGCGCCTCTTCGGCCTCTCCTTCCACTCGCCGAGCGTCACGCCGGGCCACACCCCCTATGTCCGCGACGAAGCCGACCTTGCCGCCTTCTACCGCTGGTGGGATGTGGTGCTGGGCCATTTCGCCCGGCGCGGCGTCGCGCCCGCCACCCTCGACGCCATCATCGCCGCGACCGCCGCCGATGCGGCGCCCTTGCCAAGCCGCGCGGCTCTGGGCTAACGCGGCGCGGGCAGCATGGATGGGCCTGTAGCTCAATGGTCAGAGCTGGCCGCTCATAACGGCTAGGTTGCGGGTTCGAGTCCTGCCGGGCCCACCACATGCACGGCCGGGGAGTAGCGCAGTCTGGTAGCGCATCTGCTTTGGGAGCAGAGGGTCGCAGGTTCGAATCCTGTCTCCCCGACCAACAACGTTTTTCAACCGTTATCATGGGTTGCCAAAAAGTCAGGAACTCGGCCGATTTTTTGCTTTTCGCTTGCCATACATTCCCAACTGTTCCCAATTAAGCGCATGCGCAGGGGGGTCATCCGAGGGGTCATTTGGGGAGCGGTCGGGGTCATTCCGTGCTGACGGATGCCCAATGCCGGACCGCGAGGGCGCGGGACAGGGATTACAAGCTGACCGACGCCCTCGGGCTGCACCTCTACGTCACGAAGTCTGGCTACAAGAGCTGGCGCTTGTCCTACACCATCCATGGCAAGAAGCAGCGAATCGTGCTCGGACCCTATCCAGCGATCACGCTGCGCGAAGCGCGCGAGATGCGCGACGAGGCGCGGCGCGGGCTGGCGAAGGGGATCGACCCGGGCATCGAGCGCAAGCAGAAGAAAGCCGAGGCGCGGGCCGAGGCTGGCACGACCGTCGAGGCGATCGCGCGCGCTTATTATGCCGAGCAGCTGCCGATGTGGGGCCGCTCGCATGCCGACCGCACGCTCAACATGCTCGAACGGGAGCTGTTCAGGCCGATGGGCCGCCTGCCGATCACGCAGGTGACGCGCCCCATGATCGTCGCGCAGGTCAAGGAGATCGAGCGCAGGGGCGCGCTGGAGATGGCGCGCCGCTTTCGCACGCTGGCCTCGGCCGTGTTCCAGTACGCCAGGGGGCTGGGCCTCGCGCTGGACAATCCGGCTGTCGAGGCCGTGCCGGTGCGCTCGGCGCCGGTGATCCATTTTCCGGCGATCACGCAGATCGAGGCGCTGCGCGCGATGCTGATGGCGGTGGAGAGCATCCCTGGGCATCCGGTGGTCAAGCTCGCCTCGCGCTTCACTGCGCTCACGGCCGCCCGTCCCGGCGTCGTGCAGGCGGCGCCCTGGTCGGAGCTGACCGGGCTCGATCCCGACGAGCCGACCTGGATCGTCCCGCCGGCGCGGATGAAGCTCACCGTGCAAGGCAAGCTCGACGCGGCCTGGGAGCATCATGTCCCGCTCGCGCGACAGGCGATGGAGCTGCTGGCGGTGCTGAAATCGCTGTCCGGCCACTCGGTCTATGCGTTCCCCAGCCCGAACAGCAGCCGCAAGCATCTGACCGACGTGTCCGTCTCGAAACTCTACATCACCGCCGGGTTTCGCGACATTCACGTGCCGCATGGCTGGCGCACGTCCTTCTCGACGATCATGAACGAGAGAGCGCAGGCGGACGAACGCCCTGGCGACGAGGAGGTCATCGAGCGGATGCTTGCCCACCGCAAGCGGGGCGTCGCCGGGATCTACAACCGCGCCCGCTTTTTGCGAAGGCGTCGGGAAATCGCTCAGGAGTGGGCGGACCTTCTGCTCGAGGGCTTTCCGCCCGTGTCGTCGCTTCTGGTGGGGCGGCGCAAGTCGTAGCCGCCGGCCGGGGTACCCGGCCATGAGCGCGCGCAGCATCGGTGAGGTGGCGCTCGGCTACCTCGAGCGGCGCAACGACCCCGTTCACCGCCACAGCTACGATGTGGAGGATCCGCGCGCCAAGGTGTTCAGGCGGATCGGGGACGGCACGAAGGCGCAGGGCTTCGCCTACACCGGCGCGCTGCGCGAGACGCTCAAGCAGCTGATCCGCCAGCACAAGACCGAGAAGTACAAGGGCGACGATCGGCTGCAATGGACCGATTACACGGTCTATGACGCCATCCTGTCCTGCCTGGACTTCGCCAGCGGCGCCCTGTTTCCCGAGCACAAGACGATCGCGCACAAGGCGGCCGTCTGCAAGCAGGTGGTGATCGACAGCATCAAGCGCCTGAATGCCCATGGTTTCATCGAGTGGGTGCGGCGCTCCATCCGCGCCGACAGCGACGAAGGCCCCAAGCGCAAGCAGACCAGCAACGCCTACTTCTTCGACCTTCGAGGTCGCATGGCATCGCGCGTCTGGCACTATTTCCAGAAGGCGCTGTCACGCAATCTCGGCCGACTGGGCGGCGCCGCGCGCGCGGGCCAGGCGACGCGACCCCCCCCCAAGGTCACGAACCTGGCGCTCGAACGCTCGCTCGCCGCGCTCGGCCGCCACTTCGAACCTGACCCCAGCCCGAGTCCATAATTGCGGCTCTATCCGGAGGTAGGGGTTTAAGGGAGAATGGACTGGCTTCGCCAGACGTTGATTTGAGGTCCAGGCAACAGCGACACCGCCAATAGGCATCCTCTCACCCCGTCACTGGCGACGGGGGAACGGACCGGCTTGCGCCGGTCCGGGGCTTCCCAGGGGGAGCCCAGGTTAGAATGGCGCGCGCCGTCACGGGCGGCGCGCGGCGGTGCGAGGTCGGGAGGTGAGGTCAGTCGGCGGTGCGCGGGGCGACGAGCGAGAACCGCATCTCGGGCGGCACCATGTCCCAGGCCGCCAGCGCGTCCTCGATCGCGTGCGCCCGCCGCTCGAGCGCTGCCTGGATCGAGCCGGGCGTCGGCGCGGCTGCCGCGTCCCAGGTGCGGCACGCCGGCCCGATGCGTGCGGCGAGATCGGAGCCGTCGATCCCGGCGAACGCGACGCGGCTGGCGTGCGACTGGAGCTGGCGCGCGAAATCGGCGAGGCAGCGCGCGATGTCGAGAACGTCCTTCCTCGCCGCCTGCAGCTCGGCATTGGCCTGGAGGTATCGCGTTACTTCGTTCATCCCTACTGCCTTTCAGTGATGCTGGAGCCAGGTCTAGGCCGCGCTGAAGCCGGCGCCGGCGTCATCGCGCCGGGTCGCCGAGCGCGGCCAAGGATCTGGCAGCTAAAAATCTATATTGGGAGTGGGCCGTGGCGGTGCATTAACAGTCGACGTGAATATGAAATCGGCAGTGTTGACATCAGGTCCTAAAGCTTCCAGCCGCAGCAATCCGTTTTTGAAATGCCAAGTGGCGATCGAATTATCGAAAACAGCCCCCGACTTTGACTGCCACTTTTCAACTGTTAATGAGGGTGAGCCATACTTTAATGAAAATACTTCAAGAAGGGCAGCGTATCTATCTGACCATGTCAGCGAGATCACTTCGTACAACAACCCTCTATTGTACTTAATCGACAACGTTTTTAAGTCTACGCCGCCTATCTTGGGACGACTGTAATCCGAGCATTCAGTAATTTCATGTTCCGTCGTACACTTTGAGCTATTTAGCATAGCGCGAGAGCTTACAGCTTCCGTTGTGTCACCGAGAAAAGAGAAAATAGGCAAACTTTGTGTTGCCATGGCGGCCGCTACGGGCTTTTTCGCAACTTGAGTGGCAGTGCCTTTCGGCGCCGCAGCACTGCCAACGGCAACGACGATAGGCAGGCAAGCTATCAAGAATCTCATAGATATCTCCTCTTCTTAGGAGATCGTTATTTTTGGGGAGTTCTAGAGTCCAGAAAAGATTGGACCATATGCCGGATAGCCTCTGCTCGCGACATTTCGTTTTCTGACGCCCAGCCATCAATTCCCAAGGTCAGCTCTGGCGGAGACCTGAAGCCGATAAGAGGATGCTTGCCCGTAGGAGGCCTTCCTCGCTTTTTAGGCATATCCTTTTTTGTTGACGCGGTCACATTTCGTGATTATCCCAAAATGCAGAGCGGCGCAAGGCTGGCACCTCGCACCGCTCCTAACTCGAACCAAGGATCATACCCATGGCCCAAGCTGCGCACAGCCCTAGCATCTCCGCCGCCGACGTTGAAGCCGGCAAGCGCCGCCTCCTCCTCGCCAGTCTCTGGAACGGGTTCGAGGATGACGGACGCGCGCTCGACCAGCCGCAATCCTATGCCCCGCGCCCGCGCGGCCGCCGCGAGGCGCCCCGGCCACGTGGCTGGGCCGGTTCGGCCGACATGGCGGCCTGCGCGGCCGATGCCTATTGGACGCTGCGCGCGATCTTCGAGGCGGGCTATGCCCAGCCGCTGAACCGGGTGCGCGCCGATCTCGTCCGCCTCGCCGGCGAGCTCGATCGCATCGCGACGCTGACCGACGCCTTTTTCGATCGTGTCCGGCTGCGCGACGCCCGCGACTATCTGGAGCGCGCCGTCCGCTTCTGCGACGAGATGAGCGTTCGCGAGGTGTTCATGGCGATCAACTGCGCCGGGCTCATCCTCACGCCCGCCCAGGCCGACTAAGGGAGTGTGGGTCATGGATCAGGCCGATCTGCGCGATTTCGCCGCGCATGGTCCCGTGCACGCCCATCTGGCGCTGTCGGAGGAACAGAAATACAAGCTCCACCGCATCTGTCGCGTGCTCGACGGGCTGGCGGCGCTCACCTGCCCCGAGGATCAGGACCAGGCGCGCGAGGAATGCGTGTCGGTGCGCGAGGATCTCGCCGCCATCTTCGAGCTCATCCGCGACAATATCGAGGACGCGACCGCGAACCTCCCTTATGTGCCGGCGCTGGCGGCCGGGAGCATGATCGAGATCACGGCGACGAAGCGGAGGCCGGCATGATGGACATCGGCGAGGAGACCGACGATTTCGGCGAGGAGCCCGACGAGTCCGGCGGGGTAACCGAATGGATTTGCACCGACGAGGAGCGGCGCCACTTGTCGAGCGTGATCGCGGCGCTGATCAGCCTCGGGCGCATGATGTCGCCGAGCCGACACCGCGACATATTGGAGGCGCTCGCCGATACGCTCTGGGCCGCCTCCCTCGCCTGGGTTCCTGTCGTGCACGAGGATCCCGGCTGAGGCGATCGGCGGCGGTCGGGAAAACTCATGATTTTACGTGATCAGCATCTCCGCCCATGCGTCGAAGAGCGCGCGCCGGCGCGCCAGATGCGCGGCGCGATTGTAGGCGGCCTCGACCTTGCCCCTGGGCGCGTGGGCCAGCGCGCGGTCGATCGCGACGCTGTCGAGCGGAAAGCGCTCGTTGAGGATGGTCGAGAAGCTGGCGCGCCAGCCATGCGGCACGTGGCGGCCGCCATAGCCGGCCTTGTCGTACAGCGCGCCGATCGCGCCGCCGGGAATCGGGAAGGCGAAGTCGTCGGCCGCGTCGGGGAGCGCGCGCAGCGCTTGGAGCAGCTGCACCGCCGCGGCGCTCAGCGGCACGATATGATCGTTGGCGCGGTCGGCCTTCTTCGCTTTCTTGAGCTTCATGTGCGCGGCCGGGATGCGCCACAGCGGCGCCGGGCCGTCGAGCTGCTCGAACTCGTCCCAGCGCGCGAGGCGGAGTGACGAGAGGCGCACCGCCGTCAGCGCCAGGAAGCGTGACGCGATCTTGACCCGCGCCGGCGCGTCGATCGCCTCGGCGGCCGCGAGCAGCGCGCGCAGCGCCTCGATGTCGAGCAGGGCGGGATGCCGCTGCTGCGCCGGCGCCGCCTTGAGCTCGCCGGCGATCAGCGCCGCCGGGTTGGCTGCCGCGAGCTGGCGCACGATCGCGAACTCGAACATCATCGACAGGCGCTGCCGCACGCGCCGCGCGGTCTCATGCGCGCCGCGCGCCTCGATGGCGCGGATCACCTCGAGCAGCTCGGCCGCGTCGATCGCGCCGATCGGCCTGGCGCCGATCGCCGGGAAGACATCGCGCTCGAGGCTCGCCAGCACGTCGCCGGCGTGGATCGGGGTCCAGCGTTCGCGCCGATCGGCGTGCCAGGCGCGGGCGACGGCTTCGACCGTTCGCTCAACATGGGGTTCACCCCCGATCATCCTGTTGTTCACCCCAGGATGGATGCCGCGAGTAATGAGAGCGCGAGCCTCTTCAGCCGCTTCCCGCGCTTCGTCGAGCGACAGCATCGGCCAGTGGCCGAGCGAGAGCAGCTGCTCCTTCCCGCCCATCCGGAACTTCATGCGCCAGGCGCGCAGGCCGGTCGGCGCGATGAACAGGAACAGCCCGCGTTCGTCGAACAGCTTATAGGCGCGCGCCTTCGGCCGCGCGGCCTTGACCGCTGCGTTGGTGAGCATCGATGTCGCTTTCTTGATCGGGTTTTGATCGTCGCGCGACGGACATCCCCTCCGTCGCGGCAATTTAAGAATGGCTCTATTGCTGGGTTTTCAGGAGATCGCGCGGGGCGCCATACCCCGCGCGATACCCCCGCTTTGATTATTTATGTATATGCAAAAACGTGTTGACACGGGATGTTATTGCATCTACATAAACTCATATGGACATCGAGTTCGACCCCGCGAAAGACGTCATCAACTTGGCCAAGCACGGCATCTCGCTCGCCCGTGCCGCCGATCTGACGGACGTCGTCGTGGTCGCCGATGAGCGCTTCGAGGAAGCTCGCTTCCGCCTCTACGGAATGATCGATGGTGATTGGCACTGCGCGGCCGTCACCCTGCGCGGCCCGATCGTCCGTATCATCAGCCTCCGCCGTGCCCACAGGAAGGAAGTCAGGCGCCATGTCTAAGGAACCCATCTTGACCGATCCCGACAATCCGGAGTGGACCGAGGAGGATTTTTCAAGGGCTCGCCCTCTGTCCGATTTCCCCCAGCTGGCGGCCGCCTTCCCCAAATCCAGGGGCGGCAGGCCAAGGGGATCGAACAAGGTTCAGGTCGCTCTTCGTCTCGATCGAGATGCCGTCGATCGGTTCAAGGCTGATGGCCCTGGCTGGCAGTCCCGCATGAATGAGGCTATCCGCAAGGCGGCCGGGCTTTAGGGACGCTATGGCCGCGCCGGCGTTCGGCCGCACAATGCGTCCCACCGGGCATTGTGCTGCTGGAGGTCGGCGACCGTCTGTTCGGTGTCATATCGGTTGCCCGGATCGTCGGGCAGCGCGCGGCCGCCATCCGCCTGCTTGGGCGGAATGGCGTAGCCGATCGTCGCGAAGCTTGAGCAGGATGAATCAACAGTCCTCGGGATTGCGTGCATGGCGCAGGCACTCGGCATCGCGAGCGACAGGATCGCGGCGCACCTGATCGGCAGCGGCATTGGCTTTCTCCACTTGGTTGAGGGTCTGGACGGCGGCGGCGCCGCGTTCCTGCGATACGGCGATCGTGGCGACTGCTATGTCGTGGCGGCCCAGCATGAAGACGGCGAGGCCCCACAGCGCCCCGCAGATTGCGAACAGCGCCGCCAGCGCGGCGAGGGCGCCCGCGACGCCCTGCAATCGCCCGCGCACGCCCATCAGGGCGCCGAGGCTGGCGACGAGCGCGATCATGGGTTCATCCCCTTGGCAAGGTTGCTGATCGCTTCGGTCTTGTCCTGGCTCGACTTGGTCGTGCCGAACTGGAAGGCCACGACGGCGCTGGCGAAGCCGGACAGCTGCCCGAGCATATAGGTCAGCAGCTGCTCGTTCGCCTTCGGGATTTCCCAGCGGAACAGCGCCGCCAGCGCGAGCTCGAACGCGGCGATGATGACGAACATGAGGGCGGTGCGCGCGCTCATGTTGCCACCCGGTTGGCCAGCCAGCCATAGAGGAACGCCTCGTTGCCGCCGCGCCGCCGCGCCAGTTCGATGTAGCGCGCGCCCCGCAGGCAGCTGAGCGCGCGCAGCAGCACCGTCTCGCCCGCCTGCCCGCGCTTGCGCAGATAGGCTTGCAGCGCCGTCAGCGTGCCGGGCCCGATCCGCCCGTCCTCGGCGATGTCGGGGTAGAGCGTGCCGCCGTTGTTGAGCCCGTTCAGCGCCATCTGCAGGAAGGTCGCCGCGCGCGACGGCCCCATGTTGACGCCGGTATCGAACATCTCGGCCGCGATCGCCGCCGACAGGGCCGCGACCCTGTCGAATCGGGGTCGCACCCAGAAGGCGCTGCGATAGACCTGCTTGGCCTGGTCGCGCGTCATCGCCTTCATCGGCCCGGCGTAGCCGTTGGCGCGCGCCGTCTCGGCCGTGACGCCCCAGATCGTCTCGCCGCCCGCATCGCGCGGATCGTTCACATAGCCGCCCTCGCGTGCGATGACGGTATCGAGCAGGGTTTCGATGCTCATTTCACACACCCCTGACCCAGCGAAATCACCGCCCATTGCGGGTTCGCCACCTTGACCGGCGCCGAGCACGACCCGATCGTCAGCCGGCCCTTGCGCCCCGTCGTCTTGTCCCAGGCATGGCTGTCGACCACGATCGACGCGCCCGTGCCGCTCACCTCGAGCCGGTCGATGACGTAATCGGTGAGCGCGCTGGCGATCTGGAGGCAGGCGTGGTTGTCCTGACAGCCGACCGTCGTGCCCCGGCCTGATCCCCACAGCCGATAGCCGTAGCCGCAACGCGCCGCCTTGACGTGGTCGAGCAGCGTCTCGCTGCTTTTCAGGTCGAAGCAGCCGTTGGTGGCGTCGTGGGCAGAGACATAGCGGAACGTCAGCCGGGCATTGCCGCGCTCGGCGACGAACACGTCGCTGTTCGGATAGCCGGCGGGCGACGTGCTGAAGAAGCCGCCAGCCTCGCCGCGCTCGATGAGGATATCGCCGGCCTCGTCCTGTACCTGCACCGCCGCGCTGAACGGCGCCGAGACACTCGGACCAGGTCCGCTCAGCACGAAGTCGCGGATCGTCCAGTTCGCGCTGTTGCCGCGAATGTAGAAACAGCGGTCGGTGCATGTGGCGCGTATGCGATCGAAACGGACGTTGCGCGCCGTGGCTTTCGCGAGCGGCGCCATCAGCGTGCGGACCCTAGCCGCGTCCAGATCGGTGACGGTCAGCCCGTCGAGCCCGTCGGTATACGGGATGGCGTCGAGCGCGCGCTCAAGCCGATAACCCGCCATCACTTGTCCGCTTTTAGGGTAGAACCACGCGCTCGACGACGGGTTCTTGGGGCTGACGATCGTCGCGGCCTTGTCGGTCGTCGGAGCAGCGATGGCCCATGGATCGACGACGAGCGCCTGGACGACAGCATCGCAGCCCTTCGGCCCGCAATAGACGTAGCGCGCGCCGTCGCGGCCGTTCGCGTTGACGAAGGGCACGCCGTAGAGCTTGGCATTGGCAGCGCCGAACTCGATGCGGCCGTCTCCATCCTTATCGGTGAAGGCGTGGTCGACAGCGATGGTCTGCGCGACGGCGGGCCACGCGATCAGCGCGATCGGGGCGATCGGGGCGAGGACATATCTGATCATGTCGAGAACTCCGCTAGGGAACGGTGATTGTGAAGGCGGTGGTTTTCGGCGCGTTGACGGCGTTGGCGTTATCTTCGCTCACTGTGACTGTGTAGACCGTTCCGCTCGCGCCCAGCGGAGCTTGGCTGCGCAGGTTGAAGCCATCGACGAAGAAAAGGCCCGACGTGTCGCTCGTCACGATCATGTTTGGCGAGCCTGTGTAAGCGCCAACGGTGCCCGCATAGACGGTGCCGGCCGCCAGCACGTCGTTCGCGAGCGTCAGTGCCTTGAGCACGACCTTCGACGTGCGCGCGACGGCAGGCCGGGGATTGAAGTTGTCGATCGATCCCACGTTTCCGGATGACGTTGACGAACTGATGCCAGAAATATTGGAGGACTCAGCGCAGCCCGTGCAGTCCACGCCCGCCGAGGGTGTCAGCTCCACGCCGTTTTGGTAAACCCGCAGCACATTGTTGATGATCTGGGCGATGAATTGGGTGCCTGCCGAAGGCGATGTATAGAAGCTATAAGTCAGCGCGGTCTGCGCGACACCCGCCTTGACCCGCCCGACCTGCACCTGATTACTGACGAACGATACGCTCACCCTGTCCAGTGTCGCTGGATCGACGCGCACCATGATCCCGGGCGCCGTCGATGCGCCGCTCGTCGCCGCCCAGCGCACCTCGCAATTGCCGCCGGTGGCTTCCGCCGGGAAGAAGTAGCGGGTGAGTGCGATGGCATTGTTGTTCTTGGCCGCGTTGCTGCTGACCGTGACAGCGCCTGTCGTTCCCGAGCGCGTGACGGTCGGATAAAGGTCTGCGATGTCCGTGCCGTTGGTGGCGGTGAAGCGATAGACGGTACCATCCGGGATGTCCGCGACTGTGACGGTCATGGGAGTGGTGGTCGCGGCAACGGTCGGATTGAACGACTGCATGACCAGGCCGAGATCATAGACATTGTTGAGGTCGACATCGACAGGCACCTCGTAATCCGGCACCGAGTTCATGCGCAGGCGACCTGATTTGTCGATCGTGAACTGCGCCGCATCGTTGCCAGTCAGCGACAGCCGCGCGGGCTTGTTGGTGGTGACGAAGCTGGTGAAGCTGGACTCTTCCGGCCCGCTGATGTTCGCCGAAGACGATAGCGTCGGCGCCGCCGTGTCCTGCTCGTTGTACATGTAGAGGTGTAGGTCCTGAATGGTGCGGATTTCAGGCAGCGCCACCTTGAAGGTGAGGGGGCTCCCGTCATCCTTGCGCCATGAGGGGCTGGTGACGCGCAAGTTCGCCGCCGCCGATAATGCTTGCGGCATGCTCTTGAGCGTCAGAACCGTCTCGCTGGCGAGCGTCAGCGCGTTCATGGCCGCGGTGGGATTGGTTACGCCCGAGCCGCCATTGTCCATCGGGATCATCGTCCAGCAGCTGCCGATGAACGTGTTGGGCGTTCCGCGCCACGTGCCGGCGGCCACCTTGCAGCGCACGCGGCTGACATAGCTCTTGGTCGCATCGTTGGGGACGGTGCTCGGCACGATGAACTGCAGCGATTCTTGGTCTGTCGCGTTGAGCATCGTCGATCGGTCGATCGAGAAGACGAGCCATCGCGCGCCCTGGCCGTCCGTCTCAATCGATGTCGTCACTTTAGACGTTGTGCCGGTGCTGTTGCGCGTGATGGACATGTTATCGGGGGCGATCGAGCCAGCCTCGAACCCTGCCGACAACGTGCCGCCCGTGCCGGTGAAGGTCGGGTTCACGGCGTAATTGGTGGCGCCTTCGTCGGTGAAGCTGCTCGCGCGCGTAAAAATGTTCGAGAACAGCGCGTTATGCAGCTCACCCATCTTCTTGCCGCCCATCGTCGACAAGTGGGTGCTGTCGTCGCGGACATAGGCGGCGATCGGCACGACGTCGTTGTTGCTGCCGTTGACCTGCGTCGTGGTCATCGCAGCCCGTACCTCCAGAAAGGGGATGCCCTGTGTCGCGCACCAGCTCTTCATGGTCGAATTGGCAGGTGCGATGACGGCGCGCGGTGAGGAGCCACTCGTCCAGGGCCCGCCGATCGCGGTGCCATCGGTGCGGTATACGCCGCGCTCCCAGAGCTCTTTGAAGATGACAGGTTTGCCGCCCTGGATGATTTTAAGGCAGATCTGCTGGTACAGTGACACTAGGTTGGCGGCGGTGATGCTGCGGTTGAGGTCGGTCTGGTAGATGTCGAAGTCGTTGAATTGGATGGCGTTCGAGGAGATCGCCACGACCGCGACATCGGCATCGGACGCGAGGAACGCCGCGATGCGCTGCCAGACGTTCCAGGGGCCGTCGCCGTCATTGGCGAACAGGAATCCCGTCAGGCCGTTGCTGTTCGCGTCGACCTGGTTGCTATAGCCCCAGATGCTCTGGAACAGCAGCGGATCGAGTGCTTCGGCCCAGGCGATGTCACCCGAGGGCATGGTCCGCGTCTGAGTGCCGGCGGTCGCCGCATTCTGCCGCTCACGCGATCCGCCAAGCACACCAACCTTAGGCCGCGGAGGCAGTGCCGCCAGCATCTGTTGGTTGGGCGTGAGGCCGCTTGCCGCGCTGGGCGCACCGCTGGCGCTGTTCGAGCGCGCGCTTTCGCCCGCGACGTTCACAGCCGTCACCTTGTAGAAATAGGTGGTGCCATTGGTCAGCAGATTGTCGGTGTAGATGAGCCCCGAGGATGCTGGATAAGTCGCGATCAGCGTCTCGTTCCCGGCCGAAAGCCCGCGATAGATCTTGTGCGCCGTGATCGCAGAGCCGCCGGTGCTGCCGTCGGTGATGGTGATCACCGCCTGCGCGTTGCCGGCCGCCACCGCGATCGATGGCGCGTCGGGCACCAGTATCAGCACGTCGTCGTTGAGGATCGTGCCGGTAGCGGTCGAGGGTGCGACCAAGCTATAGCCGGCGGGCGGCTGTAGATTGATGCTGAAGCTTTCGTCGGCTTCGAATGAAGTGTCGCCCGAGGTCGTGATGGTGACCGTCGTCGTGTTCACTCCGTCGGCGAAACTGTACGTGCCGCCAGTCGGCAGCCCGCTCGGGTAATCGGCCGAATCGGTGCCGCCCCTGTCGAAAGCATAGGTTCCCCCCGCCGCTCCGATCGAGGTGTTGCGCTGAATGGTGAAGGTGAACGCCTTGATTGCGCTGTCGCCTTCGGGCTGCGAGATCTGCGCGGCCGCAAATTGAACCTGTGGATTGGCGCTCGGCGTCGGTGTCACGCCCGTCACGGTCAACTGGTACTCTACCGCTTGAACGCCTGAGACGGCTCGCACGATCGCGCTGACGCTGGCGCCGGCGGCCAGTGCCGAAGTGAGGCTCGGCACGCCGGTGGCGATGTTGGTGATCGACGCCGAACCCGAGAGCTTGGAATAGGTAATGGGGGACGCCAATGGCGCCGTCAGCGCCGGCAGCACGCCAGTGTAGCCCGCGGCGACCGTGACCGAGCGATTGGACAGCGAGCCGCCGCTTCGGCCGTTGATGGACGTGCTGATGCCCATGGGATCAGTCCTCCACCAGCACGGCGACGGTGCCCGGGCCGAGCGCCCAGATGTGATCGGACGTTCCGGTCAGCGATTGGCCGGGGTTGAGCACGATGCCTTGGCGGCCCGTGGGCGCGGCCGCGCCGCCGACATAGACGATGACGGCCTGGCTGCCCTTGGCCTGCACCGTGACGCGCTGGTTGGCGATCGCGACCAGGCCCGCCTGGGCGATCAGGTCAATATAGACGCCGCCGATGTCGACGTCAGGATAGCTCTGCGCCATGATGATCTCCGTGCTGCAGGAGGGGATGCGAGCTGTTGGCTCGCGGGATTAGTTGAAGCCGCGATCGAGACGCCCGCGGCGCGGCCGACGCGGCGGTCTCGGGGCGCCGGCGGCATCGAGTGTCGCGATGATCGTAACGCAGGCCTCGGCGAGCGCCTCGGCCGCGCGCGTGCGCAACCGCAGGGCGTCCTCGACGATCATTTGGCGAGCCCCTCAATCGTCATCTTGAGCGCGGTCAGCGCGGTCGCCATCGTCTTGTCGGCTTCGATGCGATCCTTGTCGGCGCTCAGCCGGTCCGTTTCGAACTTGAGCCTGGCCTCGGCGTCGCGCTTCTCGCGCCAGATCAGGTACCAGACGAAGGCGCCCTCCGCGCCGAACTGGCCCAGGAATGTGAGAGCTTCAGGCGGCATGACGCCTCCTTCCGATTTGGCTAAAGTGGTGACGCCGTCAGAGCTGTTCGCCGGCGAGCTGCAGCAGCTGCTTCTGCACCCGGAACAGCGTGCTGGTGTCCGCGCTCCGGTTCCAGATCCATGCGCCGAAGGCGCGCCCCGAGAAATTGCCGTTGGGCACCGGATCGGGCTCCGCGAACGCCATGGCCTGCTTTGCCGCGACCGCCGCCGCGTAGCTGAGGCTCGCGACGTCGGGGCCGTCGGCATAGGTCGTGCCGTCGCGCTGCAGGACGGCGTCACCGCTGCGCATGGCGAGCGCGATCGGCTTGCTCGCCGGCGCCGAATTGTCGCTCGCCGTCGTGTTCGTCGAGTTGAGCCGCATCCAGGCATCGTTGCCGCCGATCACGCCTAGCGCCCACACGGCATTGAACGAGGCTTCAGAGGCGGACCGCGGGAAGGCGAGCAGATATTGCCGTCCGACATTCTCGGCCGTGCCGTCGGGCAGGGCCGTGCGCTCGAGCGCCACCACGGCCGAGAGCTGCGCGAAGCGCAACGTGCCCTCGTCGCCGATGAGATAAGCGGCCGAATCGAGATCCTCGATCCAGTCGATGAACCCGTCGGTCTGGTAGGTCGCGCGCAGATAGGGATCGGGCTGCCGCCAGTGGCGCCCCTTGCCCGAGACGTCGGTAATGGCTGCGACGCCGTCGCCGGGTTGCGCCGGCGCCGTCATCGCGAGATCGGCCCACAGATAAGGTCTGCGGAATTCGACGCAGCTGCCGTCCGATCCGGCATAGGCGAGCAGCTCGCCGGTGCTGATCGGGCTGTCGTCGATATCGATGATCGTGACCGCGAAATCCATCACGGCCGAGCGATTGTTGTTGGCATCGCGCCCGCGCACCGACACGTGCAGCACCGGCGAAGGCAGCGTATCGAAATCCTGCCGCTTCATCCGCAGCGTGCGGCCATAGGCCGCGAACTGGTCGGCGTCGGCACCGCCGACGATCTCGAGCACGAACGGCTTGTTGGCCGTGAAGGCGAACGCGCCGGCGCTTTCCTCGTTGATCGATGCCGACGAGGGCGATGTCAGCACCAGCGGACTGGTGTCAGACGTGTCGAGCGTCACGAACTGCGCGTCGGGGCCGTTGATGTCGACCAGCGAGCCGCCACCGGGGCGGACTGTCGCCGCCTGCGTCGCCGCGTCCATCGCCAGGAAGCCCGACTTCTCGACGTAGAACGGTCGGGCGCTGCTCACCTGGCTGAAGGTCGACGTGATGACCCGGATGAACGATCGGTCATAGGCGCCGATCTGGTACGACGCGCCCGATCCGCCGCGCTTGAACGGGCTGATCCCCTGACAGGAGGTGAGCGTGATCTCGCCCCACAAGCGGTTGTTGCGCTTGTTGTCGCGGGAGACGCAGCGCAGCAGCGTCGTCGATCGCGACTTGAGGTCCCAGCCGCCGTCGGTGTCCCCCGCCGCTTCGCAGTCCTCGAAAGCAAGATTGTAGTTGCCGCGCTCGCTCGAGAATGCGTCCGCGTTCCAGTAGCCGCCCAGGCTCGAATAATGGTTGGCGGCGCGCACGTGGCGCACCAGCGCATCGTGCGCCGTGCCGTCGAAGACGACGCCGCCCGCAAAATTGTCCTTATCCTGCTGCTGGCTGTCGAGGTCGCAATATTCGACGAGGATCGCATTGCTGCTCGACGCCAGGATGATCGCTCGTTTGGAATAGCCTCTCGCGACGAGCCGGCGGATCGTGATCCCGTTGAAAGAGGCCGATTGCCCGTTGATGCCGTGCCGCACATTGGTGAGCGCGATATCTTCGACGACGATGCCGCTCACGGCGTTGATTGTGCGGATCAGACCATTGTTGCTGTTGACCAGCGCCAAATAGGCGAAGTGCAGGTAATTCGCGCCCGTGGCGAGTCCGAAGACGCAGGTTCGGAAGAAATCGAGCGGGACCGCAGGCGGCACGTAAGGCGCGCTGCGATTGCCCCTGAAGGTCGCATAGCCCGGCGTGCCATCGACGTTGACACCCCGGATTATGACAGGCGCGGCGGCCGTCCCGCCCTGATTGATCGTGCGCGCGCCGTCACTGTAGACGCCGGCATCGGCGCGCAGCCAGATTTCCGCGCCGGATCCGCGAGCCTGTGCGATCAGGTCGTTAAGGCTGGCGAGCGAGGCGGCGTTCGACCATGATGACCCGTCGCCCAGCCCCGAGGCAGCCGGAGCGATGTAAATCGCGTTCCGAACGGCGCCGGCGCGTGCAACGGCGATATAGGCGGGGAAGAAGCCCGCTCTTTGCATCAGCGTCGTCATAGCAACGCCGTGTCCCCGCCGATCAGATATTGTGCGGAGCCGCCGCCGCTGTTTCCGATGCATTTGGCGCTGATGCTCGCATAGCGGCCGGCGGTGCCGTTGTGCGCCAGGCGATGCACGATCGTCGCCCCTGCGGCGCCCACGAGCTTGACCGGCGCCGGCCCGACCTGGTCGACCAGGAAGATCGTGCCGGCCGAGGCCGTGGCGGGCAGGGTGAGGCTGATCGTCGCCGTTGCGTTGAAGTTGGAGACGAGCAGCGACACGCCGCCATGATCGGCGGCCGTGAGCGTCCACGGCCCCGCGCCGTTCAGCTCCAGCACCAGCACCTGGCGCACCAGCCCGCGCCATTCGTCGAGCTGGCCCGAAAACCGCGCCACCAGCGCCGCAAAGCTCGCCTCGTCAACAGGGCTGGGCATGATCAATATCCATGAGCTTGCCAGTCGAACCCGTCGATATGCTGGGCATTGCTGGTTGATGATTGAGTAGCGAAGGTCGCGCCCTGCAGCGTCGGCTCGCCGACATTCTGAAGCCACAGGTCGCGATATTGCGAGAAGCTGCTAATCCAGGGCGTGGCGATCACAGACGTCACGGCGTTCGGAAAGCGCTTCGGGAAGACGACGGTGATCTGCACTTCGTCGTCAATCTGCCCTCGGAACTTGCCCCACTGGCGGATGATGCCCGACGGCATCATCTCCCAGCCGCCGAACTCGTCATAGCTGCTGTAATCGCCCCCGAATTTGGGGATCAGCGATCCATAGGTGATCGTGTCCGCCTCGATCGACTTGAGCTTCCACCCCCCACTCTCGTACGCGAGCGCGTTCACCGGGTTGTTGCCGCTGTTGTCGACGAAGAAGAATTTGGACGCGACCATGGTGATCTGGTCAAATCCACCGCCCACCAGGCCTTCGATGCCGACGATCGTCCCGTCCGATTTGGCCGAGAACAGGAACTTGCTCGTCTCCGTGCTGGTATCGACCTCCTGGAGGAAAGCGACGAACTGCTTGACCCCGTCGACATCGGCGCCGATCGCCTCGACCGCGATCCGCACGGGGCGGCCGTCCGACAGGTACAGCACCTGGTCGCTTTCCGCGCGCCACGTCGCGCCGCGCATCACCTCCTCGCCGATCGTGTCGACCGCCGCATCGAGATCGTCCACGACCTGCTGCGCCGTCCGATCGCCCACCGGCGTCCCCGCCGGCGCGCCGACCGTGGCGCCGTCCGCCGGCTTGGGATGCGCCGGATCGTCGTCGACGACGTCGGGCCAGCTCACCTGTACCTCGCCCAGCAGCGGCGCGATCGTCGCGGCCGCGCTCAGCCCGTCGATCGTCAGCGACAGGAGGCTGCTCGTCTCGCTCACCTCGATCGAGGCGTCGCGGTAGAAGCCGTAGACGCTGAGGCTCTCCAGCGTCTCGTCGCCGATCCACAGCGCCGGCGTCGCGCGCACGTTGGTGAGGCGGGCCAGCACCGCGTCGAGCGCGTCGGTGCGGATGAGGCTGCGCACCTCCATCCGCTTCGCCCACGCCCGCTCCACCACCGTCACCGCGCCGAACGCGTCGGTATCCTTGCGGCTATAGTCGATGATCGCGGCGCTCGGCGCCTCTTCGGTGAGCCCGAGGCCGAGCAGGCGCCCGATAATCGCGGTACCGACCGCAACGGCGCTGCCCGCGACCGTGATCGTGATCGCGCCGGCGCCCGCCGGCAGATCGAGGAACAGCGCCGTGCCGGGCTGGCTCGCCGGCGCGATCGTGCGGTCGTAGCCGCCCCGCTGCACCCGCACGCTCGTGGCGCTCACGTCGAGCAGCGCCACCGCGTCGACCGTGGTGCCCGGGTTGAGCTGCACCACCAGCGGCCCGTCCGCCGCCGTCGCCGATCCCAGCGCCTCGTCGAACATCGCCCAGCGGTTGGTCGGCCCGATGTCGAGCCAGTAGCCTGTCGTGCTCGCCGGGTCGTGCCCGACATTGCCGCCGGCGACGCTCTCGTAGATGCGATGCGTCGCGGCGAGGATGACGCGCGCATTCTGCGCATAGGTCGTGCCCGCCGCCCAGGCGGGATAATCGGTCTCGGCCGCGCTGCTCGCGCCCAGCATCGCCGCGGCGATCTGCAGCGGCGCCAGGAGCCGCAGCGTCGATGCGCCGCCATCGGGAGCCGGATCGGCGCCGGCGTCGGCGGTGGCGTCCTCCTCCGTCAGGCCCTCGATCGTGAGCGAGCAGTAGCTGATCGTCCCGGCCGCGAAGTCGATCGAGAAATCCTTGTAGAACCCCCGCACCGACAGGCTGGCGAGGCTGTCGTCGGCGATCCACTGCGCCGGCGTCGCGCGCAGCGCCGCGAGCTGGCGCTGCACGGCGTCGACGGCGCTGGTGGGCGTCTTGACCCGGACCGACAGGCGCCGCGCGAACCCGCGCTTGACGACGCTCGTCACCCCGAAATCGTCGGTCACCTTGCGGCTGTAATCGGTGATCGCGATCGTCGGCGCGGTTTCCGTCTCGCCGATCTCGATCACCGTGCCGGCGTCGGTCACCACCCTCATGCCGCGACGCCCGTCACGCTGATCGCCTCGCCGCCGCTCGCCTGCGTCACGGTATCAAGATGCTTCTTGATCGCCGCAGTATTGCCGGCGGTCGCGGCATGGCCGCTGGCATTCTCGCCGCGCAGCTGGACGATCTCGTCGCGCAGCGCGATCACCTCGGCGATGAGGTCATCGTTGGCCGCCGCCGGCGCGCTCGCCGCGTCGCTCGCGCCGGCGGCCGCGTCGATCGCCGTCGGGCCGCTCGTCGCCGCGCCGTTGGCGAGCGCGAGGATCACCGAATTGGTCTGCTCGAGGCTCGCGGCGGTCTGCGCCTGAATGCGCTGCAGCTCCTGCCGGCTCGTCGCGGCATCCTCGGCCGCCTTGAGCAGGGCCTGGCTGAGCCCGGGAAGGCTCTTGGCGGCCTCCTGGTCGCCGCCGCGCGCCGCGCTCGTCGCCGCGTTGAACTGGCCGAGCAGCGTGGCGAAGCTGGCGCCGTCGCCGCCCGTGAGCCCACGGATGCGCTTGACCTCGGTCATGATGCTGTCGCCGACCGACGTCCACGCCTGCCGCAGCTCCTCGGCCGCCGTGGCCGCCTCCTTGGCGTCCTGCAAGGCGTAGATGCGCTCCTGCAGCGCGCGGTTGCTGACATCGAGCTTGGCGAGGTCGAGCGCGCGCAGCGCCTGCGTGTCGCCCTGCAGCTCAAGCAGCTGGCGTTGCAGATCCTGCCGCTCGGCGAGCACGTCCGCGGCGCTCTTGGCGCCATTCATCGCTGCCTCGAGCTCGGCGAAGGCGGGCGCGAGCTTGAGCAGCGTGGCGTAGGTCTCCTGGCCCGACTGCGTCGTCAGGTTCTGCGCCTCGACGAGCGCGCGGTAGTCGGCGAGCGTGTCGGGCAGCGCGAGGCCGAGGCTGGCGAAGACCTTGGTAAACTGCGCCGTCTTCGCCGCCGCCTGCTCTTCCTTGGTGTAGTAGGTGCTGAAATAGCCCTCGATCGCGCTCGACATCGCGTCGAGGCTGTCGAACTGGTCGGCGAGCGCCACCTTGTTGTCGAGGCTGAGCCGGACCGTCGACTGGCCGAGCAGGTCGAGCGAATTGGTCACCTGCTCGACCGTGGTGGCGACGCGCACCAGCGTCTCGAACGCGCCCTCGCCAACCTTCTGGAACCGCTCGAAGCCGGGGAACGCGGCGTTGGCCAAGTCGTCAGCCGCCGCGCCGAACACCGCGGTGAGCTTGTCCTCGATCTCCTGCCCGGTGAGTCCCTTGAGGTCGATCTTGCCGATCTTGACGACAAAATTGTTCAGCCGCTGCTGGATGACGTCGGTCGATTGGCCGAGCGGCCCCGCCGCCGCGACGATCGCGTCGTTGAACTGGCGCAGGATCAGCGTGAACTGCCGCTCCAGATCGGGGTCGGCATCGGCGTAGAGCGTCTTGTATTTGACCCCGCTGGTAATGCCGAGGAACTTCTTCTTCTTTTTGACATCGGTGTAATAGGACGCATCATAGCCGCCGGAGAGCACCGAACCGAGCGTCTGGTCACCGCCGAAGATGCCCGACCCGACGATCGTCGTCTTGGTGCCGAATAGCGACTTGAACACGGTGCCGATCGCGCCGACGATGTCGCCGATGATCGGGATCTTCTTCACCACATTGGTGACCGCGCCCAGCACTGTCCCGATGACGCCGCCGATCGGACCGCCGATCAGTGATCCGATGGCGCCCAGATACAACCCCGATGTGCCCCCCGACAGCAGCTTGCCATAAGCGTTGGTCTTGAAGCCCTCGGTCACCCCCGCCGACGCGTCGACATTGCCCGCCCGCACCACCAGCGCCGCGAAATTGCCGATCTGGTTGTCGATCGACTTGAGCGACGCCGCCATCTGCCGCGCATAGGTCGCGGTCAGCGTGTCGACCTCCTTCAGGAGGTCGATCGAGCGCTTGAGGCTCTCGCTGGTGGCGCTGCGGTCGCCCAGCACGGTGCCCGTGCCCTTGTTCGTCACCGGCGGCTTTTTCGATGATCCGCCGCCGCTGAACCCCAGGCTTGCCATCACGCCCAGCATCGCCGCGACCGCGGGGAAGCCCAGCGGGCCGAGATCGGCGAACATGTTCGCCGCGCCATTGGCGACCGCGATCGCCGTGCGCGCGACCTGCACGACCGACAGCGCCTTCTCCGCCGCCTCCATCGCTTTGTAGCCCTTGCTGTGCTCGCGGAAGAGCCCCTTGGCGGCGCCAACGAGTGCAGTAATCGACTGCAGTTGCAGCGCAGATGACTGCTGGATGCTGTCCGCTTGGGTCAATGCGCCCGACTTCACCGCTGCGTCGATCTCGTCCTGACGCTTGCGATAGTCGATCATGATGTCGATGGTGTCAGCAACGGCGTTGCCTACACGACCGAAGGCGTGCGCGATCGCGTTGCCCGCGTCGTGAGCCGCGCTCGCCATCCGGTCGAACTCATCGGCGATCCGCCTGAGATTCTCGGTTTCGCGAGCCGCTGCGTCGTCCTGGTCGATCAGCTTCTTCTTGAGCGCGTAATAGTCTTGCCAACGCTGCATAGCGATTACAATTCCGTCCCCGCTGTTTTTGGCGAGAAAGGCTTCCTTCTCTAGACCTAGCGCCGCCAGCTCGCGCGCCGCGCCGACCAGCCCCCGCAAGGCGATCTCGTCCCGAAGCGGCTTGAGGATGTTGGCCTCGAAATCCTGCGCAGCCTGTCTGCTGTAGCTTGCCTCGCGCGAAGTCGCAGCTTTGTCGATCGCGCGCTTGAGCTCTTCGGTCGGCGCGACCGCGCGGCGCGCGGCATCCTCCATCAATCTCAGATCCTTGGCCGTCTTGCCGATGCGATCACCCTCGATCAGTTGTCCGTCGGCATAATCCTTTGCCGATTTGACCAGCGCCTCATATGCGCGCTGCTGCTCGCGCAGATCCTTCGCGGCCGCACTGTCCTCGCGGCGAGAGGCGCGGCGCGCGTCGGCGGCCGATTTCTGGGCAGTTTCTGCGGCGTTCACTGCCATTGTAGCGGCCGTCAGGTCCACGCGGTATTTGGCGAGCGCCGCGCCTCCGGCCTTATCGGCTGCGGCTGCGCGTTCCTGAACCAGCGCCAGTTGCGCCCGTGCGCGCGCCAAAGGTGTGGTTGCGGTCTGGAGTGCGACCTGCTTTTCGATCAGGCTGGAGGTGACAGTCGCCTGCGTGCCGGTCTTTCCCGACAAGAGATCGACTTCCTTGCTCAGCTTCTGGTTTTCTCTGGCGAGGAGGATCGTCTGCGCCGCTGCGTTACTGATGCCCAAAACGACGTTCCGAAGATCTGGCCGACGCTTCGCCAGCGCCTGCAACCCAAGGTCGAGGCGTGCGACATCGCCATTGGCTGCTCGGATGACCCTGAGGATAGCGGGATCCGCCTGCACGTCCTCGCCGTTGAAGGCGGCGGCCAGGACCGAGCTCGTTCCGCCCACAGCTGCGCGCCCCGCCTTACTAAAGGCGTCCTTGCCCTGTTCCTTGATCTTGCCGGCATTCTCGTCGATTTGTGCCCGACGCAACAGGATGGCGTTCTGGACTAGGTTTCGGTTCTGCTCGATGATTTTCCCGGTCGTGGCATCGATGAAGTTGCCGATATCCGACTGCCGATCCTGGAAGCTCTTCAGGGCCGCCGCCGCTTGTGCCGATGCTTCGGAGTTGTCGAACAAGCCCTTTGTGAGCTGCCCCAAGAGCAGCAGGCCGCCGGTGATCGCCAAGCCCCACGGCCCAATGATGAAATCCGCCACCTTCCCGAGCGAGCCACCGAGACCCGCCATCTGACCAGCGGCTTGGCCACCCTGAATGGCCAGGACTTGGAGCGGATTGGCGCCCATGCTTAGCTGGGTAAAGACGTCTTGGGCCTGAAATGAGAGCCCCTGCATCGCCGCACGATGCGCGCCGGCGCTGGAAGCGCCGCGTAGCTGCGCCGCGTTGGTCGCGTCGAGCACTTCCTTCTCAATGCGTAGTTTGGCCACATACTCATCGAGCGTGATCGCGCCCTTGCTGATCAGCAGCTGAGCATCCGCTATTTCGCGATTGAACCGCTGCTGCGCGGCGAAGCTCGGATCGATCGATGCGCGCAGCCGGTTGGCCGATATCGCGAGCTGATCAGCTTCCTGCGCGGCGGCAAGCTGCGCCGCTTGTTGCTCGCGCAGCGCCGCCATGCCTCGCCTGGCCGCCGCCTCGAAACTCTGGTAGGCGACTGCCGCCGATCGTAGTGCTTGGGCCTCGCGTGCCGACGCGGCAGCAGCTTGCGCGGCCGCCTCCAGTTTTGCTTCCGCAACCGCCTCGGCCTCCTGCGCGACCTTCCGCTGCGCCGCGAACTCCATCTCGTAAAGGCGGAGCTCAGCGGCCCTTATTTCCTGGGCAAGTACGGTGTTGCCGGTCCGCTCCGCAGCTAGCGCTTTTTCTTCCGAACGCATGGAGCGCAGTTCTTCACGCGTTTTACCAAATTGCGTCGCCTGTCGTTCCAGCTGTCGCAGCATAGTCTCGCCAGCTTTTTCAGCGCGATTCGTGTCGCGCGCGACATTGGCCATTTCACGATTCACGGCGTTGCCGAATGTCTTGACCTGCGCGATACCCCCGCCGAAATTGATGGCGCCCTTGCTGGCCTGCTCGACCCGCTGAAGATTGCGGACCGATTCGGCCGCCACCGACCCGATAATATCGTCGAGCGTCTTCAGCTGGCCGAACGAGTCGTACACGTTGATGGTGAAGCCAACCTCGAGGGTCGGCGTATCGGCTTCCATTCGCGTCTCTTTTGCTCATGCGCCATCGGTCCACCAATCGGAGACTGGCAGACTTACGGCCACAACTTGTTTTCAGTTCAGGGTTAGATCAACTGCACGCGTTGTAGAAACGGCTGGCTTCGCCGCGGAGCAATGGGTTTCCCATTTCGGCGTCCGCGCCCATTCTCTCTGAGGACACGTCGATGACCGCCTGTCCTTGTTCAAGATAGGCCACAAAGTACCTCCAGCCTGCGTGAGATCGATCGGATGCCAGAACGTCGCCACAGACGATCGCGCCGCCAGGTTTTGTTCGCAGATTGCGAAATTCGATGGATTGCGGGCTACCTAGCTCGTCACTTACGATCTTCTTAGCTAACGCATGTTCGCCATTACAGCCATATAGGCATATTAGAGCGATCGAAGCGACGAATAGGCGAGTTAGCATGGAGCGTGCCGCCATCAGCGGAGAGGATCAGGAGGCAGGATTTCACGTAATGACTTGACCGCCCTTAATTGGTCTTCCTGTTTGTAGATTTCGGCGTAACGTTCCAGAAAGTCTAATTGCACGTTCATTAGGCCAATTTCCAGATCGTCCAGCAGGCCGGCCCGGTGTAGTGCTCGCGCATTAAGAGCTGCAACAAAAGCTCCGAAGTCCGTCATGAGCGTTGTAAAATCTGGCGTCACGGGAGCCTCCCTCAGCCCTTCGACTATATCACCCCAAGACCATCCGCAACCGCGCGTCCTCGCTTGCGATTTCGCTTTTGCTCGGCCCCGATCGCCACGGCGGCGGGCAGGTTTCGTCCTCGGCGCGGCGGCTCTCGGCCAGATAATCGTTCGAGAGCCGCCGCATCAGCCGGGCTTCCCAGGGCGCCAGCGGCACCGCCGTCATGCGCTGCCAGGCGTCAATTTCGCGCCAGCTGAGCGGCGCCGCGCCCATCCCCGCCGCCTCGGTCAGGCCGATCTCGATCAGCCGGTCGATGAGGTGCGGCGCGGGATTGGGCGGCATCTCCGCGCGCAGCCCGTCGCGCTTCATCTGCTCGGCGCGGGTCCGCGTGGCGGCCTGCGCGCCGGCCCGCGCCCGCTTGCTTCCCTCCGGCGGCTTGGGCACGGCGTTGAGCCAGGCCAGCTGCCGCACGTAAAGGCTCAGGCCGGCGCGGAGCCGGCCTTGAACTTTCCCCAGTCGGCCAGCGCCTTTTGCACCTGGCGCGTGATGTAGCCGAGCTTGGGATTGGCATAGACCGCCTCGAACAGGGCGGTCCCGGTGAGTTCGCCGCAGGAGAGCCGCCTGAACGACACCGTGATCGCCGCGAGGTCTTCCGCCGCTTCCTTTAGCCGCTCCTCATAGGGCGGCACGCTCAGCTGCTGGTCATTCTCCTGGTAGCGCTTGATCGCGCGCGCCGACTGCCGCGCCTCGACGACGCCGAAGGCCTTGCTGCCGGGGCCGTAGATCTCGATCGCGACGGGCTCGCCGCCGTCGTAGAGCAGCTCGCCGGCGGCGTCCTTGAGGTGAATGATCGCCGTGTCGGCGACGGCCAGGGTGGAAACGTCCATAGGTTCAATCCTTTCGCGGCTGTGGGGTGCACCGCCCGCGCCCGACAGCCGCGCGGAGCGGGAGCGGGCGATGCCTGGGGATCGGCCCCGCAGGGCCGGGAGGGCTTAGCTGTCGTCCTTGATGACCTTGACGCTGATCTCGATCGTGGGATTGGCCATCACCACGCTGTCGGCGCCGTCGATGCTCTCGGGGTAGCCGAACACGCGGCCCTGGAAGTAGCGCTTGTCGCCGCTCGGCAGCACGACCTTGTAGGCGAAGAGGGCGTTGTTGTCGGGATCGCCCGCCGTGCGCAGCAGCGTTTGCCCTGCGTCCGCCTTGTTGTGCGCGAGCTTGGGCTGGAGCGAGCCATAATCGGTCGATCCCTTGAACTTCTGCTTCGCGCCCTTGAGGGGCTGGAACTCGATCTTGTTGACCGAGGCGCCGAACGTGCCGATCGACTCGATGTCGCCGATCTCGGTATAGGTCAGCGCGGCGTAGCCGGCGACGTCCTGAGTGGCGGGAACGCCGGCCGAGATCGAGATCGTCGTGCCGGCTGCAGTGGTTGCAACCATGATTGTTCTCCAAAAAAAAGCCCGCCAGGAGGCGGGCAGGGCGTTGCCTTTGCGGGCGGACTGAAATCAGGCGGCGGCGCCGTTCCTGGCCGCCTTGCCCTCCTCGGCCGTCGCCTTGCGGACCAGGCCCGCCGCCAGATAATTGGCGAACGCGCCCTCCTCGATCGTCTCGAGCGCGCCGGCGGCGAACCGCTGCCCCGTGCCGGCGTCGTGGAAATCGCTGATGATGATCGCGCTGACCTTCTTCTGTTCGGACATGCTGGGTCTCCTTCTCACGTAAGCGCGTCGTAGCTGACGCGAAAATCCTGGCTCTGCTCGAAGCTGCTCGCCGGGCCGATGACGTCGGGACCGGCCCCGGCGGTCAGGATCGACACGCCGAGCCCGCCGCTCAGATCGCCTGTCCGCCCCGCGCAGCACCGGCGCGCCGCGGCGATCACCGCCCGCTGCTCGCGATAGCTTGCCGCGCGGACCGTCACCGCCACGCGGTCCACCGTCCGCACGCTGACGCCCCGCCTGAGCGGCTGCCGTTCGATCGAGCTCACCAGTCGGATGAGCAGCGCCGGCAGCGCGATATCGTCGGGCAGCATCCCCGCCTTGATCCGAGGCGCCGGCACCAGCGCGAGCACGGTCGCGTCGGCGCGCAGCAGGTCGCCCACGATGTCGACGCCCGTCATGGCGCGTCGCCCTCGTCGCCGCCCGCGCGCACGCCCGTCTTGTCGATCCGCGCGTTGATGTAAGCCTGCGCCGCCGCGATCGCATCGCCTTGCTTGAGGTCCAGCGCGGGGCGCAGGAACGGATGCGGCCGCGCGCCAGGATGGAACACGGTCTTGCCGACGAACTGGCCATTGATCACCAGCGAGCCATCGCCTCCCGCTTCCTTGACCCGCGTGTTGATCCGCCGGATCCCGAGGCCGCCGCGCTGGGCGTCATCGACGCTGATGAAGTGCGGCGTCGTCCCATATTCGAGCCACGGCGCGATGAAGGCGCCCGCGCCCTTCACCTGCACCTTGGCCGCGATTGTCCCCTCGCCGGCCTTGGTCGCGACCTTGATTGCGTCACGTACCTCGCTCGAGATCGCCCGCGCCTTGGCCTCGTCGGCGACGACGGTGGCCGCCGTGCGCGCGGCGCTGCGCAGCAGCCGCTGCTCGATCTGCGTGGGCAGTCCGGCGATGAACCGGCTCACCTCGCCGCGCCCTTTGAGACTGGCCATTACGCGCCGTTCCCGGCGGGCCGATAATCCTCGACCATGAATTCCAGCGCTTCGCGCCGCCCGAGCTCGGCGGGCCCCGACACGATCTGCATGATCCGGTTGCCCATCACGAACCGCATGTCGGGCGTCACGTCGCTGCGATAGCGGATGCGCACGCGCGCGAGGCGCGTGGCGAGGTTGATGCCGTCGGCGATCTGCTCGCCGCGGCGCGGAAGAACGTCCTCGATGCGAGCCCACACCTCGTCCACCGGAACCCAGCTCCCGGATCCCGCGCCGTCGAGCGCATTGTCGGCTTCCGGTCGCTCGATCCCGATCCGCTTGTCGAGGCTCGGCGTCTTCACATCAGGATCCGGTCGTTGACGATCATGGCGCTGATATCGATCGCCTCGCCGTCGAAGCGGCTGCGGACAAGAATCAGCAATGCCGCCTGCAGGCTCGCCGGCAGGCTCTCATAGCCCACGTCGAGGTGCACCGTGATCGGATCGGCGCCGGCAGCGATCGCCGGCCATGCGCGTCCCCGCGCCGGCGCGATGCCTCGTGCCAGCGCGGCGCCGGTGAGGACATACTGGTCCGCCGCCAACGTCCGCGCGACCTGGTCGACGCCGACATAGGTCAGCGACACGATCGCGTTGACCGGCCCGACCTGCAGATGATCGAGATCATCGAAGCTGTCGGCGGTAACCTCGACCTCCTGGCCAGTCAGATAGGTGCCCGTCATCTGCTCGATCGCCGCCACCGCGCCGGCGAGATGAACGCCGATCTCGATGTCGAACGCGTCGCCGTCGACACGCAGGAACTGCTTGACGAGGGCGAGCGCGATCGCCGCTTCGCTGGGCGGCGTGACGACGATCGGCGCGCTGAGCATGGCGTCAGTCGGTCGGCGCGTCGCAGAAGACGGCGAGATTGCCGTCGACGAGGCGCTGCGCCTCGTCGGCCGCGAAGGGATGCTTGTCGTTGCGCGTCAGGCAAAGCGTCGGACCGGAAAGGCCGGTGAGCATCTTCACCCACCGCATTTCGACGGCGGCAGCGAGCCCGGTGTCGGGTTCGGGTGGCAGCTCTGGCACGTCGTCGCTGTCCTGAGCCAACTCGCCCTCCGCAACGGGAGCGGGTTCGCTCTCAGCAACGGGGGCGGGTTCGCCCTCCGCAACGGGGGCGGGTTCGCTCTCGGCCTCCGAAGGTGGCGACTGCTCTGGCGGCATGGAGACGCTGACGGGCGCGGGAGCCGGCTCGGCTTCCGCCGGCGTGACGGGCGGCTTGGATTTGGGAGAACGCGTCATGACCATCAAGGCCTCCGCTGAAAAGAGGACGCCGGCGCGGCCTGGCCGCGCCGGCGAAGGGTAAGCGGGCTCAGGCCAGCTTCAGATGCTTGATCGCGTTCTGATCGACGATCTCGCCGTCATAACGGATCAGGCCGGCAAGGCCGATCTTCGGCCAGAAGCGCTCACGCACATTGCCAATGAGAGGATTGCCGACCTTGCGCACCCAGTAGCGGCTGAAATCGCCGAACAGCACCGCCTTGTTGCCGGTCGCGATCGCCGGCATGTCGTCGTTGATCGAATAGGGCTTTTCGAGCAGCAGCGATGGCGCGCCGATGCGGATGTCGCCCATCTGCCACAAATAATTGCCCTGGCCGTCCTTCATCTTGCGGATCGCGAGCAGGGTGGTGTCGGCGAACATCCAGCGCGCCTTCGGGCTGCGGCGATAGGCCGCGTTGACCGAGTGCTGGAACTCGATCAGCTCGTCGGGCGCGATGGCGGTGCTCGAAGCGGCCGTCTTGCCGAGCGAAGAGCCCGTCACGATCCCGTTGGGCTGCGAAACGCCGGTGCCCACGGTAAGCTTGTTGTTGCCGCGGCGGCCGAGCCGCTCGCCGAGCGCGGTGGAAATGAACGACGTCAGGTCAAACATCGTGTCCTGCATCAGCTCGAAGCTGATCTTCACCCAAGGCGTCGCGTCGACGTAAGCGTCGAGGCGGGCCTGGCCGAACACCATATCGCCGCTGTTGTCATCGACGATGTCGGCCCCTTCCGCGAGCGACGACGCCGAGTTGCCGGTGTCGTCGTTCGTCGGAATGTCGAACTCGTTGCCGCTGCCGGTGTTGATGACCGTGACGATCGCTTCGTCATACATCGGACCCCAGTCCTTCATGACCTGCACGATCTGGTTGGACATGTCCTTGGGCACGGTATAGCCGCCGGCGGCCGAGGTGCCGGCGGTCTGGACACGAAGCTCCTGATGCCCGCGGCGCAGAAGGTCGCGCTGTTCGTTCTCGAGCGCGGCAATGTCGCAGCCGGCGCGCAGAAAGGCGTCGAACGCGCTGCGATATTCGGTCTCGAGGGCGTCGTCCTGCCCGTCCCGACCGTCCCGACCGTCCTGCCGGCTCTCCGCGTCGGGCTGCAGCGGGCGCTTCTTGGCCCGGCGCTCGGCCTCATCGCTCTCGATCTTGGCCGTGCGCTCCTCGCGGGCGATATCGGCCTCGACCTGATCGAAATTCGCCATGATCGCGTCATGGCGCTGCTCGAGCTCGGTACGACGGCTGTCGTCGGTGTTGGTGTTGATCTCCTCGAGAGCGGAGCGGGCCTCGGTTACCAGCCGGCCCCGCTTCTCCTGCAGTTCGGTCAATGTGGGCATGTCGTACTCCTGGGACACGAAAAAGCCCGCCGGAGGCGGGCGAAAAGGCGGGAAGCGGGTGCTTGCCTGCCGGTACCGGCTTGGCCGGGGTCTAGTTGCGGATGCCGCGCTCGATCTGGGCCTGGCGCGCGCGCCGCGCTTCGATGCTCATGGTCGGAGCAACCTCCGTTACCCGCTCGGCACGTGCATGCTCGAGCGATCGAAGCCCGACGCTGGTGTCGTCATAGGCGGGCATCGGCGTGTAGGTGATCTCGTACAGATCGGCCTCGAGCACGGTACGGCGCGGCGGATCGATGGTCTCGTCCCACTCCTCCTTGCGCGCCCTGAAGGCGAACGACATGCCGGCGATATCGCCGCGCGCGATCTGGACCGCGAGGTCGCGGCCGTCGGACGTATCGGGCAGGGGGTTTTCGAACGCTAGGCCCGTTTCGTCCTCGCGCAGGGTCAGCGTGCCGGCGCCGATCCGGCCGACGACGCGGCCCGTGTCGTGGCTGTGGACCGCGATGACGTCGCGCTCGGCGAGGCTCCGGGTAAAGGCGCCAGGCGCGAACTGCTCGCGCCAATATCCGCCGATGTCGGTCTCGCTGTTGAACAGCGCGGCATAGCCATGCGCCGTTGGCAGCCCCTCGGCCGACGCGGCGCGCGTCTCGACGCCACGCGCGACGGCGCGGAACTCGCGATCGTCAGTTTTGGGCCTGGGTGCCGGCATCTTGTGGGTCTCCCTGCGGATCGGCGGGCGGTTTGAGGAGCGGTTGCGTGCCGAGCGGCACCGTCGCTCCCTGGATGTAGAGCTTGTCGCCCTCGGGCTTCGGCGGCCTGTTCTCGAGCGCGCGCGCTTCGTCGGGCGTGAGCTGCGCGGTCTGGATGCCGCGGGCGATCGCCTCGATGCGCGACTTCAGGTCGCCGCGCATCAGGCCGTCGAGGCTGTGCTCGACGAACTGCGACCGCCGGCGTTGGCCGAACAGCTTGAGATTGAGCTCGTCCTCGAAATCCTTGGCCCATTGCGCCACGCAATGCTTCACAAGCTGCAGATCCTGCTGCTCGGTGTTGGCGAACGTCCCTTTCGAGAGATCCTGCAGGAAGGCTGGCGGCAGTCCGAAGATGCGCGCGATCTCCTGGATCTGGAACAGCCGCGCCTCGGTCATCTGGCCCTTGTCGGGGTCGATGCCGATCGGTTTAAGCGCATGACCTGGCGGCATGCCGAAGAACGGCGCGCCCGCCTTCTTCGCCATGTCGATCGCGCGCTTGATGTCCGCCTGCGCGCGCTTGAACGCCTCGACGCCCTGCGGCATCGGCCCTTCGAGCGACAATGGGGGCACGCCGCCGCCGGCGAAGAAGGTGCCGGCGAAATTGTTCATCGCGAGCGCGAGGCCGATCGCCTTCTTGTGCTTGTAGATCGGGCTCCACGCGTCGAGCTGGTTGGCTTTGAGCATCCAGGGGACGTCGATCACATCGGTCGCCGGATACTCGTTGCCGCCGATCTGATAGCGCTTCAGCCCCGCCGAAAATCGGATCGTGGTGCGCGTCGGGTCCATCGGCCAGAGGCCCACGACCTTCGATCCGGCCCGTTCGATCCATGTGAGACCGCGGCCACCGGTAAAAACCTGCTGCCACATGTACTTGCGCCAGCCGTAGCTCGACCAGGCCGGGTTCGGCGCCTCGTTGAGCAGCATCTGCAGCTCGCCGTCCTGCCGCTTGGTCTCCTCGCCGGCCTTGCGATAGCTGTGCAGCGGAACGCTGGCGAGCGTGCGGGAGAGAAAGCCGACGGCATCGGACACCGCGGGCACCTCGAGCGCGGTCTCGACGGTGACCAGCGGCAGCTGATTGTCACCGCCGACCACGCCGAAAAAGGCGAGCAGGTCTTCGGGCGAGCTGTTCGCCAGGGAAACGGAGGGGTTCTCGAGCGAGCGCTCTTCACGCCCGAACATGCGCGAAAAAAGGCCCATCAAGCGCCCGCCATGCTGTAGTTGGGGTCATCCCAGGGAGAAGTCGGCACGTCTTCCTTCTCCTCGCCCATGGCCTGGCCGAGCGCGCTCATCAGCGCGACCGGGTTGTCGATCTTGAGATGCGGCTGCCCCTCCGGCTTGTTGGGGTAGACGTTGTCTTTCTTGTCCGGCGCGCCGACGACGTTGGAGATTTCCCATTCCATCACGGCGTCGCCGCCATGGATGATCCGGCGGGAGCGCATCAGCGCGTCCAGTTCCTTCATCGGCTCGCTGAAATTGAGCACCGTCGGGCGATATTCGAGCACCGGCACGCCGCGCTTCTGGAGCCGGGTCGAAAGCTGCGTCGCCTGGAACGGGTCGTAGCAGACCCACTCCACCTGCAGGATCTCCGTCGCCTCCTCGACCGCGGTCTCGATTTCGTCATAGTCGACGATGTTGCCGACCGTGACATCGAGCAGCTCCTGCGCGTCCCAGCCCTGATAGGCCGGAACGTCCGCTACGGTGTCGGCCGGGAGAAAGTAGCGCCCCAGCCGGATGTACGGATCGTCTCTCGTTGCCTGCTCGCCGATCGGCAGGATCAGATACTCGAGCGCGGCGATATCGACCTTCGACGCCAGGTCGAGGCCGAGGATCGCGCGACGGCCGCGCAGCCACTCCAGCGCCAGCGCCTCGACCGCCCGCGCCGGGACCTCGGGATCCGCGCACCGCCGCCACGCCTCGACGTCGAAGTAGGCAGCTTTGGCGCTGACCCACATGTTGAGATGCTTGGTCTTGAAGACGCCGGCCTTGCGCGGCGTCGCGATCGCGTCGCGCTGCCGGGCCCGGAGAAAGTCCAGGGACACCGACACGTCAGCGTTCGGATTGGCCTTGCGCAGCGCGGCTTCCGACTTCCAGTCGTCGCCCTCGTCGATCGCGAACTCGACGAATAGCGTCTCGTCGTCGAGCGGCGGGCCGCCGTTGTGCCCGATTCCGGCGAGCTTCTTCCGCTCTTCCTGGATCAAGGCGTAGCACGGGCCGGCCAAGTTATCGCCGGCGGTGGTGATCAGCAGCTGCAGCGGCTGGTCGCGGGCGCCCATGCCCGTGACCATGGTATCGATCTGGGCGTCGTCGGCGTGCTCGTGATACTCGTCGTGGATCGAGCAGCTGGGCGACTGCCCGTCGCCAGGATCGCCGACGATCGTCTCGAACTTTGAGCCATCCGCCAGCTTGGCGATCGTTTTGGCGGTGAGCTCGAGCCCGAAATGCTTTTTCAGCGCCGGCGTTCGATCGACCATCAGGCGGGCGGGCTTGAAGACCTCCCACGCCTGCTTTTCGTTTGTCGCCCCCGAATAGACCTCGGCGCCGAATTCGTTGTCCGCGCAGAGCATGTATAGGCCGACGCCCGCCGAAATGGCCGACTTGCCGTTCTTGCGCGGCACGACAAGGAACAGCCGCCGGAACCGGCGCAGCCCCTTCCTCGGCCCCGACCTGTAAACCCAGCCGAACGTGAGGCAGATCGTCCAGATCTGCCATGGCTCGAGAACCAGGCGCTCCTTCGAGCGGGCCCATTTGCCCTTCGAGTGCGGCAGCTTCTCGATGAAGCGGCAGGGCCTGGCCGCCTTCTCGGCGTCGAACGTAAAGGGGAAGCTGGCGATCCGGGACTTGCCGAGCTTCAGCTCGTCGACGAAGCGCCTGCACTGCAGCCGGATCGAAAGACCGGCGGGGATCTTTCCCGAAAGAACGTCGGCGGCGTATTTCCGGGCTATTGCCGGATAGTCACGAACCTCCCCCACATCAGAAATCGCCGAACTCGTTGTCGTCCTGCGCCTTATGGCCGCTCGCCATCTTGAGCGCTGCAGACGGGTTGAGCATGAGCTCACCGAGCAGTGACTGTGCGTGGCGCATGGCGTCGGAGAGCATCGCCACCGCGGGATGGCCGCGCTTCATCACCTTGACGGTCGCGACCTTACCGTCTTTCGACTGCGCGACCGTCTCCGTCGTGAAGGTACAGCCTTCGGTCTCGATGACGGCCTGGAACATGGCGATCTGCTCGAGGCGCTGTGCGAGCAGCGCGACGTGCTCGGCATAATGCGGACTCGACCGCTTCTGCGCTTCGAGCATGCCGGCGATGTCGCTGAAGTACTGGCGCGCGATCTCGGACAGGTGGATCGGCGCCGTCATCGGCGCCAGCGGAACGTCCTCGTTGACCTTGGCGTCGCGATCGGGCCGGTAGGTGCCGGTCACGAGCTTGAGCTGGGGGTCCTTGCGCTTGCGGCCTGCGCCTGACCGGGGACCACCACGCGCCATCCGACCCCCAACCTTTTTACCTTTTGATTTTGACCGCGCGAAAATCTTGTCGGGGTGACGGTCCAGCCCCGCCGGGGTGGGTGTTTTCGGCCCTCCCCCCCCGGGCCGGCCGATCAGGGCGTCCGCGACCGCCGCCGCGCCCGCGCCGACTCCTTCGCGGTCTTCGCCCTGCTGTGCGGGGTGCACAGGCCTTGGTAGTTCGACCGCACGGTCTGCCCGCCTTCGGCCTGCGGCACGATGTGATCGGCGACCGACGTACGCGCCGGCGGCGCGATGCCGAGGCGGATGCACTCGGCGCAGTAGGGCTCCTCGATGAGCACCTGCTTGCGCAGTGCGTCGTGTTCGCTGCCATAGCCGCGCTGCTGCCGCGTCTTGCCGGCCGAGGTCGCCCAGGGCGCCGGCGCCTTCCAGCCGCGCGGACGAAACCGCGGCGGCTGCGTCGGCATCAGGCCTCGGCGATCGTCAGTGCGTCGACAGTGATGTCGAACCTGCCGTCGGCTTCCACCACGGAGCTCGCTTCGAGCGACGCCAGCACGAAGCCCGGCACGCTGACCTCATACTCGTCCAGTCCGCCGATCCAGGCGCGGGCGCTCTCGCCGGCCACCATCGTGAAGCGGACCTCGTGCAGCCCGCCGACGAAGCTGCAGCTGTGCCAGGGCTTGGAGACCTCGCTCACCTCGCACATCACCAGCTCCGCCTCGTCGGCCGACCGGCGCAGCCCTCGCTTCAGCCGCTCGCCGGCGACGACATGGACGGTCATGTGGCGGACACGTCGATCGTGATCGGTTGCCATGCGCCTTGCGCGGTGTCTCGGCGATAGAGGCGGATGTAGCGCTTGGACCCGACCACACGGATGCTGTCGCGGATGGCCTGCATGGCCTGCTGCCACCGTGCGTCCGCGATCTCCAGGCGCAGGAGCGAGAAGAGGTCCGCGCGGTTGATGCGGCCCTGGCTGTCCACGTCGAAGGCGCGGTTGATGATGGCGCGGATCTCGATCCGGCTGTCGGCCGACCATTCGCGCAGGCACTCGTCGACGATGCCCTTGGCGACCTGCAGCTCGGGCCCGAACAGGATCGTCTCCGACACCTGCACCACCACCTTGAGCAGGCCGTCATACGAGGTGAAGGTGAGGTTGCCCTTGGCGCCGCCGCGGCGGGCCTGATATTCCTGCTCGATCAGCGCGACGAAGGCGTCGACATCGTCGAAACTGTGGTGGCGAAAGCGCGCCACCTGCGCCGACAGCGGAAGCGCGAAGCCGACGATCTTGCGGACCAGCTCGTCCTGCAGCTTGTCGATCGACTTGACCGCGCCATCGGGGATCAGCCCGCCATCGGCGTTGGTCCAGTAAATCTGCCCGTCGATGTCGCGCCGGCCGGCCGGCAACTCGCTCGGATCACTCATGATGCGGGCCGGGAATGGGCGCGATACCAGGCGAGCTCGCGCTCGACCGCGCGCAGCCAGCGCCGCGTGACGCGGACCTGATCGTCGGGCGCGCCGTCGAGCAGCGGCCCGATCGCGTCGAGCCGGACGCGGTCGGCCGGATGGTCAGAACCAGGCTGAGGCACGGCTGCCGTTCCTTTCGACATGAAGGGGCTGGGCGACGGGCGCGGCGGCGCCGCGAAACGGCGTGACAATCGCGGCCGCGATCTGCTGCGCGCGCTCCTCGAAATCATCGTGGACGCGCTGGGAAGGGGTGCCCAGCCGCATGTCGTGGATCAGGCGGTCGAGTGCGTCGCGTGGCGTCTCGAGCTGATCGACGATGGCGGGCCGGACCGGCGTCGCGCGGACGCGGCGGCCGCCGCGCGATGCGGCTGGGCTGGGCTGGGGCATGGGCCTCCAGAAACGATGAAAGCCCGCCGCTGGGAGGAGCGGCGGGCCGGGGAAGGGCAACGGTGGCGCCCCTGTGGGCGCAATTGTGGCGGGGTCGGTTTGCCCGCTCCGTGGCCATTTCGCCAGTCTCGTTTTTGTAACGGCGCCTCTTTTTAGAGGATCCCGGCGTGCGCGGCGGCGACCGTGGCGGGGTCGATCTCGCGCCGCACCTCGCCGTGGATCTTGTCCCAGAGGTCGAGCGCCGCGATCAGCTGCGCCCGCACCCGGCGCGCGTGCGTCCGGTGCCGCCGCGCCGCCGCGCCGATCCCGACGTCGCGCACGATGATGTCGAGGATGCACGCCGCGCCCGCGCCCAAGGCCGCGCGCCACCGCGAATAGGCGACCTCGTTCCACACCGCGCCGAGCGATTCGAAGAACGCGTCATGATGGCGCGAGCTGTCGACGCGCGTCTCGAGGCTGGCGGTGCGCACCATCACGTCGCCGGCGATCCGCTCCGCGATCGCCGCGATCTGCGCGCCATAAGCGAGCTGGTGCGCGTCGATCGCGCCCGATTGGTACAGCCGCGCCAGCGCGCCCTGGCGCACCTGGCTCGCATGGTCGTGCGTCTCGATCGTGCCGTTGGCCTTGTGTCCCCAACGCGCGATCGCGGCGCGGCGCCCCTTGCGGATCGCTTTTTCGTCGGCCGCCAGTTGCGGATGCCGCGCCGCCCAGGCGCGCTGCGTCTGCGCCTGGTGCAGCGCCTGTTGGCGGCGCGCCGCCCGGGCGTCGCCGCGCGGCGCCGCGCCGGTCTCCGCCGGAAAACTCTCTGTCGTCATGCTGCCCACCGCCTCCGCTCACCCGTCCGCATCGGGATCATGGTCGAGATCGGGCGCCGGGATCAGTCCCGTATTTGTAACGGTCGCCGGCGGAAAGACGTGCATCGTCTGCGACCATACGATGTAGCCGGCGGCCTCCAGCTGCCGCACCGCATCCTCGAAGGCGTTGATCGGCCGGATGCCGCGCCGCGCCCCGGGCACCCGGTGGATGCGGCGCTCGCTCGCCAGCTTGCGCAGCGCGTCCTGCACCCGGGTGCGGTTGGTCTGCAGCGCCGCGGCGATCTCACCCAGCGACGGCCCCACCTTGTGCAGCGCGTAATAATGCTCGACGAAGTGCAGCACCTGCAGCTTGCGGCTGACCATGTCCGGCGCAAGCCGCAGCGGGGGACGGGGGGCGTTCGCGGCGTTGTCCACCCGCTGGAACATATGGCGAATGTCTGAAAAAAGCGATAGACTGCATCAACTTGGCGACGGCTTGAGTGAACAAATTGGCCGCCCGAAGGTGCGCTAGAACTTCCGTTCCGCGCTCGCGGAATCATATTTCTTCGGTTCGCGATGATCGCGTTTATCCGCGCCTGCCTTCCGGTTCATAGGGCCGCGCCTCGTCGTGCAGCAGGACCGTCTTCGGAATGCGATCAGACAGCTCCTTCACGATGTAAAGGCAAGACCGGCGATCCATGTCCTTGAGTCGGCGGAAGGCGTCGAGAAGCTGCCGCTCCTCCGAGTCTAGCCGGACAGGAGCAGGAGCGTCTGCATAGGGGTCGTCTGTTTCCCCCATAAGGTAGGCTGGCGTCGTTTCCAGCTCCCTGGCGATGAGGTGGAGCTTCGTAGAGCCCTTCTTCGATCGATGTATCAGGTTGAAAATGCTGGGTTGCTTCATCCCCACACGCCTGGCCAGCTCCGCCTGAGAGAGCTTTAGCATCTCCATTCGCTCTAAGATGCGTCCCCCGAGAACCATGGCCGCGCTTATGATATTTTTATCTATTGCAAGCGATAATGATTGTGATATAGACCAGTTAATATCAGCGTCTATTGGCGGGCTTTGCATGAGTCATCAATCTCCCTTGTCACCGCTCGCTTGGCTGCATGAGGCGGTGAAGATTGTTGGGGGGCAGGGGAGCATGGCGCGTCTTTTGGGTATTGCTCAGCCGTCCGTTTGGTATTGGCTTCACAAAGCTAAACCCCTTCCCGCCGAGCACGTCCTGACCGTCGAGGCCGCCACCGGCATCTCGCGGCATGATCTGCGTCCGGACATCTATCCGCGCGATCTCGCGCCTGTCGCCCTCGCCGCCGACTCGGCCGACCATCTCGACGTGCGGCCATGAGTGCGGCGCGGTCATCATGGCTGTCGGCTAGCCCGCACGGCTTTCCGCGTCGGCGGCAAAAGCCGACGCGCAGTGCAGCGTCTCGTTTCGGATCGTTTCGTTCAAGCCCGGGCACTCCCGCCGGGCAGCGCCAGCCCCGACAGCTCTCAACCGGGGCTGGCGCATCACCTTGGGGCGCGCAGGCCGCCCCGGATCGCCGCGTGCCTGGCCGGGCCCGCGATCTGCCCGCGTCCGGCCTCCTCCGGCCTGCATCGCCGGATCGGCCGGACGCGGCGCCTGTACGCGGCATGGGCGCGGCGTCATGACCAAGGAGCGCCGCCCCTTGAGCGTCGATAGCGCGCTCGCCCGCATCGCCGGCCAGGTGCCCGGCAGCTGGGCGCAGATGGCGCGCACCGTCGGCTACGCCGAGCGCACCGTGCGCAAATGGGGGGATGAGGATGCCGACGAGCGCGTCAACATCCCCGCCGCCATCGCCCTCGATATCCTCTTCCAGCAGCATGGCGGATCGGGTCAGCCGATCTACGAGGCCTATGGCTATCTCATCAAGGCGTCGGTCGCCGCGAGCTTCGCCGACCAGTTCGAGATCCTCCGCCGCGCCGTCGTCGTCGCGACCGAGACCGCGCAGGCGCAGTCCGCGCTCATGCGCGTCGCGCTGCCCGACGCCACCGACAACGATCGGCGCATCGCCCAGCGCGAGCTGCGCGAGGCGATCGAGGTGCTGCAGGGCTGCCTGCTCTCGCTTGAGCACTTCCTGATCGTGCCCGAACCGCACAGCCGCGCCCCGCCCTGAGCGCGCCGCGCCGTCCGCCCGCTTGCCGAACCGCCGCCGCCCGCGCGCACAGCGCTGCCGGGACGGCCTTTCTGTTGCCGCTCGACCCTCGAAAGGTGCCCGAACATGCTCACCCCCGGTCAATATCTCGCCGCGCGACGCCGCGCGGCCGGCCTCTCGGTCGACGACGTCGCCGCGGCCGTCGACACCGTGCCGCATCTCGGTGAGATCGACCGCCGCGCCTGGATCGAGCGGATCGAGGCCGACGTCGCCGCGATCGGCCATGACGTCCAGCACGCGCTGCTCGCCGCCTTCCCCTTCTCGCTGCCGGTGCTCCGCCAGCTCGCCGACCTGCGCAGCTACGGCGTCGCCGCCGGCGCGCCGCTCCGCCTGTGCGCGGTCTGCGCCTGCAGCGAGTTCGACCCGTGCGTGATCGAGGATGCGACGGGCGTCTGCGACACCTGCGACTGGCACAGCGCGACGCTCTGCACCGCCTGCGCGGCGGGCGACGCGCGCGAGATCGCCCGGAGTGTCGCGGCATGATCGCTGAACGCCTTCGGGATTTGCTCGCGTCTCGGTGCCTGTCGCAGGCCGAACTCGCGAGGCGGGTTGGTCTCGACCAGAGCACGATCAACGGCATGGTCAAAGGTGGGCAGCGGGCGAGCACCAAGCTGCATCTCATCGCCCGGGAGCTGCGCACGACTCCGGCTTACCTGACCGGCGAGACCGATGACCCGGGGAGCGATGCGCCGCAGCCCCCAATCCTGTCCCCCCACCAGCGCGAGATGGCGGTGCGCTTCGCAAACCTCTCGCTCGCCGATCAGCGAACGCTGCTTCGAATTGCCAGATTGATGGAAGGAGGTGCGGCATGATCGGCCGCGATCGACGCCCCGCGGTGACGCACCGCCAGGCCATCCACCCGCAGAGCTGCCGCTGCCCGCGCTGCACCCCGCCCGCGCTCACCCCCGACGCGGTCCGCGCGATGCGCCTCGCCAATCGCTGGGCGCGGCTCACCTTCGTCGGCCTCGCGCTCGGCCTCGGCCTCGCCTTCATCATCGACCGCCTGGTCCAGGGCCCCGGCGTGCTCAGCATCTTCGGAGTATCCTGACATGGGCAAGGACATCGTCGCGGCCGACCAGCTGCGCCTCCTGATCGAGCGCATCGAGCGGCTCGAGGAGGAGAAGAAGGGCCTCGGCGACGACATCAAGGACGTCTACGCCGAAGCCAAGGGCACCGGCTACGACGTCAAGACGATCCGTCAGATCGTGCGCCTGCGCCGGCTCGAAAAGCATGTCCGGCAGGAAGCCGAGGCGCTGCTCGAGACGTACAAAGCCGCCTTGGGGCTCGACTGATGGGCGAGGTTCTGGGGCTCGCGCCGGCGGACTGCCCGCCCTTTCCGCATCCGCTGATGCTCGCCGGCGATCGCGCCGCCTGGTTCCCCAACGCCTTCGCGCCGGGGCACTACACGATGCTGCCGATCTGCGACGGCCTCGCCATGGGCTGGGCGCCCGCGGCCGAGCTCGGCGGCGTCGTCCTGTGCCTGCACGGCGGCAATGCCGCCGCGCCCACGGGCGAGGTCATCGCGACCCTGCTCTCGCGCCGGGGCCTCAAGCGCCTGATCGGCGATCTGCAGTCGATCGACCGCCAGCTGAATGAGCGGCCATGAGCGTCTCGACCTTCGAGGTTTTCGAATGCGACCGCTGCGGCGCCAAGGCCGAGCGCCAGGCCGGCGCGTCGGCATCGCTCGACTGGGGCTCGATCCGCGCGGCCGCCCCGCCGATCAGGCCCGGCGCGGCCGCTCGCTCGATCGGCGTGGCCGGCGCCCCGCCTGCCGATCTCTGCACATCGTGCTGCGACAGCCTGTTCGTCTGGCTGTCGAGCCGCGACGAGGAGCAACGCCTGCCGAGCACGGCCGCTGACCCGCGTCAGGCGTCCGCCGCGCCACCGCCGCCTCCCGCGCCCCGGCGTGACCCCGAGGCTCTTAACTTCAACGATCGCGCCTTCGCGGCTGGCGTCGTTGAGCAGGCGATGCTCGACCATGTGCGCGAAATCGTTGCCCGAATTCGCGAACGTCCGACGTCGATCCTGAACGACGATGATCTGCCCGACATCGAGGCGGGCGCGAGGGAGAAGGCGCTGCGCGCCGTCGCGGTCATCGTCGATCGCCTGCGGCTCCGCAAAGATGGGTCGGCCGCTGCCGACCCCGATCGCCCGCCGCGCAAGCGGAAAGGCTCGCGGGCATGAATGGCGCGCCCGACAAGCCGCGCTCGCCCAACGCCGCGCGACCGCTCCGGCTGGTGCTGCGCGACGGCGCCCTGATCGGCCTCACCGCCGCCGCGCTCGGCACCGCCCTCTGGTTCTTCCTCGCCTTCGTCGCGATGGCGGGAGGCGGGGCGTGAAGGCCCTCACCGTCTGGCAGCCTTGGGCAAGCCTGATCATGGCGGGTGCCAAGCCCTACGAGTTCCGCAGCTGGCGACCCCCGCGCTCGCTCATCGGCCAGCGCATAGTCATTCACGCCGCCACCCGCCCGATTGATCGAGTTGACGCTGCCGCCTATCACAACATCCTGGCGGGGCGGGAGTTCGACGAAGAGCTGCGCACGCTCGCAGCCGAAACCTGCCTCATCCCTGAAAAGGCGATCCCCGTGCTCTTGCGGGCATGGATGGCTGATCGCGACCCCCTGCCGCTCGCCGCTGGCCTCGGCACTGCCATCCTCGGCGAGCCCCGCCTCGGCACCCTGATCGCGGCCGAGTTCGGCGTCTCCCGCGCCAACGACAGCGACCGTGACGAACACGTTCGCTGGGGCTGGCCCCTCACCGATATCGAAGTCTGGCCCGAACCCATCCCCATGAGCGGGCGCCAAGGCTTCTGGAACTGGCCCACCCCAGAGGAGGCGGGGCTGTGAGGACGCCTCTGACGCCGCTCGCCGATCAGGCCTTCACCATTGAAGAGGCCGCGATCGTCGCAGCGCAGCAGGCCACCGAGGCTGTGGCCGAGCTGCTCCGCTTCCACCGCGAGGGTGCGTTTAGCGAGCGATCGGCTTTTGCGGAGGAAGTCGTCGGCAAGCTCGCCGAGGCGCTCAACCTCGCTATGGAGATCGAGGGTGACCCCGAGCAGTCGGGCTACCTCGACTGGGAAGAAGTCGAGTGGTTCCGCAAGCTGAAGCAAGCAGTGACCGCCTTCATTTCAGGATGGGCGGGATGACCTGCGAGCGCATCGTCCTCCCGAACGGCACGGCCGCCATAGTCTACGGCGCGCGCCGCTCGATCGGCCGCTGCGGCTGCGGTCGGCCGGGGACGCTGCTCTGCGACTGGAAGGTGCCCAACCGCATCCGCAAGAGCCCGACCTGCGACGCGCCGATTTGCGCGCGCTGCACGACGAGCCCGGCGCCCGACAAGGATCTGTGCCCGCGCCACGCCCGCGACTTCGAGTCCTGTAAAAGCAGGCGGCGTCCATGACCGGCTTGTGCGCCTGCCTCGTCTGCGACGCGCTCGACCGTCTCTACCCGCTGGAAGGGCGGCAGCTTGCCCTTCCGATCGCCGCGGCGTCGGCCGACGCCGCCCCCCCCCCGCCAACTTCGGGAGACACCCTCATGTCACTCAAGACGCTGACGATCGGCGAGCTTTGCGTCTCGCCCTATAACGCGCGCACCAACCAGGCCGACGCCAACGCCGTCGACGGCATGGCCGAATCGCTCATGGCGCGCGGGCAGCTCTACCCGCTCGTCGTCCACCCGATGAAGCGCCGGAAGGGCGAGCCGCAAATGTACGGCGCGCTCGCTGGCGGCCGCCGATACCGCGCCTTCCGCCAGCTCGTCGACGAGGGCCGGTTGCCGGCCGACCACCCGATCGAGGTCATCGTGCGCGAGGGCGTCGACGAGGGCGAGCTGATCGACCTCTCGCTGGCCGAGAACCTCGTCCGCGTCGATCTGCGCCCCTATGAGGTCTGTGCCGCGGTGCACCGGGCTTTTACGCGCGGTCGCTCGCTTCAGGAGATCGCCGACACCAACGGCCAGACCCTGGAGACGGTGCGGCGCTGGCAGCGGCTCGGCAGCTTGCATCCCGACGTCTTCGCCGCGCTCGAGCGCGGGGACATCACCCTGGATCATGCGCGCGCCTTCGGCGCCACCGACGATCGCGAGCTGCAGCTGGTCGCCTTCCGGGGCTTCATGCGCCAGTCGCCCTATCTCCGGTCGGCGCCAAACTCCGCCTCCGTCATCCGCAAGATGCTCAAGATCGGCGACGCGGAGACCATGCTGCGGCTCCGCTTCGTGGGCGAGGAGGCCTATCGGCAGGCCGGCGGCCGCTACGAGCTCGACCTGTTCGCCGAGGATGCCGAGGAGCGCGGCCGCGTCACCGACGAAGGCCTGCTCGCGCGCCTGGCCGACGACAAGCTCGAACAGGTCCGCGCGCGCCTCCGCCGCCAGGCCGCGCGCGATCTGCGCTTCGAGGTCAACGCCGCGCTGTCGCATCCGCTCGATCTCTGGATCGACCCGGCTTACGAGTGGCGGTCCGAGGCCGACGCGCGCGCGGCCGAGCGGCTGCGCGCACAGATGGACGAGCTGGAGGCGCAGGCCGAGCAGCTGCTCGAGACACCCGAGACCGACGAGCGCAAGACGGCGATCGCCGCCATCGATGACGTCTACCTGCCCGCCGAAGCGCAGCTGCGGGCGATCGAGGATCGCCGACGGCTGATCCTCCCCGACGGCGCCGTCGTCGTCACACTCGAGATCGAGGAGGACGGAAGCGTCGACATCCGCTTCTGGTGGGCGAGCCACAAGGACAAGAAGCAAGCCGCCGGTAACCGCAAGGCCGCGCCCGCCGCACAGCCCGATGCGGCGAGCGCGGCGGGCCGGCTTGCCAACGCGCGCATCCCCGAAGGAGCGGCCATCGGGCAGGTGGCCGGCTACGGCTATCGCCAGTCGGCCGACGCCGCGCTCAAGCGCGAGCAGGGCCTCACCGCCGATGCCGTGCAGATATTGCGCTCGCTCCGGCGCGAGATGCTGCGCGCGCTGTTGCTCGAGGATGCCGAGGCGGCGGGCCAGCTCGGCACGCGCCTGATGATCTGGAGCATCGTGCGCGAGGATCTGGCTCGCTATGCCGTGCGCAGCCCGATCGGCGTGCGCGGCCTGCGCCGCGATGACGATCCCGGTCCGTCTCAGGCGAGCGATCACGTTGAGCGGACCGCCGCGCACGCGCGTTGGGCGGCGGCGCGACAGGAGCTGGCGGCGCATCCGTGCATCGCCGAGCCAGACCCGGTGAAAGCGTTCGAGCACTTCCTCTTCGCCGACGAAGACACGCGCCGCCGCGCCGGCGCGATCGCCGCCGGCATCGCGCTCGAGCGGTCCGCCAATGCCGAGGGCTACCGCGTCCCGCTCCACGATTTCCTGGCGCAGATGGCGGGCGGCACCGCGGGCGTGAACCTGGCGGCGCTGGTCGAGCCCACCGAGGAGCTCGTCGCGCTGATGCCCAAGGCCGAGATGCTCGCCCAGGCCGAGCCGTTCGTCGACGACATGGCGTTCCGGACCTGGAAGACCCTCAAGCTGCGCGAGCTCGTCGGCCCCGCCACGCGCGCGCTCAAGCGCGCCCGAAGCTGGGTCCACCCGCTGCTGCGCTTCCAGTCGCGCAGCGAAACCGCGCCGCCCGCCGCGAGCACGCCCGAAGCGCAGCCTATCGAGGAGCGGGCATGATGGCCCGTCTCCCTCCCCCAAGAGCGCCAGAACGAAAGAGTCCGATGATGATGGACACGCATGCGCAGATCCGATCAGGCGATCGCCTGATCGGCATTGATGAAGTGAAACGAAAGACGTCGCTGAGCACGTCGAGCATCTACCGCCAGCGCGGCAAGACCTTTCCCGACAATTTCAGGCTGAAGGGCACGGCGCGCGTCGTGTGGCTCGAATCGGAAGTCGAGCAATGGATCGCGCAGCAGCTCGCGCCGTCCGGCTAACCCGCGCCGAAAAGGGGCATCCTAAGGGTCATCACCAAAAACCGATCGAGACGAAATCCATGTTTATCATCGCTGTAGCTGCCGAAAATCGGCTCCTGTCTCCCCGACCATTTTGTCGGTTTACATGTGATGGGATGTCGCTGGCGCGCCGCAGGATATGGCCGGCGCAGACCGTGTCAGCAGGCCATAAGCCGCGCCGAGGGCCAAATGTCGACGGTCGGCGCGGCGTCCTTGACGCGTGTCGGCCCCCCGCGCGGATCACGTGGCCGTGGCGCACCGTCGGCCTTGCGATCCAGACCCGAAACCATTGGTCCTTGGGCGCCCGACACGACCCACAATGTCGATTTCGCCGCCCTGTCGGGGACAGCGGGGCAAATGGGAAACTGGGCCATGAGGCAGTCCCGCGCCACAAGGTCGAAAGCCTCGTGGAGATCTCGAAACGGGCGATGCGCGACCTCCAGCCATCCGGCGTGTCTTGGCTGGGTGTTGGCGACGTCGCCAACAGGCCCATCTTTGGCGTGAAGCGGGCCATGTTCGCAACTCGCCGGGGGCTGAGCGCATCTCGGCCCGCGATGAGCCGGCGCGGCAACCGCCAGACAAGCCGTCCAGCATCCATCGCCCTGCGACGGCGAGCGCATCATCAATGGGGCGCGTTTGCATGGCCATGTGCCGCGCCGTCCCGAGCCTTCGCTGTCGCCCGCGATCGAGGCGCCGCGCGGCCGGCCCGATGGTTGTTCCGTGCCCTCTTCGGGAGCGGGCGTCACGGGCCGGCAGCGATCGCCCGCCGAGACAAAAGGACGGGCAGCACGTCCCTCTCAGGGGTGCGTGCTGCCCGATTCCACGACGCCGCGAGTGGGCGTTATGCCGTTACTGTACGGGGACCGAGGTTATCGGACCCTGCACGATCACCGTGGTCTCGCTCGATGTGGTCATGTTGACGCGAAGCAGCGCGCTTGACGTCGTGTTGGTGCCCGCCTGGTTGGGAATGGTTATCGTGATCGTCCCGCAGCGCGCGGAGGGCGTGACGTTGACCTTGCCCAGGAAGGTCGCGAAGCCCGCGCTCCACATATAGCCCCAGAACTGGCGACCCGTCGTGCTCGTATTGTAGGTGAACGTGACGGCCGCCGAACCCGTCCTGGTCACGCTCGACGGGTAGGATACCGACGAAATCGTGTCGGCAGCCGGGGTCGGGCATGAGGAGGGAGGGGGGGAAGACGAACCGACGGTCACATCGGTCTTCTCGCGAAAGGTGATTTCGGTGCCGGCAGTGTCTTCGATCCGAACCCGCATGATCGCGGTGCCGGTGGCGATGCTTCCGGTGATCGGAATGTTCAGCGTGGTCGATCCCGATCCGGACACGTTTTGCAGCTGCTTGCCGCGGAACGTGGCGTAGCCGGCATCCCAGATATATCCGCCGAGCACGCGGTTGGTGCTGGTGGTATACTGAACCGGAACCGCGACCGTGCCTGTCGGGTTGATCGAGGAGGGGAAGGTCACGCTCGTGAGCGAGTCGGTTCCCGTCGACCCGCGGCTCAGCATATTCTGGTTGAAGTTCTGCAGGGTCGCGTAGGCGGGACGCGTACTTGTGCTCGACGGCCCGCTGCCGTTACGGACAAGGAAGGAATACACGTCGCCCCCCGTCTTCGACGAGCCCAGCCACCAGGGCATCACCCCGGCATAACCGGCCCTCACCACATTGCGCAGCATCGCGTCCAGCGCGGTATTCTGGGTCGAGTCGCTGTTCTGGTTGAGATTGCCCATCTCGCCGGCAATCACGGGGAAGGTGACACCGGCCAGCGACGGCGCGCTGTTGTCGGTGTTGTAGATATGGACGTCGAGGAAGTCGATCCCGTAATTCTTGACGTTCTGATCGACATAGTTGGTCGTGCTCGTCGTCACATAGCCGGGCCAGCTTTGCTTGATGCGCTGAGACGCGGCCTGGGTGAAGTTGTATATGGCGGTGTAGTTGTCGCCCGAGGTACCGTTGGGCACCCACAGTTTCGAGTCGCCTCCGATATTGTATTCGTTGAGGACTTCATAGGCGAAGATGGCGTTGTCGTAGCCGTCATTGTGCAGCCGGTCGACGAGGGTACCGATGCCGTTGTTGATAAGGGCCGTCCGGGCTGTCGCGTCGCGATAGTAGTCGACCACCGTGCCGCCGGTCGAGATTGCGCCACCGCCGATCCTGGGCAGGCCGTTGCTGCCTTCATCCTCGTTGGGCGTCATGAGCATGATCATGGCCGACATGCCGCGTGCCCGGAGCTTGCCGAGGAAATCCTCCAGATTGGTGATGAAGGAAGGCGCGACGCCGTTGACATAGCCCGACGAGCTGAAGGTGAGGCCCTCGGCGCCCTCGAACGCGAAGATCCGGGTGACCTTGCCATTCGTGTCGCGCAGAAGGTTGGCGGCGGTCGTGGGATCGACCTCCGCATATTTCGGTCCGTTGTACGTTGCCCGGTCGCCCACCACGTTCGGACCGAAATCGAACCCATAATATTCGTAAAGCCAGCCAAGGTTCAAACCAGTGATAAATGTCTGTTGCGCTCCGGGTGTCGCGCTTAGCTGAACAACGGGATTTGGAAGATCGGAGAAATTCTGGGCCTTTGCCACCCCAGCGACGCCGACGCTCATTGTTGTTGCCAGAAAACAGCTCATTAATCGATTCTTGATGGAGCCTTTCATCGATTTATCCTTCCTCTGTCTTCGCGTTTCTAATCTTGGTGATCGGATCTTCAGTCGATTCTCCTCCAGAACGTTGAATGTTCGATTGCCTGCCGCAATCATAGCACTTTTTGTACCACCATTCCACCACCATGGAATATTTTTTCCAAAGCGCTGATCCGCGCGACCGGCGCCGGTTCGCCGAACAACGCCCCTGATGTCGGACAAAAAGCTGCCGCGAGGCCGCACAAGCGCGGAAATGCGCCCCACCGCGGCCGTCTTTCCCGTCTTGCGCTCGTCAACGCATCCGGCGAGCGAGAGCGAGATCGGTTAGCCCCTTCGGCCGGGCGGGCGATATCTGGGATGAAGTGACAGCCCATGAGCGGCAAATCACCGCCTCAAGGTCGCCCGACCGCCGCGCGCATGGGCCAGCCATGGCCGGGACCGAGCACCGCAATGTCCGCCCGACGCGAACAGGGCGCTCCCCCGGCCGTCCCGACAGGGTTCGCGCGATCCGGGCTCAAACCGTCTTGCGGGCTGCGGCGAGCGTGCGATCGACGGCCATGCTGGCGAGGCGCTCGGCCGAGATCGGTCCGCGCCCGTGAAGGTGAGAAAAACGGTCCGAAATCTGGGGGGAAAACATGGTGGGCGTGGCAAGGATTGAACTTGCGACCCCTGCGATGTCAACACAGTGCTCTACCACTGAGCTACACGCCCACTCCCGTGACGGGAGAGGTGCCCTTAGTCGGGCGCGGGAGCGAAGGCAAGACCCCTTCGCCCCTTCGCCCTGAGCTTGACGAAGCGCCGTTCGTCACTTCGCGAAAAAGTGCGGCCCCTCGACAAGCTCAGAGCGAACGGGGACGAGTCAGCTCAGGCCGCTGGCGCTCGAGACGCCGAAGAGGCGGTCGACCTCCAGCACCAGGTCGCGCAGGTGAAAGGGTTTGGAGAGCACCTTGGCCTGGGGCATGGCGGCGCCGGCGCGCAGCGTCACGGCGGCAAAGCCGGTGATGAACATGACGCGCGTTTCCGGTGCGACGCTGGCGACATGCTGGGCAAGCTCGATCCCGTCCATCTCGGGCATCACGATGTCGGTGAGCAGCAGGTCGAACCGTTCGGCGGCGATGAGCGGCAGCGCGGCGGTGCCGCGATCGACCGCCACGACGTCATAGCCCGACTTTTCAAGCGCACGCACCAGATAATGACGCATCGAGTCATCATCCTCGGCAAGCAGGATCCGGTACATGCTTCCTCCAGACGGGCCGAATGTCTAAACCGTGGATTTCGCCCCTCCCTTATGCGACAAGCCTTTAACATTTTCCAGCCGAGGCGCGCATTTTGATCGCTGGTCCGCACGATGGCGCTCCCGAGGGCGCGCCGTTCCGCCTCTCCGGCACGCCGGGCGCGACCCCGATCGTGGTGGCGGTGCCCCATGCCGGGCGCGCCTATACACCCGCTCTGATCGAGGCGGCGCGGGTGCCGCTCGCCACGCTGGCGCGGCTCGAGGACCGCTATGCCGACCGGCTCGCCGATGGTCTGGCGGAGGACGGCCACGCCGTGATCGTCGCCCAGGCGCCGCGCGCCGCGATCGATCTCAACCGGCACGAGCAGGAATGGGATCCCGCCATGGTGCACCCCGCCCAGCCGCGCCGGCCCGTGCGCGCGAGCAGCAAGGTGCGCGGCGGACTCGGCCTCATCCCGCGCCGGTTGCCCCAGGGCGGCGAGCTGTGGCGCAATCCCCTCGGCGTGGAGGCGCTCGAAGCCCGGATCGGCGGCATCCACCGGCCCTATCACGCCGCGATCGCCCGGCTGCTCAGCGCCGCGCGTCTGCGGCACGGCGCGGCGCTGCTGATCGACCTCCATTCGATGCCGCCGCTGGGATCGGACGGGGAGGGGCCGCCGGCGCGCCTCGTCATCGGCGACCGCTTCGGGCAGAGCGCCTCGGCGCGGCTGGTGGAGCTGGCGACGATGATCTGCGGCTCCGACGGCGACCGGGTGGCGATCAACACGCCCTACGCCGGGGGCTACAGCCTGGAGGCGCACGGCGCGCCGGGCGCGGGGCTGCACGCGATCCAGATCGAGGTCGATCGCGGCCTCTATCTCGACTCGGCGCTGATGGAGCCGGGAGAGAGCCTGACGCGGGTGCAGGCGCTGCTGCGGCGGCTCGCGGCCGAACTGGCGCGCGAGCTGGGCCGGGCGGCGTGGCCGCTGGCAGCCGAATGACCGCTAACAACAAAAAACCACCCCATGCAGAGCATGGGGTGGCCAAGGTTCAGGGAGGGGACGCCCCCGCGAGGGGACGCCCATGCGGCTGCTCGAAAGGGGGGCAAGCAACCGCATGACCGCAATCTATGTGACATTGCAAACGGTTTCAAGAGGCCACGGACCGAAGATTTCGTCCGATCCGGCCTGCATTATGGCGCGGCGCGGCGGAGCGCCCCGCGGCGGCGACGATCTGTTAGAGCGCCGGCGCGTTGGGCAGCTTCCCCTGTTCGACCTGCTGCTGGAAGATATCGCGCATGAGCTGGAGCGAGAAGAGATGGGCGTGGATCAGCGGCAGCATCCCGCTCTGGTTGATCTTGCGTAGCACGTCGCCGCGCAGATCGCGCAGCTTTTCCTCGTTCACCATCTGGAAGCCGCGATAGATGAAGGGCTGCGCCGCATTGGGCGGCTGGATCGAGACCTCGCCATCCATCAGCAGCTCCATCTCGCCCAGCTCGCGCATGAACTGGCCGGTGCGCGCCGCCGCCTGTTCGAACTGCTCGCAGAATTCGAGGATGTTCTTCGTGACATCGGTCGGCTGGCCGTCGACGAGCAGCGCCTCGCCATCGTCGAACGCGCCGACCGAGTCGCTGGTCGGATCGAAGCAGAGCGACAGCTCCTCCGAATCGTCGCGCAGCCGCGCGAGGAGCCAGGGATAGCGGCGGACATAGGCGGGCACATAGGCGGTGCCGCGCAGCTTGCCCTCGTCGTCGAGGAAGGTGTTCACGCCTTCGTTGAGGCCCATGAGGCCGAGCGGAACCGGATCGCTTCCGGCCGAAAAGACGATCGGCATGAAGCGCTGCGCCTGCACGAACTCGTCGACGGTGAGCGGCACCGCGTGCTGCCGCGCCAGATGCGGCGCCGCGTCGATCGGCCGGACGCGATAGGAGCCATGCTGCTGGCTGTTGAGCGGGATCAGGTCGCGATAGAAGATGGGAAGCTGGTTTTGCGCCGCGCTGGCCATGGCATGTCTCTCCAAGCGGCGGGGCGACCGGCCCCGCCCGTTTCGCAGGCGCCCTTAGTGAGCGGTCTCGGGACTGGCAAGGGGAACCAGCTTGCCGGGGTTCATGATGCCCAGCGGATCGAGCGCCTGCTTGATCGCGCGGAGGGCATGAAGATGCGCCGGCGAGGCGAGGCGGACCAGTTCGGCCACCTTGTTCTGGCCGATGCCGTGCTCGGCCGAGATCGACCCGCCCATGGCGACCACCGCGTCGTTGACGAAGCGGGTGATCGTGTCGCTCCGCTCGGCGAGCCATTCGGCCGCGCCCGGCCCGGCGGGGGCGTGAACGTGATAATGGATGTTGCCGTCGCCCAAATGGCCAAAGGGCGTCACGACGCAGCCGGGAAAGCGCGCCAGCGTCGCGGCCGCGACCTCGACCAGAAAGGTCGGCATCGTGCTCACCGGCACGCTCACGTCGAACTGCAGCGCCGGCCCCATGGCACGCTTGGCCTCCGGGATCGTTTCGCGCAACGCCCACAGCGCGTCCGCCTGCGCCTCGCTGGCCGCGACCATGCCGTCGCTCGCGAGTCCCGCCTCGATGGCGCCCACCAGCGCCGTTTCGAGCCGTTCGGCCATCGCGGGCACGGCGTGCTCGTCATCGTCGGCCTCGACCAGCACGTACCAGGGGCTGATGTCCGCCAGTGGCCGGCGCAGGCCGTGGCTGTACGCCAGCGTTGCCGCCAGCGCATGTTCCGGCACGATCTCGAAGCCCTCGACCGTGCCGCCCAGCCTCGCCTCGAGGAAACGCAGCAAGCCGAGCGCGGCATGGGGATCGGGCACGGCCACCCAGCCCACCGCCCGGTCGGCGATCGCCGGGACGAGTCGCAGCGCGGCGGCGGTGACGATCCCCAGCGTGCCCTCGCCCCCGATGAGGAGCTGCTTGAGGTCGTAGCCGCGATTGTCCTTCCGCAGCACGGACAGGCCATCGTAGAGGCCGCCGTCGGGCAGCACCGCCTCGATGCCGGCGACCAGCGCGCGCATCGTCCCGTGGCGCAGCACCTGGGTGCCGCCGGCATTGGTCGAGACGAGGCCGCCGATCGTCGCCGACCCCTTGGCGCCGAGGCTGAGCGGGAAGCGCCGGCCAGCGGTCGCCGCGGCGTCGTGGAGCGTCGAGAGGATGACGCCCGCCTCGCAAACGGCGAGGTTTTCGGCGGTGTCGATGCTGCGGATGCGGTTCAGGCGGCGCAGCGACAGCAGCAGCGCGCTGCCGTCGGGGGGCGGCGTCGCGCCGCCCACCTGGCTGGTGTTCCCGCCCTGGGGCACGAGCGCGACGCGGTGCCGCGCGGCGAGCGCGACAACGGCGGCGACCTCCCGCGTGCTCGCGGGGGCCAGCATCGCCGGCGCCGCGCCGCGATAGCGGCCGCGCCAGTCGACCAGCCACGGCGCGATCAGTTCGGGATCGGTGACCAGCCCCTTGGGACCGAGAATCTGTTCGAAATCGGCGAGGACGGCGGGGTCGACCATGGCGCGCCTATGCCGCGCCACGACGAAAAAGGCCAGTCGGCCGATGCGGGTGCCGCGCCAAGTTCATCACGGGTTCAAGCAACGGTGCCTAGCGCCGGGGCCGGAACCGCGGGGAGCGCCATCATCTTGCCGTCGAGCACCATCGCTCTTGTCGTGCTGGCGCTGGCCGGCGGGGATGGCGATCCGCCGCCCGTGCGCTGGGCGCAGATCACCATCGAGCAGCGCATCATCGTGCGCGTCCCCATGCGTCGCGATCCGCCGCCCGACATTCCCGCGCGGATCGAGTGGGAGGAGCACAAGGGACCGAAATGCGTGCCGCTCGACCGCATCCGCGGCGCGATGCTGACGCGGCGCGACGGGGTCGACCTCGTCGTCGCCCGCATGGGGCGCGTGCGGGCGAAGCTGGGGCGCGGCTGCCGGTCGGAGGATTTTTACTCCGGCTTCTACCTCGAGCCGACGCGCGACGGCGCCGTCTGTGCCGGGCGCGACGACCTGCACGCGCGCAGCGGCGCGACCTGCGAGATCACGGGCTTCAAGCGCCTGGTCCCCGACGACGATTGAGCCGATTGGCTTGACAGCGCGGCGCATAGCGCGCATGGCGCGGGCGGTTTTGACCGAGGGTCCGCGCCGCGAGCGAGGCCCGATTTTCCGGACAGCGTGATGCATTTTGCCGATCTCGGCCTTTCCGACGAATTGCTGAGGGCCGTGACCGATTCCGGCTACACGACGCCGACGCCGATCCAGGCGCAGGCGATCCCCGCCGTCTTGATGATGCGCGACCTCATCGGCATCGCCCAGACGGGCACCGGCAAGACCGCCAGCTTCGTGCTGCCGATGATCGACATCCTCGCCCACGGCCGCAGCCGGGCGCGGATGCCGCGCTCGCTCATCCTCGAGCCGACGCGCGAACTCGCCGCGCAGGTGGCCGAGAATTTCGAGAAGTACGGCAAGTATCACAAGCTCTCCATGGCGCTGCTCATCGGCGGCGTCTCGATGGGCGATCAGGTCAAGGCGCTGGAAAAGGGCGTCGACGTACTGATCGCGACGCCGGGGCGGCTGATGGACCTGTTCCAGCGCGGCAACATCCTCCTGAACGGCTGCTCGCTGCTTGTGATCGACGAGGCGGACCGGATGCTCGACATGGGGTTCATCCCCGATATCGAGGAAATCTGCACCAAGCTACCGGCACAGAGGCAGACGCTGCTGTTCTCGGCGACGATGCCGCCGCCGATCAAGAAGCTGTCCGACCGCTTCCTCACCAATCCCAAATATATCGAGGTGGCGCGGCCCGCGACCGCATCGGCCAACATCACCCAGCGGCTCGTCAAGGTCGACGAGCGCAAGAAGCGCGAGGTGCTCCGCCACCTGCTGCGCAGTGACGAGGTGTCGACCGCGATCATCTTCTGCAACCGCAAGACGATGGTGCGCGACCTTAACAAGAGCCTGCAGCGCCACGGCTTCCGCTCGGGCGAGATTCACGGCGACATCGACCAGGCGCAGCGCATCGCCGAACTCGATCGCTTCAAGAGCGGCGCGATCAACATCCTCGTCGCCTCCGACGTCGCGGCGCGCGGGCTCGACATCAAGGGCGTGAGCCACGTCTTCAACTTTGACGCGCCCTGGCATCCCGACGATTATGTCCACCGCATCGGCCGGACAGGACGGGCGGGGGCGACCGGCATCGCCTACACCTTCGCGACCAAGGCCGATGTCGAGGCGATCGACAATATCGAGAAGCTCATCAAGACCAGGATCGAGCAGGTCCAAGTCGGCGCGTCGCCCGAGCCGGCGGACGATGACATGGCCGAGGAACGCGCCGCGTCGCGCCGCCCCGCGCGCGACAAGCGCCGCGACGAGGGCAGGGGCCGCGGGCGCGACCGGCCGAAGAGCGAGGCCCGCCCCCGCGAGCGTGAGGATCGCGCCGAGCGTCCCGCGCCCGCCGCGCGCCCGGCACCCGCCCCGCGCCCCGCGCCTGCCGGCCGCCGCCCGGTCGAGGATGACGGGCCGGACGACGGCTGGAACGGCCCGATGCCCGATTTCCTCTCGGTCGGCTTCGCGTAGTGGCATTCTGACCGTCCGTGCCGGGCGACGGCGAGAGACGCCGGCGCGACGGTTCCCGGCTCCGCCCGAACCGACCCGAGAGCGTGCTCGCGCGAGCGACGGCAGCCAATTCCCGACAGGTGCCCGCGAAATCCCCGTCGCAGCCCATTGCGCCGGAGAAAACCCGTCGCTATAGGCAGCGCTCCCTGGGGGGCTGTAGCTCAGTTGGGAGAGCGCATCGTTCGCAATGATGAGGTCAGGGGTTCGATTCCCCTCAGCTCCACCAGGGTGTTCTCCATCATCAGGGGTCCGGCGGACGAGGCGTTGCGGCATCGCCGCAACAGGCTAAGTGAGCCCCATGACCGATCCCGCCCCGATCGTCCGCGCCGCCGCCACCATCGTGCTCATGCGCGAGGAGGAGAGCGGTCCGCCGGCGCTGCTGATGCTTGAACGCGCGGCGACGATGCGCTTCGCGGCGGGCGCGATGGTGTTTCCGGGCGGCGCGGTCGATCCGGCCGATGGTGAGCTGGCCGCGCGGCTCGCGACCGGCCTGGCGCCCGACGAGGCGGCGGCGCGGATCGCCGCGATCCGCGAGACGATCGAGGAGGCGGGGCTGGCGATCGGCTTTTCGTCCGGGCCGCCGCCCGCCGTGGTCGCCATGATGCGCTCGATGCTGATCGCGGGCGCGGGTTTCGCCGCTGCGCTCGAGCGGACGGGGCAGAGGCTCGACCTCGAGGCGCTGGTGCCGTTCGCGCGCTGGCGTCCGGCGGCGATGGAGAAACTCACCCATGTCTTCGACACGCGCTTCTACCTCGCCCGGCATCCCGGCGGCGAGGCGAGCGTCGACGGCTCCGAGCATGGCCGGCTGATCTGGACGAGCGCGGCTGCGCTGCTCGCCGAAGCGGGGCAGGGGCGCCACCGGCTCGTCTATCCCACCCGCCGCAATCTCGAGCGGCTGGCGCTTTTCGCGAGTCATGCCGAGGCGGTGGCGCAGGCGCGCACGGTGCCGGTCGAGACGATCACGCCGTGGATCGAGACGCGCGGGGGCCGGCAATGGCTCTGCATCCCGGCGCATCTGGGCTACCCCGTCACGGCCGAGTTGCTGGAGACCAGCTGGCGGGGCTGAGCCGATGCGGTTCCTCGTCCGCGTGAGGCTCGTGCGCGTGTGGATCAGCCTGCGGTCCGTTCGGGACGGTGCTCTCTCCCGACTACAACGCCGCGCACCGCGACCACCTCCACCTCGACCAGGCCGAGCGCGGCGCGACGGGCCGGCGCGCGTGCCGGTGAGCGGCGACCGCCGCTAACGGCCCTTGCTTCCCCGGCGCAGGCGGAGGTCCAATGCTGGCGCCAAGCTCTGCATCATGGACCCCCGCCTGCGCGGGGGAGCGCGGGGCTTGTTTACCCCTTCGGCGTCAGCTTCCACAGGTTCGCGCCTTCGCCGTCGCCCAGCAGCCAGAGCGCGCCATCCGGGCCGACTTCGACTTCGCGGATGCGGGCGTCCATGGGCCAGTGGTCGGCCTTGACCAGCCGGTCGCCCTCGATCCGCAGCCGCACCAGCGCCTCGCCCGAGAGCGCGCCCATGAAGAAGCTGTTCTTCCACGCCGGGAACAGGTCGGCATCGTAATAGGTCAGCGAGGCCGGGGAGATGGACGGGTTCCACCACGCCTTTGGCGGTTCGAAGCCGTCGCCGGCACGATGATCGGGAATGTCGCTGCCGTCATAATCGGAGCCGTTCGACGCGCGCGGCCAGCCATAGTTCCTGCCCGCGATGACGAGGTTGACCTCGTCGCCGCCCGCCGGCCCCATTTCGCTGTTCCACAGCCGCCCCTCACCGTCGAAGGCGAGGCCGAGGAGGTTGCGGTGGCCGAGCGTCCAGACCTGGTCGCTGACCCCGCCGCGCCCGGCGAACGGATTGTCGGGCGGCACCCGGCCGTCGGGGAAGAGGCGGATCGTCTTGCCGAGGTTCACGGTGATGTCCTGCGCGGGGTCGGCCTTCTGCCGCTCGCCCGAGCTGACGAAGAGATAGGCCTTGTCGGGGGAGAGCGCGATGCGGTGGGAGAAGTGGCCATCGCCCGTCACCTTGGGCTGCTGCCGCCAGATGATCCGCAATCCGTCAAGCCGCGCCGCGCCGCCGCCGATGACGAGGTCGGCAAGACCCACGACCGCGCCCTTGGTGTCACCAGACCCCGCCTCCACCCAGCTCAGATACAGCGGATAGGTGGTGTCGGCGGGATCGGGATCGGGTGCGAGCGCGACATCGCCGAAGCCGCCCTGGCCGCCATAGCTCACGGTCGGAACGCCGGTCACGGTGACCCGCGCCTTGCTCCGCGTGTCGAAGAGGATGAGGCGGCCGCGCTTCTCGGTGACGAGCGCGCGGGGCGAATTGGGCAGGAAGGCCATCGCCCAGGGCTCGTCAAAGGTCGCGACGACGGTGGCGTCGAACGGCCGCGTCGCCGATGGCGTCGTACTGCCGTCGTCGGCCGCCGGCGTGGGGGTTGGCGTGGGGGAGGGGGTCGGCGTCGGCGCGGGGGCGGGGGGCGGCGTGCCCTGCGCGGTGCCCGAATCGTCGCCGCCGCAGCCGCCCAGAGCAAGCAGAGGCCCAAACAGCCAGATCATCCGTCGCATCGTTTAAGCCTTCCTCTCGCCTGCCGCCGGCTCCGCAACGGCCCGGCGGCAAAATATGTTGTCATGGCGCGGCGCAGTTTCTATAGCCGCCTTCGATTTCCTGACATCGCTAGCCAATGTTGGGGTCGGGCCTGGAAGGGTCCGGCGGCACCAGACACATATATGCGGAACGTCCCTTGGTCGACATGGATGCCCTCAATGACCTGATCGAGCCCGAGGCGCGCGCGCTCGGCTTCGATCTGGTGCGGGTAAAGCTGTTCGGAGCGGGCGACGAGCGCACGCTGCAGGTGATGGCCGAGCGGCGCGCGACGCGGCAGCTCACCATCGACGATTGCGCGGCGCTGTCGCGGCGCCTGTCCGACCGGCTCGACGAGGCCGATCCCATCCCCGGCGCCTACCGGCTCGAGGTCAGCTCGCCCGGCATCGACCGGCCGCTCACCCGCCTCAGCGATTTCGCCGACTGGGCGGGGCACGAGGCGAAGCTCAGCAGCGCCGAGCCGATCGAGGGGCGCAAGCAGTTCCGCGGCATCCTCGCCGGCGTCGAGGGCGGGACGGTGCTGATCGACGATGCCAAGCACGGCCCGGCGCAAATCCCCTTCGCCGCGATCGCGTCCGCCAAGCTGGTGCTGACCGACCGGCTGATTTCTGCTACCATCCCGCTCTCGGCCGAGGGCGCGGACGACATTCAACCCGAAGCACAGGAAGACGAGGACCATGGCTAACGCCATTTCCGCCAACAGGGCCGAACTGCTCGCCATCGCCAATTCGGTGGCCAGCGAGAAGATGATCGACAAGGCGATCGTCATCGAGGCGATGGAGGACGCGATCCAGCGCGCGGCGCGCGCCCGCTATGGCGCGGAGAACGACATCCGGGCGAAGCTCGATCCCGAGACGGGCGACCTGCGGCTGTGGCGCGTGGTCGAGGTGGTCGAGACGGTCGAGGATTATTTCAAGCAGGTCGACGTCCGCCAGGCCGAGAAGCTCCAGCCGGGCGCGACCGTGGGCGATTTCATTGTCGATCCGCTGCCCCCCGTCGACCTCGGCCGCATCGACGCGCAGTCGGCCAAGCAGGTCATCTTCCAGAAGGTCCGCGACGCCGAGCGCGAGCGGCAGTTCGAGGAGTTCAAGGACCGCGTCGGGGAGATCATCACAGGCGTCGTCAAGTCGGTCGAGTTCGGCCATGTCGTCGTCAACCTGGGCCGCGCCGAGGGCGTCATCCGCCGCGATCAGCAGATCCCGCGCGAGGTGGTGCGTGTCGGCGACCGGGTCCGCTCGCTGATCCTCAACGTCCGCCGCGAGAACCGGGGGCCGCAGATTTTCCTCAGCCGCGCGCATCCCGACTTCATGAAGAAGCTGTTC
>JAESFG010000235.1_pt1 | contig 135797 bp, 102 predicted proteins | sample 9269371 | NCBI WGS metagenome assembly JAESFG01 (sample SAMN14506227, study PRJNA617093) | algae metagenome | isolation source: Aetokthonos hydrillicola CCALA 1050 (B3-Florida) and co-occurring... | place: USA: South Carolina | collected 2013-01-01 | reverse complement strand
TTCGCAGCGGTAGCGCCTAGCGTAGCGTTAGCGAGGGACGAGCGTCGGAACGAGCGTCACCCCATTCTTTTGCCGCTATCCATCCCCACCGTAAGACGGGTGGGGAATTCCGCGAATTGGTTAAAGGGGGAACGTCAAACCGACAACAAGTAAGTCGGCGACAGAAGTTGAATGTATATAAAGAAATGTGAATTGACGTAGGACAAGGGGCAAGCTGGAAAAGCTTAGCAAGCTGTAACGCACCTTGAATTTATGACGGTGCGTTGCACTACGCGACAAAACACCGAAGATTAAAATAGAAAAGTTGTCCTTAAAGTACCGATGACGGTATCAGGATTATTGCTTTCCTGATTAGGCGATGTTAACCAAATCGTCCCAGCGGTCAGAGAAATATTATCAGTTAACTGATGTTTATAAAAGCCTTCGATATGAAATGGTAGCGAACGAGGGAAAGCAACCCGATTACCATTTAGATAAAATCCTGTGAGGTAAGGTTCTATACCAACCAGTAACCCGCCAAGATTACCTTTTTTCCCTAGATCTGGAAACGCTAAACCTAGTGCATAAGACCATGTATAGTAGTAGTCAGAAGATCCTTTCGGAATGCTAAAGTCCCGACCATTCGTAGTTGTCACCCAGCCATTAATTCTTAAGCTAGGGCTAACCTGATAAGACGCGGCTAAGCCGAAAGAATTATTGTAAGTATTTTCCGGTACAAAAGTATTAGCACTTGAAATTTTTGTACCAGTGATTCCAGCAAAATTAGTATTAATATATTGGGTCAGATAAGTATAGTTATAAGTTAAACCCAACGAGAAGCGATCGCTAGGAGTAATCGTTAATTGACCTAGTACAGAGAAACTACCGTCAAATAGTCCTGCTTTATCAAATGGATAATTTCCTGTACCATTTGCCAAATATCCTAGTGATATCGAAAAAAGTCGATTTAATTTGGTTGTAATACCAACTCCCGAACCAAACTCACTACCCATGCGATAAATTGGGCTGCGTTGGGCAAAGGTAGACAAAGCACCACTACCACCATCAAAGTCTTCAAAGTAAGGATTCAGTGTAGGAGTGTAATCTGCGTGTTCTCCACCATTAGCTGCAACTACTACTTTAGTGCTTCTCCCAATGGGAAAGCTATACAAAAGCGAGTCCAAAACCACGGAGTTGTTATTGGTAGAGCTAAAGGTAGGATTAGGGTTAACACAACAAGCTCTATTATTGGGACGATTACTAATCACGTTAAAAGTTTGGCTGCCTTCAAGGGTTTGAAAAACACCATCAGAAGCAATGGCAAAGCCAGGAAGATTAAAATTACCTGTTTGCAATCGTAGTTTGAGTGAATCCCGACCAGAAAAGCTAGTATTAAGGTTTAAACGCACCCGATTAGCAAAAACAGCATTTTGGCGAGGAGTAGTATCTGTTGTTGCACTATTGACACGGGTAACACCATCATCCCCAGCTAAAATACCGGTCAAGGCAAAGATTACTTCACCTGTCAACTTGGTAGTAGTAGAAAATTGCTGTGCTTCTAGTTTATCTGTGTGGTATTGTAAATTATCCACCCTGCCCCGTAGACTAGCTAGTTCAGTAGCAAATTCTGTTTGCAGTCGCTTCAAAACTTCTAAGTCTTCTTTTCTGGCAAAGTCACTGGTGGTATTTGCAACTAGCTCTTGAATTTTATCTAAACAATTGTTGAGTGCCGCCGCAAATTCGTAGCGAGTTAGGGCGCGATCTCCTCGGTAGGTTTGCTTAGGGGAACCAGCAATACACCCATATCGCTCAACTAGAGATTGCAGTGATTGAAACGCCCAATCTCTTGGTGTAACATCTGAAAGTTGAGAAACTGATGTAACTTGAGCTAATGGCAAAGCATTAGCATCTTCAGCATTATTCTCGTTAAGAACTGCGTTGCTAGGTAATGCTCCCACCACATCAGGGATTCCCATTACTATCCCCAACGCTACTGAACCGATTAAAAACAATTTTAAACCCACTAGATTATTCCTCACAGATAAAAAATCTTTCAGGCTTCCGAGTGATCGATCATGTATTGCCAACTAATAGGATTCCCAAAAAATCCTGTTAATCATCAGTAAACCAAAAAGTTTTTTATAAGCCTTACCATGTGAGGATTCCAGATCAATTGAGTGCGCCCTTGACTGTAGCAGCTTTCAAAAAACCGCTCTGTACAAAATGAGAAAAGTAAGTACTGAGAAGTTTACTATCAATATGTGGGCAGACAATAGAAGTTTCTTCAAGCCCTTTGAGAGTATTTTGACAGTCAAAAGCTTGAGAGGTTAGCAGGAATGTTTCCAAATAGGTCATCTGGGTTCGAGAATTCTTCTCAGTAAAAAGCGATCTAATTGGGATCAAAACATTTTCCTCGGATCTTTCTAACTTGAGTAGCTCTGCTTTCCATGTTTCGTGTGGTAGTACTTGAATTGAGTAACCCAAATTGCGAATTTCGTTTATAAGCTGTTTCCAGGGTAATGGATGAGGATTGGCGATATGGAAAGCTTTTCCTAGAGATTCTCGTTGTTTAGATAGATGTACTATTGCTTTACTGGCATAGTCTATAGGAGTTATATTCACCCATGCATCCAGATCGGGAGCACAGCCAAGTTGAATGATACCTTTGATTATTCTTGCCATCAGGTCGTTTGTGTGATAAGCGCCTGTTTTACTGTCACCTGAGATCATTCCTGGTCTGTAGATGGAAATAGGAATTCCCCGATATTGGGCTGCCATTAGTAACTGTTCGGCAACCCATTTACTTTGGGTGTAACCTCTGGTTAACTCTTCAGGATATGCCAAGCGCTCATCTTCTCGGATCATTTTCCTCCCATGAAAGATAAGAGGCTTCAGTACATCAATTGTTGAGATAAAGTGAACAGGGGTGATTGTGTGATGAGAAGCTAATCTCAAAATTTCTTGGGTTCCCAAGACATTGGTAACTTTTAATGTACTGTAAGGATAAAGGAGGTTCACGAATGCGCCTACATGATAAATCACATCCAGCTTACTAGCTAGCTCTGTGAAATCTTCGTGAGTTAATCCTAATAACGGCTTTGATAAATCTCCTAAAATGGGAACGATTCTAGAACTCAACTCGCTACTCCAAAGCATGTAACGTTCTAGATTCATTTGAATTTTTTGCTTAGCTTCTTCAACACTAGAAGCACGAACAAGGCAGTAAATATCTGCTGGTGTTTGCTGCACCAGCTCGTTTAGGAGAAAGGCTCCTAAGAAACCTGTCACTCCTGTTAAAAGGATAGAATCTAGCTCAGTTACAGGTTCTACAAACTTCTCCTCACAATGAATTGTTGGATCTAATATAACTTCACTGTGCCAGTCTATCTGAGTTTGTTCTTTTATGAAACAGGCATAACCTGAGGATTTAAATAGATCAATGGCTTTGATGAATCCAGCTATTGTCGGCTCCTTGACAATATAGGACAGAGGTAACTCTACCTGCATTGCTCTTTCTATCTGAGACAACAACTGAACTATCAGTAGAGAATGACCTCCCAGATCGAAGAAGTTATCGTGGATCCCAATCGGTTCAATATCTAAAACTTCAGACCAAATTTCAGCAAGGTGCTTTTCTAGCAAAGTAGTGGGTGCAATGTAGGGTTCTGTTAACATTGCTCGATCTTTTCTGGGCTTGGGAAGCGATCGCCGATCAATTTTCCCGTTTGGTGTCAGAGGTAGAGTCTTCATGACTACAAATGCTGAAGGAAGCATATAGTCGGGCAGATTTTTCTTGAGAAAGGCTCGTATATGGGGGACTAAATTAATTTTCTCATTTATTTGGAGAGGATTATTAGCATAGTTATTCCAAGACTTCAATTCTACTGGTTGCTCTGGGATGACAAAAATATTTCTTCGGTCTGTTGTTTCTGACTGGCTTTGCAGTAGCACATCGTAGGTACCAAGATTACTATACTCAGAGCAAGTAACATCGGCACTATAAGGTAGATCTTGGCTGATATTCCAAAATTTTTCAGGATGTACTCCAGTTTGTTCAGTAATTTGTCTCAACGATTCTCGTAATTCTCCTACTGTTTCTAGTCTGTTAGCATTGGCTAATAATTCCACTGCCTTTAGATCGGCAGCAACACGAGCATCAGGCACATTGATAATTTTGAGATTTTTTGGTTGTTTCTGTTGAAGGAATTGGCAAATTTTTGCTAATGTTAGATCTTGTTGTTTCCAATCCCAGCATAGATGCTCTTTATCTGTACAGACATTCGTGTCTACATAAAGAATGACATCAAAGCGGAACTTAATTAATTCGTTTTGAGAGTGACCTCGCTTTAGTAAGGTTTGAACATGAGTGATGCGGGGAATATAATGTTTCAAAGCATAAAAGAATTGTGGATCGATCACAAGTTCTTTGTCACCCAACATTCGTTCTCTAATTTGGTGTTGGAGTTGCTCGCTGGAAAGAGAATCAATAGCCTGATTGAGTTGAACTACTGTATGGAAAGTTTCTAATAAAGGTAAACTGCGAACATCTCCAATAAAAATCTGCCCCCCTGGTTTGACCAACTTGGTACTCTTTTCTATAACCTGGAATAAATAATTCACACTTGGAAAGTACTGAATCACTGAATTGATGATCACCGTATCAAAGCTACCAGGTTCTAATCCTTCAAGTTCATGAGCAGATTTCTCAGAGACTGTTACATGCGACCACTGGTCTTGGCGGTGTCTTAATTGCTGGTCAATATGGAGAATAGCTTCTGATGAAATATCTGTTCCTACATAAGAACTACAGTGTGGAGCAATCGGAAACAGAAGTAATCCTTTTCCACATCCGATCTCTAAAACTCGTTGAGGATGTAAAGATAGAATACGATCAACCGTGCTATCTACCCATTCACTCACTTCCTCGGCTGGTATGGGTAGACCAGTAAAACTATCATTCCAGCCTGCCCAATCGTCTGGTGAATTACAGTAGTTAGCATTCCAAACCTTCTTCCATTCCTGAAGTTGCTCAGAAAAAAAACGAGAACGATCAATTGGTCTTAATGAGTGCAACTCATCTGAGTCAGTTTTAGGAACAACATAAGCAACCAATCGTTTATTTCCGGGTTGATCCTCTCTAGCAATGACTACTGCTTCTTTTATATATGGATACTGACTTAGAGCTGCCTCAATATCTCCTAATTCAATTCGAAAGCCACGGATCTTAACTTGATAATCAATTCGACCAATGAACTCAATATTGCCATCTGGTAGATAACGAGCTAAATCCCCAGTTTTATATAAGCGATCTTGTGGATCATCACTAAAAAGATCAGGAATGAAGTTTTCACGAGTTAGTTCTGGACGGTTGAGGTAACCTCGTGAAACACCATCACCACCAATGTAGACTTCTCCTGGTACACCAACAGGAACGAGTTTAAGTGGATCATTTTTGCGGCGTGCTGGCTCTTTTAGCAGATAGATTCGTGTGTTAGCAATGGGGTGACCTAAGGGTACGAAGGTGCTACCAGGTTCTACTTTAGAAATCATTGACCAAATAGTGGTCTCGGTAGGTCCATACATATTCCACAAACAACCACCCTTTTCCAGCAGTTGATTAGCAAGTTTTGGGGTTAGGGCTTCTCCACCACATAGCATCTTCAGCTGCTTATTGCCTTCCCATCCGGTTTCCAGAAGGAGACGCCAAGTTGCTGGGGTAGCTTGCATGACTGTAGCGTCAGATTGAGCCAAAATTTGTGATAATTGTTTGCCATCAGCAACAGCTTCACGGCTAACCAATATTATACGAGCACCTACAATTAAGGGTAAAAAGATTTCTAAGACTGCAATATCAAAAGAAATTGTGGTAACTGCTAATAATACATCGCTTTGGATCAATCCTGGTTCTTCGCGCATAGAATTCAGGAAATTTACGACCGCACGATGAATAATCTGAACGCCCTTGGGTTTCCCTGTAGAACCTGAAGTATATATGGTATACGCTAAATTATTAGCACTTACTTGACTATCGAGATTTTCTTTGCCATATTGGGTAAAGACTTGCCAATCTGTATCAATACACACAATTTTTACATTTCCCAACTGTGGTAATCGCTTCAGTAAATGCTTTTGAGTCACAAGTATTGGCATTTGTGAGTCCTCGATCATGAATTCCACACGGTCTTGGGGATAGGTAGGATCAAGGGGTATATAAGCTCCACCAGCTTTCAGTATGCCAAGCATTGCGATCAACATTAAGAGCGATCGCTCAACACAAACCCCAACTAAAGTTTCTGGTGTTACCCCTAAGCTTCTCAGGTGATGTGCTAGTTGATTAGCTTTCTGATTGAGATCTTGATATGTTAATTGTTGGTTTTGAAAAATGGCTGCTACAGCATCAGGGGTTTGTGAGACCTGAAATTCGACTAATTGGTGAATACAACTGTTTTTAATATCACCGAGCATAGGTTTTTCTATGTAACTAGTGTAGAGTTGGAAAACTATCGCTCTTGCACCAGTCTTGGAAAAAGAATAAAATTTCCTTATTTCAGGTAACAAAGAATTAAGGTTTCACTCCAGAGTGACCGAAGAGCGATATATACGGTTCATATGGTTAGAGCCTCAAATAACTTAGGAGCGCAAATTTAACAATTTACAATTCTGATATAACGTAGAATCGTGCGTTATGGTCTGTTAAGGAACCCTAATTTTGAACTTTATTTAATGCACATTCCTGAGTTCCGTTTATGCTTCTAAACGATTCAAGGAAAATGAAAAAGTTTAAAATCACATAAGGCCTTATCTATCAGTAACATCCCTGTGGAGATTCAATAAATAAAAGCACTATAGCCGTGTAAGAGCTTTTTGAGCTTGGACAGCCTCTTTGATTAGGTATCAGTTAAACAATTCATTAGACGGAATATGCGCTTTTGTTTTCTGGGGCTATTTATTAGAGGCTATACTAAATCACCTTCAAAATAGCTCAAACCCCTTGCCCCGCAATAAAAATGAATATTATTTACTTATATCTGAGGGATTTGGCAGTGCTTTAAAGTTTTCACCTTAATTTTGAAGGCAAGTTTTGACGTTTAACTAAAAATTGAGCATAACAGATAGTAAAGAATTTTTTGAACATTTTTAGAAATCTATTTACATATTATTTGTATGCTTTACTTGATAGCAATAGTAAATATACTATATGAAAATGAAAATATTTTAATGTACGCTTTTTATAGGTGCTTTTATGATTTTGTCGTATTTTCACAATTATAAAAATCCAATTTCTCAAAAAAATATGAAATTACTACAAAGACTCTTAAATCTTTAAATTTTCCACATCCTCTGAAAAGTCAGCTTACATTTAGAGTTTAGTCGCCGATGAAATTTCAGTTCAGTACTACGAATGAAAATCCTTATCTCTTCTACTTTCTGCGGTCGCATAGCTTCCTTATTTCCAGAATAGCCTAAACAATCTTAAACGCTCTAGTGCTGCTGTGTTAAGCAATCATGAAGATTACTTGAATTCTTTTTTTTATCTAAGTCTTATGTAAGTTAGTTAGGCTCCAAACAGCCCAAAATCTTTAAGGTTAGTAATTTATATATTTATTCAAGATAGTCTTAATTTTATACTCATAAATACGGAGATTGCGGATTTCTAATGAAAGTAGTTATATCACGGATGCCAATCGAAGCAGTCAGAAAATATATTGGTTAAACATAGAAAAATATCACTTAGACAAATTAGAGAGTCTTTAAGTATATCAGGATATGATTTTTGTGAGAACTCTTATGAAAAGAGAACTGCGTGGGTGCTTAACAACACAATTAAATTTAAAAAATATTAATTTTTTAGAAGTTCATTTTTAAAGAGTTTCTGGGGCTTCAAAGAAATTAATATAATCTGGTCTCATTGTGTCTACTGACTTAGAAACAAATATCAATATTAATTGATGACTAAAAATTTTAATAATTTCAGGGAAAAGTTCGTGCAAACTCGAGAAACAAATTTAATATTGATTGTGGATGATACGCCCACAAACCTAGAAGTCCTTTCAGAAGCTCTGGCTGACGCCAATTTTGAAGTTGCAGTTGCAACTAGCGGAGAAAGTGCTATTAAACAAGTTGAATACGATCCACCAGACCTAATATTGTTAGATGTAATGATGCCAGGAATTGATGGATTTGAAACTTGCTATCGGCTTCAGCAAAATCCACTGACAAAAGACATTCCAGTCATTCTTATGACTGCTCTTAGTGATACGGTAGATAAAGTTAAAGGTCTTTCTCTAGGTGCCGTAGATTATATTACCAAGCCATTTCAGCAAGCAGAAGTCTTAGCTCGTATCCAAATCCATATTAAATTGCGACATTTGAATGTCACACTAAATAAGCAAAATATTCTTCTACAACAAGAAATCACAGAGCGTAGTGCTGCAGAAAAAGCCTTACAGCAGTTAACTCAGGAATTAGAGCAAAAGGTTATAGAACGAACTCAAGCACTTTCTGAAGCGTTGTCTAATCTGCAAAAGGCTCAGGTTCAGCTTGTACAGACAGAAAAGTTAAACACACTTGGTCAGCTCGTGGCAGGTATAGCTCACGAAATTAACAATCCAGTTAATTTTGTACACGCAAATCTTGAATATGTCATTGATTATGCTGAGAACTTACTGGAGTTATTGAAGCTTTATCAAAACCAATCTCCTCATCCTAGCCCAGAGATTTTAGCTTTAGCTAAAGAAATAGATCTGCAATATTTAAGCGAAGACTTACCTAAAATCCTCTGTTCTATGAAAGTTGGAACTACACGAATTCAGAGTATTGTCCAGTCTCTGCGTAACTTCTCCCGCCTTGACGAAGCTGAACTCAAAGTCGTCGATATTCATGAAGGTATAGAAAGTACACTTATGCTTTTTGGTAGTCACTTAAAGTCAAAACCAAACAAACCAGCCATTCAGGTTGTCAAAGAATATGGTGACTTGCCTAAAGTGGAGTGTTATGCCGGAAAAATGAATCAGGTGTTTATGAATATTCTCAGCAATGCCATTGATGCTTTAACAGAAGCTATGGAAAAAAATCATCCCGATTGTATCCACTCACCTATGATTCGGATTAAAACAGAGGTTCTCTTAAGAGATCAGATTAGTATAAGAATTTCTGACAATGGTGTAGGAATACCAGAAAATTTTCAAAAGCGAGTTTTCGATCCCTTCTTTACAACTAAACCAGCAGGTAAAGGTACAGGATTAGGGATGTCTATCAGCCATCAAATTGTAACTGAACTACATCATGGCTCGTTGCAATGTGTTTCCAAGCCAGGCAAAGGCACGGAATTTGTCATTGAAATTCCTATTCAGCCGTTACAGGTTCCTTGCACCAGTTTAGTACAGAATTTTGTTAATTGGTAGCTAATTAAGAGTACAGACTTAACTTGGGCTTGTCTTATGTTAACCAATTATAAAAACTTAGTCAATATAAAAAAGCAACGTCATGTAGTTTCCGCAGAGCAGTAGCTATGGAAGTTCAGAAAAAACTCATACATAACTCTATTGGTTCTAGGCTATTTTTTTATGTATTAAGTGGTGCCTTGGTAGGATTAGGTAGTATGTCCTACTTCTTCTATCAAGCGCTAGAAAGTCGAGCTAAGAATGAAATTAAAGGTAACTTAAGTACACAAGTCAAGTCAGTTGAAGGGTCACTCGCTAGAGTAGAACAGTCTATGCGCAACCTATCTGCTGCAGTTAAAACTATGCAGCATCAAGGAATCAAAGATCCACAAGCTTATAAACAATTAGTTTTTGATGTATTTCAAGAGCGTTCGCCTCTAACAACGGGTCTTGGTATTGGTCAAACACCTTACAAACTTGTGCCAGATACTCAATGGTATTGGCCATACTTTTATATTGATCAAAAAAGTCCTGGTCAAATAGGTGAAATTCTCCCACCACCTTATAGTCATATCCGTTATGCAGAACTTTTTAAGGAAGATAACTATGAGAAGCAAACTTATTATCAGACAGTTGTAAAAGCAAGAAAAGATATATGGTATGAGCCTTATAAATGGTATGGACTGACTTTAACAACTTACACAGGCCCTATAATTACTGATAATAACAATTTAATTGGTGTAACGGGATTAGATATTAATGTAACAGCTATAGGCGAAAAAGTAAAAGTGCCTGTGACAAAAGGCGGTGGTTACTTTGTCATTATCAGTGAACATGGAAATTTGTTAGCATATCCTCCAGCACCAGAAAAAGCTAAGTCATTGGCAACATATAAGGACATACCAGAGTTAAGGGATATATGGCAACAGATTGAAACCAATGATGATGGCTTTATTCAAGCAAAGGGTAAATACTGGGTATTCCAAAGAGTCAAAGGTCCCAACTGGTTAATGCTAGCAGTAGTGCCTCAGTCAGTTGTAGTAGTACCTGTATTATCTATTGCAGTTGGTGGTGCTTTAGGTGCTGGGATGGTACTAGCGTTAGTTGTTACCTTGTTCATCCGTCAACTTAATAAGCGTTTACAACCGATTCTTGAAGAGTGCCAGAAGCTGGCAGAAGCTGATGCTCAAAGGGCACTTCGTTTAGGCCAAGACGCTACAGCAGTTAATAATAACTATAAATTTGAAAATTTTGAATCGCAAAATGCTGATGAAATAGAAATTTTATCACAATCTTTTAATCAAATGGCAGCCCAATTAAAGGAGTCATTCGAGGATTTAGAACTGCGCGTTGAAGAACGCACAATTGAACTTAAAGAAGCGAAAGAACTAGCTGATAGTGCTAATCGAGCTAAGAGTGAATTTCTTGCGAACATGAGCCATGAATTAAGGACACCCCTGAATGGAATTTTAGGCTATGCCCAAATTCTACAAAGCTCAAAAAATATGTCCGAAAAACAGCATAAAGGTATTAATATTATTAATCAATGTGCCTCTCATCTTCTGACATTAATTAATGATATTCTTGACCTCTCGAAAATCGAAGCCCAGAAAATGGAATTGTATCCTACAAGTTTTCATTTTCCTTCTTTTCTCCAGGCAGTCTCTGAAATTTGTCGAATTAAAGCTGAGCAAAAGGGTATCATTTTTGTTTATCAACCCGATGAACTACTGCCAACAGGTGTTCAGGTTGACGAAAAAAGGTTACGCCAAGTTCTAATTAATCTATTGGGTAATGCTATCAAGTTTACTGAAAAAGGTAGTGTCAAATTTATAGTAAAAGTCCTGGAGATTAAAAATAGTTATTCGGGTGAACCATCTACCTACCACCTACGATTTATCATAGAGGATACTGGTGTAGGTATGACTAGTGAACAAATAAAGAAAATATTTTTACCCTTTGAGCAGGTAGGTAACGTTAAAAAACAATCTGAGGGTACTGGATTAGGTTTAGCTATCAGTCAAAAAATCGTTGAAATGATGGGCAGCACTATAGAAGTAAAAAGTCAACCAGAAAAAGGGAGTATTTTTTGGTTTGATATAAAAATTTCTGAATTAATAGAATGGGTAGATAAATCTAAGATTTCTCAACATGGAAAGATTGTTAGTTTTAAAGGTGAAAAACGAAAAATTTTAGTAGTGGATGATCGTTGGGAAAATCGCTCTGTTTTAGTTAATTTATTGGAACCTCTTGGTTTTGAAATTGCGGAAGCAGAAGATGGTCAGGAAGCATTATTAAAAATTGCTGAATCTATACCTGACTTGATTATAACAGATATTAATATGCCTGGAATGAATGGATTAGAGATGATACAAAGTTTGCGAAATTCTTCAGATTGGAGTCATTTAAAGATAATTGTTTCATCAGCAAGTGTGTTCGACTCTGACAAGCAGAAAAGTTTAGATGCAGGTGGCGATGACTTTCTTCCTAAGCCTGTACAAGCACCTGAGCTATTTGAAAAATTACAGATTCATCTAGCATTGGAATGGGTTTATGAAGACACTATAACATCATTACCAGTGGCAAAAGAAACAGTTATTCCTCCATTGGAAGTACTAGAACAGTTGTATGAACTGGCGTTAAAAGGCCGAATTAAATCTATTCAAAGTGAGTTGAGCAAACTAGAACAAGAGGATATTAAATTTAAACCATTTATTCAAGAAATTCAAGATTTAGCTCAAAATTTTCAAATAGAAAAGATCCAAAATTTGATGCAAAAATATATCAAATCTTTGTAAGGGCGAACGCCTAAGCATCACTTAATGCCCCTACAAACTCTATCTGTCGCGGTCTTCTAGAGAATTGGTATTACTCCTACAATATTAAGGTGATGGAACTGCTGTTCTATTGTCAGGGACAATCTGTGGTTGATATGAAAAGACCTCTCGGCTACGAGATTTTACAGTCACCTTCAGCCAATGCACTTCGTTGTTGCCGTTCCCCTGATTATCACCAAATGTCTCAACACGAGTAAAGTTCTCGATACGTCTACCTTGAGCATCTTGAAATGGTTTGTCAACACGGTAGTAGTGCGAGTCGCCGTGTACATAAGCAACTGGTTTACGGAAAGCAATTACTTCTTCGCGCAACGCTAATAAAAAGCTTTGAAAGCCATCAGGTTGTCCATCTGTTTCAGCGAGTGTCTTCGGATCTCGCAAAGGTGCTCTGGTTCCGTCGCTTAGATCCCACCCTGGATCACCTTGAGTGATTAACATAACCGCTACAGAATTACGTGCCTTTGCTACTTGAAATGTTTCTCTCAACCATGCAATATTAGCTGCATTTCGCGCTGCATATTCCTCTGGATCAGGTCCTGTGTCACATAGGTTATTGCACGAACCTTGGACATTGAGTGTTGCATAAGTCACCTTACCAACCGTCCAACGACGGTTCTCAACACAGGGGACAGAGGTGTTCTTTGCACTCAAGCATAGCGGTGCAGTCTGCACCTCCTGAACTAGCCGACGCTGTCCAAGGGAAAAATTCGTGCTGAAGAATACTTGACGCTCGTAGTCGAGACGCTCACGTGAGTTGAAGCCACCGTTTGATGGGCGATCGCAATCAGTCCAATCGTTGTCGCCTGGGGTAAAAGCTGCTGGTGCCTTCAAGCTATTGAAGTAGCTGAGCGCCTGAGAATAAACTGCATTGCTACAGGTGGTTGGTGTGGTTGAGCCGTCTGTAGAGTTGCCTGCCTTGATATCGCCGTCGTGAACCGTGAAGGCTAAGTTTTGGGCATTCATATCAGCGATGAGGTTCGGAACTCCAACCGTCGCTTGAAGATCTGAGTACGGCAAATCGCCCCATAGTCCGATCTCATAGCTATCGTTTTCACCCTCGTACTCATTCTTGCTGGCAGTCGCCACATTAGCTACGGAACTTGCCAAGAACGGTACAGTCAAGGCTAATAAACATATCTTACGCAGCCCACTCACGGAGGTGACGCGTTGAAATAATGAGTACTTAGAGTTTGTCATCATCTATATCCTTAATCATTCTTCGGATCCGTGAGCAGATTTTGGACGATTAGTCCTAGCTCAGGCGATCTGAGTCAAAGAATTAGATTACTGGATGGTCGATGAAGGACAGTTTATAGAGCGGTTAAGAGTTCGGTTTTTTGCACGTACTTTACAGACACTTTACAGAACAGGATGGAAATTCATCTCGGCCAGACTCTTGTAATTCTCGTTCTAGTTCCAGCAAGGTTGGTGTGAGAATAGGGAGAAAAGCTACTTCCCTCAATCGTCGGGCTGTTCCACTCGGCTTTAAATAGGCGGTATTGCCCTTTGCTTCTAACTCCAACCACACTGAATCTAAAGCTAGTCTGAAAAGCCCTAACCTTAGTTCTAATAATTCTCGTAAATCAGAGGTTTTAAAACTTGATAAGCTGCTCAATTTCCAAATTTGGGGCTCTATTTGAGTTAGGGTGAGGGTATTATACTTTAACCGATTAGCTAACACGTCTTCGTTAGAACCGTCTATACTCTGCAAAGTTTCCTCAATTGATCGCCGTGCTATCCCCAGTCCCAACCCGCACTGCAACATGAGAAATACTGGACGAATCTTCGACAAGAACGAATCAGCATCTTCACTAATAATCCACTTACGAGACAAACGCACCTGATTGAGATGTAAGGTACTAGTCAATGACCCTTGCAATCCCAACAATTGTAAGTCTTCTCCCCGTTCCAATCCTTTGGCTTCTGAGGGAACAGCAATAATAAGTTTTTCTCCAGTGCTTGCTTGCGCTGCGATCGCTACCACAAAATTATGAGGTTGTAGATTCGATACCCACGGCACAACTCCATCCAGAACAACTGTCTGTCTATCTAAGGATGCTTTAACTTGCAGTGGTTCAAGTCCTACTAGATGTTTCATTGGATTGGAAAACGCCACAGTTCCGGAGCGATCGCCTTGAAGTATTTTTGGTAGTATTTGATGCTGCAACCAATTATTTGAACTCGACGAGAGGATCTCAATAAATGTTCGCTGACACCAGAAGACGAACCCACTGGTCAAACATTGTTCTGAAACCTTAGAAATTTCTTCGATTGCTCCTAGTAGTCTTCCACCACTCCCACCCAAGCTCTCTGGTACACCATAGGTTAGCCGCCCTACCTTTCCAAGTAAAGCCAAAGACTCTGCCACGCTAGATCCAGGTGTCCCATCATTTAACCATCCAGCCCTTTCCGCTAAGGATAACTCTATAGTCCCGTGCTGGCTAAGCATTACGTCTCTCCTCAATATACATTTAGGATTTCACTCAAACGAATGGCAGAAAGCCGATCAATATTAAAGAACAAAGGTGGGGGGTTTTGACTATCGCTTTTGCCTTGAACTTTAACCTCATTCCTCATTCCACTTTAAAATACATATTTTCGGTAGATTTTTAGTACATTATGATATGTACTTTGCCATGGATTCCCTAGAAAAGCAAGTAGGTCAAGCAAAAAAAACTTTGCCTGCACAGTAGACATAAAAGTTAACATTACAAAACTCAATTAAACGTTGTCTATGTACCTCTGTTATGGGATACTTCTTTTTATAAATACGGCAAGCCGCTAAATTTAGCGTATCTTACTAGATAAATAGCCAAAAAGCAACAGTAACGGGTTACGCAATCTGTACTTTTTGTTTACGATGCTGGTTGATTGCTGTCTTTAGCTCATTAACATTAAGGAGATTCAAACAATGGTGTTAGATGCATTTACAAAGGTAGTCTCTCAAGCTGATACCAGAGGAGAATACCTCAGCGATAATCAGTTGGATGCTTTGCTGAACTTCGTTAGAGAAGGAAATAAGCGCATTGATGTTGTCAACCGCATTTCCAGTAATGCTTCGACAATTGTTACTAATGCAGCACGTTCTTTGTTCGAAGAACAGCCTCAACTGATCGCTCCAGGAGGAAATGCCTACACCAATCGTCGTGCAGCTGCTTGCTTGCGAGATCTGGAAATTATCCTGCGCTACGTTACTTATGCTATCTACACAGGCGATCCCAGCGTATTGGATGACCGTGCTTTAAATGGTTTAAGAGAAACCTATCTAGCACTCGGAACTCCAGGTGCTTCTGTTGCTGTGGGCATTCAAAAGCTCAAAGAAGCATCAATTGCGATCGCTAATGATCCCAATGGCATTACTCGCGGTGATTGTAGTGCGCTAATTGCAGAAGTCGCAACCTATTTCGACCGGGCTGCTTCCGCTGTTGGCTAATCAATTCTGATTGAGTCATTGCGATCGCTCATACGACCAATGACAAACTTCAATTCAACAAAACCTTTCTAGAACAACATTAAGGAGAACAGAAACTCATGTCAAAAACACCTTTAACTGAAGCAGTTGCAAGTGCAGACTCCCAAGGTCGTTTTTTGAGCAGCACCGAATTGCAAGTTGCTTTCGGACGCTTTCGTCAAGCAGCAGCTACTCTAGAAGCAGTTAAAGTCTTGTCAAAGAAAGCCCAAACTCTTGCTGAAGGTGCAGCAAATGCAGTTTACCAAAAGTATTCCTACACCACTCAAATACAATCTCCCAACCATGCCTATGACAATCGAGGAAAAGCAAAATGCGTCCGTGATATAGGCTACTACTTGAGAATTATTACCTACGCATTAGTCGCTGGTGGTACTGGTCCAATTGACGACTATCTAATTGCGGGTTTGGCAGAAATCAACAAATCTTTTGAGCTATCTCCTAGCTGGTATATCGAAGCACTCAAATACGTCAAGGCAAATCATGGCTTAAGTGGTGATCCTGCTGTTGAAGCCAATTCTTACATCGACTATGTAATTAATGCTTTGAGCTAGAGTTTCTTTGAAAGGTTTGTAGTGACTCTGCTTTAAAGACTGAAGTTTTGCTTGCAAATGCATCTATTGCGTAGTAAGTCTTAGAGTAGTTGCTCAGATTCTGACTCCACAATGTTTTGGCTAAGCAGTCAGCATTGGCTAAAATATTGTGGAGTCTAGATTTAGTGGGCTACTCGGCTTGCTAGGCAATTTTCTTGTTTGTGTAGTTTTTTTGCAATCAAAAGCAGTAAGATGGTTAACGACTTTATAACCAGGAAATTTGCAACTATGTCATGTCAATCCTAACGGACAAGAAAAAGCGCAATTTATTTATAAAAATTCTTTTAAGTATAGCCCTAATATTTATAATATTTTTCCCTTTTGTCGTAGTCGATGCTGGGGAAAGAGGTGTCTTAATGAAATTTGGCGAAGTCCAAAACAAAATACTAGGAGAAGGATTACATTTAGTAATCCCTATACTTAACAAAGTTCAAAAATTAAGCATACGTGTCCAAAAGCAGCAAATTTCGGCAGAAGCATCTTCAAAGGATTTGCAAGAAGTGTATACCGATGTGGCACTGAACTGGCACATTATTCCTAAAGAAGTAAATTTACTTTATCAAGAAATTGGTAACGAAATACAAGTTATAGACAAGATTATTAATCCAGCAGTTGAAGAAGTATTGAAAGCAGTAATGGCAAAATACACTGCGGAAGAAATTATTACTAACCGGGGAGAGGTGAAAGCTGGTGTAGATGAATTATTAACAAAGCGTTTGGTTAATTATCATGTAGCAGTTGATGACATCTCCTTAGTTCACGTTCATTTTTCTCAACGTTTTAGTGATGCAGTTGAAGCCAAGCAAATAGCAGAACAAGAAGCCAAAAGAGCGGAATTTATTGCTTTAAAAGCCATAAAAGAAGCAGAAGCAAAGGTGAATTTGGCAAGAGGAGAAGCAGAAGCTCAAAGGTTAATTAAAGCAACTTTGACAGAGGATATTTTGCGAAAGCAAACAGTCGAAAAATGGGATGGTCGATTACCTCAAATCTTAAATGGTGGACAACTAAAGTTTGATGTGAGTAAGTATTTGAATTGAATAGGGCATAGGGCATGGGGCATGGGGCATAGGGCATGGGGCATGGGGCATAGGGCATGGGGCATAGGGAAAAGCCCTCGCATCTTGCTTGCTTAGCATATTAAAGTGGTGTTCAGCTAGATTGTATAAGACAAAAACATAAAATTATTGTAGTGCGGGCCGGACAGCCCGCGTCCCATATAAAAATTAAATGCGCAACGGTTTATTGTATCTCTTGCTTTTCATCAGTGACGAGATTAAGCGCACTTGAAGGTGGGTTAATTACAATATAAACTCCTATTACCCAAGCTAGAGACACCAACCATCCGGCTAAAATATCACTGGGAAAATGAACTCCTAAATATAATCGTGTCCAAGCAATAGTTGGTACAAATAAAATCCCAAAAACCAAAGCTACTAAACGCCAACGCGTTTCCCAAGCTAGAATAACTAAAAGTGCAGCAAATGTCATACTTGCCATTGCATGACCGCTAGGAAATGCAAAACCAACTTTGTGATATGTTGACTCCCAAAGATGGGGACGCGCACGATGTATAAATTCCTTGGCTGCGAAGTTAATAATGGTACTCCCAAGACCTGTGGTGATAAAATAACTACCAAGTCGCCATCTCTTTTGGAAAAATAACGTTAAAGCAATTAAGAGCAAAATTGGGGTGAGCGTTTTTGGTGAACCTATCTTAGCTAAGATAACTGCTAATACATCCAGGTAAGGCTGTGCTGTTTGATGTATTGCAAGTAATATTGGTATATCCCAAGGAAAACCAGCTTCATTCTGCCAAATTTTGGCAGCGAGAAGTTCAAATATTTGTAAAGGTAAATAAACCCCTAGAAAAAGTAATAATAAAGAACTCCATTTTTGAACCCATAACTTACCAGTAAATTTAGTTCCAGCCTCTATTTTATTTTCTATAGTTTCTGAGTGAGCTTTTAGTTCAGGCAAATTGTGGTTGTCGATATTCATGATTAGCTATAATTAGAGTAATAAAAATTCGATATGAATTCGGAATGTTGAGTTATGAATAACTTATTTTTGTTAGGAATGGTATTCTTAACCATTTCGGTAATCGGACAATCAAAATTGTTCTTTTTAGAAATAAATCCAGGATGTTTTGGTAGATTATTAGCTTTAGTTATTGGGGTTGTGAGTTTATATTTTGCTTTAACTCAAGGAGCGATTGCACTTCCGAATTTTGACATTTTAGTAAATTTCATACAAAACCTAATACCAGATTTGACAAATTTTCTGAAACAAATACAATTGAATGATTGATGATTTAGGCATGAGAAAAATGTGATATAAATAACGAATCATTTTGCTCATGCCGAGTTTAAATACAAGGATATTTAGTCAATTCCATCCATGTACAATTAAATGTAAGCTCCTACAAGACTATAGCTTAAGCAACTTAATACTAATAAGGTAATCATAACATAAATAAAATTTCGTACCCACAGGAAAGCCAACAGAGAAATTATGACCCGCAAAATAGGAGTTGCCACAAGTAGCAATAATCCTAATTGAATAATAGCTCTATCACTGCCCGCTAAAACGGCTTTCACTACAGCAATCGGAGAACAAAATTGTGATGGTTCTCCTCTAAAAAACCTATAAGTGACTGGTTGATCCCATTGATGAACTAAGTATATTATACCTCCGAATAAAACTACAGCACTAGCCAGTAGAACCCCAAGCTTGAGTAAATTACTCAGTAAATTTTCTAGCTGCTCTTGGTCTTGCGTTTTAGTAAAATTTTTATTATCATAAAACACAAACTCCGCATTATTTACTGTTTTTCTTAATGCTTCTACTTCGGTATCTACTTCCTCTGGGTGTAAAACTAAAAGATCAACTTCATCTTTAGAACTTGTTGAAGACACAGGACGCCAGAACAAATCAAAGTTAGCCATTAATTACACCCCTATAAAACTGTTGTAGACCATCTTCAGAGCCATTGCAACTAATACAAAACTAAAGATAATTCTTAAAACTTGAGTGTTTGCACCAACAAGAATTTTTGCCCCTAAAAAAGCACCAGGTAATACACCTAACATTACAGGCATTGATAAACCGGGATCTATGTACCCTCTTGTTAAATAGACTCCTGCTGATGCTGCTGCTGTCACCCCAATCATAAAATTGCTAGTAGTTGTAGACACCTTAAACGGGATACGCATGACGTTATCCATTGCCAACACTTTAAATGCGCCTGAACCAATCCCCAGTAAGCCTGAAACTATCCCAGCAATAAACATCACAATAAATCCACCGGGAACAGCATGAACTTGATAAGGAATTAATCCATCGGCAGTAGGATAAACACTATTTAATTGTAAATAATTTGCACAAATATCTTGAGATTCATTTTCTGGTTCTTCGCGTTTAGGTCTTTGGGAAAGATATGCAGAATACAGCAAGATAATTGCTAGCACAATTGTGAGTGATTGTACAGAAATTCTTGTTGCAATTAAAGCTCCAATAACCGCTCCTACGGTTGTAGCCACTTCTAGAAACATTCCCAATTTTAAATTAGTATAACCCTGTTTTATATATGTAGATGCTGCTCCTAGAGAAGTAGCAATTACTGATACCAAAGAAGCCCCAACCGCGTAGCGAATATCAACACAAAATACTGAAGTTAACAGAGGAACAATAATAACTCCACCACCTAAACCTGTTAATGCACCGATTAAACCAGCAGTAAATGAACCAACCCACACTAGTAATGAAAATTCCAGAATGTTCACACTTCCAACCTCTTAAGAAGATTCTGTTTGTAGAGACGTTATATCAAATAGAATTCAGGAGTCAGGAGTCAGCAGTCAGAATAAATACTGGTTTAAAACCTCGTCTGCTCGTTACTGAGACAGGAGTTGAAACTTTTCTTAAAAGATCGTCCCTTTATGGGTAAGCTGTTGCGCATTTAATTTGTATATGGGACGCGAACAAGATGCCCGCACTACAATAACTTTACGTTTTTGTATTATACAATCTAGCTGCACACCAGCTTAGTGCATTCTGACTCCTGAATTCTGTCTCCTGACTCCTTTTTATTAACGTCTCTACATTTTGTAAATCCTAATCAGCTTCTTCCTCGCTATTCACAAGAACATCAGGAATTCTTGCAGCAATATTTGTTTCTGAGACATTAGGGATATACCAGTTAATATCACCAGCTTTGAAAACTTTCTTAGGAGTTATATTTAACTCTAATGTACCCGTTTCAGAGTTACTTTTGGCTATCAATTGGGTTCCTTTTGGAATTTTGATCGCTGCTGCACCAGTTATGTCTTCAGCATTTGTACTTAAGCCAGCAATTTTGCTGTCCTTAGCCAGGTAAATACCTTGACAATCCCATCCTCTTGGTGTCGTCTCACCAGAACTGAGAAAATAAAGTGCGTTATCAAACTCAGATTTGGGTTTTTCTGGTTTGGGACCGTAGATAGCAATTGTCTTTCCTGTTTCATTACGACACTGACCCCAGTTAAATCCTCTTTCTAAAGCATACTTCTGAAAGGACAACTCATCTATTTTTTTTTGGATGTCTTGGACTGGGATAGATTCTGTCAGGGTTTTTCCAGATTCTGCTGCTGATAGTTGGTTTTGCAGAGCCTTAAGGGATTTTGTAACCTCTATATAATAAGGACTTTTTGTGATTTTTGGTGCATCAGCTAATGATGGTCTAGCAAAAAGAAAGTTCAAAGCGATGATTAAGATAACTAAAAGGTAGTTGAGTAATTTCATGGCTGTTTACTTCTAGATCAAAAATTTTACATTTCTACAACCCAGTTAATCTTCTATGGGGGCGTTGGGAATTTGAGTGCTAATATTTGTGGCTGTTAGGTTAGGTATTAACCATGTAGTTTCGCCGGTTTTAAACACTTTTACAGGAGGGATATTTAACTCAATTGCACCTGTATTGACATTTGTTTTTGCAATTAATTGAGTTCCAGGTAAGATTTTTAAGGCTAAGGGTTCTGTTAGTTCTTGCAGTTTCGTATCTCCTGGAATTGAACTGGCAAGTTTGACTCCGGCTGGTAAGTAAATACCGTCACAATTCCAATCGTCATCTGTTATTTTTCCATTCCCTAAATAATACAGGGTAGGCTGTTGATTGTTCTTAGCTTTATGGGCGTAAACTCCTAACGTTTGACCTGTCTGGTTACGGCATTGAGCCCATTCTAAAGCTGTTTCTAGTATATACTTCTGTAAATTTAGCTCCCCTATTTTTTGCTCAATTTGTTCTGGGGTATATTCTGTTTGTTCTGGTGCTGCTTTGGCTTGAATAAGATCGTCAAGTGACTTAGTAACTTCTGCGTAATCAGGAGTTTGTGTCAGCTTTGGTGATCCTGCCCAACAAGGTTGGGCAATGAGAAAATTAACAACCAGAGTACAAACTACTAAAAGTGTTTTAAAAAGTTTCATCTTGATTCTCCTAAGGTGATGAAAAATGTCTTGATGTCGAAAAGTGACGTTATCTAGTTGTGGGATAGTGATATCATGGTGTTTACTTACTACAAAAGATACAACAGATGCAATTGCAAATCAATGTAAGTTTTAAGATTTACATATTACCAAATTATTTGGTAACATACATTAATTCTCTTCGCTCTCTGCCGTTGGTTTATATTTTTTGACTATGCCCATGATACACAAGCAGCTAGCCAGTAAAGCTAGTGGATGTAAAGCCTCACTTTCTAAAATAATAAATACTCCTAGTCCTACCAATACGAAGGGAACAAAATTATTACCGTATCGGTTTAAAATATCGGCGATATTTTTTTGACTAATGAGTTTATAGCTGGTATAGCACCAAACTCCTACCAGCAAGAAGAAAATGCAGAGAATAATCACTAGTCTGATGAGATGACTATTTGCAAATAGCGGTACGTAAATGCTGATATTATCACTGCCATTGGCAACCGTAATCGCTGCTACGCTATAAGTTTGTGGAGAAAGAAAGCTAGAAAAAGGAGAGCTTTCTCGCTGTGTTAGTACATCATTGGCTTCCTCTGACTCATCACTATCTTGATTTAACCAACTATTTAAACCAATTGCAATTGGTGCCAGTCCCAGCAAACCTATCCAGTGGTCTGGTAATACTAAACCACCGAAAAATCCAGGAAGACTTGCAATTACTAAAACACTAAACCCAAGAAATTGACCAATAATGATATGCCGAATACGAAAGTTATTATTTATTTGTGAAAACCACAGCGATAAAATCAGTAAATCATCTAAATTTGTGGCTGTAAATGCTGTTATTCCCGTAGGAATTGCGGTAATTAATTCTTCCATCGAACCATCTTGGATTAGTTAATAGTAGGGTGTGTTAGCGAAGCGTAACGCACCTGTTCGCGAGGTGTAACGCCTAAGTTCTCGCAGCGTTACAAACTTCGTTTGTCGCACCGTACAAATCAATTTTTATTGATCGTCATCGAAGCGGGTATGAATTGCATCGATTGCTTTGACCATTTTCTTAACCATTTTGGGCGATCGCGCTCTTTGGAAAATGAACCATCCACAAGCTACAGCTAGGTAAACGAGAAACATGTAAGGGAACAGGTTATATGGTGCTTCGGGAACTGGAAATAAGGTACTACCGGGAATACCAATGCTACCTAACAAGGGGATGAACATGAAGGCGATGGAAAGTAGTGAACATACGATATCTCTACGATGTAACTGATTAATCCTGTAGAGGTAGATTGGTGCGGCGATCGCCATCAAAATATAAACAGTGACAAACCCAAAACTGGCGATCGCACCTAAATATCCCATGCTATCAAACAGCTTGATGTTGAACATTGACATCACTGCTGGAACCAAAAAAGTCAGGAAAGAACTCATCGTCACAGCGATATGAGGAGTTTTGTTGGCTACATGTGCATTTCCTAACTTTGCATGGAATAAACCATGGCGCGCCATCAAAAAGAATATTCTCGCAGCCGGATTTATACTACCCAGAACGCAAGCAAAGAAACTCGCAAGTGCACCTAACGTGACTAATTCACCCAGCCAGCCTAAACCAATTTGTTGTGAAAGATAAGTAAGGGGTTCTTCGGCATGGGTAATGTCTGCTCCCGATCTGTGGAATGCGAAAACTTCAACGTAGGTTGTGTAGATAAAGAATAAACCTGCAAGAATCACGCTTCCTAAAACTGCTCGGGGAATCGTTTTCAGTGGACTTTTTGCCTCATCCCCCAAAGTGGTTGCACTCTCAAACCCTGAAAAGGCAAACATCACCAATACTAACCCACTGCCAATACTTCCTGGTTTTACATCCTTTAAACTCAACTGGGCTAAGTCTATAGCAAAACCGTGATGAGCCCAGATGATGAAACACAAGATACTGATCAACGCGATGGATAAACCTTCCAGCCACAGCATTGCTACTGCTGAAAGCTGAATATCTCTGTATCCCGCATACCAAGCGATCCCCGCACCTAATGCCAGTAAAGTAATACTGGACGGATGAACCCCTAAATGACCAATAAATGCACCACTAAGGTTTGCAAACCCGCATAACACTGACATTGCGGTAAACAGATAAGCTAGCACCAAACACCAGCCACAAATTACACCTGCGGTAGGACCTAAACCTTTGACAATGTAAGAATACAACGAACCAGGAGAAGCAGAACGGCTGGCAAATTGATTGATGTTGATACTAACAAACACCAACCCTATCAAACCAATAACCATACTCAACCAAGTACCATTACCGGAAAGCGCGACAATCAAGCCGATATTGGATGCTGCTATAGTAGTTGGCGCGATAACAGCAAAAGACTGGGCGAGAACTTCCCCAAAAGAAAGACAATGCGACTTTAAGCCATGAAAACTCTGTACCGGAACTCTTTTCCGGTCAGCATTAAAATTAAATTCTGTAGACATCAGAAATTCCCTTGAAATTCCCTTCGTAAGTCTGTCGAACTATCAGCAGCGGCATCGCTATTAGTTCTTAAGGTCTAATGTAACTCCTGTAAAAAATAAAATCAAACACTCTTGCTTTTTATATTAATAAATAAAAGTAATTGAACTTAGATGCATCTTATGATCAAAAATAAATTTTTTTCATAACAAGCAAATAATCGTTAGCTAATGGGCTTTCGCGGTGTAAACGACACTGAAAAAGCCAAGAAAATATGAACGGAAGATAACAGTTTTCTGCTTTATAAGCACATATATTCTATGTATTATTACGCCAGTATAGTTGCTGCATTTTCAAAGTGAACTATCACTTAGCCTTCATTGACAAAAATCTGGGTATGTACGGAATGTAGAGAGCAACTACTTTGAATTTTTTCAGGTATATAAAGAATCACTTGTATTACTCGAAAAAAACCCTAAGTTAATACACCTGTAACGCCAAATACATCTTCTTAAATGCAATCGCAATACTGCACGGGTTTTGCCGAAAACTTAAATTTAATGTAGGTTGGCTTGAGGAAGGAAACCCAACATTTATAAGGATTTGTTGGGTTTCGCTGTCGCTCTACCCAACCTACGATTTTCCTTAACTGTAACGCCAAATACATCTTCTTAAATGCAATCGTGTGTTTACGAATAGATTCTTAAACTTATTTGTAATAAACCACAGTAATACAGTCAAAAATATGTAATTTTACTCGGAAACACCCAACCTATTCCCTAGTCAACCGCTAGGGAATGCAGACATACATTCTACACTTTTGTTTGGAATTTTCTTGTGTAGGTATATCCGTCTGAGGTTGGGCAAGAAAAAATTTATTGATGCTGATAAAGGGTAAGGCAGCCCCGATGAAAATTTTTTCATCGGGGCTGCCTTAATACCATTTTCTGTGTTGATCACCAAAATTGGACAAGAACCTATCTATGTTGATATTTGACATCTGTTATTAGGTCGAATGGAGGACGAAAACTATCGATTTAGCTTAGGTTAGATGCCGTTCGCTAGCTAAAACGTGCCTAACTCTATAAGCGCTACCAATAACCGTAAGATTTTGACTTTTAAAGGACCGGCCTCTAAGATCTTGCCCAGAATAGTATAGAGCCATACTTTGTCAAAAAGATACTAACATCTGCATTTTGATACAAATCCTGGTATGAATATTCTGAATTTTAGGAAAAATCTACAATTAGAGACAAATTTATATCAGTGTCTACGCTCTGCTACGAGCATTTGCCCGGACAGTTTAGCGGGCTAGAGATTGGGCTATGATGAAGTCCCTGGGATACATCCATGCGAGTCCCCTATGTAGGTTGCCTGAGCCAGGAAGTCACCCTCCTAACTGCGCTACAAAACGGTGCATGAAGTCTTTAAATTCACACGGATCATCAGTAACTTGGTGTTTGTGAAACACACACGATAACCTAACGTGCTTCTATATTTATCATTGCTATCGCTACGCTACCCTCTATACATTTATGCTCTCTTCTATAATTATGAGCGATCGCCAGGACAAAATAGCGACGGGTTTTCATATAAAACTAAAAATCCACAAATTAACAGTAGTATATATTTATTTTACTCATTTAATCCAAACAAATCTCATAAATCGGTAGAGAAACAGAATTAATTTTAAAATGAATTTATGTAAATAGTTCCAAATTTAAATAAGTGGGTGTTTCTAGGGATTTTCCAACTTATCTGGATTCACCCAACGATCAACAAACTCGTTGTTCTTTTTGCGCACTCTGACTAGTACTTTCTTTGAGCCTAGCTTCACTACTTCCACAACAATTCTCTGGACATTGCTAGAGTTTGCACGAGGTTTATAAAGCCAAACGATTTTTTGCCCTACCAAATAGTTAGGATATTTGCTGCCGTCTGTAACTTCATCTGCCAAAGTGTTTAAAGGGCTTGCTAGATTGATTAAAAGCACCAAGACGACGAAGGCTATTTGGACAAGTTTCATAAAAACTCACGATACGTCTGAAAAATGTTCACGTAAGCGTCACCCAAAGACGAAGCTTTCACCTTTAGGCTGGGGTACTGACAACCGTTACATTCGTAACAGGGTATTCAACGGTAACTCGATGTCATCATCCCGACTTATATTCTTGGCCAGTGCGATTAATTAGATTTAAGATTTTGTCCTTAATCTTATGATTTTCCTCGGATAAGAGCAATTACTTTTACTTATTTATATAATAAATACAATTTATCAAACACGCCTCTTTTAGCTTAAACTGACCAGAGCCATATCTAATCAATGCGTTTGGATTAACTAAGAATAAGTGGCGTTTGCAAATTCATTGTTATTACTCGGTTATCTGCTTGATCTACTTCCTCTTCTCAAGAGACAAAGATTCTAGCTGAAAGATTATACTGAGTTTTGGCATTCAAATATTTTTACAACCAATCACTTATATTTATGATTTTAAAAAAAAAGAATATTTGATTGTGCTCTAGGGAAAGCGTATGTTTAAAGTATCAAGTCCAATATATAGTCAATAAACTAAAAACGTGTAGATTTTAGTGATTTGTAGTTTCCCTAGAAATTGCACATATAAAAGAACACTACTTTAGACAGTGCTTACGCGATCTACTAAAAGTACAGCAGTAAGCCTGCTAATAACTTTTAATTGATTTAGCAATAATCTGATTCTGTTTATCTCGACGGGCTTAGGTGCATTTATTATCTCAGGCAGAACTTTGCTGGCTCCAATCGCTTTGACAGTTATATTTAGTTGTTTATCTTTAATTGTGACTAACTCAAAATGATTTAAACTTCTAGATTTAAGACTTCAATCATATAAAAGATATGAAAATTTATCCTCTTTCTTTTGCGGTGTTAGTGCTTATAATGAACTTAGTAGTAGCTTGCCCATCTTGGGCTACAACAAACCTTTCTTTAGTTAATCATCCTGACTACTTTGAAGTCGGGCAAAAAGTCATTTGGCTTTACAAAGCTCGTCCTGATGCTGCTGATGTTCAAAAAATTCCGGCTGAAGTGGTCAAGTTAAGCTCCAAGCAAGTCCAAATTAGAGTACGCAGAAACAGTAGCGAGTTCGTCAATCGATGGGTCAATCCTAACAAACTTGAGAGCTTTCCTCAGATAGAAGACTCAACATTGCAGTAAATCGAAACCTATGCAAAAATTATGGAAAAATTTCCCTAGATTCTGGTTTTTTACCGTTTTATGTAAACGTTAAGCAGGTATACTTTCAATATGTATAAATTGCAAGCAACGGAACCCTTTGAAAAGGTGTGATACCTTATAATCTTTCAACATTTGTCGTTCATTTCAACATTCAGATTACCGTGTACGCAAGGGATAATACCTTTTTTCCGATTATTAAAAATCTCAGACAAAGGAGAAAAATATGCAGTTCATCAAAATTATTCTTGTTGCTCTAGTCTTTATCTTGAATCTGATAATTGTTCAACCTTCTTGGGCAGGTAAGGATTTTACCAAAGGGGCTGACTATATTGAGGTAACTCAGGCACTCAATCAACTTTTAAGTGTTAAGAATAACCCTGAACAAGCAGGCTATACACCTGAAGAATTTCAAGAACGACTATCACAATTGCAGTCTCAGAAGTATGTGATGGAAACCGCTAAAAAGCGTGCGCAATGCCATAATGAAACAGGTAGAACTTTGGGTATTTATGCCAATAAACCAAAAAAATACCCAACGCAACTCTACTTTTTAGCAGCAGGGCAAACCACTGATGATGACTGGGATTGCGATGGCATATACTTACCCGCAGGTTCTCAAGTAGTTTTAAGTCCAAATACTCAAGTACAAGAGTTAACTGAACCAATCGCTGTAAAGTTTGTCGATGGTACCCAATCATTTGCTAGAACCAATCTAGCTACCGGTGCAATTGAATTCAGTGTTCCACCAGCGAAAGTTTTTAAGGTTGGCGAAGTCAACTGGTTACTTCCTACATTATCTCAGGCAGATATTGACGTGCAAGTTCCCAGTCCACAAATCATCGACTAATACTTGTCAAGCACACAATTTTGATGGGATAAGTTCATCAGTCTAATTACCTCATAATTTCTAATTCCTCCTGAGCAGTAGGGATTTTTTATTAATCTAATCTACAATCTACTGTGCTTTCAATATGTTTTATGCACTTGTACATTTCCCAGCGATTATCACCAACGATATCAATCAACTCAGGAAGGAATACGATCCACAAGTTAATTGGATTGCTCCCCATATTACAGTTGTGTTTCCTATAGAAAGCGTCCTAGAGGATGAACAGCCTCTCATTGACCACGTTGAAAATGTTTTAAGAGCGTGGAAGCCATTTCCTATTCATCTCCAAGGACTTGCGGAGTCCTCTGATAATTATTTATATTTAACTTTGCAAGAAGGAAATAGTGAGGTAGTGACCTTATAAATGTTGGGTTTCGTTCCTCAGCCCAACCTACATTAAACTTAATTTTTTGGATTAACCGAGTAATATTGACAATCAATTCACATTTGTTCATATACATTGAATTTTTCTCCCCAACTTACTTATGTCCTCTCGACTCAGCCCCTGCACCAATAGACGCAGATATCACTTGTCTGATCAAGCAAATGTAACATTAGTTCTTACAGATCAAGCATAACATCACATTTTATTTCAAAAAGTGACCATGTGTGGAGAGGTTTTTGGTTTTCCTTTTTCTCTTCCCCAAACTTCCTGATCTAAAACTCCTAATGGCACCCCTTCAATAGTTGCGGACAACACTGTATGTACATGCAGTCCGGTTGCTACTGGGCTACTGAGCGATCCTCAATCTCTTGTGCTTTTGTGAGTGCTGTAATCAAGTTCTGTTGTATCTTGTATCGCCAAAATCATTGCATACTGTTTTATCCGCTCTATTGTGCTTTCAATATAGACCCCATTTGACATCTTATGAGGTTTTGAATTAAGGTACTTCTTACCATCCAAAATCCAATGCTAATGGGCTATTCCAGCGACCTTACTGATGCAGAATGGGAAATTTTTGAACCCTTATTGCTTGAGAGATTACCCACTAAGAAGCAGACTAGACCGACCAACTGGACAAAGCGAGAGATTTTCAATGGAATTCTCTATCAACTGAAAAATGGGTGCAATTGGCAAGACTTACCCAAAGACTTCCCCCATATTCTACCGTCTATTGGCACTTGCATTCAGTGGCGAGCCGGTGGGGTATTCGAGGAACTGATGAGTGTCTTACATGGACAAGTGCGTGAACAGGTAAAAAAAACCGCGCTGGACGACGCCCGTCATCATTGACTCCCAGGCAGTGAAAAATACCTGCAATGCCAGTGTTGAGTCAGCCATGTTTTTGCTTCTACAAAGCCACCAACGGTATTAAAAGGCATCTGGCTATTGACACCCTTGGATTTCCCTTCTTTACACACTGCACTCGCGCCAATGTCTCAGACGATACTGGCTTAATTGAGACGTTGACTCTCAACATCGAGTACTTCAAGTCAAAACAAGAGCGATATTCCCAAGAACACCATCCTGTTAGATCACGGTATCACCCAGAATATTTAACTCAGGAGTTAGAGCGGATTTACCCAGAGATAATGACCAAAATCCAATTTCAACTTTCTACGAAACCCTCAAAACAAGAGAAAGCAGCACAAGGAAAATCTGGATTTGTTCCGGCAATAGCCTTTCGGGGTAATCGAGCGCTCCAATCCTTGGATGGAGCGTTGTAAAATTCTGGTTAAGAACTTTGAACGAAAGAAAGGCTAGTGCCACTGCCAAACTCAACCTCTGCTTCATCAGGCTAATGATTAAGAGGCTTGCAGATCCGGACTAAGATGTCAAATGGGTTCTATACGGTCGCAAAATTGCTGACGCTTGATTCGCCGATTTGCCCAAAATTCATATATTGCTTGAACTGCTGCTGGATCTCTCCCTGCAAGTGGGATACTCTCGTTCGGTTGCACTGATAAATCTTCGACAATTTTTATGAATCGCTGATTTCGCCTTTTATCTGCCAAATTAGCGGACTTTAGCTCTTCTAATACCCAAATTATCTTTCTTTCCTCACTTTTCAAGGTTTTGTCTATTGTTCATTCTCTTTAGACTTCACCCTGAAACTCCACCCAACAGCACCCTTATGAGATCAGCAAATAGCCATCACGCTCCCTGCGATGCTCATGCACACCGCCGCCAGATTGCGATCAGCGCTTCGCGATCACCCCCAAAAACAACAGCGTTCGATTCTCTCAATCCTGGATGACGAGGATTCTAATCCTTTAATCCCTTCTATGCACATTTATCTAATCCTTTAATCCCTTCTATGCACATCCAGTTCAATCCCATTCTATCCCGTTCACTTCCTCCCCATAATCATTCACTCACCAATTTGTATACTTTTGTTTCTTTTTGCGAAGCGAAGTCAGCCTCAAATCGTTACTTCATCGAGCTTCCACCTTTTTGTCACCCTAATTTTCTTCTTATAAGCTAATTGTTACTTCTGTTTGCACTAGTCTATTTAACTTTACTTTTCTTCGTATTCTCTTGACTTTTCCAAACTACTTCTGCTGCCTCGTTCTCCGAAAATCGCTGTTTGTGCTTCCACTGTTTTGACTACAACTCCCGCAGCATACCCTTTTTCGCCTTTCCCTTACTTTGTTACGAAACATGTGACTAAAGCATAGCCTCACAAAATCGCGTTGCTCGCCGAAAGCCTTAAGTTGAAATTAACTTGCCAAAGTTGCCTGGTGTCAGCTAGTTAAAATATGCAAACTGTATTTGTATAAGAGCTACAGAGTTATTTGCTAAATAACTCTTAGTGTGACCAGTTATGCTGCTAATGAGCAACCAGTAACTGAGATATCGCGAATTAGAGCTACTGTTATTAAAAAGTAAAACACGGTAAAAACTCATATGTATGATGTTGTGATTTGTGGGGGGGGGCTGGCTGGTCTCAGTTTAGCGAGACAATTAAAGATGACCATGCCGGAACTGTCGGTTTTGATTTTGGAAAAAACATCCGGTGAGGTGCCAGTGTCACCTTACAAAGTTGGTGAATCTCTAGATGAGACCAGCAATTTTTATCTGTCAAATATTTTGCAACTTGAATCCTACCTCCAGGAACATCAACTGCATAAATTAGGACTGCGGTGGTTTTTTGGCGGTGGTAACCTACCTCTAGAAACTAGGCCCGAAATTGGGCCTCCTGAATTTCCCAGTATTCGCGCCCGTCATGTGGATCGCAAGGCTTTAGAAAATCACTTGGTGCAGCTAAATAAAGAAAGTGGTGTCGCTCACTTCACAGGTGTATTAGTCAAGGACATCCTCTTATCTGAGGATGACTCACCTCATGAGGTTCTGTACACCCAGCAAGGGGGTAATCATTTCACCGTCAAATGTCGCTGGTTAGTAGATGCAACGGGGCGTCGGCGGTATTTACAGTCTAAACTCAACTTGACCCAGCCCAGCGGCCATCGCGCTAATGCGGTATGGTGGCAACTTGAGGGTAAACATAGCCTAGATAAGATGGCAGACGATGCTGATTGGCTATCACGTAACAATCACCAAAGATGGTTCTCTACTAATCATTTGATGGGTGATGGCTATTGGGTATGGGTCATCCCTCTCATTACGGGCAATACCAGTATTGGTATTGTTGCAGCAGAGGAGATGCACCCCTTATCCAAACATAGCAATTATCAATCAGCAATGAAGTGGTTAGAAGAACACGAACCACACTTTGCCAAATTCATCCAAACTTCTACTGCTCAAAACTTCCTCGCGGTGAAAGATTTCTGTTACCACTCCCAGCAAGTTTTCTCTGAGAAGAGATGGTCTTGTGTTGGTGATTCTGCTATCTTTACGGATCCTTTTTACAGTCCAGGGGTAGTCATGCTGGCCTATAGCAACTGCTTGACAGTTAAAATGATCGAACTGGATCATCAGAATCAATTAACTGCAGAGATTGTCCAGCAATTCAACAACCTATTGCTACGTGACATCGGCCATAATTACCTGCAAATTTATCAGGATAATTATCCAGTATTTGGTTCATTCAATGTGATGTCAATCAAACTATTTTGGGATGCGGTTTATATCTGGTTTTTCCCAGGAGCGTTATTCTTCCAACAGCACTTTACAAATCTAGAAGTGTTGAGCAATTTTTCCCGCATAGCTCAGCGTTATTTGGCCTTGAATCAAAGGGTGCAAAAACTTTTCCAAGATTGGGGTCAAGCCATCAAATCCCAAAATTTTCCTTGTTTTTTAGCTTATGATATTAGCTACAAACCAACCTGCCTTGGGAAGCCACGAGCGAATGGAAAGCGGTTCTTCTTTGACATTTTCAAAGAAGCTCATTTTAGCCTGGTGGAGAAAAAGGATACGCAGCAATATTTGGCTGACTTGGAGGTACAAATGCAGGAATTGGAAATCTGGGCGCAAGTCATCTTTCGCCATGCATTGAACCAAGTTATGCCAGAAAGATTGAGTCAATTTCCCGAACCCTTTTGGGTTAATGTCTGGGCAATTGGTCTAAATCCAGAAAAATGGGAAGAAGATCGCTTATTCCAGCCTGAAACTGAACCCCAAGTAGACCTGCGAAATTACATCCTGGCGGAACTACCTGACGATCATTATCCGCCAGGTGCAGAACCAGTAACTACTTCTAGTGTTGATAATCCCGCTTACGTCGCAGCCGTCAATTAGGGTGAAGTGATTAAAGCAATGCGAGTTCGACAAATATAAAAAACCCCTCTCCAAACCTCTCCCCTGCGAGCGGCGTCTGTGCCAACTTGTAGCAAGTGGCTTTAAAGGCTAAATTTTCGTTGGTAATCAAGAGACATCTCCGAAAATGAATCTAGAACCTTTGTGCAGCTTGGGCTGATACCTAATTTCTGGAGATGTCTTGTCTAAGGATATTTCTGACCCTTTCAGCGTCGGAGAGAGGTTGGGCAAAGGTTCACCGAATTCACTTTAAAGCAATCACCTTGGTAAAAACTCGGATAACCGCTACAACATCCTTGTTAACCTTTTTTCTAGCCAACCTAGGAGATACTCATGACCCTGGAATTACAATCTTCCATACAATCAAAAAGCATAATCACACCGCCTGGTCCACGTGGATTACCCTTAGTCGGCTCCTTGGCTCCCCTACTGGGTAAACACCTACATGTCACCTTGAATCAACTAGCCAAAGAGTACGGTAACATCTTCCAGATTCGCATGGGTATCCGAACTGTGGTTGCACTCAACGGAATTAAGACCATCACAGAAGCTTTGATAAAGCAGCAGAAGAATTTTATCAATAGAGCGGATTTTGAATTCTTTAGCATACCAGCTGATGGAGGATTGTTTGAGGCTAAGAGTGGGCAAGCCTGGGAAAAACATCGTGGTATAGCAGCTAAAGCCATGCGTACTTTTGTGATTGATAAGTCAGACCGTGTTGAACATCATATTATGGAAGAAGCCGCCAAACTAGCAGATAGCTTCTTAAACTATGACGGTCAACCTTTCGATCCTGATATACCCTCATCTCTAGCTGTTGGGAGTATTATTCACAGAGTATTATTCGGCACAAGAGGTTCTTCTGAAGATCCGGATTTTGTTGCGACTGCCCGCATTCTCCAGCTCTTTCCTCCCGTTACTCAAAGAATCCTCATTAGCGAATTCTTGCCGAAAATACTTCGACCAGTATTTTTTATCTTCAATCAAAAATCATTACAAGATTTTCAGGATGTTCCTGCTACGGTAGACAAATTGGTTTCAAAGAATATAGAGCAGCATCGTAACTCATTCGACCCCGACAATATACGGGACATGACCGATGCGTTTTTGAAAGCTGCCAACGATCTAAGTGAGTCTGACAAAAAAAACTTCAATTTAAGCGAAAACCATATTCTTAGGGGAACATTGATGCAGCTAACAGGAGCTGGATTGGAGCCTGTGTTAATTCAGTTGATTTGGGCTTTACTTTACATGATTGCCTATCCAGATATTCAGGCGAAAATTCAGCAAGAACTAGATGAAGTGGTTGGCTTGGGACAACAGCCATGTTTAAATCATCGTGGCAAATTACCATTTACTGAAGCTTGTATTAATGAAATTCTTCGCCACTCTTCTATTAGTCCTATTCCCTTCCTTTATGCTTCCACCACTGACACGACTATCAATGGTTACTCTGTTCACCAAGGTACTCCTGTAATTATAAACCTTTATAGTTTGACACGGGACGAACGCTATTGGCAAAACCCTGATAAATTTGATCCGGATCGATTTTTAGATGAAAATTGTAAGATTAGAAGCGATCTTCTCGATAAGTTTTATCCGTTTGGTATTGGACAACGTCGATGTATGGGAGAGTATCTAGCGCGTCTTGAAATCTTTATATTTTTTACGACTCTTATGCATAAGTGCAAACTTGAAAAGGTGCCTAGAGAGAAGTTGAGTTTGGAGCCAAAACCAGGATTCTTTATGCGTCCACAAAAGTACAACATTATAGCTAAATCCCGCTTCTAAGCTAACTTGCGTTGAGTTTTCACGCACAAAGATTGTGAAAAATCAACTTTAGTCTAATTGTCATTTACAGCACCTAGAAATGAGTAAATCAGAAAATCTAAAAGATGTAGAAATAGAAGTTGAGAAGTTGGAGGGAAGGCACCGACGGATATTTGCCCAAATCCAGATTTCTTATCCATTAGAACAAGTCTGGCAAGTTATCACGGACTATGAAGCTTTTGCTAAGTTCATGCCCAATTTGAAGGAGTGCCGACGTTTAGAGCATCCGACTGGAGGCATTCGCTTAGAACAAGTTCGCACTTTAAGCTTTCTGGGCTTGAATTTTTCTGGTCGATCTGTTTTTGACATCGCAGAGGAATTTCCTGACAAAATTCATTATCAGCTAGTTGAGGGGGACTTAAAGGCTTTCTCCGGTGACTGGCGATTAGCTCCTGCAAATCTAGGCGAAAAAGCTGGAGTTGTTCTCACGTATAACTTTTCAATTTTGCCCAATCCCTTGCTCCCAATAGTGGTAGTTGAGCGCGTCTTCAGCCATGACGTGCCAGTGAGTCTGCTGGCGATTCGTCAGCGAGTAGAAGATTTGTTTGGATCCGGATCGAAGTAAATCAAAGTGAAATAGTACCAGAACAGGAGGAAAATTATGAAAGCTATTCTACAGTTAATTCTAGAAAAAAGACAGGAATTTGAGAAGCTACCTTGCTTTGAATTTGTTCGGGATGAGACAATTAGCCCAGAAGAACGACTAATTCTTTATCCATGCATTGCGGCCTTCGCTTTGAATTTTCGTGACCTCAACCGATATGATTATCGTGATGATAATTCGAGCGACTACTATCAAAAAATAATCAACATCCATACTCAAGAAGACGCAAAGCATTGGGAGTGGTTTTTGAACGATCTGGAACTACTTGGATTTGATAAAACCATGCGCTTTTCAGAAGCCTTGCGCTTTGTTTGGAGCGATGACCTGCTGCACACACGCCGATTGTGTCACAATATAGCGGTTCTCTCGCACGACCTAGAACCCGTTATGAAAATGGTCGTTATTGAAGCTATGGAAACCGCCGGCCTTGTTATCTTTCATGCTCTGGCAAAGCCAGGGGAGTCCATAGCCAAGGCAACTCGACGGAAATACTTGTATGTGGCTGACTCGCATGTGGAAGTCGAAACCGGTCATGCTGTGGGCACTGAGAATATAATAACCATCTTAGAACAAACGCAGTTGTCCAGTGAGCAAGAGGAAAAGGCTAAAGAGATCGTGAACAAAGTATTCCAATGGTCTACTAACTTAATAGGAGAGTTCGAGCGATACGTGAAAGCTCACCGCAGCGAGAAAGCACAGCCGACCGCAGCTTATTAGGCAATACAATTCAGATAAGCCCAAAACCCTGATTTAGAGTTAGAGACGCGATTTATCCCGTCTTCAAAGACCAATTATCTACGCCAATAACCCTTAACTGAACAGTTAGGGGATTTCACGAGTTTTTAGCCGGCGATGGAGCTAGGATTACCTATCGTAGGATCGAGTTACCCCGAGAAGACATCTTCGATGGACTTAAACAGCAGTTCGTCTATGTCTATACGTCGGATGACATAGACAACACGCAGCTTTTCACTCGAAGCTCCCCTGGCGTTGTGGTTCTGGATTATAACGACGATGGCGATGAAGTCTTTTTCCTCAACGAGATCAGCGTCTTTCTACATGGGTCTGGGGACAGTTTCCATTGACGAGCGAGTACGGTTCGTTGTTTAGTCCTGTAAGTAGCAAGTGTACAATAACTTACGCTAAGGCTGTAATCAAATCACAGCAATGGTTTCAGAAGCTATGATTTGTAAAGTGTCGTCTAAAAAAGAACAAACAATATTTGAAGGTAGAAGATGACCCATCATCCCCCAGAACCATTTCGGATCAAGATGGTTGAACCCATCAAACTGCTTGATCGCGATGCCCGCAAAGCTGCTATACGCCGTTCTGGTTACAGCCTGTTCGGTCTGCGCTCGGAGGAAATATTCATCGATTTTTTTACAGACTCTGGCACCACCGCGATGAGCCAGACGCAATGGTCAGCTATGTTTGAAGGTGATGAAGCCTATGCTGGGGGAAGCTCCTATTTCCGGCTGGCAGAAGTGATACATGACATTTTCGGCTTTGACTATTTTTTGCCCACCCACCAAGGTCGCGCAGCAGAAAATATTTTGAGTACCTGTATGGTCAAACCAGATCAATATGTACCTTCTAATATGCACTTTGATACTACCTATGCGAACATCCGCGCACGGGGTGGTCGCCCTATTAACTTAGTCATTGACGAAGCCCACCATCCTGGTTCTTATCACCTTTTTAAAGGGAATATGAACATTCAAAAATTACGAGCCTTTATCGAAGAGGTAGGACCAAACCAGATCCCTTTTGGCATGATCACAGTGACAAACAACGCTGGAGGAGGTCAACCCGTTTCGATGGAAAATCTAAGAGCAGTCTCCCAGACATACAAAGAGTTTGGAATTCCGTTTTTCATCGATGCTTGTCGCTTTGCAGAGAATGCCTACTTGATCAAGCTACGGGAACCAGACTATGCAGATAAAACACCGCTGGAAATCAGCCGTGAAATGTTTTCTCTAGCTGACGGAATAACCATGAGTGCCAAAAAAGATGGCATGGTAAATATCGGTGGCTTCATCGCCATGAACGACGAATTACTGTTTGAGCAGGCACGCAATGAGTTGCTCCTGCGTGAGGGTTTTCCCACCTACGGTGGACTGGCGGGTCGGGATTTAGATGCCATGGCGGTTGGTTTTCATGAAGTACTCCAGGAAGATTATCTTGCCTATCGTTTGGCACAAACAGCTTATCTGGGAGACCGTTTACGGGAATTAGAGATTCCAATTGTTGAGCCTCCTGGAGGACATGCAATATATATAGATGCTGGACGGCTATTACCTCATATCTCCCAAAAAGAATTTCCTGCTCACGCTCTGACAGTGGAACTCTATTTAGAGGGTGGAATCCGCACAGTAGAAATAGGCTCACTCTCTTTTGCTTATCCTGACCCAAAGACCAACCAGATGGTATATCCCAACTTAGAGTTGGTTCGTCTAGCGCTCCCAAGACGAGTATACACCCAAAGCCATTTGGACTACGTGGCTGAAACATTAGGCAAAACCGTGACGCGGTGCGCTCAAATACCTGGCTACCGAATAACCTACGCGCCTAAGGTGTTGCGCCAATTTACTGCTCAGCTTGAGCCTATAAAATTAGACGCTCATCCGTCAGCAACATTGTAGAGACTTCTATGTTTCCAGATTAACCAAAACTTCCGAGAATTGAACAAGACAGTCCCGATGAAAAAATTTTCACCGCCAGGCATGTAAGAGGAATATTCCCTACTCCCTCTTACAAGTCAGAAGGCGGGAGGCAGAGGGCAGAAAGTTCCGTACATTCGGCGATTCAACGCCACTTGAACCGGAGCCACCAAATTTCCAATTTGGTGGGGGTCTTAAACCCTTGGTCCTTTCAGTCGCGCAGAGGGTTCGGGTATTCAGAGAAGGGGATGAATCTCTTCTGCCCTCTACCTTTCCTTGAAAATTCTTCTTAATAGATGAGTAAGTGAGGTAAAACCTAATGTTAGAAGTTTGTATTATTGGCTTTGGATTTAGTGCGATTCCTTTGGTTCGTGAACTAGCTCGTACCCAAACAGAGTTCCAGATCATTTCTGCAGAGAGCGGCAGTGTATGGGATCGTTTGAGCGAGAGTGGACGTCTAGATTTCAGTCTGGTGTCCAGTTTTCAAACCAGTTTTTATTCATTTGACCTGGTAAGAGATTATGAGAAAGATTACTACCCGACAGCTAAACAGTTTTATGAAATGCATGAACGATGGCGTAGCGTTTATGAAGAAAAAATTATTAGGGATTTTGTTACTAAAATAGAGAACTTCAAGGACTATAGTCTGATTTCCACCCGTTCAGGAAAAACTTATGAAGCAAAGCATGTTGTTCTTGCGACAGGCTTTGATCGACTCATGAATACATTCTTGAGTAATTTTGATAACCACGTCTCCAATAAAACTTTTGTGTTTGATACAATGGGAGATTCGGCTAATTTGCTTATTGCCAAACTCATACCCAACAATAATAAAATTATCCTGAGAACCAATGGGTTTACTGCATTAGATCAGGAGGTTCAAGTACTTGGAAAACCATTTACTTTGGATCAGTTAGAATCTCCCAACTTTAGATATGTTTCGAGTGAGCTTTATGATAGGTTGATGATGAGTCCTGTCTACCCAAGAACTGTAAACCCAGCAGTTTCATATAATCAATTTCCCTTGATCAGACGTGATTTTAGTTGGGTCGATAGTAAGTCGTCGCCTCCAAACGGTTTGATTGCTATAAAATATTGGCCCATTGATCAGTATTATTATCACTTTAATGACGATTTAGAGAACTATATTTCTAAGGGGTACTTGTTGAATGATATAGCGATGTGGCTTCACACGGGTAAAGTGATTCTTGTTCCCTCTGATACCCCAATCAACTTTGATAAAAAAACTATTACTTACGCAGGGATTGAGAGATCATTCCATCAATATGTTAAAGGGGATGCTGAACAACCTAGACTCCCCACCATCCTGATCAACGGAGAAACCCCATTTGAATATCTGTACAGAGATACCTTTATGGGTGTCATTCCTCAACGGTTGAATAACATTTATTTCTTGGGATATACTCGCCCATTTACAGGGGGGCTTGCAAATATTACTGAAATGCAAAGTTTATTCATTCACAAACTTATCACTCAGCCCCAGTTTCATCAAAAGATACATCAAAACTTGAGTAAGCGAATTACGGCTTACAATCAGCATTACTATGGTGCCGCCAAACCCCGTAAGCATGACCATACAGTTCCCTTTGGCTTTTACACAGAGGATATTGCAAGGTTAATCGGGATTCATTATCAACCCAACGAGTGTCGTTCTGTCAGAGACCTACTCTTCTACTATGCTTTTCCCAATAATGCCTTCAAGTATCGCCTGAAGGGAGAGTATGCTGTTGACGGAGTTGATGAGTTAATTCAGAAAGTCAATGACAAGCATGACCATTATGCCCAGGTTTTTGTTCAAGCCCTAAGCATTAGAAATATGAACTCAGACGAAGCTGCCGAGTGGGATCATTCAGCCAGACGTTTTTCCTTCAACGATATGAGACACAAAGAAGGCTACAGAGCATTTCTTGATACTTACCTCAAAGCCTATCGTCAAGTCGAAAATATATCTGTTGATGACACTGTTGTAGATGAGGAGTGGAATTTCATGGTCAAAGAGGCTTGTCAGGTTAGGGACAAGGTTGCTCCTAACATTGAGGAAAAAACTCACTACTCGAAAGATGAAGACGTTAACAAGGGAATCCGGTTGATTTTATCTATCCTGGATTCAGATATTTCATCTCTGCCTGACTCCAACGGTAGTAGGGGTAGTGGTAATTTGAAGGAGGGTGATCGCCTATGTAAGTTTGAAGCTCAAAGTATAGAGTTCATCCGGAGGTTGCTTCAACCTAAAAACTACGAGCTACTTTTTATTCGTGAATCGACGGTGTCTCCTGGTTCACACAGACATGGAGAGACTGCATAACGAAAACCCACTCCATGTCGCTCGATCCCTCATTGCTGAGTTGTGTTAACGCTCTTTCATCACTTTCGCTCCTAGAAAAATACTAATTTAACAAAAATTTATTGTCTAATTTATGACTCCTGCTTACGAGTTACAACTGAGGGATTTTGTGGAAATTCACCACTATCTTTGGCTAATTTAATCGACATTCAATACTGCTCGGCTAAGCCCTTTGTGGTCATCATAGACAACGATATTTCAAGGTTTTCAGGCTACTTTATTTCCTTAACCGAGCAGTATTGGAATCACTATTATCCTCCGCACTTTGGCACTCAAAACGATATGTTGATCCAAATGTTACAACACCATCCCACGAAAAGTTATTTACTCTTTTTTGGTATAAAAATACACCAAAAAATACTCGGCTTTTCAGACCTTTAGAATGTTAAGAAATATTTCGCTAACAGTATCCATTACTACTCGCCCCCCTTAACCAATTGTTGTGTCACATATTCCATCACGAACGGTTGCAGAAAAAAACGATCGCCGCTTTTTTCAATTAATGACCTTTGCAATAAAGATTTAATTGCCGAGGGTACGAGATGCTGGTAAGTAAATGTGACTGTATCAGCAGCTATCTCGGTAAGGGATACTGGTTCTCGATTGATTGCCAGCCAATACATTACCTCTTTTTCTACCACTGACAAACGCTGGAACTGACTTGACAACAAGTTACCGATCTGCTCAAAAATTAATATCCCTTGTTCCACATACTGCAAAACAGGGGTAATCTTACCATTGAAGAGTTGTTGAGTTCCGGCTGCGACTATTTTTAATACCAGAGGATTACCCCCATAATGGTTGATGAGTACTTGCCATTCTTCTTCTGTACCTGTGAATTGTCCTTTGTGCTGAAATAACTCTTTTCCTGCAGTAGACTCTAATCCTTTTAATTGGAAAGATTTTACTTTTGATCTATCTCCTTCTAGCAGTGCTATTTCTTGGGGTTTTTCTCTGGAAGTCACCAAAACACAACTACTATGCGTGACTTCGCCAATACACTTGAGTAGTTGACCATATCCCTCATAGTCTGGGCAATATTGTTCGTCTTGAGTACTAGAAAGAATTGTCTCTACATTGTCTAATATCAGCAGACATCGGTGCAATCGCAAACATTCCATCAGCTTTGATAGTTTTCCATCAAAACTTTCAGGTAATACCATTTTTTTTCCTAATGCCCTCAGACAAAATTGCAGTATGTTTGTCAATTGCTCCTCTACTAGTGGTGCATTCTGCAGACTGCGCCACACCAGCACTTCAAATTCACTTTTAATTTGCAATCCTAACTTAACAGCTAAAGTGCTTTTACCAATCCCACCAATTCCCAATAACGCGACTAAACGACATTTTTCTTCTAATATCCAATGCTGTAGCTGCAATAATTCTTGACTGCGACTATAAAAGACAGACACATCTGGGGATTTTTGCCAGTCATACTGGTGATTCGTGCCTCGCACTTCCAAATTTTCAGGTGCGCTTGGTCGAGTATAATCATCTTTACACAACACCAAATTAAAGGCAGCGAAGATAGACTGCAGCGAACTTTTGTCTACAGTTTCTAAACGCCTTAATATTTTGGATATAGTGTGCAATGCTAAGTGTGTGCAATCGCTCAGTTCTTCTAAAGAAAAACTCTCTCCAGCATTGTTTTTCCACTCTGCTTGAGCTTTGGCTGTTTGAAGTTTATTCCAGCCTTTGAGGGTTAAGATTACACCTCGATTACGTCGACATTTTTGGTGTTGCATTACTGATTAAAAATGATGATGCACGGGTTTTTACTTTAGGTGATTTCCGAGAAAGAAAATACCTGGGAAGTGCGAGTTGCGACTTCGCTCAACTCACGATCTCTCAGTTGGTTGAGCGAAGTCGAAACGAACTGCTGCGGTATATTTATTCCTGTAAATCAGCTTATTTTATCCAAAAAATCTCTGCTATTCTCCCTCCCCCAACCGCTGTATGCGCCCAGTTGGTACCCTGTAAAAGAGTTTAAAGAGTGGTGATGCTGCAACCGTTGTGACTATGGCCATAAGTACTAATATGGTAAACAATGTTGGAGAAATCAAGTGATTCTCTAAACCAATATTGGTTAGAATTAACTCGATTAGACCACGAGCATTCATTAAAGCACCTATCATTGCTGCTTCTCGAAAATTTCCGCCACCTCCCAAGAAGGTAGCTAAGGAACAGGCTCCTCCTTTGGAGACAAAGGCGATGGTGATAGTTATGACGGTGACCCACAACAGGGATGGTTCGACAAGTAATCCAATCTGCGTATTGAGACCGGAGTACACGAAAAATATTGGAAGTAGGAGTGCTGCATCTAAATCCTCGATCAACCGACACACTTCATTTGCAAACTGTCCCCGTGGCATGACTGCACCCACCATGAATGCGCCAAATATCGAATAAATACCAATCACGTCCGTAAACCATGCACCAAGCATTAAAATCAAAAACAACACACTCAATATTCTTCTAGTGTTGTTTTTGATATTTGGGTGATCAAAAAGCCGAAATATCGGACGACCAAAAAAGAGCATAGTTACTGTGAAAACTATGCCACCTCCAATAGCTAGCACAGCAATGGCTGGAGAGTTTTTTGCAGTGGCTAGGACGATAGCAACCAAGATCCACGCTACGGAGTCATCAACTGCTGCTGCACAGAGAGTTAAAGTGCCAATTTTTGTGTTGGCAATACCGCTTTCATAGATAATTCTAGCAAGCATCGGAAACGCAGTTATCAACATGGCAGATGCCATAAATAGTGCAGCCTGCCATGGTGCAATGTTGGCTGGGAAGAGTCTAATATCGTGCGATAGAATAAAACCTAGCGTTCCTCCAAATAGCATAGGAGTTAAAATGCCTGATATGGAGAGGGTGCTAGCCTGCTTGAGATGTTTAGATAATAAAGCAGTATTTAATTGCAAACCAATAATGAACATGTAAAGTACAAGTCCAAGTTGGCTAAGGGCAAATAAAATAGTCATCGAGGGATGAGTAATGCTGGTTCTAGCACCATCAAAGGTGAGTGTGAGGGAAGTTGGAAATAGTGATTTTTGTAGGCTAGGTGCGATAAGACCAAAAAAAGATGGTCCCAACAGGACTCCAGCTATCATCTCGCTAACTACTTGTGTTTGTCCCAAGTAACGTAGCAGTAGACCAGCTCCTCGACTGACACCTAAGATGACTACAAGCTGTAAAAATAGGCGCATAGCCAGTTCTTGATTGGATGGCATATCAAAAATCCGGTAGTGTTATCAAACTGACGGAACGACAAAGTATGCTGAAAGGTTTGAAATGCAGAGAGTATAGTAACTTATGGTAAAAAAAGTAAATCTAGCTTTTTCAACAAGACCCACTTTTTGATAATGTTAGTAATATTTTACCAAAAACATCTGCAAAATTAACTGAGTGCCACAGAATATTTGTTGCTTCAGATGCTCATTAATCTTCTACAATCGATTAAAACAGTTAGCGTAGAAGTCATAGCGACATCAATGCCAATGCCCATTTTATTTGAAAGTAGAAGGAAGAAAATACAAAGATTTTTATCATTACCAAACCTTTCAATAGAAGATCTCTGGTTTCCAATTGTTACAACTTGGTTGTCAACATATTGTGAACCAGAAAAAATCGTTTATGTGGTAATAGATAGGACTTCTTGGAGCCGGATAAATCTCTTCGTAGTTAGTGTCCTTTAAGACAAAAGAGCATTCCCAGTATATTTTTCTCTATTACCGAAATTAGGGAATAGTAATCTTGATAAACAGACAGAGATTTTATCACAAGTCTTACCAATTTCTCAAAAATATAAAATACGCTTGAGTAATAATTCTCATGATCAAGCCAACACAAGATATCCTATGCTCAGCAAATCGCATCCAGGGGTGTTTTGTCAAGCCATTTGGAGAAAAATCTCTCTCTTGATACACAACTACTCGCATTTTCTGTAATTCATATTTCGGTAAAGATTCAGGTCAAAAGGGTATTGATAAGTGTGACATCTAAGGCAGACTATGCTCCCACACATTTTAAAGTGGGCGAACCGGGAGTTATTACCCGTGAAGTATTTTTACAACCTGATGCTCAAGGGATTTCCTCTGATACGATGAAAATAACTGCTGTAGAAGTTTTCCTCCGAGGCTAGGAGATTTCTCAACTCGAGACTGACATTTCCATTTCTGATAGGTATTCACACAATATTTCTCGAGATAGATTAGTTTGTTCAGGTACAAGCAGTAAGCACCACAAACAATAAAAATTGCAATACTCTAGCTAGCCTACAGGCAATTTTTGATTAATCAAATTTCAGATTCCAGAGTTCATCACCACGAAGTCGTTATGACACAAATACAGCCCCAAGAACTAGACAAAGAGACTCAAAAGCAACAAAGTCCTCCTAAAAACGGGGGAAAGCAACTATACAAAAAAGATCGCCAGGTAGACAAACCTCACAACAAACATAGACCTAAACCATTGTTGCTTTTGGGGGTGATCGCACTCCTCGCTGGTCTAGGGTACGGTGTCTACCGGATATTTTTTTCTCACCCTGATCCTGGCTTATTTTTAAGCGGTCGAATAGAGGGTCACGAGACCGACGTATCAGCAAAAATTGGTGGTCGGATAGCCAACGTAGCCGTCAGAGAAGGAGATATTGTTAAGCCTGGCCAGCTATTGGTGCAAATTGACGATGCTGATCAGCTTGCACAAGTACGAGGATCAGAAGCAAAAGTACGATCGGCACAAGAAAGCTTAAAGCGTTATCGCCAACAGTTACCAGTATTAGAAGCTCAACTAGAGCAAGCTAATTTGACTACGCAGCAAGCTAAACAAGATAGTTTGGGTAAAGTCAAACAAGCACAGAATTCACTAGCTGTATCTCGTGCTCAGTTAGTGCAAGCCCAGGCTAATTTAACGTTAGCACAAGTTAAACAACAACGGTACAAGAGCTTAGCAGCACAAGGAGCAGTAGCAGTTCAAACCCAGGATGAGTATGATACTAGCGCACAAACAGCGCAAGCCACTGTTAATGCTGCTCGTCAACAGGTACAGTCTGCGGAAGGGACACTGATTCAAGCCCAAGCAACTCTCCGCAATCAACCAATCAAAGCAGCAGCAGCATTACAGATCGAGAAACAGATTGTTCAAGCCCGCACTGATATCGCCAAACAAGAAGCAGACCTCCAAGATGCCCAAGCTACACTGGCACAGAGCAAAGCAAATTTAAATTACCTCACTATTAACAGCCCATTGACTGGTAGCGTCATCACTCGCTCCGTAGAACCAGGAGAAGTCATTGCAGCAGGCGCACCATTGTTGACAATTGTCAATACTAACTATCTATACCTGCGTGGTTTCATTCCTGAAGGAGATATTGGTAGAGTTAAAGTTGGTTACCAAGGCTTAGTTTATTTAGACGCCTTTCCAAAACAACCATTACAAGCAACAGTCACAAGAGTAGATCCCAAAGCCAGCTTTACCCCAGAGAACACTTACTTTAAAAAAGACAGAGTAACTCAAGTCTTTGGTGTGGAACTCACTCTAAAAAATAACCAAGGTTTAGCAAAACCAGGAATACCTGCTGATGGACGAATTTTAGAATCAGGAGTCAGGAGTCAGGAGTAAGAATCCATCAAATGGCGATTTCTTCTCAACAAGTCTGAAAACAGCGTGTAAGCGATGCGACTTAAACTCCTTTGTTTCTCCATATGTTTCGTGAAAATGATGTAATAATTCTGACTCCTCATTTATGGCAACAATTATTCAACCTAGTCCCCAACAAAAGGGTATCAAAGTACCTGTCATTTCTGTTCGAGATCTGCGCCACTTTTATGGCAAACAAACCAATGAAGCTGTAGCTGGTCTTAACTTAGACATCTATCAAGGCGAGATTTTTGGGTTAATTGGACCAGATGGAGCAGGTAAAACTACGACGTTTAAGATTCTATCAGGTGTCATGCCGCAAAAGAGTGGTATTGTTGAAGTTCTTAATTCCCAAGCCAGAGATGTCCGCTTGCAATTGGGCTACCTCACCCAGCGTTTCAGTCTTTACCAAGACATGAGCATTCTAGAAAACTTACGCTACGCAGCAGGTTTGCATGAGGTGAGTGACGCAGCGTTCAAAACTCGTAGCGAACGCTACCTAGAGTTATTGGACTTAGCACCGTTCAAAGAACGTTTAGCTGGTCGGCTTTCAGGAGGAATGAAACAAAAACTTGCTCTGTGCTGTGTACTCATTCACCAGCCAAAAATTTTGCTCTTAGATGAGCCGACTACAGGCGTTGATCCAGTGTCGCGTCGCGAGTTTTGGGATATATTAGCACAGCTTGCTATGACTGAAAATATAACTACAGTTCTCGCTACCCCATACTTGGATGAAGCAGAACGCTGTTCGCGAATTGCTTTAATGTATGAAGGCAAAATACAGCAGTGTGATACACCTGCTAACGTGAAAGCGAGTTTGGGTGTGCGACGGTTAGAGGTTTATCTACCCATCGCCCAATTAGATTACGCAGCAGAGATTTTGAAGAATAATGTTGATTTGCAGGATACAGTTTCTGATGTACAACGGTTTGGCGATCGCTTGGATGTGCTGACAGCCCAACCTCAAGAAACGACAAAGCGAATTAAACACATCCTAGAACAGCAACAGATGGAAATCCAAAATTGTGTGATCGATAGCCCAACGTTAGAAAATACCTTTGTTGCCCGCCTGCGGGAACTCAAAGGTGAGAATTTTGCTGGTGACTATCCCCGAATTTTCGCAGCAGAACAATTGACAGGAACAGCGATTGGTGCAGAAAATCTCAATAAAGTTTTCGGTAATTTCCGAGCAGTAAAAGATATTAATTTAGACATAAAATATGGCGAAGTCTTTGGTCTTTTAGGGGCGAATGGTGCAGGAAAGACTACCACAATCAAAATGCTTTGTGGATTGCTCAGTGCAAGTTCTGGAAAAGTAAGTCTAGTGGGAGAAACAGGTCACTTGCGTAGTGCTAGCGTACGCCAGAAACTTGGGTACATGTCACAAAAATTTACTCTCTACGACGACTTAACAATAGGACAAAACCTAGAGTTTTACTGTGGTGTTTATGGTATACCCCGCCGCCATCGCCGAGTTAAAAAAAACTGGGTACTCCAGATGAGTGACTTAGAAGGTCAAGAAGATAGACTAACAGCCGACTTACCAGGTGGTTGGAAACAAAGAGTAGCTTTTGGTGCAGCAGTCATGCACGAACCAAACGTAGTGTTTCTTGACGAACCAACCTCTGGTGTTGACCCCCTAGCAAGACGAGAATTTTGGCGTTGGATTAACCAGTTTGCAAGTGAAGGGATGGCAGTTTTAGTCACTACCCACTATTTAGAAGAAGCCGAACAGTGCCACCGTTTGGGATTCATGGTAGCTGGAGAACTTGTGACACAAGGAACCCCACGCCAAGTCAAGCAAGAACAACCAGGACAGTTAGTCGAATGGGAGTGCGAACCCATGCAACAAGCTTCAGATCTCCTTAAGCAGAAACTTGACCGCAGACGTGTATCTATTTTCGGTTCTCGTTTGCATACAATCTTAGATGATCCACAGACTGAGATTCCTCAAGGAGAAAATTGGCTCAAAGAAGCAGGAGTAAAAGTGCAAAGCCATCGAGAAATAAAATTTTCTCTTGAAGACGTATTCATCAATGTAGTCGAACAAGCACGCGAACGTGGTTTAGATGTACCAAAAGATTAACAAATTGTTATTGGTTAGTGGTTAGTTATTGATTATTCTTGATTATTAACAACAACCAATAATTAACAACCAATAATTAACAAAAAACTATGCGAACAAAACGCATCTTTGCTCAGACTATTAAAGAGCTAACACAATTAGGACGAGACAGACTGTCATTAATAATGGCACTCTTGTTGCCATTAATACTACTATTGCTGTTTGGCTTTGGGTTCTCATTAAAGGTGAATCAAATTGACTTTGCGATTCAGGATCTAGACGGTACACAAATTAGCCGAGAATATATTGCTACCTTTGAACGCACCACCAAATTCAACATAGTTGCCTATGGACCAAATATTAATGTGCTGCAACTGTTAAATCAAGGAAAAATCGCAGCCGGCTTAATCATCCCTCCAAAGTTTACGCGAGACTTTCTACGAGCGCAGCGTAGTTCTGAAGCACAAGTTTTGCTAGATGGGACAGATTCCAACACTGCAAACATTGTGAGAGGATATGCCAACGCAGTCACTAATGCTTTTGTCGAAAACCAGAGGGGTAGTAATGTTGTTCCCGTAAGTCTTCAGTCACGCCTATGGTACAATCCAGGGTTAGAAAGCTTGAAATACATTGGTCCTGGAGCTGTAGCGATTACCGTCACCCTATTTCCTGCACTTCTGGCTTCTTTAGCAATAGCTAAAGAGTATGAACAAGGAACTATCCTCCAAGTTTATGCATCTAGCCTAACAAGTATTGAATATTTACTTGGTAAAGTAGCAGCATTCTGGCTAGTAGGAATGGCGGAGGTATTGTTAGTAAACTTAGAAGCATGGTTAGTCTTTGGTCTGCGGTTTGCGGGTGACCCCACCCCTATGATTATTAGTTCAGCTATCTACATTGCTTGTGGAGTTTTTTGGGGTATCCTTCTTGGCAGAAATACTCAAGTACAAAGTGCTGCGATTCAAGCTGTTTCTTTTACTGCTTTTTTGTTGTCACTCCAACTCTCCGGCTACATCTACCCAGTATCAAATATCCCAATCGCCATTCGTTGGATTTCCTACTTAATACCAGCTAGACACTATATTCTCATCACTCGTGATGCTTATGCTCGTGGTGTAGGCTGGTTAGGAGTTTGGTTTCCAGTCTTGGCTTTGGCGCTGCTGGCTAGCTTATTTTTCTTTTTGGCTTGGCGTCGATTGGAAAGTATGCAAGTCGATTCTTAGAGGTTGACAGGCGTTGGCCCCTACCATGGGCGGGAACACTCTCATGTGTGGAAAATCTTTCGTTGAAGCGCTATTAATTCCTACTTCATATCTGATGATTTCTGTCAATGCGTATTTAGATGGTAGCTTTATTTGCGCCAATCTCTACTATAGCAGTGCTAAATCATTCGTGAAAAAAACGAACACACCTGTGTATACGTATATATCTGTCTTACCTCTTCCCTGTTCCCTCCCTAAGCCAAGAATTTTACAACTCATTTAGGATTGCTATAGCCCTCTTCTGTCACTCTCCGAAAACTCTTGTCATTTCTGAATTCTGGAGCTTTTGTATGGCAAGCGATCGCGCGATTATTTTCTAATACTAAAGACAAGACCCATTTTTCTCTAAAAGAATAGCTTGTATTGATTGCCTCATGAGGGTTTTAGAGGCTATTTATAAAGTAAATCTTAAGCATCGTTAGCACCAAAAACCTTTAATTTGCCTAGGTTGGGTTGAGGAACGAAACCCAACATTTTTAGGATTTTGTTGGGTTTCACTCCGTTTAACCCAACCTACAGAGTCTTAATGTTTACTTTATAAATTATCTCTTAGCGATCGCCCTCCTGGAAAGTGACAGAAGAGGGATAGATTAAAGCATTTTTACATCAGGCTGAAACTATAGCACAGGAGCAAAGATATGATAAAAAAAGGATTTACAAACTTTATAGACGCGATTTTAAGCAGTCGATTCTGGGCTTTATTTCAAAAAGAATTTAGTCAAATATTTCGTAACCGTCAACTCCTCATTCAAATGCTAGTACCTCCTACTGTCTTTTTGATGTTGTTTGGCTTTGCTCTCAATCCTAAGTTTCAAAACTTGAACGTTGGTATCACTGATTACAGCCACAGCAGCACTTCCCGTGAATTTATCGAAATATTCCAGCAGACTGATGCTTTTGTTATCAGTCATTACTACACTGCTCAACAAGATTTGCTTACTGATTTAGCAAAAGGCTCGCTCACTGTTGGGATCATTATTCCGCCTGAATTTAACTATGACATTGCCCAGAGGCGTACAGTTGAAGTACAAGCACTATACGATGCTGTTGATGCTAACACAGCAACCATTGCCTCTAGTTACGTTAGTCAATTGGTAAGTGACTATAATACACGTCAATTAAATAATGCACCTCAATTAGCTAAATCTTTACGTCAAAGAGTGACTGGTTCTGGAGTTTCTACCAATAATGCTTTGTTGAGTCAAAGCATCACTTCTAACTCAACAACTAACACACAACAAAATAGCTCTCTACAGCGCCAACAAGTTGAAGTTACGGCAACAGCGTTGTATAATCCCGGTCTGGAAAACTCTTGGTTTATCGTGTCAGGGATATTTGGGGTTTTACTTACGGTTATTGGTTCCCAAGCTGCTGCATCATTAGTGGTGGCTGAAAAAGAGGCAGGGACTATCGAGCAATTAGTTATGACTCCAGCTTCAAATACAGAAGTAATCCTTGCTAAGATCAGTCCATTGGTTGTTCTGCTAACAGTCGATCTTTTCATTGCTCTTACCATAGCAAAACAGGTCTTTGGTATACCATTTCGGGGTAATTTACCAGTGTTCGTCGTAATTGCCGTACTTTACTTCTTGGTGGGAATTAGCATTGGTATCATAATTGCGACCTTCTCAAAAAGCCAGCAGCAGACACAGTTGTCAGCTTTTTTTATCAATCCGCCTTTAGTTACTTTATCTGGAGCGATCAGCCCAATCTCTTCAATGCCTACGTTTTTGCAGTGGCTGACTTATCTCGACCCTCTGCGTTATTTTATCGAAGTTTGTCGCGGAGTGCTGCTCAAAGGAGTTGGTCTTGAAACACTTTGGTTTCAAGTACTAATGTTGCTCATTTTCGCCATAGTTTTGATGACCTTAAGTGTCCGTCAGTTCCGAAGTCAGTTAAGCTGAAGTTACCCCTCTTCTGTCACTCTCCGAAAACTCTTGTCATTTGTGAATTCTGGAGCTTTTGTATGGCAAGAGATCGCGCGATTATTTTCTAATACTAAAGACAAGACCCATTTTTTTCTAAAAGTATAGCTTGTATTGATTGCCTCATGAAGGTTTTAGCGATCGCCCTCCTGGAAAGTGACAGAAGAGGGGTAAGTTAGCCAAAAAGCTGATTCTCTGTTTTTTAACTCCATAGGCTACTCCGACAGGGAGATTGTCCACATTAGCTGATAATGCTAATAACAGCGATGAAAATACGTGTCCCATTTAAATCATCCTTGTTTGAGGTACGTAGATGCGACAGTGCAGGAAGTTGCAATTTATATTTAAAAATCAGCAAAATCTTTGTGTTGTGCTTTGTCCCTTGTCTTTAGTCGTTATATTTTCTTCGAGATGTGTATTAAAACTTAGTTTTACTTTAGGTTTATAATGAGTATGAATCAAATACTATTTTTTATCAAAATAATAATTAAAAGTAATTGTCTATAAGTACCACAATAATAGCCGCTCAGAGGATTGTAGGGGAGGCTGTTTGCGGTATAGATTTTATTCTGCTGTTGTGTTGTCGCACAGTGCAACGCACCATTCCAAGCTTTCGGTGCGTTACGCTGCGCTAACACACCCTACAACACTACTGAGATTTTTTCACAAATCAAACCGGATGCCTGTACATTGAATTTTTCTCGCCGACTTACTTAAATGCAAGTTATTGTTAGTTTTAAATAAGACACATGTTAAAGTATTAGAAAAAAATAACTTTATTGATAGGCTAATAAAACCGAAGACAAGCGATAAAAAAATGTAATTATTCTGTTCACGAATAACATTTATTCTAAAAAAAATTAAAATAATCTTTAGTTTATCTAAATATTAGTTTATCTAATATTTAGATAAACTAACATTGGTAAGTGAATTACATCTCATAGCCGTGAGGGGTTAAGATTAAGATATCCCTCATGCAATTAACCCTGGCATAACAGGTCTTGCTGAAAATACATGATGCGTCAGTTTTACTTGTTTTGTATTCATCTTCAGCGCGAGGAAAAGCATGAAAAATACTCAAGTAGCAATCAACGAACCACTCCGCGAAACAGCTTGCAAATATAACCAGAAAAAACGTACTGGGAAGAAAAAACTCACTTGCACAAAGCCACCACAGCCTGGTGCAACTCAAGGAAATTGCCCTTTTGATGGAGCGATGGTTTCTGTCGGAGCTATTACTGATGCTGTTCATTTAGTGCATGGTGCTGTTTCCTGTACTCACAATCCGTGGGCAACTCATGGTAGTCTCTCGTCAGGCTCGCAATTATACCAAACTGCTTTCACTACCGACTTTACTGAGGGTAATATCGTTTTTGGTGGAGAGAAGAAACTATACAAAGCTATTCTCGATATTGCTCAACGCTATCATCCTTCTGCTATTTTCGTTTACGCTACTTGTGTGACTGCTTTAATTGGTGATGATATTGGTAGTGTCTGTAAATTAGCTGCAGAAAAAATTAATCTCCCTGTTGTTTATGTTGATGCGCCTGGATTTCTTGGGAGTAAAAATTTAGGGAATCGCATCGCTAACGAAACTTTATTGAATTATGTAATTGGTACAGCAGAACCTGAGTTTACCACACCATTCGATATTAATATTGTTGGTGACTATAATGTTGCAGGTGAAACGTGGAATGTTCTACCATTGTTCGAAAAAATGGGGATTCGAGTTCTTTCCAAAATTACAGGTGATGCTCGTTATCAAGAAGTTTGCTATGCTCATCGTGCCAAATTAAATGTAGTACTTTGCTCAAATGTAGTTATAGAAATGGCACAAACAATGGTAGATCGCTACGAAATTCCTTATATTGAAGAGTCTTTCTATGGTACGACAAACTTAAACCATTGCTTACGTAATATTGTGGCAAAATTAAGCCTATCCTTGGGAGATAGTGTTGTTGCCCTGGAGCTTAAAGAACGTACAGAAAAGTTAATTGCCCAAGAAACTGCTGCTTTAGATATTGCCTTAGCTCCTTACCTTGCCGATTTAAAAGGTAAGCGGATTATTCTTTCCACTGGTGGTGTAAAAAGCTGGTCACTTATCTTAGCAGCCCAAGACTTGGGAATGGAAGTTATTGCAGCTACCGATGGAAAAACAACAGAAGAGGAGAAAGCGAAAATTAAACAATATCTTGGTAAAGATGGAATGGTTTTGTCTGACACAACTCCCGAAGCACTCTTAAAGGCATTAAAGCAAACAAAAGCTGATGTGTTGATTGCTGGCGCTGGTAATAAATATACAGCACTCAAAGCAGGAATTCCTTTTTTAGACATTAACCATGAACGTCACCAGGCTTATGCTGGTTATGCAGGTTTGGTAGTACTAGCACGCGAACTGCATGAAGCTTTGTTTAGTCCAATCTGGGAGCAAATTAGCAAACCTGCTCCTTGGGATGAGAAAATTAGTTCTTCAAACCAAGCGACTGGTTTAAGAATTAGGTGATTTCCGAGAAAGAAAATACCTGGGGAGTGCGAGTTTCGACTTCGCTCAGTTTCGACTTCGCTCAACTGACGATCTCTCAGTTGGTTAAGCGAAGCCGAAACCAACTAGGGCGGTATATTTATTCCTGTAAATCACCTTAGATAGCCGTGTAATCTAAAAGTGTAGTCAACCGGAGTTAACCATAACTTCTCGTTTTTGCTCTCCTCTGTGAGCGCTCTACTGAGATCAAGAATCGTAGATTCAACCGAGTAGGCGTAGGATGGTAGGAAAGACCACAAGGAACTTACACAGCCCCCGTGATAAGATTGGAAACGGTTAGCCACCGATCTTGCTTGCAATCTTATCACACCCAGCCTTTACAGGCTTGGCTTTTCGGAAAGTGCCAGCTTTCTCTAATGCGAGTACTGGCTGTACAAAAGAGCGAGACAAGAACTTTAACCCGATATTGCGAGCTGCATTCAACCCTGAGTTGCCGCGCTCCCCTGTAACTGTGGCAAAACACTTTCCCCCATACTGATATGGTTCGCACAATTCCAACAGAGTAGGTAAATAATGATTTCCTCTCCAAACTTCTACGCCGTTAACAGCGCAAAGTCTTGATGTATCTCTGGGGTTGACTCTGGCAGTAAGAATGGCATAACGCTGATACGCGATACGACGCACATTGTCTACAATTTTACCTTTGAGCCAATAGGCACGTTTTTGATTAGAGCGTCTTGAGTACTTGCCGCGACTTGGTTTCAAATTGGCAAGATGCTCAAATACAATAACTTTGCAGTTATGACGCTGGGCAAATTCTATAATCTCATTAGAGATTCTAAATCCTTCGTTGCGCTCTTTACGAGATATCTTTGCAAATCGGGTACTAGCAAAGCCTTTATTGACTATACCAGTCTGTCTCATTTTACGTGCAATTCTTCCTAAATCACGCTTCCTACAACTGACGTGGGCTGTATGACCTTTTACAGTCATGCGGCTAATTTCGTTTACAACCCCGTTATCGTCGGACTCAAGAATACTGCATGTAGCTATACTTCCATCTAGATCTAAATCAACACAACAGATGCGTAAATCTGATTGTTGAATAACAGTTTTTAATCCTCCTGTTGCTGGTACATATTTCTCTACAGTGAAATCTAGATAAGCTTTGCCACCTTTTAAAGTGATAGTTGGAGATGCTTTCTCCCAACAGTCTCCAAAGTCGTAACCTTGATATTGAAACTTAACCCAAACCCAAGTGTTATCTCTACGGATTTTGAGCATAATGCTTGAGCCAGTGTCATCTTTCCACATCCCAGTGTAAAAAACTGGATTGAAGTTAAACGCCCTTGGTTGCACAGGTGGACGATGTTTTTTATTTCTTGGTGGTCGAGTACTCCATTTGTCGTAATGGGTTTTCCAAGACTTATAAGCACCAATAGCTTTTCTAATGGCAGCACGACGAAACGCCGAAGGTGCATCATAAGGTATTGGGTACGCCGCTTCTTCTCCTATTGTTAGCCCTTCGTACACTGTGTAATACTCGTCCGCTTTGCATGTCCCTTCTGGATGAGTGGCAACAACAGCGAAGTAGAATGACACCAAATCGTTAAAAGCCGTTTTAGTTTCACCCAAATCTATACCATCCCTTAATAAAGTAAATCTGGCTGTTTTGGATTCAATTGAATAACCTTTTTTGCGCTTTAGTGACATAAAACTCCTTTAAGTCGACCTATTTGCATTATACACCGTTTGACTCCGTTTTTGCAAAATCATCCAAAAGCTTTTCTTTGTATTTTCTAAGGAAATAAAGTTTTGAGCTAAAACAATGCATGATCGACATAAAATCCTGCATTAACTCTTGATGAGGGCTTAGCTCTGTCTTTCCTAAAACCGTTATCTTGCATCCATTGAGTTGACAAAACCACTCTACAAAATCAAACCCAAAGCGACACAGCCTGTCTTTATGTCCTATAACTATTTGTGACACCTCCCCTTCGGCAACTCGCTGCATTAGTGCCATAAACTTTCTCCGCTTAAAATTCATCCCTGACCCAATTTCTCGGATCACCTCTGCGTCTGGTGCGCGTTTTGAAAGCTCAATAACTTGAGTATCAAGATCATCTTTTTGAGAGTGAGTTGATACCCTGCAATAAAGAATCGTTTTTTCTTCCGGTTTGGCTTGCACTCTGGAACTTAAAGACGATGCTAAGTAGCGTCTCTGTCCTCCAGGCGTGCGAATGTATTCTATTTTCCCTTCGTCCGCCCAATTAGCCAAAGTCTTTGGGTGGTATCCGTACATTTTTTGTGCTTGAATTGGTGATAAATATTTCATGAAGTAAATTTCTCGGTTTACTCCATTATACTCCAAGATTCAGTTTTCTAGTGTTACGTCAAAATTAATTACCTGTTTGTTGATCTCTTCGTGGAGGCGTACCCTTCCCGTTGGTAAGGATACGCTCCTACATCATTTATATAGATGTCGATGAGTGCAACGGCTTACTTCTGGCAATTGTGCACAGAACCATAATGCCCCTAACATACTCAGACTACCGGAGACAATCAAGGCATTAGTTGCGCCAAAATGATCTGCCAAAGTTCCAGCAAACAAATTCCCAAAAGGCATTGTACCTACCATTGCTAGAGCATAAAAACTCATCACCCGTCCACGCTTATCCTCTGCAACCAAGTTTTGGATAATCATATTACTGCTTGTGACCAGTAGGATGGTAAAGCAGCCTGTAAACACAAGTATGATTATCGATAGTTCAACTTGACGCGATAGTGAGAAGGAGATTTGACTCATCCCGACCAAAATTTGAGCCGCTACAATCAAACGCTCTAAACCTGCAATCCCTCGTCTGAAACTCAGATACACACAAGCGAACAAGGATCCTATTGGCGCTGAGGTACTTAGGTGAGCCATTGTAGTTGCATCACCATTTAAAATCTTAGCTGCAAAAACGGGCATGAGCGAGATATGAGACATCCCGACTAAACCCTGTACTGTTAGGACTAATAAAATTGCTCTAATCGCCTGAAACGTCGTGATATATTTATACCCCTCACCCAATTTCTGCAAAGCATCTCTAAGGTTTGTAAGAGCCTGCATTCGTCTAGCTGGAAGCCGCATTGCTAGCAAGCTAAAAATTGCAGGTATATAGCTGATAGTATCGTAAAGAAAACAATATTTTACACCAAGCGTCGCAATCAAAATCCCGCCTATAGCTGGTCCCAATACCAGAGAAGAACTTAACATCACTGAATTCAAGGCAATAGCATTACTCCAATCAGCGCGATCATCCACCGTTTCCGTGACGATTGTATGGCGCACGGGCACATCTAATCCCTTGAGTAAACCATTGAGAGCACTCAGTACTAATAGAATCGGAAAGGTAATCCAATTCGTAAAGGTGAGAATTGTTAAAGCGAGGGAAACGCTAATTCCCAATATCTGTACCACCATTAATAAGTCCCGACGACTCCATCGGTCAGATAATATGCCAGAACAGGGAATTACTAATAAGGTAGGTAAAAACTGCACAAATCCTGCTACTCCCAATAACCAAGCCGATTTAGTCAAATCGTATACCAGCCAGGGAATGGTTAATTGCTGGGTCATAAATGTCCCAGACATTGATAACAACTGTCCGCCAAAAAACAAGCGAAAATTACGCCAGCGAAAGGCAGGTAAATAGTTCTCGATGAGATTACTTATGCGTTTCCCTGACTGTCTATTCCAAATTTTCATGAGGAAAATTTTATATGCTGCTCTAATAATTAGGTTATCTAATTATCTAAGATAATCGCTATCGTTTATCTATGTGAGCTAGATTACTTAAGCAGTGAGGCAATTGAAGAGCCTTGTAGTCTCAAAAGGCTCATAGGAAAATCCTATTCAAATCTACGATAAATTGGTAGATTTATAGTAAAATAATATTAGTTATGCTTCCACCATGGGAATTTTGCGATAGCAAAGCGCTGCCGCCCACGGCAGATTGCATATCGGCACAATTCCCATTCAAAGAGGCAAGTGTAAACACCAAACCACAGATAATCGACATCGGTCACAAGTGTATCGAAGCTAGTTTCTCTGCCCAAAAGTGACTTTGCTGCCATCAGTTGCTCATATTAGTCGTAAATCTAAGGAGATCAAACTATGACACTTACCGCAACTCGGATTGAGATTACACCCACCGGATCTGCTCTTGGTGCTGTGATTACCGGAGTTGATGCCAGTCATTCTCCAGAAGCAGAAGTGATTCTCCTGCTCAAGCAGACGTGGCGCGATCGCCATCTCCTGATCTTCAAGAATCAGACATTAACCGATGACCAATTGTTAGCATTTGCCAATTACTTTGGCGATATTCTCCAACAACCCGCCTACATCCGCAAAGGGGAAACAGAAGAATACCTGCCACCGTTAGTTCTCACTCTCGCAAATGCTGCTAACGAAGAGAACTCAGTCAACATCCGACCGAACTATCGCGAACTTTTACCCCACATCGATCACTACTGGCTGCCTGTGCCATCTAGCGGATCCTTCCTATACGCGGTAGAAGTCCCTGAGAATGGTCCCGATACTTATTGGGTGAATTTAGCTCAAGCTTATGAAGAGTTAGATGATGCCACAAAAGAGCAAATTGCTGGCTTGCAAGTTCGCTACTTCAATTTTTATGGCAGCAAAGATCGCGATGAGTATGGAGAGCCTAAATATGCAGCTGGACGAGAAGCTCAACCTGGCGAACGAGTTGCAATCCATCCACTGGTGCGCACTCACCCAGATACTGGCAAAAAAATCCTCTTCTTGAATGCTGCAAGCGATGTAGACATCATAGATTATGACCATGCAGAAGGAGCAAAACTAATTGCGCGGTTGTATGAACACATCAAACAACCCCGATTTGCTTATCGGCACAAGTGGAGCAAGGGCGACTTGCTTTATTGGGATAACCAGGCAACAGCTCACTACCGTCCTGAATTTGATGTCAATGCCACCCGTGTTCTCAAACGGGTTAGCCTTCGAGGTAGCCGTCCGTTCTAAAGGTTTAGCAGTCCAAAGATCTTGCATGAGGTAACTAGAGGTATTTGGTTAGGGGCGAGTTCCGATAGCTTTATGCCGTTGGTCATGATGTGATGCGGTTAAACCCGCCCCTCTTATTTAAAAGTCTGAGCAACCCGCATCAACAACAAGGGATTGAGAAATCATGATTAAACCTTATGTCAGGAAGCGATTAATTTCCAGGCGAGATTTGCTTTACACGTTGTATGGGTTGACTTCTTTCAGTATATTAGTGGGCTGTGGGGTAAATGCTGGCAGTAAAGATCAGAAGACGACAGAGAACAAAAACATAATTGCGAGTAATGGCAGCACCACTAATAGCAAAACTAAACGTATTCGGCTTGGCTACACAACATTTGGTGATTTGACAAGGGAAAAAGGTGTAATCGAAAAGCGTTTAGCTCCTTTGGGAATCAATGTTACCTGGACGAAATTTGTCTCTGGACCGCCCTTGTTGGAAGCCTTAAGCGTGGGTAGCATTGATGGAGGACAAGTTGGAGAAACGCCACCGATCTTTGCCCAGGCTGCTGGCAACGATCTGGTTTATTTAGTAAACATCCCCGCCGGGACGGGGGAAAGCTATGGGATTATTGTCCCCAAGGATTCTCCTATTAAAACCGTTGCGGATCTTCGGGGCAAGAAAGTTGCTTATGCTAGAGGAACTGCTCTGACATATTTTTTGGCGAAAGCGCTGGAAGAAGTTGGCTTGAAGTTTAGCGATGTTCAAGGTGTGAATTTGACTGTTGCCGATGGGCGAGCAGCATTTTTAAACAAAACTGTTGATGCTTATGTAGCGATCGACCCTACATTGATCAAGTTTCAACAAGACGGAACGGTGCGACTGCTGCGAGATGCTCAGGGAATTAAAACACCAGGCTCTTTCTACTTATCTTCCAGGGATTTTGCTACCAATAACATTGACCTGTTCAAAGCAATTCTGGAAGAATACTACGAAATTGGAGAGTGGGCAAATAAAAACAGGCGGGCGACGGCTGAAATCCTTGCCCCACAGTTAAAGATTGATGTGCCAACGATGGAAATAATGCTATCTCGGCGAAAGTACAATATGCAACCCATCAATGAGGAAGTATTGCGGGCGCAACAGGAGGTTGCTGACCTTTTATACAAGTTAAAAATCGTGCCAAAACAAGTTGATGTCCGGCAAGCAACCCTAACTTCTCAGCAATATGCCGCAATCATTCCTGAGAGTATTAAAAATAGGGCATGATTGTGTGATGTTGCTTCCCAAGAAAAACGGTTTGGGGATCAAGTGCTTTTGAAGTATTTAAGAATTTGCAAGCAATGCTCAATCGCTAATACAAGTTCAGACAAATTAATTTTATGCTGTCCAGCAACACTATCCTGTTCAGAGATGAAAGGTATGTGAATGAAGCCACCTATAGTGTCAATTCCTAATAGGTTAATTTGACGTAATGCCAAATAATAGACGTGATTGCAAACGTAGGTTCCTGCATGATTAGATATTTCGACTGGGGTACCCTTTTTTATTAACTCATTTTTTATATGCAACAGTGGTAAAGTAGAGAAATATGCCACTGGAGCATCATCCACAATCTTTTTTCCCTCAAGAGTTAATCCCGCATTATCAGGCAATGTGCAGTCGTCCAGGTTTAGCGCAACTCTTTCAAGATTAAGTATGCTTCGACTTCTTGCGACACCTAAGCCTAAATAAACTTCAGGTTTAATCTGACTCATTAATTCTTGAATCCGCTCACCTGCTGCCACAAATTCAGTTGGTAAAACTTCTCCAGTTACTTGAATGTCATGCCAAGATTTCGCTTTCGCCGCAATTTCTTCAACAATCAATTGCGAAGGGTTCATTTTTAAGTTCGCAAATGGGTTAAAACCTGTTAGCAAAACTTTCATGTTTTATATGTTACTCTAATAATTAGATTAGCTAATTATTTACGATAATGGCGATCAGTATATCTGTCCAAGCTAGCATACTGAAGGCGTAGTTAAGACTATCTATACGGGGGGCTCATGAGCGAATTAAAGCAACTGAAACTGGGTGCCTTCATGCGCCCGGTAAGCATACACACCGGCGCTTGGCGCTATCCAGGGGCTTTGCCTGATGCCAATTTTAACTTCCCTGCATTGAAACAATTCATCCAAAAACTAGAGCAGGGCAAGTTCGACGCATTCTTTATGGCGGATCACTTAGCTGTGCTTAATATGCCAATTAACGCCCTTAAGCGTAGCCACACCGTCACCTCCTTTGAGCCCTTCACTCTACTTTCTGCTCTCGCCAGCGCCACCGAACACATCGGCTTAGTAGCTACTGCTTCCACGACCTACGACCAGCCTTACCACATTGCTCGTCGCTTTGCTTCTCTTGACCATATCAGCGGGGGTCGCGCTGGGTGGAACATCGTCACCACAGCAAATCCCGACGCAGCACTCAACTTTGGTCTTGAAGTTGAGATAGAGCATGACGAACGCTACTTGAGGGCTAGGGAATTTTATGATGTCGTTACAGGTCTTTGGGATTCTTTTGCTGATGATGCATTTATCCGAGATGTAGAATCAGGGATTTATTTTGATCCCGCAAAAATTCACGTTCTAGGTCATAAGGGAAAATATCTCTCGGTGCGTGGACCATTAAACATAGCTAGACCTGTCCAAGGTTGGCCGGTAATAGTACAAGCGGGTGCATCTAATGCAGGACGACAATTAGCCGCCGAAACCGCCGAAGTTGTGTTTGCACCTGCTGGTAATCTGGAAGCAGGTAAAGCTTTATTTGCTGACATTAAGGGAAGGGCACGGGCAATTGGACGTGACCCTGAAAGTATAAAAATTCTTCCAGGTGCTTTGGTGATTGTGGGCGAAACTGTCGAAGACGCGATCGCCAAGCGTAAACATTTGGACAGCTTAGTACATTACGATAGTGGTATCGCCAGCTTGAATAGTGCCCTTGGTTACGATGTTTCGGGTTTCGATCCTGATAGTCCCTTACCAGAAATTCCGCAGACCAACGGTGGCAAGAGTGGACGAGAACGAGTGATAGCGCTGGCGCAACGGGAGAACCTAACCATTCGACAGCTCGCTCAACGAGTCGGTAGTTACAGCGGCTTAGCTTTTGTTGGTACACCCAAAACGATCACCGATGAGATGGAGCAATGGCTAAACGAGGAAGGATCTGATGGTTTCAACATTATGTTCCCTTTTCTTCCTGAAGGGTTGAACGATTTCGTAGACAAAGTTGTTCCAGAACTGCAAAGACGTGGGATCTTCCGGAAAGAGTATGAAGGGAAGACGCTCCGGGAAAATCTTGGACTTGCCCGTCCTGCTAACCAGTTCTTTGAAGCCATAACCGCATCTGTAACCTAGCGCGATCGCCTTACTCCGTTTGAGTGAGGAGTTTCTCAATTTGTATTATCTGCTTCTGAATTGCTTCTAGCTTTTCTGATAGACTAGCGTTCTTTCATCGCTTTCGATAGGGGAAAATAGGAATAAAGCAGAATAGCCCTTTGCGGTCAATTTTTGGGGTGATATTTTAATTCTTTTTTAACAAATCCCAGTAAAGAATTGTCTGTCTAATACGTGATAGCAATAAAAGTTCAGCGACTCTCCCTATAACAGTTCATAGTGTCAGGAAATGCCGACAATTAGATAGAAAAAATTACTGTTATAGAACAAATAATACGAAGCCATCATAAAACTACTGTATTTACATAGGATTTGTTTAAAATAGATACACTTGTTAGTAAGGAAAGCTATCAAATCCTTCCAAAATATAGGTTTTAACCTGTATAGTTTCACAATTCTCATTAGTTCTATCTACACAGTTGGATACTCAAATTCAATTCCTAGTTTCTCTAGTACATAAGTAGTTTTTCCAGGAAATTCACCTCTCCTAAGAACACAAAATACTTACATTTATATTTTGCACGATATAAATTTGTAATTGTAGACTAACAAGTAAATTTCACGCTTCACCTATGTACAATAGCATTTTTAACTTAACTCTTCCTCGTGGGGATATCGCTATTATTGGCGGCGGATTAAGCGGTTCTCTGGTTGCAGCAAATCTTTTGCAAAATGCAACCACTCCAGTGTCAATTAAATTGATTGAAAGGAATCCTGAAATTGGTAGAGGAGTTGCATACAGTACACCTGTTGAGTCCCATCTGCTGAATGTACCAGCAGGTAAGATGAGCGCTTTTGCAGATAAACCAGATCATTTCTTAAATTGGCTGCATAGTCAGGGTTATGAGCAGGTGAGTGCATCAACGTTTGTACCGCGTAAGATTTATGGGGATTATATCCAGGCAATTTTGAACCAAGCACTAGAAAATGCTCCGGCTTATGTACAGTTAGAAAAGATTGTTGATGAAGCGATCGCCATTCAAGCAAAAGATGATGGGACAAAAGTATACCTACGTAGTGGACAAAGCTTACACGTCCAAAAAGCTGTACTAGCAGTCGGGAATTTCCCAGCCTCTCTACCAAAACCAATCGCCTCTTTAGGTAAGAATAATCCCTATGTTAGGGATGCGTGGTCTAGTGATGCAATTTCTGATCTCAAAGCGGAAGATTCGATTTTGTTGGTGGGAACTGGGTTAACGATGGTTGATGTAGTTGTTGCACTTCATCAGCAAGGATTTCGAGGAAAAATCCTTGCTGTCTCCCGTCATGGATTAATGCCACAGCGTCATAAATTAACAACTCCCTATCCTATATATATAGCTCCAGAGACTGCGCCAAAAACTGCGCGGGGATTAATGCATTTAGTACGTCAGGAAGTCAAAAAAGCAATCACCCAGGGACAAGATTGGCGCGCAGTCGTAGATGCAATCCGTCCAATAACTCAACTACTTTGGCAAGCACTACCACTAAGAGAACAGAAACGATTCCTACGCCACATAAAAGCTTACTGGGAAGTGCACCGACATAGAATTGCAGCCGACATTGCCGAAGTACTGGATAAGGCGCAAATAAGCTACAGTGCAGGTAGAATTCAAAATTGCCGACAGTTTGAAGATGGTCTAGATGTAACAATTAGAGAGCGGGGAACAAACGCAGATATTGTTTTGCGAGTGAACCGAATTATCAACTGTACAGGTTCAAACTGTAACTATGCTTCTTTGCAGCATCCACTAATTAGTAGCTTACAAGCACAACAGCTGATTCATTCTCATCCATCATCAATCGGTATCGAAACTGCTGCTAATGGTGCTGTGATTGATGTACAAGGAAACGTCTCCCAAAGACTGTATACTATAGGAACACCTCGCAAAGGAAATCTTTGGGAAACAACAGCCGTTCCCGAGATTCGCGTTCAGGCTGCGAATTTGGCACAGGAGTTACTGAAATCTTTTCATGCTAGACCTTACGCTAAGTCTAGAGATTCTTTCGCTGAAGATCATGCGAGCAAGTCGCATCAACCTGCTATGTTATTTCGTCAACTCTTCGATCCAGAATCGAGTACCTACACATACCTGATAGCTGATACTGAAACTAAAGCAGCGGTCTTGGTAGATCCTGTATTAGAACGGGTCAACCGAGATCTACAAATATTGCGAGAATTAGGATTAACTCTACAGTACTGCCTAGAAACCCATATTCATGCTGATCACATTACTGGAACAGCTCAACTGAGTCAATTTACAGGTTGTTTAAGCGTGTTTCCTGAGAATGCTGAGACTGACCGTGCAGACAGATATATTGGAGATGGTGAAATCTTGCAACTCGGGAGCATAGAAATTCAAGCGATCGCCACTCCTGGACACACCAACAGTCACATGGCTTATTTAGTTAATGGGACTCATTTATTAACCGGAGATGCATTGTTTATTCGAGGTTGCGGTAGAACTGACTTCCAAAATGGAGATGCTGGATTACTGTATAACGTCGTCACCCAAAAACTATTTACTCTACCAGATGATACATGGGTGTACCCTGGTCATGATTACCAAGGACGAACAGTATCTACTATTGGGGAAGAAAAGCGCTGGAATCCCCGGTTTGCGGGACGCAGTCGCAGCCAGTTTATAGAGCTGATGAATAGCCTAAAGCTACCTTATCCCAAAAAGATGTCCGAAGCTGTGCCTGCAAATCAGCATGGGGGTAAAGTTTTAGTCACATTGGACTATCAGATTTAAATCCATCATGCTAGAAAAAGGGGGGTGTCTGGTCAAATCTTCCATCGAACGATTTTTGATTGTAGGGTGCGTTACGCTTCGCTAACGCACCAATTTAATTGCTTGCTGTCAACGAAGATATCGCTGTTAGTACTTAAGCCTCAATCTATCTGATGTAACAAATAAGAACCAGCATTCTTTGTGCTAAAAATGATAAACAAAAGTAATTAATCTTACACTCAAAAATAAATAATTTTCCACAACAGGAACGTAAGCCTTACTCAATGAGCTTCTGAGCTTCAGGCACACTATAAAATTAAGAAAAAATTAAATCTGATCTGACAACTTAATGCTTCAAAAGGACATCTATTTTTAAGTATTAATACGCAAAAACAACTTGTTTACCTTGAGGTTAAAATGTCTCTTTTATCTCCAAAAATCGAGGCGTGCATTTAATGGAGGGAATAACTCTTTTAAGCTGTGTTGGGGATAGAAAAAATTACCTATCTTACTCGACAAACTCCCTGAGTTAACAAAGTTGTAACGATAACTACATTTTCTCTATTGCGATTGTGTATTTACGAATAGATTTTTAAATTTATTTGTACTAAAGTACGGTAAGTGAATCGAAAATATGGAATTATTATGGACAATACACAGCAAATAAGTATAATTAATATACAAAATGAATCCGTAAAAAAATCAAACAAAGACGGGATAAGCCTCCCAGTAATTCTCAAAAAAATTAGAGGAGGCTTTTTTTTGGTACTTGGATTTTTACTCTCCCCTGTGTCTTGGTGGAATGACCTATTTTTTAACCTACCGATCGCGTACGGTTTTGGCTATTTGTGTAGTTTCTTCTTCAAAGACTTGTTTTTGCCATGCGCGATCGCCGGATACTGGCTTTCCAATGTCTTAGGTATTCTTTTGATGCAAGCTGGAGTCATGGATGTATTACCCAATCAAAACCAAGAACGTAACCTAAAAAAAGAATTGCTGACAGGTTTAGCATCCTCCACAGGATATACTTTGGTGATCCTCACACTGATCTACTTCAAAATTTTGGACACACCTAACCTATTCCCCAGTAGCTAACTAGGCAATATACCCATACCTTTGTGACGATGTCAATCCAAGATTCCCGGTCTTCTCACGCTCTCGGGAATCCCACTAAGATAAAGCCTTAAAAGAATAATATGGATTTTTTACTATTACCTGTACTCAGCTTTCTAATCGGCATCATCGTCGGCTTAACTGGAATCGGTGGAGCATCACTCATCACCCCAATGCTCATATTTATCTTCCAAGTACCTCCTGCTGTTGCAGTCAGTTCTGATATCGTCGCAGCAACAATGATGAAAATCGTCGGAGGGGTAAAACATTGGCAACAAGAAACCCTCGACTGTCAAGTTGTTAAATGGTTGGCATTAGGAAGCGTACCTGGTTCCCTTGCGGGAGTGGGAATTTTATATCTAATTCGCCAAATGGGAATCGCCAACTTAGATGAAATCCTTCTGCGTTTATTGGGGTTCATGATTCTGGTAGTCGTCTTTTTAGGACTCGGACAGTTAGTTATCAAAGGATTTTTCCCTGATTTTGAATTACCTCAACCGCCAAAGTTCGATTTAAATACTTCTGTTGGACGCATTCAAGCAATGAGTGTAGGAGCAATTTTAGGATCAATGGTGGGAATGACCAGTGTTTCTTCGGGTTCTTTATTCGCAATGGTGTTGATTGCGTTTTTTCAACTCGACTCCCGCAAATTAGTTGGTACAGATTTAGCCCAAGCAGCTATTTTGCTCTCATTTACATCTCTTGGACATATTCTTTTAGGAACTGTGAACTGGGGTTTAGTGATCCCTATTTGGATAGGGACAATTCCAGGAGTCATGTTAGGTGCAAAGCTTTGTCAGCTAATGCCTCAGCGTGTTCTTAAATTTGCAATTTATACACTACTTATAGGAGTTAGCTGTAAGTTAGTTTATTAGGTCCACGTATATTTTTAATTTCTAAATAGGACTTCGTACCCCATTACGGGATTAACAAACTAGTAAAGAGCGTTAAGCTCTGATAATAGTAATAGAACGACCATTTTTTGTATTTACAACTTGAGTATTTAAACGTTCTGCTATCGGTAAAGCTTTGGTGCGTACATCGAAAATAACCAACCACCCACAATTTACTCCTAGTCGAGCCAAATAAGAATCTAACTGTTCAATACCTGACTCCATTGGATCGCCCTTTTTATCTCGCCAAGCTTTTAACTAAATCCCTAATGTTATATTTCTATATTTCAAACATAAATCCATTCGGTCACGTCCAATGGCGTACTCCCGTTCTAAAGTTCTACTCCCGTTAACCACACGATGTAAAAATGCCATGAGTACCAAGTGCGGTGCAATCTCATGATAAGCAGCGCTACCAAGTAATGGCTCTCCATGCTGTCTCCAAAATACCAAAAATGCCTGCAACAAAGCATCTGTGTCTAACTCACCGCTAGGAGTTAACCAAATGGGTGCAATTTGAGGTAGCGAAGCCATCGGTGTTACTGTTAACACTCTCGGTAACACTTCACGGTAAATTGGATTAGCGATCGCCAGTCCTCCTAGTGGATCCATTTTGCATAAACCCAAGTCGATAACAAACTGGATATCATCATTGGGTACATCTCCAAGTTCCAGTCCTGCTAATATTGGCTCAATAATTGCCTTTACTCTTGGTTCTCTCAGTCGTTCAGCAAGGGAATCGAGATGAGTATCTTGCCTTACTATCAAGATTTCCTTTGCAGAGTTCACATGTTCCGGTGTTATGGCGACATTTGTCTCTGTTACCATCTCTTCAACAATTTCTTTAGCAAGGGCATTTACTAACCACGGTTGTCCTTGAGTCAAATAAAAAGCTGTCTCAATAGCCTCTTGTGTAAAAACTTGTCCGGTATCTTTGGTATGCTGTTGATATAAATAGTGAATGTCAGCTTGACAGGGACCTGCGGTATTAAACCAACGAGACATAGGGATATGCGGCGCGATCGTGCTGCATTAAGTTTAACAGCAGGAATTGTAAGCAGTTAAGCTTTAGCAAAATTATCAAGTGGCCTTCTCTTCTCCCAAGGGAGACGCTGCTTGTCACGCTTGCTTAAGCGCAGGGGTACGAGACGCTTCCCGCTCTTCGGAGAGGCTGCGCCCGACGCGCAGCTATGCCCGCAGGGCTTTACGCGAACACACGCGGGCAGACGGTTCGGACAAAGTCCTAAGTGCATTAAAAATTACAATGAAACTAGTTATAACGAAATATAACAATTTTAGAACTTTTCCTTACATAGCGGTCTGGAATATGTTAACCTGAAAAAGATGAGAATTAATTCGGTGATTCTGTTTGTTAATTATATTAATTGGCTTGTCTCCGAAATCTAAATCTCCACACACTAGGATTTTGGAGACAGTACTATGTCCGTTTATGTAGGCAACCTTTCTTATGAAGTTACAGAAGCTGGTCTACAATCTGTGTTCGCAGAATATGGTTCTGTAAAGCGCGTTCAGCTACCTACTGATCGCGAAACGGGGCGTTTGCGCGGCTTTGCTTTCGTAGAAATGAGTTCAGAAGCTGAAGAATCAGCTGCTATTGATGCACTAGATGGTGCTGAATGGATGGGTCGTGACCTAAAAGTGAATAAGGCAAGACCACGGGAAGATAGAGGTTCTTTCGGTGGTAACCGAGGCGGCGGCAATTTCCGTAACCGCTACTAATAGAAATATAGTAATCTCTTGTAGATACTGAATCTAAGAGGCAAAAAGTGTTCACAGTATGGTGTCACTTTTTGTTCGTAGCCCCTCATACAGAAATTGAGGGGCTTTTTGTCGCTTAATTGAGGGTAGACAAGAAACTTTTGTTGGCGATGGCTAATTTAGCCAGGAATAATCTGAACAATCAATGATCGTTTATCGAGTAACTGGATTTTACCAACTTTATTGAGATCCTCTGCAATCCGCTCTAGTAGTTCTCCAGCGCGATCGCGATACTGATGTTCTCGACCTCGTAAGCGAATTAAAAACTTAACTGAATCACCTTTACTCAACCATTGAATAGCTTGCTCAATACGTATTTGGTAATCAGACGTCCCAACATTCGGACGGAATCTAACTTCCTTGACTACTGGTCTAGAACTTTGGTTTTGACGCTTTTTTTGCTGGTACTGAAATTTTCCATAATTCAGAATTTTAGTCACAGGAACTTCTTTAGCTTCGGAGACAACGACTAGATCAAGATCCAGACTCTCAGCTAAACTCAGAGCTTCTTTAGTGTCAATAAGACCACGATTGTTATTTTCATGGTCTATTAACAAGACCTGAGGTGACTTGATTTGATGGTTAATGAGTTGTTTATGGACTACGATAATATTTGCCTCTGGGTAATTTACTACTAGGCTAGCACAACGCTTACTAACTTTCCACAGGTTAGTCCTTTTACATCAGTGTTGATGAAGTCTGAATTTGCAGGACGAAACTTCAAAGCTAAGGGACGGATGCAGTACAAAAGTTCGCAGTTTAGCTTCCCAATGTTGGAGAAACTTTTGTAAAAGTTTTTGAGAGTGGTTTTTCCCGTTCCCGTTGGTGTTAGTGAGATTCCGGACAAAATATAACACCAAATCGTCAACTATAGGTGCGCAAAATTCAGCAGTAAAGTCCCACTCCAAGGGAGGCTCATAAAGGGTAGAAAAAATTTTACCTTGCCCTAATTTACAAAGCAGCGTCAAAAACCTGCTGTGCAGTGAGGTTGAGTTGGGGAAAGGTGGGGGATACGATTCGATTATTCCCAGTGAACTTGGTGACTTCGTACTCATCTCCTATAAGCTGACATACCGAGAAAGTAGGCTGCTTGGGATCTCCGATAAACCGCTTACCCCCTAACGCTGCATAATCTGCAATCCAGAATTCAGGGATACCCATTTCCTCATAATCGGCAAATTTCAGGTGATAGTCATCCCGCCAGTTGGTACTAACGACTTCGACAACTAAAGGTACAGATGCTGCTTGAGTAACTGTTGACTGTTTTTGAAAAAGAGGTTCGTTGCCAAGATTATCAAGATTTAGTAACAATACATCAGGTGAGTAAGCAGATTTAGCAGAAGGTGTTTTAACAAAAGCAGTCTTGGGGATGCGGTAAGGCAACCCTATCCTGACATACTCTATAGTTATTTTCTCAGCTAAAAAGCCAACAACTTTTTCATGGTCTCCGGTTGGGGGTGCCATCTCAATAATCACTCCATTATGTAGCTCGTATCGCACCCCGTCGTTGGGATACCACTCAATAAATTCCTCGAAGGTTACTGTTTTGGGTAGAGTCGTAGTCATAGAATTTTACCAAAATAGTACGGGAGGGTGAAAGCCGACGCGGGGGGACGCCAGTCGCTACAACTTTGGGAACCAAAGCAACGCGCTGGCTCATTTATCCCCCGTGAGTGATCGGATCGGGTAGTGACTTAATCCAATCCTGCACCACCTCTGAGACGGATACGCCCAGTTTATCAGCAAACGCTTGCACCTTTGCTTTTTCTCGTTCTGTGACTCGGACTACAATTTTTAATTCTCTTGCCATTTTCCGGAATCTTAATGACTCAGATGCCGAAAAAGGAGTGTAGGCGATCGCATACAACAAAAGGAGGATGAATGACCAACGCCAACGCACAAACAGAAGACTTAAACACACCCTTACAATATTTTTGATGCATAGCAACATTTACAACAGTTTTGAGACAAATGAGGGAAGAGGTACACCGATAGTCCAAGGGCGTAGCCTTCGGCTTCTCGCAGAGTACGCCGTTCGCTCCTACTAATGTACCTCACGCACCTCGAATGCGCTGTAAGGATATAGGCTTTGAAACCCTTGCCAGATAAACATTCTTGTTTTGTTTGATATCAAAAACTTCTGAGAGTAGCAGTCAAACCAACGATCCCAATAATCTTGTTGATTTGTCAACTTCGCGATGAGTTTATCGTAAGTAGCAAACCAGCTTTCCCAATAATCGTTGGGTTGCTTCACACAACCGTTGTAGGTTGGACAAGAAGCTTTACACTGAGGCACTGTATATACAGTATCAACGCAGTTTTTACAAAGGTTGGGGTCAATCCAGGGACGCTCATCAATCATCTTGATCGCGCCTACAGGACATTCGGATAGACAAATATTGCAGGAAATACACTGACTAGTAATTTGGTAAGTCATGACTATGTTCCTCGTAAGTTTGTTAGTAGTTAGTGGTTAGTTAGTTATTTTTTACACAAAATAACCAACCACTAATCATTAACAGTCCTTATTCCATTGCTCGTAAAACTCACTAGCGACCTTTTCAATCACGTCGTAAGCTTCAACAGCTTGAATTCCAGCGGCTTGCAATTTTTCCTTGGGAGATTCACCCATCTTAGAAACCAAAACTGCTTTGCAATCAGCGATGGTGTTGATGATATTTTCTAAGGTAGCTTTCTCTCCATATCCACCTTGGCAATAATGGTCAACTCTACGATGACCAACAAAGCGAACTCCATTGCTATCGACTTCATAAATCTGGAATTCCTTTGCATGACCGAAGTGCTGGTTGACGATTCCACCACCTTTTGTTGCTACTGCGACCAATATCTTGGGACTGTTTTGTAAAGCCACGTTAGTACGTTGTGCTTTTTCTTTGGCTGCTTTGAGTTCTTCTTTAAACTTCTCAATACCTGCGTGAATTTCTTGACGCTGTTCAAGGTTATATTCTGGAGCCATGTTCAAGAATTTATCTTTGGTAAATTCCAGGCTGCGGTCTTCACCCAATAACCCTACTGCATCTGCCCGACATTGACGACAATGACGCATCATTTTCATATTACCAGCGCACTGGTCTTGCACTTCCTTAAGTTCTTTAGGTGTGGGACCGCGCTGACCCGTCAAACCGAAGTGAGTGCCGTGTTCTGGTGCAGAAATCAGAGGCATAATATTGTGAAGGAATGCCCCTTTTGAGCGAATCACCTTATTGACTTCTACTAGGTGCTCGTCATTAATACCCGGAATCATTACCGAGTTGACTTTGCACAAGATATCGGCTTCTTGGAGAGCTTGTAAGCCTTCCATCTGCTTTTCGTGCAGAATTTTGACGCCTTCAATACCTTTATAACGTTTACGGTTATAGTGAACCCAGGGATAAATCTTCTCTCCGATTTCTGGATCCACCATATTAATAGTAATGGTGACGTGATCTATATTTAGTTGCTTGATGCGATCGACATATTCAGGAAGCATCAAACCATTGGTTGAGAGGCAGAGCTTGATATCTGGTGCTTTATCGGCAACTAATTCAAAGGTACGGAAAGTTTTTTCTGGGTTTGCGAGTGGATCTCCAGGACCTGCGATTCCCAATACTGTCATTTGGGGAATCTTACCTGCAATCACCAAAACTTTATGTGCTGCTTCCTCTGGGGTTAGCAATTCGCTTACCACTCCAGGACGACTTTCGTTAGCGCAGTCGAATTTCCGATTGCAGTAGTTGCATTGAATGTTGCAAGCAGGTGCAACTGCAACGTGCATTCTTGCATAGTGGTGATGAGCGTCTTCGCTATAGCAGGGATGATTGGCAATCCGTTGTTTAAGTTTCTCATCCATTTCCACGGTGGTGCTGCTGCTACATCCGCAACCACCGGATTTTGTTTTGGTTGTTGGCTCCGTAACTAGAGAGGTAACGAGTCCTGTAGACTGTGGTGTCATTGAATTTCGCAAAGGTCGGGTACTGATGCTGCCACTGTGGGAGATGCTATTTGTTTTACCCAGGAATGGAAGTCACGTTACTGTAAGAGAGGCTTACAACCTAAGTTTCTTTAACTGGTGTGTGTCAGCTTGTGAAACAAGGCGTGAAATCTTTGCTTACAGGCGCGACTTCGGTTCACAGGGGCATGGTGCTACTTCATCATCCCTCCACTCACTTGGAAGCGCTTTTGTTTTTGATTAGCGCGTTAAGTGCTTGGCGATATAGGTTTTATATCAGTTGTTTTAAACAGGGCTAGTAGGTTTGCTCGATATAGAATTTATTGAATTGATTAAGCTTGTACTCACAATACAAAACCCTGATGCTTAGCACATCAGAGAATTTTAAAAAATTTTTTTGGGTAGAGGTACTAGTATTTTTAGGATGGGGTACGAGTGTTTATGAAGGAGGGGGCAGGTATTTGTGTACTCAAATAAAACTCAAGCCCAGCAAAGGTTTGAGCCAAATTTTAGCTTTTTTTAATCTATCTAGCCTTGTACTCAAAGGCTGATAAAATGTTACCCGGAGTACTAACTGAAGACCGATTTTTTCTTCAGAAATCTGGAGTAGTCTACATGCGTCTACTCCAGAAATGTGCGAAATTCAATTCTGTATCCAACATATCATTTTTTTTTGAGAAAAAATTCAATTTATATTTTTTTAATCTTCCTTGTAAGCGGTTCTATCCCATGCAGTAAAAGGCTTTGAGTCCTTTATTAAGCCCGCATTAATTATGGGAAATGGGCATGGGGCATGGAGCATAGGGCATAGGGCATGGGGCACGGGATAATTGGTACAGGGCAGAGGAGAAAAATTATAAGTGACTATGCAAAACTAATTATCTTTCTTGGCGCTGGAATCGCTGTTCCACAAGTATTTCAGCCGGTGTGAATATAAAATCGATTTTGCGGATGTACTTATCGGTAAATCTTGAGCAAGAAGGAACTTCTATAAGCTTTTTTCTCCCAATGCCCCATACCCCATGCCCGATGCCCATTACTCCTTGAGTACACCAATACTTATTCCTGCCCCCCAAAAATACTAGTACCCGACCTCAGAAATACTAGTACCCCTACCCCAATAAAAATTTTCTATTGCCTTTACATAAAAGTTTGGGGGTTATGAGTACAGCCTTAATCAATCCAATAAATTCAATCAACGTCAGATATACTCGAACATTTGGAGCCTCCTGCTATAAGCAGAAAAACAGAGCACGGCTCTTTTCACTCTCACAGCACCAATGCAACAGACTCTAGACCGTACTAGGAATTCACAAAGCAAAAAAATGTCAGATTGTGTCAGTAACAACTATCTCAAAACCCTGCTTTCTGGCGTTTTTTTTGAGCCGCTCTTGACTGATTTTCTCATTATCTTTAAGCGTGATCCAGCAGCACGTAATTGGCTAGAGGTTTTGCTGTGCTATCCAGGATGGCATGCAATCTGCTTACATCGTGTTGCCCACTGGTTATATCGTCATAAAGTGGGTTTTCTTCCTCGTTTAATTTCTCATTTAGGACGATTTTTAACCGGAATTGAAATTCACCCAGGAGCACAAATTGGTAAGGGTGTGTTCATCGATCATGGTTTGGGTGTTGTCATCGGTGAAACGGCGGTAATCGGAGACTATACACTCATTTACCAGAATGTTACTCTTGGTGGTACTGGAAAAGAAACCGGTAAGCGCCATCCTACTTTAGGCAACAATGTCGTAGTGGGAGCAGGCGCAAAAGTTTTGGGTAATATTCAAATTGGCGATCGCGTCCGTATTGGTGCTGGTTCAGTTGTTTTGCGTGATGTTCCATCAGATCACACTGTCGTGGGAATCCCTGGGCGCAATATTTCCAGGTCACAGGAGAAAAATCTATCACCTTTAGAACATGGCAAGTTACCCGATATAGAAGCTACTGTGATTCGCTCGTTATTGGAACGTATTTCCCGGCTTGAACAGCAGTTGCAAACTCTCAACAATCACTCTCAACAAAAAGAATTGGTAATAAAGGAACGTTAATTATGTTGCAACCATCGAGTTCTGAAGTCGTAGGCGAGTATATCTTGCAAATTCCTTTATGTGATCGCTGGCGAATCTATCACCGCTTACAAGAGTTGATGATTCCATGTTGGTGTTCAACGGATGGTTCTTTGCGAGTGCGGATTAATAGTTCTTTAATGGCTATTCTCGTTCGTAGCACTCTAGTGCAATTTATGGCAACTCGCCAGGAACTAATTGATTGGCTAGAACACTGTTGGCAGTTGCCAAGTACCTGAGTAAGTTATGTCAATCATCCCTGTTTCATGTCTCATTAGTACAACTGACTAGTATATATGGTGGCTTTAACTTCCACTAAATTGTATTAGACTGCTTGTGTAATTTTGTAGTAAAAATGTCAAGTAACTTAGTATGTCAGCTAGCTACAGTGATAAAAAATTTATCAATTTTTTGCAAAAAGAGCTAGAACTTTCAATGGGCGATATTGATGTCGCATGGCGAAAATATAAGCTAGAAAATGCTCCATTACCAATGCTTCTCTGGCAGTATGGCTTAGTCTCCATTGAACAGCTAGAACAGATTTTTAATTGGTTGGAAGACCAAACTTAGAAGGTAAACAAGAAACCAGAAGGGTAATCGTTTTGGATACTTGTGTTAAAGGTCATAATTGAATTTTGTGTTCTTTTATTTTCCCCAATTCCATGATTATAACTACAGCAATAATGCCATGGTTTAATGTATAAGTGTCTTCTACAATACTTAATTACATCTTATCATGACGGGTTAATAAATTCTGATAATTTAAAGATTTTACTTTATCTTGTCTAACAACATACAGATTAATTATTCACATTCCTCAACAATTACAAATGAAGAGTTAGTAACTTAAAGTTGTAATTGATTTAGTTTATGTACAAATACAGAAATTTATGTTTCTACAACTGTTAATTGATAAATTGGCTAAGAGGCATTTTACAGATGGATCAAATTATAATAAACGACATCACACTCCGTGATGGCGAACAAGCAGCTGGTGTTGCCTTTAATTTTGAGGAGAAAGTCGCGATCGCTAAATCACTCGATGCTCTCGGTGTTGATGAGATAGAGGTTGGCATTCCTGCAATGGGTGCAGAAGAAACACGAGCGATCGCAGCAATCGCCGACTTAGGTTTGCAAGCAAAATTGCTAGGTTGGAACCGCGCCGTCATCTCAGATATTCAGGCTTCTATATCGTGCGGTTTAAAGCGAGTGCATATAGCCGCTCCCGTCTCCGGAATTCAAATTGCCACCAAATTTCATGGACAGTGGCGCGTTACCCTACAACAACTAAGAGACAGTATTAGTTTCGCCTTAGATCAAGGTCTTTGGGTAGCAGTAGGAGGAGAAGATTCATCTAGAGCCGATGAAAACTTTCTCTTAGATGTAGCACTTTATGCTGAAGAATTAGGTGCATCACGTTTTCGCTTCTGTGACACAGTAGGTATTCTTGACCCCTTATCGACTTTCGCAAAAGTTCAGCGCTTGGTGATGGCTCTATCGATTCCTGTAGAAGTCCATACCCATAATGATTTTGGTTTAGCAACTGCTAATGCTCTTGCTGGTGTTCAAGCTGGAGCTTTATCAGTCAATACAACAGTAAACGGGTTAGGTGAAAGAGCCGGAAATGCAGCTTTAGAAGAAGTTGTGATGGCGCTCAAACATATTCACGGTATTAATTTAGGGCTTGACACTCCTCGTTTATTAGATCTTTCACGGATGGTGGCGTCTGCATCAGGCTCTAACGTTCCACCTTGGAAAGCAATCGTTGGTGAAAATACCTTTGCTCACGAAGCTGGGATTCATGCTCATGGTGTACTCCAAAATCCTATTACGTATGAGCCATTTGCTCCTGAAGAGGTAGGATGGGAACGGCGTTTAGTAGCAGGTAAGCATTCTGGTCGCCATTTGGTGTTTAACGTTCTACAGCAACACGGTATCATTCTAAACCCAGAAGAAACAACTTCTGTTTTGGAAGCAGTACGACAACAGTCGATAGAGAAAAAGCGTGGTCTAACGACAGAAGAACTATTAAATTTAGCGCACGAAAAAAGATATTCCCATGCAATTAGATGAGTTAGAGCTAGACCAACCGCCTGTTTTTGGGATTGGCGACAAAGTTCGTGTTCGTAAGCTAATCAAAAACGATGGTACTTTCCCAGGTCAAGAAATTGGGGCGTACTTAGCAAAAAAGGGAGATATCGGCTATGTCGTCAGTATAGGTACATTTTTGCAAACATCCTATATTTATGCTGTACATTTTTTGAATACAGGATTTATTGTAGGTTGCCGCAAAAAAGAACTAGAACTAGTTGAACATAACCCAGAAAATACTGCTCCCCGGAATACACCATATTAGGGAATTTCACGCACTCAAAAGGGACAACGGAACAATAGAAACTTTAGTTCCCTTAAAACGTTTCACGAGTAAATCTATAAAATAGGAACACTTTCATGAAAGTCATGCTGCGCCAAAACGCCTCTGGAACTTTAGTTGTCTACGTTGCTAAGAAAGATCTCGAGGAAGAAGTTGTTAAGCAAACAGAAGGAGAAGATGGAAAGATTTTGACTTTGGCAAATGGTTGGGAATTAGCATTTGCTAGTTTGCCAGATATGGTAGATTTACCACAGACAGTTGAGGCTAAACGGCTAGCGTAAATAATGCTGTAAGCAAGTATTATATTTCACTGCTTACATTCCTAATCACAGGATGCGGTTTTATCCGTGATTAATAAAACCCAAACTGGACATCGACACAATCCCCAATCGAGAAGTAGAGAATGCTATTTCCCCCTACTTCTAATTGGTGTGATGTGGTCATAGATGAGAGCCAGCTTGGGATTAAGTGCTTTGAATTTGCAGTTGGTGGAGTCCTATGTGACTTGAAGAAGATTTTGGCCAGGTGTTAGAAGGAGAAGTTGGCCAAGTCATAAGCTGAAATACCTGTAACTTCGTATTTGAGATGAAGACAGAAATTAGGATTTTGTCAGAAGAAAATGGACACAATCCTAAAAAAGAAGAAGAAAATGGACACAAATCCGGTAAACTAAAAAAAACCAAACTCTAACCAATCAATGCTCACAGAAGAAGAGTTTGACCAATGGTGCAGTCAAAAAAGGCTTGCCCAAAACACCCGCGCTCTTATAGCTCAGATTCGCCAAGTACCACCATCTCGGCGAGTACAAGGCAACTATGGCAATGTTTGTGGGAATTATTGTAGTGAAAAAATGGGTCAGACTATTCAGTTCGAGTCTCACCGGGGGGAGTTAGCGCATATTATAGACCAACTAGAGCATAACCGAGAAGTTTTAGAATATTACGACCAACCACCGCCTATAGAATTAAACTACTTTTCAAAAAGCGCTCGTCAAGTTCGTACAAGCCATACTCCTGATTTTTTCGTAATCGAAATAAACTGGGCTGGTTGGGAAGAATTTAAACCGATTAGTGAATTGCGCCTAAAAGCACAACAACAACCCAATCGCTACGTCCAAGATGAAAAGGGAAATTGGTTTTGTCCACCAGGTCAGGAATATGCGAAAAAATACGGACTTAACTATCGGGTCAGAACAGATCTCGAACAAAATACAATACGGTTGAGAAATTAATTCAGTGCTTATCTGAGTAGATTTGTAAATGAGGAAAATACGCTCTCATTGCAGGATGCTGCTTGTCAGTATCCAGGGATGGAGCCAACCCTGTTAGAGGCTTGGGAGCGTTTCAAACAACCCGCGAATCAAGTAAGCGCGTCTGAACGTGGGAAGACTCATTCTCCCCTGGAGCGGATCTCTAACAAGGTGGAAACTACTCAACCAGATAAGCTAATAGGGCTAAAAGTTGAGGGGTAAGATTTCTACCAGAATCTCCGTGTCTTTAGACCGGAGAGAGGTTCAAAGAAGTCAGTTTTAACTAAAACCAGTGACGATGGAATATTACAGCGTAAAGTACGTGCCTACGGCAATTTTGCAGAATACGTACCGCTCGCATTGATATTCATTTTGGCACTTGAGTTGATGCATTCTCAAAATTGGCTTCTGTGGTTTCTTGGTAGTGCGCTCACAATTGCTCGTATCGCCCATGCTTGGGGCGTGATTACAACTTATGGTCCCTCGCCCGGACGTGCCTTTGGTTTTTTCCTCACCTGGCTGGTGTATATTGTCGGTGCTGCTGCTTGTGTTTATTACGGATTTGCTGGGATCGTTCACAACTAAACCCATGTTCTGGGGCGTACGCGATTAGCTTGATCAACCATGAGAATTTTCTCCATTCCTGTAGATAAACGTGCCATATCCCGCAAAACTTTTTCTAGCCCTTTTCTGAGATGCAATTCCTCAAAAGGCTGTCCCAAAATTGAGATAGAGGAAGTAGGTGAGAGTGCTTGAGAAGTGACTAGGTGTAAAGCTGTTTCCAAAATCTGTATTGTCAGTTGATAGCGATCCAAGCTGTTAAGAGTAAGTGCTTCGATTGCCATTGAAGCCTCTTTGAGTTCTTTTGCACCTGGTGCAGAAGATGAAGAATCAATCAGTGTTCTGGCAATTTCGACGCGCGATCGCGTATACAAATTAGAACTTTGCGGTATACGTTCCAAAGCTGCCACCGCTTTATTTCTGTCTCCTATTGCACACAAGCAACGAGCCAGACCAAACGCAGCTGAAGTATAACTAGGGTCTGTGCCAGAAACTATATTATACATTCGAATCGCTAGTTGAAAATTACCCGCCTTTTCAGCTGCTAAGCCAAGAGCTAATTTAGGAGCAAGTTCTCCTGGCAAATAAGAGTACACTTTGTCAAAAGCTTCTTGTGCTTCGTTGGCTTTCTCCTGTGCCATAAAGCTTCGTCCCTTACACCACCACAATCGCCAATCTTGAGGGTGTTTCTTTTCAAATTGTGCTAAAGCTTTTTGCGCCTCATTATAATTGCCAATTTCAATCAGGGTATTTAGTAACCGTAGCAGTGCTTCTTGAGAGCTAGGAAATTGCTTGACAACTTGTCTCAAGCTAGCAGCTCGCTTACTTATATCAGGAATAGCACCTGCGTTAAGTACTGCGTTAAAAGCTATGTCTGTGGCGTCAAGCATCAGAATTGGCAACTGCTGGTAGTCAGCTTTAATTGGCTGAAAATCGATGTTATTTGTTAATGTCAGCATATCTCCGCCGAAAAGGTTGCTACCCGAGGGGTGAGGTGTGTTTGTTTGTTGAGCTACTATCTCCCGTAACACACCTAGCAACTGATCTGCCATTTCATCAGCAGACTGAAAGCGATCATCAGGATTTTTGGCTGTTGATTTCAGTAAAAATCGATATAGTGACTCTTGTTCGGCAAATAGTGGTTCTTCTTGAGGAGTAGGAAGGGTATATAAATGCTCTTTGGTAAAGCCTTTGATATTAGTTAACAGAACAGCGAGAGTCCTACCAATAGTAAATAAATCGGATGCAACAGTTGGTCCTTCGCCTGCTTCTGGCGCACTGTAACCTACAGTACCGTAGATGTCGCCGTCAGGATCATCAACGCGTCTGACACCACCTAAGTCAATTAACTTCACGTCGTTATCTTCAAGTATGACGTTATCTGGCTTGAAGTCACAATACACCAAACCCAAGGAATGGAGGTACGCAAAAGCACTTAAAATTCGGTGGATATAGGATATTGCTTCATCTACTGGTAACGCTCCCCTCTGTTGGCGAATTTCTTTCAACGTCTTGCCACCAACATACTCCATGACAATGAATCCTTCACTGCCATAGTTGACAAAGTTGTAGATGCCAACAATATTAGCATGCTTCACTGAAGCTAAAAATTGGCGTTCTGCTACCGCAACTGCTGCACTAGCTGCATCTTCAGTGTTGAGCAATCCTTTAAGAACGACGTAACGAGACAGAACTCTGTCAAAGCCCAAGTAGATCCAGCCTAGTCCACCATAGGCGAGAGCACCCTTAACTTCATATTGTCCACCTACTAAGTCGTTAGGTTTGAGAGAGGGTATGAAGGAATACTTTTGCCCACATTTGGGACAAAAACCTTTCTCCCTATTTAAACGGTTGTTACAGTTTGCGCAGAAGCGTTTATTGTCAGGAACCTTTGCTTCTGCCATAATTGCTTTTTCTGGTTCCGTCGAAGGCAATTCTGGAACCGATACAAGTCCAGCACCAAGATGCTTGCGGTTGCTTTTTCCACCAGATTGGCTTCCACGAGAACTTTTAGACCGGTCTGTATGCGGTGAAGAACCTGTTCCTGTCGTTATACTGGCACTTTTGGTATTTTGTTGGGTTTGTTTGGTAATGTTTTCATTTAAAGAAGTATTGATTTCAGCAAGCCCGCAAACGTTACAATAGCTATCCTCAATAATCCCATTACATTTGTTGCGCTTACAGCGATCGCCGTCCATTAAACTTTCCTTTATTTAGTTAAATGAACTTGTTTTAGCATTTATGAGAATAAGGCGGCAAATAACCATTGAGGCGTTTTTCGTATTGAGATACTAACTCCGCCGCTTTATTTAAAGGTGTTGGTCGAGTATAAAGAAGCTGGTGAGCTTGAGAAGCTAATTCAGACAAAATAGTATCCTCTACTCGTCCTCTTGCGAGTGCTTTAGCTTTGAGAGCTTCTAACCGTCCCCGGAGTTCTGCTCTTGTATCTAAAGGTGCCTTGTTTGCTAAGTACACAGCTTCCACAGATGCAATATATTGTTTCGCCTTGATGGTCCAGTTTTCTAAACCAACTTCCACAGGTTTTACAGAACCTTCCACGAACTTGGTTTCTAGTCGCCTTAGCCAGGAAGAAAGCGCTTCTATTTCCTCAATTGCTAACGGCTTTTGCAGCATTGAATGCTCAATCACCTTTAAGGTACTTTCGTCAAAAGCTGCTGTTGCGTTGGAATGCAATTCTAGTAATTGTGATTGTAGTTGATGCGCGATCGCGAAGTTCTTGCGTAACAGATCCTGCTGTTTAGCTGCCTGTTGGAGAAACAATTTTATCTGTGCTATCTGGGGGTAAATTTCTTTGGCAAAATCTGCCCTAACTCCTAGCGGATCTCGTTCAATATCAAGACGTAAAGAACTTATTTTTTCGCGAATTACGGGAAGTTCCTGTAAAGAATTTATTTTAAGAAAGTTAGCTAATGTTTGTAACTTGTGGATCTCGTCTTCCGTATAGCTTAGCAGTGGTTGTAACCGGCACCAAGCTTCGTCAACTGCTAAAACAACTTGCTTTGCCGCATCATAAGCGTTCATCATCAGCACAAGTAACTTTTGTGGAGCGATCGCATTAGTCGTCTGTGCAGCAGTTAAAAGTCCTCTGTTTGCCAATGGAGTGTGAACAACAGCTAACTGAATCGATGGTTTAGTCAAAATTTGTTCAATTTCCTGAAGTTTTTGTGGTGAACCCAAAAATCTTGGTATTGATGCCCGTATTTCAGCTGCTTGATTGATTGTTTTCACAAGCAGATCAAAGTAGCCAAACAAATCATTCATTGCTTCTAGGGCTGAAGTCACGCGGGCTTGCGTTACTCCCGTAAGTTGTACCTTAGAAAAACCAGAAACACCAGCAAGACGCTGGTATGTTGGAAGTCCGTGTAAGTCTATAAGGTTCTGACTCACAAGATCAATTTTCTTTTTCCAATCGGCTAACAATTTGTCAATTTCTTCAAGATTCATCCGTTGATTTTTGGTAAGTCCACAATTTAACTTATGAGTTACGTTGTAACACACACAAAGCTTGTAACAACTTTAACAAGAAAACCATCCCAAGTCAGCATTCAGCATCAGTTTACAGTTCTGGGATAGATACAACATCAGCTGGTTTGATATTATTAATAAGATGAGCAAAAGCAGCCCCAAAAACCGAAAAAACTGTCAGCACCCCGACCTAAAGGACGGGGCTTCGTGCCTCCCCTCTAGGGATAGCTGACCCGCTTAAGTGCAAGAGCGCACTACGTTATTGGGAAGTGTTTAAGTTCCTACCTACAGATGCGCAGCCAGTTTGTAGCTCTAGAACCAAGTAGTTAAACAGGCTTACCGGGTTAAGCCAGTGCTGCTTGGATAGTTACCGCCCTCTAACTTTGGCAAGGCTAACATCACCCCAGCAATGGGAGGCTCTTTTGAGCAAAACCATTATGTGTACAGGCTGAACAATTTGAAACGGTAATTGTCCCGTTGAAAGTACAACACAATAGTACACCGAGTTAAGTAAGCCCAAGGCAGTAGTGGTAAACCAAAAAATATAAAGCCGTCCTACAAGGACGGGGTTTCTACCCAAATAAACTGATGACAAAGCGTAAGAAAAGCAATCTCCAGTGGATTAAGAAAACGCTTGAACTAAAACCCAACCATAACTGGGAAGCTCCATCTGGTTATAAGATTTTTGTGGCAGGTAGAGGGGCTGTTCGCTTTAATGTACCCCAGGAGTGGGTTTTTGATCCAAAAGAAAATTCATTTTGCTTCCGCGATAAAAAACCACCATTAGATGACTGTTGTCTAGAGGTATCTTTCAATCACTTACCGGCTAATGACTGGAGCCAATTTCCGCTCAAACCTACCTTGAGGAAGATTATGGAAGAGGACAGTCGTGACGTAATTGAGAGGGGAGAAGTTATTAGCGTCCAGCGTCAGACTGCGCGTATAGTTTGGTGTGAGATAAAGTTTATTGACACTCAGGCTGAACCAAGAGAAGCTTTTTCACGCACTTGCATTGGTTTAGGCTCAAATGTGCAGTGCTTGATCACTTTTGATTATTGGGCTGATCAAGCAGAACAACTCACTCCCCATTGGGACGAAGTTGTGCGATCGCTCACATTAGGCTTGTATATCCGGGATCCAATGACAGGTTTTGCATTTCCAGATTAACAATTGTTAATCAAAATTAGTCAGAGTAGTTTGTGACTGCAAGATCTGAGATTACAAATTCAACTTAATGGCTTTTGGGAATTGGCTCAGGTTGATGAATAGGGATTTGAACGACAAATTTAGCACCACCTCCCAAGGAGGAATCACACCGAATTGTGCCCTTATGCTTATTTGTGACAATCTGGTAGCTGATAGATAAGCCTAAGCCAGTACCTTTACCAATCGGTTTAGTTGTAAAGAAAGGATCAAAAATTCGCGATCGCACGCTCTCACATATCCCTGAACCATTGTCTGCAATTGTAATCTGTACCTGATCCGTACCTATCATTTGAGTTACAATCCAAATTGTGTCAGGTTGTGTTCGTTGATTGTCTTTCTTTTGCTCTTTTGGGCAGTCGTCCAGTACATCAATAGCATTTACCAATACATTCATAAATACTTGATTGATCTGTCCAGGGTAGCACTCCACTAATGGCAAATTACCGTAATCCTTAACCACGTCAATTGCCTGAGATTCTGGTCTTGCTTTGAGCCGATGTTGTAAAATCAGCAGTGTATTGTCAATACCTTGATGAATATCAACTGCTTTGAATTCCGATTCATCAAGGCGAGAGAAGTTACGTAAGGATAAGACAATTTGCCTAACTCTTTCAGTCCCAACATTGATCGACTGCACAAGCTTAATTAGATCTTCCTGGAGAAAATCCAGTTCGACTTCATCCAGAGTTTTTTGAAGTGTTTCCGGTGGATTGGGGTAATGAACTTGATACGCCTGAATTACTTTCAGTAGATCTTGAGTATAACTATCAATATAGTTAATGTTTCCGTAAATAAAATTTATAGGGTTATTAATTTCATGAGCAACTCCAGCAACAATCTGTCCCAAACAGGACATTTTTTCTGATTGAATTAAATGAAGCTGAGTATCTTGAAGTTCTCTAGTATAGGTAGCAACCCATTCAATCAATTGATTGAGTGCATTTGCTAGTGTACCTACCTCATCTTTCGTAACGATTGTAGCTCTCAAATTTGTGTTCCCATCACGAGTGACTTCTTGTGCTAGATTTGTGAGGGATTCCAAAGGACGAGAAATAGCTTGACTAGTAAACATTGCCAGCAAGCTAGCAACAATGACGGAAACAACAAGACTGCCTAGAATAATCTGCATCCGTAGAACTTCAGTTTGTCGAAGTTGATCACGAGATCTGAGGATATCTTTGTCTACTTCAATTGCTACACCATCAATTTTATATGCAAATTGAATAATTTTATCGAAAGTATCAGCATTGACAAATTTTAAAACACGGTGCTTGATCAGGTGGTTATTTTTCGACTGTTGAAGTAATAGGCTTTCCTTCTCAAGAGCCTTAAACTCCCGAGAAAAGGTTGCTAGGTTTTTTCGGAATTCTTGCAACTGAGGACTAAAGTTAATTAATGCGTTAGTTTTTGCTGTTTCCAGTTGAGTGACTAATTGTTGAATATGGTTAGTTCGAGTAATAATTTTGTTGCTCGCTTCTTGAAAAGCAACTGAATCTTCGATAAAGGGTGTCAATTCTTTTGCTGGTCGGTTTTGTAAAATCAAGACCTGTAGATTGTTGAGGCGCTTTTGTTCTTGATAAGTTATTGTTAATGTTTGGATCGTTTGTTTATAATAGTAGTTTCCTACCATCAGTCCAGTCAATGCTCCTACCACTGGAATGCAAAGTACGAGAGCATAACCAAAAGTAATCTTTCCTCTGAGTGTAACAGACCCTAGTCTTCTGACTTGTTGGGATACCAATTCAGGGAGATGTGATCTTCTTCTGGCTCCAGAGCACAGTTTTTGTGGTTGACTACGATTATTAGACGATGGAAAAAGCATGATTGTCGCCGGTAAAACCTTTCAGCTTGTATTGTTGTATGGTTCCCGTTGAATAGACCCAACTCTCACAGTAACATCAAAGACGGAAAAAAAACCCCGGTGATGAAACCGAGGCGATCAGAAGCCCAAATGTCAATACAAAATACTAATGTCAAAATAACAAAACGTTGGCCCACCAAGACTGAAGCGCTAATTATTATGCTTATATAGGTAGCGTCGCGATATAGTTTACTTTTGACTTATTTACTTTGTTAAAAGAAATATAACAATTTTTTGAAAATTTGTAAAGACTTTTTCACAAAAAAAAGTATATCCAAATATAGAGCAGCGCTATTTAGCAGAAAAATATCAATAGCGTCAACTGTACAAACCACAGAGTTTTTGTGCTGATTATTTACGGAAAGCCTGAATTTTATTGCTTAAAAAAGCTAAGACACGAGAAACCCTTTGGATTATATTAACGTCGTTAAATAATGTTTCGATTTATTATGACAGAAAGAACTGTTACAGTCAAAAAGAGAGAACTTCAATGGTTGATCCAGCTTTGTGCGATCGCCCCATCAGTCAGTGGCTTGTTTTGAAGTCTATGCTTTCTAACTGGCTGATGACACCAGTCTTAGTGGTATTGCCACTCTTGGTTTTAGTCTTCTTACCATGGATGATTCCGAGACTAAGATGGAAACGCTTCTGGAGTGGGTTAGGAGTTGTATTACTGACGATTTACTGGTCTTCAACTTTTCCGCTCACTCTTGCCGCAGCAAAAAAAGGTTTAGTGGCATTTATTCCGCCAGATCCAGGGACGAAAACAGATGCAATAGTCGTATTAGGTCGCGGTGAAGAATTTAGAAAATCACGAGTGAAAGTAGCAGCGGAACTTTGGCAATCTCATCGAGCACCTTTGATTTTTGCCAGTGGAGCAGGAGATGGTTTAGAAATTGTTCAGCAACTCAAAGAGAAAGGTATTCCTGAGAACGCTTTAGAAGAAGAACACTGCTCTCGAACTACCCAAGAAAATGCATTGTTTACTGCGTCGATATTACAACCACGACAAGTCAAACAAATTCTATTAGTGACCGATTCACCTCATATGTTGCGATCGCTACTGACTTTTCGCCGTTTAGGTTTTGACGTTATCCCCCATATCAGTCCCATACCCCCTAAACTCACTCCAACTAAAACAGCAATGCTGGTGTTCTACGAATATATGGGCTTAGTTAGCTATGGCTTGGAAGGGAGATTTTTTCCTCTTCAGAATGTTGCTGAAAACAAAACTCCCCCGATTGCAAAGTTAAGACAGTGAACGTAGTAATCGTCAAAAATTCAATCGAGCTGCTATGGATAAGAATTATATGTTAACGATTCTTGCTGCTTGTTTATTTCATCGCAAGAACGACATCTCAGAAACCGCTTGTCAATAGGGTTTGAGATGCGCTTACCCTGAGTAAACTTTTGCGATGTGTCTCAAAAATATTTTTGAGGCACATCCTAATTTAAGCAAGAAATACGACGGCAGTTGTCTTATATTTAAACGTTATGGGATGCACTGGTGCCTGCTATTTTATTTGGTATAATCAGACCGTAGTAACCAGCTGCGATCGCTGTTAGAGCATTGAACCAAACGTTATTACCAAAGATTGGCATCAGGCCAAATGTGGTATTAGTAAATGGCAGTATTCCCATAACGGCGATCAAGATGTACGCAATGGCGAAAGCCATTGAAAACTCGTGAACTCGTGGCGCTGGTATAGGAAGCAATTCCTAATAAACCTACAATTTTTGCTCAAGCTGGGCTACTTGAATTAGCTGGAAACAATTGGTCTAGAATTCCCAAAACCTCTTGCTCAAAAGCAACTTGAGCACGGTTAGTTTTGGCACCAACATACAAACGACCATCTTTTTGCAACACCCAAATTTGTGAGTGGGAGAAGTAACTCATCACGACACCCAGCATAAGCAAGGCAAATCCACTGTAAACTATCGGTATCCCTGGGTCACTTTTGATTTGTAAGCCAGTGCTACCAATCAAATCAATTACTTTCAGTGTCAGTCCATTAATTTCGGTAGACATTCCAGTACGAATAGTATCAACGAGCTTACCAGCGGAGTCATAGACTAACACCATTCCTTGCAAATCTTTTGCTATTAACGAGACACCAGCACTTAAATCTGGTTTAGTAGGAATCCAAGTTCCCCAAATGCGTCCGTTGTTGTTGGTCTGAAGTTGCGCCATTGGTAGCTGAAAGATTGGGCTTTGATTTACACGCACCCGAACCGCAGAGATTCCCCAATCAGTTTGATAGAGAGTGACACCGTGATAGCGTAGAGGCTGGTTAACAAAAATTGTCTTGCGCTCAACCTCTTTTCCTTGATTGTCTAAGACTGACAAATCAGAGTAAAACTGATCTATTGCACCAGAAGAGGCGTAGTCGATCCAAAAGCGATTGACTTTTGTAGACCAGTCTTGAGTAATTTGGGTTGCAGCCCAAGGGCCAGCATCTATAATATTTTTTATTTGAAATGTGTCGCCACTTGTAACCATTTCTTGAGCAACAAACCCAGTCATTGCGCCCCAGATTGACCCTAGTAGTATAGCTACTATCCCTATATGAACTATAATCGGACCGATGCGACCGATTATGCCCTTGCGAGCATAAACGATATTCTCTGTTTCTTGAAAAATTTTATAACGACGCTTTTGTAGCAGTTGAGTGAGGGTTGGGATAGATGCCACGCTACTCTCTTGAGTTGTCTCTAGGTTGAATTCCGCACTAAGGGCAAGCTTTTGGAATTGACGGGGCTGGTCATAAAATTTCCATAAACGAGCAGCTTTTAAGGCTGGTAGCTGGCGGGTAAATGTACACGCGGTAATCGTAGTACCAAATAAAATGAGTAATGCTAAAAACCACCAAGTACGATAAACATGGTCTAAGCCTAAAGTTAAGATAACTCTCCAGCTGAGAAAACCAAACAAAGCTGGATTTTCTGGGTAGTTGGTTCTGTAAAAGTTTAGAGATTGACCTTGCTCGATGACAGTACCGCTAACGCTAAAGATTGCGATCGCCAACAATAGCGCGATCGCCAAGCGTAAATCTGTCAGTACAGGTAAGATATCCTGCTTTATATACTGCTTTATTACTGAAAATATTGATTGTTTGGAAACCGGATTTTCTATAGTCATTTTAATTTTTAATTTTTAATTTTTAATTAGAGCCATTTGGCTCTAACTCATGACACATCAAATACACATACTCTACAGCAGCTTTATATCCTACCAAATTAATAGGGAAAATATTTACGCCACATAACTCAAAAACCGCCTAATGGAATCCGTGAAATTAAGGAAAACACACCAAATCCTACCAACAAAGCGCCGCTAACTGGGTTAATCCAAGCCGACCAGCGACGTAACTCCAGCAATTTTTTAATTGAAGCAGTAAATGTACCCGCTAAGATTAATGGCGCTACATAACCCGCCGTATAGGAAAGCAGTAACACGGCTCCTAAAATTAAGTCTTGGGTATTGGCAACCCAACCCAGCAAACTAGCCAATACAGGTGTACTACAAGGAGAGGCAACAAGACCAAAACTTAAACCAAGCGAATATGCTCGTAATTCTTTTGGTAATTCTTGAGAGATCCACTCAATACCTCCAGTAGCAGGCAATTGTAATGGCAAAGCTTCCAGTAAATTTAGGCCCATGAGAATTGCTAGGATACTCACTATAATCGGTAAACCAACACCCACTTGACCATAGACTTTTCCGACAAAAGCTGCTATAATACCTAGACCTGCTAAGGTAGTTGCCAACCCCAACGCAAACCAAGTGGATTGGGCTGCTGCTTGCAAACGGTTTTCAGCTTCATAACCGCCGATGTAACCAATAGTTATTGGTAGCATGGAAAGCATACAGGGAGTTAGGCTGGTCAGTAATCCAGCGCCAAATATTATGACTACGCTCAGCCAACTTATATGCGTCAATTGATTAGAAACTAGAGCGTTAGCAAATTGTTCTAATTCGTAAAATCGGGTTTGTAGGGTTTCAAGCATGGAACGTTCTAAAGAGAGATAAACTCTTGCACTGCTTGAATTTTAGCTTAAGCACAAGCTTTTTAGCCTGGGGAGAGTCAAGTCAGGAAATGAACTGTCACAGACTATTGGCAAAATACTTCCACCAAAGGGATGATTAAAACAGTGAACAGTAAACAGTTATCAGTGACCAAGGCATATGGTGCTGTGATAACTGATAACTGATAACTGATATCTGATAACTGTTCAGGTGCGGCTTATGTCGTCGAATTTTGAGCGTCTACTAAAAATAGAAGTTAGACTTCCATCTTCACATCCTCAGTTATTGTCGGGACTAGACACGTGGCTGCGTTTAGGCTTGATATCCGACGCCCAGGTGAGGCAGATATGTCGAGAGTTTTTAGTTTGCCCAGTGGTATTAGAACCTCAGACTCAACCTGAACCACGAATTGTAGCAACATTGGATACAAAGGCTCTACCAACTAGAGTGCAAAAACCTAATGTACTAGTCACAATGCTGCAATCATTAGGTGCAGAATTAAGTGTTCGGTGGTTGCTGTTTTTAGGGATGTTTCTAGTGGTACTCTCTTCTGGAGTACTTGCTGGTAGTCAGTGGGAGAAGTTTCCTCCTGTTGGGCAATATGGGGTATTGCTTGCTTATACTTTAACTTTCTGGGGGGTAAGTTTCTGGGCTGGTAAACAACCTAATTTAGACTTGACTGCACAGACATTGGTAATTGTTACTCTTTTGTTAGTGCCTGTAAACTTTTGGGCAATGGACAGCTTCGGGTTGTGGCACAATCCTTTGCAGTGGATCGTTGTGGCGATCGCCTCTATCATCCTCACAACTATTACTGCTATCATCTGCAACAATCGTCGATTCGTTATCAACAATGTATTAGGTAAATTACCTTTAGTAAATATACTAGTTCTAAGTTATCTACATTGGGGTTGGGCAATACCAGGCTTTCCCTTAATTGCTGTTTATTTAGCAATTGCAGGAACAACCATTGCTACGATTTATCACACTCGTTATCAGCAAAGGCAAATACTATCAGCAGAAGATACTCACGCGAGAGTTAATCTTAAATTGCCTTATGCGGTCATTATTTATGCATTAGTAGTATTACTTGTAAGAGCAATTTTTGTTGCTGGTGTCAATGTTCAAGAATTAGGATTGGCAATTGGCATTTGTGGTTCATTAGTGACAACTTTAGGTTCTCCCTTCACGAGAGAAGACGCGGAGAATTCCCCTCATCCGCGTGTCTCCCCGTCTCCCCCTCTCCCCGTCTTCCCCCGTATCCTTACCTCGCAAGCTGGCGGCGTTTTATTACTCCTTGGTTGGCTAGTCTCGGTAAGTGAACATTATCCCTGGCAAGCGACAGTAGTTAGCGGGTTAGGTTTGTGGTTCTTCAAGCGTCGCTTACAGTTACGTGGTTCAAAAACAGATGTTGTAGTAATTTTTGCTATTGGGCTACAGGCGATGTGGCTGATTTGGCGATTAGTACCTCCCCAATCCCAGCAATGGGCGATCGCTACTGGTACTCACGTTACTAATTCTCAAAATGCTTCTTGGACATTGCTAAGCGTAGCTTTATTTCCGTACATCATCTTTATGTTGGTGTTGACAAATTACCTAAAGAGCCAATCTAAGCCGCAACTAGCTGATTTTGGGGAAAAGTTGACGCTAATTTTTGGGATTTTGCTAACTTTATTGAGTTTGGGAAACCCAACCTTGCGATCGCTAAATTTACTCTTCTCTACAATCACTTTAGCATCTGTTAGTTTACAATATACCTCCAGACTGAGTTTAGCTTACATAACTCAGATAACTGGAGTCTTAACACTTTGCTCTATAATCAACAATCTTGCTCCTCATCTAAGTGAACAAATATGGGCAAGCATTTTGATAGCTGTAACAGTCTTAGGGTGGGCATTTAGTTTAGGTGATGGAATATGGAAACGTAGTAGATGGCATATTGGTTTAGGACTAGCAGCACTCAGCTATTCTCTACTATGGATAAATGCAAAGTTATCATGGACTGGCTCAAGTAATTTTAATGAAAATTGGGGTTTAGTTTGGCTAATTATCCCGATAACTCTCACAGGTATTGCTAGTTTAGGGTTTAAACGCATCACCAATATTTGGTTAAGTGTTGCTGCCCTAGGGCTTTCTCAATTACTGACTTTACCGCTATCAGGAATAAGATTAATCGGTTTAGCTGTTGCTACAACTTTAATGTTTCCTAATACGTACTATTCTCGAAAGCTAGAGTCTGCGGTAATTACCGTAGGTTTTGGACTTTCGTTCATTAGTGCTTTGCTGTGGGAAGGTGTACCGCGTTTACCACATTTATCACTTCAAGGTTGGCATTTGGTAGGAGCAATCTCGGTTATAAGCTTATGGCTTGGGAGAGAAGGATTAATAACACAGAACTCTACTTTTCCCTTATCGCAAATTTACGCACTTGCGGTTGATAAGTGGGCGATCGTCTTGTGTGCCGTTGAGTTATTGGTACTAAGTTTCCACTCTCTGCTTGTTTACCAAGGGCTAGCTCATCCTGGCTTTTTATACTTAGTTTCCTCAGCAATAACCCTAGTAGCAATTGTTTATCGCAGTCGCCAAAGGTTTACGAATTGGGGATTTTATGGCGTTGGTTGGAGCCTAGAATTATTAGCAGCCGAGTTAGTTGCTTTTAGTGAGTATTCTCTGATTAAAATCTCAATTGCTAATATCACCTTGGGTTTGATCACTCAGTTTTTAGGAGAGTGGTTACTGCGACGAAACCAACTAGAAAGGCTTCCCAACCGTTGGCATATCCTTCCTTTAGTGTACGGCATTTTTGGTGCAGTGCTACGCTGGCACACCTTCGCTAAGTGGACAGGCTTATCATCTTTTGCTATAGCTTTTATTGCTCTTGGGGTAGGACGACGTCGGCAAGAATTTAGACCTCTAGTTTATTTGGGACTGTTCGGAATATCAATAGCAGCGTATGAAATATTGTTGTATCAAGCATTACAAGCTAAAGGTGGTGTATTCGGTGATCTGTTGATTTCAATGTCTGTTCTTGGTACAGGCATTATGTATGCTTATCGCGTTCTCACTCCTTGGATTTTAAATTATTTAAACTTAACTACTGCAGAATTAGAAGTCGTTGCTCATCTTCATTGGTTTCTCAGTAGCTACTTTTTAGTAAGTGCCTCTTTCACTCCTATTAACTTGAAAATGGTAGGGTTGGGAGCTGGAGTCTTTTTAATTCGCTATGCTATTTTTCAGGGTCGATCCTTTCAACAAGAAAGGATTTTAGCCTCAGAAATTTGGGTTTACCTTGGCTTGCTAGAGGTGGCTTGTCTCAGGGTTTATTTGTTAGGGATACCCATAATACAATCCCTCGAGCAAAATTTGGCTTCTTGGCGAGTGGCGATCGCATCAATAATTGCTTATTTTCTCTACATCTTACCTTGGGAGGCTTGGGGGTGGTATAAAAGACCTTGGCAAAGAGCTACTTACATCTTACCGTTGGTATTTTTATGGGAGCCCAGAATTGAGCCTAACCCTATTAGCTTACTAATTGCAGCTAGCTTTTATATCTTTGTTGCTAAAGCTGCTAACCAATTCCGTTTTACCTATATCAGTATAATATTGTGTGATTGGACGGTATTTAATTGGCTCCAATCCATAAATCTCTCGGATCCTTTACTCTACGTTACAGTGATTGGTTTATCACTGTTGTACATTGCTCAGCTAGATCCTTACTTTAGGTCACCAGAAACGAGAGCTAAGCGTCATTTATTACGGTTATTGGGTAGTGGCATAATTTGTTTTTGGGCAATAATCTTTCATCAAGATCTAGCACTGATACCAGGAGTTTTTAGCCTTGTTGCAATTATTACAGGTTTAGCTTTGCGAGTACGGGCTTTTCTTTATATTGGCTTGATATCTTTTTTTATCACCAGTGTCTATCAACTCGTGGTTTTAAGCTGGCTTTATTCCTTTTTTAAATGGGTTATTGGTTTACTCGTTGGTATCATACTAATTTCACTTGCAGCCAATTTTGAAACGCGACGCCAGAAACTATATTCTCTAATACGCAATACTACCGAAGAATTACAAACCTGGGAATGATAGCAAATTACTAACGCTAGTTTTGTTCACATTGTTACTCCGCAATGCTAAGGATGACTAAAAAAATTGGAAATGATACAAACAGAGAAGGGTATTCTTCCTTTCTAGTCGTTTTGGTAGTCATGCACACGTTGCTTGAGTTTTCAGACGCTAGATCTCTTGTGAATACAAGCTTCTGAGCTTTTTAGCTTGATTTTTATTCGAACATGAAAAATTAAGCGGCTATAATGCTAGACATATATAAAAGTTTATTAAAGTAACTTTTTTTTGTTAACAATTGCATAATACTTAAATTATGCTCAACTATTTTGGTTGTGTTCAGGGTGTCAAGGCGGAAACAAATAATTCTACATTAGGGAAACTCACTGAAAGCGCATGAACTCCCGACACACATCAACTGCAAAAAAACTCGCAACAACCCGTTTAAGCAAAGAGTTTGCTTACATAGCTGCTTTAAGACCGAAACAGTGGACTAAAAATTTGGTAGTGTTTGCAGCGCCTTTATTTGCTTTTAGCATCAATGAGCAATCTATAACAGGTAGTCTGCTGGCACTAATCCTCTTCTGTAGTACTTCTAGTAGTTTTTATTTGATTAATGATATAGCAGACGTAGAATCAGATCGTCAACATCCTGTAAAATGCAAGCGTCCAATCGCAGCAGGGTTAGTGAGTATCCCAGTAGCATTAGCTATGGCGTTAATCCTTTTGGCTAGTGCTCTAACTATTGGGTGGTTGCGATCGCCTGCATTGGGTGCAACTATTACTGCTTACGCTGTATTGCAAGTCGCCTATAATGTGCGGCTTAAACGGACAGTGATTTTAGATATTGGAGCGATCGCAACTGGGTTTATCCTACGTGCTTATGCAGGTGGCGCTGCTACCGGGATTGTTGTATCTCCCTGGTTTTTACTTTGTACTGCAATGCTGGCGCTGTTCTTAGCAATTGAGAAACGCAAAGCAGAACTGCGGTTGGTTAAAACCAAAGGTACTAAACCACGCTCTGTCTTAAAGCGTTACTCATTACCATTACTTAACCGGATGGAAAATGTAGTTACAACAGGAACCGTTGTCTGTTATGCTCTTTGGAGTTCTGGTCCTTTTGTACACGGCGCGTCAACTTCTTATATGCTACTAACTATGCCCTTTGTTGTGTATGGGATTTTTCGCTATCAATTGCTTAGCGACCCCCAGGAAGTCAATAATAACGATGATATCGGTTTAGAACAAGGTGAATGTAGCGAACGACCTGAAGAAGTTTTATTAAAAGATTTGCCCATTTTACTGACTGTTGCAGGTTGGGTTGTCAGCTGTTTTGCAATTCTCTGGCTCAAACAGCAAGGACTTATCGATTAAATCTTAAGAACAACTGAATTCTAGTGAGTAAGATTAAAAGAATATCACGCAAAGCTTCTACACTCTCCAGTATAGAAATAGATGACCTTTTAAAGATTGGTATTAAGGGGATTATCCTCGATTTGGACAACACTATTGTCTCTGAGGATGACCAATACTTATCGCCAGGTTCAGAAGATTGGATTGTAAAAGCAAAATTAGAGGGATTGAAATTTTTCCTTCTCTCCAACGGTAAACGTCACTACCGAGTTCAATATTGGTCTAGTCGCCTTTATATTCCAGCTATTAACCCAGCAAAGAAGCCTTTTCCTAAAGCATTTCGGCAAGCAATTACCAAGCTGGGACTAAAACCTCAACAAGTAGTGGTTATTGGTGATGGTCTACATACTGATATTTTAGGAGCGTGGTTTTCAGGATGTAGTAGTATTCAAGTCGCGAGTCTTCCCCATCCACCAAGATGGTGGGAAAAACTGACAGGAAGATTTCTGCAAATGTCTTATCCAACAACGGCAGAACTTTGGGATTTTGACTCGGTTGAGTACGAGAAAGTTTTATATTAGCAGGGACTTTTGATTATGAACAGCCAGCTTTTTTTAAGCTTGCTCATTTTAGTAACAGTCGCTTTGAATACCACTGCTCAAACTTTTCTGAAACTAGGAGCGGGTCAAAATCCTTTGAATGTCTACTTAATAGGCGGTATTTGTTTATATGGTTTGAGTACAGTATTTTATGTTTTGGTTTTAGGCAAGTTGAATTTGTCTATTGTTTACCCAGTTGTTATTGGGTTAACAATTCTCGGAACTGTGATTGCCGGATCTACAATTTTTAGAGAAAAAGTATCGATTGGTCAATGGTTAGGAGTGGGATTACTTCTAAGTGGAATTTGCGCGATCGCTTTTGCGAAGAATTCGTAGAGGATGTTTTACATTTCAATAAACGTCTAATCTTTACATTTATCATTCTGTAGTGCGAGCATCTTGCTCGCTTGTCATACAACTCGACCAAAATACTCGCACTACTAGTTCAAGCTTGGGATCCTCGTTTCTAAGATTTTATTTGCAGTGGTAGAACATCCACTAATTTGTCTTGCTTGGTGTTACTTCCGGCACAGGAGACTCAATCACCTCCGGTAAAACCGGGGATGGTAAGGTTTTTTCTGGTAAAGTATTTGATTTTGGTGTTGGAGTAGGTGCAGGTTCAGGTTTTGCAGTCGCTTCTGGTGAAGGAGACTCAATAACAATTTCTGGCAAGGTAGGAGGCAAACTAGGAGATGGTTCAGGAGTTATTTCTGGGGTAGGTACTTTATTTGTGTTCAGTTTAGAAAACTCTCCCAATTTTGACTTTTCTTGCTGAGGAGGAACTTTTTCAGGTAATGTAGTTGCTTCTGGGGACGGTGTTATTTCAGGCTCTGGTTTTGGTGAAGGAGACTCGATTGGTTGTTTTGATTTGGTTTGTTCTATTTGTGGTGTTTCTTCCGGTAGTGGTTTAATAGGCTCTTTCTGAATTGGTTTTTCTATGGGAGGAGTAGGTGTAGGCTCACTAACAGGTACCTTGGCATTGTAATTAGGATCTACGATCGCACGAACTCTTTCTGCTGAGACTTCCCCTCTAAAAATTTTAGAAAGAGTATCCTCACCTAATGGTTCATAGGTAACAACCTTAACTGTGGTGTTAAAGACATTTTTTACAGGTTTACCCTGCTCATCAAGAAATTCAAGCTTTACCCAGTTTTTACCAGGCTTCAAGCCTTTTAGATAAAGAGGTTGCCAGCGATCAATAACAAAGCTTTCATCATTTATAGTGCAGCGGATATGCCAATCACTAATTTCGTCTTTAGGATTGTCTTGAGCGACTAAGTGGAGCGGAGCATTAGTAAGATAAAAGTCGAGTAGAACTGGTTGTGTTCCGTATTTGCCTTGAGGAGTGTTATAGGTTAGGAGCGGTTTAGCTGGATTGGGGTTGTTGTCGTCGGTTTGCGTAAAAATGTGGAACCTTGTTTGAGCATAAGCCCCTTCATTTTTAAAGCTTTCATCCCAGGGATACGTAGCGAAGACGCGCAAGGTATGGGAGCCAGGCGACAACTCTGGTAGAGTGAGGGGTTGATTTAGATCGTACACCGATATTACTGGCTCATTATCAAGAATTACCTGTAGATGAGGACCCACATTTAGTTGCGGATCTTTAAATATAGGTAAATCTTTAACGAGTAAGCGGACTTTTACTGTGTTGTCTTGAAGTATTTCATTTGGTTTAGGTGTAAGTATTGCTACTTGTGGTTGATAACCCTCCAAGGTTTGACGCAATTCTTGAACTGCTGTGGGAGGAGAAACTTCAGAGATTTGCTTTGAAATTTGAGTTTGTTGTGGTTGTGGCAAACTGAGAGACGGTTCCTGGCTTACAGCTTTCTCGCCACAACTAGTCAAAATTAATACCAGCATTAATGCAATGAGCGGCCTGAAAATAGCAATTACCTTTGTCTGCCACAAGTTCATCTAAAAATCTCCCATAGGTTTGGAAACCGTGTAGCTTTAAGCTCACGCAGGATAACGAACAACTATTTTATTTGTACAGCCTTCAATGACATGTGCATAGTCCAAAAGGTAAATCTTTCCTCAAATTCCCTGAAAAAATCTAACATTGCTTTGTATTTTTGTGTTACATATACTTCATAACTGTTGGTTGTAAGGAAAATCAAGATATACACAAAATGGCTAAAAAAAGTGCTTTTATGAAGAACTATAAAAATAACGAATTGTTTCAGTTTGTAAAATAAATCGATAAACTATTGACTTTTTGGCAAAAGCTATTGATGTAAAAGGCTGATTTGACAGTTACTTCAGGGATTTTGAATTATTGTTAAAATATGTCCAACAATGTACGAGAAGAGACTTTATAATTCAACGAGAAACCACTATCCACATAACGGTCTTCGTTGCCTTCTCGGAGGTAACATAGGTTAACTAAAGCCAAGAAGACGGCTTGTGGTATTTATAAATTCCTCAATCCTTATCAAGAGAGGAGGTCGAATGACAATAAGTCCTCCAGAGCGTGAGGAAAAACAGGCTAGAGTTATCGTCGATAACGATCCGGTTCCAACCTCATTTGAACTATGGGGCAAACCAGGACATTTTGACAAAAGTCTAGCCAGAGGTCCAAAAACCACAACATGGATTTGGAACCTTCATGCGCTCGCCCATGATTTTGATACGCATACAAGCGACCTAGAAGATATATCCCGTAAGATCTTCGCAGCACACTTCGGCCACCTAGCCGTTGTGACGATTTGGCTAAGCGGGATGATCTTCCATGGCGCTCGTTTTTCAAATTACGAAGCTTGGCTAAGCGACCCTTTAAACGTTAAGCCTAGTGCTCAAGTCGTTTGGCCCATTGTTGGTCAAGACATTTTGAATGGAGATGTCGGTGGTGGTTTCCATGGTATTCAAATCACCTCTGGCTTTTTCCAAATTTGGCGTGGCTGGGGTATTACAAACTCATTCCAGCTCTACGTCACTGCGATTGGCGGTTTAGTGTTAGCAGGTTTATTCCTGTTCGCTGGTTGGTTCCACTATCACAAACGCGCGCCTAAGCTGGAATGGTTCCAAAATGCTGAGTCAATGCTGAATCACCACTTAGCAGTATTGCTAGGCTGTGGTTCCTTGGGGTGGGCAGGTCACCTAATCCATGTATCCGCACCAATTAACAAGTTGCTGGATGCAGGAGTAGCAGTCAAAGATGTGCCTTTACCTCATGAGTTCATTTTGAACCATGACTTACTGGTGAAAGTATTCCCAGGCTTTGCAAACGGGTTAAGTCCTTTCTTTACTTTGAACTGGGGTCAGTATGCTGACATCCTGACTTTCAAAGGCGGTCTAAACCCCGTAACAGGCGGCTTGTGGTTGACAGATATTTCCCACCACCACTTAGCGATCGCTGTACTTTTCATCATTGCTGGTCATCAATATCGTACAAACTGGGGTATTGGTCACAGCATTAAAGAGATTCTCGAAAACCATAAAGGTCCTTTCACTGGTGAAGGTCACAAAGGTTTATACGAGAACTTGACAACGTCATGGCACGCTCAATTGGCAACTAACCTTGCTTTCTTGGGTTCTTTGACTATCATCATCGCGCACCACCAGTACGCAATGCCCCCATATCCATATTTGGCAACTGACTACGCTACTCAGCTAGCCATCTTCACTCACCATACGTGGATTGGTGGATTCTTAATCGTTGGTGGCGCTGCTCACGCTGCCATCTTCATGGTGCGAGATTACGATCCAGTAGTGAATAACAACAACTTGTTGGATCGCGTCATTCGCCACAGAGATGCTATTATCTCTCACCTGAACTGGGTAAGTATGTTCCTTGGCTTCCACAGCTTTGGACTGTACGTTCACAATGACACGATGCGTGCCTTGGGTCGTCCCCAAGATATGTTCTCGGATACAGCAATTCAGCTACAGCCAATTTTTGCTCAGTGGGTACAAAATATCCACACTCTGGCACCTGGTACAACTGCACCAAATGCATTAGAACCAGTTAGCTACGTGTTTGGCGGCGGCGTTCTGGCTGTAGGTGGCAAAGTAGCAGCAGCAGCAATTCCTCTGGGAACAGCTGACTTCTTAATTCACCACATTCACGCCTTCACAATTCACGTCACCGTCCTTATACTGCTGAAAGGTGTACTGTTTGCTCGCAGTTCACGCCTCATCCCAGATAAAGCGAACCTAGGTTTCCGCTTCCCTTGCGACGGACCAGGTCGTGGTGGTACTTGCCAAGTTTCTGGTTGGGACCATGTATTCCTGGGATTGTTCTGGATGTATAACTCCATCTCTATTGTGATTTTCCACTTTAGCTGGAAGATGCAATCAGATGTTTGGGGAACTGTAGATCCAGATGGCACTGTGACTCACATTACAGGTGATAACTTTGCCCAAAGTGCTATTACGATCAACGGCTGGTTGCGCGATTTCTTGTGGGCGCAAGCAACACAAGTGCTTAACTCCTACGGTAGTGCGCTCTCAGCATATGGTCTACTCTTCTTAGCTGGTCACTTCGTTTGGGCATTCAGCTTGATGTTCCTGTTCAGTGGTCGTGGCTACTGGCAAGAACTGATCGAGTCCATCGTATGGGCACATAACAAGCTAAAAGTAGCACCTGCAATTCAGCCTCGCGCTCTGAGTATTATTCAAGGTAGAGCTGTCGGAGTAGCTCACTATCTCTTAGGAGGTATTGTGACTACCTGGGCATTCTTCCATGCGCGAATTCTCACACTGGGCTAGCAATTGGTCTTAACAATGTTAGTTGTTAGAAGTTAGTTGTTTACCCTATTAACTTCTAACTGCTAACTCCTGTAAGCTGATACCCTGAACGGCGAAAGCTCCGAGGATTTATCAAAACCTATGGCGACAAAATTTCCAAAATTTAGCCAGGATCTCGCACAGGACCCGACCACACGTCGGATTTGGTATGCGATGGCTATGGGAAATGATTTTGAAAGCCACGATGGCATGACAGAAGAAAATCTGTACCAAAAGATTTTCGCAACACATTTCGGTCATCTGGCAATCATATTCCTATGGGCATCCAGCCTCCTGTTCCATGTGGCCTGGCAAGGTAACTTTGAACAGTGGATCAAAGATCCCCTTCACATCCGCCCAATCGCTCACGCGATATGGGATCCACAATTTGGGCAACCAGCAGTAGAAGCATTTACCCAAGGTGGAGCAAATTACCCAGTTGATATTACCTACTCAGGTGTATACCACTGGTGGTACACAATAGGAATGCGGACAAACAATGACCTGTACCAAGGGTCAGTTTTCCTACTGATATTGGCATCAGTATTCTTGTTGGCAGGTTGGTTACACTTACAACCCAAGTACCGTCCAAGCTTGGCTTGGTTCAAGAGCGCAGAACCACGTTTAAACCACCACCTAGCAGGTTTGTTTGGCGTGAGCTCCTTGGCATGGGCAGGTCACTTGATCCACGTTGCAATTCCAGAAGCTCGTGGACAGCATGTGGGTTGGGATAACTTCCTGACAACTCCTCCGCATCCAGAAGGTTTGGCTCCTTTCTTCACAGGAAATTGGGGTGTGTATGCATCAAACCCAGACACAGCAAATCATGTGTTTGGCACATCCCAAGGAGCAGGAACAGCAATTCTGACATTTTTGGGTGGATTCCATCCACAAACAGAGGCGCTGTGGTTGACTGATATTGCACATCACCATTTGGCGATCGCAGTACTTTTCATCATCGCCGGTCATATGTACCGGACAAACTTTGGGATTGGTCACAGCCTCAAAGAAGCGTTAAATGCTAAGAGCTTCTTTGGCATTCCTGTTGAAGGTCCGTTTAACCTACCTCACCACGGTATTTACGACACCTACAACAACTCCCTACACTTCCAATTGGGATGGCACCTAGCTGCTTTGGGTGTGGTAACTTCCTGGGTGGCACAGCACATGTACTCGATGCCATCGTATGCCTTCATCGCGAAGGACTACACAACCCAGGCAGCTTTGTACACGCACCATCAGTACATTGCTATTTTCTTAATGGTTGGTGCGTTCGCCCACGGCGCGATTTTCTGGGTACGTGACTACGATCCAGAACAAAACGCAGGCAACGTTCTTGACCGCGTGCTCAAGCACAAAGAAGCGATTATCTCCCACTTAAGCTGGGTATCGCTGTTCTTAGGCTTCCACACCCTCGGCTTGTATGTTCACAACGACGTTGTGGTTGCTTTTGGCACACCAGAGAAGCAAATTTTGATTGAACCGGTATTTGCCCAGTTCGTTCAAGCTGCTAACGGTAAAACACTGTATGGATTGGATGTTCTGTTATCTAACCCTGACAGTATTGCTACAACCGCTTGGCCTAACTACGCTAACGTATGGTTACCAGGCTGGCTAAGTGCTATCAATAGCGGAACAAATTCCCTATTCTTGCCCATCGGGCCTGGCGATTTCTTGGTACACCATGCGATCGCACTTGGTCTACACACCACAACTCTAATACTCGTTAAGGGTGCGTTAGATGCTCGTGGTTCCAAGCTCATGCCCGATAAAAAAGACTTTGGTTACGCTTTCCCCTGCGACGGTCCTGGTCGTGGTGGTACTTGCGACATCTCAGCTTGGGATTCTTTCTACTTAGCTTTATTCTGGGCACTCAACACAGTTGGTTGGGTAACCTTCTACTGGCACTGGAAGCATCTGGGGATTTGGCAAGGTAACGTTGCTCAGTTCAACGAGTCTTCAACCTACCTCATGGGTTGGTTCCGCGATTACCTGTGGGCAAACTCAGCCCAGTTGATCAACGGTTATAACCCATACGGTACCAATAACCTCGCTGTTTGGGCTTGGATGTTCCTATTCGGACACCTAGTTTGGGCAACCGGCTTCATGTTCTTGATCTCTTGGAGAGGTTACTGGCAAGAGTTGATTGAAACTCTTGTTTGGGCACATGAACGCACACCATTGGCAAACCTGGTTCGTTGGAAAGACAAACCAGTTGCTCTTTCAATCGTTCAAGCTCGTTTGGTTGGTCTAACCCACTTTACTGTTGGTTATGTCCTTACCTACGCTGCTTTCGTCATTGCCTCTACGGCGGGTAAGTTCGGTTAATCTCCTGTAGTTTGACTGAATCAGCTAATTAAATAAAATCCCCTGCCGTAAGGTGGGGGATTTTTTATAATCTAATAAACACCATTACAATTCTAAATACTTATACCGGTAGCAAAGTGCGTTCAGATGGGTGTTAAGGGCTTAGAATTTTGATTGAGGGCGAAAAGTATTCACCGGATTTATGGCAACAAAATTTCCAAAATTTAGCCAGGATCTTGCGCAGGATCCGACCACGCGTCGGATCTGGTATGCGATGGCTATGGGAAATGATTTTGAAAGCCACGATGGCATGACAGAAGAGAATCTATACCAAAAGATTTTCGCAACACACTTCGGTCATGTGGCAATCATATTCCTATGGGCATCCAGCCTCCTGTTCCACGTAGCCTGGCAAGGTAACTTTGAACAGTGGATCAAAGATCCACTTCATATACGCCCAATCGCCCACGCGATATGGGATCCACAATTTGGGCAACCAGCAGTAGAAGCATTTACCCAAGGTGGAGCAAATTACCCAGTTAATATTGCCTACTCGGGTGTATACCACTGGTGGTACACAATAGGAATGCGGACAAACCAAGACCTGTACCAAGGGTCAGTTTTCCTACTGATATTGGCATCAGTATTCCTGTTTGCAGGTTGGTTACACTTACAACCCAAGTACCGTCCAAGCCTCTCTTGGTTCAAGAGCGCAGAGCCACGCTTAAACCACCACCTAGCAGGTTTGTTTGGGGTGAGTTCCTTGGCATGGACAGGTCACTTGGTTCACGTTGCAATTCCAGAATCACGTGGACAGCATGTGGGTTGGGATAACTTCCTGACAATTCTCCCCCATCCAGAGGGTTTGGTTCCTTTCTTTACAGGCAATTGGGGTGTGTATGCATCAAACCCAGACACAGCAAATCATGTGTTTGGCACATCCCAAGGAGCAGGAACAGCAATTCTGACATTTTTGGGTGGATTCCATCCACAAACAGAGTCGCTGTGGTTAACTGATATGGCGCATCACCATTTGGCGATCGCAGTCATCTTCATCATTGCTGGTCATATGTACCGGACAAACCTCGGAATTGGTCACAGCATCAAAGAAATGCTGAACGCCAAGAACTTCTTGGGCAGAACAACAGAAGGTCAGTTCAACCTGCCACACCAAGGTTTGTATGACACTGTCAACAACTCCCTGCACTTCCAGTTGTCACTGGCTTTAGCAGCATTAGGTACTATCACCTCCTTGGTAGCGCAGCATATGTACGCAATGCCGCCATATGCTTTCATCGCGAAGGACTACACAACCCAAGCATCTCTATACACCCACCACCAATACATTGCTGGGTTCTTGATGGTTGGGGCTTTCGCCCACGCTGCCATCTTCTGGGTACGTGATTATGACCCAGAACAAAATAAAGGTAACGTTCTTGACCGTGTCATCAAGCACAAAGAAGCAATTATCTCCCACTTAAGCTGGGTATCATTGTTCTTAGGCTTCCATACTCTTGGATTGTACGTCCACAACGACGTTGTGGTTGCTTTTGGAACACCAGAGAAGCAAATTTTGATTGAGCCAGTGTTTGCTCAGTTCATTCAAGCTTCTCACGGTAAAGTCCTCTACGGCTTAAACACTCTGCTTTCTAATCCCGGGAGTCTTCCTGCCAATACTGGCGCTGCTTGGTTACCGGGTTGGTTGGATGCAATTAATAGCGGCACTAACTCCCTGTTCTTAACTATCGGGCCTGGTGACTTTTTGGTACACCACGCTTTTGCTTTGGCAATCCACACCACAACTTTAGTACTTGTTAAAGGTGCTTTAGATGCTCGTGGTTCCAAGCTCATGCCCGATAAAAAAGACTTCGGTTACGCTTTCCCCTGCGACGGTCCTGGTCGTGGTGGTACTTGCGACATCTCAGCTTGGGATGCTTTCTACTTAGCAATGTTCTGGATGCTCAACACCATAGGTTGGGTAACCTTCTATTGGCATTGGAAGCATTTAGGAGTTTGGCAAGGTAACGTTGCTCAGTTCAACGAGTCTTCAACCTACCTCATGGGTTGGTTCCGCGATTACCTGTGGGCAAACTCAGCCCAGTTGATCAACGGTTATAACCCATACGGTACCAATAACCTCGCTGTTTGGGCTTGGATGTTCCTATTCGGACACCTAGTTTGGGCAACTGGCTTCATGTTCTTGATCTCTTGGAGAGGTTACTGGCAAGAGTTGATTGAAACTCTTGTTTGGGCACATGAGCGTACACCATTGGCAAACCTTGTCCGTTGGAAAGACAAACCAGTTGCTCTTTCAATCGTTCAAGCTCGTTTGGTTGGTCTAACCCACTTTACTGTTGGTTATGTCCTTACCTACGCCGCTTTCGTCATTGCCTCTACGGCGGGTAAGTTCGGTTAATGACGCTAGTAGTTTGATAGGTATATAATCACAATCCCCTACCTGATGGTGGGGGATTTTTTGTAGGGTTGGCTTTTAAAATTAAGAAAGAAACCAGGAACATTTTGCGGCAGGGCTTAGCCGCTTAAAGCTTTATCCCACTCCAACTGATGAGCTAAACCATACTTGATAAAATCTTGTTCTTTAGCTTTATCACTCTTCCCAAAAACACCTAAGCTGTAGGGATTTTCTTCCATACGTTGTGTAACTAGCTCTTGTTCAAATTGTATTAATTCTTCTCTGGGTTTATCAGGTTTAAAAAAATCTACCACTAAAACAGTTCTGTCAAAATTTGTGTAATTATGCGGACAGTGTGGATAACTGTGATCTAGAATCATGAACTGTCCTTCATGCCAATAAAGCTTCTCATGACATATTTTCATAGCCACATCGCCCTCTGGGACAATTAGTCCTAGATAACCACGATTCATATGAGGGTTATAATTCACATGCATCTTGATATCCAATCCTGGATGGAATGTTCCAAAATACACATTTCTGAGGCTACCCTCATCACTTAAGTTAACTTTTTCTATTACCTTAGCTAAATTCGGAAAATATTCCTCTCTTACTGCAAGAGCTTTTTGTGATGCATCATTTGCCGTGTAGTCAGGATATTGTATTTGATGCAATTGAATATACTCTTCAATAAAGATACCTTGAAATAAAACACCAAAGGCACTATATTTTGAATTTCCCTTAGTTTTTATCGTTTTACTTTTAGGCCCTAAAACGTCGTAAGCAAATTGTAATTCTTCTTTGGAGCCATAGTTGATAAAATGTGTAAATTCATCTCTAATTACTTGCCAGTTATCTTGAAAATTTTTGAGAAAAGGGAATTCCTTTGGATCAATATGATACTCATTAAAAGTTTCCATTAATTTTGTCTCCTAAAAATGGTTGAATAAAGAATGTTACATTTTTTGGGTTTTATACTGGATGGGTTCCCTAAATGAGAATGTGTAGTGCGTCTAGTGTAGCAAACATTATTAACAGAGCAACATGCAAAGCATCAAGCCTCAAAGCTCGGCAACCTTGTTATCGAGGTTAACCCAAAATATTCATCTCAGGAATGTCCAGAATGCGACCACATTAGTTCCGGTAACCGAGAAAAAGAAAAGTTTATTTGCGAACAGTGCGGTTATTCCGACGATGCAGATACCAACGGTGCCGTAGTCTGCGCGCACCGTGGTAAACTTCTTCTTGGAATTGATTCTCTACGGGTGGTCAGCCCGAAAGTTACGCTTAAGGATGCGGTTGAAATTCCGCGCTCATCCTCTCCGTTGGGAAAGGAGCCTAAGAACCCTGCTGAATCAACGGTTAAGCAACGCCAATTGTTGTTACTGAAAGTCAAAAGCACTCCCTCTAAGTCGAAGCCACGGGCCAAGCCTAAAAGAAGAGCGCCTGATATACACAATTGTCTCTGCTTGATAGCTTTGATTGGGATGCTGAGGTTCGGTCAACTAGCTAAGACCCCTCAGAATCCGTGTCCATACCCCGCAGGGGTTGGGCACGGTAGTTCAATCTAATGTGAGGTTTAGTGTGTCTGAAGCTTCCGTATTAGATAAAATTATCAAAAATGTGCAGGTAGTTCGACCCAATCATGATGCTATCGAACTACTTGATTTAGGTATTAAAGATGGGAAATTTGCTGAAATTGCTCCTAATATTATCCCAGACAAAGGTAGAGAGGTATTAGATGGGCAAAACCTGCTGGGTTTTCCTGGTGTTGTGGATGCCCATATGCACATCGGTATCTATCAAAGCCTTGACAAAGATGCGGTGGCTGAAACCAAAGCAGCTGCAATGGGTGGAGTTACAACAAGCCTTAATTATATCCGTACAGGACAATATTATTTAAATAAAGGCGGTTCCTACCGAGATTTCTTTCCAGAAGTATTGGCATTATCTGCAGGTAATTTTTTTGTTGATTATAGTTATCACGTTGCGCCTATAGCTAGCCAGCATATTGAAGAAATACCTCTACTGTTTGAAGAATTTGGTGTATCTTCGTTTAAAATCTTTATGTTTTATGGCGGTTATGGGTTGCATGGTTTGTCAGACCACCAAAACCTCTTTTTGATGATTAATAAAGAAGAACGTTACGACTTCGCTCATTTTGAATTTATTATGCGCGGTATAACTTGCTTAATGCAAGAACACCCAGAATCGCAAGAAATAATTAGCTTAAGTTTACATTGCGAAGTTGCAGAAATTCTCAACGCATATACAAAAATAATTGAAAATGACTCCAGCCTTAGCGGACTTCACGCTTACAGTGCAGCACGTCCACCTCATTCTGAAGGACTAGCAATTTGCATTGCTTCTTATTTAGCACACGAGACTAACTGTGCGAATATCAACTTACTGCATCTGAGTTCGCGCAAAGCAATGGAAGCAGCTTTGACTATGCAAACGGCTTTTCCTCATATCAATTTTCGGCGCGAAGTTACCCTCGGACATTTACTATTAGATGCTGATACTCCTGCGGGTAGTTGGGCAAAAGTAAACCCTCCTATTCGCTCCCGTGCTGACGTAGAATATTTGTGGCAAGCAGTGCTTAATCATCAGGTAGATTGGATAGTGAGTGACCACGCTTGCTGTTCGGCAGAACAAAAAAGAAGTGCTAAAGATCCGAATAATATTTGGTTGGCAAAGTCTGGTTTTGGTGGTACGGAATATTTACTTTCTGGTGTCTTCAGCGAAGGTAGTAAGCGGGGAATGTCCTACAACCACATGGCTAAGTTGCTATCTTGGAACCCGTCGCGGCGCTTTGGTTTGTTACAAAAAGGGGATATTGCCATTGGCTATGATGCTGATTTGGTACTGCTAGATCCAAAGGTTTCCTTTGTGGTACGTGCTGCAGAGTCAGAGTCTCAACAAGGTTACACACCTTTTGAAGGGCTCGAGTTAAGCGGAAGGGTGAAAAGTACCTTTTTACGTGGAAATCTTATATACGATAATGGACAGGTTTTAGGTTCACCGACTGGACGTTATCTGAAAAGAAGGTAATCTCTCATTCTGACATTGATCTCCAAGACAGAAAGAATACATGCACTCTCACCAATGGAGTAGCGTATGTATTCTGTCAAAGAAAACGTAATCCCTTATCCAATTCTCAAGATATACAAATATATTGAGGAACTTGTGAGGACAAAAAACTTAATGATCTAGTGCCATTGGGCTGCGACATTGATTGAAAGTTCAACAGCAAGCGATTAGCAAATTGTTTAATAACCATGTAATTGAAGCTCAATGACCATCTATTTCTACTCAACGATTGATCAATACGGCGCATTCTCTAACTTTTCTAGACACGGAATTAAACTCGATGATCTGTGGTGGGCAACAACAGAACATTACTTTCAAGCACAAAAATTTGAGGACGCTCTTTACCGAGAGAAGATCCGCAATGCTCCCTCTGCCAAAGAAGCTGCAAATTTAGGACGTAGCAGAAAATTGCCGATCCGTGCAGATTGGGAGCAAATTAAAGATGATGTGATGTACCGAGCAGTGCTGAAGAAATTCGAGACGCACAATGATATCCGAGAGTTATTACTTTCAACTGGTGAGGAAGAAATAGTAGAGAACGCACCTGGAGATTACTACTGGGGCTGTGGTAAAGATGGCACAGGACTAAACAAACTGGGTAAAATTTTGCAACAGGTGCGATCTGTGCTTCGAAACATTTACAGTGCTTAGATCATGAACAAGTGTAGTCAAATTTGTCTAAGTTCCGCTAATGATTTTGTAAAACCATTAGCAATTTTTCCAGTTCTGAGATTGAATATACATTAGATATAACTGTGTAGGGAACACTTTGTTTTTCAGGAGTTATGATAAAGATAACACCATTATCAATTTCGTAATCAATCGCGAGATTAAGCTTTTTGGCTAACTCGAACCAATGTAGAAAATTCTGATTGATCGCTGGTTTTAATTGTAATTCTCCTTGTGCATTCACCAAGTACGCTGCGCCAATATAACCTGTATTGTTATATAAAAGTTGATGTATATATCGGTCTAGCTCCTGTTCCTCTTGGAACTGGGGACGATAAAAATCTTTGATTTTCTCTTCTACTCCTAATTCCTTGAGACGATGATGTAGTGCTTTTTTGTGGCCTTTAAAATAGGCCTCTCGTGCTATGGTATCTTGTAAAAAATCAACGAGTATAGATATCGGCACACCCTTATAGGTTAGGGTTGGATAGGCGCTCCAGAACCAGATAAATGTTATTAGGAGAATAATTGCTACACCTCCAACAGCAATAGAGAAGCCTTTTTTTTGATTTATAGCACGTGCATTCTGTTGTTTAATCTTCATAATTTAGTCTTTACTTTGAGAATTCCTTTTCCGCGTTCATTAAAAACACTTGTAAAGAAAATTTACCCAAAAGTATAGCTAATCAGGAGAAGAAATGTTTTTGGGCTTCACGCCTTAATTTATAAGCTTTGGCTCGATCTTTATAAGCCTCAGTGTAGTTGGGGTCAAGTTTGAGGGCTTGGTTGTAGTCCGCGATCGCGCGCTCATAATCTTTCTTGTCGTAGTAAACTAGCCCCCGATTGTAATAAGTTCTAGCATAGTGAGGATTAAGTATAAGAGCTTCGTTGTAATCAGCGATCGCACGCTCATAATCTTTCTTGTGGTAGTATGCTAATCCTCGGTTATTGTAAGCATAAACATAGTCGGGATTAAGTATGAGGGCTTGGTTGTAGTCGGCGATCGCACGCTCATAATCTTTCTGATCGTAGTAAGCTAGCCCTCGGTTATAATAAGCATAACTATCGCTAGGATCAAGTGTAAGGGTTTGGTTATAGTCCGCGATCGCGCGATCGTAATCTTTCTTGTCATGGTAAACTAGCCCTCGGTTGTAGTAAGCCGTGGCGTAATTAGGATTAAGTTTAAGAGCTTGGTTGTAGTAAGCAATGGCACGCTCATAATCTTTCTTGTTATAGTAATCTAGCCCTCGGTTGTTGTAAGCTTCCGGGGTAGTTAGTACAGGGATTGGTACAAACGTGGTCAGCCTAGGACTGGGTTGAGTCAGTTGCGTCGGTTGAATTGGTTGCGTTGGACGAGTCCGTTGAATTGGTTGAATAGGGCGATCTGCTTGAATTGGTTGAACCGGTTGAATAGAGCGAGTTGGTTGAACTGGTTGAATAGAGCGAGTCGGTTGAATTGGTTGAACTGGTTGAATTGGTTGAACTGGTTGAATTGGTTGGCTTGCTTCAGTGGGAACACTAGTCTTGTGTGGGAGAAGTTTCCACAATGCGTATCCCCCTAACACAACTAAACCAGCTACTAGTAATATCTTTTTGAACAAACCTTGTTGTTTTGCTACAGCAATAGGAGGAGATGGCAACGACTGTGTCGATGAAGGGACTGGAGGGCTTACGGAAGAAGGAGACGATAATGCCTGAACAGGCCCTAACATAGGGCGTAAAGGCTGTATATTGGCTGTAGTAATTAGTGCTTCCAAAGCCTCTGTGGCTGACTGGTAACGCATGCTGAAGTGGTCGCGCACCATTCGATCTATAACCTCAGCTAAGCTATCATTCACTTGTGCAGAACCTCGCCAAGTGATTTCTCCTGTTTTAGAATTTTCTTTTATTTCATGAGGCGTTAACCCAGTCAAGGCTTGAATAGCTATTATTCCTACTGCATAAATATCACTACATAATCTAGGTCTACCGGTTGCTTGTTCGCTTGGCATATAACCAGGAGAACCAATAGCAATAGTTAAGCTTGTTTGTCCTTGGGCATTTATTTCTAAAGCCTCAATTTCCTTAACTGCTCCAAAATCAATTAGTATAATCTTGCCATCTAGATGTCGCCGCATTAGATTTTGCGGTTTAATATCCCGATGGATAACATTATGTTGATGGACAACACTCAAGACTTCTAAAATGTCCTTCAACAATTTAAAAACCACATTCTCACTTTTGGGGACACCAGGAATAATTTCTTTAGTTAAATCATGACCCTCAATAAATTCCTGAACTAAATAAAATTCTCCATTATCCTCAAAGTGTGCGAGAAGCTTCGGGATTTGGCTACACGCGTTACCTAATCGATACAGAACTTTTGCTTCCCTGTCGAATAAGTTTTTGGCAACTGGCAAAATTGCTGCACTAGGATCTTTGGGCTTGAGGTGTTTAACAATACACTTAGGCTTGGGGTTAACTGGTATATGTAAATCAAGAGCTAGGTAGGTGTCACCAAATCCACCGCTTCCAACTTGTTGAATAATCTCGTAGCGATTGTGAAGCGTTTTGCCAATCATGTACCCATCCTACCTACGCTAATTGTCGTCAAGTCAAGGATCATGATACGAATTACTTGAGGCTTGCTTGCCTGATTTTTGAGATCGTGATCTTCTAGATCGGTGTACTCCCTTTCAGGCGATTTTACTGTCAACTGCTTCATTAATTCAGTTGATAGTTTTATAGGCATCTGATTTTATGAAACTCATTGACTTATTTTAGAACAACCTTATGACTAAATATATTTTGGCATTCGACCAAGGCACTACCAGCTCCCGCTCTATTATATTTGACCACGATGGCCAAATCCTAACCATTGCTCAGAAGGAATTTCAACAAATCTTTCCGCGATCAGGCTGGGTAGAACATGATGCTGATGAAATTTGGTCTTCCCAAATTGGTGTTGCTAATGAAGCTTTAGCTCGCATTGGTATCAAAGCTAGAGATATTGCTGCTATTGGCATTACCAATCAACGAGAAACCACGATTCTTTGGGATCGAAAAACAGGCAAGCCAATTCATAATGCGATCGTTTGGCAAGATCGCCGCACAGCTGCTTACTGCGATGAACTTAAGGCAGCTGGGTATGAGACAACATTCCAGAAAAAAACGGGGTTGGTGATCGATGCTTACTTTAGCGGCACTAAACTCAAGTGGTTGCTTGATAATGTGCCCTCGGCTCGCGAAAAAGCCGAGCGTGGAGAACTAGCATTTGGAACCGTGGATAGCTGGTTGATTTGGAAACTAACTGAGGGGGAACTCCACATCACAGATGTGACTAATGCTAGTAGGACATTGTTGTTTAATATTCACACCCAGCAGTGGGACGATGAATTATTGTCCATTCTGGATATTCCCCCTTCTGTTCTTCCCCAAGTGCGTAGTTCATCAGAGGTATACGCTTATACGTCTGAAGGTCTTCTAGGTAGCCGCATTCCCATTGCTGGAATTGCCGGAGATCAGCAGGCTGCAACTTTTGGGCAGGCATCGTTGCAATGTGGCATGGCCAAAAATACTTATGGTACAGGCTGCTTTATGCTACTGAATACAGGTAATAAGCCGATGCAATCTCATCACAAGCTGCTAACCACGATCGCGTGGAGCATAAATGGACGAACCGATTATGCACTAGAAGGCAGCGTATTTGTTGCCGGAGCAGTTGTACAATGGTTACGTGACGGACTCGGAATTATTAAGTACAGCGCGGATGTTGAACCGTTAGCGTGCAGTGTTCCTGATAATGGTGGTGTGTATTTTGTACCCGCCTTCGTTGGTTTGGGCGCACCTTATTGGGACAGTTACGCTCGTGGCACGATTGTCGGTTTAAGTCGCGGCTCAACCAGTGCCCATATAGCCCGTGCAGCGCTAGAAAGTATTGCCTATCAAACATTTGACGTAATCGATGCAATGGGTCAAGATTCTCAACTTGATTTGTCAGAACTGCGAGTAGATGGTGGTGCCTCCCGCAACGATCTGCTAATGCAGTTCCAGGCTGATATTTTGGGTGTGCCCGTTGTTCGTCCAAAAATCACTGAAACTACTGCCTTGGGAGCTGCTTATCTAGCAGGGCTAGCTGTTGGCTACTGGGAAAGCAAAGCGGAAATTGTGGAGCAGTGGCGCGTTGATAAACGGTTTGAGCCAACAATGAGCGCTGATCATAGACAAACACTACTAAACTCCTGGCGGCAGGCGATCGCCCAGACACGGCATCGGTAGAAAGTAGGGAGCAGGGGCTTCTTTTGGTTTAAGCGAAAGTTCCGGTAAAGTTCTGATGAAGTTACTTATCATGGTATAATCTGCGTAAAGATTCAGATATTAGCCTATGAACTTTGAGGAAGCGTTGGAAGTTGCTGATGAAGTAATGTTCCTAAATGCAGGAAGAAGGCTGAATAAAGTAGAAATCGCTATCCTCAAAGGCTCTTGGGAAAATTTGACTTACGAGCAAATCGCTTCAACAGCCAGCTACTCAGTACCATATGTAAAACGGCATGTTGGTCCTCAACTGTGGAAGTTGCTTGCTGAAGCACTGGGCGAGAGGGTTAGCAAAAGCAACTTTCGTTCTGCTTTAGAACGTCGATGGCGGACATACAGGAAGGTAGAGTGTGCGGGGATAACTCTAGAAAATTCAATCCAAAATTCAAAATCTAGATCCCCTCTTTCCCCCTTTAGCAACAAGAGACTAAAGAAGAGCACATTTTGGGGAGAACCAATCGATGTCTCTATGTTCTATGGGCGCACAGCAGAACTTAACAGACTAAAGCAATGGCTGATAAAGGATCGTTGCCGATTGGTAGCACTGTTGGGAATGGGGGGAATTGGGAAAACAAGTCTGGCTGCTAAGCTCGCGCAACAAGTACACGGTGAGTTCGACTACTTTATATGGCGATCGCTCTACAATCCTCCACCACTTTTTGAACTTTTGGCTAACCTAATTGAGGTTTTATCTGCAGAACAGGTTATAGATTTTGATATACCAGACACTATAGACGGCAGAATTTATCAACTGATAGATTATTTGCGCTCTTCAAGGTGTCTTATTATCCTCGATAATGCTGAAACAATTCTGCAAAGCGGTACTATTGTTGGAAGCTATCGAGAAGGCTATGAGGAATGTGCGCAACTTCTTAGACTAGTAGGAGAAGTTGCGCATACTAGCACTGTAGTGCTAACTTCACGAGAAAAACCTAAAGAAGTAGCGCTTCTTGAAGGAAAAGCACTACCAGTTCGTTCGTTACACCTGAATGGTTTAAAGGTGGTAGATGGGCAAAAAATCTTTGAAAGTAAAGAGTTACGTCCTTCCGAGTCAGAATTGATATCAATAGTTGAACGCTATGCAGGTAATGCCTTAGCCTTGAAGATAGTTTCCACAACAATTTTAGATGTTTTCCATGGTAATACTTCTGAGTTTCTTAAACAGAATGTGGCTGTGTTAGGCGATATTCGCCAAGTTTTAACCCAACAGTTCTCGCGGTTATCAAACTTAGAAAAAGAAATAATGTGTTGGCTAGCAATTAACCGTGAGCCAGTTTCAATATCTGAATTACAGGATGATATCTTATTACCAATATTACCACAACAATTATTGGAAGCTCTGGAATCTTTGATAAGACGCTCCCTGGTGGAAAAAAGCTCTGCATTATTTACATTACAACCAGTAGTTATGGAGTATATAACTCATCAATTAGTACAAAAGGCTTGGTTAGAAATTACTAATCACAATCTTGTTGTATTCAAGAAATATGCTTTAATAAAAGCAATAGCAAAAGACTATATTAAAGATATTCAAATTCGTTTTATTCTTAAACCAATTATAGATGGTTTATTAAAGAGTTTTGGTAGTTGTAAAAACCTAGAAAATCAACTAAGTCAAGTTTTGGCAACCCTGCAAGAGAAATTTCCGCAACAACCGAGTTATGCACCAGGAAACATCCTGAATATTCTTTGTTATTTGAAGACAGATCTGAGTAAATATGATTTTTCAAATCTCACTATTTGGCAAGCAGACTTGCGTAATGTAAATTTGCATAATGTAAGTTTTGCTCACGCTAATGTAGCTAAGTCAGTCTTTACTGAAACTTTCCGTGGTATTTTGACCTTAGCATTTAGCCCCAATCAACAATTCTTGGCTGAGGGGGATATAAATGCTGAGATTCGCTTGTACCAATTGAGTGACTGGATACAGTTAAATATCTTTAAAGGTCATACTGATTGGGTAACATCTATTGCCTTTAGTCCTGATAGTAGTATTCTTGCTAGTGGTAGTGAAGACCAAACAATCAAGCTTTGGGATGTCATAACTAGTGAATGTCTCGATACTTTGCAGGGACATGAAAAGGGAATATGGTCACTTGCTTTTAGTTCAAATGGACAAATGCTGGTTAGCGCTAGTGATGACAAGACGATCAAGATATGGGATGTCAACACTCGGCAGTGCCTAAAGACTTTCTCAGGACATGAAAATATGGTCAGAGGAGTTGTTTTTAGTGCTGACAATACAATGTTAGCTAGTGCTAGTGTGGACAAAACACTGAAGCTGTGGGATGTGAGTACTGAGCAATGCTTGAGAACTTTGCAGGGACACGATGAAGCGATTTGGTCTGCTGCTATTAGTCCAGATGGACGCACGCTTGCTAGCGCTAGTGGGGACCAAACGGTGAAGTTATGGGATGTTGACACTGGTGAATGTTTGAGAACCTTGCAAGGTCACTTTGGCTGGGTAATATCAGTTGCATTCAGTCCTGATGGGCAAGCTTTAGCAACTGGTAGTTGGGATCAGACGGTAAAGCTATGGAATGTCACTAACGGTGAGTGTCTCAAGACTTTACCAGGACATAGTAATATGGTTCGAGCAGTTGAATTCAGCCCTCAAGGTAATATTCTTGCCAGTGGTAGTGATGACCAATCTTTAAGACTATGGGATGTGAATACTGGTCAATGTATAAAGAATATACAAGGGTATACCACTAGGATCTGGTCAGTTGTCTCTAGTCCTGAAGGTAATATCTTGGCTAGTAGCAGTAATAAAAACGTGAAACTGTGGGACATCAACACTGGTCAAAACTTGCAAACTTTTGTGGGGCATAGTCATGAGATTACATCATTAGTCTTCAGTCCAGATGGTCAAACGCTAGCAAGTGCCAGTAAAGACAAAACGGTAAAGATATGGGATGTTAAAACTGGTAAATGCCTGAGAACGTTGCAGGGACATACAAAGTGTGTTTGGTCGGTTGCTTTTAGTCCAGATGGTCTAACTTTAGCTAGTGGTAGCCATGACTATACGCTCAGGTTATGGGATGTTTCAAATGGTAAGTGCTTGAGAACTTTACATGAAGAAAATCATGGAGTTTTATCAGTGGCTTTTAGTCCAGATGGTCTAAGTCTAGCTAGCAGCGGTGATGACCATACAGTTAAGTTATGGCATGTCTCGAATGGTAAATGCTTAAGAACTTTGGAAGGACATACGGGTTGGGTTTGGGCGATCGCTTTCAGTCCTGACGGACAAATTTTAAGTAGTGGTAGTGGAGATTATACAGTCAAGCTATGGGATGTTTTCAATGGTAAGTGCTTGAGAACTTTGGAAGGACATACAGGTTGGGTTTGTGCGATCGCCTTTAGTTGTGATGGACAAATCTTAAGTAGTGGTAGTATGGATCAAACAGTAAAGCTATGGGATGTCTCCGTTGGTAAGTGCCTTAAAACTTTACAGGGTCATAGTCAAACAGTTTTATCAGTCACCTTTAATCCCAGTGGAGAGACTTTAATTAGTAGTAGTGAAGATGAAACCCTTAGAATTTGGGATGTCTCAACAGGTGAGCATATAAAAATGCTAAGAAGCAAAAGACTTTACGAGGGTATGAATATCACCAAGGTTACCGGGTTGACTGAGGCAACAATTACTACTCTCAAAACTTTAGGGGCGATTGAATCTGAACTGAACATGAGTCAACTAAATCAGCCATTCCTCCCCCGTTGAATTCGGTACTCCGAATCAACGGCGGGAGGAATGGCGAGGAGAATTTGTTGCGTCCTCCAACTGCATCTTTAACGCAGTTAAAGGAAGGAGGAGGATAGCGACAAATTGTCCTAACTCAAGAGCGGGAAACACATAACTTAGAACTCCTTTGAAGTAGGCGAACATTTCTAGGATCGAACTGACCCAATCTCGACCAATTATGGTCGTAGATGGCAATATTTTTGGTTTTGGCAGTACTGGTGAAACCACCAACCCAACCGCGCACAATTCCACTTTTTTGAGAAACCTCGACATAATCACCAGAGCGGAACCCAAAGGGTGTAACCGTTCCACCTTGCCGCTTAAGAATCCCGCCCTTACTATAATTTTCTTGGTGCAGTTTACGTCGAAACAGCTTGGGACGAGTCAACACAATAAATGGTGCTGGCGTTGCTTTACATTCCCCAGTCCACTCATGCCCGTGAGTCTTGGTAGTTACAAAAGCTTTGTACTCTATAAACGCGCTGCATGCTAGCGCTATAGCATCGTTTGCATGGGTTTGTGGAGTCTGTTTTGATTTATTGTTTTTGTCCTTAACAAGTCCTAAACGGTCACGATATTTACCTGTATCCAACGAATCAACTTCTACAACAGGTGCAATTTTAGCTGCTTGCGATCTAAACCATTCTTGACCAACAGTTACAGGTGAAATTCCAAAACCGTTTTTCTTGGTACTACCCCCACAAGCTTCATCCCTGATTTCTGAAATTGGCAAGATTAAAGCCATTTCCCTAAGAATTCTTAGTTCCATTAGTCGGTTAGACAAAACACTTGGAGGAAGTTTCTTTTTACGTCTGTTATTGAACCGTTTTTCTCTGTGGTTACGTTGCTTGAAGGGTAAGGAGCGATCTATTCTTGAAGAGCGACGAGTACGCCTTAACTCGGATCTTTTGTCCATCTTGCCTGTTACAGATTGACGGTCTAAAGTTTGATTCTTTAACCCTTGGTTCTTGGATTTATAAAACCCAGGTAAACAAGCATGGAACAATGCGATAGTTGCTAGTTTGGTTTGAAATGCAATCCCAGTAAAACACTTTCCTCTGTCTGTTCCTGCAACTATTGGTTGTGTTTTATAACCAGATGGTTTTTCGGTAAGCTGCACGTAGAACACGCCTAATTTATTACGCTTTCCGATTGCTTTATCCGATGCTATCCACTTCCTTGCCCTAGCTGGTGTTGTGGGCATTAATGGTTTAGAGCGTTCATCTACTACTGGCACTCTTGTTGATTGATTCATGGAGATAATCCAACGAATTGTATTTGAACTTTTAGCTCGTCCCTTCGGGCAATTTGGTAGGCTTGTCTCCCGTTCACGACCGGGCAATACAATGGTACAAACTAGGGAAATATTTGTACGTGTAACCCCACCAAATCTCATCGCCCTAACCAACTCTTGCGTCGCATACCGTGAGCCTAGCCGCTTACTAGGTGTTTTGCAAGCCCACACTTACCCGTCCCTTGCGCGTCTCCGCAGGAGAAGGGAAGTGTGGGTAGTTGACTCTAGTTGATAGTTGGTACTCAGCCACGATTACTGAGGCGCGGGTGGCGCGCTTCTTCTAAGAGAATCCCACACCTACCCTACGGGGTAGGTGTGGGGAGTCGTCACAGTAATACTATTTGCCGATAGTTCCACGAGGAACGACTTCTAACATTCCATACCGTGCAGGACCTGCAGAACCGTCAGAATTTGTCAAGAGGAGCGATCGGTTGCCAAGGGGCGCATCTGCCGCTACAGTAAGGGTAAGGATAAAAACTTGGTACCCTTCAAATTCTTGAAAATCGGTTTTGGTGGCGGTCACTCCGGGGGCATCTACGAACTCGATTTTGGTATCACGAGTGCTATTTTGAGCCCTAAGAGCAACTTTTTCAACCGTAGAACCTTGGTCGATTCTCATATTCAAACTGGAGCGCCGACCGACTTCGAGCACCTCGACTTCCCGCAAGACAGCGGGATAAGGCAAAGGATTGTCGGGGACATCGGCGCACGGATAAGACTTAGGGGGGGTTTGTTGGGGAATGCCCTGACCGAATACCGCAACTTGAACGGTTTCGGCAAGTTGAGCACCGTACTCAATCGGGAATCCACTAATCGTGATGTCACTCACCGTAAAGCCTAGTTCTGGTGGAACTTCGTAAACAGCATGAAGAATAAAATCGTAGGCTTCTCCATTTTGGCGCTTGCGACCACGAACCACTTTCCAGTAGTCGGATGGCTTTGCACCGCGAGGCGCTTTGCGGGGCAGCTTGTAATTCTTGAAATCGGGTTGTTGGATATAAATCGCTATAGGGTTTTTGATCGTCACTCTCACTCCCGAACCCAACCCTTGAGAACCGAGCACTAATTCGTTAACGACTGCACTAATGTAGGGATCGCTATTGCGGTTGGGGGTGCCTTGCTGACTACAGTTAAGGATTTCGCTGGGGTCGGTGATGATAGTTCCTTGTCCGTGCTGTCGCAGTATAGTGGACTGTCCTGTTAGGAACATTGCACCATACTGGGAGTTAAACTCGCCAATCAGATGAGCTAAACCACCGCTTGTTGTCCGATTCCACTTATTGAGTTCGTTGTACGCCGGACGTCCTGTCTGGCGATCGATAATCGGATTGCCGCTATCGTCCCGCAGATACAAATCTTCAAGCTGGACTTGCTCGCTAACGAGTTGCTTGTAGATGCGCAACACGGCATTGGGACTTACATCCCAGAGGGCGTACCAGTACTCTCGGGTTTCGCTGGTGAATGAAACTTTCGTAATTTTCCCTTGGGCATTGCGGGTGACGCTCCACTCGGCATACTCATCCTGCCAACCACGAGGACCTGTGGGGTTGTAGTTGGGATCTGGCGTTCCATTATCGGCATAATCCCAAAGCTGGCGACGACTTGCTTGGGGAAAGGTATTCTTAACGCGGTTGGGATAACTCGTCCAAAAGAGGGGAACAGTAGGCGCTCCCTCCGGAACATTGGTTGTTCGGGGATTGTAATAATCGGTGAGGGGGGGTTGGTTCACCGAATTCCAAGGATCGTTTTGCAGGACTCGCTCGGTTAAACGATTGACATCTTCGTTCCAACGTGCTAACAGCAGTTGTTGAAGTTGTTCTTCACCGGGTAAATCATTCTGAAACCCAGGCGGTAGGAATGTAAAGCCTGCACTTTGAGCCAGAACTTTGCCGAAGCGGTTGAATGGCAATTGATGCAGACCCCAAGCAGTTAATGTTGCTCCTGTAGCTTGCAAAAAATTACGGCGCGAGAATTTCATTATTTTTGGTACTCCATTGAGCCGAAATTAGTTCTTCTTGAATTAGAGGGAGTACTCACAGGTGTAGGTTTTTTACAGATACATCTAGGACGGGTGAGAGGCTTGTAGACCAGGGGGAGAAGGTGGACAAGGAAGAAACATGTTATCTAAGTATATATACTTTTTTAGACCAAATAGGAGTAAAAAAACATCCTTGTCTACTTTCCTTCCTTGTCCTCCAAGTCTTGCCAACACTCAGATGTAAAAAACCTACCCTTGTGAGGTGGGGCTCACAGGTGTAGGTTTTTTACAGATACATCTAGGACGAGTGAGACGCTTGTAGACCCGGGGGAGACGGTAGACAAGGAAGAAACATAAGACATAAGTATATGTACTAGTTTTCAACCAAATGGTAGTAAAAAAACTTCCTTGTCTGCTTTCCTTCCTTGTCCCCCAAGTCTTGCCAACACCCAGATGTAAAAAACCTACTCTTGTGAGGTGGGGGAGTGGGGGAGATGAGGGAGATAAATTAAATAACATAACTTCCTCATCTTCCCCACCTTCTCTACCGCGCTGGAGCGCTATCGATGGGCGGCCATGGTAGGCGCATTAGCTAGCGTCTTATTCCGCGTTCGCCGCAGATTTGGGACAATTGGGCACTGGGGATAGGCTTGTTTCCGGAAAGAGCAGTCTGGATTCGCGGAAGTTGCAGAAGGGGGAAGTTGAGATAAAGCGATCGCGTTGCTTGATACTCCACCGCAGCAGGTAATCCAAGCGTTCGCCCGGTTCTTTATTGGCAATTGAGTCCACATAGCCTTGCAGTCGCTGTGCCGTTACCTGTTTCCATTGGTCGTCAGGCAACTCCCAGGTATAGAGGAACTGCGACTCTGCTGAACTGTCGTCAAAACTTCCAGCAGTGCTAGCTGTTGCCCCTGTCTGTTTAATCTTGGCGACAAAGTCTTCGGGTACACTGCTGACTCCTTTGGTGATCGTGCCAGTAGTTATCTGATCGGCGTATTTCTGAAGAGAAGCGCGTTTAGAGGAAAATAACGGATTTTGGTAGTCCACCATCAATAGGGCGGCAACAAATTTGTCCGTGACAATCTTCGATTGCAGCAATTTGTTGGTTACGTAAATGTCTTCGGCTGCTACCTGCGGCACGAAGAAGGCAAAATAGGTTGAGCCTGGATACTCAAATGCCTTCTCGCTAGTGAAGAAGAAGCCTTTGGTGCCTACTAACTTGAAGTCATATGCGTTGAGATACGCATCATAGTCATTTCGAGGCAACGTCACTGAAAGGCTAGAGTAATTCAGCCCTAAGGTTGTCTGGAAAAGCGTGTCCGCAAGAAAAGTGTCGTTGGGAGGAACGCCTGAAATATCAATGTTCTTCGGAGTTGTATTTTGTCCGTTGCTCTGAATGTCAGTGGACTTAAGGTTAACAGTGGTATTGGTGATCACGTGGCGCAACAATTCACCGACATCACTGATATTAGTGATGCCGCCTGACTTGCGGGTGCGCTCTCTTAACCAATTGTTGTAGAAGGTTTGAATGTTGCCTCTGATGATCTGTTCAAACAACTCTGCACCGCGCCGCTGCTGAAAGACGGTATCGCTGGCAACTGCTGCTGGAACAGTGGCTGAGGAAATATTGGCTCGCTGAGATTGCCAATTATTCCAAGGAAGCTCTAGTTCCCTCATAATCGGAATGCCGTTATGATGACAGCTAAAACAACCTTGGTTCATCGTTTCCGGTTTTCGTGCGAAAGAACTATGGCCTACCCAAGCCCACACAAAAGGAGAATCATCAGCGGCCCCTAGTTGGGGTGATAGGACATAGTAGTTGTATCCTTTGGTTTGGGGATCGTAAGATATTATCTCAAGCGGGTCTGCACTAGTGGTAGCGCCCGGCTTGGACAGAAAGATTTTGGCATCGGTTTCATTTGCTCCGAAATTCACTTCAAAGCGAAGACGTTTATCTTCCTTAGGACTTACGCTTGTCGGAATTTGCGACCCTTCCCCGACCACGAAACCGGTCGGGCTATAGCCAAATGTAGACCCGAGCACCTTAATCAGATCTTGGGTGTTTGCTGGGAAAATTCCCTGACGCAGCAGAGTCTTACCAAACGGATCGGTTAGATACTTTTCTATTTCCGTGTCACTCATGGGCTTCAAACAGTCGTCCAGCGGTGGAACTAGGCGGTGAATTTTGCCTGGAACTACAGCCTCACAGCTAACTGATGATCCTTCCTGTCCAGTAGCTTTCATTGAAGCAAGCCAACTTCCGCCTACAACCATAAACAGAGACAGAAACCCTACTAAACTTGCTCTGAAGATCCTCGATCTCCAAAATTTTGCGTTCGTCACAATATATTTCCCCTCAATGTCAATCTCAGAGACGCTTAATTTTTTGCTCTCATTTTATATAGTTCAGACTTCCAATATTCCTTACGTAGGATTTTTGCCCCAACCTAAGTATCGTATTACAACGAGAATCAAGAGCAACTAACTTTACAAAAATTTTATAAACCATTAACAAATGGTATCGGCTCACCAAGGTAAGCATCTAATTTTGTATAAATAGAGCTTGACAATTAACTCGCGATTCGCCCATTTTTTAGGGACTCATATCTTCCACCTGGAAATTTGAATGTCAATTCCAAGACTTACGTGCGAGATCCCTAAGGCGTTCAATATCCTGTAAAAGAAGTAACACTGCCAACCCAGATCCCGAACGATCCTTGTGACAACAACTGCACACTTCGGAAATAGCTTCCTCTGTTGCACTCGTGGGAGCAATAGAAAGACCTACTTGTGGCAAAGAAGTTTTAATTAAACTGGATTGGATATTGGTAGAGTTTGGCAATTTGGAAGGCAAGAATAGCCCAAATTGGTAAACTCTAATTTTTGGGCGTACAAAAGCTGGATCTGTTGTAAGCATTCCAGCTTAGATTTTACTTAACCCAAGACCAAACAAGTTATCGTAGATCTGAAGTAGGACTGATGAAAAGCAATATGGCAGTAGAACAATTGCGCCGCTACAGAGAGTATGGGGAATCTGTACTTCAGAGTCTTGAGTTGGTATCACAAAACCCACCCCCCAAGGAGAGTTGGGTTCCAAACAGCATTCATGAAAGCATCCAGCGTCTTCAGCAGTCTGCTCAGAGAACGGTGGAGCTTGCATCTTCTCCTGTCAAAATTGGTATTATGGGGGAATTTAGTAGCGGAAAAACTTTGCTTTTAGGTAGCCTCATTGGCTACGCTGACGCTTTACCAGTCAGTGAAACCCCTACAACAGGGAATGTTACTGCTATTCACCTCGTTCAACAAACAGATTTTCAAACGACGAAAATTGGCAAGTTTAAGGTTGAATATCTTTCTCACGAAGGGGTGAAAGAGTGTTTACGCTATATGCTACAAGAAGCTCAACAACGAGCAAGAACAACAGATCTGTCTTCATCGGAGCTGACTACCTTAAAAAGGTTACACCCTACTACTGCTGTAGATAGTATCGGTATTCTCAAATGGTGCGAGCAAGTATGGTCTAAAACACAAAGTTTGGAGCTACGCTCTTTACTCCGTGAGCTTGTAGTATTTATTCGCACGTACAATGCGTACGGAGAAGACGTATGTGGTAAAAGCTATAACATTGATAATACCACAGCACATAAAGGGTTGAGGCTAGCTGAGCCACCGATGAATATTTTAGAAATCAGCTTTGATCGTTTACCTCCTGCACCTAAGCGCTGGGAAACATTAGAACAGCCATCAGCTAAAGACTTACAAAATAGCTTCTCATTGATCCGTCGTGTAGATCTCACCGTCGAAATATCAAAGGAAATTTGGAATCTATCTTCTTTACAAGGGACAAATGAGTTCATTCTCCTCGACTTTCCAGGATTAGGATCTGCCGATTCTGGGGTTAGGGATGCTTTTTTATCCTTACGAGAACTGTCAGATGTACAAACTATTCTGTTACTGCTGAATGGTAGATATCCCGGCGGTGTCACTGCAGCTAAAATCCGTAGTATGCTTGAAAGAGATAAGGGACAAGATTTAAAAGACCGCATCATCGTGGGTGTAGGACGCTTTAATCAACTCCCCCTATCCAGAAGTGACGAACGTGCTATTGAAGAGCTATTAGATCAGCCTTTTCTTTCAGAAGAAGCGTTGCTCGATAACCTGCACATTCTCCAACTTACCATCGCCAGTGCTAGCAATTTAACCACTGAAAAAAAGAATATTGTTTTGTTGTCACAACTATATGGGTTAAGTAAACTAGCAGAACTTTCATCACTGGTACAAGTCTGTTCAAGCGAATTTTTGCCAGAACTGGATAAATCCAACAAACCAGAGGAGTCAGATTTGCGTGAAAAATGGAAGCAATTGAGCGAAAAGCTATCATCTTCTAGCACGTTACAAAAACAACTAAATGATTATGCTGAAGACGGTGGGATTGTTCGGCTACGTTCCTTACTTAAGGAGCATGTCGCTGTTCATGGAATGAAACAACTTCTAGAAGATACCCAAAGATCTGCTAATACCGTTCGCCAGGAACAGATTCATCTGAAAAATTTGCTCTCAGAAATTCCAACATACATACCAGTTGTTGAAAATCCTGCTTTCCTAACTTTACGCGAGGCGATTGAGAGCCTAGTTACTACCTATAGAGAATTTCAAGAAGATTTACAGAAACAACCTATATTGAAGAACCGCCACGATATAGCTGTAAGTGATGTGGTGAAAGATGAATTGATTAATAAAATATTCTTTGATTGGAGTGAGTGGACTTTACTTTTTGATAGAACAAAAAACGGGACAATATCTTTGACAAAAACCGAAAGTTTTTTTGAGGATGATGAAGTAGAAGACTTTATTCCGACAAAAAGCGACGATTTTTATTCGGCATTTGTACAAACTATTCACGAAATGCAAGATTTTGCTCATAATTCTACTATACAAGCAGTCACAGACTTGTTCAGTAAATTATCTGACTATGTAAAAACTGAGCGCGACCAGCTAAATAAAATTTTACTACCTGATCAGGAACAAAATATTGAACAAAAATTTGGCAGGAATCAAGTCCGATTATTCAGGAACCTTCTACGAGGTATAGATCCTGCTAATAAATGGCAAAAGTTAGTTATTCAGCATAGTGGTTTGGCTGATAGTGCAGGATCTATCAACGCTGATGCTTTATTTCCCTTAGCACGTAAGGACGATAAACATTCTAATGGTCAAATCTTTGACTGGAGTCTTGATAAAAAGTTTCCTGTTCAAGCAAGACCATTTAATCATCAAATTGCTGTTTTACGATTGCGTGATGAAATCACTGCTAGCGCGGGTTTACATCTTGTTCAATATGTGAGCCAGTTAACCAAGCAAGTGAAGTTTTCTTTTTCTAGAGCTTCTAAGGAAATAGTAGATAACCTGCAGGAACTTTTAAAGTCGAAACACGAGCCTTTACTTAGATATATTGCCACAGCAGAAGAACATAACTCTAATTCTGCTTCTATTCCACCGTGGTTACAAACTCTTTCCCAAATTCCAACAATTTCTTATCCGGAATAGGGCAAAGGGCAAAGGGTATAGGGCATGGGGCATGAGGAAGCAGGGAGAACACGCAGAAGAGGGAGAGCAGTGAGAGAAAAAATTTATAGTAGGAAGAGAAAAAAACCTATAGCAGTGAGAGAAAAAAATTTATAGGTTGATATGCTTGTAAATCCCAATACCCCATACCCTATGCCCTATGCCCCATGCCCCATGCCCATTTATTTGTTAGTTGTTAATTAAAAATTTTAAATAAATATGCCAGTTAAAATAGAGGTTTTAAATAGTTATCAATTGCGGATTAAAGATGATGATCTGTTGCTTTTACCGGTTATAGAAATAAAGCCTACAGCCGATTATAACTTTCCGCATATTTCTAAAATTGACATTTCTGTCACTGGGAAACCAGAGGAATTGGCGTCTTTGATACAATCTGTTTATAAAAGTGTAAACTTTTATAGTACAAACAAACTCCTCAGACTCTCTACTCCGCAGCGCTTGAAGCAACTTGATTGTAGGTGGGATAAACCTTTACCTATGGGTGTTAATTGTAATTTAGTTGTGACTGTGGAGTATTTTGATTCGGATGATAGAACTGACAACCCGAATTTATCTGTAACTAAAACTTCTAGATCTGAGTGTAATATATGGACTTTTGGAGAGCCAATAAAACCAATGCCAGTTGATACACCTGAACCTGAACCTGAAACAACACCAGTCAGCAAAAAACAGGATATTACTTATCCAGGCTGGTTTGCCATTGATTTTGGCACTTCTAATTCTACGGTTACACTTTACGATCCTAAAGTGATCGTAACTCCAGATAGTTTACCTAGTGAGCAAGAGGTGAGGTTACGCGATCGCCTAACAGTTTGGCTAAACCAATCTCCTGTAGACAACTTACTTGGTATCAGTCAAGATGCTTGGAAGCAAGAGTGGCAAAGATTTCTCTCTCAGCTTATAGTAAGCCTTAATAAAGATTCTTCTAAATCAACTTCTGCTATAGAGAAAATACCACACAACCTCGGAGAACAATTATTTCGTGGTGTTAATAGTGTTGATTTGTTGGAAGCTATCCGACAGATAGAAATTTGCCTAAGCAAACGCCTACCTTGGTTTCGTCGCGCTGCCAGTAAACGGCTAAACCAAATATATCACGAAGTTTTCCGTGTACCACCACTAGAGTGGCAGAGTTTGATACCTGTAGAACTAGATAAAGATCGTCGTTTAAGTGAAATTAGCAGTGAATTAGAAGTCGTTAGTCTAGAACCAGCTTCACCAGATGATGCTCAGACAAATGTTAAAGTGATTTTGGGAGAAAAAGCAAAGCAGGATAGACTAAGCACGATTGGGAAAGGAGAAGATATTGAAGGTAGATTTCTTCATTCACCCAAACGTTACTTTGGTCAAGAAAGGTCTTTCCAAGTTACAATTGATGATCAGCAAGCAACAATTGAGGTGAATAAGCTACTGCAAGCTGCTTATGCTGAATTGATCGACTTAACAGAACAATATCGCCAGCACTATCCAGGTAAATGTTCTGAAGGTAAATTTTACCGAGCCGTTGTCACTTACCCAACAATTGCTTCACCATTTGTTCGCCGTGAGATTGAGAACTTGGTGAAAAAACTTGATATTGAAGATGTACAAATGGCTTATGATGAAGCAATATCAGTAGCTATTTTCTTCCTGTGGCGTGAATTTGGCGGCGATTTAAATGTAGGAATAGAGTCTTTTAAAACTCGGTGTCGTCATGATGGGGACAAATGGTGGCAAAATGTTCTAGTTTTGGATATTGGTGGAGGAACGACTGATCTAGCGCTCATTCGCCTAACGCTGGAAGAAATTAACCCGTTTGAACCTGGTGAAGATCGAGGTGATGGTGGACGCTATTATAAACTCACTCCTAAATTATTGGGTTCTTCTGGTCATTTGCAGTTAGGCGGTGAACTGATCACTCTCAGGCTTTTTGCGTTGCTAAAAGCTGCGATCGCAGATTGTCTATTAACAGCAGTCACAGAAGAACGCTTAGCCAACGATGTGTTGAAAGTTCAGCTCAATGAGTTAAGCGATCGCTTTATCAGCGATGGGAAATTTCAGCCTGGTGGGTTATTAGCTTATGTAGATCAGGAAATTCGAGAAGGTGATGCTTATAAAGATGCTTTAAATGTAGCGGAAAAAGTGTTGCCTACACGATGGAAAAATGCACCTTCCAGAGTACAAACCTTTTATACCCTTTGGGAACAGGCAGAAAATGCGAAGATTAAACTAGGTCAAAAGCGACAAAAATATAGTCCTGAACCAACCTTCGTTTTAGATGGACAAACAATTGCTGATCTGCTACTACAAAACGACATTCAATTACCAAACGAGGTGATTGATAGTTTAAGTGTAACACTCACAGTGCAACAGTTTGAAAGAGCAGTATCCCCTGTGATCCGAGAAGCTGTAGGTATTGGGCAAGGATTGGTTGAGAACGCTTTAAAAGCAAAATCTTTCAACGTGCAGAATTCCCAAAGTCAGAAAGAGCAAGTAGATTGGTTAATTCTCTCAGGTAAAACCTGTAATCTCGAATTAGTTGAGCGTGAACTTTACCGAGTCTTTAGTCAGTCTGACTATTTTGTGTGGAATGAAGAGAGAGTCACTTTTGAACCAGAGTACACCAAACTTGCCACCTCGGCTGGAGCCTGTTTCGCTGAGAAAATTAGACAATTAGGCTTTGCACCCAAAGAATCTAAGGAATTGCTACGCAGAGGAGCAAACCAACTATATATAGATGTTAAAAACCTATTTTATTTTCTACCATGCTCGTTTAAACGAGAAGTCATTGGTGGCAGCTTAGATCCAATTTTTCAAGCTGGTCAAGAACTGTATCAGCTTAAAGCTGGTGATGCAATTGCAAAATACCGCAGTAGTTGGCAAGGTATGCAGCTAACCAATAATATCATACGCCAAGACTTTGAAAATATAAAACCTCAGCTTTGGGGGAGCTATAACGGCGATGCGTTGATGAAAAAGCTGGGAATGACTGAGGATGATTTTAAAAATCACATTAAAGTCCAGTTTGAAATCAACCAAAAGCTTGATATTGATTTGTTGCTTTGTCGCGGTAATCCGTACTATTTAATTCTGATGAATATTCCTAGCCTTGATGCAGGAAAAGTGATAGGAACAAGAGCAGTGATTTCTGAGAATGGTAAAGTAGTCTGTGATATAGCTGTCAATGTTGCTGAATCTGCCAACGCTCTGAAAACAGATGCTCATACTGTAGTATTTGCTGCCGAAAAGGATTACAGTAAGGATGTGAAAATTTTTCAATATGATGACACAGAGACACAACCACAGGGAATGGGGTTAATTGCTGAATTACCTCCTTTTCCTACAAGTGGTAAGCACACTTTTTACTTTCAATTTCACAACCCAAAATCAAATACCTGGGAACTTATTGGCGAATTACCTCAACCTCAAGTCAAAACAGAGTATCCTTGCCGGTATTATGTCTCTCTCAATGAGAAAGGTATTTTACGAGTACATGCATTTGAAGTTCCTTACTGGACGTCAACAAACCCAGAATATCTTAAAATAGAGGGATGCGTTTTTCGGGATACTCTCCAACCACAGCCTAACGATGTTAAGGCAGAACGGGATCCTTTTTCTGGAGAACATTAAATGTGCAGTTGTTCTTTGCCGTCATAACTGATGTAATGTAAATCATTCTTAAATAATGGTTGTATTTTATGTGTGGCATAGTGGGCTTGTTTTCAAAACACAAACCAATTTCAGAATCCTCTTTGAGACGAGGAATGGATTGCTTAAAGCATCGTGGACCAGATGGACAAAATTTTTGGATTTCTGGAGATCAACGAGTTGCACTAGGACATACACGACTTAGTATTATCGATCTAGAAAATGGGGAACAACCGATCACTAACCGTGATGAAACTCTACGTATTGTTGTCAATGGGGAGTTTTATGACTTCGAACGAGTACAGCGTGATTTGAAACGATGGGGGAATGAATTTAAAACCAACTCTGATAGTGAAATAGCACTGCACCTATATAACGAGTTTGGCACACAATGCCTGCATCATCTCAGGGGTGAATTTGCTTTTATTATTTGGGATGAACGTCATGATTTGCTTTTTGCAGCACGCGATCGCTTTGGCATTAAGCCTCTGTATTACACTACTTACGGCGATGTTCTTTATCTTGCTTCTGAAGTTAAGGCTTTATTTAAAGCAGGTGTTGAGGCTTGTTGGGATCATGAATCTTTTTGGCAATTTGAGCACGGGCTTTTAGCTCCAGGTCGTACTTTTTTTGCTAATGTTCATCAATTGCCACCAGGGTACTTTCTGTTGGCATCTCGCTATGGAATGCAATTGCATCGTTATTGGGATTTTAATTACCCACTGATTCATGATTCGTTACCTCAGTATACAGAAGACGATTACATTGAACAACTCCGTCATACATTAGATGAAGCTATTCAATTGCGTTTGAAAGCTGATGTGCCAGTGAGCTTTTATCTTAGCGGTGGTCTGGATTCATCTACCGTTTTAGCAATGGCAGCACGTCATAGCCCTTCTCCAGTAACAGCATTTACTATTGCTTTTGATCATGAAGGCTATAATGAAGAACCGCTTGCACGTGAAATGGCAGCACATACTGGCGCTAATTTACAGACAGTTCCTATTGTTCATTCGGACTTAGCTGAACATTTTGCCGATTCAATTTGGCATTGTGAAATGTTATGTATTAATGGCAATACAGCTGCTAAATATCTGTTAAGCCGAGCCGTCCGAGATGCAGGTTATAAAGTTTTACTTACAGGTGAAGGCTCCGATGAAATCTTTGGAGGCTATGCTCATTTTCGTCAAGATATGTTGCTCTACAATCAACAAGGGCAAGATGAGCAGACAGTAAAACTACTTTTAGAAAAACTAACGCTAAGCAATAAAGCTTCAGTAGGACTTTTATTAGCTAAAAATAATTCTTCTCAAGCTTTAAGTAGTATTCAGCCTTTGTTAGGCTTTGTCCCTTCTTGGATACAAGCTTCGGCTGAGAGCTATCTTACCGCCTTACCTTTATATTCATCAGAGTTTATTGCACAATTTTCACACAAGGATGCTTATCGCTTATTTTTTAATCAAATAGATGTAGAAGGACAATTAAAGGGAAGAGAGCCTGTGCATCAATCTCTTTATTTATGGTCTAAAACTATCTTACCTAATTACCTTCTGCGGCTGTTAGGAGATGGTGTAGAAATGGCACATTCTATTGAAGGACGGCTTCCTTTTTTGGATCACAAAGTTGTCGAACTAGTTTGCAAGATGCCTGCTAGTCTGAAAATTCGTGGATTAACTGAAAAATATGTACTACGAGAGGCAGCAAAGCCATTGATAACGGATACGATGTATAATCGCCAAAAGCATCCATTTCTAGCCCCACCTTCAACTCTCAAGCGAAAAGAACCCCTACAACAACTTGTTCAAGATACTCTGCGCAGTTCGGGAATGTCTTGTCTACCTTTCTATAACCATGCAGCAGTTATTCGGTTGCTTGATGAATTACCAACAATGAGTGAAAGCCAACTTACTTCCATTGAGACAATCTTGATGAAAATACTCAGTGCTTACATTCTTCAAGAAAGGTTCGGACTCGTCCATTAAGAGGGTGATGAGAAAATACTAGTTTTCTTTAGTTCAGTCGTTTTTTATCAAACCAATAAAGTTTAGCGTAACAAGCGCGGTACCGCCGTATTTATAAGAAAGATGCAACACCTCAGTAAGTTATTGGAGACTGACAACTCAAATTTAGCTTTGGTACTAAGGTGGGGTTTGTACGGTTTGCAAGCTCAATTACAGCACGCGCTGAAAACAGCCAGCGCAGATCCAGGAAGCTTTGCTTGTCAGGAGTTACTGAAGGAATTGGATATTCTTTTAGAACAAACATCTTTTGTAAGTCAGACGACAACTATATCGACAGAGGATGATAGCTCGTGGGAAGATGTGTTTGAACCAGTCACAGAGGGTGAACTACAACTAAAGCATATTGCTGAAGCGATGTTAGCTGACCGAGAGTTGTCGAGTTATATTGGGGATTATCAATTCTACAGTACTAACGATAACGATTTATGGAACGAGATGCAACGTTTGTTGTTACGTGTTCCTGAGAAGTTGGCTAATAGTTGGCGATCGCACTCTCTAACAGAAGCGATTAAACTAGGTACGACGGAAACTGAGCAAGCGCTTTGCTTACCCTTTACCCGCAATGAATGTCTTTACCCTAGTCTAACAGGAAAGGTCAGGGCTACTGGTTTGTCGTTGTCAAACAGAGTTGATTTCGACCCTAGGCTAATGGTAAAAACAAAAAGTGGCGAACTTGGTTTTCTTGCTGGAGTCGTTTCTGTTTGTCTTCACTTTCTTGAAATAGATCCATCTTTACACCATGCTCTTAAAAGCGTTGAACGGTTTGGTGTTAGATCTGTCAATTTAGAGCCGGAAAAATCTAAGCTTATTACAGCACTGATAGAGCGTTTTCGTCGTGTACAAGCAACTGCTGAGAATACTGATCCGTTAACAGCTTTGCGTGCGAGACTAGATTTAGATGAAGCAATCCATTCTTTGGTGTACTTGCCGACTTGCGATCGCTATTCTTGGTGGGGTAAGCTGCAACTAGAAGCAAGACGCACTCTAGACTCAGCTGTTGAAAGAGCACGACAAGCTGGTTATCAAGTACAGATTCGCCCTTTATGGGGAACTTATGCTGATATTTTTAACTGGTCAAAAGATGATTTGCAACTCGATATTGGAGGGGTACGCGGGGAAGTTTCTGCGTGTTTACGAGTTTATGCAAAAATTAACGATGAGGTGCTTCCAGGACGCGTACTTTTTCGTTCGTCGTAACTGCTTCCCAGATGCTGCGCGATCGCTTTGTGCGGGAAAATACTATATAAAGCCAGTCGCATGTTAAGATTTTCCTTTTTCAATCAAGTTTTGTTAAGAAAGTAGACTTTCTACTAACTCAGCGGCACTACTGATACTTAAATCGTGGTTTACTCATTATGGCCAGTAATTCTGCATAATTTGGTTTCAAAGGAGACTGCGATGTCAGGGAAGAGTGCAGTTTGTCGTCACTTCTTAGGGCTTGCTGTTACTAGTGCTTGTGTCTTCTCTGGCAATTATGCAAGGGAGCATCCCAGTTTTTATTTAGCGAGCAAAGATTAATCCGTTAAGATAGGCACAACGGTGAGCGAGAACCTGAGGAACATTCTCAACATTCCATTGCGCGCCAGAAATTTGTGCTCGGCGGTCAATTTGTTTTACGGTAGATTCAATTGCACCAGATCCAATAGAACAAATTTGCTCAGCTTGATAATACTGGTAATTGACAATACGGTGACGATGTTTCTCAAGGTAAGCACAGAAGTTTTCTGCTTGCTTTAGTGTACAGTCGACGAAACACGCGATCGCCGCATCAACGTCCCCTTGCCAGAGATGCTGCTTAGCAGTATTTATCCTTTGCATCGAACCTCCAACCTTATAGAGATTTTCCATCAAATGGAACCAATCGAGAATTTCCCGTCGCTCTATTTCAGGTGTAAGTTGGCGAACAATATTCCAAACTCCGTCATGCCCATCCCCAATACAAGTGAGAATTGGAGCCAAAGCTTGGTGGTTCACCCAATCAATTAGGAGATCGTTTTGTTGAAATGAAGCAGACAAGTGCAAGCTTATCGTGTAAGCGGACAGCTTTATAACCTTTCCACTCAGATGGTTTCCCAGTTGGTGTACGGACACGAATATTTCCGCCATCGACACTCAATTCCTCAACCGTTGATTCTACTTGGGGGAGTTCGAAATTTTGACGGTGTACTAGTCGTTGCTGCACACTTTTCGATACTTCTATACCTGTAGCATATTTTACGTCTTCTGCTGCACGTTCGTATGATACCGCAGCGCTTGCTCTCAGACAGCAGGCTTCTAGATATGGGCTTAATTGACTATGAGGCTTAAGTTCCAGCTTTTGTGCTTGAGAACTCGTAATTGGCAATTTTCCGATAATACTTTTTACGAATCGCTTGTGCCCTACTTTTTCTCCTGTGACATTTTCGATAAAAAAACCCCAACAGTAGGCATTACATGTTCTTGCATTTGAGTGCGTACTACTTCTTCTATCTTCCCTAAGCTTGTTAGTTCCTCCACTGGAGCTTTCTTGTAAAGTATTTTAGCGATAGCGAAGCGCTGCTGCTAAGAGCAGATCGCACGAGCGTGTTCGATTACAAGTTGGTTTTCTTCTTCTGTCATAACGGCTCCTAGGGAAGCGATCACATGGGTTACTGCCTTACTTTCTCATACTTTTTTTACATTTAGTGGAAGAATAAAAACTGGGATGCTCCCATTATGCAACAGCCCAAATTACCCCTGATAGGACTTTACCAAATAATTCAATTGTCACAATTAATGGTAGCACCTTTAATATAACTGGGGGCACGCAAGCCGGGCGTAACTTATTTCACAGCTTCCAACAGTTTTCTGTTCGCGGTTCCCTTGTAGAGGCTACCGCAGAATTCAAAGGTATGAAATCTGGCAATATTAGCCTTTGGGCTACAGATAAAATTGAAATATCAGGTGGCAGTCAAATTACGTGATTTTGATCAAGTAAAGTATCTCTATAGCAGATATTATCCTTTGAATTAGAGATAAATTTAGACGAACATATTTTTAACGTATTTTTTGCCTCTTAGGGTGTAGAATGTAGGATAAAAGCCAAAATATCTATCAATAATTACTTTGAGTGATTTCTCATAACTCAACTGAAATTGATATATGTTAATTCTCACCACCTTTTCTGAGAGCCGCTTGGAAGTATTCACTAGCTGGGATGTGGGTTCGGTATTGGAAAGGATGGGCAATTCTGACAAAATTTGGTTGCGCTGTATTCAGCTACGCGATCGCACTGCAATTGCTAGAATCATCAACCACTTTCAACTAGCTCCATCTCGTGTCGATATGATTTTCAATCATTATCGTATCGGAGTTGATGAAAATATAGAGGATTGTTTATTTGACAATTACGAAATTCTAACTCATCAAAAACAAAACAGAGAATTAGAGGTTGCAAAGGGCAGCATTTTAGTTGGAAGTAATTTTATCATAACATTTGAGACACCTGAGCTAAAAATATTCAGTCTACTAAGTCATAATATCGAAAAGCAAACTATAAATATCCAACCTTGGGGAAGTGATTATCTTTTTTATTTAATGTTTCACGCTATTTTGAATAATTACTATACAGTATTTGATGATATTTATATAAAGCTTGATGATTTAGAAGATGAAGTTTTATCAAGTTCTGCTGACGAATCAACATACCAAAAAATTGCTAAAATGAGGCAATCTACTCGCTTTGGACGCAGGAATTTTCAAAGCGTAAAGTCAGTTATGACTATGATGAATTATGAAGACTTTCGATGGATCAGTGAGCCAGTAAAAGCAATATTCAATCAAGACTTAGTGCATCACGTAGATAGCCTCTGGCAAGAATATCAAACGTTGAGAGCTTGGATGTCAGAATTAATGGAAATTCAGCGTGATAACATTGCTAGTAAAACCAGTGAGCGAATTAACCGTCTGACTATTTTATCGACTGTATTTTTACCAATCACTTTTATTGCTGGTGTTTATGGGATGAACTTTAAATATATGCCGGAATTAGAGCAACCTTGGGCTTATCCTACAGTTCTCGGCGTGATGGCATTAATTGTAATTGGTAGCATTGCATATGCTAAACAACAACGTTGGTTGTAGTGTTAAAAATCTACAATACACTACGTAAGTAAAAGCGCAAATAGCCCATACATTCCAATACCATCAAATACCCCTGCACCGCCAATACTTAAGACACCCGGCGACATGCGTTCAATTCGCGCAGGTGCAATAAATCTGCACCAATTAAGGTTCCTACACCGCCTGCGAATGCAACAGGTGCAGCTCCATTACCAAGGATTAGTGATGACATCAATTTTGCGCGATCGCACTCCGACTTCCGTACACTGAAAAAACTCAGTAAAATTTCTCACAACTTCCTCACAATTTTGTAATAAAATGAACCACCTCACCGCATGGCGGATGGGGTTTCTAATTTACAGAGCGGGTTCAGTCGCTCCTAATAGTCGTGTATCAAGACGCTTCTTGAACCGTACCTTTACTTTTGTTGCCTACCCAAATATTGATTGTTGTGAG
>JAESFG010000213.1_pt1 | contig 137792 bp, 125 predicted proteins | sample 9269371 | NCBI WGS metagenome assembly JAESFG01 (sample SAMN14506227, study PRJNA617093) | algae metagenome | isolation source: Aetokthonos hydrillicola CCALA 1050 (B3-Florida) and co-occurring... | place: USA: South Carolina | collected 2013-01-01 | reverse complement strand
TCGCCAGGTCGAACTGCTCCTTCCCGTCGCTGTGCCGGTGCACGAACATGGCAAGGTCGCGGTTGGTGAATGTGGCCTGCTGGTGTGTGATCGCGTCCAGTGCGACAGCCGGATTGGCAATGATCCGCTCGCCATTGCGCTGCGCGACGGCGCGGTGTTCCTCAATCCGCTCAGCCCCCAGCCCGCGCACGCCCATGCGCGAAGCGGCGGGGCCGATCTTGTCCTGCGGCTCCAGCGCAATGCCCTGCGCCTCCAGGCTGCGGTGATCGATCCGCGCGTCGATATCGAGTTCGGCCAGGCGCTGATTGACATGATCGGCCCAGCGCTCGCGCCATTGCTCCACCAGCTCGGCCTTGTTCCAGTCGCGCACCTTCGCGCCGAACCCGTCTTTGCCGACTTCGCCCATGGTGAGCATGACATGGGCGTGGGGCTTGGGCTGACCGTCCGCGCCAATATCCCAATGGACATTGAGGTCGGCGACCATGCCCTTCTCGACGAACTCGGCCTCGGCGAATTCGCGCGCCAGCTCGATGCCCTGTTCCCTGGTCAGCTCGCGCGGAATGGCGAATTCGACCTCGCGGGATAGTTGCGCATCCTTGCGCTTCTCGGCGGCCTCGACTGCGTTCCAGAGCTTTTCCCGGTCGGCGAATTCCTGCGGCGCGACCTCGGGCAGCAGCACTTCGGAATGGATGACCCCATCCTTGTTGGTGAAGTCATGGTCGCGGTCTAGCCGTTCGTCATGCAGCCGCTCGGCCCCGCGATGGGCTGCTGCGGCCACGGCGCTGCGCCCGCTCGACCGGCTGATGACTTTGACGGAGAGGTGGAAGATCGCCATGACGGCAATCCATCTACGCCACCAGGCGCACGTCGGCACGACGTATAAGCGCGCCCTCCCATGATAAAATCCTGCTCGGGACTATCCAGTATCAGGCCGTCTCGACGACTCTACATCATTGGGAGAGCATCGATATTATCATCTGCGTATCACCTCTCAATGGAGAACTTCGATGCGCAAACCCCGTGATTTTGATTCGAAGCTGAAGGCGCTCGCCGACAAGGCGAAGCTACTGAAGGAACGCCGCGTGCAACAGCTCGGCGAACTGGTGATCGCCACCGGGGCCGATGCGACCGATCCGGAAACGCTGGCCGGTACGCTGCTCGTGATTGCCGAAACCAGCGAAGCCCAGAGGAAGGAGGCGTGGCGCAAGCGCGGCGCTGCCTTCTTTCAGAGCAAGGCGCGCAAGCATGGCAGCGGACCTCAAGGCCAGCCGGATGGCGCTCGCCCGCTTGACGGCGGCGCGGCATCGGCTTGAGGCACGAAAGGCGCGAACCGACATGCGCGAATGGCAGGTCAAACGGCGCGAACGAACGCGACAACTGATCGAGCTGGGCGGTCTGGTCGTGAAGGCCGGGCTGGTCGAACTGGCCGACGATGATCGCGCCACGCTCTACGGCGCGTTCCTCACGGTTGCCGCCAAGCTGCGCGGCGAGGAGCGCGAACAGGCGCTGTTGCTGTGGAAGCGGAAGGGCAAGCGGGCGTTTGATGCGGAGCAAAGCGTGCACCGCTTCTTTGACAGAAATCATCATGCCGACCTGACCCCGGCGGCTAGGGATGGTGACACGCAAGCTAATCTCGACTAGCAACACGTTCCGATGCACGCCCTCCGCACTTTCTTCCTGCGTCGCCGAAGCCTCGCCATATTTTTGGTTGCGGCGGCGCTGTGCATGAAGCTGGTCGTGCCGGCCGGTTATATGATCGGGACGGATGCGAAGCTGCTCACGGTTCAGGTCTGCCATGATGCAGGCGGCCAGGTGGGCGTAGCGCAAATCCTCGTGCCAACCAAAAGCGGAAGCGGGCACGATCAGGGCAAGCGGGCGAGAGACGCATGCCCCTACGCGGCCCTCTCCATGGTGTCGACCGGCGCGGCGGACGCGGTGCTGCTCGCCGTGGCGCTACTCTTCATCCTTGCGCTGAGCCGGATGCCGACGCCTGGCCCGTCACTGTTAAGCGGCGACCACATTCGCCCGCCATTGCGAGGCCCGCCGGCACTTTTGAAGATCTGAACGATCGCCCGTTGGCTGGGACACGCTGGACGGACCGCAGCGGCTCATCATTCAGGGGGTGACGAGCCGTACGCCTGGACGGTGAGGGCTTGAGAGACACCCAGGCCGATGCAGGCGCCGCACCATGCGGGCCGCACGGCTGCCCGCTCTTTCCATACTCCCCGAACCCTTCGAGCATGGCCAACTGCGCGTTTTCACGCGCCCAAGCGCCCTCCAAAATTGAGGACTTGTTACCATGACTAAAGATGCACTGCTTCTCGCTGGCGCCCCGCTGGTTGCCCTTGCCGCACCAGCCTTCGCGCAGGATGCAACCGCCGACAAGGCGCCGAGCTGGGCGCCCGACATCGTCGTAAGCGCGACGCGCAATACGCCCTACGCAGCCGATCAGTCCGGCGCGCTGCGCACACCCGTGCCGATCATCGAGACGCCGCAGTCGGTACAGGTGCTCACCCGCACGCTGATCGAGGAACAGGATCGCCGGACGCTCGCCGACGCGCTGGTCAACGTGTCGGGCGTCACGCCATCGAAGCCGGAGGAAGCGGTGCTCACCTTCATGAACGTGCGCGGCTTCAGCGCCGACATCTTCACCGACGGCCTGCCCGGCTTCGGCCTCACCGCGGTCAACGACCCGACGAGCCTCGTCGGCGCCGAGCGGATCGAGGTGCTGAAGGGACCAACCTCGACCGTCTATGGCGGCGGGGTCGGGGCGCCCTTGGGCGGCCTCATCAACGTCGTTTCCAAGCGGCCGGGCGATCAACTTGGCGGCTTCGTCGCGCTGCGCGGCGGCAGCTTTTCCACCATCAATCCCTATGGCGACATCAACCTGCCGCTCGGCAAGAGCGTGGCGGTCCGGATCGTCGGCGAGTATCAGAGCAACGAGAGCGCGATCGATCTGCTCGAGGGCAAACGTTGGTCGATCCAGCCAAGCCTGCTCTTCACGCTGGCCCCGCAGACCGAGCTGCTGCTGCGCGCGCAGATCGGTCATCGCAGCCAGCTCGAATATAGCGGCCTGCCCGCCGCGCAGGCGATCGCCGGGCAGATCGATCGCAATGCCTTTCCCGGCATCGCCGATCAGCCGCGCACCGTCATCGAGAACCAGCTCTTCTCTGCCGAGCTGCGCCACAGCTTCAGCGACACTGTCCGCCTGACCGTGACCGGCCGCTATTATGATAGCGACTTTACCGAATATGGCAGCTTCGTTTTCCCCAGCTTTTACCCGCCCGAACCGGCCACGCCGACGCGCTATGCCTTGCTCAAGGGGGCGCTGCCGACCAAGGTGAAGGAAGGCACGGTCGATGCCAATCTGTTCGCCAGCGTCGAGGCGCTGGGCGGCCGGCACGCGCTTTTGGCCGGGATCAACTATGATCGCACCAGCTACGATGCCGCGATCGGCTTTGATTTCACGCCGGCGGGAACGATCGACCTCGCCAGGCCGGTTTATGATGTTTCGTGGGGGACGGCGCCGGCGCTCACGGGCACGGAGACCGACGATCACGAGACCATCGCGCTCTACGTGCAGGACCAGGCGACCTATGGCCCGCTGCATCTGACGGGATCGTTGCGCTGGACCGCGCTTAAGTTCCGCCAGCAGGAGCTCGCCACCGACACGACCTACCACAAGCTCTCGCCGCGGATCGGAGCGACGCTCGACGTCGCCGATGGCGTCGCGCTGTTCGCGGGCTATGCCACCGGGTTCCGGGCGGCGGTCAACTTCATCGGCGCACCTGGTGCCCCGCCGCCCAAGCCGGAAAGCTCGCGCAGCGTCGAGGGTGGCGTCAAGCTCGGCATCAAGCGGTTTGGCCTGTCGGGCACGATCGCGGCGTTCGACCTGACGCGCCGCAACGTCGCGACCGCCAACCCGGCATCGCCGTTCACCTCGATCCAGACCGGCGAGCAGCGCTCGCGCGGGGTCGAGGCGGACCTGGTATGGGAGCCGACGCCGGCGATCTCGATCCTCGCCAATTATGCCTATACTGACGCCAAAGTCACCGAAGACACGTTCACCGCGAACATCGGCGCGTGGCTCGCGCGTGTGCCGCGCAACAGCGGACGCATCGCCGCGCGTTACCGTGTCCTCGGTGGACCGGTGAAGGGCCTCTCCTTCGGCGCGGGCGTTACGGCGGTCGGCAAGCGGCCGATTACCCTGGCAAACCGGGTCTTCGTGCCCGGCTATGCCGTGATCGACGCGCAGGCGTCCTATGATTTCGGGCGCTTCTCGATCGCCGGGTCGATCGCCAACCTCGGCAACCGGCACGCGTTCGATCCCTATCAATATGTCGGCCAGGACGTCGTCATCCCGATCCAGCCGCGATCGGGCACCATCACACTCAAGGCAAAGTTTTGAGAGGATATCCCATGGAGAACTCACGTCGCGCCCTGTTGCAGGGCTTCACCGGGGCGGCCCTGCTCGCCCCCTATTTCGCGCTCGGCAAGGCGATGGCGGCGGAGGCGGCCGGGGCCGCCCCGCCCGCCAATCCCAGCGCGGCCGAGCAGAAGGCGATGGCCGACCAGCACCAGGGCGCGATGGAGCGCGTCCTGGGTCCGGGCCTGTGGGGGCAGGAGCAAATCGCCATGCTGCTCTACCCCAAGTTCACCGCGCTCGATCTGGTCGGCCCGCATTATTTCTTCGCCTGCTTGTTCGGGGCGAAGGTGCATCTCGTGACGACCGGCAAGGACTTGTCGCCGGTCGCCTCAGACCTGGGCCTCGCGATCCAGCCAACGATGACGATGGCCGACGCGCCCAAGGACCTCGACGTACTCTTCGTCCCCGGCGGCACCGAAGGGACGATGAACGTGATGCGAGATCCGCTCGCGATCGCCTGGCTCACCGACCGCGCGGCGCGCGCGAAGCACGTCACCAGCGTCTGCACCGGATCGATGATCCTCGCCAAGGCCGGCCTGCTCAAGGGCAAGCGCGCCACGTCGCACTGGGTCTCGCGCCCGGTGCTGGCGGATTTCGGCGCGATCCCGGTCGACGAGCGGGTGGTGACCGACGGCAAGGTGACGACCGGTGCGGGCGTCTCCGCCGGGCTCGACTTCGCGATCGCCGTTACGGCGGCGCTGCGCGGCAAGGCCTATGCGCAGGCGCTGATGCTCCAGGCTGAATATCACCCGCAGCCGCCCTTCTCCGGCGGCACGCTCGCCACGACCGAGCCGCCGGTGGCCGACATGATGCGCACGATGTTCGCGCCGCTCGCCGATCAGTTCCGGGCGCTGGCACCCGCCAAGGCCTGACGGCGCATCAGGGCTCTGGCGGCGACACCCCTGCCGCCGCCAGAGCGCGCTTGTCGACCTTGCCGATCGGCAGCAGCGGCAGCGCTGCGGCAAGGGTGTAGTGCTTGGGGCGCTTGTAGTGCGCGAGCCGATCGGCAAGGCGGGCCTTGATCGCCTCGATGTCCGGCACCATGCCGGCTTCCGGCTCGATCCAGGCGTGGCCGACTTCGCCCCACAAGAGATCGGCGACGCCGATCACCGCCGCGCGCGCGACACCCGGCTCGGCCTCCAGCACCTGCTCGATCTCGCGCGGATAGACGTTGTAGCCACCGGACTTGAACATGTCGGACAGGCGGCCGACCAGCCGGAGCCGCCCGTCGGGGAGCCACGCGCCGACATCACCCGTATGCAGCCAGCCGTCGCGGAGCGTGGCCGTCGAGGCGGTTTCATCGCCCAGATAGCCGCAGAAGCAATTGCCGGCGCGCGCCAGCACCTCGCCCGCATCGGAGAGCCGGACCAACCCCGCCGAGGCGGGCCAGCCGGGCGATCCGATCAAGGCCTCGGGCGGCGTGCCGAGCGGCGCGAGCGTGATCGCGCCGACGCTTTCGGTCTGGCTGTAGTCGGTGCCGAGCCTGCCCGGAAACAGCGCGTGCAGCCGCTCCACTAGCGCCGCGCTCGCCGGTGCGCCCGACCAGCAGACAGCGGCCAGCGACGACAGGTCGTGGCGCGTGGGATCATCCGCCGCGAGCACCAGCTCGAACATCGTCGGCACCTGGTACCAGAAGGTCAGCCGGTCGCGCGCAATCCGCTCCAGCGTCGCCGCCGCATCGAAGCGCGGCATGAACGACAGGCACCCGCCCGACACCAATGTCGTCACCGCGAGATCGCCGACACCGCCGATATGGTTGATCGGCAGGTTCATGAGCGTGCGGAACGGCCCGTGCCGCCACGCCGCGATCCGGCGCAGCGCGCCCGCGATCAGCGCGCGCTGGCTGATGAGCGCGCCCTTGCGCCGCCCGGACGAGCCGGAGGTGAAGACGATCAGCGATGGCGCATCGGGGTCCGAGACATCGGCGGGGGGCGCCGAATCCCGATCGAGCGCCGTGAAGGGAACCGTTCGCCGCCCCGCCGGCAGAGAGGCAGCATCCATGCCGCTGCCCACGACCTGCAGATCGGGCGCGGCGCTGTCGATGAGGTCGGCCAGTTCCGCCGGCGTGCTGCGCGGTGAGAGGCCCACCCACAAAGCGCCGAGCCGGACGCTCGCGAGGAAACAGATCCAGAAGTCCGCACCCGGCGCCGCCAGCATCGCCACGCGGCTGCCGGGTCCGATGCCCTCGGCCGCCAGTCCGGCGGCGCAGCGGCCGACGGCGGCGCGCAGCGCGTCGTAGGTCCAGCGTCCGCCCTCCAGGATCATCGCCTCGGCGGCGCCCTCCGGCATGGCGAGCCAGTCGCCAAGGCGCGCGCGATCCGGCGCGGCGCCGCTCATGCGGGGATCGCGAGCAGCCGGCACGGCGTCTCGACGAGCATCCGGTCGATCTCGGCCTGCGTGAAACCGCGCCGCAGCAGCAGCGGCACGACGTTGCGGAAGATATGCCCATAGCCATGGCCGCCATAGCGCGTCAGGCGCGAGCGGTAGCAGATGTCCTGGCTGATGAGCAGTTGTGGCAGATGCCCCCGGTCCCGCAGCCGCCGCAGCGTCGCGACCCGCGCCCCGTCATTGGGCATGTCGATATCGGCCCATTTGTAATAGGTCGTCTCCATCCCGAAGAGGTCGAACTCGATGCCGACGCCCGTGTCGGCGAGGCGGAACAGGCGGTCGTCGTCGAAGATCGTGCGGTCGATATGGCTGATGACGACGCGGCGCAGGTCGACCCCGCGCGCGGCGAGGAAGTCGGCGACCTCCTGCGGCTGGTCGGCATCGCGGCCGGGATGGACCGCGAGCGCCGCGCCGGTCTCGGCCATGGCGATCGCGGCGGCGGCCATCACCCGCTGCTCGAGCGGCGTCCACGGTGCCTGGCAGCCGATCTCGCCGATGATGCCGGCACGCACGCCGGTCCCGAACGCGCCCTCGCGAATCGAGGCGATGATCTCCGCCGCAAAGCTGTCGATGTCGCGCTCGGCATTGGCGGGATGCTGATAGTCGTCGACGTACCAGCCGCAGCCCATGACGATGCGGACCCCGCTGCGCCGCGCCAGCGCGACCAGCCCCTGCGGATCGGGATGGAGGCCGCCGCAGGACAGTTCGACGACCGCGCTGCCGCCATCGGATCGCATTATCGCGAGTTCGCCCGCGATCAGGTCGATGCCGTCGAGGATCAGATTGCCCGGCGCGTCGATCTCGCCATAGTCGATCGCGAAACGCTGCTCGATCGGGATGTCGTAGCCGCGCCTGTCGCCGGTTTTCCAGGCCGGCGGGCGGATGTCGCACAGCAGATGCTCGTGCATCAGCGTCGGGCCGAGCGCGTCGGGGGCGATGTCCCCCGTCACAGTGCGGACGACCCTGTTCATGCCTGCGCACCGCGCCTGCGACGCATCTCGCGCCGCCGCTGGCGCCCGCGCGCCTGCGCGAGCGGCGTCAGGCCGTTGTCGACGCCATCGGGATCGGCGCCGAACAACGCGCGGAACCACAGGATGCTGAGGAAGCGCGCCAGCGCCGCGTCATCAGGCGCGACATGATCGACGAGCGCGATCAGCGCCGGGTCATGCGCGGCGAAGAGCTTGCGCACGATATCGTCGGTCATGCCACCGAGCGCATAGGCGGCGAGGCGCACCTGCCGCTCGTCGATGTCCAGATCGGGGAAGCGCGCGACCGTCGCGCGGGCGATGCGCTCGTACCAGCGCCGGTTCGCCTCGGAGAACAGCGACGCGAACTCCGGCTCGTCGTCGGCGAACTGCAGCAGACAGCGGATCAACCCGGCATTGGCGCGCGCGGCGGCGATCCAGTTGAGGTTCGCCGCCAGGATGGAGTCATAGGCCGACCGCCCGGTGGCATGGCCGGCCGGGCCGGCGCCCGCCATGAAGCTTTCGAGGAAATCGCGCAGCACCTCGGCGGCGAGCGCGAGCTTGCTGTCGAAATAGAGGTAGAGCACCGGCGGGGTGATGCCGGCTCGCTCGCACACGTCGGACACCTTCATGTCGCGATAGCCGATGGCGTTGAGCGCATCGATGGTCGCGAGGCGGATGCGGTCGCGCGTGCGCTCGCCCTTGGTCCGGCGCTGGTCCTGCTCCTGCCGGTTCGCCACAAAATCGCGGAAGCTGAGCGTATCGACGGCGGCGATCATGCGCCCCCCTCCCGCACTGCGCGCGCATAGGGCGCCCGCAAGGCGAGCAGCGCCGCCAGCGCGACGGGCATCGTGAGGACCGGCAGCAGCGCGAGCGAGCGGCCGACCGCCTGATCGCTGCCGAACAGATAATCGGTGCCGAGCGCGACCAGCAGCGGCCCGAGCGTGAGGCCGACGAGGTTGGAAACGAGCAGATACAAGGCCGTCACTTGCCCCCTCATGTGCGGCGGCGTCACCAGCGCCAGCGCGGCGGTGGCAATGCCATAGGGAAAGCTCTGTGCAAAGGAGAGGAACAGCGCCGCGATCGTCGCGCTCGCCAGGTCCGGCGCGAGCGCGAAGGCGGGGACACTCACGGTGAAGAGACCGACACCGATGAGCGCGACCCTGACCGGCCCGTCACCAATGCCGCGCCGGAGCAGCCGGTCGATCAACACGCCCGAGCCGATGACGCCCAGTGGCCCCATCACGAGCATCATCGCGCCGAGCCGCAGCCCCGCCTGCGCCGGTGTCAGGCCGTGGACGCGCACCAGCACGGTCGGCGCCCAGGACAGCGCGCCATAGGCAAGGATCGTGATCGCCGTGAACGCGGCGATGTGCGGGCCGTACAGCGCGCGTCGCTGCCAGAGCCAGCGCAGAGCCTCGGCGAGCGGCAGGGGCGTCGTCGCACGGGACGATGACGCGGCGCGGCGCGGCTCTTGGACCATCAGCATGATGACGGCCACCAGCAGCCCCGGCGCGCCGACGGCGAGGAACACGACGCGCCAGCTCGGGAGTTCGCCCAGCACCGGCACATGCGCCGTCGCGCCGAGGGCCGCGAGCAGGGCGCCGCCCGCGAGCAGCGCCAGCGCCGAGCCGACGAAGATGCCCGACTGGAACAGCCCGATCGCGCCGCCGACCCGCTCGCGCGGGAAACGGTCGGAGAGCAGCGACACCGCGGCCGGCGCCAGTGCCGCTTCGCCCACCGCGACCCCCATCCGCGCGAGGAAGAGATGGCCAAAATCGCGCGCCAGTCCCGATGCGGCGGTCATCACGCTCCAAAGCGCGATACCGGCCGCGATCAGGCGGGGGCGGTCGCCCCGGTCCGCCCAGCGACCCAGCGGCAGGCCGAGCAGCGCGTAGAAGCTCGCGAAGGCCAAGCCTTGCAGCAGCGCGATCTGCGTGTCGGTGATGTGCAGATCGGCCCGGATCGGCTTGACGAGCAGCGTGAGGATCTGGCGATCGACGAACGAGAGCGTGTTGGCCACGAACAGCAGCACCGCGAGCCGCCAGGCCGCGCCGCTCGCCTTGCCCGCCGCCCCGTTCAAGCGCTCACCCCGTTCAAGCGCTCACCCCTCGTCCACCCACATCACCAGCCATTCGGCGGCCAGCGCCGGCTTGTCGGGCGCATCCTCGATCTCGATCGTGACCGCGAGGCGTAGCATGGTGCCGGCGTCGCGATCCTCCCGGTCGAGCAGCACGATCCGGCACCGGATGCGCGCGTTCACCGGCACCGGCGCCATGAAGCGCACCCGGTCGAACCCGTAATTGAGCGGAAAGCCGGTACGGTCGTGCATTCCCGCCAGCGCATTGCCTGTGATCTGATGCAGGAAGCGCGTGAGCAGCGAAAGGGTGAGGAACCCGTGCGCGATCGTGCCGCCATAGGGGCTTTGCCGCGCGCACCAGGCGGGGTCGTTGTGCAGCGGCTCGATATCGTCGGTCACCGCGCCGAACACGTCGATGCGCAACTGGTCGATCGTCAGCCAAGGCGAAAGGCCGAGTTGCTCGCCGGGTTTCGTGGTGAGCGCGGATGCGCCTGCTTGAGCTTCCGATGGCATCCCGTCGTCGGGCCTCCCTCCTGATCGTCATGCCCAGTTGACAGGCAAGCGAAAGCTAGTCAAGTTTCAGTTCTATACTATCAGCGATTAGCTTATGGAGTGTGCATTGAACAGGCGGGAGATGCTGGCGGCGATGGGACTGGCTGGACTGACGGCGGGGATCGCGCCCATGGCAACGGCGGAACCGGGCGCCGCGCCACCACCCGCCCCGAGCAAGCCCCTGCTCGCGATGATCGCCTATCCGGGCATGTTCCCGCTCGATCTGGTCGGACCGGAGGCCGTCTTCTCCGCCATGGGCACCCACAAGGTCGCGCTGGTCTGGAAGTCCCTGGAACCGGTGCGCTCGGTTTCGGGCCTTGCCATCTTGCCGACCATGACCTTCGAGCAGGCCGACGCGGCGGGGCCGATCGACATCCTGTTCGTGCCCGGCGGCACGCTTGGCACGCTGGCGTGCATGGAGGATCCGGCCGTGCTCGCCTTCCTCGGGCGCCATGCGCCGGGCGCGCGCCATGTCACCAGCGTCTGCACCGGATCGCTGGTGCTGGGCGCGGCCGGTCTGCTCAAGGGCTATCGGGCGACCTCGCACTGGGTGGTGCGCGACCGGCTGAAGGATTTCGGCGCCATCCCGACCGAGGCGCGGGTGGTGGAGGACCGCAACCGGGTAACCGGCGCGGGCGTGACGGCGGGGGTCGACATGGCGCTCACTTTGGCCGAACGGCTGATCGGCACCGAACGGGCCAAGGCGATCCAGCTCAACATCGAATATGATCCGCACCCGCCGTTCAACGCCGGGACGCCGGCGGGCGCCGGCCCGGCGATCGTCGAGCGCCTCACCAAGATGTACGCGCCCTTCCTCGATCAGGTGAACGCCGTGGTGCCGCGCGCGGCCGCCAGGGTGGCCGGCTGATGAAGGCGGGCCTGTCGCTCATCGCGCTCGCGGGGGCGCTGATGGCGTCGGGCGCGGCCGGTGCCGCGTCGCCGCGCGCTGTCGAGGTCCGCTACACCGCCTATGGCGTCGCCCATGTCACCGCGAGCGACTTCGAGGGCGTCGGCTATGGCTATGGCTGGGCGTTCGCGCGCGACAATCTCTGCCTCGCGGTCGATCACGCCATCACGCTGGCCGGCGAGCGCTCGGCGCGGATCGGGGCGGACGAGCGCTATTTCGACGGCTTCGCCAATCTCGAATCGGGCGCGCAGGTCTCGAACATCGACAGCGATGCCTTCTACCGCGCGCATCTCACCCCGGCCGCGCTGAAGACGGCCCGCGCCTATGCCTCCGCCGATGTGCGGGCGCTTTTTGCGGGGTTCGTGCGCGGCTTCAATCGTCATATCAGCGAAGCCGCCCTGCCGGGCGAGGATTGCCGCAAGGCCGCCTGGTTCAGGCCGCTGACCGACGCCGACATGTGGCGGCGGACGATGCACATTCCGATTCTGGAAACGTCGAACCTGCTGCTCCAGCAGATCGTCGGCGCCACCCCTCCCGGCGCGCCGGCCAAGCCGCTCGCGGCGCTGGTCGCGCCCGACGGCGCGGGCTCCAACGCGGCCGCGTTCGGCGCGAAGATGACGCGCTGGGGCGGCGGTCTCAGCTTCTCGAACCCGCATTTCCCTTGGGAAGAGATCGAGCGGCTCCATGCCGTGCAGCTCACCGTGCCGGGCCGATATGACGTGTTCGGCAGCACGCTCTACAATTTTCCGGTCCCGATGCTGGGCTTCAACCGGACGATGGGCTGGTCGATCACCTACACGACCGATCAGCACGCCACCGCCTATGCGCTGACGCTCGATCCCAAGTCGCCGACCCGCTACCTCGTCGACGGGCGCAGCGAGGCGATGACCCCGGTCACGATCGCCATTCCGGTCAAGGGCGCCAAAGGACCGGAGATCCGGCGGCGCACGCTGTGGGAGACCCGCTATGGCTTCGTCTTCGCCATGCCGGGGTTCGAGTGGACCGCGACGCGGGCCTATGCCTTCGCCGATGCGGAGGCGGGCAATGTCCGCATGGCCGATGCCTTCCTCGACGTGGGCAAGGCGGCGACCGTCGCCGCCGCCAAGAGCGCGATCGACCGGCACATGGGCCTGCCCTGGTCCAACCTGATCGCCGCGGATTCGACCGGCAAGGCGCTGTTCGCCAACGTCTCGCCGACGCCGGACCTTGCCGACGCGACGCTCGCCGACTGCCGCGCCGATATCAGCCGCGCCGGACCGCTGCCGATCGACCCGATCGCCGCCACGCTCGACGGCAGCCGCTCCGCCTGTGCCTGGCGACGCGATCCCGCCGCCGTCCAGCCCGGCACGATCCCCGCGAGCCGGCGCCCGTCGTTGCTGCGCGACGATTTCGTCCTCAACTCGAACGACAGCCACTGGATTGCCAGCTGGGACGCGGGTGCGACGCTGGACGGCTTCTCGCCGCTGATCGGCAACGAGCGCACCTTGCGGGGCGAGCGGACGCGCATGGGCATATTGCTCGCGCAGGGCCGTCGTGACGGCACCGACGGCCTCGGCGCGCCGGGGATCGACGCGGGCCAGTGGGAAGCCCTGTTCTTCCGCTCGCGCAACCTCATGGCCGAGCTGCTGCTCGACGACCTGCTCGACGACTGCCGCGCGCGCCCCGTGGTCGATCTCGGCAAGGACGGCCCGGTCGATCTTGCCGGCGCCTGCGCCGTGCTCGGGCGCTGGGACCGCACCGACCGGCTCGACGCGCGTGGATCGCTGCTGTTCCGCCAGTTCCTCGCCGGGCTGGAGCGCCTGCCAGAGACAGGCTTCAAGCTCGCGCCACGCTACTGGAAAGTCGCGTTCGACCCGGCGGACCCGGTGAACACCCCGCGCGGCCTGGCGGTGAGCGACGAGACGCGGTCGGCCCTCGCCAAGGCCGTCCGCGCGCTCGCCGGCGCGGGCATCGCGCTGGACGCGCCGCTGCGCGCGACGCAGCGCTCGACACGCGGCGGCGCCGACCTGCCGATGTCGGGCCTGTCCTACACCTACAACATGGCGGTCGCGCGCATCGCCCCGGACGGCAAGGCGCTCGGCCCCGTGCGGGGCGGCAACAGTTACATGCACATCGTCGAGCTGCGGCCGGAGGGGCCGCGCGGGCGGTTCATCGTGACCTATTCGCAGTCCACCAACCCGAACTCACCGCATTTCGCGGACATGACCGCGCTGTTCTCGACCCAGACTCTCGCCGACGCGCCCTTCACGCCGGACGACATCGGCCGCGCGCAAACCGAGGATACCGTCACGCTTACATACTGAACGATCACAAAAAGGGGACATCGCCATGCACGCAAGATTCAATGCCATTCTCGCCCTGTCCGCGTCCTCGATCGCTCTGGCGACGCCGGCTGTCGCGCAGAGCGAGCCGGCCGCGCCCTCTGCCGACAGCGAGACCGTCATTGGCGAAATCATCGTGACGGCGCAGCGCCGCTCGCAGTCGATCCTCGACGTCCCGCTGACGATGTCGGCCTTTTCGGGCGACGATCTCAAGGCGCGCAACGTCGTCGATCTGCGCGACGTGGCCGACAAGGTGTCGGGCGTCCAGATCTTCCGCGGCATCACCGGCCAGCCGACCTGGATCATCCGCGGCGTCGGCCTGGTCGAGACCAACCCGAACAATCCCCCGCCGGCGTCGGTCTATCTTGACGATGTGTACGAGGTGTCCAACGCGCGGGGCCAGTTGCCGCTGTTCGACATCGCGCGGATCGAAGTGCTCAAGGGTCCGCAGGGCGGCACCTATGGCCGCAACACGACCGGCGGCGCGGTGAAGATCGTCACGCGCGAGCCCGACCTCGCCAACTTCGGCGCGGACGCCACGCTGAGTTATGGCAATTTCGAGACGATGTCCGCCGAGGCCGGCCTTTCGATCCCCATCGCGGAGGATGTGGCGGCACTCCGTCTGGCGGGTACCCTGAAATCCGGCGGCGGCTGGCAATACAGCCTCTCGGACAGGAAGGACTGGGGCGATGCCGATGCCGTCGCCGTCCGCGGGACGCTGCTGGTCAAGCCCGCGCCCGGCGTGCGCGCCAAGCTGATCGCGGATTACGCGCGCGACAAGTCCGAACTGCCGCTGCTGCGCGCCAATGGCGCGCGCGCGCTGGCCTCGGAAGGGGGAACGACCGCCGCCCTGTGGTGCCCGGACTTCAACGCCGGATCATTCAGCGACAACTGCCGCACCTATCCGGGCGTGCTCAATGCCCTTGGCTTCAGCTTCCTGCCCGCGGCAAGCCCCTCGACGCAGGCGCGCGACGGGTCGACCACGCTCTCGAACGCGATCAACAAGCTCGATATCAAGAGCTGGGGTCTGACCTTCGATCTCAAGGTGGATGTCGGCTCGGCGACGCTCAGCAGCATCACCGCCTATCGCAAGTTCGACTATGGACGCGTGCTCGATGCCGATGCCACCGGCGCCGAACTCGGCACGACGACCGCCAACGACAATTTCCGCATCTTCAGCCAGGACCTGCGCCTGGCGTCCGGCGAAGGCGGCCCGTTCACCTGGGCGGTCGGCCTCACTTATGGCGAGGAAAAGCTGCGGTCGGCGCGCGGCTTCCTGTTCCGCGACGATCCCTTCTCGTGGACCGGGTTCACCTTCTACGGCGTGACCGGCCGCAGCCAGGCGGTCGCGCAGGAGAGCTATCGCCAGAAAGCGCGCACCTGGTCCGGCTATGTCGAGGCGGGCTATGCGCTGACACCGACGCTCAAGGTGAGCGGCGCGCTGCGCTACACCGACATCGACAAGACATACACCAATGGCGGGTTCAACTTCCCGCTGGCGACGGGCACGGTCTCCGCGTTGCCGGCGGTGCAGCAGATCGTCAACTACCAGCTCAGCGACCGTTACAAGCTGCGCAACAACGTGACCGGCAACCTCTATGTGAGCTGGAAGCCCGCGACCGACACGCTGCTCTACGCCAGCTTCGGGCGCGGCATCAAGGAAGGCGGCTTCTTCGGCGGCTTCCCCAGCCAGGGCGCGTCCTCGATCGTGCCGTTCCGCGAGGAGACGGTCTGGGCTTACGAAGCCGGTTTCAAGCTGCAGGCGCTCAACCGGCGCGTGGGGGTCAACGGCGCGGTCTTCTATTATGATTATGGCGGCGCGCAGGCGAGCGTCCCGGTCGTCAGCGTGGTGACGGGCGCGGTGTTCGGCCGGCCGGGCAATGTCGATGCCAAGCACAAGGGCGTCGAACTCGAGAGCTATTTGGCGCCCTTCCGGGGGCTGCGCCTTTCGGGCAGCGTCACCTATCTCGACGCGAAATATGACGACCCGCAGCTCTATGCCACGATCGATAGCGGCGGGCGCGCGAGCTATCAGGATCTGCGGCGCGAGTTCGCGCCCAAGTGGAGCTGGACGGCGGAAATCCGCTATGACGTGACCGTCGACCCGCTCGGCAAGCTGGGATTCCAGGTCGATGCCAACGGCCGCTCCAACCGCTTCCGGCCGCAGGCCGCGACGAGCAACGCCAATCCCGTCCTGCCCGCGCCGACGACCAAGCGCGAGCTGACCCGCTCGCTCCTGGGATACACGCTGCTCAACGGCCGCGTCAGCTATCAGCCCGAGGGTCAGCCCTTCTCGGTCGCCGTGTTCGGCCGCAACCTCACCGACAAGCGCTATGTCGTCATCAACCAGACCGACGGCATCGCGCCCAACTACGGCGCGTTCTACAACGATCCGCGCACTTATGGAGCCGAACTGAGCTTCAATTTCTGATCGCTCATGCGGATCACCGTCACCGATCGTCCGTACGCGCTTTCCGAACTGGCCGACACGCCCCTCGCCATCGAACTGACCGATGACGAGGGGGTGCGCTGGGCATCAGGATTCCACGCCGACCATGGCGGGGATGCCGGCGTTCTCATCGAACGGCTGGTGCCCGATGTGGGCGACCGCCGCCGCTACATGGCGACGACGACGGCCCCGTTCTGCCGCCCCGCGATCGGCGCGACGGCAGCGGGCCGGCTGCTCTCGCCGGACAGCGTCTGGCCGCTGACATGTCATGCGACCGACCCGGCGCTGATGGCGGCGCCGGTGCACCATGGTCGTGTGCGGGGACGGTTCTGGTGCCTGCCGAACGCCACCGGCCCGGCGGTGGTCTGCGTGCCCGGTTCCTCGGGCGGGATCGACGGATTGTGGGCACCTGCCCTCGCAAGCGCGGGATACCGCGTCCTGGCGCCGGCGCTGTTCGGCTTTCCGGGCCGCCCGGCGGATCATCAGGCGATCGAGCTGGAGACGCTGGCCGATGCGGTCGCATGGCTTGCCGATCGCACGGGCTGCGCGCGCGTTGCGCTGCTCGGCTCCTCGCGCGGGACCGAGGCGGTGATGCTCGCCGCGACGCATTGCCCCGCGCGGATCGCAGCGGTGATCGCGTTCGCGCCCGGCAATGTCGTGACGCCGGGATTCAGCGCGCGGGGGCGGGACGAAGGGCCGGCCTGGTCGCTCGGCGGCCGCGACCTGCCCTATCGGGACGGTCTGGCCGAGGCGCTCGGGACGGCCGGATCAGCCGAGGGCGACCTCGCGCCGGCGGCGGCCTATGCGGCCATCTTTTCCGATCCCGACGCGCTGGCGCTGGCCGGCATTCCGGTCGAGGATATTCAGGTGCCGCTGCTGCTCGTCGCCGGGTCCGACGACCGGATGTGGCCTTCAGCACTCGCCACCCGCGCGCTCCATGCGCGCGCCGAGGCCGCAGGGCGGACGGTGCGGGCGCTCATTCTCGATGGCGCCGGCCATTTGATCTGGCCGCCGGGCGTGCCGACCACCTTGACCGACCGGGTCTTCCACCCGGTCGAGCGGCGCTTCATCCTGGCGGGTGGAACGCCCGAAGCGCAGCGCCTAGGCAATCGCGCGGCCTGGGCGGCGGCGCGCGCGTTCATCGACGATCACGCGGCGCCGGCGCCATGACGTTGGCGCCCGCCTCCCCCGCCCTGCCGCGCGGCGCGTGGCTGGTGATCGCCATCGAGTTCTGGGAGCGGTTCAGCTTCTACGGGATGCTCGGCATCCTGGCGCTGTTCTTGACCGCAGCCCCCGCCGCCGGCGGCTTCGGCTGGTCGGACGGCGACACGCTGGCGCTCGTCGGCCTTTACACCGGGCTCATGTACGGCCTCCCGATGCTCGGCGGACTGCTCGCCGACCGGGTGCTCGGCGCCCGCCGCGCAATCGCGATCGGCGCGACACTGTTGGCCTTCGGCCATTTCCTGATGGCCTCGCCGGTCGTGCTGCCCTGGCTGCTCGGCCTGTCGGAACAGCGCGACCTACTGGGGGGGCTGACGCGAGCGGGCGTGCCGCTGGGATATCTGGCGCCACCGGCGACCCTCGCCAACGACGCGCCGCTGCGCCTTGCCTATGCGCTGCAGGCCTGGGGATTCCATGCCGCGCTTGCCTGCCTCGTGATCGGCAACGGGATCATGAAGGCGTCGATGGCGGTGCTGATCGGCGACCTCTTCACCGACGCCGATAGCCGCCGCGAGCGCGCCTTCGCCTATTTCTATCTCAGCATCAGCGTCGGCGGCTTCCTCTCGGAAATCATCGTCGGCTTCGTCGCGACCGTGTACGGCTGGCACTGGGGCTTTACGCTGGCGGGGGTCGGGATGCTCTGCGCGCTGGTACCCTATCTGGCGCTCGGGATGGCCTGGCTCGGCGCCACCGGACAAGCGCCCAGAGCCCGCGCCGCGCCGGCGCAGGTCGACGGGACGGCCGCGCCCCGCATCGCCTTGCTGCTGGCGTTGGCGGCGTTCGTCTGCCTGTTCGAGATCGGCTGGTTCCAGCTTTACGGCAGCTGGACGCTGCTCATGGAGTCGGGCGTCGATCGCGGCATCATGGGCTTCACGGTGCCGACGCCGTGGCTGTTGGCGCTGAACTCGCTCGTTGTCGTCGCGATCACGCCGTTGCTCGCCGCGTGGTGGGCGCGCCGTGCGGCCGCCGGACGGGCGATGGACCCGCTGACGCGCTATGCTGTCGCGCTCGCGCTCACAGCCGGGGCAACGGCACTGATGGCGGGCGTCGCGGGAGGCGGCCGGGGCTCGCTGCTGCTGCCGGTCGGCGCGATCACGCTGCTGTCGATCGCCGAGATCTTCATCTGGGTCGCCAACTACGGCCTCGTCTACCGGCTCGCACCGTCTGGCATCGTCACGCTGGCGATGGGGAGCTGGTATGCGGCGACGCTCGGTCTGGGCGGCTGGCTCGCGGGATGGCTGGCGGCGCAGTGGCCCCACGCGCCGGGCCAGTTCCTCGTCGCGCTGGCCGCCGCGCTGATGACGGGATCGTTGCTGATCGCGCTCCTCGCCCCCCGGCTGCGCCGCCGCGCGGCCACACTGAAAGTAGCTTTGACCGCATGACTCCGCTCACGACCCACACTCTGCAAGCCATGCTGGACGAGCCGGGCCTCACCCGCTTCATGGCCACGCGCGTCACCGGCTTCGATCCCGACGCGCAGACGCTCGACGTGGAGGCCACGCGCCGCGTCGAACTCGAAGGCGGCGCAGGGGCGGGCCACTGGCATGGCGGCGCCATTGCCGCGCTGACCGACACCGCCGCGACGTTCCTGGTGCTGGGCCTGGGATCCCCGACGGCGCCGACCGCCAGCATGGCGATCGATCTGCTCCGCCCCGCCACCACTGCGACCCTGCATGCCACGGCCAGGCTGCGGCGGATGGGGCGGACGCTCGCCTTGGTCGATGTCGACGCGCAGGACGAGGCGGGCCGGCTGGTGGCGACCGGCCGTCTGAGCTTCGTGGTGGCGCAGCGATGACCCTGCCGATCGACCATATCGCGATCGGCGCGCCGTCGCTCGAAACGCTGTGTGCCTGGTTCGAGGCGCGCAGCGGCGTGGCGCCGATGAAAGGCGGCGTCCACAGCGGCGGGCTTTCGCACAACGCTCTCGTCGCGCTCGGGCCGCGCTGCTATCTGGAGCTGTACGCGCCGACGGGCGATGCGCCGTCGGACGATCCGTGGATCACCATGTCCCGCGCGGCCGCCGCCGAGCCGGTGGTGCTCGGCTGGTGCGTCGCGGCGGACGGCGTCCTGCTCGACGAGGTGGCGGCAACTTGCCGGGCGATCGGCGTCAAGGGCGACGGGCCGTTCGCCATGGCGCGGACGCGGCCCGACGGCGTGACGCTCAACTGGCGGCTGTTTGAACCCGAACCCGTCGGCGCGGCGCTGCCGCTGCCCTTCTTCATCGACTGGTGCGGGTCGCCGCATCCCGCGGCGAGCGCGCCGGGCGGCTGTGGGCTCCTGGCCGTGGAGACGACCGCACCCGATCCGCTGGCGATGGCGGATATCTTCGGCCGGCTCGGGCTCGATGCCCTGCCGGCGGTCGGGCCGGAAGGCGTGCGCGTACGGATCGCGACGCCGCGCGGCCCCCTCTCCTTCCAAAGCAGCGGATCGTGACATGAAAGCCGTAACCTATACCGAGCATGGCGGGGCGGATCGCCTCCACCTCGCCGAATGGCCGATGCCCGAGCCGGCGCCCGGCGAGGTGCGGGTGCGCATCCGCGCGGTCGCGCTCAACGGCTTCGATCCGATGATCCTCCAGAAGACGACCGGCATCCGCAACCCGATGCCGATGATCCCCTGCGGCGACGGCGCGGGCGAGATCGACGCCATCGGCGCGGATGTCACAGACTGGAAGGTTGGCGATCGGGTCAGCATCGAGCCGGGCGGCGATTTCGGCATGATGGGCGAATCCGCACTCGGCCTCGCCCGCGAATTCGCCGTCGTGCCCGCGAGCAACCTCTACGCCTTGCCCGCCGGTGTCGGCTTCGTGCAGGCGGCCGCGTTGCCGGTCGCCTATGGCACCGCATGGCGGATGCTCTCGGTGCGCGGCGCGCTGCGAGACGGCGAGACGATGCTGGTGCTTGGCGCGGCGGGCGGCGTCGGTATCGCCTGCCTTCAGATCGCGCAAATCGTCGGCGCGCGCACGATCGCGGTGGCGCGCGGCCGCGCGCGCTGCGAGCGGCTCGAGCAGTTGGGCGCGGACCATGTCGTCGATGGCGGCACCGACTGGGTCGAGGCCGTGCGCGCGATCGCCGGGCGCCCGCGCTATGGCGGCACGGGCGGCGGCGTGGATGTCGTCGTCAACTATGTCGGCGGCGAGACTTATCCGGCCGCGCAGAAGGTGCTGCGCCTGGGCGGGCGGATGCTGGTCTGCGGCGCGTCGGCGGGCCACGTCTGCCCGGTCGACGCGCGCTATCTCTGGTCGTTCGAGCAGAGCCTGATCGGCTCCGACGGCTGGACCGCCGAGGATCAGCACGCCCTGCTCGCCCTGGTCGCCGAGGGACGGCTCGATCCGGTGATCGACGGCATTCACGGCTTTGCCGACGCCCCGGCGGCGATGGCGCGGATGCTCGACCGGGCGGCCGTGGGCAAGGTCGTCATGACACCGGACGGCGCGCCGGCGTGACCGGAAACCTCGCCGATTGCATCGACCGGGCGACGCCAGAACGCGACGCGCTCGTCGTGGTCGGCGGCGACGAGCCGGACGAGCACTGGACGTTCGCGCAGGTCATCGCGCGCGTGGGCGCCGCGACGGCGACGCTCCGCGCCCTGCCCTTGCCGAGGCAGGCTCCGGTCGCGATCCAGGCCAGCAACGCGGCCGAGACGCTGATCGCGATCCTCGCGGCCGGCGCGGCGGGGCTCATCGCCTGCCCGGTCAATCCCCGGCTGTCTCCGGCGGCACAGGCCGAGCTGATCGGGGAGGCGGGCGCCGCGCTGACCATCGGCGAAACGGCCTTCGGTTCCGGGCAAGGCGCGATCCCGCATCTGACGACCACCGATTTGATGGCGCAGGGGAGCCCCGCCAACCCGGTGCCGGCCGACCCGGACAGCATCGCCATGCTGCTTTTCACGTCCGGGTCCACCGGCCACCCCAAGGGCGTCCCGATCACCCATGCCGGGTGGCTATGGGGTCTCGCCTGCTTCGATCATCTGCGGGCGGGCGCGGCCGACACGCGCTCGCTGGTGGCCGCGCCCATGCACCACATGAACGCGCTCGGCAGCCTGCTCGTCAACCTGTCGATCGGCGCGGCGAGTGTGCTGATGCGGCGGTGGCGCCCGGCCGAGGCGGCGGCGGTGATCGACCGGCACGCCGTCACCGAGTTCACCGGCGTGCCGACCATGCTCGCGCAACTCCTTGACGGCACCCACCGCCTCGCCGGCGGCTCGGTCAACGCGATCTCGATCGGTTCGGCGCCGCTCGGCGAACCGCTGCGGCGCGCGATCCATGCGGCCTTCCCCGGCGCGGTGCTCGACAATGGCTATGGCACGACCGAGACGGGGATCGTGGCGTTCGCGCCGCACCCCGATGGCCTGCCCACGCCTCCCCTTGCGCTCGGCGTCCCTCACCCGGCCGTCGCGTGGCGGCTCGACGGGCCGGAGCCTGATCGCGGGGTGCTGTGGCTGCGCACCGGCATGACGACGCCCGGCTACTGGCGCCGGCCCGATCTCACCGCCGAGCGGTTCGAGGACGGATGGTTCAGGACCAACGACCTCATGCGCCGCGATGCGCAGGGCTTCTTCACCTTCGAGGGCCGGACCGACGACATGTTCGTGTGCGGCGGCAACAATCTCTATCCCGGCCCGATCGAAGCCGTCGTCGAGACTCTGCCGGGCGTCGCGCAGGCCGTCGTCGTCCCGGTGCCCGATGCGGCGCTCGGCGCGATCCCCGTCGCGGTGATCGTCGCGCGGGGCACGCCGCCGGCATTGGCGCAGGTGCAAGCCGCCGTCCGTGATGCGATCGCGCCCTATGCCGCGCCCCGCCGGCTCGTGCTGGTCGGGGCGATGCCGCTTGCGGGGACCGCCAAGATCGACCGCCGCGCCGCCGCCGTTATCGCCGAGCGGGCGCCGGAGACGGAGCGATGAGCGCGGGCGGGTGCCGGGACTGGCTGCACTGGGCGATCGGCGAGATCGAGGCCGACGCGGCGCGCTCGGCCGACACGCATCTCGTCAAGCTGCCCGACAGCGGCCATCCCGGCATCGACATCTACCTCAAGGACGAATCGAGCCATCCGTCGGGCTCGCTCAAGCACCGCCTCGCCCGCTCGCTCTTCCTCTACGCGCTCTGCAACGGCTGGGTGCGCGAGGGGACGCCGATCATCGAGGCCTCGTCGGGATCGACCGCGATCAGCGAAGCCTATTTCGCCCGGCTGCTCGGCCTGCCCTTCGTCGCCGTCGTGCCGATCGGCACCGCCTGCGCCAAGCTCGTCGAGATCGAGCGGCTGGGCGGGCGCTGCCACGCCGTGCCGGCGCGCGAAATCTATCCCGCCGCCGCCGCGCTCGCCGCCGAAACCGGCGGGCATTACATGGACCAGTTCACCTATGCCGAGCGGGCGACGGACTGGCGCGGCAACAACAACATCGCCGAATCGATCTTCGATCAGATGGCGCGCGAGCGTTTCCCGGTGCCGCGCTGGATCGTCGTCGGCGCGGGGACCGGCGGCACCTCCGCCACCATCGGCCGCTACATCCGCTATCGCCGCGTCGCATGCGGGCACAGCCGCCTCGCGGTGGTCGACCCGGAGGGTTCGGTGTTCGCCGAGCATTGGGAGACCGGGCGCGTCGACTGCGCTGCCCCCGGCAGCCGCGTCGAGGGCATCGGGCGACCGCGCGTGGAGCCGAGCTTCCAGCGCCACGTCATCGACCGGATGATCCGCGTCGAGGATCGCGCGAGCTTCGGCGCCGCCCTTGCGCTGTCGGACACGCTCGGCCGCCGGGTCGGCCCATCGACCGGCACCAACATGGTGGGCGTGGCGCTGCTCGCCGCCGAAATGGCCGCAGCGGGTGAGTGCGGCAGCATCGTCAGCCTGATCTGCGACGCCGGGGACCGCTATGCCGACACGCTCTACGACGCCGACTGGTTCGCGGCGAACGGCTGAGCGGAAACAGAAAATCGAAAATCTTTCCGCAGAGCTGATGATGGTATCTACGATGGTCCCGTCGCGCAGTTCACTTTTTATCAAATTGTTTTCACGAACATTTTTATTCAAACGCTGGTGCCGTAGGGGTCACCATGAATTTGAACGACGTGGCCGGTGCCGGCGCCAGCCCGTCCAATAGCGCTCAAATAGACCGCTAGAAACGGATGCGGATGCGCTGACACGACCGGGTGAAACCCCTGTGTCGCAAATCCTTGCGCGCATTGCCGCCTCTTCGCTCGACGAGCGACCCCTCCCAATCAGGGGGTTCTGGATTCGGGCCTGAGTGCGTCCACCCAAGCATTCAGATGAATATGTGGCATGACGCCGCAAGGCGGACGCGTTGGTGAGCGCCGGCATTCTCGTGCTGGCGTCGGGCGAGCTCGTGCTGGCGTCGGGCGAGCCCCGTGGTCAGCGGCGCTGCTATGGGGCAAATCCGTCCAGCAACGTCCCGCACGCGAACGCGCGAGCCGCTGGCGGCGTTACCCGAACTGGCACGCCCGTCGTCGTTGATCGACGCGGCGCCGCCGCGCGGGGCTCAGACGTTTCGCCTGCCGCTTCCCGCAGGATCAGCTTGCTCAGCGTCGGATCGCAAGCCGCCGGGCGCGGCGGCTGGTTCCCCTTCTCCAAGTCCGCCATCCGCCGCGCCTGATCGGGTCTTCAGGCCGCCATACTCCTCGCGCCAGCGATGATATGTCCGCTCACTGACGGGGATCGGCCGGCGCGTCTCTGTGGTGGAAACCCCATGCGCCCGCACGGTCTCGACTTTACGCAGCTTGCCAATAATCCCTTCCGGCTGGTGCGTCCTGCCCGGCATTCAGTAGCCCTTGCCTGGTCCAGGCGATCACAGGCTCTGGACCAACGGCCGGTCGAGCGCTGCGCCGCTTCCAGCGCACCGGGGGCGATCCTCGCCAACCAGTTGCCGCCGCTCTTCTTGGGCGCTGTCACGATCGACAGACGGACAGGGTGGCGGAGCGTGGCGGTCGACGGGGCGTTCGGCGGACTGTCGCCGGCGCTATGGGCCGCGCAGCCGTTCGAGCACCTCGCGCCACCGCCGCGGCAGGGGAACCGGCCTGCGGGTTTCGCGATCCACGCAAATGTGGACGAAATGGCCTTCGGCGGCAGCCGCCTCCGCGTCGGCGCCGAAGACGCCGAGATGATAGACGACGCTCGACGATCCCAGTGTCGCCGTTGCCAGGCCGACCTCGATCGGCTGCGGAAAGCTGAGCGGCGCGGCGTATCGGCAGCCGGTTTCCGCGACCAGCGCGATCGGACTGCCGCGATCCACGTCGAGCAGTCCGGCCGCCACCAGCATCATGTTCACCGCGGTGTCAAACCACTGGTAATAGACGGTGTTGTTGACATGGCCATAGGCGTCATTGTCGTGCCACCGCGCCGTGACGGCGGTCCAGTGCCGGTAGGCGGAGCGCGGGCGCAGGGGCGGACGGCTCATAGGGCCGCCTCGTAGAGCGCGGTGGCGTCGGCGGGGCCGAGCGGACGCGGATTGTTGGCGAGCAGCCGCGTCTGCCGCATGGCGTCCTCCATGAGCCCAGGCACGTCGGCGGGCGATACGCCTACCTCCCGCAAGGTGCGCGGCAGGCCGGCCGACGCCGCGATCTGCTGCACCGCCTCCACCAATCCGGCGAACCGCATCGTCATGTCGCCGCCGGCAAGCGCCGGGTCGACGACGGCGCCGAGTTCGGCATAGAGGGGCAGCGCGACCTCCCTGTTGAACCGCAAGACGTGCGGCAGCATGAGCGCATTGGCCAGGCCGTGCGGGACGTGGAACCGGCTGCCGAGCGGATAGGCAAGCGCATGGATGCCTCCGACCGGCGCGTTGGCGAACGCGACGCCGGCGAGATGCGCGCCCAGCAGCACCGCCGCCCGCGCGGCGCGATCACCTGGCGCGGCGCCGACCACGGGCAGATTGCCCGCCAGCAACCGCAACGCCTCGCGCGACAGGGCATCCGACACCGGGTTCTTGAGATGGCGCGACGTAAAGGCTTCAATGGCGTGCACCATGGCGTCGATGCCCGTCATCGCCGTGATGGCGGCGGGAAGACCGAGGGTGAGCAGAGGATCGAGCACGGCATGGTCCGCGATGAGCGGTGGCGCGGATACCGCGCGCTTTTCGCCGTCGGGCGTGGTGATGATCGCGATCGGCGTCGCCTCCGAGCCGGTGCCGGCGGTCGTGGGGACGAGCAGCAAGGGCAATCCCCTGCCCCGCGCCTGTCCCACGCCCCAGATGGCATCGAGATCATCGCCCGAGCCGAGCAGATAGGCGGCGAGCTTGGCGACGTCCATCGGGCTCCCCCCGCCCAGCCCGACAACAGCGGACACCGCCGCGTCCCGGCCCGCCGCCACCGCGGCCTCGAGCGTCGCCCGCGTCGGATCGGCCTCCACCGCGTCGAAGATCGTCACGATCCTGCCGGCGGCGCGCAGACCGGCGATCGCGGCCTCGGCGAGGCCCAGGGCGATGATGGTCCGGTCGGTCACTAGGAAAACGTCGCCAGGCGGGCACCAGTCCGCCAGCCGCGCCGAAACGCCCTCGCCCGCGACGACATGGGGGCCATAATGAAAGGAGAAAGCGCCGGTCATCATGTCGGCCGATCCTAGGGGAGGATGACGATCTTGCCGACCTGATTTCCCGCCTGCATGTAATGATGCGCCTCGGCGACGGCGTCGAGGGGGAAGTAGCGATCAATGCCGGTGGGCAGCCGGCCCGACGCCAGCCCTTCATGCACCCACCGCACCGCCATCGCACGCCGCGCGACGTCCGTGAGATAAGGCACGAGGTAGAAACCGCGCACGGCTGTGTTGCGAAGCATCAGTCGCGCGCCCGACCATGTCCAGGGCGCCGGATCGAGCACGCCATAGACGATCAGTTGCCCCTCCTCGCGCAACAGATCGACCAGCGCGGCGCTGCCCGGCCCGCCAACGGGATCGAAGACGAGCGCCGCGCCGCGGCCCGACGACCATCGCCGCGCCTCCTCCGCGAGCGACGCGCCGCCCACCACGACCGCGTCGGCACCCGCCGCGACGAGCCGGTCCGCCTTTGCCTCCCTCCGGGTCGTCGCGATGACGCGGGCACCCAAAGCCTTCGCGACGGCAATGGCGGCCAGGCCGGTCGAGCTGGAGGCGGCGGTCACCACGACGAGATCGCCCGCCGAGACCCGCCCGAAATCGGCGACCGCGCCATAGGCGGTGAGATACTGCATCCACAGCGCTCCGGCGTCGCGATCGTCGATACCCGGCGGTGTCGCGACGACCAGATCGTCGGGCGCGATGAGAAACTCGGCGGCGCCGCCCTGAAGCGACTCGTCGAGCATCGCCGGCAGCACCGCGACGCGATCGCCAGCACGCCAGGCCGATCCCGGCCCCACCGCGTCGACGATGCCGCCCGCCTCCTTGCCCGATCGGCTCGGCAGGCGCGGCTGGGTGAAGTAGCGGCCCTCGCGAAACAGCAAATCCGCCCGGTTGAGCCCGGCGGACGTGATCCGCAACCGGATCTCGCTCGGACCGGGATCGGGCAGCGGCAGGTCCGCTATGGAAAGGACGCCCGCACCGCCAAGCTGGCTGAAGACCGCCGCGCGCATTCAGGCCGCTGGCACGCGATCGGTGATCCACTGGCGGATCGCCTGGCCGATTTCCGGGCCGGAATCCTCCTGGAGGAAGTGGTTGCCCCGGACGGTAACCTCGCTCTGGTTCGGCCAGGTGCGGCAGAAGTCGCGGGCCGGCCCGCACAGGATCGCGCCCGGCTCGGCGTTCACGAACAGCTTGGGCAGGGGCGTCGAGGCCAGCCAATCCGCATAAGCCTGAACCCGCGCTACCATATGCGCCGGCTCCCCGGCGACCGGGATGTGGCGCGGCCAGGTCAGCGTGGGCCAGCGATCCTCGCGATTGACGAAGGGTCGCTTGTAATGCTCCATTTCCGCCTCGCTCATCCCGCGCTCGACCGATCCGGGCAGGACGCGCTCGACGAAGAGATTGCGGTCGAGGATGAGCTTCTCGCCCGCATCGGACCGGAAGCCCTGGAACAGGGGCGCGGAGTTCTCGTTCCACTCGCTCCAGTCGGCGAACGGCCTGACGATCCCTTCCATATAGGCGATGCCCGCGACCCGGTCGCGATGGCTGTTCGCCCAGTCGAAGCCCAGCCCCGTGCCCCAGTCGTGCAGCACGAGGATGACGGGTTCCTGCCCGGCTACCTCGTCGATGAACGCCCAGAGGAAGTCCCGGTGCGTTTCGAACACATAGGTCTCCGGGCCGGGATTGGGCAGCTTGTCGGAGTCGCCCATGCCGATGAGGTCGGGCGCGATCAGGCGGCCGAGACCCTCGACCTGCGGGATGACATCGCGCCAGAGGTACGACGAGGTCGGGTTGCCGTGGAGGAACAGGATCGGCCGTCCCTCGCCCCGCACATGATAAGCCATGCGGTAGCCGTTGATCGCGACATGCTGCTTCGAGAGGGGTGCGGTCGACATGGTTCCTCTCACTGGCCAGTGAAAACGGGTTTGCGCCTGGCGAGGAAGGCCGCCATGCCTTCCTGCCCGTCGGGAGCCGCGGCGCTCTCCACGATCGACCGGGCCTCGGCTTCGAGATGGGAGTCGTAGCTCTGCGCGTGGGAGGCAAGCAAGAGCGACCGGACACGCCCGAAGGCGCGGGTCGGCCCGGCGACCAGCTTGCGCGCGAGCGCCTCGCTTTCGGCCATCAGCGCCTCGGGTTCGGCGAGCCGCGTGACGAGCCCCAGCGCCAGCGCCTCCTCGGCGAGGACGCGCCGGTTGGTCAGGATGAGCTCCTGCGCGCGGCGAAGCCCGCAGAGCTTGGGCAGAAGGTAGCTCATGCCGCCATCGGGGGTCAGGCCGGCGGCGGTGTAGGCGGCGGTGAAGCTCGCCGTCAGGCTGGCGATGACGATGTCGCCCAGCATGGCGAGCGACATGCCCGCGCCAGCCGCCGGGCCTTGCACGGCGACCACGAGCGGGACCGGCATCCGGGCCATGCGGGACAAGGCGCCGTGCAGGTTCACGGTCATCTCGGACAGGGCCGGCGCAACGTCCGCCCCAAAGCCCGCGAACGCGCCAAGGTCGCCGCCGACGCTGAACATCGGACCCTCGGCGCTCAGCAGGACGCAGCGGACCGACGGATCATGCTCGATGACGATCGCCGCCTTCAGCAGTGCCTGGCTCGCGGCGAGATCGAGGGCATTGCCGCGCGCGGCCGCGCACAATGTGACGCGCGCCAGGCCGGCCTCGACGTCTACCTTCAGAAATGCCTCGCTCATGTCACATCGTCTCCTTCGTCATCGCCTCGACCGCCGCCAGCGCGGTTGCCTCGGACGAGCGGGGGTTCTGCCCCGTCACCAGCCGGCCGTCGGTAATGACGAACGGGCGGAACCGCTGTCCGTTCGCGTAATCGGCGCCTTCGGCGACCAGGCGATCCTCGAGGAGAAACGGCACGACCTCGTGCAGCCCGACGATCCGCTCCTCCTCGTTGCTGAAGCCGGTCAGCCGCCGCCCCGCGACGAAGGGCGTTCCGTCGCGGCGGCGCACGCCGACCAGTCCGCTGGGACCATGACAGACCGCCGAAACGACTCCGCCGGCGTCGGCCGTCGCGACGATCATCTCCGCCAGCGCCGGATGCGCGGGGAAGTCCCACATGGTGCCATGCCCGCCCACGAGGAAAAGGATGTCAGGCGTCGGCTCAGCGTTGAGCGCGGCGAGCGCTGTGGACGCGCCAAGCGCGGCCATCGCCGCCGGATCGTCGAGAAACCGCGTGACAGCGGCGTCACGCTTGGCCGGATCGGCGTCGAGGCTGCCCGGATCGGGCGGAGGAGACCCGCCCGTGACGGAGGCAAGGCGCACCGTCAGGCCGGCATCGCGAAACACCCAGTAGGGCGCCGCCATCTCCTCCCAGTAGAAGCCGGTCGCGCGCCCGCTGGCACCGAGGGTGGAATGCGATGTCAGGACCAGCAGAGCCGTGCGCGACGTCGTCATCCATTCTCTCCCCATCAGCCGAGATGACCTACTTGTACACTGGTCAAGTGAGGAGTCAAGCGGCTCGATCCGGCCCGCCGCCGGTCAGCCGCCGTCCATCGCGAAGGCGCGCAGACGCGCGTTGAAGCGCGCCGGTTCGGCGTGGAACATCATGTGCGGGCCGAAGGCATCGAAGCGGCAGCCCGGCGCATTGGCGGCGAGCCAAGCCTTCGCCGCCGTGGCGCGATCCTCGCGGCTGATCGCGAGCACGGGCTTCGCGGCGGCGAGCGTGACCAGCGCCGGGCGCAAATCGGCCGCGATCAAGCTGAATCCCGACTGGAGGGCGATGGCGTCGGGGGTCAGCGCGGCCTCGGCGAGCAGCCAGTTCAGGGTCGCCGTGTCGGCGCCCGGCAGCCAGGAGGCCGCCAGCGCCTGACGGACGGCCCGCGGGTCGCCATCAAATGCGCGGATCGTGTCGAGCAGCGCGGCCCGATCGAAGTCGACCCACTCGCCTGCCGCGCCCACGGTGACCGGGGGTTGATCGAGAAGCGTGACGCGGGCCAGCCGCCCGGCGATGGCGGGCCAGGCGGCGAGCACGTCGAGCGCGCCCATCGACCAGCCGACCAGGTGGACGCCGCGCAGGTCGAGCCGGTTGACGATTTCGACCAGATCGCCGCCCCGCGCGCGCACATCATGCGCGGCGGTCGTCTTGGCCGACCGCCCCTGCCCGCGCGGATCGAAGACGATCACGCGGTGGTCCCCCGACAGATCGCGCAGCGCCCGCACGAACATCGGCGCCGTCGCCGTCCAGCCGGGCGCGAACAGCACCGGCGTCCCCCTGCCCCGCGTCCAGAGAGCCAGCCGGACCCCGTCGCGGGTCGTCAGATGATGATCGGGCCGGCCGATGTCGCGATCGGCATCGGTCGGGAGCGTCGCGGCATCGGCGCCCGCGGCGAGGGCGAGCGTCGACGCGGCGAGGCACACCGACCGGCGCGACAGGCGCATGACCGACGCCGCGCCGGCCGGCGCGCCGATCACGGGCATCGCGCCGGATGGTGGCCGCGCCATGGGCGGACCGTTATTCCTGGCGCGACACCGGGATCGCCCCTGCCTGCCAGGGAGCTAGAAAGTGGCACGCGCGGTCAGTCCATAGGTCCGCGGCGCGCCGGGCTTGATGTCGTAAAAGCCGAACGCCGAGACGTCCGAGCCCGAATTATAATATTTCGCCTTATTGAAGTTCTTCACCCACAGCGCGACGTTCACGGCGTTGATGTCGAACGAGTAACGCGCGTCCAGTGTCGTGTAGGAATCGAGCCGCTGGAACGGCTGGTTCTCGACGTTGAAGAAACGGTCGGCGACATAGCTTCCGCTGATCTGCAGCACGCTCGGGAACGGCGTGGGCAAATCGAAATCGACCGACCCGTTCAAGGTCCAGTTCGGCGCGTAGGACAGCTTTTTCCCCGCCAGATTGGTGGTGGTATCCTTCTGGAAGCGGACGAACTTGGCATCATTGTAGCCGCCGCTGAAATTGAGCGCGACGGCGGAAAACGGCCGCGCTTCGATCTCGAACTCGAAACCCTTGTTGCGCGACTTGCCGGCGTTGGTGAGGGTCTGGATCGGCACCGTGGCGCCCGCGGCAAGCGAGAAAACCTGCTGATCGGATATGTTCATGACGAACGCCGTCGCGTTAATCCGCAGCTTACCGCCGAAATAGGTACCCTTCGTGCCGATCTCGAACGAATCAACGGTTTCGGGATCGACCAGCGTCGCTTCTTGGGGCCGAAACAGAGCGCCGCCGTTGAATTCGCCGCCCTTGAAGCCTCGGGCGCGGCTAACGAACACGATGACCTTCGGCGTCACGGCATAGTCGATCGAAATGTTTCCGCTAAACCGCGACCAGCTCTTCTTCTTGGCGGTAAACGGAATCAGGGTGAAGAACCGGCGCGCGTCGAGACCTGCCCGGTCGAAGTTCACGAACTGCGCACCCGTCGAATCGTAGAGCAGCGATTCGACCTGCGCGGAGCGACGGTCGTAAGTATATCGCACGCCTGCGCGTATCGTGAGCTCATCGACCACCTTGTAAGTGACATTGGTGAACGCCGCGGCACTCCTCGTCTTCTGGTCCAGGAACTGCCCGGCACCTTCGGGGACGCCGAACAACGTCGTACGACTAATAACGCCCGGCCCGAAATCCGTCAGCGTGAAGAACTCTGTGCTTGCGACCTTGTCGCCATAATAATAGGCGCCGGCAATGAAATTGAACGGCCCGTCGAATGTCGAGGTCAGCCGAAGCTCCTGGCTGTAGAACGTCGAATGACCCGACGCGCCATCGTGCAGCTGGGTGAAAGGCGAGCTGTCCTCGTCACCGAAAAAGTTGAGCTTGGCATAATCGTAGGACGTGACACTGGTCAGCTTCAGCGCGTCGGACATCGTCCAGTTCAGCTCGACCTGACCGCCGATCACGCGCGTATTCTCCTGCCCAGCGAACTGCGCGCTCGAACGGTAGAGATTGGTGCTGTCGGCGAAACCGAGGGCATCCGTGCACTGCCCGAGCGCGGGATTGGCGGTAGGGCATGGCGCGGTGAACGGGCTGGCGGCATCATAGACAAGGCCGACCTGCTTGTACGGGATCGGCGTGGCGTTGGTCCGGCCGCCACGCAGCGTCGCCGAAATCGAGAATGCGCTGCTCGGCTCGATGACCAGGTTCAGCCGGCCCGCAAGCGAGTCCTTCCGCCCCAGACCCTTGCCGATATAGCTGGGATTGATCTCGCGGAAGTAGCCGCCCAGGCGATCATACTGCACCGCGCCGCGGATCGCCGCTTTCTCGCCGAGCGGCAGGCCAATGGCGGCTTCCACCCCAAAGCGCCGGTAATTGCCGGCGGTCGCTTCGACATAGCCTTCCGCCGAACGGCCGACGACCGCCTTCTTGGTGATGAAGTTGATAAGGCCGGCGGTGGTGTTGCGGCCATAGAGCGTACCCTGCGGCCCGCGCAGCACCTCGACCCGGTCGAGGTCGAAAAGCTGGAAGGGATGCGCGATCATCGACCCGAGGAAGACGCCGTCGGTATAAACGCCGACCGGCCCCTGCGCGTTGATGTGGAACGAGTTGTTGCCAAGGCCGCGCAGATAGATGGACGGACGGCTGTAGCCCGTGCCCGACGTCCACTGCAGGTTCGGCGTGAACTGCGCGATCTGCGCGCTGTCGACTATGCCGAGCGAGTCGAGGCGATCGGCGGTGAAGGCCGTGATCGACATCGGCACCTTCTGCAGCGACTCCGAGCGCTTGGTCGCGACCACGACGATGTCGGGGATCACCTCCAATTCTTGACTCGCCTCCTGCGGCGCGGCGGGCTGGGCCTCCTGCGCACGGACCGGCGCGCCGGCCAGGGCGGCGACACTGACGACAAGCGCGGACCATGCCGCACCGCCCTGTAACAGACGCTTGGTAATGTTCATGATAAAGCTCCCCGATAGGTGCGTGTCACGCTGGTTCTATTCATCCCCTGTTTGCCTCGAGCCCGGCCGTGGTCGTGACGACCGGGTCGAAGCGGTCACGATGCGCTTCCCTTTCGCGCGTCGAGATAAGCCGCGACGCGTGCCAGAAACTCTGGATCGTCGAAGCAGTCCGCCACCGCCGTCGCCTCGGCGCCGATCTGTTCGAAGGCGCCGCGGTCCAGGCTTTGCCACATCAGCCGTTTGGCGTGCGCCTGGGCGCGCGGAACACCCCGCGCCAGCGCCGTCGCCGCCGCCTCGGCGGCGGGCAGCAGCTCGGACCCGGCATGGAGTTGCGACACGAGGCCGCTTGCCAGCGCGTCCTGCGCGGACACCCTCATGCCGGTCAGGCTCCAGGTCAGCGCCCGCCGCAGTCCGACGACGCGCGGCAAGACGAAGCTGGCGGCCCCGTCGGGCGGCAGGCCGAGGCTGGCCTGGGCAAGCGTGAAGGTCGCGTCATCGGCGGCGAGGACGATGTCGGCGGCCGCCATCAGCCCCACACCCGCGCCGGCGACCGGGCCATGCGCCACGGCGATGACCGGCTTGGGCAACGTGATGATGGCCAGCAGCACGCGTGACAGCTCGTCCATCGCGCCCAGCACCCTGCGGCGCTTCTCGGCCGGCGCGGCGCCAAGTGCCTCGGCATGGGCGTTAATGTCGCCGCCTGCGCAGAAGGACCGCCCTTCGCCCCGCAGCAGAACCACCTTCACGTCACGATCGGAGGCGGCAAGCGCGAGCGCGTTGCCGAGCGCCCCGATCAGCTCCTGGTCGAGCGCGTTCAGCCGGTGGGGGCGGTTCAGCGTGACATGCAGCACGCCTGCTCGGCTTTCGCTCAAGATCGTTGTCATATCGCCTCACCTTCTGATCGCGCGAGAGTTAAGAGGACCGGGATAAAGGGTTCAGTTCGGACGGAAATTCAGACGCTTTCGCCGCAGGCTCCGGTCAGGCCGGGGGCTGCAGATGGCCCACGCTCGCGGGGTCGGCGCGCAGCGCGGCGTCGAGCCGCCTGAGCAGCGGAGCGAGATGCTCGACCGGGATGCCGATGCCCAGCAGGGTGGATGCGCCATTGGCCCAGTCGCGATACAGCTTGATGGACCCGTCGTCGTTGAGCAGGAACTGCGAACAGCCGGTCATGAGCGCGCGCTGCCCCGCGAGGCCGGGACGGCGCGAGGTGAAGCTGAACAGCCAGTGGGCATATCCCGTGGTCCCGGCGACCACCGGGTCGAACATCTCCCAGCGATACCCCTCGCCATCGCGGAAGAAGCCGTCGTCGAGCAGCGAGCGGATGCGATCGCGTCCCTCGAAGCGGCCGTAGATGCCGTCGTCATAGACGCCATCCGGCGCGAACAGCGCCACGAAGGCATCGGTATCAGCGCGCTCGACCGCGCTGGTGAAGGCCGCCAGCATGGCCGAAAACTGACCGGATTGGATCATTCTACCGCTCCCTTTTTCGGCTGACCCGCCTTGGCCTGCGCCCAGCGGCGCAGCGTTTCGAGCGTGGCGGGGTCGGCTGCCGCATCGAGCGCGGCCATCGTCTCGCGCGCCATGGCCGCCTCGATCGCGTCGGGGCCGGGCCGGTCGACGATGGTCTTGTAGGCCATCAGCGTCCGCGGCGAGATCGCCTGAAGCCGTTCGAGCAGCGCGTCCGTCGCGGCGGCGAGGGCATCGGCCGGGACGACACGCGCGGCGATCCCGGCATCCCGAAGCGCCGCAACGCCCATCTTCTCGCCCGTCAGCATCATGTCGAGCGCGCGCGGCCGGCCGCACACATGCGGCAGGATGGCCGACAGTCCGCCGCTGACGAACAGCCCGTGCCCCGCTTCCGGCAGGAACGCGCAGGCATCGTCGGCCCACAGCGACAGGTCGCAATTGAGCGGCCAGGTGAAGGCGCCGCCCACGACATAGCCCTGCACCACCGCGACGAAGAGCTTGCGGCTGTGCAGGATCTCGCGCGTGACCTGCTGGAAATTCTCGATGACGCGCCGGGCCTTTCCGGGGTCCGGCCGGTCGGGATCGAAGTCGGTGAGATCGTCGCCGACCGAGAAATGCTTGCCCGCCGCGCGCAGGACGACGATCCGCGCCCCGTCGTCGGCATTGGCCTGCCGCAGGCACGCGACCAGCCGGGTGACCAGCGCCTCGCTGACGGCGTTGTAGCGCTCGGGGCGGTTGAGCGTGAGAGAGGCGACCGCCCCCTTGCGCTCGTAGAGCACCGTCGCGCTGTTGTCGTCGCCGTCACGCATGGGCCGCCTCCACCCATTGACCGATCGTGCGGTCAAAACCCGTCGGCGCGCGGGACAGTGCATGTTTGGCGACCCGTTCGGACGGTGTGCTCGGCAGTTGATCGACGAATTCGAGGAAACGAGGCACCTTGAACCCGGCCAGTCGCGCATTGGCGAAACCGATGATGTCGCCCGCCGTTTCGGCCGTCGCCGCCACGCCCGGACGCAGGACGACGAACACCTTGACCTCCTCGCCACGCAGCGCGTCGGGGACCGCCACGCAGGCGCAAAGCTGCACCGGCGGCGCCGCATTGAGGATTTCCTCCACCTCGACGGCGGCGATGTTCTCGCCGCCGCGGCGGATCATGTCCTTGAGCCGCCCCTCGAAATAGACATAGCCGCGCTCGTCGCGGCGGACGACGTCGCCGGTGGCGTACCAGCCGTCGATGAAGGCGGCCTTCGTCGCGGCCTCATTCTCGAAATAGCCGCGCATCATGCCCGCGCCGCGCACCCGCAGTTCGCCACGCTCGTTCACCCCCGCCTCGCGGCCATCGGGAGTCACGATGGCGACGGTCTTGCCCGCCAGGGGCACGCCCATACTGCCCGAACCGCACATTGCCGGCCCGTCCTCGGCCGGCATGGCGATCACGGCGCCCGCTTCGGTGGTCCCGTAGCATTCGAGCCACGGGGCGCCGAAACGCGCTTCCAGCTCGGCATGGCGATTGGCGGGGATCGCTGAACAGCCGACCTGCCGCACCTTGTGGGCGCGGTCCGCGTCCGATGGCGGCATCGCCAGCATCAGCGTCGGCATCGCGCCCAGGCAGTAGAAGAAGGTCACGTCATATTCGCCGATCTTCTGCCAGAAGCTGCGCGGGTGAAACCCGTCGAGCGCGACCAGCGTGGCACCGGACAGCAAGGTCGACAGCATGTTCCAGTGCGGATCAATGTAGGAGAAGGGCTGCGCCGTCAGGACCACGTCGGCGGCGGTGAGGTGCGGCGCCTGGTCAATGACGATCCGCGCCAGCGTCATCCAGTAGGCCTGGTCGAGCAGGCAGCCCTTGGGAAAGCCGGTCGTCCCCGATGTGTACTGGATGCTGACGATGTCGTCAGTGGCCGGGATGTGGGCGATGTCGTCCAGCGTCCCCTGTTGCGAAAGCGTGTCGACGTCGGGATGGTCGACGCCGGCCACCGGCCGATCGAGGATGATCCGCCGCAGATCGGGGAGCTGTGGCCGCAGGCGCGTCGCGAGCGGCAGGCGCTCCGCATCGGTGACGAGCGCGACGACATGCGCGTTGCCGAGCACGAACAGCGCGTCGCTGTCCTTGTAGCCCTTGTTCAGCGGCACGATCCGGGCCCCGATCCGCGCGAGCGCGAACCAGCTTAGCGGATAGGCCGGGACGTTGGGCAGCATCACGCCGACCGCGTCGCCGGCGCGAACGCCCAGCGCGATCAGCCCGTTGGCAAGGCGCGTCGACCGCTCCGCCACCTCGGCGAAGGTCAGTCGCTCGCCCGACTCGTCAAAGACATAGGCGGGCTTGTCGGGCCAGAGCGACGCGGCCTTCTGAACCGCGTCGCCGATCGTCGTGAGCCGTTCCGTTTCGGCCATGCGATGCTCCACCTCACTTGTTCATTGTCCAAGTGATGATGTGACTCAAGTCGGGCATGACATCAAGCGAAAATGCAAGACGCTTGCGAACGGGCCGGCCTGGCGCATATGGGCTGTCGCATGGACGTCGCCGCAAAGCCCCCCGCACCCGCCAAGACGGCCAAGCGTCGCACCGCCGGTCAGCGGCCCAAGATCGCCCTGACCCACGCCCAGATCATCGAGGTCGCGCTGCGGCTGATCGACGAACAGGGGCTCGCGGACTTCAGCGTCCGCAACGTGGCGAAGGCGCTCGACGTCTTTCCCAATGCGGTGCTCTGGTATGTGGGAAACCGGAACGCGATCCTCGCCGGCGTTACCGCGCTCGCGCTCGACGACATGTCATCCTTCCGGCCGAGCGGCGACTGGGAATTGGATTTGCGGATGTTCGCCGGCCAGTTTCGGCTGTGCATGTACCGGCATCCGCACATCGCGAGCCTGATCGGTGGCCAGATGGCGTCGGCCGGCCGCGCGAACCTGCCCCTTATCGAGATTCTGCTACGCATTCTGTCGAACGCGGGCTTCGAGGGCGCCGCGCTCGTCGACAGCTACAATGTCTTCGTCGCGAGCGTCGTCGGCTTCCTGGCGCTCGAACTGTCGACGCCGCCACGCGACGATGCCGACGCCTGGGCGAACGAGCTGCAGAACAGCCTGCACGACGGCGCGGCCGCCGAGTTTCCGGTTCTGGCCGCGAATGTGTCGGCCATGGAAGACAACGCGTTCGGCGTGCGCTGGTCGACGGGCGTGCAGCGGCCGATGGACTCGGCCTTCGCGGCGATGCTCGATACCGTCATCGCCGGCCTGCGCGCGACCCGCCTCCCCTAGCGGTTGCTGTAGGGCCGCAGCTCCATCTTCGCGATCGTCTCGAGATGGACCTCGTCCGGCCCGTCGGCGATGCGGAGCGCGCGCGCGCCCATATAGGCCTTGGCCAGCGGAAAGTCCTGGCTCAGCCCCGCGCCGCCATGGATCTGGATCGCGCGGTCGATGACGGCGCAGGCCATGCGCGGTGCGCAAGCCTTGATCATCGCGATTTCGAGCCGCGCCGCCTTGTTGCCGATCGTGTCCATCTTGTGCGCCGCATCGAGCGTGAGCAGCCGGGCCTGGTTGATCTCGACCCGCGACAGGGCGATCGCCTCGCGCACGGAGGATTTGCGGGCGAGCGGCCCTCCGAACGCCTCGCGCGACAGGGCGCGCCGGCACGCCAGCTCCAGCGCGCGCTCGGCAAGGCCGATCAGCCGCATACAATGGTGAATGCGGCCCGGCCCGAGCCGGCCCTGCGCGATCTCGAAACCGGCACCCTCACCCACCAGGATGTTGGTCGCCGGCACCCTCACATCGTCGAACGCGATCTCGGGATGGCCGTGCGGCGCGTCATGATAGCCAAAGACATGCATCGGCCGAACGATCCGCACGCCGGGCGTGTCCATCGGCACCAGCACCATTGACTGCTGGCGGTGGACGGGACCGTCGGGATCGGTCTTGCCCATGACGATGGCGAGGGCGCAGCGCGGATCGCCACCGCCCGAACTCCACCATTTGCGGCCGTTGATGACATAGTCGTCGCCCTCGCGCCGGATCTCGCAGCGGATGTTGGTGGCATCGGACGACGCCACCGCCGGCTCGGTCATCGCGAAGCAGGACCGGATCGTGCCGTCGAGCAGCGGCCGCAGCCACTGCGCCTTCTGCGCGTCATTGCCGTAAAGGTGCAGCACTTCCATGTTGCCCGTGTCGGGGGCGTTGCAGTTGAAGATTTCCGACGCGTACAAGACCTTGCCCATTTCCTCGGCGAAATGGGCATATTCATAGTTGGTGAGCCCCGCGCCGTGATGCGCGTCGGGCAGGAACAGGTTCCAAAGCCCCGCGGCGCGCGCGGCGACCTTCAGCTCCTCGATGATCGGGGGGATCGTCCAGGGATCGGCGGCTTCGGCGGTGAACTGCTCGACCGCGTGCTCGTTGGGATAGATGTGCGTGTCCATGAACGCCTTGAAGCGCGTCAGAAGGTCGGCGGCCTTGGGGGACATGTGAGCGTGCATGATGGGGCTCCCGTTCATTCAGGGCGGGCGAAGGCGAGACCTTCGCGAGCGAGGATTTGGGCGATCTCGAACCCGTGGATCGCGCGCGGATCATTGGCATTGCCCTGCAGGCCGCGGGCGAAGACGCCATAAGCGATGGCCGACAGGCGCATGAGCGAAAAGGCCAGGTAGCGGTCGAGCACCGCGCCCACGCGCGCGCCGGTCCGCTCCTCGTAGCGCGCGACCAGCGCCTCGCGCGGGAGAAGGCCGAGATCGGCGCGCCCGGCATGACGGATCGCCTTGAGCGGCCCCAGGTCGTGCGGCAGCACATAAGGGATCAGCGCATAGGCGAGATCGGCGAGCGGATCGCCCAGCGTGGCGAGTTCCCAGTCAATCACCGCCGCGACACGGCTCTGCGCAGGCGCGAAGATCATGTTGTCGAGACGATAATCACCGTGAAGCAGGCACACCCGTCCCTCGATCGGGGGCATGGCGCCAAGCGCCGCGATCAGCCCTTCGAGCTCGGCGAGCGGCCGGTTGGTCGCCGCGCCGCGATACTGGCGGCTCCAGCGGTCGATCTGGCGCGCCATATAGGCATCGGTGCGCCCGAAGTCCGCCAGTCCGAGCGCGGCATGGTCGAGCCCGTGCAGCCGCGCCAACGTGTCGATGAAGTCGCGCTGCACGTCCGCGCGCGCGGCCGAATCGACCTCGGGCAGATTGGGATCGAGAAACGTGCGCCCGGACACATAGTCCATGACGAAAAAGGCCGTGCCGATCAGCGCGCGGTCATCGACGAACAGGCGCATCTCCGGTACCGGCACGCCGCTGCCCGTCAGCGCGCGCATCACCCGGAACTCGCGGTCGACAGCATGGGCGGACGGCAGCAGCGGCCCGTCCGGCTGCTTGCGCAGGATGTAGCGGACCGGGTCGCCGATCGCGTAGACCGGATTGCTTTGCCCGCCCTTGAGCCGCGCGATCGGCACGTCCGGCGGGCAGTCCGGCAGCGTGGCGGCAAGCCGCTCGCGCAGGCGGGGATTGTCGATGACGGGGTCGGTGGACGGATGCGCCATCGGTTCAGCCCTTGTCCGCGATCGAAACGCCACCATCGACGAGGATGGTCTGGCCGGTGATGAACCGCCCGGCGGACGAGCTGAGCAGGAGCGCGAGGCCGGCGACATCGTCGACATGACCGATGCGGCGCAGCGGGACGCTCTCGACATAGGCTTGCGCATAAGCGGGATTGTCCCACAGCGCCCGCGAGAACGAGGTCTTGATGACACCCGGCGCGATCGCGTTGACGCGGATGTCGGCGGTGCCCCATTCGACAGCCAGGTTGCGCACCAGCGCGTTCTCCGCCGCCTTGGTGATCGCGTAAAGGCCAAGGTTGCGTGTGCCGTACAGCGCCGCGATGCTGGAAACGAAGACAATGGCACCGCCTCCGCGCGCGGCCATCTGGGGCGCGAGCGCGTTGCTCAGCCACCAGCCGCTCTTGACGTTGGCGCGCATCGCATTGTCCCACACCGCCTCGTCCAGCGCGGCGAGGGGGCCGAAATAGGCGTTCACCGCCGCGTTGGAGACGAGGATGTCGACGCCGCCAAAGGCATCCCGCGCGGCGTCGGCGAGCGCGAGCACCTGCTCCTTCTCGGCGACATTGCACGGCACGCCCACCGCCTCGCGGCCGGCGTCGCGCAACGCCTGCGCCACCGCGTCGCACGTCTCGGCCTTGCGCCCGCTGATGACGAGCCGGGCGCCGGCCGCCGCCAGATGCTCGGCGATGGCAAGGCCGATGCCCCGCGTCGATCCGGTAACCAGCGCGCAACGGCCCGTGAGATCGAAGCCGGGCAGCAACGGGGGCACTGGCGACGGGGCGGCAGGCTCAGCCATCAACAAGTCTTTCTCGGGCAGGAGGGATCGTGGCGCGGCTCATCATCGCGCGGCGTCATGGCAGGATGTGGGGGGTGGTCCCCGCCAGCAGCATCGCCCCTTCGCGGATGCAGGCGAGACTGCCGATGAGGTAGGACAGCCACGTCATCATGAACCCGGTGAACCGTAGCGGAGAGGGGCCGTACACACGCAGTACCCCGATCGAGTAGATAATGCGCCCGACCGTCAGCAGCAGGGCCGTGACCGCCGCCGCCCAAGGCGTGTGCCCGCTCGCCTCCAGCGCGGCGACGAAAAGCAGGCCGAGCGGCACATATTCGGTGAAGTTCCCATGTACCCGGATGCGGCGCTGCAGCGGCTCGACCGATGCCTCGACGCTGCCCTGGTCGAAAACGGCGCGCGCCACCACGTTCTTTGGCCCCTGCGCCGCAAAGCGCGCCGCCGCCTCGTCCCGGCTGTCGCCATGCCAGACGCCGGTATTCCCCCGCGCGCTGACCACCAGATAGGACAGCCCGAGCCCGATGAGCCCGTTCGCTCCCACAGCCAGCAATGTGATCGGCAAGTCCATGATCGGTTCCCTTATCGTGTCGCCGGCGCGCCGGCCACGTCGATCCGACGCAGCGCCGCCATGGCCGGATGAGCGATGAGCAGCATCGCCGCCACCGCCGCTACCGCGGGCATCGCCCCGGCGGCGTAGAAGACCGCGTCGTGCACCGCGGCCGGCTGGACGGCCGCCTGGTTCGTCGACGCGACATAGCCGGCCCGCTGCATGACGAGGCCGACCGCCAGCGGGCCGATCGCCATGCCGATCTTCTCGAGCGCGGTCCAGATTCCGGTATAGAGCCCGCCACGGTCCGCTCCCGTCGCGTCGCGGTCCTGCGCGATGACATCGGTCAGCAGCGCATAGGTGAGCGTGCTGCCGCCGGCGAAGCCCGCGCCCACACCGATCAGACAGACATAGACGAACGGCATCCCCAGCCCGCCGCGCGCCAGGAACAGCGCCAGGCTGGCGGCGGCGAACAGGCCGAGCGCACAGGCCAGCGCCCGCGCCTTGCCCATGCGGAGCGACAGGCCGGGCCACGCAGGCGCGCTCACCAGCGATGTGCCCACGAGCGCGAGCAGCAGCAGGCTGACCATGCCCTCGTCCCCGCCCAGGCCATTGGCCGCGACGTAGGGCAGGCTCGCGGTCACGCAGCCGGTCGCCGAGAGAAGCCCGGTGTTGACCCCGATCAGCACCGCAAAGCTCCTGTTCGCGGCCAAAGCGCGCCAGTCCGGCCGCGCGCCGAGCGGGGAGCGCGCGTCGACCGTCACCGCGCGTGCCGTGCCGAACACGACGCACAGCACCGCGGCCAGGCTGACCCCGCCCAGCACCCAGGCCATCGCCGCATAGCCCGCCGCGCCGCCGCCGAAATGGCTGATTAACGCCGGTGCGGCGACCGATCCGATCAGCAGACCCATCATCAGGAACGTCATGCGCAACGCCATCAGCCGCGTGCGGACATATGACGAGTCGCTCATTTCGGCGGGCATCGCGATATAGGGCACCGAATAGAGCGCATAGGCGATTGAGGCCAGGCCATAGGTCAGCAGCACATAGAGGAACGCCGCCGTTCCGCTCATCGGCCAGGGTGGATTGAAGATGGCGATGAAACCGGCGCACAGCAGCAGGCCGCCGCCGAACAGATAGGGCCGGCGCCGCCCCCATCGCGACCGCGTCCGGTCCGACAGGCTGCCGAACAAGGGGTCGGTCACGATCGCGGTGATCTTGGGCACGACAAGCGCGAGTGGGGCGAGGCCGACCGGGACCGCCAGCGTGTCCGTCATGTAGTAGAGCAGCAGGGCGGCCGGCACGGCGTTGAAAATGCCCGTCGCGACGGAGCCGGTCGCGAAGGCGAGCGCGGCGGGCCGGCGTGCGCCGCCCTCATAACCGCCCCGCGCATCAGATGCCACCGACCAAGACCCTCATCCTCGACCGCGCCGCCTCGCCGGGCGCTCTTGACCTGTACGTTGTACAAGTTAGAGTGTCAACGGCGGCCGATCGTTATTGCAGGCCAGGGCAGGAGCGGACACCGGACGGAATCCGGGGGCCGTCATCCGCGTCCGGGCCTCCGATCGGCACGGCCACCGCCACGCGAAGGATCGTCATGACTCCGTTCTCCGCCTCGACTGCCGACATGCTCCTCGCCCTGCAGTGCCTCCCGCCCGATGCGCGGCCGGACGCGGACGAGCGCGCGCTCGCCTCGTCGCTGCTGGAGGCCGCCGCGTCGCTGGCGGAAGGAGAATTTGCGTCACTTCGGCAGTCAGGCGACCGCCAGGGCGCGCGGCTCGACGCTGATGGCGTGCGCCTGCCCGCCGGCTTTGCCGAGGCCTATCAGGCCTATGTCGCGGGCGGCTGGAACGGCATGGGTTTCGACGAGGCGGACGGCGGCATGGGATTGCCGCTGCGCCTCGCCATGCCGGTGCTCGAGATTTTCCAGGCCGCCAATCCCGGCCTCGCGCAGATCATGATGCTCAACGTCGGCGCGGCCGAACTGGTCGCCGCCCATGCCGATGCGGATCTGCGCGCGCTCTACCTCCCGGCGATGGTGTCCGGCCGCTGGACGGGCACGATGCAGCTCACCGAGCCGCAGGCGGGCTCCGACCTCGGCCTTATCCGCACCCGCGCCGAGCCGCGCGCCGACGGACGTTATGCCCTGTTCGGCACGAAGATCTACATCACCGGCGGCGAGCATGACGGCGCGGAGAACATCATCCACCTCGTCCTTGCGCGCACGCCCGATGCGCCGCCGGGGACGCGCGGTCTCTCCGTGTTCCTCGTCCCCCGTTTCCTGCCCGATGCGCAGGGGCGGCCAGGCATCGCCAACGACGTGCGCTGCATCGGGCTGGAGCACAAGCTCGGCCTCCACGCGACGCCGACCTGCACCATGGCGCTCGGCGAGGCGGACGGCGCGACGGGTTTTCTGGTCGGCGGCCTCCATGGCGGCATGGCGGCGATGTTCACGATGATGAACAACGCCCGCCTCACCGTCGGCCTGCAGGGCGTGGCGATCGCGGAGCGCGCGGCGCAGATCGCGCGCGGCTATGCCTCGGTCCGCCTGCAGGGCGCGCGGCCGGGCGCGGCGGGGCCGGTGGCGATCCGGCAGCATTCCGATGTCGCGCGGATGCTGCTCGAGATGGACAGCCGAATCATGGCGGCGCGCGCGATGGCCTACTGGCTCGCGGCGGCCATCGACCGCGGCCGGCACGGCGCGAGCGAGGCGGTCCGGTCGCGCGCCGCGCTGATGGCCGACCTGCTGACGCCCATTGTCAAGGCCGAGGGCTCCGAAACCGGCGTCGATGTCGCCTCGCTCGCGATCCAGGTGCTCGGCGGCATGGGCTATATCGAGGAATCAGGGGTCGCCCAGTGCCTGCGCGACGCGCGCATCGGCCCGATCTACGAAGGCACCAACGGCATTCAGGCGATGGACCTGGTGTTCCGAAAGATCAGGCGCGACGGGGGCGAGGGGGCGACGCTGTTGCTCGACACGCTGTCGGCGATGATCGCCGATCCGCCACCGGCATCGGCCGCCGTGGCGACACGCGCGGTGCGGGACGCGATCGCGGCGGGACGCGCGCTTGTCGCCGCGCTCGTCGAGGCGAGTAACGATGCGGCGGCCAGCCGGGCGGACGGCGCGGTCAGGAGCCTTGCGCTGCTGACCGGCGCCACGCTGCTGCTCGCCGGCGCGACATATGGCGAGGACAAGCGCCTGACGGCGCTCGCGCATTATTACATCGCCCGCCGCCTGCCCATGCTGCACGCCCATGTCGCGGCGGCCGAGTGGGAGGCGGGCTGGAGCGACGCCGGCTGACCGGCGATCCCGATCGGGGCGGATCGTCGGCCTGCCCGTTACCGCGGCGCCTCCAGCAACAGCGCGATCCCCTGACCCACGCCGATGCACATCGTGGCGAGCGCGTAGCGGGCACCCCCCTGCCCCAGCTCCAGCGAGGCGGTCAGCGCCAGCCGGGCGCCCGACATCCCGAGCGGGTGACCGAGCGCGATGGCGCCGCCATTGGGATTGACGTGCGCCGCATCGTCCGGCAGCCCGAGCTGCCGCAGCACGGCGAGCGCCTGCGCCGCGAACGCCTCGTTCAGTTCGATGATGTCGATTTCCCCGATCGTCAGGCCACAACGGGCGAGCAGTTTGGCGGTGGCGGGGACCGGGCCGATGCCCATCACCCTGGGCGGCACGCCGGCGACGGCGGCGCCCAGCAGCCGCGCGCGGGGGACGAGGCCATGGCGGCGGACCGCCGCCTCGCTGGCGATGATGAGCGCGGCCGCGCCATCATTGACACCGCTGGCATTGCCGGCGGTGACGGTGCCATCCGCGCGGACGACGGGCTTGAGCGCCGCGAGCCGCTCCAGCGTCGTCGCGCGGGGATGTTCGTCCTGCGTGACCGGCACGCCATCGCCCTTGCCGGCGGGCGCCGGCACGGCGACGATTTCCGCGGCGAAGCGTCCGCTCGCCTGCGCCCGCGAGGCACGCCGTTGCGAGCGCAGCGCGAACGCATCCTGGTCGGCGCGGGCGATGCGATGGTCGGCGGCGACAGTCTCGGCCGTTTCCGGCATCGAATCGACCCCGTGGCGCGCGCGCATCGCCGGATTGACGAACCGCCAACCGATCGTGGTGTCCTCGATCGTCTGGGAGCGGCTGAACGCCGTCGCCGCCTTGCCCATGACATAGGGGGCGCGGCTCATGCTCTCGACCCCGCCCGCGATGACGAGATCGGCCTCGCCGGCCCGGATCGTCCGCGCCGCCATCGCGACGGCGTCGAGACCGGAGCCGCACAAGCGGTTGATCGTGGTGCCGCCGACCTCGACCGGCAGGCCCGCGAGCAAGCCCGCCATCCGCGCGACATTGCGGTTGTCCTCGCCGGCCTGGTTCGCGCATCCCAAGATCACATCGTCCACGGCCCCCCAGTCGACCGAGGGATGACGCGCCATCAGCGCGGCGATCGGCACCGCCGCCAGATCGTCGGCGCGCACGCCGCTTAGCGCGCCGCCAAGGCGCCCGATGGGCGTGCGCAGCCCGCCGCAGAGATAGACCGCGCTCATGCCGCCCTCCCGCGCGCGGCGAACGGTCCCGTCACCACGCCCCGGCGCAAGCCCGACGCTCCGGTGATGGCGACACCGGCGGCGGACAAGGCGCGCGCGCTGCCGTGCTGAACGGGCGGAGTATCGCGGATGACGACGGCCCCGTCTTCGTCGCGGTTGTGGCGGATCACGCTCATCCCCATGCCTCCTGACGGACATCGCCGCATTACTTGAACAGTGCACAAGTAGCGCGGGGTGGCCAGCGGGGCCAGCATAATCGACGGCGGATTGCCGGCGGCCGGTCGATGGACCCGCGCCGGCCGCGGTTTAGAGACGACCCATCTCGCCAGCCTGATACCGCTCGAACGCCGACCGGAGCGCGGCCGGGGACGACAATGCGAAGGGGCCCTGCCAGTGGATCGGGCCGTCAAGCGGACGACCGCTGAACAGCGCGATCCGCGCCCCCTCCCCACCGGCCAGCGCTGTCAGCGACCCTGCTCCCCGGCCGAGCGCGATCATCGCGGGCGACCCGACACTCGTGCCGTTGACCAGCGCGCTCCCCCGGAAGAGATAGGCGACCGACGCGCGATCCGCGTCCGGCGACGCCCACCGGAAGGTCGCCGCCGGGGCGAGCATCACATCGAGCGCCAGGAACGGACTGGGCGGCACGACCGGCGCGGCGTGGCCGCGATGCGAACCCGCAAGCACCCGCACGCGCGCGCCCTCGCCCGCGTCCACGTCCGGCACCTCGGCGGGCTCGACATGCTGGACGGCGGGCGGCGCCAGCTCGGCCTCGCGCGGCTGCTTGATGAAGATCTGGAAGCCCTCGACGGGGACGCCGCGCCGCTCGGGCACTTCCTCGTGGACGATCCCCGCGCCGGCGGCGGTCCAGTGGAGCCCGCCCGGCGCGATGCGGCTATGGTCGCCGCGACTGTCGCGGTTGAGCATCGCGCCGGCCGATTCGGGCAGGACATAGGTAACGGCCGAGAAGCCGGCATGGGGATGCGGCGGAAAGGTGGGCGCGCGCATGACGAAATGGTCGACGCTCATCAGCGGCGAGGCGTCGTCGCGCAGGATGGCGGGATCGAGCCGGGTGGCGCGGAAATCCGGCGTCGGGCTGACCGTCGACGGCGTGACGACGCGCGTGATCGGCAATGGCGGCGGCATCGGTCGTTCGGTATGCATGGAAGCCTCCTAGAGCCGCCCGGCGACGCGCCCAAGACATTGCGATTGGACCTGGCGTTCCATCGGCGGAACCCTGGCCGGCTGACCGGGACGGCGGAGCCAAGGCGAACATGACGATCTCATGGGATGCCGGGGAATCAGGCGGGTTTGGCCCAGGCGCGTCGGGCCTCCTCGACGATGTCGGGCGCACCTTCCGCGATGGTCGGGAACTCGAAGGCAAATCCGGTGTCGAGCAGGCGCCGGTTCGAATAGGCGCAGTTCGAAACCTGATAGTTGTAGGTGATCTCGCCCATCATCAGCTTGGCGAGGAAGCCGGGCACCTTGAAATAGCGCGGGGTCTTGCCGAGCGCCTGAGCGAAGGCGGCGTTGAGATCCTCATAGCTCACCGGGCGGTTGTCGTTGAGGAGATAGTCGCGGCCCAGGCGCGCGACCCGCTCGTCGCTCAGCGTCAGCATGTGGGCGACGGCGCGCGCGCAGTCGCGGACGTGGATCGGTGAGCACAGGGCCGACTCGCCGGGCATGGCCATCAGCTTCTTGTCGTCCCTCAGCCTGTCGATGACATAGAGCTTCGTCCACGACCCATAGGCGTAGACCGCGCCGGGATAGACCGACACGATGTCGAGCCCGCGGGCGACCTCGCGCCGCACATTCTCGACCGCCGCGATGATGTAGGGGCCAAAACCGATCGGATGCGGGGTCATCGTCTCGTCGCCCAGCCGCGCCCGGCCCGTCTCGCCGAAATAGCTGTGGCCCGAGACATAGACGATGCGCTGCCTGCGCGCCGCATCAAGCTGGGCGAACAGCGCCCGGTCCTGTTCCAGCCGCTCGCGCTCATAGCGCAGCCCGAACGTGCGCGTCGCGCGCTCGTTGAACGCCGCGGGCTGGGCGACATGGATGACGTGATCGGCCTCGCGCGCGGCGGCGATCCAGTCGCCCGGTACGGTGAGGTCGCCGATGACCGGCGTCGCGCCCTTGGCGCGGAGCGCGGCGGCGGCCTCGGCACGCCGCGAGAGCGCCACCACCTCAAGGTCCGGCCGCTCCCCGAGCAGCGCGTCCAGCACGCGCGAGCCAATATAGCCGGTGGCGCCGGCCAGGAATACCTTGGGCTTGTTGGTCGAACTCACGGAATCTCCCCTCGTTGCGGGATTCGGTCAATGGCGAAGATCGAGGTGCGCGGCCGTCCCCGCGAGCGGACCACGCCGGCGGCTCCAGCGTCGTAAAGCGCGCGCCAGGGAAACGCGGGCTTGTCTCCGGGGACGATCGGCATGGGAGTCCTCGCTGTTTGCCAGTAGACCAGAAGCGGGCCGGGAGGGATATGCCCTATGTGCGCGCCCCATTGCCGAATCCGGCCACGGGAGCGGCGCGCCGGCGACGGGGCGCGACAGGTCGCGCGGGCCGTCGGCCTCGGCAGCGGCCCGCCCGCATCAGGCATCGGGCCGGTCCTGTGGCCGGTCGTGCCGCCGGTGCCGCGAGGGCGCGACCCCGAAAGTCGCCTTGAAGCATTGCGAAAAATAGGCGTGTGAGCGGAACCCCAGCCGGTAGGCGACCTGCGACACCGGCTCGTCCCCCGTCGCCAGCATCCGCGCCGCCTGCAACAGCCGGAACCGCGTCTGATAGGTGATGAAGCCGGTGCCGAACACCCCCTTCCAGCCGCGCGAGAAATAGGCGGGCGACAGTGCGCACAGCGCCGCCGCCTCGGCCAGGCCGAGCACCTTCGCCGGCGAGCGGCCGAGATGCTCCAGCACCGGGCGGAAGCGCGTCAGTCGCGATGGCGTGTCGACGCGCCCCGTGGCGGTGGCCCCGAACCCGTCCTTGAGCGAGAGGAGCAGCGCCTCGAGCACCACGAGCACCTCGCGCGCGGGCGCCGCGTCGTCGAGCAGGTCGGAGAGCCAGCCTGACAAGGCCAGCGCCCGCTTGAAATCCGCCGCTCCCAAGCCGGCCCCCGCCGCGCCGCCGGGCAGCGAGCGGCCCTCGGCATCGAGCGCGAAGGCGTCGAACTGCACGAGCGTCCAGCGGCGCGGACCCGGCTCGAACGCGAAGTCGTGAACCGCCATGGCCGGCGCGTAAAGCACCGTGCCGGGCGCGAAGGCGCAATCGCCCGCGTCGCTGATGAAGCGGCCATGCCCCGCCTCCATCAGCACCAGCTCGGCCGGGGCATGGAAATGCAGCAGCCGCCGGGGCAGCGGATCGTCCGCGGCCTGGCTCACCCGCTCGACCCGCACGCCGGTGGCTGGCGGCAGCATCACGGGTTCGGAGAGCGCGGTCAACATGACAAGATATTGATAATTTATCGCCGACTTTCCCGCAATCGCGGCACGCGATCCGCCGGGCGATCGCGATTAGCATGGCGGCTCTTCGACCCCGCCGCCCGATGGCGAGCGCATTCAGGGACCAGCGCATGAGCAGCCTGATCGACACCCCCTATGACGTCCCGGACGCGATCGTCGAGCGCTATGCGGCCGAGGGCTTCGTGCGCCTGGCCAGCGTGCTCGACGCGGAGACGGTGCGACGTTTCGGGGCCGAGATCACCCGGCTGACGCTGACGCTCAGCACGCAGGACAAACCGCTCGAGGAGCGCAACACCTATGATCGCGCCTTCCTCCAGGTGACGAACCTGTGGCGCCAGTCGGCGGTGGCGCGGCAGTTCGTGTTCAGCCGCCGGCTGGCCGGGATCGCCGGGCAGCTGATGGGGGTGCGGGGCGTGCGCCTTTATCACGACCAGTCGCTCTACAAGGAGCCGTCGGGCGGGATCACGCCAGCCCATGCCGACCAATATTACTGGCCGCTCGCCTCCGACAAGACGATCACAGCCTGGATCCCGCTTCAGCCGGTGCCGCCCGGCATGGGGCCGCTGGCCTTCTACAGCGGCAGCCATCGGAGCGCCTTCGGCCGCGACCTGCCGATCTCCGACGAGAGCGAGGCGCTCATCACCGCCGAGATGGAGGCGCGCGGGTTCGCGGTGGACGAGGCTGGCTTCGCCCTGGGCGACGTGAGCTTCCACGCCGGCTGGACCTTTCACCGGGCGGGGCCGAACACCGGGACCACGCCCCGGTCGGTCATGACGATGATCTACATGGACGCCGACATGGAAGTCGCCGCGCCGATCAATCCCATGCAGCAGAACGACCTGGCCGATTGGCTGCCGGGGCTCGCGCCGGGGGACATCGCCGCCTCGCCGCTCAACCCGCTGCTCTGGACCGCCGCCTGAACGTCTGATCGCCGCCGGAGGTGCGGTCGCGCCGCGCCGGGGAGCGGTTCCGCGATCATGGGTGGCCGGGACGGGGAAAATGGCGCACCCGGAACGATTCGAACGTCCGACCCTCAGATTCGTAGTCTGATGCTCTATCCAGCTGAGCTACGGGTGCGTTGGAAGCCGCGCAGATAGAGGGGGCGCCCGGTGATGGCAACCCCCTTTCTGCGGGCGGTTCAGCCCTTCGCCTTGAGCGCCGCCTGCGCCGCCGCCAGCCGGGCGATCGGCACGCGGTAGGGCGAGGCGGAGACATAGTCGAGCCCGGTCGCCTCGCAAAAGGCGATGCTCGCCGGATCGCCGCCATGCTCGCCGCAGATGCCGAGCTTGATGTCGGGTCGCGTCGAACGGCCACGCTCCGCCGCCATTTCGATAAGCTGCCCGACGCCCTCGATGTCGAGGCTCACGAACGGGTCGCGCGCGAAGATGCCCTTGTCGACATAGGCGGTGAGGAAGCGGCTCGCGTCGTCACGGCTGATGCCGATCGTCGTCTGCGTGAGGTCGTTGGTGCCGAAGGAGAAGAATTCGCCCACCTCCGCGATCTCGGCGGCCTTGAGCGCGGCGCGGGGCAGCTCGATCATCGTGCCGACGAGATACTCGATCGTGCGCCCGCGCTCGGCGAACACCGCCTGCGCCATGCGGTCGACGACCGCCTTCATGAGCTCCAGCTCGCGCCGCGTGGCGACGAGGGGGATCATCACCTCCGGGATCGGCGCCTCGCCGCTCTTTTCGGCAACGATGATCGCCGCCTCGAAGATCGCGCGCGCCTGCATCTCGTAGATTTCGGGATAGGTGACGCCGAGCCGGCAGCCGCGATGGCCGAGCATCGGGTTGAACTCGTGCAGCTCGGCGGCGCGGCGTTTCAAGGTCTCGATGCCGACACCCGCCGCCTCCGCCACCTCGGCGAACTCGGCTTCCTCATGGGGCAGGAACTCGTGCAGCGGGGGATCGAGCAGGCGGATGGTGACGGGGAGCCCCGCCATCACCTCGAAAATGGCGACGAAGTCGCTGCGCTGCTCGGGCAGGAGCCTGGCGAGCGCCTCGCGCCGGCCCTTCTCGCTGTCGGCGAGGATCATCTGGCGCACGGCGGTGATGCGCGCGGCGTCAAAGAACATATGCTCGGTACGGCACAGGCCGACCCCCTCGGCGCCGAAGTCGCGCGCGGTGCGGCAATCCAGCGGCGTTTCGGCATTGGCGCGCACCTTCAAGCGGCGCACCTCGTCCGCCCAGCCCATCAGCGTGCCGAAGTCGCCCGCCAGCTCGGGCTGCACCGTCGGCACCTCGCCCGCCATCACCTCGCCGGTGGCGCCGTCGATGGTGATGATCTCGCCTTCCCTGAGCTCGCGGCCGGCGACGCGCAGCACCTTCGCGCGCGCGTCGATCGAGAGGCTCCCCGCGCCCGAGACGCAGGGGCGGCCCATGCCGCGCGCGACCACCGCCGCGTGGCTGGTCATGCCGCCGCGCGCGGTGAGGATGCCGCGCGCCGCGTGCATCCCGTGAATGTCCTCCGGGCTCGTCTCGATCCGCACCAGGATCACCGCCTCGCCCATCTCGGCAAAGCGCTCGGCCGTGTCGGCGTCGAACACGATCTGCCCCGAGGCCGCGCCGGGCGAGGCGGGCAGCCCCTTGGTCAGCACGTCGCGCGGCGCGGAGGGATCGAGCGTCGGGTGGAGGAGCTGGTCGAGCGCGGCGGGGTCCACGCGCGCCACCGCCTCCTCGCGGGTGATGAGCCCCTCGTTGGCCATGTCCACCGCGATCTTGAGCGCCGCCCTGGCGGTGCGCTTGCCGGCGCGGGTCTGGAGCATCCAGAGCTTGCCCTGCTGCACCGTGAACTCGATGTCCTGCATGTCGCGATAGTGCGTTTCAAGGATCTGGAAGACCCGCGCCAGCTCGGCATAGGTCTGCGGCATCGCCTCTTCCATGCTGGCGGCCTTCGCCCCGGCCGCCTCGCGCGCGGCGAGCGTCAGATATTGGGGCGTGCGGATGCCGGCGACCACGTCCTCACCCTGCGCGTTGATGAGATATTCGCCATAATAGGCGTTTTCGCCGGTCGACGGATCGCGGGTGAAGGCGACGCCGGTTGCCGACGTGTCGCCCATATTGCCGAACACCATCGCCTGCACGTTGACCGCCGTGCCCCACTCGCCGGGGATGGCGTTGAGCCGGCGATAGACCTTGGCGCGTTCCGACTGCCAGCTTCCGAACACCGCGCCGATCGCGCCCCAGAGCTGATCGTGGACATCCTGCGGGAACGGCCTGCCCCACTCGCGCGCGACGATGGCCATATATTCGGCGACGAGCCCCTGCCAGTCCTCGGCGGCCATTTCAGTGTCGAGGCTGTAGCCGCGATCCTCCTTGGCGATCTCCAGCGCTTCCTCGAACAGGCCGTGGTCAAGGCCGAGCACCACGTCCGAATACATCTGGACGAAGCGGCGGTAGCTGTCCCACGCGAAGCGCGGATCGCCGCTGGCGCTCGCCAGCCCCTCGACCGTGACGTCGTTGAGGCCGAGGTTGAGCACCGTGTCCATCATGCCAGGCATCGAGACGCGCGCGCCCGAGCGGACCGAGACGAGCAGCGGATCGGCCGGATCGCCGAAGCGCTTGCCCGTCACGCCCTCGATATGCGCGATGCCGTTGGCGACCTCGCCCTTCAGGCTCTCGGGATAGGTTTCGCCATCGGCATAATAGCGTGTGCACATCTCGGTGGTGATCGTGAATCCCGGAGGCACCGGCAGGCCGATCGAGGCCATGCCGTCGAGATTGGCGCCCTTGCCGCCGAGCAGGTTCTTGTCCCCCTGCCCGCCGTCATTCACCCCGCCGCCGAAGCGGTACACATAACGCGTCATGCCATCTCCATCCCTGCACCGATGGGCTTTGCGGGTGCCTTACCGGCAAATGTTGCGAGTGCGAAGAGTTTTTGTCGCCGGCCGCATCCTAGACCCCGCCGCCCGCGATCATCACCCCGCCGTCGAGCACCAGCACCTGCCCGGTCATGTAGCGGCTGGCGGGCATGGCGAGGAAGGCGATCGCGCCGGCGATATCCTCGGGCTCGCCGATGCGGCGGAGCGGCGTCGCCGCGTTGATCGCGGCTTCCCGGCGCGGGTCTTGCCAGAGCGCGGCGGCGAACTCGGTGCGGGTGACCCCCGGCGCGATGCAGTTGACCCGCACGCCATGCGGCCCGAATTCCACCGCGAGGTTGCGCGCGAGCTGCATGTCAGCCGCTTTCGAGACATTGTAGGCGCCGATCACGCCCGACCCGATCATCCCGCCGATCGACGAGACGAGGATGATCGACCCGTCGCCCCGCGCGATCATCTCGGGCGCCACCATCTGCGTCAGCCAGTGGGTCGAGAGCACGTTGTTCTGGAAGATCTTCTGGAACTGCTCGTCGGCGATCTCCGCCATCGGCCCGTAATAGGGATTGGACGCCGCGTTGCAGACGAGGGCGTCGATCCGCCCGAAGGCGTCGCGAGTCGTCGCGACGAGACGCTCCAGATCCGCGCGCACGCCGATATTGGCGGCGCAGGCGATCGCCCGCCGCTCGCCATGCCGGTCGTTGATCGCGGCGGCGACCGCCTCGCACGCGTCGGCCTTGCGGCTCGAGATGACGACGCGGGCGCCATTGGCGGCCATTTCCTCGGCCGCCGCGCGCCCGATGCCGCGTGACGAGCCGGTGATGAGCGCAACCTGGCCGTCGAGTGAAAAGAGCGTCATGACAGTCCCCTCCTGATCCGTTCGGGCGGCAGATGGCCGATCCGCCGGGCGCCCGTCAACCGATGCGGCGAACCGCGGCGCGGAGCCTCCACAAGCTTCATCTATATTATTGGTTTGGCAACTTATTTGCTGCATGTTCGTTATTGGCGGCCCGGATGGGGGCCGCCGCGATACCGGGGGCGGTATGCGGTCATTCCTGCTGGTCGGCCTGGTGCCGGCACTTCTCTGGTGCGCGCCGGCCACGGCGCGGCCGACGGTGGCGATCATCGACAGCGGCGTCGCGCCGGTCGAGGAGCTGAAGACGGTGCTGCGCGCCGAATATGACGTCGCCGCGAGCCCGCCCCGCCCCGCCTTCGCCCCGCGCTACGACCATGGCACGATGGTCGCGACGATCCTCAACCGCGCGGCGGGCGGCGCGATCGACATCATCTCGATCCGAATCGACGATCCCGCCGGTTGCCCCGCCGATCAGCATCCGCCCTGCCAGCCTTCGGGCAGGCCCGTCGCCGCCGCGATCGACAAGGCGGCCGACCTTGGTGTCGACGCGATCAACCTCTCGCTCTCCATGGCGAACGACCGGACGATCACCGCCGCCGTCGAGCGCGCCGCCGCGCGCGGCATCCTCGTCATCATGGCGGCGGGCAATCATGGGCGTGCCTATCCCGACAACCGCTCGATGGCGCGCGCGGGTTTTCCCAACACGATCCTCGTCGGCGCGCTCGATCCCGCCGGGCAGCCGTGGAGCGGCTCCGACCGGCCCGAGGCGGACGATCCGCGCGTCCACTATGTCTGGCAGCCCGGCGTCGCCATCTCCACCCGCATCGCGAGCGGCGCGGCGGTCCACGCCACCGGCACCTCCTTCGCCGCCCCGGTCGAAACGGCGCGGCGCGTGCTCGCCAAGCATGATCCGGTGCGGACCCTGGTCGCGACCTCGGCGCCCGCGCCGGCCGCCACCGCGCAGACGGTCAGCGCCGGCACCACCGCGTCGGGCACCACAGCCCCGGCGGCCTGCCCCGGCGAGCCCTGCCCGCTTTGACAGGCCGGCCGAGGCAACCTTTCGGCGTCCGGCCGCTTATGCCCCTGAAGACGGAGCGCGAGGGGACGGACGATCGCCAACTTCATGTTCTGCACCGGGATCGAGAACAGCATCCCGACGATCAACAACGGCCGCACCCGTGTCGACCAGATGGAGGTGTGCGGCCATTACAGGCACTGGCGGCTCGACTTCGATCTGCTGCACGACATCGGCATCTGCTATCTGCGCTATGGCCCGCCGATTCACCGCACCTTCCTCGGCCCCGGCCGCCATGACTGGGAATTCAGCGACCTGACCTTCGCCGAGCTGCGGCGGCGCGACATCATCCCGATCGTCGACCTGTGCCATTTCGGCGTGCCCGACTGGATCGGCGACTTCCAGAACCCCGATTTCGGCCGCCTCTTCGCCGCCTATGCGGGCGACTTCGCCGATCGCTATCCCTGGGTGCAGCTCTACACCCCGGTCAACGAGATGTTCATCTGCGCGCTGTTCTCGGCCAAATATGGCTGGTGGAACGAGCAGGGCACCACGGACAAGACCTTCGTCACCGCGCTCAAGACTATCGTCAAGGCCAATGTCCTGGCGATGCAGGAGATCCTCAAGCGCCGCCCCGACGCCATCTTCATCCAGAGCGAAAGCTCGGAATATTTCCACGCCGACAGCCCCGACGCGATCGGGCCGGCGGAGTTCCTCAATTCGATGCGATTCCTCTCGTTGGACCTCAATTACGGCCGCCGCGTCGACAGCACGATGTACGAATATCTCCTCGACAACGGCATGACGCGCGAGGAGTATCACTTCTTCCTCGGCAACAGGCTCAAGCAGCACTGCATCCTGGGCAACGACTATTACTGGACCAACGAGCACCGCGTCCATGCCGACGGCCGCACCTGGGCCAGCGGCGAGGTGTTCGGCTACAGCGAGATCACCCGGCAGTATTACAGCCGCTACGGCCTGCCCGTCATGCATACCGAGACCAACTTCAAGGAAGGGCCGAACGGCGACGAGGCGGTCAACTGGCTGTGGAAGGAATGGGCCAACGTCCTGCGGCTCCGCAACGTCGGCATCCCGACCGTGGGCTTCACCTGGTATTCGCTGACCGACCAGGTCGACTGGGACACCGCGCTGCGCGAGCAGAACGGCACCGTGAATCCGCTGGGGCTTTACGATCTCGATCGAAACATCCGCGCGGTGGGCAAGGCGTACAAGCAGCTCATCGCCGCCTGGCGCGAGGTGCTGCCCGCTCAGAGCCTGTGCCTGGCCGTGCCGGTCGTGCCGCCCTCGCACTGGGACCGCATCGACGCGCGCGAGCAGCACGCGCGCGCGGCCGCCCGGCTCGTGGCCGAGCGGCGGCAGGCCGAGGCGGAGGGCTTCGACCGCTGATCGGTCCGGCCGCGACGCGCGCGCTCAGTAGTGCAGGACCGCGCGCGCTTCCTCGCGCCATGCCGCTTCGTCGACGGCGGCCAGCGCGTCGAGATCGCCGGGCGCCCCCGCCGCGTCATCCACCCATTCGCGCAGTAGCGGCGAGCCGTTGATGACGTCGATGGGCAGCGTCCCGAACGCATATTCATACGGGAAATCGCGCCAGAGAGGATAGGCGGGGTCCAGCGACCGGATCGCCTTGAACGCCAGCGCCTGCAACCGCCAGGGCCGGAACGCGGCATGATCGTATGCGGCACCCTCGGCATGGATGTGCACGCCCGCGCAGAGCTGCCCGACATGCTTGTGGAAGGTCGGTTCGAACCAGCAGTCGCGCAGGGCGCAGCCGGCGAACCAGTCGGGCGCCAGAGCGCGCATCGTGCCGATCACCGCGCGCGCGTCGAGATCGGGCGCGCCGAACAGCTCGAGCGGCCGCGTCGTCCCCCGGCCTTCCGACAGCGTCGTCCCCTCGAGCATCACCGTCCCGGCATAGCAGCGCGCCATGTTGAGATTGGGCGCGTTGGGGCTGGGGTTGATCCACAGTCGGTCGCCCGGCCAGCCGCAGCCCGGCGCCGCATCGGGCGCCCAGCCCTCCATCTCGATCACCCGGTAATCGACGTCGAGGCCGAAATGGCGCACGAACCAGTCGCCCATCTCGCCCAGCGTGAGGCCATGCCGCATCGGCATCGGCCCGGCGCCGACGAAGCTCTCCCGGCCGGGGCGCAGCGTCAGCCCCTCCACCGGGCGGCCGGCGGGATTGGGCCGGTCGAGCACCCACACGGCCTTGCCGTGCGCCGCCGCGGCCTCGAGCATGTAGAGCAGCGTCGTCACGAAGGTGTAGATGCGGCAGCCCAGATCCTGCAGATCGACGAGCAGCACGTCGAAACTGTCCATCATCGCCCCGGTCGGCCGCCGCACCTCGCCATAGAGGCTGAACACGGGGATGCCGTGGACGGGGTCGGCGAAATCGGGCGACTCGACCATATTGTCCTGCTTGTCGCCGCGCAGGCCATGTTGCGGCCCGAAAGCGGCGCTCAGCGTCACGTCAGGCAGCGCGGCGAGCGCGTCGAGGCTGTGGACGAGGTCTCGCGTCACCGATGCGGGGTGGGCGAGCAGCGCCACGCGCCTGCCGCTGAGCGGCGCGCGCAGGTCGCGGTCGGCGAGCAGCCGGTCGATCCCGAAAAGCGTCATGGCACCCCGCCTGCCGGAAGCGTCAGCGCAAAGCAATCGGGATGGTGGAAGTCGGGCCGTCCGGGCGGATGGCGGATGGCCCAGTAGCTTTTGGTGCCGTCGCGCGCCTCGATGACCATCGACAGGCCGGCGTCCCAGGGGCCGGGCGGTAGCGCCAGCATCGCCTCGACCACGCCAGGCTCGGCGCGGACGACGGGCGGCGGCGTGTCGAGCGGCCGCATCCCCTCGCGATAGCCCGCGAACGCATAGGCGGCCCATGCGCCTGACGGCGCGACATTATACTCGCGATACCCCGCCTCGCCCGGCCGGCGCAGGAACAGCTCGGCGCAGGTGCTGGTCCACAGGCCATCGGCGCGCGCGGCCGGCCGAGGTTCGGGCCAGATCAAGGCATCGTCAAGCGCGTCGATGATGAAGCGGAGCGAGAGTGCTTGCGCCTCTCGCCACCAATCGACCGTCACGCGATGCACCGGGCCGGCAGGCGTCGAGGGATGCGGAAGGAGGGAGGCCGGGGTCATGCCGCCACTCCTATGTGCACGACCGGAAAAGTCGAGACCGGCGCCATGCCGCTCCACCCCCGCCTTCGGCGGGCGGTCCCCCTCCCCTTCACGGGAGGGGCAGCGGGACTTGCTGAGCGCGAGCGAGGCTAGTCGCAGCGGGGTGGCTTGCCACGCCGGCCGTGACACGACCGTCACGCCGCCCATTTTGACGATTCCCCCGTCCATGCTAAGCGCCCGGCGCCATGACGACGTACCGCTCCGACCTCCTCCGCCAGCTCGACGCGCGCGGTTATCTGCACCAGCTCACCGACGCCGCCGCGCTCGATGCGCTTGCCGCGAAGACCATCGTGCCGGGCTATGTCGGCTTCGACGCCACCGCGCCCTCGCTCCACGTCGGCAATCTCGTCTCGATCATGCTGCTCCGCCGGCTCCAGCAGGCGGGGCACAAGCCGATCGTGGTGATGGGAGGCGGCACCACCAAGGTCGGCGACCCCTCGGGCAAGGACGAGGTGCGCAAACTGCTCGACGGGGACGGGATCGCGGCCAACATCGCCTCGATCCGCCGAATCTTCGAACGGTTCCTGACCTTCGGCGACGGGCCGACCGACGCGATCATGGTCAACAATGCCGACTGGCTCGACCGCCTCGGCTATATCGACCTGCTGCGCGACGTCGGCCGCCATTTCACCATCAACCGGATGCTCACCTTCGATTCGGTCCGGCTCCGGCTCGATCGCGAGCAGCCGCTCACCTTCCTCGAATTCAATTACATGATCCTCCAGGCCTATGATTTCCTCGAACTGTCGCGCCGCGTCGGCTGCCGGCTGCAGTTGGGGGGATCGGACCAGTGGGGCAACATCGTCAACGGCATCGAGCTGGCGCGCCGCATCGACGGCACCGAGCTGTTCGGCGCCACCACCCCGCTCATCACCAGGGCGGACGGGTCGAAGATGGGCAAGTCGGTCTCCGGCGCCGTCTGGCTGCACGAGGACCAGCTCTCGCATCACGATTACTGGCAGTTCTGGCGCAACAGCGACGATCGCGATGTCGGCCGTTTCCTGCGCCTGTTCACCGACCTGCCCATGGACGAGATCGCCCGATTGGAGGCGCTGGAAGGCGCGGAGATCAACGCCGCCAAGATCGCGCTCGCCAATGCCGCCACCGCGCTCTGCCGGGGCGAGGACGCGGCGGCCGCCGCCGCCGAGACCGCCCGCCGCACCTTCGAGGAGGGCGCGAGCGACGCCAACCTGCCGCAGGTGAGCGCCGCCACGCACGGCACCGTCATGTCGGCGCTCGTCGCGCTCGGCTTCGCGCCCTCGAACAAGGAGGTGAAGCGCAAGGTGACCGAGGGCGCGATCCGCGTTAACGGATCGGTCGTCAACGACCCGCTGGCCCCCGTCGCGCCGGGGCAGAAGATCAGCTTCGGCGCCAAGCGGCACGGCCTGATTACTCCATAACAAAGGCGTTTTTCGCAATCTTTTCAGTTCCATGGTAAACGTGCCATGATGATCGCGCGGGAACGGTCCATTAACCGGGCGCGACGATAAGAGGTTCTGCGGAGCCGGGCCGTATTTTTCGTTCGACACCACGTCAGCGAGGAACAGCCCATGCCTGCGCCCAAGACCCAATCGCCGTTCAAACGGGACTATCTCCAGCGCCGCCGGGTCGAACGCGACCCGGTCGAGCTGCTCACCTCGATCACGCGCGGCAGCGAGAGCGGCATCAGTGCCCGCCTCGTCGACCTGTCGCCGCTCGGTTGCCACATCCGCTCGACGATGCAGTTCGAGCGCGGTCAGCGCATCCGCGTCATCCTGCCCATCGCCGGGGACGTGCGCGCCGAAGTGATGTGGGCGCTGCGCGGCTGCTTCGGCTGCCGCTTCGAGGACGAGATCGACGCCGTGACCTATCCCCGAATCCTCGCCGCGATCAAGACTGGTCTTAAAGACTGGCCGATCCGTTAAAGTGGGGGGCGGCGGGCCTGGCACAGCCGTCTCCCAAGCCAGGCCCGCCGTCAATTTTCCTAAATCGAATCCTCCCCACCCATGGGGAGGGGGACCGCCGTCACCTCCCCATGGGTGGGGGGATGAACACGGTCAGCCGCTGCGCAGCAAACTCACCGCCGCGTCGCGCTCGAACAGGTAGAGGCACAGCCGCGCCGCCTGTCCGCGCGGTGAATCAAGGCCGCCGTCCCGGTCCATCAGCAGCCGCGCGTCGTCATGCGCGGCGGGGAGGAGCTGCTGCAACAACTCCGCGTCGGCCAGGCGGAAGCGCTGCTCGCCGGACTGGCGCGTGCCGAGCAGCTCGCCCGCGCCGCGCAGCCGCAGATCCTCCTCGGCGATGCGGAAGCCGTCATTGGTCTCGCGCATCAGCGCCAGCCGCGCCCGCGCCGTCTCGCTCAGCGTCGCGCCGCGCAGGAGCAGGCAGACCGATCTTTTGTCCCCCCGCCCCACCCGGCCGCGCAACTGGTGGAGCTGGGCAAGGCCGAAGCGGTCGGCGCCCTCGATAATCATCAGGCTGGCATTGGGCACGTCGACGCCGACCTCGATCACCGTCGTCGCCACCAGGATCGCGAGCCGGCCGCTCGCGAACGCCGCCATGACGGCATCCTTGTCCGGCCCCGCCATCCGCCCATGAACCAGCCCCACGCGATCACCGAAACGCGCGCGCAGGCTGGCGGCGCGCGTTTCGGCCGCCGCCTGATCGCTGACCTCGCTCTCCTCGACCAGCGGGCAGACCCAATAGGCCTGGTGCCCGCCCTCGATGTGGCGCGCGAGCGCATCGACCACTTCACCGAGCCGCTGGTCGGCGAGCACGCGCGTCTCGATCGGCTGGCGGCCCGGCGGCATCTCGTCGAGCCGGCTCACGTCCATCTCGCCATAATGGGTGAGCGTCAGCGTGCGCGGGATCGGCGTCGCCGTCATGACGAGGAGGTGCGGCGTGCGCGCCGCCTTGGCGGTCAGCATCATCCGCTGCGCGACGCCGAAGCGGTGCTGCTCGTCGATGACCGCGAGCGCGAGATTGCGGTAGGCGACGCCCTCCTGGAAGATCGCATGGGTGCCGACGAGGATGTCGATGCTGCCGTCCGCCAGCCCCATCAGCGTCGATTCGCGCGCGCGTCCCTTCTCGCGCCCGGTGAGGATCGCCACATTGACGGGGCGCCCGGCGAGCATCGACTGGACGCTCGCGAAATGCTGGCGCGCGAGGATCTCGGTCGGGGCGAGCAGCGCGCCCTGCGCCCCCGCCTCGACCGTGCCGAGCAGCGCCATCAGCGCCACCAGCGTCTTGCCCGATCCGACATCGCCCTGGAGCAGGCGCAGCATCGGCACGCCCTGCGCCATGTCGCCGTCGATCTCGGCAATGGCGCGGCGCTGCGCTCCCGTCGGCGCGAAGGGCAGACGCAGCGCGTCGCGCAACCGCCCGTCGCCCGCGATCGGCACGCCGCGCCGCCGCCGCCCGCTCGCGCGCAGCACCATCAGCGCGAGCTGGCCGGCGAAAATCTCGTCATAAGCGAGCCGCTCGCGCGCCGCCTGGGCGTCCGGCGCGCCATGCGCGGCGTGCAGCGCCTCCCGCCAGCCCGGCCATCGGCGTTGCGCGAGCAGCCCCGGCTCGATCCATTCGGGAAGCTCGGGCGCGCGCGCGATCGCCTGTGCCACCAGCTCGCGCATCCGGCCGTTCGCGATGCCTTCGGAGAGGCCGTAGACCGGCTCGGTCGCCGGCACGGCGCCCGCCTCATCCACCGGCACGACATGGTCGGGGTGAACGATCTGCAAGTCCTGCCCGTACTGGTCGAGCCGCCCCGAAACGAAGCGCGGCTCGCCGAGCGGAAAGAGCTTGCGCGGCCAGCCGCTGTTGCGCCCGAAATAGACGATGCTCACGACATCACCGCCCGCGTCCTGGCAATGGATGCGGAACGGCGCCCTCATGCTCCCGCCCGCCTTGTAGTCGATCGCGGTGAGCACGATCCCCACCGTCCGCCCGATCGGCGCATCGTCGAGCCGCGCGACCATCGCCCGCTCGATCCAGCCGACGGGCAGATGGAAGGCGAGGTCGACCGCCCGCTCCAGCCCCAGTCGCGCCAGCGGCCTGGCGAGCGCCGTCCCCACGCCCTTGAGCGCGGTGCTTTCGACAAACAGCGGATTGAGAAGTTCGGGACGCATGGCTATCTGCGGCAGCCTATAGCCCTCCCGTCCCGGCGATGCACCTGCCGACGACGCGCCAGCCCCAGAAGGATGACCCATGGCAGACGAGGATGACGTCCGCCTCCGCCGCCTGCGCTTCCGCGCCTGGCACCGCGGCACCAAGGAGGCGGATATGATGATCGGCGGCTTCTTCGACCGCTATGCCGCCGCGCTCGCGCCACACGAACTCGCCTGGTTCGAGGCGCTGTGCGAAGAGGAGGATGTCGAGATCATGGCCTGGGCGATCGGAACCCGCCCGGTGCCGGAGCGCTATCGCGGCGATCTGATGGACCGCCTGCAACGCCTCGACTTCATCCCGATCGAGCGGTGAGAGCTTTCACTCTCCTCCCCTGAAGGGGAGGGGTGCAGAAAAAGACAAATGACCGACCTCCAGAAGATCCTCAAGGCCAAGTCCCCTTTGACGCTCGCCGGCGTGCCGGCCGGGTTCCTGCCCGTGCTGCTCGCCGATCTGGCGCGCGCGGCCCCGGCGCGGACGCTGTTCGTGGCGCCCGACGAGCAGCTCGTCGCCAGTATCGCGGACACCGCCGCCTATTTCGCGCCCGAGCTGAATGTGATCCGCCTGCCCGGCTGGGATTGTCAGCCCTATGACCGCGCCTCGCCCTCGCTGCGGCGCGCCTCGGAGCGGCTGGCAGGCCTCCACGCGCTCCAGGCCGCGCCCAGATCGACGCAACTCGTCCTCACCACCGTCACCGCGCTCACCCAAAGAACCCTGACGCCGTTCCGCGTCCGCCAGCTTGTCGCCCGCCTCGCGCCCGGCGAGCGGATCGCGATCGACCGGCTGACCGCGATGCTGACCGCCAATGGCTATGCCCGCACCGACACCGTCCACGACGCGGGCGAATATGCGGTGCGCGGCGGCATCGTCGACCTCTTCCCCTCGGGCGAGGCGCAGCCGCTCCGCCTCGACTTCTTCGGCGACGAGATCGAGACGCTGCGCAGCTTCGATCCCGCGACCCAGCGCACCACCGGCGCGGTCGAGGCATTCACCCTCCTCCCCGCGTCGGAGGCGCTGCTCGACGAGGACAGCATCAGGCGCTTCCGCGGCCGCTATCGCGAAGTGTTCGGCGCGACCGCGACGGGCGATCCGCTCTACCAGGCGGTGAGCGAGGGGCGCCGCCTTGCCGGCATGGAGCACTGGCTGCCTCTGTTCGAGGACAGGCTCGCCACCGTGTTCGACCATGTCAGCGCCGACACGCTGTGGATCGCCGACGCGGGCGTCCCGGCGGCGATGGACGCGCGGCTGGAGGCGATCCGCGACTATCACGCCGCGCGCGTCGCCGCCGCCTCCTCGCAGCCCGGCGCCTATCGCCCGCTGGCGCCCGAGCAGCTCTATATCGGCGCCGAGGATTGGGCGGGCGCGGTCGACCGGCTGCCGATTCATGCCACCAACCCCTTCCACCAGCCCGACAGTGCGGCGGTGATCGACTTCGGCGTCGATGGCCCGCGCGACTTCGCGCCCGAGCGCGCGCAGGGCGGCAACGTCTATGCCGCCGTCGCCGATCATGTCGCGCGCGAGGGCAAGGCGGGGCGCAGGCGGATCATCGCCAGCTACTCGGCCGGCGCGCGCGAGCGGCTCTCGGGCCTCCTCGCCGACCACGGCGTCAAGCGCATAGTCGCGGCGGGAAGCTGGCAGGAGGCGCTGGGCGAGGCGGCCAAGGGCGCGGTGGCGCTGAGTGTCCTCCCCCTCGACCATGGCTTCACCGCGCCAGACATCGCGGTGCTCACCGAGCAGGACATGCTCGGCGACCGGCTCGTGCGCCGGGCCAGGCGGCGCAAGAGCGCCGACGCCTTCCTCGCCGAGTTGGCGACGCTCACGCCGGGCGACCTCGTCGTCCATGGCGACCATGGCATCGGCCGCTATGAGGGGCTGACCTCGATCCCGGTCGGCAAGGCGCCGCACGACTGCGTCGCGATCGAATATGCCGGCGGCGACAAGCTTTACGTCCCGGTCGAGAACCTCGAAGTCCTCTCGCGCTACGGCGCCGAGAACGAGGGCGTCTCGCTCGACAGGCTCGGCGGCGAGGCGTGGCAGCGGCGCAAGGCGCGGATGAAGGAGCGTATCCGCGAGATCGCGGGCGAGCTGCTCCGCACCGCCGCCGAGCGCGCGCTCCGCCCCGCGCCCGCGCTCGATCCCGACAGCGCCTTTCCCGCCTTTGTCGACCGCTTCCCCTTCGACGAGACCGAGGATCAGGACCGCGCCATCGACGACGTCCTCGCCGATCTTGCCGCCGGCCGGCCGATGGACCGGCTGGTGTGCGGCGACGTCGGCTTCGGCAAGACCGAGGTGGCGCTGCGTGCCGCCTTCGTCGCCGCCATGGCCGGGCAGCAGGTCGCGCTCGTCTGCCCGACGACGCTGCTCGCGCGCCAGCACCATCTCAATTTCGAGGAGCGCTTTCGCGGCTTCCCGATCCGGGTCGGCCGCCTCTCCCGCCTCGTTCCCGCCGCCGAGGCCAAGGCGACCAAGGAGGCGCTGGCCGACGGCACGCTCGACATCGTCATCGGCACCCACGCCCTCCTCGCCAAGGGCGTCGCGTTCAAGCGGCTCGGCCTCGTCATCGTCGACGAGGAGCAGCGCTTCGGCGTCACCCACAAGGAGCGGCTGAAGCAGCTCAAGAGCGACGTCCACGTCCTCACCCTCACCGCGACGCCGATCCCGCGCACGCTGCAGATGGCGATGTCGGGCCTGCGCGAGCTGTCGGTCATCCAGACACCGCCCGTCGACCGGCTCGCGGTGCGCACCTATGTCATGCCCTGGGATCCCGTCGTGCTGCGCGAGGCGCTGCTGCGCGAGCATTATCGTGGCGGCCAGGCCTATTTCGTCGTCCCGCGCATCGCCGACCTGGAGGAGATCGAGACCTTCCTGCGCGACGCGGTGCCCGAGGTGCGCGGCATCACCGCGCACGGCCAGATGGCGGCAGGCGAGGTCGAGGAGCGGATGTCCGCCTTCTACGACAAGCGCTATGACGTGCTGCTCTCGACCACCATCGTCGAGAGCGGGCTCGACATTCCGAGCGCCAACACGCTCATCGTCCACCGCGCCGACCGCTTCGGCCTTGCCCAGCTCTACCAGTTGCGCGGGCGCGTCGGGCGGTCGAAGACGCGCGCTTATGCCTATCTCACCACCCCGGCCGACCGCATCATCACCGAGACAGCCGACAAGCGGCTCAAGGTGCTTTCCGACCTCGACACGCTCGGCGCCGGCTTCCAGCTCGCCAGCCACGATCTCGACATCCGCGGCGCGGGCAATCTCGTCGGCGACGAGCAGTCGGGGCACATCAAGGAAGTGGGCTTTGAACTCTACCAGTCGATGCTCGAGGACGCGATCCTGGAGGCCAAGGCCGGCGGATCGACCAGCTTCACCCCGCGCGACGCCTTTTCGCCGCAGATCAATGTCGAGGCGCCGATCCTCATCCCCGAGGACTATGTACCCGATCTCGACCTGCGCATGGGCCTCTACCGCCGCGTCAACGACCTGGAAACCCGCGACCAGATCGAGGCCTTCGCCGCCGAGCTGATCGACCGTTTCGGCAAGCTGCCGCCGCCGACGCAGAACCTCCTCACCGTCATCGAGGTCAAGCAGAACTGCGTCGCCGCCAGCGTCGCCAAGCTCGACGCGGGGCCGAAGGGCGCGCTCGTCACCTTCCACAACGACAGCTTCCCCAACCCCGCCGCGCTCATCGCCTATGTCCAGAAGCTCGAAGGGTCGGCGCGGCTGCGGCCGGACAACAGGCTCGTCATCACCCGCCCCTGGGCGAGCGGCGCGGCGCGGCTCAACGGCGCGCTGCAACTCTCGCGCGGGCTCGCCAAGGCGGCGGGCGCCCCCTAGTCGGCGAGCGCTGCGGCCACCCAGCGCTGCACCGCCTCGGACGCCTCGGGCGTGAGGCGGAGGAAGGTGCGGCGCTTGTCGTCGCGGTCGGCGACCCGTTCGATGATGCGCTGGCGCAGCATCTTGTCGATCCAGCGCAGCGCGGTCGTGCTCGGCACCCCCGACGCGATGCACGCGCTCGACACCGAAACGGTCCGGCCGAGCAGTTCGTTGGCGTAAAGATCGAGCAGGATGTCCCAGGCGGGATCGGCGAACAGATTGCTGCCGAGCAGCGCCCCGCGCTGCTGCCGGACGCGCAGGTAACGCCGGACCCGTGATGCCTCGCCGACGCGGCCGATAGGCGGACGCGGCACCTCGCGCAGGCGCGCCCCCCGCCCTGGCAGGTCGGTCATGAGGCCCGCGACGCGGAGGCCGAGCCGGCTCATGCCAGCCGCTCCCGCCGGGGCGTGTCGACAACGCCGGCCCTGTGATCCTCCAGAACGCCGAACAGCATCACCAGCAACATCGGCAGCGACCAGACCGACTCCATGGCGTAATAGAGGGCGGCGCCCATGGGCATTAGCGCCATGGCGACATGCGCCATCACGCAGGGCAGCTGAAATCCCGCCGCCCAGATCGTCCAGAAGCGCCGGCTGCGCAGCGCGAGCGCCACGATGCCGACAAGCAGCGCGGTGTCGATGCTGAACAGCCACGGCCGCAGCACGTCCCAGCCGCGATCGAGCCGGTCGGTGGTCATCGTCGCGATGGACGCCAGGACCAGCATCGCGGTGAGCCCGCGCCCGTCGCGCCCGCCATAGCGCAGCGCGAAGACGGCGCTCAGCAGCAGAAGCAGCAAGAAGAGAAGGGGTGGGGGCACGGCGGCGCGGCTCCGGCAGCTCGGGTCGCGTGAAGCGGGTTTAGCCGATTAGGGCGGTGAGGCCCATATAGGCCATCACGATCGCCAGCATGGTGGCGGTGCCGGCGGCCGCCACGCGGATGATGTCGAAGCTTCTGGTCGTCCATGCCGCGTCATTGTACCTCCCCCCGATCGGCGGCAGTCCGAGCCACGACCGAGGCTCTGTCGACTCTGCGTCGCCACCGGGCGCCACGCTGACGTCGCCGGCCGGGTCCGCAAGCGCCGGCATTCTCAATTGAGAGGCGTCCTGAGAAAGAACCGCCGCCTTATCGAGCGCGGCGAAGAGGGCGGCGCTCTCGACCCGGTTCGCGCTGCCCAACACCTTGCCGGCGGCATAGAGATACTGGTCGATCGTGGAGGGGGAGAGGCCGGTACGGGCGGCGATCACCTTGGAGGAGACGATGCCGTCCGCCACGAGCCGCAGGCACTGACGCTGCGACTCGGTTAGGCGCTCAATTCTGTCGTCTCGCATATCCGTAATCGTCAGTTCTTCCGCGACCTGCCGGCGTCTTAGCTGAAATAGATATCCACCGCTGTTTCAACAGCATATAGATATTGCACCAGCGGCACAATTTTGTGGATCAAGATTGCGCGAATGTCGCCAGCCGCGCCGTGTCGACCGGCGGGGCGCGCAGGAACCCCTGGTAGATGTCGCAACCCGCGCGGGCGAGCAGGTGGAGCTGCTCCTCGCTCTCCACCCCCTCGGCGATCACGCAGAGTCCCAATGTCTTGGCCATGTCGATGATGGCGCGCACGATCACCCGGTCGCGCCCCGTCCCGCCGATGTCGCGGGCGAGGCCGCTGTCGATCTTGAGATAATCGAGCGGCAGTGACTTGAGGTAGGACAGGCTCGAATAGCCGGTGCCAAAATCGTCGATGGCGATGGCAACCCCCGCCTCGCGCAGCGCGGCCATGATCTCGGCGGCCGCGTCGATCGATTCGATGAGGCCGCTTTCGGTCAGCTCCACCGTCAGCCGGCCGCGCGGAAAGCCGGAGGCATCGACCATGGCGAGGAACTGTTCGACGAAGCCCGGCTGGGCGAGGTCGGCGGCGGTGAGGTTGATGGCGAGGCGGAGCGAGGCGAGCGCGCCGCCCCACCCCGCCGCCTCAGCCAGCGCCCGCGCCTGGATATGGTCGGAGAGCGGGAGGAGGAAGTCGGAACGTTCCGCGACCGCGAACAGCGCTCCCGCGCCCAGATCGCCGTGCACCGGATGATGCCAGCGCGCCAGCGCCTCCACCCCCACCATGGCGTCGTCGGCGGTGCGAAATTGCGGCTGGAACAGCAGCTGGATCTCGCCCCGGTCGAGCGCGAGGCGCAGGTCGCTGTCGAGCCGGTCCTGATCGAGCTCGAGGCTGCGCCGGTTGGCGACCCGCAGGCGGATGCTGCCCTGCCCGCCCGACCCGCGCGCGTCGGCCAGCGCCGATCCCGCCCGGCGCAGCAGCCGCTCGGCATCGTCCCCCGCCTGCGTCAGCGCGATGCCGCCGCGCGCGGTGAGGCGGATGAGGTGGTCGCCCGCGTTGAACGGCCGCTCGACCTCGCCAAGCAGCTGGCGGGCGATGAAGCTGCCGCGCTCGATCCGCTGCTCGCGCGTCTGGCCGGCCGCGGGCAGGCCGATCAGGAATTCGGCGCCGGCGACGCGCGCGACCATCACCTCCTTGCCCACCAGATCGGCGAGCAGGCGGGTGAGGCGCAGCGCGACCCGGCTCAGCATCGCGTCGCCCAGCACCGCGCCATAGGCGGTGTTGATCCGATCGAAATCGCTGATCGCGAGCAGGAGGAGCACCGGCTCCCGCCCCGCCATCAGCTCATGCCCGACCCAGCCGAGCGCGCCGCGCCGGCTCGCGAGCCCGGTCATGAAATCGCGGTCGCGATTGTCGGTGCTGCGCGCGGTGTCGAGCGCCTCGATCTCGCCGCTGAAGCCGGTGCTGTCGGGGTAGAGATGATGGACGAGCCGCCGTCCCGGCTGCCCGCGAACCCCGTGCGCGAAGGCGGCGGGCATCAGATTGTCGACCGTCTGGCGGATCGCGGCGATCGCGCCGGCGCGCTCGGCCCGGTCGAGCTGGCGGACCAGGTCGGTGACGCCCCAGCGGCGATAGTCGACGCCCGGCGCCACCTCCTCGATCAGGCTGGCGAGCGCGGGGCTGATCGAGAGCGTGCGTTGCGCGCCGTTCCAGCGCCAGAACAGCGCGTCGCCCCGCTGGACCGCATGGCGGTTGCGCACCGCCTGGAGGCTGCCGACCAGCCGCTCGGCGAGCCGGTCGGCGCAGAGCAGCGCCGCGCGCAGCCGCGCCTCGTCGACCGGCGGCTCAAGAAAATGCGTCGCGCCCGCGCCGATCAGCCGGGGCAATGCCGGCGCGAGCACCGCGTCGACCAGGATCAGCATCGCCCCGCCCGACGCCTCGACCGCCTCGGCGAGGCTGCCGACCAGCACCAGCGCCTCCGCCTCGCTTTGCCCGCGCGCGTCGATCAGCGCGGTGCGCGCGAGGCTGCCGAGATAGCGGCTCTCGGCCCGCTCGCGCCGCCGCGCCGCCACCGGCTTCCATCCCGCCCGCGTCGCGAGCCGGGTCAATTCGTCCCGCGCGAGCGGCGAGAGGATGAACAGCGGCACGCCCTCGCCGCCGGGCGTCCCGTCGCTCTCCTCGGCGCCTTGTGCTGCCAATGCCCTGTCGCCCCGTTGCGCTTGCCCCGCGCATCGCCTAGTTCATCGCCATGGCCGATGCAATTGCCGCCGCCGCGCCGACGCTCCGCGGGCTGACCGACGGCCATGGTCGCCGCATCGACTATCTGCGCATCTCGGTGACCGACCGCTGTGACCTGCGCTGCCGTTATTGCATGGCGGACAAGATGACCTTCCTGCCGCGCAAGGACATCCTCACGCTGGAGGAGATCGGCGTCATCGCCGACGCCTTCATCGCGCGCGGCGTGCGCCGCATCCGCCTTTCGGGCGGGGAGCCGCTGGTGCGCCGCGACTTCACCGAACTCGCCCGGCGCATCGGCCGCCATGTGGCGCGGGGGACGCTCGACGAGCTGACGCTCACCACCAACGGCACCCGCCTCGCCCTCTTCGCGGACGAGCTGGCGGCGGCCGGCATCCGCCGCGTCAATGTGAGCCTCGACAGCCGCGACCCGGCCCGCTTCGCCGCGATCACGCGCGGCGGTGACGTGCATCAGGTGCTCGCCGGGATCGACGCGGCGCACAGCGCGGGCCTTTCGGTCAAGATCAACATGGTCGCGCTGCGCGGCGTCAACGAGGACGAGGTGCTGCCGATGCTGCGCTGGTGCGCCGCGCGGGGCCACGACCTCACCCTCATCGAGACGATGCCGCTCGGCATGGTCGAAGACGACCGCACCGATCGCTATCTCCCGCTGCACGAGGCGATCGCGCCTGCGCGCGCGGCCTATGAGCTGGTCCCCTCGCCCCACCGCACCGGCGGCCCGGCGCGTTATTTCGACGTGCCGGCGCTCGGCGCCCGGCTTGGCCTCATCACGCCCCTGAGCGACACTTTCTGCGCGGGGTGCAACCGGATGCGCCTCACCTGCGAGGGGCGCATCTATATGTGCCTGGGCCATGACGATCATGTCGATCTCAAAGCCGCGTTCCGCGCCGGCGGCACTGCCGCGCTCGACGCGCTGCTCGACCGCGCGCTCGCCGCCAAGCCCGAGCGCCACCGTTTCGCCATCGACGCCGCGACCCCCGCGACGCGGCGGCATATGAGCGTGACCGGCGGCTGACCGCCATGCCCCGGCTCGCCCTCCTCGCTTCGACGACCGAGGCGGCGCGCGAGGCCGAGCGCAGGCTGCGCGCCAGCTATCCTTTCGGTCCGTTGGAGGAGGCCGAGATCGTCGTCGCGCTGGGCGGCGACGGCTTCATGCTCCAGACGCTGCACGCCATGCTCGAAGCGCGGCGGATCGTGCCCGTGTTCGGCATGAACCTCGGCACTGTCGGCTTCCTGATGAACGAATGGCGGCTTGACGGCCTCGAATCGCGGATCGAACGCGCGAAGCCGTTCAAGGTCAACCCGCTGCGGATGAAGGTCGAGACGGTCGATGGCGAGCAGCTTTCGCTCCCCGCCATCAACGAGGTGTCGCTGCTGCGCGAGACGCGCCAGACCGCCAAGCTGGAAGTCTCCGTCAACGGCCGCGTCGTCATCCCCGAGCTGGTGTGCGACGGCGTGCTGGTGGCGACGCCGGCGGGCTCCACGGCTTACAATCTCTCCGCCCATGGCCCCATCCTGCCTTTGGGCTCCGGCCTCGTGGCGTTGACGCCGATCAGCCCGTTCCGCCCCCGGCGCTGGCGCGGGGCGATCCTGCCGGAAAAGACGCGGGTGCAGTTCCGCGTGCTCGACGCGGTCAAGCGCCCGGTCTCGGCCGTGGGCGACCAGCGCGAGGTGCGCGACGCGCGTAGCGTCGAGGTGTCGATCGACATCGTGATGGCGCTCACCCTGCTGTTCGATCCCGAGCACACGCTCGACGACCGCATCGCGGCCGAGCAATTTATCGCCTGAGCCCCTTGCGCAGCGCGGAAATCCGCTGCTATAGGCGCGGCCTGCCCGAAACCGGGCTGCTCCCCGATAGCTCAGCGGTAGAGCATTCGACTGTTAATCGAATGGCCGTAGGTTCGAATCCTACTCGGGGAGCCAGTTTCCTTCCGCAAGCGCCTGAAAAAGATCAAGTTTCAGTCATTCGGCTTCGCGCGTTCCCTCATTTGCCTTCACATTGATGTTCCGCTGGCGGGTAACCTGCGCTCACAAGCCTGCCGAACGGCTTTGGGCTGAAGCCACCATCTTTTCCACCGCTGCCGGCTGAGTTGCGATCAGCGAGGGCCGTGCTTGCGGCAAACCTTCACCGTCGGCAGGCCCGCCTCCCGCTCCTTGATCCTGCCGATGATCTGTCCCTCGGAAAAACGGCTCTTTCTCATTCGTCTGCTCCTTCGCGTCGGGCAGACGCTACATCAAATCGAGGGAACCAGCGGGACGCAGGTCATTGGCGTTGCTTCAAATTCCCGCCGATCGCAAGCCGCCAGCACCGATGATACCTGTTCAGTCGGGCCATTTCGACAAGCTCTTTCGCGATGCCAAACGCGATGCGGGGCTATCCCAGATGCACTCTCGCGACAGCGGTCGGGAGGCGGCAACCATAGCGGCCCCCAAGTAAACCAAGGCCTGTCACAAAGCTATGGGCGCTCATCTTACCGCCGCGACAAGCGCTGCCCTTATCAATTTTCAGAACAAGGATATGGCGTTCGCTTCGTTCACCTCGCGGAGGCAAGTTCCTATCGCGGTTCGCGTCACTTCACGGCCATCGGCCGCGAAGCGGGGGCAAGGGGACAATGGGGAGAGCTTCGTCGTCATCCGGCGGCTTTTCGCGCACCGGCACGACCGTGCTTGCCGTCGTCGCGGGTTGGGCGATGCCGGAGGCGGCTCTGGCGCAGCGCGTTGACGACAATGTGGTCGCCTCGGCCAATGATGCCTTCGGTCAGTCGGTCGGCAACGAGCGGATCGGGCTTTACGGCGCCGACGATGTACGCGGCTTTTCTCCGGTCGACGCGGGCAACGCCCGGATCGAGGGGCTCTACTTCGCCCCGGTCGACCGGCTGCCCAACCGGCTGGTGCGCGGCAATCGCGTGCGGGTGGGCATCGCCGCACAGGGATATGCATTTCCGGCCCCGACCGGCATTGTCGACTATGAACTGGCCGCAAGCGGGCAGAGCCACCAACTCACCCTCGGCCTCGAACGAGCACAGTTCGGTTCGCTGGTAGCCAGCGTCGATAGCCAGTTCGCCATCTCGGATGGCCTGCGCGGCGCGGTCGGCGGGACGGTGCGGCGGCAGAACCGTCACGAGGGCGGCAATTTCAAATCGTACATCCTGTCCGGCGGCCTTGGCTGGCGTCCGTATCACGGCGCGAGCGTGCTGGCGTTCTGGGGCAAGACACGCACCTATAACGACGAGGCCGCACCGTCGATCTTCCCCGGCGGAAACTATCTGCCCCCGAAAATCAGCCGTCGGGCGATGATCGGCCAAAGCTGGAGCGACCGCGATAACACGCAGGAAGTCTTCGGCGCGCTCGCCAAGCTGCCGCTGGGCACGTGGCGGGTCGAGGCCGGGCTGTTCCGCGCGGAGCGCCGCGTCGACTCCAATTTCACCGACCTGTTCGCCGATCTGCGGCCCGACGGCACCATTGCCAACCGGGTCATGGTGGTCGACGGCAACAATGTCGACCGGACCTTGTCGGGAGAGGCGCGAGTCATCGGCACGTTTGGGGACGGCGGCCTTGCCCATCGGCTGACGCTCAGCCTGCGTGGCCGCGCGGGACACCGACGATTCGGCGGGGTGCAGCGCATCGCGCTCGGTCCGAGCAGCCTCAATTTCGCGGACGAACGCCCCAAGCCCGTCTTCGCGCTCGGCCCCGACGACACCGACATGTCGAGGCAGGCAACGCTGGGCCTGTCCTATGCGATCACCCGGCCTGGCCGGTTCCTCGTCGACATCGCGCTGTCGGGTTCCCGCTACCGCAAGGAGGTCCGCTTCGCCACGACAGGCCGGTCCATGTCCGTTCGTGATACCCCCGTCACGGTGAGCCTTACCGGCTCCTACAATTCGTCGCGGGCGGTGACATTCTACTTCGGTCATGTGCGCGGCTTCGAGGAAGTGGCCGTCGCGCCGCAAAACGCCGCCAACCGCGGCTCGGTGCCGGCGGCAATTCGGACCCGTCAGACCGATCTGGGGCTGCGTTACGCGGTGACCTCCAACCTCAGCCTCGTCGCCGGCGTGTTCGCGATCACCAAGCCATACTATAATCTCGACGACGAGTCGGTCTATCGCCAGCTCGGCTCATCGTCCAACAGGGGGGTCGAGTTATCGCTGGCCGGTAGTGTTCGGCCGGGCGTGACGGCGGTTATCGGCAATGTGCTGATCGACTCGCGGATCAGCGGCGAACTCGTCGAGGAAGGTCGGATCGGGCGTCGTCCGATCGGCACCGTCCGGCGCCGGACCATCGCCAGCATCGACTGGCGGTTGAAGCAAGGCACGAGCCCGCTGTCTTTCGATCTGGCGTTCGAAGGGCTCTCGGCCCGCGTTGGCAATCTTTCAAACAGCCTGATGGCCCCGCCGCGCGAAACCGTCGATCTGGGTATGCGCTACCGGTTCAGCGTCGGTTCCACCCGCGCGCTTCTGCGGCTTCAGGTGGCCAATCTGTTCGACGATTATGGCTGGCAGGTCGCGGCGAACGGGGCGTTCCAGTATTCCGCCAGCCGGCGATTGCTCGCCGAACTGCGCCTCGATCTTTAGCAGGCTGCTGAAGAACGCGCCATTTCACAAGTGATGGCGTGCTATTTGGCCCCTGGCGGTTGGATTTTTGGGTTTGCGAGAGGTATTCCGCCTGTCATCGAACCATTCCGGCTCGCTGCATGGCTATCATGATGCCGCCCCGATGATTTTGGGCAGCCTGTTAGAGCGGAACCGGCGGCGGCTTGACTTCCAGGTCCGGCGCGAAGGTCAGGTGACAAGCGACGCAACGCGCGTTGATCGCCTCGCCGGCAACCGTCAACGCTTGCAAATCCTTGCGTTCGGCCGCATCCGCGCTCGCCGTCGCAGCGGCTTGCAGTTCTCCGGCCAGCTTGTCCCAACGGCGATCATCGAGTCGGTAAGGCACGCCGCGCAGCACGATCGCCAGCTGACGAAGCGTCAACGCGTCGCTCTCGGCATCTTCCCATTCCTCGTCGGTCTTCGGCTCGCCCGAATGGTTGCCGGCGACGTCGCTTTCCAGCGCGGTCCAGGCCCAAAGCTGCGCCGCGTTGCGCTGCATGACATGGCCCATCAATTCGGGCAGCGGCAAGGCTGGACCCGCATCGCGCTTGGCTCCCACCGCGGTTGTTGCGATTGCCGCCGCCGCCACGGTCATGGCAGCGATCAGGGCGGTCTTCGGCGTCATCACGACAGCCTCGTCATGGCATTGGTCACGGCAACGTCCCCCTAGTCGATGTGCTGCGCGCGCGCTTCCTTATCGTTTGCCAGGGCCGGGAGTAAGGGACTGTTTGTCATATCAACATGCGGACAGGGACGAAGCGGGACAAAGCAGGATTCGTGATTCCGGTGGCGCATCTTGTCAGTTCCATTGCCGGCACAGTGCGGTCAGACTCACGACGCTTGATCCATGCGCAATTCTCTACTAACGAAGTAGATAGCTGCTACCCTTCGCAGGATGCTGCGCTTCGACAATAGGGGGAAGGCGCAATGTCCATGTTCGCGATCAGCAGCGTCCAGCCTGCCGCCGCTCGGGCGGGTGCCGGCCTGCAGAGGATGGCGTGAATTTCCAGCAACTGCGCTACGTCCGCGCGGCCGTGAAGAACGAGCTCAATCTTACGAAGGTGGCCAACGAACTGTTCACGTCGCAGTCGGGAGTCAGCAAGCAGATCCGCGAACTCGAGACCGAACTGCGCTTCGATATCTTCGTGCGACGGGGGAAGCGCCTCGTGGGGCTGACCCCGGCGGGCGAGAGTGCCGCCCGCGTGGTGGATCGCCTCCTGCAGGAGGCCGAGAATCTCAAACGGCTGTCAGACCAGTTCGCGCAGGCGGACGAGGGACGGCTGATTATCGCCGCCACGCACAACCAGGTCAATTATGTGCTGCCTCGCCTGCTCATCCGCTTCGCCGAGCTGTTCCCGAAGGTGGAGGTGGAGCTTTTGCAGGGTAGCCCGGCCTATGTCGCCGATGCGCTTGCACGGGGCGCGGCCGATATCGGCGTGGCGACCGAGGCGGTGGACGGCAATCCGCATCTGGAAACCCATGCCTGCTTCACATGGCGCCACGTCGCGATCGCACCGGACACGCACCCGCTGTTCGACATCGCCGCGCCGACCCTTGCCGACATAGCGCGCTACCCCGTCATCACCTACAATGCCGAGTTTTCCGGCGGGTCACGTATCATTGACACGTTCGAGCGGGCAGGCCTCGAGGTCGACCTGCGCCTGCGCGCCATGGATGCGGACGTCATCAAGACCTATGTGCGGCTTGGCGCCGGCGTCGGGATCGTCGCCGAAATGGCGGTCGGCGACAGCTCGCTCGATGGCCTTCGCGTCGTTCCCGGTTCCGAACTGCTGTTCGGCAGCAGCACGACGAAGATCGCGCTGCAGAAAGGGACATTGCTGCGCAATTACGCCTACGAGTTCATCGCCATGCTGGCGCCGCATCTCGATCCCCAGGTGCTGAGTGGCAACGCGCGGGTACCGCGCGCGGCCATCACCCACCGTGGCATCGTGGGATTCAGGGACCGCCATGACATCCATGTCGATGCCGCATCTCCCGCCGCCGGGCGGGATTTCGCGCCTGTCGAAGCGACCGCGCGCACGGCCCCGCCATCATTGACGCAGGATTTTTCATGAAGACTTTCGATCGTCGAGATTTTCTGGTCGCAGCCGGGCTGTCGATCGCATCGATGCCCGCGCTGGCCGCCGGTCGCACGATGCAATTGCCCTTCGGCAACGGCGTCCGGCCGCTCGTACGGTTCCCGCAGAAGCGCGAGATGATCCTGCTCACCAACCGCCCGCCGCAGCTGGAGACGCCATTCTCGGTCTTCAACGACGGGGTCATCACGCCCAACGACGCTTTCTTCGTGCGCTACCACCTGTCAGGATTGCCTGTGGCGATCGATCCGACGCAGTTCCGCCTGCGCATCGGGGGACATGTCGACAAGCCGCTCAGCCTGTCGCTCGGCGGGCTGAAGCGCGACTTTCCCGTGACGGAGATCGTCGCGGTCAACCAGTGCTCGGGCAACAGCCGCGGTTTTTTCGAGCCGCGCGTGGGCGGCGGCCAGCTGGGCAACGGCGCGATGGGGAACGCACGCTGGCGCGGCGTACCGCTCAAGGCGCTGCTCGACGCGGCGGGCGTGCGCGCGGGTGCGCGGCAGGTGACGTTCAACGGCCTCGACAATCCGCCGGCGGACACCATTCCCGATTTCGTCAAGGCGCTGGATATCGACCATGCGCGGGACGGCGAAGTCCTTGTGGCGTTCGCCATGAACGGCGCCGACCTGCCCTTCCTCAACGGCTATCCGCTGCGCCTCGTCGTGCCGGGATACTACGGCACCTACTGGGTCAAGCATCTCGACGAGATCAACGTGGTGGACGCCCAGTTCGACGGCTACTGGATGAAGTCCGCCTATCGCGTCCCGGACAATGACTGCCACTGCGTCGTCCCCGGTCAGAAGCCGGACAAGACGATCCCGATCGACCGCTTCAACGTGCGATCCTTCATCACCAGCCATGCGAGCGGCGCGAAGGTGCCCGCGGGCGGAGCCGTGCCGTTGCGCGGTATCGCCTTCGCGGGCGGTTCGCCGGTCGCGCGCGTGCTCGTTTCGGCCGATGATGGCCAGAACTGGGCGGAGGCGCGGCTGGGCGAGGACTTTGGGCGCTATGCCTTCCTCGAATGGCGACATGCCGCGACGCTGCCCAAGGGAACGCACCGCCTCAAGGTCCGCGCCTTCACCGCCGCCGGCGAGGCGCAGCCGCTCGAGCCGCGCTGGCAGCCCGCCGGCTATATGCGCAACGTCGTCGAAGCCATCGATGTGGAGGCTCTGTGATGCGTGCCGGATCGTTCGCTCTTGCCGGCGCCGTCGCGCTGTTGTCCGGCGTGCTCGTCGCGAAGCCCCATGCCTACAGCTTGCCCGAGGACGCGGTACCCGCGGAACTGTCCGACACGGACGGCGCGCTGGTCGTCAACAATTGCTCGGCCTGCCACTCGCTCGAGTACATCGTCACCCAGCCACGCGGCAAGGGCGCGCAATTCTGGAAGGACTCCGTCGCCAAGATGGTGGCGGTGTACAAGGCGCCGCTCGATCCGGGGGACACCGACGCGGTGGCCGCCGTGCTGGCCAAGAAGTTCGGCTGAACCGATCCCCGGTCCGGTCAGCGGTCGATGACGGGGGCGTCCGATGGTACGCCCACCGCTCCGCCGCCGAACGGACCGTTGTTCTCGGCGCAGATACGTTCGCTGTGCTCATATTGGAGCGGCTTGCCGGGCGCGTTGACCGGCTTGACGTCGAAGTGCCAGCCATCGGGCTTGTCGGCGACGGTGTAGCGACGTGCCGGAATCGTCGCGGTCCAGGGCCGTGCATAAACCGTCGGATCGGTAAAGGTCGCCACGTAGTTGAAGCGCTGGCCGTCGCGATCGAAGATGAAACGTTCGGAGACGGTCGCGTTCTCGGTCATGAAGTCGCCATAGCGGCCGAACAGCGCCTTGCCGTTGTTGTTGCGCACATCGACGACCAGCGTGTTGCCCTCCCAATGCCCGCGCGAGTCGCCGTTCCAGAGCTTGATCGCGGGGGAGAGATGCGGCGATCCGTCCAGCTTGATGATCCGCGTGCCCGAATCGAACAGGAACAGGACGTAGCCGGGATATTGCCGCACCTCATAGCCGTGCCACATGAACGACTTGGGCACGCCGGCCGGGGCGCAGCGCGCCAGCGGCTCGACATAACGCGGCTTGGTCGGGTTGGGGAAGTTTTCGGCGAAATCCCGCTGCAAGGCGCGCGCGGCGGGAAGATAGGGGATCTGCCCGTCGGCCGGATCGGACACGCGGCTCGGCGCGCGCTGTTCGCGGGGGAGCTTCGCCGCCGCCGACGGCTCGCCCGGAGGGCCGGCTTGCGGATCGGTGAAGTTGCTGTGGTTCGAGATCGTGTTCGACCAGAACCCCCCGACATCGGGCTGGCCATCGGCAAGCCTCGGCCCAGTCCAGTCGCCCGACGCGATGACCGGAACCTCTTTCTGCCAGCGGTTAACCTGCTGGGGGGCCGGTTGCGGCGCGGGCGTCGCGTCCTGCGCCCATAGCGGTGCGGCGATAGCTGCCAGAAGCGCCGCCGCTGCGGCACGAACGGTGTTGCGTTTCATTACGGGCCGTCCTTGTGCGGATAATACTGCTCATATTCGAGCGTGTAGCAATAATCCTCGATCAGCTGGAAACCCTTGTCGCGGCGGCGGTGAAGCAGGACGCTGATCGTCCATGGCCGCGTATAGATCGCCGCTTCATCCAGCGTGGCGCTGTACGCGATCGTGTTGGCATCGAGAAAAGTCCAGCGCTCGACCACATGGAGGTCGGGTCCGTGGAAATTGCCAGCGCGATCGAGCCAGGTCTCCTCGTTGAAGTCCACCGCGTCCACGACCAGCGTGTCGCCCTCCCAATGGCCCCGGCTGTCGCCCAGCCAGAATTCTTGATGCTTTTCGGTCGGATGATCGGACCCGTCGGTGTGGATCGTGCGTACCTGATGGCCGAACTGGTGGACGAGCGTCAGATCCTGCGGGCGCTGGAAGATCTGGAACGGCGCGGGGTAATAGACGCCGCGCGGCACCCCCAGCACCCAGCATTTGAGACGCGGATCGTCCTTTGCCCGCGCGGCGAAATTGTCGTTCCGCCGTTTGAGCGCCTCGGCCGTGTACGGGATCGTGCCGGTGTCGACGACACCCGGCCCCGGCGGCGCATCGCGGCGACCGGCATGGGGTTCGAGATCATAGTCGGCTTCGCCCAGCACCTGCCAGATGCCGGAAAAGTCGGGTTTGCCGTCGGCCTGCCGCGGAATGGGGAGTGCGGCTTCCGCGGTCTTCACCGCCCGCTTGGCCGGAGCGGCCGCCGGCATCATGAGCGCGGCCGAAGCCGCCAGCAGCATCGCCGCCCGTGCGATCATGTCACTTCGCCAGCGGCGGCGGCGGCGCATCCGGCGCGCTGCCGGTATGGACCTGCCGGCCGCCCGGCAGCACGACGGTGGTCGCATAGCCGAAGGGTCCGCCGTTCTTCGCCTTGTACCCCGCGAGGCGGATCGGCACTCCGGCATGGACGTTGTCGCGCGTCACGCCATTGTCGCGCAGCGAGGTCGGCGTGCCGAACTCGAAGCCCCAGTTGGTGACCGATCCGTCCTTGTTCTTGACGTCGAGATAGATCCAGCTGTGGGGATTGACGAAGCGTACCTTGGTCACCACGCCCTCAACGACCAGCGGCTTGGAAGAATCGAACTCGGCGGCGAAAGCGTGGTGCGCGAGGCTGGCGGCAGGCAAAACCGCCAATCCTGCCAGCGTAGCGGCCGCGATCATGAACGATGTGCGATTCATCGTGACAGACTCCTTCAATATTTCACCCGCAGCAGCGCCCCGACGTAACGACGCGGCCCGATGCCGTCATAGCCCACCGGAGCACTGTTGCTGAAGTCGTTGACGCTGGTGGTGTACCGGGTGTCGAACAGGTTCTTGGCGACGATGTCGAACTCCGTTTCGACTCCGCCGATTTGCTTGGCGACGCCGATACCCGCGTCGGTCAGATGATAGCCCTTCTGATAGCCATAGGGCGACAGCAGCTGCTCCAGATTTTGGGACGAGCGGTAGGTGTCGTTGGCGAAGATGCGCAGCGAGACGCCCGAATTGCCGATGGGGCCGTCATAGTTGAAGCCGACGATCGTGTTCCACTTGGGCGCCCCGACCACCTGCTTGCCGGTGTTGTTGCACACCGGAACAGTAGACGGGACATTACGCGGGCAGGTCGCGGTCGACCAGTCGGTGTAGATCGCCTCGTTGTAGGCGCCGCCGAAGTTGAGCGAGAGGGCGCTGCTGACCCTCAGATGGCCGTCAAGCTCGATCCCGCGCGCACGCACAGCCGGGATATTGCCCAGCCGCGAGCTGAACCCCGTCGCCGACTGCGGATCGGCATAGCTGGTGACGTTCTGATAGTCACGGACCTTGGTATGGTAGAGGTTGACGTTGATCTGCAGCACCTTGCGGAAAAACGCCCCCTTGATGCCGAGTTCGAAGTCGGTCGTCTTTTCAGGCTTGATGTTGGCGCGGGCTCCATCGTTGAGGAACGCGACCGCGCCCGACTTGCCGCCGCCGCTCGCCGACGCATAGAGCAGCACATCGTCGGCCAGCTTGTAGCTCGGGTTGATGAGCCATGAGGTCGAGCCGGTGCGGATCGGCGTACCGGCGATGTCGGTGTAGGACGCGCCGGTCTGGGCTGCCCGGATCGCGTCCGCAGTGGCATTGCCGGTCGGCGTAAGCGCGCGGCCGTCGATGAAGGTCGCGCTTCGGGACGTGATGCTGTCCTTCTGTTCCCAGGTGTAGCGCAGCCCGGCGGTGATGATCAGCCGGTCGGTCAGCTTCCAGTTCGCCTGGCCGAAGAGCGCCTCGCTCTTCGAAACCGGGTTCTGGAAGGTGCGCGAGAACACATCCTCCAGCGACGCGCGCAAAATTGGCAGATTGGCGGGCGTGTTCAGCGTGCTGTACTGCGAGTTGGAGGCGTAGAAGGCACCCGCGTCCCGGCCGTAGAGGTTGCGGCTCGTCGTCTCGGTGTCGATCTTGAACAGGTAGAGGCCGGCCTGGAAATCGATCCGGCTCGTCAGATTGCCGCTGACGCGCAGCTCCTGCGAGAGCTGATCGGTATCGACAAGGGTACCGCCGCGCGCGATCTGGAACCGCGTCTGCTCGCTGTCGTTCTTGGCGTCGAAATGAAGCGTCCGCCAGGCCGATATCGATTTGATGTGCAGCGGCCCGGTGTCCCAGTCGGCGATCAGCGAAATACCGCTGTTGCGGGTGATCAGCGGTTCGGCCTGGTCGAGATCGATCCGCGTCCACGATCCGATGATCGGCACATAGCCGTTGAAATAGGGGCGCGCGAGCCGCGTCGAATAGGTGATGCTGCGGGGCACCCCGCCGTCGAGCGTCGCGGGATCGATGATGGCAGGCTTGGTGTTCGACTTCTCGTCGGTCTCCGCGCTGTCGGCATTGAGCCTCAGCGAGAAGTTGTCCGAAGGCTTGAGCAGCAGCTGCACCCGCCCGCCCCAGCGATTATGCTCGTGCCAGCGGCCGCCGCGCGCGGGATTGACGTTGAGGATGTCGCCATCCTGCTTGTCGAGGAAGAAGGACGCGCGGAAGGCGAGCACATCCTCGATGATCGCGGCGGAATAGGAACCGCGCGCCTTGAACGCCCTGCGCGTGAAGCCCTTTTCCAGCTCGAGCGTGCCTTCGGGCGTGAAGCTCGGTGCCTTGGTCGTATATTTGATGACGCCCAGCGAGGTGTTCTTGCCGAGCAGCGTGCCCTGCGGCCCGCGAACGACCTCGACCTGCTGCAGATCGGTGAAATCCTGGTACGTCATGCCGACATGGTCGAGGAACACGTCGTCGACGATCGTGCCGACTGCGGCTTCCATATTGTCGTTGCCGCTGGTCTTGCCGATGCCGCGCAGCGAGACGCCGGTACGGCGCGCATTGGGCGTCGTCGCGGTCAGGCCGGGCGAGCGCTGCGTCAGGTCGGCGATGGTGAACACGCGCTGCTTGGCGACGGTGTCGCCGTCGAGCACCGTGATCGGAATGGGAACATCGTTGATGTTCTCCTCACGGTTGCGGGCGGTGACGATGATGTCCCCGGCACCGCTGACGCCGTCGGCGTCAGCCGCAGCGTCGGCCGGTGCCGGCGCCGTCTGGGCATAAGCGGCGGAGGCGGTGGTGAGCAGCAGCGCCGCTCCCAGCGTCCGCGCACGGATGGAATAGTGATGCATGATGAAGTCCCCCCACGAAGCCTGTCGTCCCGGTCACTTGCCGGGGCGGTCGACGCCCTTGGTCAGCGTCGCGATGCGGTAGGCCGAGCCCCGGCCGACGGCGTAGAGATGGGCATGTTCCTTGCCCCCGAAGGCCAGGTTCTGCGGCTGCTTGGGCAGCTTGATGACGCCGAGCGGCTGGCCGTCGGGCGAAAACACCTCGATGCCGAGCGTGCTCGTGACGAAGACGCGGCCGTCCTTGTCGACGACAATGCCGTCGGCGCCGCTGGTCGGGCCGTTAGCCGCTGTCTTGAACCCGGCCAGCTTGGCGAAGTCACGACGATTGGTCAGGCTGCCGTCGGGCGCGACCGTCCAGGCGAGGAGGAACTCGCCCGCGGTGTTGGCGACATAGACGGTCTTCTCGTCGGGGCTCAGCGCCACGCCGTTGGGCCGGCGGATGTCGTCGGCGACCAGATGCACCTTGCGCTTGCGGTCGAGCCAGTAGAACCCCGTCTTGGGCAGCGTCGCCGGAGCGGGCGCGCCCGCCTGCGCAGGCGCACCGGGATCGGAAAAATAGATGTTGCCGTTGAGGGCGAGCGCGAAGTCATTGGGCCGGTTGAGCGGCTTGCCGTCGAACTTGTCGGCCAGCACCTTTGCGACCGGCTGAAGGACGGCGATTCCCGACGGCGCGGTCTGCACAGCCAGCAGCTCGCCCTTGGCGGAAAGCGCCAGCGCGTTGGCGCCGCCGGTCTTTTCGAGATAAGTCGAGACCGACCCATCGACGCCGAGCTTGACGATGCGGTCGGCACGGCTTTCGGTGAACAGGATCGATCCGTCGGACAGCGCGATCGGGCCTTCGGTTCCCTCGAACCCCTCGCGCACCACCTCGACCCGCGTGCCAGCCGCGACGACGCCAGGGATGTCGGGAGTCACCACCTTTTGCCCATAGAGGACGCCACCCTCGGCGGCATAATCCTCGACACCGATCGCGCCGACGACATTGAAGCCCTTGGCGAGCAGCAATGTGGCCGCCTTGCCGGCGCGGCCGGCATGGTTGGAGACGGTGACGATCTGGCGATCGCGCGGAATGTAGGGAAGGAAGCGGTCGAGCTCGCTGATCTGGATGTTGAGGAACACCGGCAACCCGCCAAGCTCGCTGATCTCGTCGGCGCGGCGCACGTCGATGAACGTCACCTTGTCAGGCGCCGCCAGCAGCGCGTCGATCTTCGCCTTGTCGAGCTTGGGCGCCGCCGCGGCAGCCGGCACCGCAGCTGTGGCGTCCTGGGCCGCAGCCGGCATCGCGGGCAGCATCGCCGCGAACGACGTGGCGATCGCCAGAATGGCGACGGCGCCGCGGTTAAGAGCCTGCGAAGAGTGCTTGTTCGGCATGATGCCCCCTGTCCAGAATCGACGTTGATAAGGGGCGCATAGTCACTGCAAAAAGCAACCTGAAGGAACTATTCCTCATATCCTTATGATCATAAGATCATATCATGAAATAAAAGCGCACATTTCGCGAGCCGAAAACTATCGGCACAATCGGCTTCTAAATTAAAACTATATCAACTGAAACCAATCCATCGTCCGGCCGCGGCAACGGTGATCCAGGCAAGCGAGGAAGACAGAGCACTTGCCTGCAGCCGCCCGATGATGAACGCCTTTGTTTTGCGAGTTTCCAGCCAACCTGCTCCCGCCGCTAGGGCCAGCGCGAGCGCCACCGCGACCACGCCCGGGAGCACGCTACCGTCGGCGAATACCTTGAGCGAGAGGAGTACCGCGACGAGCAAGACCACACCGATCGCCGTAAGGTAGATGCGCCGATACTGCACGAGGGTCGCCGCGAAGAGCACGAATCCGGCAAAAGCCACGATGAGCGAGCCGGACGAGAGCTTGGTCGTTGCCGCGAAGAGGAATAGCCCGGCAAGCCACAACGCGCCCGCCGCGAGGGCGAGCGGCAGCGAGCGCGATCCGGTCGTTCCGCCCTCGGTTTGCACCTGCCGCGAAACCGCGATGCTGAGCAGGATCGCAGCGACCAGTGCGATCATCTTCACGAAGAATGCGCTGCTCGGCAGCAGCGTGACAATCGTTGCGATGCCCATGTAAAGGCCCGTCGCGATCGTGCCCACAATGCCCGCGCGCAACCACGGGCGCGTGGCGGCTTCGACGGTCCTGGCGGGAACGTCCTTGAGGATCGCGCCCAGCAGGCGCAGGTTCAGCACCAGCACCGCGCCCCCCAGCACGACCATCGACAGCAGGTGTGCCGTCTCGACGATCGCGAACAGCCAGGTCGTCTGGTTGAGTTCGCGGATCCAGTCGATCTTCGCCAATTCACCGAGCGGCGCCACAATGCCCGGAAGCGCGTCACGGAAATTGGCGCTCATTGCGCGATCTCCCGATCGATGTCGGCAAGAGCCCGATCATAGACCTCGCACTGCGCGATCGCGCCCACCAGCGGACCGGGATTCTCGCACTTGGTCCAGTCATAGGCCATGTACCGGCCGGCGAAGATCACCACGAACCAGAGCGCGATTGATGTCGCGCCCGACGCCCGCACCGCTCGCGGCGGCACGGGCGCCTCGTCCCATTGCGGGCGGCTGGCCTGAACGCGGTAATGGAACCAGAAGATGTTGATCGCCGCCGCGACAAGGAAGATCAGCTTGAGCCGGAAGGCGAAGTTATGCCAATAGTCCAGCGGGTTGGAAAAAAACAACAGGCTCCCCGTCAGCACGAGGACGCCAAAGCCGCCCACCGTCCATGGCAGCGTCTGGTCCGCGACTCGCGACACGGGGACGGTGCGGAACGCGATTCCCAGCAGCCGCAAGTCGACGAACAGGATCGTCCCGGCAAACAGCATGAGCGTGAGCACATGCGTGCCCTCGATCAACATCCACAATCGGTCGGACGAGAGCAGCTGCTCGCTCCATGACGTGTCGGCGACGATCTTCCCCGAAGCGTCCAGCGCGGCACCGAGTCTGTATTGCAGTTCGGCCAGCCAATACGAAATCATGTCTCCTCGTCCCCCCACCTCGCCGGATCGACAAACAGCTGGCGCGCGTCAGTGCTGCGCGCGGCGGTAGGGCAGTATCCCGCCCGTTATTGCGCGGGAACGATGACTTGATCATAACCTTGGCACCCAAGGTTCTTAGAGTTTGCGAGCGGCTGGTGATGCCGCGGGGGCAATCATGGCCTGGCGGCGACCTTCGCTCATTCCAAAGAGCCGTCAAAGATCGTGCCGCACGCGGTGGTGTAGCAGGGGTCGGTCCCCGGTCATTTCGGCATCAGCCTGAGCCGGTCATGTGCCTGGCACAGCCGACAGCATGATGACGGAATCGTCGCTGAGCGGCGCCATTGTTGCAAGCGTCATCGAGCGGGCGCGCTGGACGGCCGGTTCGCCTTGCCCGTCTCCCCTCGCGTCAACGGGCGCATGGTCGAGAGGGGCCGCGGTTGTACAGCCGTCAGTCCGCCGTCCAGCCGCCGTCGACGACAAGGCTGGCCCCCGTCACCAGCGCGCTGGCGTCGCCGGCGAGGAACAGCGCGGCGCCCATCAAATCCTCGACCGTGCCGAGGCGGCCGAGCTTGATCTTGGCGAGCACGCTGGCCTTGAAGGCGGCATCCTCGAAAAAGGGGCGCGTCATCGGCGTCTCGATGAAGGTCGGCGCGATTGTGTTGGAGCGGATGCCGTGCGGCGCAAGATCGAGCGCCATTGCCTTGGACATGCCCTCCAGCCCCCATTTCGACGCGCAGTAAAGCGAGCGGTTGGGGCCGCCGACATGGCCCATTTGCGAGCCGATATGGATGAGGCTGCCGGCGATCCCCGCCGCGATCATCCGCCGTGCCGCCGCCTGCGCGACGAAGAAGGCGCTTTTGAGGTTGAGGCCGAGCACCGCGTCATAATCGGCCTCGGTCACCTCGTCCATCGGCTTGGGCCGGTTGGTCCCGGCATTGTTGACGAGGATGTGGAAAGGACCGGCCTCGTCGAAGAAGGTCGCGACCGCCGCCAGATCGCCCACGTCAAGCACTGCCGCGTCCGCCTTGCCGCCCCCGTCGCGGATGGCGGCCGCGCCATCCTCGATCTCGGCGGCGGAGCGCGCGACGAGCGTCACATGTGCCCCCGCGTCGGCCAGGGCGGCGGCGAGCGCGAGGCCGATCCCCCGCCCCGCCCCGGTCACCACCGCGCGCCGGCAGTCGAGGCGGAAGGACGGGGTGCGGGGGAGGCTCATGCCGGGATCACGCGGGGGTGCCAGGGCGCCAAGAGGTCGCTCCGTGCCGCGGGCGCATCGAGCGAACTCAACCGTTTCGATACCCGCGCGGCTGGTGACGCCGGGCGGCTTCGCCCCGGCCGTCGCGCCGTCGGGCCGTTGCGCCTTCGCGTGAAAACCGCCCTCATGCCGATGTCAGCTCCGACACCTCCGCCTTGCCCGCATAGGGGACATTCCGCCCGCCGTAGCGGCGCACGCGGATATTGGCCTGTTCGCCATGGCCGGCAAAGCCCTCGAGCGCGCACAGCCGGGAGCAATATTCCCCGACAAGCGCGGAGGCCTTGTCGGTCAGCACCTTCTGATAGGTGCAGGTCTTGATGAACTTGCCCACCCACAGCCCGCCCGTGTAGCGCGCCGCCTTCTTCGTCGGCAGCGTGTGGTTGGTGCCGATCACCTTGTCGCCATAGGACACGTTGGTGCGCGCGCCGAGGAACAGCGCGCCGTAATTGGTCATGTTGGCGAGGAAATAGTCGGGGTCGCGCGTCATCACCTGCACATGCTCGGAGGCGATCTCGTCGGCGATGCGGACCATCTCGGCATCGTCCTGTGCCACGATCACCTCGCCGAAGCTCTCCCAGGCGCGGCGCGCAATCTCGGCAGTGGGGAGGATAGTCAGCAGCCGCTCGACCTCCGCCATCGTCGCGCGCGCCAGTGGCTCGGAGGTGGTAAGCAGCACCGCCGGGCTGTCCGGCCCATGTTCGGCCTGGCCCAGCAGGTCGGTGGCGCACAGCTCGGCATCGGCACCCGCCTCGTCGGCGATGACCAGCGTCTCGGTCGGCCCGGCGAAGAGGTCGATGCCCACGCGGCCAAAGAGCTGCCGCTTGGCCTCGGCGACGAAGGCGTTGCCGGGGCCGACCAGCATGTCGACCGCCGCCATCGACGCGGTGCCGATCGCCATCGCGCCGACCGCCTGGATGCCGCCCAGGCACCAGATTTCGTCCGCCCCCGCGAGCGCCTGCGCCGCGACGATCGCCGGCGCGGGCTTGCCCTGGAACGGCGGCGCGCAGGTGACGACGCGCGGCACGCCCGCCACCTTGGCGGTGATGACGCTCATATGCGCGCTCGCGAGCAGCGGATATTTGCCGCCCGGCACATAGCAGCCCGCCGCGTTGACCGGAATGTGCCTGTGGCCGAGGACCACGCCGGGCAGCGTCTCCACCTCGACATCCTTCATGCTCTCGCGCTGAATCCGCGCGAAGTTGCGCACCTGCGTCTGGGCGAACGCGATGTCCTTCAAGTCCTGGCCGCTGAGCTGGTCGATGCAGCCTTGGATTTCCGCCGGAGTCAGGCGATAATCGTCGCGATCCCAGTTGTCGAAGCGGACGCTCAGCTCGCGCACCGCCGCGTCACCACGCCTGGCGATGTCGGCGAGGATGCCCTCCACCGTGTCGCGCACCTTGCGGTCCGCATCCGCCTTCGCCTCGGCGGTGGCGCCGCGCTTCAACCAGATCGCCATGGGAACCTCCTCGACTGTCTCTTTCCACCCTTATTGACTTCGAATGCAACGCTCGTAAAGAACCTAATTGCGCGCCTTCACGGACGGCGGGAGATCATCATGGATGAAAAGCGGCACAAAGGCGGGATCGAGGCGCGCATCGTCCGCTATGCCGACCTCGTCCCCTGCTACAATGCCTTCATCGACACGCGCACGCCCGGATCGGAGGCGAAGGAGAACTTCACCATCATCGGCCCCGGCGTGTCGGAAAATCCCGCGCAGCATGTCCACATCGCCGAGCCGCACGGCTTCAACATCGGCGGTGCGCGCCAGCCGCCCCACTGCGTCAACTCGCAGCACAGCCACGAGACCGCCGAGGTGTTCGTCGTCCACAGCGGCCGCTGGCGCTTCACCTTTGGCAAGAACGCGGATGATTCGGCGGTCGAGGCCGGGCCGGGCGACGTCGTCTCGTTTCCGGTGCGGACGTTCCGCGGCTTCACCAATATCGGCGAGGAACCGGGCTTTCTCTGGGCGGTGCTGGGCGGCGACGATCCGGGTCGCGTGACCTGGGCGCCGCGCGTGTTCGAAATGGCGCGCGATTATGGCCTCGTGCTGCTCGAGAACGGATCGCTGGTCGACACGGTGGCGGGCGAGACGATCCCCGACGGCGCGCGCCCCATGCCACCCACCACCGCCGCGCAGGTCGCCGCGATGCGCCGCATGAGCCAGGCGGACGCCAATGCCGTCGGTGTCCCGGCGCGCATGGTCGGGCCGACGGGCGTGGGGCTCGGCACGTTTCCCGGCGTCACCGAAACGCCGCTGGTCGGCCCCGCCTCGCCCGAGGAGGGTCTCCCCGCCGGGCCGCTGGGCTGGTCGCACGGCTTCCATGTGCGCCGGCTCGTTCTGGACGCCGGAGCGACCATCCCGGATCATGTGCGCGAGGAGGCCGAAGTCCTGTTTCTGCAGGAGGGCGGTGTCACTATCGCCGTCGACGGCGAAGCGGCCGATCTGGCGCCGGGCGATACGATCACGATCCCGGTCGGCGCCGCGCGCTCCGTGCGCGGCCATGAGGGCGCGACGCTGTTCGTCGTCCGGGGCGGCGACGCGCCGGGCGCGGCGCGGTTTCTCGGCTAGGAAAGGGCGCCGCCAAACTCCCGTTCGTGTCGAGCGAAGTCGAGGGACCGTAGCGCCGGCGTGTCCCGACTTCGCTCGACATGAAGGGAGTGCGTCACGTCAGCCCAGCCGCGCGCTCGCGCCCTCGATCAGCGCGCCCGAGAAACGCCGCCGCTCGGGCGCCAGTCCCGGCTCGGCGATGCGCGCGCAGAGCATCTCGACCGCCGCCTCGGTCATCGCCTCGACCGGCTGGCGGACGGTGGTGAGGCGGTAGCTGCGCCAGTGCGCGGGCGCGACGCCGTCGAATCCGACCACCGAGACGTCGGCCGGTACCGCCAGCCCCCGGTCGCGCACCGCGTCCATCGCGCCCAGCGCCATGACATCGTTGGCGGCGATGATCGCGTCGAGCGGTCCGGCCTTGAGCAGCCGCCCCGCCGCCGCCAGGCCGCTGTCATAGGAATAGTCGCCGCGATCGACCGCGACCGCCTCGATCCCCTCCGCCGCGAGCGTCTCCCGCGCCCCCGCGACCCGTGCCTCCCCGACCGTGGAGTCGGGCGGCCCGGCGATGATCCCGAAGCGCCGGGCACCCGCCGTCACCAGCGCGGAGACGAGCATCCGCTCCCCCTCCCCCGCTTCGCACATCACCGACGCGACCGGCGCCTCCGCCATCTGGCGGTTGTACAGCACCAGCGCCGTGCCTGATCGCGCGAACTCCGCCGCCTGCCCGGCCGATAGCCGCGCCGCGACGATCGCGCCGTCGACCTGGTAGCGCCAGATCTGGTCGATCACATTGTCGATCTCGCTCTCCTTCGACAGCGTGAAGAGCAGCACGCGGATGCCCCGGCGGGAGAGGCGGGCGGTCAGTTCCGCCAGAACCTCGGGATAATGGAGGTTGGTGAGGTTGGAGATGACCACCGCGACCATGTTCGACCGCCGCGTGATGAGCCCCTGCGCGATGGCATTGGGGCGGTAACCGAGTTCCGCGGCGGCGGCCATGATCCGCTCGCGCGCCTCGGGCGAGACCGATCCGCCGGGACGAAACGCGCGCGAGACCGCCGATTGCGACACGCCCGCGCGGCGCGCCACGTCATAGGAGGTGCCGCGCCGCCGCGCGCCGCCCTCATTCCCCTTGCGAACCGGCATCAGGCCTCCCCCTCGACCATGGCGGAGAGGATGCCGGGCGAAACGACCGTCGTAAAGCCCCTCTTCAGGCCGGCGTATCGGGACGCGGCGGCACCTTGCGGCCGGCGTCATACTCCTCCCAGCCATGGCCGCCGAACGGATCGACGCCAAGCTGGCGCATGACGTGCGGGAAATCGACCATCACCCAGTTGTCGACGATCTTGCCGTCAACGACCTTCCAGAAATCCATATAGCGAATCTCGACGCGCTTGCCGGTGGGCGCGATGCCCATGAACTCGCCCGAATGCGTCGCTTCCTGCCGCCCGAAGGCGGCCATCCACTCGCCCTCGGCGAGCCGCGCCTCATCGACGCAGACCTTGTCGGAAAAGGCGGCCTGGAAGGGGCGCTGCCAGTTGTCCTGAAATTCCCTGAGCCCCTTCTTGGTGCCGCAGCCGGCATTGCCCATCCAGCGGAAGTCGGGCGCGAAAAAGGCGCCGATGCCGTCGATGACATGATCGTTGAGCCCGTCGACCATCGATTCGACCACATGCCGGGTCTCCTCTGTCTTGCTGCGGTCGTTGTCCTTGGTCAGCACGGCCTGTTCGGGGCGGGAACCTTTCATATCATCCTCTTGGCAAGAAAGGGGCGCGGACGGCAGCGTGCCACCCGCGCCCGGAAGAGATCAGTAATTGTAGGAGATGCGCGCGCCAAAGATACGCGGTGCCGCGAAATCCTGATAGATCACCTTGCCCGCATTGGGCGTCGTGCGCAGCAGGATTTTCTTGTTGGTGAGGTTGTTGACGAACAGCTGCGCGCGCAGCTTGTCGTCGCCCGAAGCCTTCCAGTTGAGGAAGGCGTCAACCGTCGCATAGCCCTTCTGGTTGGCGAAGAAATAGGGCTGGTCGGAGGTGCGGTATCTGGTCGAGGCGAACACCGTCACGCCCGGCGTGAACGTGCCGGTCGATCCCGCGTCGATGTTGTAGGAGCCCACCACCGTGGCGGTGAAGTTAGGGTTGAGCGGAACCTGGAAGCCGCGAAGCTGGAACTGCGTCTTCGTCACGCCCGTAACTGGATCGGTTATGATGTCGTTACTTCCTTCCGCAAATGCGTTGGCAGAGGTGTAGTCGCCGAAGCGGGCGTGAGTCCAAGCCATGCGTAGACCTAAATAGGCTGCGTCCGAGGGATAATAGTCAAATTCTCCCTCAAGGCCATAGGACTTGATCTTACCGGCGTTGACTGTGATTGATGAAACGGCGTTGTTGTTGGGATTAAAGATCAGTTTCTGCGTCACCAGGTTGCTGTAGCGATTGTAATAGGCCGAGATGTTCGCCCGCAGCTTGCCATCGAACAGGACGTTCTTGGACCCAACTTCAGCCGCCTTGACTGTCTGGGGATCGAAGCTGGAGAGCGAGGAGAGGCTTGCGTCAAAAGAGGGACTGCCGCTGAAGCCGCCAGCGAGGAAACCCGTAGAGTAAGTTCCATACAGCATCGACCGCGGTCCGACATCAAATTGCGCACCAGCCCGCCAAGTCACCTTTTCGAAGGTCTTGCGGTCACGATCCGTCGAACCCGGAGGCCCAGCGAATGGCACATTGTCGATGCTCGCCTTGCGCTTGTCCTGTGTCCAGCGGATGCCGCCCAGAACGCGGATGCCCTCCGCAATCGAGTAGGTCGCGTCACCATAAAAGGCGATCGAGTTGGTGTAGCTGCGGAACGGCCCTTGGATGTAAAGATTACCCGCGCGATTGTCCGCAGGGTTCCCGCTGATATTGCGATAAAAGGGCTTGCCCGTCGCGGGGTTGACCGCGCCATTCTGATCGTTGCCGAAGAAGTAGAGATCGCTCGGCCGATCCTGCAACCCATAGAAGCCAACCACCCACGACAGCGGCCCGCCGGGCTTCGAGACCAGCTGGATTTCCTGCGTCGTGGTGCGCGTCTTCACGCGGTTGTAGGCGGCATCGAGAACCTGCGCCGAATAGTCGGGATCGCCCTGCCGATATTCCTTGTAATGCGTGTAGGAAAGAATGCTCCGCAGGTCGGCAAAGCCCACGTCGACCGTGGTGTCGTTCGAAACGGTGATCTGGTTCACGTCGCGATCGAAGGCATAGTTGGTCGAGATGTGGCGCCAGTCGCGGCTGCCACGCGTATTGGGCGCCAGGCCGCCATAACCGCCGACGTTGAGGATCGGGTTGATGACGCCGTTGACGCCATTGGTAGCACCCGTCGCCGGATTGATCGGCACGCCCGGCGTATAATAGCCGAAATCGCCCGGACCGTTGCCGCCGCCATGCCAATATTCGACGCGCAGCGTGTTGGAGAAGCCGGCCTGCTCGAACTTGATCTGGCCGCGCACGACCTGATTGTCGTCGTCGTGCAGATCGTTATTGGTGTTGGCATCGTTCTTGACCCAGCCGTCGCGCTTGCTGGCATAGCCTGACAGGCGGATGGCGACATGATCGCCGAGCGGCAGGTTGACGAAGCCCTCGCCCTTGACGCCGCTGAAATTGGTCACCTGAAGGCTGGCGCCGAAATCGGTGACGCCCAGCTTGGGCGCCTTGCTGATGACGTTGACCGCGCCGCCGAAGCTGTTGCGGCCGAACAGCGTGCCCTGCGGACCGCGCGCGACTTCCACCCGCTCGGTGTCGAGGAAAATGGCGAGCGCCTGGCCCGGCCGGCTGCGATAGATGCCGTCATTGTAGAAGGCGACCAGCGGATCGGCATTGCCGATCACCTGCTGCGTGCGCGTACCGCGAATGGCCGGCCGCGCGTCGTTGCCCGACTGGCCGAACTTGACGCCCGGTATCAGCACGTCGAGGCGCGAGAAATCGCTGACATTGCCGTTGCGCAGCGAGTCGCTGGTCACGGCGGAGATGGACAACGGCACATTCTGGATGTTTTCCGCCCGTTTCGTCGCGGTGACGATGATGTCGGCGAGGCCGGCGTCCCCAGAGGCAGCCGCGCCGTCCGCCGCCGCGTCCTGGGCCAGCGCGGCCGGCGCTCCCATCACCAGCGCCATCATGCCCGAGCAGGCGAGCAGCGGCATCCGGGCCTTCCGCAAATCAATCATATCACCGTCCCCTTTTCTTCTGACTTCGAAGTCAACCTAACCCGATTCGAATTCGCAGTCAACAAAGCGGGAAAAACGATTCCACCGCCGTGGAACTACAGATGCAACACGAGTTGTAACGCGGAAACGTCGTTTCCACGCTCGGTCAAAATTGATTTATGAAGACGCTTTTAATTTATCGCATTGCCAACCTCGTTCAAGCCAGCATAATAGGCACCGATAACCGATGAAGGGGGAGCCTTTTCGTGAGCGACGAAACACAGGCACTGGCGAAGACTATCAGGTTCCGCCAACTGTTCGGCATCGGCTTCGGCACCATGATCGGCGTCGGCTGGATGCTGGTCGCCGGCAGCTGGATCCTGACTGCCGGTCCGGGTGGCGCGGTCGTCGCCTTCGCCATCGGCGCGCTTGCCGTCATGGTGATCGCGCTCGCTTATGCGGAGATGGGCGGCGCCTTTCCCTTTTCCGGCGGCGAGATCGTCTATGCCTATGAGGGGCTGGGGACCGGCGCCGCGTTCGTCGTCGGATGGGCACTCACGCTCGTCTTCGTGTCGGTTTGTGCATTCGAAGTCGTCGCGGCGCCATGGATTGTCGCCGTGATCGCGCCCGTCACCGCCGGGCCGACGCTCTACACGATCATGGGCGCGGACGTGTCGGTCGGGTCGCTGGTGCTGGGTTTCGCCGGCCTCGCGCTGCTGACATGGCTCAATGTGCGCGGCGGCCAGATCTCGGTCGGCCTCATCAACGTGGCGACGCTGCTCAAGGTGGCGGCGACCGCCATCTTCGTCGCCGCCGCGCTGCTCCACGGCAGCGAGGCCAATCGGGAGCCCTGGTTCCAGCCGGCGGCGAACGGCAGCATCCTGACACCGATCCTCGTCGTACTGGCGACGGTGCCGGTCTGGTATGGCGGCTTCAACACGCTGCCGCAGGCGCTGGGCGAGGTGGCCGATCTGCGCCACATCCGCCGCCTCGCGCTGGTGCTGATCTCGGCGATTTTCTCGGGCTTCCTGTTCTTCGCGCTTGTGATCCTCGCCACCGCCTCGGCCGCCAGCCGCGACACGCTGGGCAGCGCGGACTTCCCCGTCGCCGCGGCGCTGTTCGCCGCGTTCGACAGCCCATGGCCAGGCCGTTTCGTGCTCGCCGCCGGCCTGCTCGGCCTGCTGACGAGCTGGAATGCCTCGCTGTTCGCCGGGTCGCGGGTGCTCTTCTGCCTCGGCCGGGCGCGGATCATCCCCGCCGCGTTCGCGCGCGTCCATCCGCGCTTCGGCTCGCCGGCCTTCGCGGCGATCTTCATCGGGCTGGCCTGCGCCCCGATCGCGCTGCTGGGGCGCAACAGCATCACGCCGGCGCTCAACCTCGTGGGGCTCGCCTATGCGACCGCCTATCTGTTCACGGCGCTCGCCGTGATCCGCCTGCGCCGCGCCGCGCCCGGTCTCGACCGTCCGTACCGGATGCCCGGCCATCCCTGGTTCACCTGGCTGGCGGTGCTGATCGCGCTTACCTTCATCGTCGTCGCGCTGTTCAACATCGTGACCGAGAGCAAAACGGCGATCCCCACCGAATTCGTGGCGCTCTCCATCTGGGCGGCGCTGGGTCTCGGCATCTGGTATGGCGGGCGCGGCCAGCGCGCCGGCGTCAGCGCCGAGGATCAGCGCGCGCTCATCCGGCAGGGCTGAGGAGAGAGCATGACCCCCGATTACGACCTTGCCGGCTTCGCGTCGGTTCCCGACTATATCTACGGCATCACCCGCGCGATTTGGGAGGATCGCGGCATCGGCGAGCGGCTGGAGGCCTATTACGCGCCCGACATCAACGTGCGCGCGCCGACCGGCCTGACACGCGGAAACGACGGCGTCACCGCCCAGACGCTGCAGACGCTGCACCAGTTTCCCGACCGGCAGCTCGTCGGCGAGGATGTGATCTGGACGGCGGCGCCGGCGCGCAGCTTCCTCTCCTCGCACCGGCTCGTCTCGGTGATGACGCACAGCGGCGACGGCGTCCTGGGCCGCGCGCAGGGGCGTGCCGTCCGCTCGCGCATCATCGCCGACTGCTGGGTGCAGGACGGGCAGGTCAAGGAGGAATGGCTGGTGCGCGACCAGGCCGCCTTCGCGCGCTGCCTCGGGATGAGCGCGCAGCAACTCGCGCAGGACATCGCCGAGCGCGAACGCGCGGCGGGGCAGCCAGTCTCCTTCTTCACGCCCGCGCAGGACGTGCCCTCGCGCTATACCCCGGTCATCGCCGATGATCCCGCCGTTGCCCGCCACATCGCGGGCATGACCGACCTCTGGGGCGGCAAGCGCACCGCCGCGATCCGCGACCTCTATTTCCCCGGCGCCTGCGTGGAGGTGCCGGGCGGCGGCTCGCTCCACGGTCATGGCGACATCGACCGCTGGGTAATCGGCTATCTGGCCTCCTTCCCCGACGCGCGGTTTGAGGTGCACAGCGCCACGGTCAACCGCGACCTCGGCCTGCCGGTGCGGATCGCGCTGCGCTGGTCGCTCGACGGGCAGCATGAGGGCTGGGGGCATTTCGGGCCGCCGAGCGGCACGCCCGTGCACGTCATGGCGATAAGCCATGTGTGGATGGCGCAGGACGGCGTGCGGCTCGAATGGGTCGTCATCGACGAGGTCTCGATCTGGAAGCAGATCATCGCCCATCGCGGCGGCTGAGGGCGCCCCCCGCCTCACAGGTCGGCCACCGCCTGAGCGAGATAGCGTCCGACATAGTCGCCGAAGGACCGCCAGACCTCCAGCCGCCAGCCCTCCGCGCGCCGCCACAGCACAACCTCGGCCTTGCCGAAGACGGTGCGCGTCACCATCCCTGTGGGGAAGGCGGCGTCGCCGAGGTCAAGTGGACAGCCGCTGTTGAGGATCGCCGCGATCATCGGGCCGGAGAGGTCGAGGCCGACATTTCGGTCGCTCACCTCGACGAGCGACGCGGGCTGCCCCGCAAGCGCTTCGGCGAGTGCCGTTCCGTCGCCGAGCAGGAGCCACTCGTCCGGCCCGAGCCGCAGCGAAACGCGAGCGCCATCGTCCCGCGCGCGCAACATCATCGCGGCGAGCGGCGCGCCCCATGCCGCCTCGATCGCCGGGACCATGGCGTCGCCTGCGCGCAGCACCCATCGCGGCTGATCGTCCGCCGGAGCGATGCGGCCCCAGTCGCCCTCGAGGACAAGCTCAGCCATTGAGCCGCTCCCCCTTGGGATCGTGGAAGACCGGCGCCACAACCTCGCAAGGGATCGTCCCCTCGGGCAGGCGCGTGGCGTGCACGGTCTCGCCCATCCGCGCGCGCCCGTCGCTGAGCAAGGCGAGCGCGATCGGCCCGCCGGCCGCCATGCTCCAATAAGCGGAGGTGACATGGCCCTGCGCGCTGAACGGCGCCGCGCCGGGGCCGTCGACGAGCTGCGCGCCCTCGTCGGGCACGCTGCGCCCGTCGAGCGGCCGCAGGCCCACGAGCTGCTTGCGCCCCGCCGCCAGCATGTCCGGCCGTGCGAGCGAGCGCTTGCCGACGAAATCCGCCTTGGTCTTGCCGATCGCCCAGCCGAGGCCCGCGTCGTCGGGCGTCACCGTGCCGTCGGTCTCCTGCCCGACGATGATGAAGCCCTTGTCGGCGCGCAGCACGTGCATCGCCTCGGTGCCATAGACGGTGGCGCCATGCCGCCGCCCCTCGGCGTGGAGCGCTTCCCACACGGCGCGGCCATGGCGGGCGGGCACATTGACCTCGAACCCCAGCTCGCCGGTGAAGCTCACGCGGAAAAGCCGCGTCGGTCGACCGCAGATCCGTCCCTCGCGCACCGCCATATGGGGGAAGGCCTCGCGCGAGAGGTCGATGCCATCGACCAGCGGCGCGATAATGTCGCGCGCGCGTGGCCCCTGCACGGCAATCACCGCCCATTGCTCGGTGGTGGAGGTCAGCCAGACCTGGAGGTCCGGCCATTCGGTCTGGAGATAATCCTCCATGAGATTGAGCACGCCCGCCGCGCCGCCCGTGGTGGTGGTGACGTGGAAGCGGTCCGCCGCCAGCCGCCCGACGACGCCGTCGTCGTAGATGAACCCGTCCTCGCGCAGCAGCACGCCATAGCGGCAGGCGCCCGGCGCGAGCTTCGCCCAAGTGTTCACATACATGCGGTGCATGAACTCGGCGGCATCCGGCCCCACCACCTCGATCTTGCCGAGCGTCGAGGCGTCGAAGAGCCCGGCGGTCTCGCGCACCGCCGCGCATTCGCGCCGCACCGCCGCGTCCATGTCCTCGCCGGCCTGCGGGAAGTAGCGCGCGCGGCGCCAGAGCCCGACATTCTCGAACACCGCGCCCGCGCCCTCCGCCCAGCCGTCGATCGGCGTTCGGCGCAGCGGGTCGAAGGTCTCGCCACGGTCATAGCCGGCGATCGTCCCGAACACCGTCGGCGTGTAGGGCGCGCGAAAGGTGGTGATGCCGACCTGCGCCGTCGCCCGCCCCATCGCCGCGCCCGCGAGCGCCATGGCGTTGACGTTGGCGGTGCGCCCCTGGTCGGTCGCCATGCCGGTGGTGGTGTAGCGCTTGAAATGCTCGACCGAGGTGAAGCCCTCGCGGATGGCAAGCGTCAGATCCTTGGCGGTGACATCGTTCTGATAGTCGACGAACGCCATCTTGCCCGAGCCGGCCAGCGCGGCAGGGTCGAACGCGGCGGACTGAGCCTTCGCGCGTTCGGGCAGCGGTTCTCCCGCCCCTGCCGCTTTACCGTCCGCCCGCGCATCGTCGAGCGAGCATCCGCCATTGACGCCTCCGGCCGCAACGACATCGTACCGCGCCTTGTCGGGCACATAGGCGCCCGCCGCATCGCTCCAGCGCACGGTCCCGCGCGCCTGCGAGAAGAGATGCACCGCCGGCGTCCAGCCGCCCGCCATCAGCACATGATCGCACGGCAGCGTCCGCCGCCCGCCGCCCGCGAGCGCGATTTCGATTCCGTTCACCCGCCGGCCGCCCGTTGCCCGCAGCGGCAACGCGTCGGTCATGACCTCGATCCCGTCGGCGCCGCGTGAAGGGGCGTCGCGCCGCAGCTCGACGATCGTCATCGCGATTCCCGCGCGCGCCAGCGCCAGCGCCGCCGCATAACCGCTGTCGTCGGCGACAAGCGCCACGCCGCGTCGCCCCGGAGCGACGCCATAGCGGCTCACCCACTGCCGCGCCGCGCTCGCCAGCATCACGCCGGGCCGTTCGTTGCCGGGAAAAACCAGCGGTCGCTCATGTGCGCCCGTCGCGTGGATGACGCGGCCCGCGCGCACCTGATGCCAGCGCTGGCGCAGCGTGCCCGGCGCGCCCCGCCCCTGCTCGACCCGCTCGGCGAGCCCTACCATGTTCTGCGCCGCGTGGATGAAGGCGGTGGCGCGCGGAAGCAGCGTCACGCCACGCCGCTCGAGCACGGCGATCGTCTCGGCGAGCCACTGCCAAGCCGGCCGGCCCTCGACCGTCGCTTCGGGATCGGCGAGCAGGCTCCCGCCCAGCTCCTCCTGCTCGTCGCACAGGATGATGCGGCCACCGGCCTCGCTCGCCGCCAGCGCCGCCGCAAGGCCGGCCGGGCCACCGCCGACGATGAGCGTCTCGCAATGGGCATAGCGGCGGGTATAGCGGTCGGGATCGGCGCGATCGGGCGCGCGGCCGAGGCCGGCGGCCCGGCGGATCAGCGGTTCGTACAGCTTCGCCCACCCCCGACGCGGCCACAGGAACGTCTTGTAGTAGAAGCCCGCCGGGATGAGCGACGAGAGCCGGTCGTTGACCGCGCCGATATCAAGGCGCAGCGATGGCCAGCGGTTCTGGCTCCACGCCTCCAGCCCCTCGAACAGTGGGACGGTGGTCGCCTGGACATTGGCGTCGCGGCGCCCGTCGCCCCGGTCGATCTCGACCAGCGCGTTGGGCTCCTCCACCCCCGCGCCGAGCAGCCCGCGCGGCCGGTGATATTTGAACGAGCGGCCGAGCAGGTGGACGCCATTCGCCAGCAGGGCGCTCGCCAGCGTGTCGCCGGCGAACCCCTGGTAACCGACGCCGTCGAAGCGGAAGCCGATCGGCCGGTCCCGGTCGACGCGGCCGCCGGTGGCGAGACGGAAGGGCTGGCTCATGCCGCGCCCTCCTCGGGGATCGCGTCCTTGAACGCGCTTCCGGTGGTGACCGCCTCGTCGGCGCGGTCGGGGCGCGTGGTTCCGGCCGGATAGACGGCGAGGATGATGTCGCTCCGCGTGTCGCGCAGCGCGTTAAAGAAACGGCCGCAGCCATGGATGTGCCGCCAGCGCTCGGCATGGAGCCCGCGCGGATTCTCGCGCCGGTAGAGGTGCGCGCCCCAGGCCTCGTCGTCGAGCGCGGCGGGGTCGAGCGGGCGGGCCAGATGCGCCTCGCCCGCGAAGCGGAACTCGATCTCGGGCCGCGCCATGCCGCAATAGGGGCAGTCGATCAGCAGCATCGCGCCCGCCTCCTCAATGCGCCACCGCCGCCGCGGCGGCCTCGTCTATGAGCCGCCCGCGCGCGAAACGGTCGAGCGCGAAGGGCGCGGCGATCGGATGCGGCTTGCCCGCCGCGATCGTCGCGGCAAAGACATGGCCAGACCCCGGCGTCGCCTTGAACCCGCCCGTGCCCCAGCCGCAATTGACGTAAAGGCCGGGCACCGGCGTCAGCCCGATGATCGGCGAGCGGTCGGGCGTCACGTCCACGATGCCGCCCCAGCTGCGCAGCATCCGCATCCGGCGGAACATCGGGAACAGCTCGCACACCGCCTCGACCGCCTGCGCCAGCACATGCGCACCGCCGGTCTGGCTGTAGCTCACATATTGATCGGTGCCCGCGCCGATGACGAGCTCGCCCTTGTCCGACTGGCTGACATAGCCGTGGACGGTATTGCTCATGACGACGCAGGGGAAGCACGGCTTGACCGGCTCGGAAACGAGCGCCTGCAGCGGATAGCTCTCGAGCGGCATCCGCAGCCCCGCCATCGCCATCAGCACCGAGGTGTTGCCCGCCGCGACGACGCCCACCCGGCCGGCGCCTATGAAGCCGCGCGTCGTCTCCAGCCCCGCAACCTCGCCGGTCGCGTTGCGGCGGATCGCCTTCACCTCGCAATCTTCGATGATGTCGACGCCGAGCGCCGAGGCGGCGCGGGCATAGCCCCAGGCGACGGCATCGTGGCGGGCGGTGCCGCCGCGTCGCTGCAACGCGCCGCCGAGCACCGGGTGGCGGGCGTCCGGCCGGATGTCGAGCGGCGGGCAGTAGGCCTTGCATTGCTCCGCGCTCAGCCATTCATTGTCGATGCCGTTGACGCGATTGGCGTGGACGTGGCGCTTCCCCGACTGCACGTCGTGGACATTGTGCGCCAGCATCAGCACGCCGCGCGGAGAGAACATGATATTGTAGTTGAGCGCCTGCCCCAACCCTTCCCACAGCTTCAGCGCATGATCGTAGAGCGCGGCACTCTCGTCGAAGAGATAGTTGGAGCGGATGATCGTGGTATTGCGGCCGGTATTGCCACCGCCGATCCAGCCCTTCTCGACCACCGCGATATTGGTGAGCTTGTGTTCGCTCGCGAGGTAGAAGGCGGTGGCGAGGCCATGGCCGCCGCCACCCACGATGACGACGTCATACCGTGCCTTGGGCTGCGCCGCGCGCCACTGGCGCGGCCAGTTCCGCTGGTCCGCCAGCGCCCCGCGCAGGAGCGATAGAGCCGAAAACCGCATGGTCCTTTCGTGTCAGAAGCATGACAGCGCGGCTTGAACATTTGCGTCATGTTCTTGTATCAAACGGCCATGGCTTCTCGATCATCCGCCCCCGCCCGTCCCGCGCTGAGCGTGGGGATCGTGCCGCTGCCCGACTTCACGATGCTTGCCTTTTCGGGCTTCGTCGACACGCTGCGCCTGGCCGCCGACGAAGGCGACCGCTCGCGCCCGATCCGCTGCGCCTGGACGGTGATGAGCGAACGGCGGCGGCCGGTGCGGGCGAGCAACGGGGTCGTCATCCAGCCGCGGTCGGACTTCGTCGACCCGGCCGGCTTCGACTATGTGGTGGTCGTCGGCGGCCTCCTCCATGGCGAGACGGGCGACAATGGCGGCGCGCACGATTATCTGCGCCGCGCCGACAGGGCGGGCGTGCGCCTCGTCGGGCTGTGCACCGGCAGCCTGGCGCTCGCCCGCGCGGGGCTCATGGAGGAGCGCGCGGCCTGCGTGAGCTGGTTCCACCACGACGACTATGTCGCGGAGTTTCCTCATCATCAGGTGGTGTCGGACCGCCTCTTCCTCGACGCGGGCGATCGCATCACCAGCGCCGGCGGGGTCAGCGTCGTCCACCTCGCGAGCTGGCTGGTCGAGCGGCATTGCGGCCCCGGCAGCGCGCAAAAGGGGCTGCGCATCATGATCGAGGAACAGGTGCCGGGCGGCGACGGCGCGGCGCCCCAGCCCGCGCCTGACCTGTTCGCCATGCCCGCCGGCGCCGACGATCGCGTGCGCCGCGCGCTGGTGATGATGGACCGCCTCCTCGCCGAGCCGCTGCGCGTCGAGGCCATCGCGGACGCGGTCGATCTCTCCCCCCGCCAGCTTGGCAGGCTGTTCCGGGAGCAACTGGGGCGATCGCCCGCCAGGGCGCTGCTCGATCTGCGCCTGGCCCGCGCGCGGCAGCTTCTCGACGGTCGCCCGCGACCCGTCACCGGCATCGCCGCCGAATGCGGTTTTTGCGATGCCGCGCATCTCGGCCGCCACTTCCGCGCCACCTTCGGGATCAGTCCCGGCGCCTATGCGGCGCGTCAGAAACTGGCGGTGAGCGCGGTCGAGATGTAGCGCACGTCGCCGCGCGGCGCGGCATTGGGCGCGAGCTCCAGGAACCGCGCCTTGCCGAGCCAGACCGCGTTGACCTCCGCGCGCAGCCGCGTCGGCACCACCCACCAGCGCACCCGGCCGTCGATCTGGTCGCCGGCAAAGCGGCCCGACCGCCCCGTCGCGTCACGGACCCCCGTCCCGGAAAAGGCGTCATATCGGTTCGCGAGCCACAGCGCCCGATAGGTGACAAACGCGTCGAGCCGCTTAGTCGGCTGCACCTCCACCCGCGGGCCGAGCGCGATGACGTTCGCCCGCGCGATCTGCCCATAGAGGCTCGAGGGCGCCAGATCGCCGCGCCGGGTACCGAACAGCGTGTCGAACCGCCCGAACCTGGCGCCGCGCCCATCGCCGCTCGCGTGGTCATATTCGAAGGCCAGCCGCGCGCCGAGCGGCCCGCCGAAACCATAGCCGGCCTCGGCGTGGAGGAACCAGGCCGACACGTCGAGCCGTGGCGCGCCGGCCACGTTGCTCGCGCTCACATGGCCGAACTGGTAGATGCCCTCCACCTCGAAATCGAACTGCCCCGCCGCCGGATCGCGGATCAGCCAGGCGGAGAGATTGTGGAGCCTGCGGTCGCGCGTCGGCCGGCCGGGCTGGTCGCGCTCGATGAAGCCGGTGTAGGTCAGGGTGGTTGTGGCGCCCAGCAGCGCCGTCTTCTGGCTCACCAGCGCCAACCAGAGTTGCTGGTCGAAATGCTCCCTGTCGAGCTTCGCCCTGTTGTCGCGCACCCCGTCGCGATCGTCGGGCCGGCGCTGCTGCGGGACGACGTAGAGCATCGTGACGCCGAGGCCGCCGCGCGTCTGCCAGTCGGATCGAACGCCCGTGAAGGCCGGCGTCGCGGTGCGATAATCGTCGGCCGCGATCAGCCGGCGCGAGCCGATATTGAGCAGCATCCGCCCGGCTTGCACCGCCAGCTTGTCCCCGGCGGCGAGCACATTCTGAAACGAGCCGGCGATGTACGCCTGCGCCGGCTCGATCGTGTTGACGTCGCTCGCGTTGATCGAGCTTTGGCGGTCCTGCCCGTAGACGCGGCTGTCCATGATCTCGACGCCGAGGCGCCAGTTCGGGTCCAGCTTGTAATCCACCACGATGCTGGTGCGCATGTTGACGATGTCGTCATCCTGCGCGAAGCCGGTACGCGCCTGGCCGTGCAGCGCTTCATAGCGGATGCGGGTCGATCCACTGATCGTCAGCGGCGAACCCTCGTCCGCCAGCGCCGGCGTGGCGCCGACTGCGAGGGTCAGCAGCGCCAGGCCGGCTCGACGTCGCAACGGATTCATCTATGCCAGTCCTGACCTGTGGCGCGCCCGAACAGCGCATGATGACAGTCCACGAGCGCCGCCCGACCCCCGACGGCCCGTCGGCAGCCGCCCGTCGGCGGGCGTCATAAAAGTGTCACATCGCTTACGCAACTACCAGCCGCAACTCTGCCCCTTGTTCTGCTTGTCGAGCCAGCTCTTGAGCGGCGCGAAATAGCGGATCAGCGACTGGCCCGACATCTGCCGCGATCCGGTGAATGCCTGCAGCGCGTCGGGCCAGGGCTTCGACATGCCCATTTTCAGCATGGCGTTGAGTTTCTCGCCCACCGCCTTGTTGCCGTAAAAGGAGCAGCGGTGCAGCGGCCCCTTCCACCCCGCCTGCCTGCACGCCGCCTCGTAGAACTGGAACTGGAGCACGCGGGCGAGGAAATAGCGGGCGTAGGGCGTGTTGCCGGGGATATGGAACTTGGCGCCCGGATCGAACCTGCTCTCGTCGCGCGCGACGGGCGGCACGATGCCCTGATATTGGAGGCGCAGGTCGTTCCAGCCCTTGTTGTACTGGCTCTCGGGGATTGAGCCGTCGAACACGCCCCAGCGCCATTTGTCGATGAGGAGGCCAAAGGGCAGGAACGCGACCTTGTCCATCCCCTGCCGCAGGAGCAGGCCGATGTCCTTGTCGGCCGCAGGCACCTTGGCCGGATCGAGCAGGCCGATCCTGACCAGATAGTCGGGCGTGATCGACAGCGCGACGAAATCGCCGATCGCCTCGTGGAACCCGTCATTGGCGCCGTTCTGATAGAGGGCCGGCTGGTTCTTGTAGGCGCGCTGGTAATAATTGTGGCCAAGCTCGTGGTGGATGGTGACGAAATCATCGGCATTCACCTTCGTGCACATCTTGATGCGGATATCGTCCTTGTTGTCGATGTCCCAGGCCGAGGCGTGGCAGATCACCTCGCGGTCGCGCGGCTTCACGATCTGCGAGCGCTGCCAGAAGGTCTCGGGCAGCGGATCGAAACCCAGGGAACTGTAGAAGCCCTCGCCCGCCTTCACCATCCTGACCGGGTCATAGCCCTTGGCCTTGAGCAGGTCGCCCACGTCATAGCCAAGGTCGCCCGCCCCCTTGGGCGCGACGATGTCGTAGATATTGCCCCATTCCTGCGCCCACATATTGCCGAGCAGGTCGGCGCGGATCGGCCCCGTCTTCGGCTGCACCGCGTCGCCATAACGCGCGTTGAGCTTGGTGCGCGTATAGCAGTGGAGCGACTGGTAGAGCGGCTTCACCTCGTTCCAGATCCTGTCGGTGAGCGCCGTGAACTCCGCCGGGCTCATGTCGTAGTTGGAGCGCCACATCGCGCCGGTGTCGCTGAAACCCAGCTCCCTGGCGCCTTCGTTGGCGATGCTGACCATCCGCGCATAATCCTTGCGCATCGGCGCGCCGACATTGTCGTGCCAGCTCACCCACATTTCCTTGAGTTCGTCGGGGTTGCGATCGGTGCCCATCGCGTCCTCGATGTCCGAGCCGCTGATCGGCTCGCCCTTGAGCGTGCCCTTGCCCTTGCCGTAGCTCGACTGGAGCCGGGTCGCGATGTCGCTGAGTTCCGCCGCCGCCCCCGGCCGCGTCGGCGCGGGGAGGACGAGGCCGACGCGCACGATGTCGAGCTTGCGCCTGACATCCGGGTCGAGGCCCGCGAGGCCGTTGAAGCGCGCCGCGCCCAGCGCATATTTGACCGCCAGCTCGGTGCCCCTGGCGCCCGCCGCCGCCGCCAGCGCGTCGGTATCCTCGGTGATATAGGTGTTGTTGATCCACGAGACGCGGTTCAGCTCGACGGTGAAGTCGGCATAGGTCTTCTCAGCCTCGGCGACGAAGGCCGCGGCCTCGGCGGGCGTAGGCTGCGCGGGCGCGGTTTCGGCGCGCGCGGCGAGCGGGCCAAGGGAGAGCGCGGCCGCCAGCGCGGCACGCGACACCAGGTTCGTCATGAAAAACAATCCTTTTGGGCAATTCGCTATGGTCACAGGTTGGCCGGAGCGCCTGCGCAGGTCAAGCCGTCAGGAACGCGACCATCGCCTCGCCAAAGTCGCGGTGGGTGATGCAGCTCATATGGCCGCCCGGTACCGTCGCCAGCCGGGCGTCGGACAAACGCTCCGCCAACGCCTCGGGCGCGCCATTGTCGCGATCGTCCACGCCGCACAGGACGAGGACCGGCAGGTCGATGCGGGCCAGCGATGCCGCGTCGAAATCACCAAGCCCCCCTATCAGCAGCCGCACCGCCGCGACGTCGACCTTCATCGTCTTCATGAACTGGATCGCCATGAAATCGGGATCGCCGTGGGTGGCCACGTCCATGCGGGCGATCGCGTTCAGGAAAAAATCGCGTCGCCGCGCCCAGTGGGTCAGCCCGTCGAGCCCCATCCCGCCCAGGATCGCCTTGCCCGGCCGCACGCCCTGCCCCAGCAGCATCGCCGAAAGCCGCGCGCCGAGCGAGAAGCCGGCAAGATCGAAGTCGTCAAGCCCCAGCGCCTCGATCACGGCCAGCGCGTCGCGCACCAGCACGTCGGGCGGATAGGCGGCCGGATCGTGCGGCGCGGCGCTGTGCCCATGCGCGCGCAGGTCGGGCATGATCGCCTCGAACCCCGCGTCGGCGAGCCGCGCGGCCTGACCATATTTGATCCAGTTCACCCGCGCGCTGGACATGAGGCCATGGAACAGCAGCAGCGGCCGCCCCGCCCCGAGCCGATGCACCGCGAGCGGCGCGCCATCGAAACCGGGAACGATGTCCGTCGTGACCGTCATGATGTCCATGGCCCCTCTTGCCCCGTCGGCTCCTGGCTGTCGAGCGGCCACCGCCGGAAAAGGCACTCCGTTCATCTTGCTTTATATAAGCTGGCTTATTATATGCCTGCCATGGACGATCATTTCGGATTTCTGGCCGGCGACGTCGCGCGGCTGATGCGCAAGCGGCTCGACGCGGTCTCGCGCGGGAGCGGCGTCACGGGGGCGCAATGGCGTGTCCTGCTGCACGTCCTGCGCAGCCCTGGCGTCAACCAGGGCACATTGGCCGAGCGTCTGGAGGTGGAGCCGATCACCACCTGCCGCATGATCGACCGCCTCGAGCAGGCGGGCATGATCGAGCGGCGGCACGATCCGGCGGACCGGCGCGCCTGGGCGCTCCACCTCACCGATGCGGCCGCGCCGTTGATCGACGAAATGCGCGTCATCGGAAACGGCATCATCGAAGACGCGTTGCACGGGCTTTCGCTTGCCGAGCGCGAGCAGCTCTCCGCCCTGCTCGGGCGGGTGCGCGACAATCTTGCCGGCGCCGGCAGCGCGCCAACCGAAGGACAGATCAGCCATGGCTGAAGCCGATCCCTTTTTCGACCGCGACCAGATCGCGCCCGTCGACGAGCCCACCGCCGCGCCGCCCCGCCGCTGGCGCAAGCGCGCGCTCATGGGCTCGGTCCCGCTGCTCGTCTTGGGGGCGGGCGCCTATGCCTATGCGACCAGCGGCAAGAGCGTGGGTACCGACAATGCCTATGTCGGGCAGGACATCGTCTCGGTGAGCAGCGATGTCGGCGGCCGGATCGTCGATGTGCGCGTGCGCGAGAACCAGATCGTCAGGCGCGGCGACGTGCTGTTCGTCGTCGATCCCGATCCCTATCGCGTCGCGCTGCAACAGGCCAATGCCCAGATCGCCTCGGCGCAGGTGCAGCTCACGACGCTGCGCACCGAGTACAGCACCACCGATGTCGACATCGACGCCGCGCGCGAGGATATCCGCTACGCGCAGCAGGATCTCGACCGGCAGAGCGCGCTGATGGCGCAGGGCTTCACCACCCGCGCCCGGCTCCAGCAGTCCGAACATGCCCTCGCCCAGGCGCGCGAGGCGCTGCGCACCGCGCAGGCCGATGCGGCCAAGGCCCGCGCCGCGCTGGCCACCGGATCGCAGGTGCCCGGCGTCAACCCCGCCATCGCCGCCGCGCAGGCGCAGCGCGACCGCGCCGCGCTCGACCTCAGCCGCACGATCGTGCGCGCGCCGGTCGGCGGCCGGATCAGCCAGTCCAACCGGCTGCAGGTCGGCCAGATGATGATTACCGGCCTGCCCGCCGTCAGCATCGTCTCCATCGACCGCACCTGGGTCGAGGCCAATTTCAAGGAAACCGACCTCAACCATATGCGGCCCGGTCAGCCGGCCCAGGTGACCTTCGACGCCTATCCCGACATCAGGCTCAAGGGCCATGTGCAGAGCATCGGCGCGGGCACCGGATCGCAATTCGCGATCCTTCCCGCGCAGAACGCCAATGGCAACTGGGTCAAGGTGACGCAGCGCGTGCCGGTGCGCATCGCGATCGACGACCGTTCGCCGCGCCCGCTGATCGCCGGGCTCAGCGCCGACGTGACGGTGCGGGTCGATGGCCGCCGCTGACGCGCCCCAGATCGAGGTCGCCAACAAGGGGCTGCTCACCGCCGCGGTGATGACCGCGATGGTCATGCAGATCCTCGACACCACGATTGCCAATGTCGCGCTGCCGCACATGCGCGCGTCGCTCGGTGCGACGCAGGACAATATCAACTGGGTGCTGACGAGCTATATCCTCGCCTCGGCGATCACCATTCCGGCGACCGGCTGGCTCGCCGACCGGATCGGCGCGCGCAACCTGCTGCTGCTCTCGGTCGCGCTGTTCATGGGCGCCTCCGCGCTGTGCGGCCTCGCCACCAGCCTCGCGGAAATGGTGCTGTTCCGTACGTTTCAGGGGATAGCCGGCGCCTTCATCGGCCCGCTGGTGCAGACGGTGATGCTCGACATCAACCGGCCCTCGCGGCATCCCAGGGCCATGTCGGTCTATGGCATGGGGGTGATGATCGGGCCGATTGCCGGGCCGGTGCTCGGCGGCTGGCTCACGGAAGATTTCGACTGGCGCTGGGTGTTCTTCGTCAACGTGCCGATCGGCGCGGCGTGCCTCGCGGCGCTCTGGTTCCTCCTGCCCCGCGTGCCGACCCGCAAGCGTCCCTTCGACCTTACCGGCTGGCTGCTGATCGCGCTGGCGCTGGGTGCGCTGCAGTTGCTGCTCGACCGGGGCGAGACGATCGACTGGTTCGACGCGGCGGAAGCCTGGATCTATCTCGGCGTCATGATCTCGGCGGGCTGGGCCTTCGCGGTCCATATCGCGACCAGCAAGCAGCCGCTCTTTCCCCTGCCGATGCTGCGCAACCGCAATCTCGTCACCGGAGCGGGCTTCATGATCGTCGTTGGGATGACGGCGCTGGCGGTCATGGCGCTGCTGCCGCCGATGTTGCAGACGGTGTTCGGCTATCCGGTGATCGACACCGGGCTTCTGCTCGCCGCGCGCGGCTTTGGCGTGCTGCTCACCATGTTCGTCGCGGGACGGATCGTCGGCAAGGTCGACACGCGCCTCATCGTCGCCACCGGCTTCCTCATCACGGCGGGATCGCTGTGGATGATGACCGGCTGGACGATCCAGATGGACTGGAAGCCGTTCGTCATCAGCGGGTTCATCCAGGGTCTCGGCCTCGGCTTCATCTTCGTGCCCCTGAACGTCATCAGCTTCGCGACGCTCGAGCCGCAGTACCGCACCGACGGCGCCGGCCTCTTCAATCTCGCGCGCAACATCGGCTCGTCGATCGGCATCGCCATCGTCTCGATGCTGTTCGCGCGCAACCTGCAGGTCAGCCACGCCCACCTCGTTGAACATGTGACGCCGTACAACCTGCCGGTCGATCCCAGCCAGTTGAGTGCGTATGGCCGCGTCGGCGAGGCCGGGATGGCGATGCTCGACAATATGGTGAACCAGCAGGCGGCGATGCTCTCTTACCTCGACGACTTCCGCTTCATGATGATCGTGGTGCTGGCCGCGATGCCGCTGCTGCTGCTGCTCAAGAAGCCGGCGCACAAGGGACCGGGCGAGGAGCCGTTGCCGGCGATGGTGGAGTGAGGGGCGGCGGGCCGTTGCACCCTGTCCCACAGCATGTCGCAATTGATAGGTCTGCTGCTCCCCAGTTCAGGAGCGGCTCATGGAAGACATGTTGAGACAGCGGCTCGCGCGCCGCGCCTTCGTCCACTATCTGCGGACGGGGCAGCAGTTGCCGGAGGAAACGTTCCTCGACGACGTCGAGCGGAAGTTCAATCCTTATCATGACCCCAGGAACGGGCGGTTTACCTTTGCACCCGGCGGCCCCAGATCATCGTCGAGCGGGAGCGTCGCACATCATCGACTACCGCAGCGTACGGCGGCGGCGAAGCCGGTCAGACGGCTCTTGCCAGCGTCCGCTTCGTCATCGCAGGGCGAAACGATGTCGGGCATTTCGCTGTCCCGCACGCACCGCGAGTTCCTGTCCTACGGCGAGCGATTTCCGCCCAAACCAGGAACCAAGGATCGCTGGATTGCCTCGGGCGAAGGGGCGATGACGAAGGCGCGGTTCAAGGACCAGTTCATCTCCGGCTACCGCGACGCCATTCGCGCGGCAGCGCTAAAATATGACATACCGCCGCAACTGCTTGCGTCGATCGCCTATGACGAACTGGGCAACGATGATGTCAGCAACGATCTCGCTTACGCCGCGCGCGCCGAGAGCGGTCGTAACATCCCGGAAACCCTAGGCGTAACCGAAGAGGGCCGTCGAAAAATCCGCGAGCTGAACAAGCCACGCGACGAAACCTCCTTCGGTCCCTACAATATCCAGCAACGCCGCGCCGCTAAAATCCTCGGCTATGGCGACATCAACAGCATGTCCGAAACCGCGCGTCGGACACTCGTTCCCACCACCCGCGACCCCGTCGCCGCCACCTTCATGGCGGCCAAGCATCTCTCAGATTTGCGTGACAAGGATTTTCCGGACGTCGCCGGCAAAGAATTGACGCGAGATCAGCTTATTACAATTGCGACGCGGTTTAACAGGGGGCCAGATATTTCATACAGTGAAATACAGGAGAACAAAAAAAACGGCCTAAAATACCTCAGGAACTGGCGACACGTTTCCATGCTTATCAAGAATTAAATTACCAACCTCTGCAGTTTGCTCATCGTTAACATATAGACAGTACTTTTTTCCTACAACTAAGCTGTGCGAACCATTCAAATATCTGTACACAATATGATACGCTACGAATATCTTCGAACCATCGGCACCAAGATCCTCATCATCTATGATTTCCAGCGTCTTGTATTCGGGCGGGTGGTGGAGCGATGCGATCACCGCCCGTTCGCAGAGACTCGAACCCGATTCACCGCAACCGGCGACCAGCAGGCTCCCGATCAGTGCCCACTGCAACCGCCCCGGCCTCATCCGCGTCCCCCTACCCCTTCTTCAGATGCCGCCGCCCGAGCAGTTCCGCGATCTGCACGGCGTTGAGCGCCGCGCCCTTGCGGAGGTTGTCGCTCACGCACCAGAGCGCGAGGCCGTTGTCGACCGTGGCATCCTCGCGCACGCGGCTGACGAAGGTGGCGTAGTCGCCCACGCATTCGACCGGGGTGACGTAACCGCCGTCCTCGCGCTTGTCGACGAGCATCACGCCGGGCGCCTCGCGCAGGATCGACTGCGCCTTCTTCGCGCTGATCTCATGCTCGAACTCGATCGTGATCGCCTCGCTATGGCCGACGAAGACGGGCACGCGCACGCAGGTCGCGATCACCTTGATCTTCGGATCTAGGATTTTCTTGGTCTCGACGACCATCTTCCACTCTTCCTTGGTCGATCCGTCGTCCAGGAAGACGTCGATGTGCGGGATGACGTTGAAGGCGATCTGCTTGGTAAACTTCTTCGGCTCGGCCTGATCGCCGACGAAGATGTTGCGCGACTGCTCGAACAGCTCGTCCATGCCGACCTTGCCCGCGCCCGACACCGACTGATAGGTCGAGACGACCACGCGCCGGATCGTCGCCGCATCGTGCAAGGGCTTGAGCGCAACCACCATCTGCGCGGTGGAGCAGTTGGGATTGGCGATGATGTTCTTGCGCGTGTAGCCGTCGATCGCGTCGGGATTGACCTCGGGCACGATCAGCGGGACATCGGGGTCCATGCGGTAGAGCGAGCTGTTGTCGATGACGACACAGCCCGCCGCCGCCGCCTTGGGCGCATAGTCCCTGGCCGGGCCGGAGCCGGCGGCGAAGAGCGCGATGTCCCAGCCGGCGAAATCGAAATGCTCGATGTTCCTGCACTTGAGCACGCGGTCGGTCTCGCCATAGGTCACCTCCGTGCCGGTCGAGCGCGGCGAGGCGACGGCGGCGATCTCGTCCGCCGGAAACTCGCGCTCGGCAAGGATGTTGAGCATTTCCCGGCCCACATTGCCGGTCGCGCCCACGACCACGACCCGATAACCCACTGTTCGATACTCCCGAATTGACTGGCGGGACGGCGCATAGCGGCCCCCGCCCGTTTGTCCAGTGCGGCGATGCGCGACCGACGGCTCGCACGGAAAAGGGGCGCCGGAACCCTTGTCCCGGCGCCCCGATGCGGGTCGCGATCGGGCGGCTCAGCCCTCGCTACGCGTGTCGCGACGCTCGGCGATGCGCGCGCGCTTGCCGGTGCGGCCGCGCAGATAATAGAGCTTGGCGCGCCGCACCACGCCGCGACGCACCACGGTGATGCTGTCGATATTGGGCGAGTAAAGCGGGAAGACGCGCTCGACGCCCTCGCCGAAGCTGATCTTGCGCACCGTGAAGTTGGAGCCCATGCCCTTGTTCGAGCGCGCGATGCACACGCCCTCGTAATTCTGGACGCGGGTGCGCTCGCCCTCCACCACGCGCACGCCCACGCGCAGCGTGTCGCCGGGGCGGAAATCGGGAATGTCCTTGGCGAGAGCGGCGATGTTCTCCGCCTCGATCGTCTGCAGGAGGTTCATGACCCCATGTCCTTCTCGTCTTCGCGTTGCGCGCCAGAGGGCGACTCGACCCGAACGCCCCGATGGCGCTCCCACAGGTCCGGCCGCCTTAGCCGTGTGTCCTCCTCCGCCCGTTGTTTCCGCCAGGCGGCGATTTTCGCATGATCCCCCGATCGCAACACCTCGGGGATCGTGCGCCCCTCCCAGCGCGCCGGGCGGGTATAATGCGGATATTCGAGGAGGCCGCTTTCGAAGCTCTCCTCCTCCCCGCTCGAAGCGGCGCCCATTACGCCGGGAAGCAGCCGAATGCAAGCGTCGAGCAGCGTCAGCGCCGCCATTTCGCCGCCCGAAAGGACGATGTCGGCGAGGCTCACCTGCTCGATGTGCGGCCGCGCCTCGAACAGCCGCTCGTCGAACCCTTCGAACCGCCCGCAGAGCAGCGTCACGCCGGGGCCGGCGGCGATCTGCCGGACGCGCGCCTGGGTGATCGGCCGGCCGCGCGGTGTGAGGGCGAGCGTGGGGACGTCGTGCTCCCTCTCCCCGCTTGCGGGGAGAGGGCTGGGGAGAGGGGGCTGCTCTGGTGAATGGAGTGCCCCGCCCTCCCCCTCTCCTTCCGCAGCTTCGCTGCTCCCTCCTCTCCCGTGAAGGGGAGAGGATCGTTTTGCCTCCGCGAAATCCACGGCCCTCGCCAGCACGTCCGCCCGCAGCACCATCCCCGCCCCGCCGCCCGCCGGCGTGTCGTCGACCGTGCGATGCCTGTCGGCGGCAAAGTCGCGGATGTTGATCGCCTCGCACGACCAGATTCCCTCCCCCAGCGCCCGCCCGGCGAGCGAGTGGCCGAGCGGTCCGGGGAACATGTCGGGGTAGAGGGTGAGGATGCGGGCGCGGAAGGTCACGCGACCGTCCAGTTCTCGACCCTCAATCCCGGAACGTCGGCGAAATCCTTCTCGTTTCTCGTTACGACGATCAGATCATGTGACAAGGCGTGAGCCGCGATGAGGCGGTCGAAGCTTGCGCGTCTGAATGGGAGCTGCGCATAGGCCAAAGCCGCCTTATAGTCGAAATCCAGAGCCGGCACCTCCTCCGCGAACGCCCGCAACTCTTCCATCGTCGGGGGCTGCCCGCGTTCCACGCCCAGCGCCACTTCGGCCAATGCGATGGCAGACGTAACGATATCTCCCGCATCGCATTCGGCGGCGCGACGCATGACGTTCGCGTCCGCGTTAATGGTCAGCGCGACGATGATATTGGTGTCGAGAAGATATTTCATCCTTCGTGCTGGGTATCATCGGCGGACGACGTTCGCGCCTCGAACAGCCGATGCTCCGGCTCGACATAGTTCAGGTTTCTTGCCGAACCCGCCACTTTCGCGACGTTGAATTTACGCTTGGGCGCGTCCACCGGATCGTAGCTGAGGAAAAGGCCATTCTCAATGGTCAGATCCATTTCCATCCCGGCCTTTAGCGCGGTGCCGGCAGGGATGCGAAGCGCAAGCGAGTTCCCCGACTTGAAGATCTTCGTGCGATGATGTTCTCGTTCAGCGGATTTCAGCCAAGGCATCGAACCCATTAGCCGCATGAACTGCCTGTTGTCGCCCATTTTCCCGATCGAAGACTTACTGCCAGCCACGTGCCATCTCCTGTAATGACATCGCGTATATACTACTCGGCAAAATCCGCGTCAACGACGACCCGGTCGGCCTCCACCGTCGCCGCGTGGATCGGTATCATGAAGCGCTTGCCGCCCTCGCGCTCGATCTCGAGGATGTCGCCGGCGCCGAAATTCTCGACCGCGGCGACGCGGCCAAGCGGCTGGCCGGTCGACGAGACGCACGGCAGGTCGATAAGGTCGGCATGATAATATTCGCCCTCGCCCAGCGGCGGCAGCGATGAGCGCGGCATGGTGAGCGACGCGCCGCGCAGCCCCTCGGCGGCATTGCGGTCCTTGATCTCGGCGAAGCGGGCGACCGCGCCGTTGGGACCGGGGCGGATCGCCAGCAGCGTCACCGGGCGGCCGTCGATGGCGAGGCCGGCATAGCCGCGCAGCGCCTCCGCGCCTTCGCCGAACAGCTTGAGGCGCACCTCGCCCGTCACGCCATGCGCGCCGGTGATGGCGGCGAGCATTATAGCCCTCTCCCCTTCAGGGGAGAGGGTTGGGAGAGGGGGAGTGGCGCGAACCTTTGCGTGGTCTGCCCCTCTCCCCTGCCTCGATTGGAGTCGCGCGCCTCCAATCGACCCCTGAAGGGGAGAGGGAGGACGTGTCACCCCTCGGCCGGAGCGTCGCTGCTCTCGGCGACCGGCTCCTCGGCGGTGGGAGCTTCGGCCGAGACGCCCTCGTTCGAGGCCTCATCAGCGGCCGGGGCGGTTTCCGGTTCCGGAGCGGCGGCAGCCTCGGCGGCGCGGGCCTCTTCGGCCTCGGCGAGCTTGGCGGCGCGATCCTCGGCGCGTTCCTTGGCCTTCTTGCCCGGCTCGCCCTTCTGCGGATTGTTCGTCGCCGCGCGTTCCTTCACGCCGGCGGCGTCGAGGAAGCGGGCGACGCGGTCGGTCGGCTGCGCGCCGACCGCGAGCCAGTGGCGCGCGCGCTCGCCGTCGATGATGACGCGCTTAGCGTCATCCTTGGCGAGGAGCGGGTTGTAGCTGCCGATCCGCTCGATGAAACGGCCGTCGCGCGGGCTGCGGCTGTCGGTGACGACGATCTTGTAATAGGGCCGCTTCTTGGAGCCGCCACGCGACAGACGGATGCTGGTTGCCATGGATGTACCTTTGCCTTTCTAGTCAGTTCACTGCGTTACGATCATTTCTTGCGAAAATTCTGAAAGCCCGGCGGCAGTCGCGGCATGTCGCCGCCGGGGAGGCCGGGCAGTCCGGGCATCCCGCCACCGGGGAGCCCGCCCGGCGCGCCGCCGCCCATCATGCCTTCAAGGCCACCGCCCCCGCCGAACATCCGCGCGAGACCCTTGAGCCCGCCCATCTTGCGGATCTTCTTCATCGCGGTCGACATTTCCTGGTGCATCTTGAGGAGCTTGTTGACCTCCTGCACCGTGCGTCCGGCGCCCTTGGCGACGCGGATCTTGCGTTTGGCGTTGAGCAGTTCGGGGCGCGACCGCTCCTTGGGGGTCATGGAGCTGATGATCGCGTCGAGATGGACGAGCGCCTTGTCGTCGACCCCGCTCTGCGCCATCGCCGCCTGTGCCTTCTTGAGACCGGGGATCATGCCCGCGAGCATCCCGAGCCCGCCCATGCGCTGCATCTGCTGGAGCTGGGCACGCAGGTCGTTCAAGTCGAACTTGCCCTCGGCGAGGCGCTTGGCGAGCTTGTCGGCGTCCTCGGCCTGGATCGTCTCGGCGGCGCGCTCGACGAGGCTGACGACGTCGCCCATGCCGAGGATGCGGCCGGCGACGCGGCCGGGGTGAAAGGGCTCGATGGCGTCCAGTTTCTCGCCCGTGCCGGCGAACTTGATCGGCCGGCCGGTGACCGCGCGCATCGAGAGCGCCGCGCCGCCACGCGCGTCGCCGTCCATGCGCGTGAGCACGACGCCGGTCAGCGGCACCTGCTCGGTAAAGCTGCGCGCCACGTTGACCGCGTCCTGGCCGGTGAGCGAGTCGACGACGAGCAGGATTTCGGCGGGCTTCGCCTCTCCCGCCACCGCCTTCATCTCGTCCATCAACGCCTGGTCGACATGCAGCCGCCCGGCGGTGTCGAGCATCACGACGTCATAGCCCTGGAGCCGCGCCGACTGCACCGCGCGCCGCGCGATGTCGACCGGCTGCTGGCCCGCGACGATCGGCAGCGTCGCGACATCGGCCTGCGTGCCGAGCACCGCGAGCTGCTCCTGCGCCGCCGGCCGGTTGACGTCGAGCGAGGCCATCAGGACCTTCTTGCGGTCCTTGTCCTTGAGCCGCTTGGCGAGCTTGGCGGTCGTCGTGGTCTTGCCCGAGCCCTGAAGGCCAACCATCATGATGACCGCCGGCGGCGTCACGTCGATGACCAGGTCGGCGGTCTCCGACCCCAGCATCCGGGTGAGGCCGTCATTGACGATCTTGACGACCTGCTGGCCCGGCGTCACCGAGCGCAGCACCGACTGGCCGACGGCCTCCTCGGTGATGCCGTCGATGAACTCGCGCACGACCGGCAGCGCGACGTCCGCTTCGAGCAGCGCGATCCGCACCTCGCGCATCGCGGCGCGAACATCGGCCTCGGTCAGCGCGCCACGGCCGCGCAGCTTGTCGAAAACGCCGCCCAGCCGATCGCTCAGGGTCTCGAACATGCACACCTCATGCGGACCTGCGCCCGCCACTCTTCCTGCCTGACGAGCCCCCAAACGACAAACACGCCGGTGGGCGAAACCTCGCCGACCAGCGTCTATCCATGGACAGGCAATCCAGGACTGTCAGGGCGCCAGCCCGGCAAAGCCGCTCCGGCCGGACGGCACCTAGCGCAAAGTGGCCGCGAAGGCAAGGGCCGGCCGCGGATGCGCGCGCGGGGCGGGTGGGCGACGCCGCCCCGCCCCACCCCGAACGGGCGATCAGGCCGCCGTCAGGAACGCCTCGGGCGGGAGCGCCATCAGCACCTCGGCGCCGCCTTCCATCTTGCGGCGGAGCGCGCCGGCGTCGGGCGTCACACGCTCGGCATAATAGCGCGCGGTCACCAGCTTGGCCTCGAGGAACGCCTTGTCGCCCTCGCCCGCCTCCAGCAGCGCGTCGGCCGCGCGCGCCATGCGCAGCCACATGAGGCCGATCGTCACGATCCCCATGATGTGCATATAGTGATAGGCCGCGCCGCCGGCGTTGTTGGGGTTGGCGAGACCGTTCTGCATCAGCCAGAGCGTCGCGGCCTGGAGCTGGCCATTGGCCTTCTCGAGCGCCTCCGCGATGCCGGCGAGGCGCGGATTGCCCTTGGCGGCGGCGGTTTCCTCCCCGACGATCCTGAAGAAGAGCTGCACCGCGCGCCCGCCATTCTGGCCGAGCTTGCGGCCGACCAGATCCATCGCCTGCACGCCGTTGGTGCCTTCGTAGATCTGCGCGATGCGCGCGTCGCGGACATATTGCTCCATCCCCCATTCCTGGATGTAGCCATGGCCGCCAAAGACCTGCTGCGCCATCACGGTCACGTCAAAGCCGCGATCGGTGCCATAGCCCTTGATGACGGGCGTGAGCAGCGAGATGAGGTCGTCGGCCTGTTGCCGCTCCTCCTCGGTCGCGGCCTGGTGCGCCAGATCGACCTGGAGCGCGCCCCACAGGCAGAGCGCGCGCATCCCCTCGGTGAACGCCTTGGCATCCATCAGCATCCGGCGGACATCGGGGTGGACGAAGAGCGTATCCGCATTCTCGCCGGGGTCGGCCGGGCCGGTGAGCGCGCGGCCCTGGCGGCGGTTCATCGCGTACTGCACGGCGTTCTGATAGGCGACCTCGGCCTGGCCCAAGCCCTGCAACCCGACGCCGAGCCGCGCGGCGTTCATCATGATGAACATCGCGGCGAGCCCCTTGTTCTCCTCGCCGACCAGCCAGCCTTTCGCGCCGTCATAGTTCATAACGCAGGTGGCGTTGCCGTGGATGCCCATCTTGTGCTCGATCGAGCCGCAGCTCACCGCGTTGCGATCGCCGAGCGAGCCGTCCTCGTTGACGAGCACCTTGGGGACCACGAACAGCGAGATGCCCTTGCTCCCCGCCGGCGCGTCCGGCGTCTTGGCGAGGACGAGGTGGATGATGTTTTCGGTCAGATCCTGCTCGCCCGAGCTGATGAAGATCTTGGTGCCGGTGATGGCGTAGCTGCCGTCGGCCTGCGGAACGGCCCTGGTCTTGATGATGCCGAGGTCGGTACCGGCATGGGGCTCGGTCAGGTTCATCGTGCCCGTCCACTGGCCGCTCACCATCCTGGGGAGATAGGTGGCCTTCTGCTCGTCGCTGCCCTTGGCGAGCAGCGCCGCGATCGCGCCGGCGGTGAGGCCGTGATACATCTCGAAGGACTGGTTGGCGGAGAGCACATATTCGCCGAACGCGGTCGAGACGACCATCGGCATGGCCTGCCCGCCGAACTCGACGGGCGCGTGGAGCGTCGTCCAGCCCGCGGCGACATATTGGTCGAATGCCTCCTTGAAGCCGGGCGGCGTGGTCACGGTGCCGTCGGGGTGGCGGGTGCAGCCCTGCTGGTCGCCGATCTGGTTGAGCGGAAAGAGCACCTGGGCGGCGAACTTGCCGCCTTCCTCGAGCACCGCCTGCACGATGTCGGGGCTCGCGCTCTCGAAACCGGGCAGGTTGCTGTAGCGGTCGAAACCGATCACATGGTCGAGGATGAAGCGGCTGTCGGCGACGGGCGCGGTATAGCTGGGCATAAACTCTCCTGATGGTTTCGGACGGCGGGGGGAGAAATCGCCGGCCGTTAGCTGTCGATCGTGTCTTCCACTTGCCGAACGAACAGGCTCAGTTCAGCGATCGCGGCATCAATGTCACGCTTCTGCGCCTCAAGGGTGGCGATGCGGGCGCGGCACTTGTCGACCGTGACGCGGCGCTGCGCCGCGCGTCCGTCGCCCAGATCGTAAAGGTCGATCATCTCGCGGATCTCGGCGAGGCTGAAACCCACGCGCTTGCCGCGCAGAATCCAGGCGAGCCGGGCGCGGTCGCGGCGCGAATAGATGCGGGCGAGACCGTCGCGCTCGGGCGCGATCAGCCCCTCATCCTCGTAGAAGCGCAGCGCGCGGGCCGTGACGCCGAACTCGGCGGCAAGGTCTGAAATGGTGTACGACTCGCGATCATGAAGATCGGGGGTCATGATGCCGGCGATCATGGGTGCAGCAGACATACATCCCATGTAGTTTACGTTTACGTTTACGTCAAGCAGGACAGAGCGGCGCGCCCTTCGAATCGCGTTCGGCAACCGCGCCCGCCTGATCGCCGGAGACCCGGCCGACGGATGTGCCCGCCAGGGAGGCGCGGCCCCGGCACAGCGACTGGCAAGCGAGGTCGACGGTCCCCGGCAGGGCGATGCGGTCGCCGTCGTAGCGCGCCACGACAAGGCATCGGCGCGCCCCCTCGAAATCGAGCACCAGCTGGCCGCCGACATGGCTCGCAACGCCCCGCCCCCGGCAATATTCGCGCATACCCGCGCGCGTCTCGATCCCGAACGCGAACCGCGCGCCGGGCTCCGCGCGCGGCACGAAGCACAGGCGATCGGTCCCGGCTTCATGCGCGAGGTGGAAGCTCCCGGTCGGCGCGGTGGCGGCGGCGTCGGTGACGAGCCCCTGCGCCCGCGCGGCCTTTTCGAGCGCGGCGCCGGACGAAGTACCGCCGAACATCTGTGCTGCCCCGCCGTCGCAGCCAGCAAGCAGGAGCGTTGCGGCGGCCGTCGCGACGGCAATCCACAACGGCCGTTGGTGTCGAGCGAAGTCAAGGCCCGCTTGCGCCGATGCTTCTCGACTTCGCTCGAAGCGAACGGAAGGAAAGTTCAGTCCAATCCGGCTACTCATCGCCCACCGGCGCCAGCCCCTCGGGCGTCACCCGGCGATAGAAACAGCTGCGCGCGCCGGTGTGGCAGGCGGGGCCGTCGGGCCGGACCATCAGCCACAGCGCGTCCTGATCGCAGTCGATGCGCAGATCGACGACATGGAGCTGGTTCCCGGAGGTTTCCCCCTTGCGCCAGATCGCCTGGCGGCTGCGCGACCAGAAATGCGCGATGCCGGTCTCACGCGTCAGCGCCAGCGCCTGCGCGTTCATATGCGCGACCATCAGCAGCGCGCTGTCCGCCGCGTCGGTGACGACGGCGGTGACGAGCCCGGTGGCGTCGTAACGGGGATCGAGGGTGAGGCCGGTGTCGCGCGCGTCGCTCATGGCGAGGGATTAGCCGAGCCGACGCGGCGGTTCAAATCGCGCGAACGGGGGGGATGGGGCGACCGATGGGATCCGAACCCACGACCTCTGGTACCACAAACCAGCGCTCTAACCAACTGAGCTACGATCGCCACGGCATCGACACAGGATGCGAGAGCGCGGCCATACTGCCCGATGTCGGCGGGCGTCAAGGCAAGACTGGCGCATGGCGCGCCGTCATCGCCTGCCACGTTCGCTCGTGTCGAGCGAAGTCGAGACACGGCCGCGCCAACGGTTCTCGATTTCGCTCGACACGGACGGAGAGCGTAATCAGTGCCGATGACGATCGCCGACAAACGAATGGGACGAGAGAGGCTCTCGTCCCATGACGTCATCCGGCGACGCGATCGACCGGATGGTTTGGCGGCGCGGCGGCGCGGGTGAGGCGCCGCCGCAGCCCGCATATCAGTTGACCGAATCCTTGAGGCCCTTGCCAGCCTTGAACTTGGGCTGGCTTGACGCCTTGATCGTCATGGTCTCGCCGGTGCGCGGGTTGCGGCCGGTCGACGCCTTGCGCTTGGACACCGAGAAGGTGCCGAACCCGACCAGACGGACCTCGTCGCCCTTCTTCAGCGCCGCGGTGATGGAATCGAAAACGCCCTCGACCGCCTTGGTCGCGTCGGCCTTGGACAGGCCGCTGCTGGTGGAGACGGCACTGATGAGATCCTGCTTGTTCATGCCTTGGGTACCCCCTTCGCTTATCAGATGTACGAGAATCGCGTCGCTAGGCGTGGCATAAAGGCGAAGGAAACTGCGGCTGTCAAAGCAAAACGGTCGATTAACGCCTATTCTGCACCAAAAACAGGGCGGGGGCGGCATGGCCGTGACTCCGCCCCCGTTTTCCGGGCCTTTTCAGCCGCTCAGTGGCGAACCGCGGCCTCCCCTTCGCTGGCGCCTGGCAGGGGCGGCTGGGCCGCGAGATCGTCTTCCTCGGACCAGGGAATCGAAGCGAGAGGTTGGACAAGCGCGCGCGCCAGCACCTCGTCGACATGGCTCACCGGCACGATCTCCAGCCCGTCCTTGATGTTGGCGGGCATCTCGACGAGATCCTTCTCATTCTCCTGCGGGATGAGCACGGTCTTGATGCCGCCGCGCAGCGCGGCGAGCAGCTTTTCCTTGAGGCCGCCGATCGGCAGCACGCGGCCGCGCAGCGTGACCTCGCCCGTCATCGCGACATCCTTGTGCACCGCGACGCCGGTCAGCGTGCTGACGATCGAGGTGACCATGCCGATGCCCGCCGACGGCCCGTCCTTGGGCACCGCGCCCTCGGGCAGGTGGATGTGGATGTCCTTGCGGTGGAAGATGCTCGGCCGGATGCCATAGGCCGGCGAGCGCGCCTTCACATAGGAGAAGGCCGCCTGCACCGACTCGGTCATCACCTCGCCGAGCTTGCCGGTGGTCTTGATCTGGCCCTTGCCGGGCACCGTCACCGACTCGATCGTCAGCAGCTCGCCGCCCACCTCGGTCCAGGCGAGGCCGGTGACCGCGCCGATCTGATGCTCGTCCTCGCTGATGCCGTGGCGGAACTTGCGCACCCCGGCGAAGTCGGAGAGGGTGTCCGGCGTGATGGTGACGCTGTCCGCCTTCCCCTCGAGGATGCGGCGCAGCGCCTTGCGCGCCAGCCGCGCGATCTCGCGTTCGAGCGTGCGGACTCCCGCCTCGCGGGTGTAGTAGCGGATGAGGTCGCGGACCGCCGCTTCCTCGATCACCAGCTCGCCTTCCTTCAGGCCGTGCGCCTCGATCTGCTTGGCGACGAGGTGCCGCTGCGCGATCTCGACCTTCTCGTCCTCGGTATAGCCCTCGAGCCGGATGATCTCCATCCGGTCGAGCAGCGGCTGCGGCAGGTTGAGGCTGTTCGCGGTGGTCACGAACATGATGTCCGAGAGGTCGAGGTCGATCTCGAGATAATGGTCCTGGAACCGGCTGTTCTGCTCGGGATCGAGCACCTCGAGCAGCGCGGAGGCCGGATCGCCCCGGAAATCCTGGCCAAGCTTGTCGATCTCGTCGAGCAGGAAGAGCGGGTTCATCGTCCCCGCCTTCTTGAGGTTGGACGCGATCTTGCCGGGCATAGAGCCGATATAGGTGCGGCGGTGGCCGCGGATCTCCGCCTCGTCGCGCACGCCGCCGAGCGACTGGCGGATGAATTCGCGCCCCGTCGCCTTGGCGATGCTGCGGCCGAGCGAGGTCTTGCCGACGCCCGGCGGGCCGACGAGGCACAGGATCGGCCCCTTGAGCTTGTCGCTGCGCGCCTGCACCGCGAGATATTCGATGATCCGGTCCTTGACCTTGTCGAGCGCGAAATGGTCGGCGTCGAGCACCTCCTGCGCGGTCACCAGATCCTTCTTGAGCTTGCTCTTCCTGCCCCAGGGCAGGCCGAGCAGCGCGTCGAGATAGTTGCGCACCACCGTCGCCTCGGCCGACATGGGCTGCATCGTCTTGAGCTTCTTGAGCTCGGCACCGGCCTTGGCGCGCGCTTCCTTGCTGAGCTTCAGCTTGGCGATCTTGTTGCCGAGCTCGGCCAGCTCGTCCGCCTCGTCGCCCTCGCCATTGCCCAGCTCGCGCTGGATCGCCTTCAACTGTTCATTGAGATAATATTCGCGCTGCGTCTTTTCCATCTGGCGCTTGACGCGGCCGCGGATTTTCTTTTCGACCTGCAAGACGCCCAGCTCGCCCTCCATGAAGGCGAAGACCATCTCGAGCCGCTTGAGCGCGTCGGGCTCGACCAGCAGCGACTGCTTGTCGGACACCTTGATGTTGAGATTGGCGGCGACCGCGTCGGCGAGGCGGCCGGCATCGTCAATCTCGCGCAGCTGCACCGGCGTCTCGGCGGGGAGCTTCTTGTTGAGCTTGGCATAGTTGTCGAACTGGTCGGCGACCGAGCGCATCATCGCCTGCGCCGCCTTGTCGTCGACCGGCGCGTCGGCCAGCGCCTCGGTCTCGGCGATCAGATAGCCTTCGGCAGGCACGGCCTCGGCGAGGCGCGCGCGCTGCTTGCCCTCGACGAGGACGCGGACGGTGCCGTCGGGGAGCTTGAGCATCTGGAGCACGGTGGCGACGACGCCGACATCATAGAGCGCGTCGCGGTCGGGATCGTCCTCGGCCGGGTTGAGCTGGGTGACGAGGAAAATGTCCTTGTCGGCTTCCATCGCCTTTTCGAGCGCTACCACGCTCTTGTCGCGTCCCACGAACAGGGGCACGATCATCTGCGGGAACACCACGATGTCGCGGAGCGGCAGCAGGGGGTAGGTCTGGGTCATGAAGTCTCCACATGCGGTGGGACGGACCCACCGCAAGCTCAATATGAGGTCGGCGCGGAACTAATCAATGACCGCGCCGGCCACGCTCTCCAAGCTGGCCATAACATGAGGCGATGAACAAGGGTGTAACGGATGTGCCGCGTTTCCCTCCTCCCCGGCGGGAAGGAGAGGACGTGGGGGAGCGAGGCGAAGCCTCGCGTCTTCCCTCGAGAGAGGGCACAGCCCTCCCCTTGATGAGAGGGGGAAAGCGAGACAGTTTCGTGTCAGAATGGCAGCTTGAACCCCGGCGGCAACGGCAGCCCCGCCGTCATCTTGCTCATCTCCGCCGCGCTCGCCTCGTCGGCCTTGGCGCGCGCGTCGTTGAAGGCGGCGACAAGCAGATCCTCGACGATCTGCTTCTCCGAGGGCTGGAGCAGGCTGTCGTCGATGTGGAGGCCCAGGATACGGCCCTTGGCGCTCGCCCGCACGCGCACGATGCCGCCGCCCGACACGCCCTCCACCTCGATCGTGTCAAGGCCGGCCTGCGCCTTTTGCAATTGCTCCTGAACCCGGCTCGCCATGCCCAGGATGTCGTTCAGATCCTTCACGATGTCGCACTCCATGCTTCATTGTCGTCCATCGGCAGCAGCTCGGCACCGGGAAAGGCGTCGAGCGCGGCCGCGACGACGGGGTGGGACTTGATGCGGACCACGTCCTCCGCCTCGCGGGCGCGCTGCTGTTCGAGCAGCGTCGGCGCGCCCGGCGCGTCGCCGATCGTAACGCTCCAGCGCGCGCCGGTCGCCTCGAGCAGCGCGGCGGTAACGTCGCGCACGAAATCGGCGGCGAGCGGTTGGCGCAGGGCGATGACCAGCTCGGGCGGCGCGTAGCGCACCAGGCTGCAACAATCGTGCAGCTCGTTGGCGAGCCTGGGCCGGCGCGTGTCGAGCAAGGCGACCAGCGAGGCGAAGTCGGGGGGCGGCGCGCCGACTCCGCTATCGGCCACCGGCGCGGGCGCCGGGGTGGCAGGCTGCGCCGCCCCGCCCTCGCGCAGCAGCCGCGCCAGTTCGGAGGGATCGGGAAGGCTCGCGGCGTGGACGACACGCAGCAGCGCCATCTCGCACGCCTCCATCGGCCGGGGGGCATTCGCGACCTCATTCTGCCCCTTGAGCAGCAGTTGCCAGAGCCGGTGGAGCTGCGCGAAGCCGAGGTCGCCCGTCCACTGCTCGATCGCCGCGCGCTCCTCCTCCGACTGCGCCGGATCGCTCGCCGCGCGCCCGGCCTTGGCCAGCGTGATCGCGTGGACGAGGTCGAGCATCGCGCCCATGATCGCCAGCGGCTCGACCCCCAGCACATGTTGCTCGGCGAGCCCGTCGACCAGCGGCGCGACCTCGCCAGCGAGCATGGCGCCGAACAGCCGCCGCGCCGCGCCGCGATCGGAAAGGCCCAGCATCTCGCGCACCGCCGCCTCGGCGACATGCGCGGCGCCGCGGCCATCCGCCTCGGCATGGGCGATCGCCTGGTCGAGGATCGAGAGCCCGTCGCGCGCCGATCCTTCCGCCGCCGCCGCGATGAGCGCGAGCGCGCCCGCGTCCGCGCTCACCCCTTCCGCCTCGACGACATGCGCGAAATGCGCCTGGAGCAGCGACGCGGGAATACGCCGCAGATCGAAGCGCTGGCAGCGCGAGAGCACCGTGACCGGCACCTTGTTCACCTCGGTGGTGGCGAACAGGAACTTCACATGTTCAGGGGGTTCTTCCAATGTCTTGAGAAGCGCGTTGAACGCGTTCTTCGAGAGCATGTGCACTTCGTCGATGATGTAGATCTTGAAGCGGGCGGAGACGGCGGCATAGCGCACCGCCTCGATGATCTCGCGCACGTCGTCGACGCCGGTATGGCTCGCCGCGTCCATCTCGATCACGTCGATGTGCCGCCCTTCCGCGATCGCGCGGCAAGGCTCGCACTGGCCGCAGGGGTCGATCGTCGGCCCGCCCTGCCCGTCCGGCCCGATGCAGTTGAGCGCCTTGGCGATCAGCCGCGCGGTCGATGTCTTGCCCACCCCGCGCACCCCGGTCATCAGGAAGGCATGGGCGAGTCGATCGCGCCGGATCGCGTTCGCCAGCGTCTGCACCATCGCGTCCTGCCCGATCAGCTCGGCGAAGGTGCGCGGCCGATATTTGCGCGCGAGGACGCGATAGGGCGCGGGGGACTCGGTCATGCGACCGTACTAGGCTTTCGACGGGAAGGGTGGAAGCCGGAACGACCCGCAGCGAATTCGTTGTGGCTGCTTCCGTCAGGACCTGACCAGGTTGGCGAAGACTGCGTCCGCCCGACTTCCGCGCCGGCATATGGCGGCCCGTGCTTCCTTTGGCAAGCCGGGGGGCCGCGCGCGTTAACCGGGCGCGTGATGAAACGGCGGAAAGCCGGCGTCGCCACGGCCGCAAATATGACGAATATATGACTTATTGACTCGTCCCGTGCCCCCCCTCATGCGCGTCGCGTCGATCTCGCGGGGTTCTATGCGGCAGGTTCTTGGGTGCGCGACGGCGGTGGCCATGGCGCTGGCGCTGGGCGGTTGCGGCGGTGCGGAAAATGGCGGCGACGTGTCCTCCACCCCCACGCCCAACACGTCGCTCGTCAACCTCGTTTCGAGCGAGAGCTTCGCCAACGACGCCGCGAGCGCGTCGGGCAGTTTCGCGAAGGACGGGACGCCGGCGACGACGACGGCCGCCAAATCGTCGCTCACCGCCTTCTACGATGCCGTCGACAAGAGCTACAAGATCACGGTCGGCGACCGCACGCAGACCTTCACGAAGGATGACCTTCAGCTCCCGCCGACGGACACGCGGTTCGACGTCTATGTCCGCAGGTCCGGCAGCACCACCGACACGCTGACGCTGACCCGGCCGGGGCGCGGCGGCCGCTTCACCTACGAATATGTCGGCGGCGGCTACTGGGTAAGGGCGATCGACGGCGCGAGCGCCATCAGCCGCACGTTGGACGCCTTTGCCTATGGCGTGCGCACGCCCGCCAACGCCGTCCCGCGCAGCGGCAAGGGCGAATATGGCATCGACCTCATCGGCGTCGAGACCAGCGCGACAACGATCTTCGAGATGCGCGGCAGCGGCTCGCTCTACGTCGATTTCGCGGGCGGCACGGTGCTGACCCATGGCACGACCACGAGCGCCATCGACGGCACCTCCCCCTTTTCAAGCGAGGCGAAGCTGTCGAGCAGCGCCAACAGCTTCACCGGCAATTTCCGGCTCGATGACGACGGCCTGTTCACCGGCACGCTCCAGGGCGCCTTCTATGGTCCGGGCGCGGAGGAGGTCGGCGCCGGCTTCTCGGCGAGCAGCGCCAACGGGCGCAGCGTCGTGGGCGCGATCATCGGCCGCGGCGGATCGACGACGGCGGAGAACAGCTCGCTCAAATCCGCGACGGTGGCGCAATTCTTCGTCAACGACGCGGCGACCGCCACCGGGACGATCACGTCGTCCACCGCCTCCGATTCGACCACCATCACCCGCATCACCGGCGAGAATAGTGGCGCGCAGACGCTGGTGATCCATTATGACGCGACGCGCGACAAATACACGCTGGTGGCGCCCGATCGGTCGCAGTATTTCCAGCGCCCGCGGGTGAGCGGCGGCGGCGTGCGCGACGAGCTGAGCGTCTTCGCGCCCGCGACCTTCGACTATGTCAACGGCGCGCTGTGGAAGCGCAGACGGCAGATCGACCGCAACCGCGAGGCCTTCAGCGCCGACGCGGCGACCTTCGGCATTCCCACCTCGGGCGGGGCGGTGCCGCGCACGGGCACGGCGGGCTATGCCGTCCAGATCAACGGCGCGCTCGTTGATCCGGGCTTTCCAACCAATGCCGATTTCAGCGGCATCGGCACGCTCGTCGCCGATTTCGGCGCGGGAACGCTGAGCGCGCAGGGCGGCATCGACTATATCGAGGACAAGGCGAGCGATCCGCTCCAGCGCAGCGGCGCCTTCACCGCGAACGCCACGATATCCTCGTCGGGCAACAGCTTTTCGGGCACGATCGCGCTCGACGGCGTGGGCAATTACACCGGCACGCTCACCGGGCGCTTCTACGGGCCGGGGGCCGAGGAGCTGGGCGCCGCCTTCTTCGCGCGCGATAACAGCCGCGGATCGGTCGACGATCCCCAGGTCGGCACCCTCTCCGGCATCCTGCTCGGCAAGGCGGATCCCGACGTCCTGTCGGGCGCCGTGCCCAGGCTGGACGAGTTGACGGAGCCGACGACCTTCGCGAGCACCTATCTCCTCTTCAAGCCGGGACAGACGCCGTTCAGCAACCGATTGTCGACCCTCACCCTCGATCCGGCGCGGCGCGTCTACACGTTTAACGCGCAGGGCGACGGGATCGTCGCGACCACCATCGCCTTCCGCCCGTCCGACCTCGTCGCCGACCCGACCGCGCCCGATTTCGACCGCTATGTGGCATCGCAGAAAGACGGCACCGAGACGATCGACGCACGCGTCTTCAAGCAGGACAACAACAGTCGCGGCATCACGCTGAGCTACACCGGCTTTGCCGACATCACGCTCAAGGTGCCCAGTAACGGCAGCGACTATGTCACCCAATATTATCTGCCCTACGGCCTGCTGACGCCGTCGGTGCAGCTGCCGCGCTTCGGCAGCGCGGTGTACAACGGCATCATTTACGGTCGCGGCACCGTCATCGACAATGTCGGCACGACCCGCTATGCGTTGTCGGGCAGCAGCCAGATGACCGTCCAGTTCGGATCGCAGACATTCACCGCCGCGCTCGCCATCGCGGGCACGCCGGCCGGCGGCGGGGCCGATGTCAACCTCGGCACGTTTCTCGCCAATGGCACGGTGGGCAACAACGCGACCTTCGGCGGCAGTTTCGGCGGGAACGTCACCGGCTTCTACCGGGGCGCCTTTTACGGGCCGAACGCCGCGGAGATGGGCGGCGTCTTCTCGATCGCGCGCGCCGACGACCTCACCGGAGTGCGGATCGGCCTCAACGGCGTCACCGTGGGCGGGCGCTGATCGGGTCCGGGTCCGCGATGTCCAAATCCTGTTGCTCGCTCGCGGTGGTGCTCGCCGCCAGCCTGCCCGGCCTCGCCCGCGCCGCCGAGCCGACGGTGCTGAGCGGCCTCAGCGCCGCCGACCTGTTCGACCTTGCCGACCAGGCGCGCGCCAATGGCCGCGAGAGCGATGCCGACGCCATCTACCGGGCGCTGACGCAAGACCCCAATATCGAGATCCGCACCGAGGCGCGCTTCCGCCTTGGCCGCCTGTTGCTGGCGCAGCGGCGCGCGACGGATGCCGCGATCCTGTTCCGCGCCATCCTCGACGAAAAGCCCGACGCGCAGCGCGTCCGCCTCGAACTCGCCCGCGCGCTTGCCATGACGGGGGATGTCGGCGCGGCGATGAAGATGCTGCGTCAGGCCGCGGCGGGCGGCCTGCCGCCCGAGATCGCCACCGTCGTCAAGCAGTTCACCCAGGCCTACCGCGCACAGCGGCCGTTCGGCGCCTCGCTCGAACTGGCGCTGGCGCCCGACAGCAACATCAACCGCGCGACCGATGCCGACACGCTCGACACCGTCATCGCCCCCCTCCAGCTCAGCCGCGACGCGCGCCGCACCTCGGGCGTGGGGTTCACGGTCGGCAGCCAGGTGTTCGCGCGGCTGCCGGTGCTCGGCCGGGTGAACTGGCTCACCCGCCTGTCGGGCCGGGGGCAGCTCTACCGGCAGCATGAGTTCAACGACGTGACGCTCGGGTGGCAGACCGGCGCCGAATGGGTCACCGGCCGCTCGGTCATCAGCCCGTCGATCGGGCAGAGCTATCGCTGGTACGGCGGCGATCACTATGCCGATACCGACAGCGCGGCGCTCGAATGGCGGCGCTCGCTCGGCACGCGGGCGCAGCTCACCCTGTCAGGGTCGGCGGGGCGCACGCGCTATGAGCGGAACCGGCTGCAGGACGGCGGCCTCTACGCCGGGGCAATCGGGATCGACCGGGCGCTGAGCCAGCGGTCGGGGATCAGCATCAGCCTGTCCGGCCAGCGGCAGGACGCGCGCGATCCGGGCTATGCGACCTGGTCGGGCGGCGTTACGCTCAGTTTTTATCGCGAGATCGGCAAGGTCACCGCCTATGTGAGCGGCAGCGTGCGGCGGCTGGAGGCCGACGAGCGGCTGTTCCTCTACCCCCGGCGGCGCCAGGAGACCTATTGGTCGATCGGGGCGGGCGGCACCTTCCGCCAGGTCAAGGTTGCGGGTTTTTCGCCGCTCATCCGCGTGACGCATGAGGACAACCGATCGACCGTCGGCATCTACGACTACCGCCGCAATGCGGTCGACTTTGGCATCACACGCCCGTTCTGACCCGCCGCGTCACACCCCCTGCATGTTGCGCACCTCGCCGGGGATGCGGACGGTCAAGGTCTCCATCGCGTCGGTGAGGCGGATCTGGCAGGCGAGGCGGCTGGTGCGGGTCGCCGACGCGGCGAGGTCGAGCATGTCCTCCTCATTCTCGGTCGCGGGGGGCAGCTTGTCGAAGTCGGCGGGGTCGACGACGACATGGCAGGTCGAGCAGGCCATCTGGCCCTCGCACGTCCCCTCGAGCGGCTGGCCGTCGGCCTGCGCCACGTCAAGCAGCACCGCGCCCGCCGGTGCTTCCACCATATGCACGCTCTCGCCATCGGCGCTGATGAAACGGACGGTCGGCATTCGCTCTAGATCTCCTGCGCTCTGGCGGCGGTGGCGATGCGGCGCGCGGCCGCCTGCACCTCGTCGCGGCGGGTATATCGCCCAAATCCGATCCGAAGGGAACCGCGTGCCTGCCTGTCATCGAGCCCGATCGCGCGCAGGACGTGGCTCGGCCGCCCCGATCCGCTCGCGCAGGCCGAGCCGAGCGAAAAGGCAAGGTCGCGGCACTCCGACATCAGCCGCGCCGCGTCGAGCCCGTCGCGGCGGATGTTGAGATTGCCCGGCCAGCGCTCCGCGAGGCTGCCGTTGACGGTCCAGTCCTCCCCCAGACCGTCGCGGAAGGCGTCGCGCAGCGCCTCGACATGCGCGCGATCCTCCGCCCGCCGCTCGCCCATCAGCCGCGCCGCCGCGCCGAAACCCGCGCACAGCGCGGGCGACAGCGTGCCCGCGCGCAGCCCGTGCTGCTGCCCCCCGCCATGGATGAGCGGATCGAGCGCGAGGCCGTCGCGCAGCCACAGCGCGCCGATCCCCTTCGGCCCGTAGATCTTGTGCGCGCTGACCGCGATCAGGTCGGCCTCGGCGGGCGCCGCGAGCCGGCCAAAGCCCTGCACCGCGTCGACGAGCAGCCGCGCGCCGCGTGCCTTGGCCAACGCCGCGATGGCCGCGATCGGCTGGATCGTGCCGATCTCGTTGTTGACCTGCATCACCGCGACGAGATCGAGCCGGTCGGGCAGCAATGCCTCGGCAGCGGTCCGATCGACGATACCATCGGCGGTCACGGGGAGATGGATCACCCGCACCCCGCGCCGCGCCAGCCAGTCGGCGGTGTCGAGCACGGCGGCATGTTCGATCGCGCTCACCGCCAGCGTCGTGCCTGGCGGCAGCAGCGCCTGCGAGGCCCAGTTGAGCGCTTCGGTCGCGCCCGAGGTGAAGATGGGGCGCCCGCCGGGCGGCAGCAGCGCCGCGACCTCGTCGCGCGCGACCTCGACCGCCGCCGCCGCCTGCCGGCCTAGCGAATGCGCGCTGTGCGGATTGGCGAAGCCGGCGTCGAGCCAGGGCAGCATCGCCGCGCGCGTCTCGGGCGCGAGCCGCGTCGTCGCCTGTTCGTCGAGGTAGATCATGGCCGGCGCGTGACCGTTTCGAGCGCGTCGAGGCACGCCGCCAGATCGCCCGGCGTCGTACTCCAGCCCAGCGAAATGCGGATCGTCCGCGCCGCGATCTCCTCCGATACGCCGAACCCCTCCAACGCACGGCTGCGCTTGAGCGTCCCCGACGAACAGGCGCTCCCCGCCGACACGGCGATCCCCATCGCGTCGAGCCGCACCAGCGCGGCATTGGCGCTGATCCCGGCGAGCGCGAGCGCAACGATGTGGTTGCTCTGCATCCCCGGCGAAATCAGCTCGCCCGCCGCGCGCAACGCATCCCTGAAGCGGTTTCGCTCCTCGTCACTGGTGCGCCAGTCCCCCGCACCCGCCTCGATCGCGGCCGCGAAGCCGAGGATGGCGGGCAGATTCTCCGTGCCCATCCGATAGCCATATTCATGGCCGCCGACCGGCTCGAGCATCGCGAAGTCGCGCACCAGCAATGCGCCGGCACCGACCGGCCCGCCGCGCTTGTGCGACGACAGCACCACCATGTCCGCACCGTCTGGAACCGACCCCGCCGACTGGCTGGTGTCGCACAGCAGCAGCCCCCCCGCCGCGCGCACCTGGTCCACGAGAGGCTTGCGGGCCTCTTTCTCACCGTCATTGCGAGGCCGCAGGCCGTGGCAATCCAGAAGCGCCGTACTCTGGATTGCCGCGTCGGCTTCGCCTCCTCGCAATGACGGCGAGGAAGGCAATAGCACCGTGCCCGTCTCCGAATTGGTGTGCTGAACGGCGACCAGCGCCGGCCCCTCCTTCAGCAGGCCATCGAGCGCGTCGGCATCCACCTCCCCCTCGCGAACCGGCACGATATCGGCCCCCGGCGCGGCGCGGAACACCGCCTCATGCTCGACTGCCGAGACGATCCGGCGCGGCAGGCGCGTGCGCGCCATGGCGAGCGCGATCGCCTCGCTGGCGCCCGAAGTGAAGATCAGCTCGCCCTCCCAGCCGACCGCCGCCTTGATCCGCGCGCGCGCATCCTCCAGCGCCGCGCGGGCGGCACGGCCGGCGCGATGCGGCGAGGAGGGGTTGGCCCACAGGTCGAACCCGCGCAGCATCGCCTCGCGCGCTTCCGGCCGCAGCGGGCTGGTCGCGGCATGATCGAGGTAGATGGTCGGGGCCATCGGGCGCGCGTTACTCCAGCGTTGCGTAACAAAGGGTGGCGCCTATATAGACCCGCGACCCGCCGTCGCCAGCTTCGCGTGCGACAGTCGCCCGATCAGTCAGCCAGGTGCCATGCCCGACGTCATTTTCCCCGGTCCCGAAGGCCGCCTCGAAGGCCGTTTCTCGCCCCCGCCCCGCCCGCGCGCGCCTGTCGCGCTGATCCTGCACCCGCACCCGCAGGGCGGCGGGACGATGAACGACCGCATCACCCAGGCGCTCTACAAGACCTTCGTCAGGCGCGGCTTCGCGACGTTGCGCTTCAATTTCCGCGGTGTCGGGCGCAGCCAGGGCGTGTTCGACAATGGCGTCGGCGAACTGTCCGACGCCGCCTCCGCGCTCGACTGGGTGCAGAGTTTCCACCCCGAAGCGCAGACCACGTGGATCGCCGGCTTCTCCTTCGGCGCCTGGATCGCGATGCAGCTCCTGATGCGCCGCCCGGAAGTGCGCGGCTTCATCTCGGTCGCGCCGCCCGCCAACATGTATGATTTCTCGTTTCTCGCCCCCTGCCCGGCCTCGGGCATCATCGTCCAGGGCATCGCCGACGAGGTGGTGACGCCGGGCGCCGTGCAGAAACTGGTGGACAAGCTGCGCACCCAGAAGGGCATCACCATCCACCATGACGAGATCCGCAACGCCAACCACTTCTTCGAGCATGAGCTTGACCAGCTGATGATGAGCGTGGACAATTATCTCGATATGCGCCTTTCGCCGGATTCGCCGATCCGCTGACCCATTTACGCCCTCTCCTGGAGGGGAGGGTTGGAGAGGGGTTTGTCAAGGCCGGTAGTCGACGCGAGGCCTGCGCCTCGTTCCCCCACCCCGGCCCCTCCGCGCCGGGGAGGGGTTTGCCGCCTTCCGTTCGTGTCGAGCCCTTCGGCTGGCTGGCAAGCCAGCCGCTCGGGACGGGCTTCGACGCTGAGCGTCGAAGTCGAGACACGCTCGCGCCAACGGTCTCGACTTCGCTCGAAGCGAACGGTCTCTCTAAGGTTGTCCCTCGGTCGCCAGCCGCTTTCCGCTGCCCGTCGGCGTCACCCAGATCGCGACGTTGACGAACATCACCATCGCGGCGACGATCATCAGCCAGCCACGCCTGTAATCGCGCCGCTTCGCGATCAGGAACAGGCCGCCCGCGCCGAGCGCCAGCCCCGCGAGCATCAGGACAGAGAGGATCGTGCCGGCCATGGCTGCCTCCTAATCGTCACAATCGGTGGTGGCAATCGCCCGCCCCCGCCCCTAGATACGCGGCAATCCGAATCACGCCGCCAGGACGCCGCCCCATGCGCATCGCCATCACTTCCGATCATGCCGCCGTGGCGCTGAAGGCGGTGCTGCGCGATTGGCTGAGCGACGGCGGGCACGAGGTCGTCGACCTGGGGCCGGACACGGCCGATAGTGTCGATTATCCCGATTATGGCTACAAACTGGCCAAGGCCATGGCGGACGGGGCGGCGGATCGCGGCATCGCGCTGTGCGGATCGGGCATCGGCATCGCCATCGCCGTCAACCGTCACCCCGCCTGCCGCTGCGCGCAGGTGAACGAGCCGCTGTCGGCGACGCTCGCGCGCACGCACAACGACGCCAATGTCATCGCGCTCGGCGCCCGCCTCGTCGGCGAGGAAATGGCCAAAGCCTGCGTCCAGGCGTTCCTCGCCCATGATTTCGGCGGCGACCGCCACCAGCGCCGCGTCGACAAGCTCGGCGCGCCCCAGTTCTGACCGAAAGGACCGTTCCATGACGACGATGCCCGCTCTGGCCCCCGCCAACGACATCCGCGCCGGCGGTTTCTTCACCGAGGGTCTGGCGACGGCCGATCCCGAGATCTTCGGCGCCATCGGCCATGAACTCGCCCGCCAGCAGGAGAAGATCGAGCTGATCGCGTCGGAGAACATCGTCAGTCGCGCGGTGCTCGAGGCACAGGGGTCGATCCTCACCAACAAATATGCCGAAGGCTATCCGGGCAAGCGCTATTATGGCGGCTGCGAACATGTCGACGTGATCGAGACGCTGGCGATCGAGCGCGCCAAGGCGCTGTTCGGCAGCGCCTTCGCCAATGTCCAGCCCAACAGCGGCAGCCAGATGAACCAGGCGGTGTTCCTGGCGCTGCTCCAGCCGGGCGACAGCTTCATGGGGCTCGACCTCGCGGCGGGCGGGCATCTGACGCACGGCTCGCCGGTCAACATGTCGGGCAAATGGTTCAAGCCCATTCCCTATGGCGTCCGGCGCGACGATCACCTCATCGACATGGACGAGGTGGCGGAGATCGCACGGCGCGAGCGGCCCAGGCTCATCATCGCTGGCGGCACCGCCTATTCGCGGCCGTGGAACTGGAAGCGGTTCCGCGCGATCGCGGACGAGATCGGCGCGTACCTCATGGTCGACATGTCGCACATCTCGGGCCTCGTCGCCGGCGGCGCGCACGAGACGCCGGTGCCGCACGCCCATGTCACGACCACCACGACGCACAAGTCGCTGCGCGGCCCGCGCAGCGGCATCATCCTCACCAATGACGAGGATATTGCCAAGAAGATCAACATGGCGGTGTTCCCCGGTATGCAGGGCGGGCCGCTGATGCACATCATCGCCGCCAAGGCGGTCGCCTTCGCCGAGGCGATGCGGCCCGAGTTCAAGAGCTATGCGCGCCAGATCGTCACCAACGCCCGCGCGCTCGCCGCGAGCCTCGCCGAGGAGGGGCTGGAGATCGTGTCGGGCGGGACCGACAATCATCTGATGCTCGTCGATCTGCGGCCCAAGAACGCGACGGGCAAGGCGGCGGAAAAGGCGCTCGACCGCGCCTTCATCACCTGCAACAAGAACGCGGTGCCCTATGACACGGCCAAGCCCTTTGTCACCTCGGGCATCCGCCTCGGCACCCCCGCCGGCACGACGCGCGGCTTCGGCGAGGCCGAGTTCCGCGATATCGGCAAGCTCATCGTCCAGGTCGTCGACGGCCTGCGCCGCAATGGCGACGAGGGTGACGGGCAGGTCGAGGCGCATGTGCGCGACCGGGTCGCGGCGCTCACCGCGCGCTTCCCGATCTACGAGGGTTGAGGCTCCGCCTTGCGCTGCCCGTTCTGCGGTCACGAGGATAGCCAGGTCAAGGACTCGCGGCCGACCGAGGACGGCGCGGCGATCCGCCGCCGCCGCCAGTGCGAGGCGTGCGCGGCGCGCTTCACCACCTTCGAGCGTATCCAGCTGCGCGACTTCTGGGTGGTGAAGTCGGAAGGCCGCAAGGAACCGTTCGATCGGGATAAACTCGCCCGCTCGATCGCCCTCGCCTGCCGCAAGCGGCCGATCGACCCGGTGCGGATCGAGCGGCTGGTGAGCGGCATCCAGCGCCAGCTCGAAACCAGCGGCGAGACCGAAATCCCCTCGCAACGCATCGGCCAGCTCGCGATGGACGGCCTCAAAGGACTCGACAGCGTCGCCTACATCCGCTTCGCCAGCGTCTACAAGGATTTCACCGAAGCGCGCGACTTCGAGGATTTCGCCGGCGCGATCCGCGAGGTGGGCGGGGAGTGAGCGTTCCCGCCCCCCTCATCGTCCTCGTGCGCCCGCAATTGGGCGAGAATATCGGCAAGGCGGCGCGGGCGATGCTCAATTTCGGGCTCACGCGGCTAAGGCTCGTGACGCCGCGCGACGGCTGGCCCAATCCCGAAGCCGGCCCATCGGCGGCGGGCGCGGACATCGTGCTGGCGCAGGCGGAGATTTTCGAGACGCTCGCCGAGGCCGTCGCGGACTGCGCGCATGTCTATGCGACGACGGTGCGCAAGCGCGGCGTCACCAAGCCCGTCGTCACCCCCGAGGCGGCGGCGCGGGCGATCCACCGTGACGCCGGACGGAGCGCGATCGTCTTCGGCCCCGAGCGCTCGGGGCTGGAGACCGACGAGGTGGCGCTGTGCCGCACGATCCTGACCGTGCCGATCAACCCGGATTTCGGCTCGCTCAACCTCGCCCAGGCGGTGATCCTGTGCGCCTATGAGTGGTCGAAACAGGCGCCGCTGGCCCAGCCGACGCTCACCGATCTCGGCACGCCCGCGCCGCAGGCGGAGCTGGAGGGGCTCATCGCCCAGTTGGAGGCGATGCTGGAAGCGGCCGGCTATTTCTACCCGCCCGACCGGGCACCCGCGACACGGCGGACGCTGCGTACCCTGCTCACCAAGCCGGGCTGGAACCATCTCGAGGTGCGCACGCTGCGGGGCGTGCTCAGCACATTGGCTCAGCCGCGCCCGCGCTGATCGAAGCGGTCGAGTTCATAGGCGATCGAGGCTTCGACGAGCCCGTCCCACAACGCGGCGATCGCATCCGCCGGCAGGCCGCGCGACAGCGCCTCGGCGCGGACATTGGCGATCACCCGCGCCTTGCGCGCCTCGTCGCGGACGGCGGCGCGCTCGGACTTGATGCGGGCGGCGGCGTCCATGTAGGCGAAGCGCGCGGCGAGCAGATCGACGAGAGCGCGGTCGACCGCGTCGACGCCGGCGCGCACGTCGGCCATGGTCGCGCAGTGCTGCGGGGCGGGCGGTTCGCTCATGGCGGGCTCCTAGCCAGCGGACCGGCGCCTGTCGAGCACTTGACAGCGCACGCCGCGCTCGCCATAGCCGCGCCTTCGCGATTGGCCCCGCACCCCGGTGAAGCGGCGGCCCTGCCCCTGAAACATGGCCAGCAGGCGGGACCGGGACCAACGTTATCGGCAATGGCAAGGACAGACGATGAGCAAGCGCAGCAGCGCCAAGTACAAGCTCGACCGCCGGATGGGCGAGAACATCTGGGGTCGCCCGAAATCCCCGGTCAACAAGCGTGAATATGGCCCCGGCCAGCACGGCCAGCGTCGCAAGGGCAAGCTCAGCGACTATGGCATCCAGCTCCGCGCCAAGCAGAAGCTCAAGGGCTATTATGGCGACGTGACCGAGAAGCAGTTCAAGAAGAACTATGTCGAGGCCGCCCGGATGAAGGGCGACACCGGCCAGAACCTCATCGGCCTGCTCGAGCGGCGGCTCGACGCGGTCGTCTATCGCGCCAAGTTCGCGCCGACCATCTGGTCCGCGCGCCAGCTCGTCAGCCACGGTCACATCTATGTGAACGGCGTCAAGTGCAACATCGCCAGCCGGCTGGTCAAGCCGGGCGACGAGATCACGCTCGGCCGCAAGGCGCAGGACATGGCGCTGGTGATGGAGGCGCAGAGCCTGCCAGAGCGCGACATTCCCGACTATCTCTCGCCCGACGGCGCCGCCAAGGTCACCTATGTCCGCGTGCCGACGCTCGACGAGGTGCCCTATCCGGTGAAGATGGAGCCCAATCTGGTCGTCGAGTTCTACTCGCGCTGATCGGCAAGCCGGCGATGGAAAGAGGGAGCGGCGGCGCGGACAACCGGGCCGCCGCTTTCGTTTGAAGGGGCTTTACCCGCCCTTCACCCGTGGCGGTGTACCTCATGGTGTCATGGACATCCTGTTCAAGCTGCTGTTCCTGCCCGCCGGATTGCTCCTCCTGACCGGCGGGCTGTGGTGGAGCGCGGC